>Ga0182735_1000012_pt1 | contig 405241 bp, 393 predicted proteins | sample eDN5th30CKraftMG_FD_128524 | JGI IMG/M metagenome (GOLD analysis project Ga0182735, IMG submission 128524) | Enriched Miracle-Growth compost microbial communities from Emeryville, California, USA - eDNA 5th pass 30_C Kraft MG (version 2) (version 2) ... | reverse complement strand
GCCGACACCGAGATGCGCGGCGATGAACTGGGAATAGGCCGTCGCATGCCCCTGCCCGTTGGTCTGCGTGCCGATCAGCAGCGTCAGCGTGCCGTCCGGATTGAGAGTCACGGTCGCCGGCTCCGATCCCGGGAAGGCGCAGGCCTCGACATAGGTCGCGATGCCGAAGCCGCGCAGCTTGCCCCGGCCCCTGGCCGCATCGGCGCGCGCCTCGAAGCCGGCATAGTCCATGATGGCGAGGTTGCGATCGAGATGACCGACGAAATCGCCGGTGTCATACTTCCGCCCGCCCTGGGTCAGGTAGGGAAGCTGGTCCGGCCGGATGAAGTTGCGCTTGCGGATCTCGACCGGACCGAGGCCCGTCTCGCGCCCGCAGAGGTCGACCAGGCGCTCGATCAGATAGGCCGCCTCGGGACGGCCGGCGCCGCGATAGGCGTCCGTCGGCGTCGTGGTCGTCAGGATGCCCCGCACCGTGACGTCCATGGCCGGAATGTCATAGAGCCCGGTCGACATGGTGATGCCGCCCACGGCGATGTCGGCGCCATATTGCGAGACATAGGCGCCGAGATTGCAGAGCAGGTCGACCCGCAACGCCAGGAAGCGTCCATCGGCGTCGAGCGCCATCTCGGCCACCGTGAGATTGTCGCGGCCATGGGCGTCGATCTGGAAGTGATCGCCCCGCTCCTGGATCCACTTCACCGGCCGGCCGAGCGCCCTGGCCGCGAGCGCCGCCAGCGGATATTCGTGATAGACGAAGGACTTCGTACCAAAACCTCCGCCGACATCCGGTGTGATAACACGGATCTTCTTCGGGTCGATGCCGAGGATGTCCTGGGCGATGATATCGCGCAGCTTGTGGCCGCCCTGTGTGCCGAGCGTCAGGGTGAAGCGGTCCGCGTCGCCGTCATATTCGGCCACGATCCCGCGCGTCTCCATGTAGTTGGCGACGAGCCGCTGGTTGACGACGTCGATCCGGACGACGCGCGCCGCCCGCGCGAAAGCGGCGTCGGTCGCGCTCGCGCTACCGCGATGATGCGTGTAGGCGACATTGGTGCCGAATTCGGGATAGACGAGCGGCGCATCGGCGGCGACAGCGGCCCGCGCGTCCGTCACCGTCGGCAGCGGGTCGTAGTCGATATCGATCAGCTCGGCCGCGGCCTGCGCCGCCTCGATCGTGTCGGCGACGACGAAGGCGATCGGATCGCCGACATGGCGCACGACGTCGGTCGCGAGCAGCGGCCGGCGCGGGAAATGCCGCTCCGTGCCGGCGACGATGGAGGGGAATTCCTTCGGCGGCGGACCGCTGAATTCGGCGACATCCGCGCCGGTGAGGATCAAGCCGACGCCCGGTGCCGCTCGCGCCGCGTCCAGTCCGTTAAGGCGGATCCCGGCATGGGCCATCGCCGACCGCAGCACGACGGCATGACGCGTGCCCTCCGGCGCATAATCGTCGGTGAAGCGCCCGCGCCCGACAATCAGCGCCGGATCCTCCTTGCGCCGGACGGCGGCGCCGATACCGAACTTGCGGGGCGCCGCATCGCGAAGGGGGGAAACATCGTTCATGCCGATCCGGCCCCTTCGGGCCGCCTCCTCGATCGATCATCGCCAGAAGATGCCGCCGCGCTGACGAGCGACAGGCACAGGCCCGACCATTCGGCCGTGGTTCCGCGATCATAGGGCTCCGCCGACGCGCGGCGCAACCTCTTAGGGTTCCGCCGCGGCTGCAAATCGGACGGGATCGGCTGCCGTCCCCGCCGACGACGGCCATCATTCCGGCCGTCGGGCGCAGAACGCCTTTTCCCCGCCGGAATCGCGTGTTAAGCACCGGGTCGAAGGTGCAGAGGTCATCATCGGAATCCCATGACACGTTTCATTTCCCGGCGCTACGGCCCCGCATTCGTCGCCGCCGCACTCGCCTCTCTCCTCGCCGGCTCGCCCGCGCAGGCGGAGCGGATCACGAATCCGATCGCCGAGTTTGCCGGGTTGGACAAGATCACCGGACGCATCATCACCTTCGACGTCTACATTGACGAGACGGTGCAGTTCGGCGCCCTGCAGGTGACGCCGCGCGCCTGCTATTCGCGGCCGGCGACCGAGCAGCCGCAGACCGACGCCTTCGTCGAGGTCGATGAGATCACCGTGAACCGCAAGGTACGCCGCCTGTTCACCGGCTGGATGTTCGCCGACAGCCCCGGCCTGCACGCCGTCGACCACGCCGTCTATGACGTCTGGCTCGCCAACTGCAAGACCTCGTCCACCGTGGCGCAGCCGTCCAAGCCGTAGAAGTCGCCATCGCCCTGGAGGGCGATCTCCAGTCGGGCATGATATTCGTCGCGGTCGACCTCGATGGCGCCGAACTGCGACAGGTGCTCGGTGGTGAACTGCGCATCGAGCAGGCTGAAGCCGCCGGCCTTCAGCCGCGCGACCAGATAGACGAGCGCGATCTTCGAGGCGTCGCGGGCGTGGCTGAACATGCTCTCGCCGAAAAAGGCGCCCCGCAGCCGCACGCCATAGAGCCCGCCCACCAGCTTGCCGTCCTGCCACGCCTCCACGGTGTGGCAATGGCCGAGCGCGAACAGCTCATGATAGAGCGCTCGGATCCGGGCGTTGATCCAGGTCTTGTCGCGATAGGTGGAGCTCGCATTGCCGGCGCAGCCCGCGATGACGCCGTCGAAGTCCGAATCGACGCGAATCTCGTAGGGCTGGTGCCGCATGGTGCGCGCCAGCCGGCGCGGGACATGAAAGGCATCCAGCGGGAAGATGCCGCGGCTTTCCGGCTCGATCCAGTAGAGGCCCGGATCCTCGGCCGAATCCGACATCGGGAAGATGCCGCAGGCATACGCCTTCAGGAGAACCTGCGGCGTTATTTCCGGTAAGTGATCAGACTGGCGGGCCATGGGATCACGCGACGCAGAGACCGAAAGCCAAGCGAGCCGGACCGACATGGTCCCTGACAGCAATGACTAGTCGAATCCCGAGCATTGTGCACCCCTCCCCCGAAGCGCACGAGAACATTGTCATGTTCCCGTGGCTCCCGGAAGACGGATCGGGCCGATGCCTCAGCGTTCCACAGCCAGCTTCTTTTCCAGCCAGTGGATGTCGTAATTGCCGTCGGCGATGTCGTGATCATCGACCAGTTGCCGGAACAGCGGGATCGTCGTCGAGACGCCGTCGACGACGAATTCGTCCAGCGCGCGGCGCAGCCGCATCATGCATTCGACGCGATTGCGGCCGTGCACGATGAGCTTGCCGATCAGGCTGTCGTAATAGGGCGGGATCTTGTAGCCCTGATAGACACCGGAATCGACCCGCACGCCGAGGCCGCCGGGCGGATGATAGTAGGTGATCTTGCCGGGCGATGGCGCGAAGGTGCGCGGGTCCTCGGCATTGATACGGCATTCGATGGCATGGCCCTCGAACGTCACGTCCTCCTGGCGGAAGGACAGGCCGCTGCCGGCCGCGATGCGGATCTGCTCGTTGACGAGATCGATGCCCGTGACCGCCTCCGTCACCGGATGCTCCACCTGCAGGCGGGTATTCATCTCGATGAAGTAGAACTCGCCGTTCTCATACAGGAACTCGATCGTGCCGGCGCCCGAATAGCCGAGATCGGCCACCGCCTTGGCGCAGATCGCACCGATCCGGTCGCGATCCTCGGCGTTCAGCGCCGGCGAACCCGCCTCTTCCCAGACCTTCTGGTGGCGGCGCTGCAGCGAGCAGTCGCGCTCGCCCAGATGCACGGCATAGCCCTTGCCGTCGCCGAGAATCTGGATCTCGATGTGCCGGGGCTTCTCGAGGTATTTTTCCATGTAGACGGCGTCGTCGCCGAAGGCTGCCTTCGCCTCGGAACGGGCCGTGGCAAACGCGACGGCAACCTCATCGGCCGAGCGCGCGACCTTCATGCCGCGGCCCCCGCCGCCGGCCGACGCCTTGATCAGGACGGGATAGCCGATCTCGTGGCCGGTGCGGATCGCGTCCGCCTCGTCCTTGAGCGCACCCTCGGAGCCGGGAACGACCGGAATGCCGAGGCGCTTCGCGGTGCGCTTCGCCTCGATCTTGTCGCCCATCACGCGGATGTGCTCGGACTTCGGCCCGATGAAGGTCAGGTTGTGCGCCTCGAGGATCTCGGCGAAGCGCGCATTCTCCGACAGGAAGCCGTAGCCCGGATGGATCGCGTCGGCGCCCGTGATCTCGCAGGCGGCGAGCAGCGACGGGATGTTGAGGTAGCTGTCGCGGGCGGGCGGCGGACCGATGCAGACGCTCTCGTCGGCGAGGCGGACATGCATCGCGTCCGCGTCGGCCGTCGAATGCGCGGCGACCGTCTGAATCCCCAGCTCCTTGCAGGCCCGGAGAATCCGGAGGGCGATTTCGCCGCGATTGGCGATCAGGATCTTGTTGAACATCGGCGCCACGACGCTCATTCGATGATCAACAGCGGTTCGCCATACTCAACCGGCTGACCGTCATCGACCATGATCGCCTTCACCACGCCGGCGCGCGGCGCGGGAATCTGGTTCATCGTCTTCATCGCCTCGACGATGAGAAGCGTCTGGCCCTCGCGGACCGTATCGCCGATCTCGATGAACGTCTTGGCGCCGGGCTCGGGCGAGCGGTAGGCCGTGCCGACCATCGGCGACGGCACAATGCCCGGATGGCTGGCCAGATTGGCCTCCGCCGGAGCAGCGGCCGAGGCCACGATCGGGGCCACCGGCGCCACGGGCGCCGCCACATGATAGGCCGCCGGGGCGACCGTCACGTTGCGCGCGACGCGGATCCTGAGATCCTCGTGCTCGACCTCGATTTCCGTCAGATCCGTCTCCGTAAGGAGCAGCGCCAGTTGGCGGATCAGATCCTGGTCGATCGTCGAATTTTTGCTCGTCATGCCTTTTTGTTCTTTCATTGAGCCCGCTCCCCTTCGCCTACTGGACCAGCGGCTGCAGCGCCTGAAGCGCCAGGCCGTAGCCGGCGGCTCCAAAGCCGCAGATCACGCCGGCAGCGACGGGGGAGACATAGGAATGATGCCGGAAGTCTTCACGCGCGAAGACATTGGAGAGATGCAGCTCGATCGTGGGGAGGCCGACGGCGCGGATCGCGTCGTGCAGGGCGATCGACGTGTGCGTATAGGCGCCGGGATTGATCACGATGCCGCGGAAGCGCCCGAGCGCCTCATGGATCCAGTCGACGAGCATGCCCTCGTGATTCGACTGGCGGAAATCAACGGCCATGCCGAGTCGCTCGCCTGCAGCCTTTGTTTCAGCCTCGATCTCGCCCAGGGTCTTCGCCCCGTAAACACCAGGCTCGCGCTTGCCGAGCATGTTGAGGTTGGGACCGTTGAGAACGAGGATTGAGACTGTCATCGATGATTTTCTGCCAGGAGCCACGCAAGGACCGGCCCTTGCGGCGAGGTTGGCCGGTTATAGGGGGCAATGGAATAAAGGAAAAGCCCCGGGGCCATCGCTCCGGGGGGAGTGTCCCATAATTCTTGGCCGCGCAATCAGCAGCTGACCGAACCGCATTCGCGCACGGACTTGATCTTCTCCTTCAGCGCATCGTAGCCGACGGCCCCGACGACGACGTCGTTCTGCAGAACGTAGGACGGCGTGCCGTTGATGCCGAGCGCCTGGGCGAGCGCGTACGACTCATTGATAGTCGCGCCCACCTCGGGATCCTTCAGCTGCGCCTGGATTGCGGCCTTGTCGAGACCGAGATCGGCGGCGACCGCCAGCGCGCGCGCGCCGTTGACCTCGCCACGGCTCATCAGCAGCTCGTCATAGAAGGCGCGATACTTGTCGGGGGCGATCTTGTTGACGACGACCGCGACCTGCGCCGCCTCCTCCGAGCCCTGGCCGAGGACCGGGAACTCCTTGAGGATGACCCGGAGCCCCTTGTCCTCGTCGAGCAGGCGCTCCATGTCGGCATGGGCGCGCTTGCAGTAGCCGCAATTGTAGTCGAAGAACTCGACCAGCGTGACATCGCCCTCGGGATTGCCCAGCACGACGTGGCGCTTCGAGTTGAACAGCTGGTCGGCATATTTGGCGACGCCGGTGCGGCGCGCCTCGGCCTCGGCCACCTCCTGCTTGCGCTGGAGCTCCTGCATCGCATCGCGGATCACCTCCGGATGCTGCATGAGATACTCCTTCACGACCTCACCGATCTCGGAACGCTGGTTGTCGGAGAACTCGGCGGCGTGGGCCGGGGCCGTCACCAGAGCCAGGGCGGCGATCACCGCAGCGTGGAAAAATCTCGGCATTGCAGTCACCTGTTTGGACCTGTTGACGGATCGCGCGAACAACGACCTGGCGAGTCGCTCATCGGCTCTTCGGAGGCGGTGTATAGGACACGATGTCGTCGGCGCGAAGCCATGCCGGCGACCCCGTCTTGAACTGGCTCTGCGCGCGCTTGGCGCGCGCCTTGGCGGAGACGAACTTGCCCTCGGCGAACTCGCCCTGCGCCGTGGCGAGATCGGCCATGGCGACGTCGCCCCGCAGCGCATAGGCCCGCGCCAGGCTGCGATAGCCGATCGGCATGTCGGGATCGGACTGCAGGCCGATGGTCAGGTTCTTGACCGCCTCGTCGATCGATCTCTTGTCACCGACCTCGACCAGCGCCTGGCCAAGCATGATGCGCAGGAGACCCGATTTCGGCGCGGCCGCGACGGCCTTGCGCAGCGGCGCGACCGCTTCCTTAGCGCGGCCGCTCTCCAGCAGCACCTGCCCCTGCAGCTCATGGAAATACGGGTTGCTCGGACGCGAGCGGACCAGCGCCGCGGTCTGGTCGAGTGCATTTCGCGAATTGCCGGTCCGGTAGGCGAGGATGGCGCGCGCATAGCGAGCCGGCATCGACGTATCGCTCGGGGGATAGCGCCGCATCACCAGCATCGGGTCCTCGGAGAACGCCGACAGCTTCGCGCGCACCATGTCGTGGCGCGCCTGCAGCCCCGGCGAATCCTTGGTGTTGTAGAACTTGCTCTTCTTCGCGGCGGCCTGGATCAGGTCGATGCGCTCGCTCGGCAGCGGGTGGCTGCGGAGATAGGGATTGGAACCGCGGCTGGAAAACAGCGTGTTGTCCGCGAAGCGCTCGAAGGTGGTGATCATGCCCTTGGCGGACTGGCCCGTCTTGTCCAGATAGGTCAGCGCCGAACGGTCGGCCGCCATTTCCTCGGAGCGCTGGTAGGCGAGCAGGCCGCGACGCACGAGTTCGCCCGAGCCCATCGCGATGCCGCCGCCGGCGCGCGCCGCGTCGCCCGAGCCGCTGGCGGCGCCGGCGATCGCGGCGCCCATGCCGACGACGCTGCCGATCATCGCCATCGTGCGGGCGGTCTCGAGCTGCTGGCGGAGTTGGATCTGGTGATTGCCAGCCAGATGCCCGGTCTCATGCGCGAGCACGCCGATGAGCTCGTTCGGCGCCTTTGAATCGATGATCGCCCCCGTATTGACGAAGATCTTCTGGCCCGAGGCGACGAAGGCGTTGAAGTCCGGGCTGTTGACCAGATAAAGCTCGACCGAGGAGGCGCGCAGGCCCGCCGCCTTGAAGATCGGCCGCAAATAGTCCTGGATCAGCGCCTCGGTCTCGGCGTCGCGCACCAGCGACGGACGTGACTGGGCCACCGCCGGCGCGCTTGCCAGGGACGCCATCAAGGCGGTGCCGACGACACCGCCGAGAAGACCCCGCACCACGCGCTGCGCTTTATCGAACACCCGCCCCTCCTCTGGCCTTTCCCTCTCGGCCGTCGAATTGTATGAAGCCGCTCGCCTTGTCGCCAGCAGCGCCCCCTTGGACGGATGCGCAGAAAATGGGGCGATAGCAAGACTATTCGCGCCAGGATGGAATCCGCCGCCATGACAGCTCCCGATCGCCCGCCGTCGCGCCGCAGCGCTGTCGCGCCGTTCATCGCGATGGACGTCATGTCGGCCGCCTTCGACCGGATTGCCAAGGGCGAGCGGATCATCCGGATGGAGATCGGCGAGCCGGGCGCAACCGCCCCGAAAGCGGTTCTCGACGCCGCGCGCGCCGCCCTCGACGAAGGCCGGATCGGCTACACCGAGGCGCTCGGCTCCCGGGCGCTCCGCCAGCGCATCGCGCAGTACTACGCCGACACGCATGGCGTCGACGTGCCGGCGTCGCGGATCGCGATCACCACGGGTTCCTCGGCCGGCTTCAACCTCGCCTTCCTGGCGGCGTTCGATCCCGGCGACCGCGTCGCCATCGCCTCGCCCGGCTACCCCGCCTATCGCAACATCCTGGCCGCGCTGGGTCTCGACGTCGTCGAGATCGAGACCAGCGCCGAGACGCGCCACGCGATCACCCCGGCCATGCTGGAAAACGTCCATGCCGAGAAGCCGCTCGCCGGCATCCTGGTCGCCAGCCCCGGCAACCCGACCGGCACGATGATGACGCCGGAGGCGCTCGCAGCCCTGGTCCGCACCGCCGACGATCTCGGCATCCGCTTCATCTCGGACGAAATCTATCACGGCCTCGTCTATGAAGGCATCGCGGAAACCGCGCTCAAGACGAGCGAGCGCGCCATCGTCATCAACTCGTTCTCGAAATATTACTGCATGACCGGGTGGCGCATCGGCTGGATGGTGCTGCCGGAGATCCTCGTCCGACCGGTCGAGCGGATCGCGCAGAGCCTCTACATCTCGGCGCCGGACCTGTCGCAACGCGCGGCGATCGCCGCCTTCGACGCGACCGAAGAGCTGGAGCGGATCAAGGAAGGCTACGCCGCCAATCGCCGGCTGCTGCTCGATACGCTGCCGAAGATCGGCTTCGACGATTATTTCCCGGTCGACGGCGCCTTCTACATCTATGCCTCGGTTCGACGCTTCTCCAACGATTCGGCCGCGTTCGCGCAGAAGATGCTGGCGGAGGCCGGAATCTCCGCAACGCCGGGCGCCGACTTCGACCGCATCCATGGCCACAGCCACATCCGCTTCTCCTTCGCCGGCGCGACCAAGGAGATGGCGGAAGCGGCGGAACGGCTGCGGCGCTGGCTCGGTTGAGGCCGCGCCTCAGGCCTTGACGCCGACGCGCGGCTCGGGCTTGGCGACGGGCTTCGGCAACAGAACGGGCTCGTGGTCTGAGCTCGCGAAGACCTCACGGTCGAGGCGCTGCATGGCGCCGGCGAGGATCCCGACATCGACGAGATCGTCCTCGGCCGAGAACACCTCGATCTCGGTCATCCGGGCCAATTCGCTCACCAGCCCTTCCTCAAGGCCAGCCTTGAAGCCCGCCTCCATCAGGTCGAAGGCGGCAACGCCACGCCCGGTGAAGGCCACGCGCTGCGGATTGACCAGCGCGATCAGCCGCGACAGGCCGAATCCGAGAGCCAGGCCGGCCTGGTGATAGGCCATGCGCACGCGATCCTCGCCGGCGCGGCCACGCTCCTCGAGCGCGCGCATCGTCTCGGCATCGGGATCGATCGTCGTCGGCGGTTCGTCGGGCGGCAGGTTCTCGACCGCGCGATAGATGGCGTAGTCGGCCACATAGGCCTCGACGCAGCCGCGTCGGCCGCATCGGCAGAGCGCGCCGCCTGGCATGTGGTTGGCATGGCCGAACTCGGCGCCCGAGCCGAAGGCGCCGGTGAACAGCTTGCCGTCGATGAAGAGGCCCATGCCGACGCCATAGGCGATGAAGATCGCCGCGAACGTGCCGCCGAACCGGATGGGATCGCGCGAATGAAGCGCCTGCGCCATCATGTTGACGTCGTTCGTCATCGAGGCGCGGATGCCGAGCGCATCCCCGATCGGGCCGGGAATCGGGCCGACGTCGACGGAGACCGTCGGGCTCCAGAGCAGCGTGCCGGTCGTCTCGTCGGTCGTGCCGGGGATGGCGATCGAAATTTCGGAAACCCGGGATGGCTCGATCCCGCGATCGATGAAATAGCCCCGGATGATCTCGATCAGTTGCGTCACGAAGTCAGCCGAATCCGGCCCCATCGTGGCGATCGCATAGCGGCTGCGGTCGCGCAGATGTCCGGCATAGTCGCTCAGGAGCAGCGTCACCGTGTTGAGCGAGACCTTCACGCCGAGGACATAGGCGGCCTCGTCGTTCAGCGTCAGCGCGACGCGCGGGCGCCCGCGCCCGAGCGGACGCTCGCTCTTCTCGTCGATACTGGCCGTGACCAGGATGTGCTCGGCCAGCAGGTCGCCCGTGATCGCCGATATCGTCGCCGGGCTCAGCCCCGTCTCACGGCCCAGTTCGACCCGGGCCAATGGACCGGCGCGCCGAACGGCGCTGAGCACGAGGCCACGGTTCTGGCGACGCACGAGTTCTGTGTCGGCTTTGCTCTGCACGATTCCCTCTCTGCGGCGCAGCTTGCTGCAGCGATAGTTGATTTCCAAGGACTATTCACGGGCGGGGTGATTGGACAAATCCTAGCATACCCCCGAAGAATGGCGGGGCCATGTTCTCGTTACCACGCTCCGCGGTCCGCGTCTGGCCTTGCCGCGATGGCGGCGGCGTCGTATGTCCTCTCGCCCCGTAGGCTCATCGCTTCGAAGGACGTCCGCCCATGACCGTCGCCCGAACCGCCGCTACGGCGGCTGCCATCACCAGCGCCTTCTCGACGCTCCGCGGTCACCGCGACCGCGTCGAAGCCAAGACCATGCGCGACATGTTCGCAGCCGATCCGGCGCGTTTCAGCCGCCTTTCGCTTTCCGTCGACGACTTGCTGCTCGACTATTCGAAGAACCGGCTCGACGCGGCCGCGCTCGTGGGCCTGCTCGACCTGGCCCGCATCGCCGGGGTCGAGGAGCGCCGCGACGCCATGTTCGCAGGCGAGAAGATCAACGTCACCGAGAACCGCGCCGTGCTGCATGTGGCGCTGCGCGCCCAGGCCGGCGAGACGTACCTGGTCGACGGCAAGAACGTGGTCGAGGACGTCCATGCCGTGCTCGACGCCATGACGGCCTTCGCCGAGGGCGTGCGCGACGGCTCGATCGCCGGCGTCGGCGGCCGCTTCACCGACGTGGTCAACATCGGCATCGGCGGCTCGGACCTCGGCCCGGCGATGGTGACACGCGCGCTCAGCCCCTACCACGACGGCCCGCGCCTGCACTTCGTCTCGAATGTCGATGGCGCGCATATCCACGACACGCTGGCCGGCCTCGACCCGGCGACCACGCTGTTCCTCGTCGCCTCGAAGACCTTCACCACCATCGAGACGATGACCAACGCCGCCACCGCGCGCCGGTGGATCGTCGAGGCGCTCGGCGAGCCGGCGGTCGGCGCGCATTTCGCCGCCATGTCGACCGCGCTCGACAAGGTCAGCGCCTTCGGCATCGACACGGCCCGCGCCTTCGGCTTCTGGGACTGGGTCGGCGGCCGCTACTCCGTCTGGTCGGCCATCGGCCTGCCTGTGATGATCGCCATCGGCTCCAAGGATTTCCGTGATTTCCTGGCCGGCGCCCATGCGATGGACCAGCATTTCCGCACAGCGCCGCTCGACCGCAACCTGCCGGTCATCCTGGCGCTGGTCGGCATCTGGAACCGCAACGTCCTCGGTTTCCCGGCCAAGGCGGTGCTGCCCTACGACCAGCGTCTGGAGCGCTTCGCGGCCTATCTGCAGCAGCTCGACATGGAATCGAACGGCAAGCGCGTGACCCTCGAGGGCGCGCCGGTCACGCTCGCCACCGGGCCGCTCGTCTGGGGCGAACCGGGCACCAACGGGCAGCACGCCTTCTACCAGCTGATCCACCAGGGCACCGACGTCATCCCCTGCGACTTCCTGATCGCGGCCAGGGCGCACGAGACCGACGGCGTCCACCACGCCCTCCTGCTCGCCAACTGCTTCGCGCAGACGGAAGCGCTGATGCGCGGCCGCACCACCGACGAGGCGCGCGCCGAACTCGCCGCCGAAGGCAAGGTTCCGACCGAGGTCGAGCGGCTGGCGCCGCACAAGACCTTCCCCGGCAACCGTCCGTCCAACACCATCCTCTACAAGACGCTCGATCCCTACACGCTCGGCCGCCTGATCGCGCTCTACGAGCACCAGGTCTTCGTGCAGGGTGCGATCTGGGGCATCGATTCCTACGACCAGTGGGGCGTCGAGCTCGGCAAGCAGCTCGCGCTGCAGCTGATGCCGATGGTGGAAGGCAAGGCTCCCGCCGACAGCCGCGACGCGTCGACGGCGGGCCTGATCAAGGCCGCGGCGCAGCTGCGCTGACAGACGTGAGGCGCGCCGGTCCCGTGGGCCGGCGCGCCCAATCTCCGCATCCGGCGGCGCATCACGCCAAGTGGGCGCTCGAAGAGTTCAGGTCTCCCGCGCCGACCGATGCACCACGATCCGATGGCCGTCGACGGAGAGCCGGCCCTCCTTGACGAGGGCGCGGATCTGCTTGTTCACGGCCTCGCGGCTCGCGCCCAGCATCTGCGCCAGCGTACCCTGCGTCAGGTCGAGCTCGACGACGGCCACATCCCGCTCGATGCGGCCATGGATCAGGGCGAGCTGCCGCAGCAGCACCAGCAGGCGATGGCGGAGGTCGGAGAATACCGCCCGGTTGACCTGCTCGTTGGTGTGGCGCAGCCTTTCGCAAAGGCTCAGGATGATCTGGCGCTGCAGCCGGCTCGAATTGTCGAGCAGCGTGAGGAAGGACTGGCGCGGAATGAAGATCAGGCGGGCCTCGGTCAGCGTCGCGGCCCCGGCGCTGCGCGGCAGGCCGTCGATCAGGGCGATCTCGCCGATGACCTCGCCTTCCTCGAACAGCTGGATGGTCAGCTCGCGGCTGTCATCGGCCGTCAGGAAGATGCGGACGATGCCCTCGACGACGGAATAGAGCCCGTCCGATTCGTCGCCCTGAGAAAATAGGAGCGCGTCGGCCGGCACGGTGGAGACGCGGGCGATCTGCGCCAGGCGCGTGATGTCGTCCTTGTCCAGCCCGTTGAAAAAGCTCGTGCGACCGAGCCAGGTCACGATTTCAGTGATCTGCACCCCTGCCCTCCGTCAGCGACGCGCCATGGTAGCGCATTGCAACCGATAGCATTCAAATCGCCTCATGACGAGCGAGGCTCCTTCCCGCCCCGCTTCAGGAGTTCGCGGAACAGCGATCGGCGCCAGGATTGCAGCGCGCGTTCCTCCGTCTCCATCGCCATGACCACGCGCTCGTCGATCAGGAGGCGCGCGGCCCGCCGGAACCGGACCGGCGACAGCGCGGCGGCGATGGCGCGGCAGGAGGCATCGTCATAGAGCCGGTCGGCGAGGTCGAGGGCCGCGACGAGCGCCAGGCGGATGCCCGAGCGGTCGACGAGATCCCGCAGTGCCTGCTCCTCGCTGGCACCCTGGAGCCGCCGGGCGGCCTGGAGCACGTCGACGACCAGACGCAGCAGTTCGAAATGATGCGAACTGGCCGCGTGCACGCCGGCGATGGCGAGGCGCGCCGAGGGTCGGGCCGCCGCGACGGGATCGCCATCCGGGCAGAGCTCGGCGAAGCCGAGCGACAGCACGGACCGAAGCCCCGGCGCATGCACCAGATTGCCCTGGATCTCCAGCATCAGCGACGGATGGCGGACATGGATCCACTTGCGCTCCTGCTGCTCGTCCTCGCGCTGCTTCGGATGCAGCGCGAAGCCCGACCGGGCGGCGACCGCCTCGACCTCGTCCAGCCGTTCGAGCGGCACGATGATGTCGATATCGCTGGTCGGGCGCAGCAGCGGGTCGGGATAGATGTTGTCGGCGAAATCCTGCCCCTTGATGAGAAGGGCCGGCGCGCCGGCCGCCGCCAGCGCCGCCTGCAGCTGCCTCGCGTGGGCCCGAAGCTGCATGTTGAAGGCGACGCCGGACTGGTAGCGCATCGAGAAGTGGTCGCGGACCGGCGCCAGGTAGGGCGTCGCCAGCGCCGGGCGGAGCTTCCTGAGCACGGCGGGCAGCACGCCGTGCCGCTCGGCCTGGGACAGCAGCAATTGCGCGCGCTCCGGCGAAGGCGGCGGCGGGGCGAATTCGGATTCGGGATCGGCAAGCGCGATCAGCAGGCGCGCGTCGGCGCGCGAAAGACGGCGCGGCGTCCCGGAGATCGGAAGGGTGGTGTTGCCGGTCTCGCTGGCAGCCATGGAAGCCTCGGTATGCGGAGTTGGGTCGCTGACAACCAGCGCCTCGCACCGCCCACGGACATCAATGACGCTGTCGCGACGCTCAGGAGATGGAATTCAGATTGCGGGACCGCGCAAGCGCGGCCCCGCGGGATGGAATGATCAGTCCACCAGGTGGTAGGAGGTCGCCGCCACGATCATGGCGACGCGCTCGCGCTTCTGAAGCTCCGGCCGCTCGTAAATCTTCTTCATCGTCAGTCCCCAAATCAATAAGAGTTCATTTCGATTGCCCCAGTGAAATACAGCTGAATGAGGCTTCACCGTCAATGCCTTAGCGGCGTGACACGGTCCCGCGCGGCCGATCGAGTGATCGACGTCACACCTGCGCGGCGCCCCCTTTCACTTGACGCCGCGTTCCGCTATCGAAGGCAGTCACACCACTGGGGGATTCAGCATGCCGAGCCTGGCGCCGGGGACCGTTCTGGCCCTGCACGAGAACACCAGCTTCCAGCCGCTCGGCGATGGCGAGGGCGGCGTGCTGCTCGATATCGCGTCCGGCCAGCTTTTCACCTGCAACGACACGACGGCGGCCTTCCTCGCCGCAGTCGACGGAGAGCGGGACTTCGCCGGCATCCTCGCCGAGCTCGAGAAAGTGTTCGAGGTCGACGCCGCCGTGCTGCGCGACGACATGGCCGAGCTCGCCGATCACCTGGCCACGGAAGGCCTGATCGTGCGCGTCGATCCGTGACAGCGGATCTGCTCCTGCGCGCGAAATTCCGGGCCGAGATGTGGTTCTGGGCCAAGACCCTGCCGCTTCGTTGCCGCAAGTCGCGCGACTTCTCCGACATCATGCGCATTGCGGATGCGGGCGCGAGCCGTCGCTATGCAGGGCTGCTGTCGACCTACATCGCCAAGCGGGCCAAGCGGGCGGCGCGCCGCCCCTGGGTGATGCGCGACCGGCGCTGCCTGCGCGAAGGCATTCTCGCCTATCGCTTCCTGACGCTGGCCGGCATTCCGGCAACGATCCATTTCGGGGTGGACCGCACCAGCATCGGCAAGGCGAAGCTCTCGGCCCATTGCTGGGTGTCGGCTGCCGACATGCCCATCCTCAACCCGCCCGAGCCCACCATGGTGACCCTCTTCACCGAACAGAACCGCGTCGGACCCGCCTGATGCTCCGCAAACGATACGTGATACCCGGTCTCGCCTTCAGCCTCGTCTCCGAACCCGACGCGCGCGGCGACCAGGCGCTGCCGCAACTCGGGCTGTTCGAGGAATCGGACGGCCCCGTCCAGCACGAAATCATCGTCACCACCGCCACGGGCGACGACATCGCCACGCGGGGCTCGGTCGTCTGGGCCGGCAATCTGATCGATGGCACCTATGCCGAACTCAGCCGCGAGGGCCGCGACCAGCAGTTCCGGATTCCGGGCAAGATTTCGATCGTCGAGCGAAGCGGCGAGCCCGTCACGCGGGTCGAGGTGCTGGCAAGCGCCGAAAGGCCCTTCCGCTCGATGGCGCCCGCGGTCCTCCTGGACACCGTGCTGCGCGATCACGGCCTCCTCACGATACATGCCGCCTCGCTGATGCCGCCCGGCAGGGACGAACTCCTTCTCCTGTTCGCGCCGAGCGGCTACGGCAAGACCACGACCTCGCTGGCACTGGCGCTCTCCGGCTACGCGCATCTTGGCGACGACATGGTGGTGCTGCGCCAGGAGGGAGGCGACATTCTCGCCTGGGGCATGCCGCGCTCGCTCAAGGTACAGCGCCGGACCGCCACGATGTTCCCCGAGGTGCTGCCCCATCTCGGCGCCTTCGGCGGCGACGAGGACGAGGCGCCGCTGACGCGCGACGCGCTCGCGGCGATGATGGCGCTGCCCGATCCGAAGCTGAACTACAGGACCGCGGCGATCGTGGTCGTCGGCCCCCGTTCGAACGGCCCGGCCCGGGTCAGGCCGATAAGCAAGGCGGATGCGCTGTCCGTGATCCTGACGGACAATATTGGCGTCCTTTCCGACGGCGTTCCGCGCCCGCAGCAGGCGCTGTTCCGGCTTCTGACGAAGCTGGTCTCGACCACGCCGATCTTCCAGCTCGACGCCGGCAGCGAGCCGCGCTCGATTGCATCGGCCTTCGACGCGGCGCTCGGAATCATCCGTGAACCGGCGACCGCCGAGGCCTGATGCCGCCGGCGGATCAGCCGCCCAGCATGCGCGCGACCAGGAGATGGCCGAGCCGGCGCGGCTCAACATCGACGACGAGGGCCAGCTTGCTCGAAACGGCCAGCGTCGAGATCCCGTGCAGGCCCGCCCACATGGCGGCGGTTGTCGCCTGGCGCTCGGCATTTGCGAGATCCGGCATCAGCGGGGCGAGCGCCTTGGCGACGAGCGCGATCAGCGCCGCGAGCTTCGGACGATACCAGTCCGGCAGGTCGTCGCCCTCGGGCAGACGATGCTCGAATAGCAGGCTCCAGAGCATCGGCCAGCGCTCCACGAAGTCGAAATAGGCATCGACCAGCCGCGCGGCACGCGTCTCCAGCGGCACCGTCGCGGCCTCGGCCAAAGCGTCCGCCAGCGCATCCAGCGTCATGCCGTTCAGGTGGACGATGAGATCGTCGAGATTGGCGTAGAGATTGTAAATCGTGCCGGGGGCATAGCCGATCCGCTCGGCGACACGGCGCACCGTGATGCCGCGCAGCCCCTCCTCCGCCGCGATTGCCCGCGCCGCGTGGAGCGCCAGGCGCCTAAGCTCATCCGGGGCGTGATCGCTGCGCCGTGCCATGTGCCATCCTAGAAACGCGCCATCCTCGCGACTCGTCCTATCACGTATTGAACATCGTTCAAAACCCTGATATCAAATTGAACACCGTTCAATTAAAGCGGCTTGCGAGATACCGCGAACAGGCTGAGGTTTGACGCATGGATGCTTCTCCCCAGACTCCGACGACCGACGCCTCGGCCCCCTCCGCGCCCCGCGGCGCGGCGCCGCCGCTCCTGAGGACACCGGGCTTCCTGCCGCTCTTCGTCGTGCAGTGGTTCGGCGCCTTCGCCGACAACGCGCTGAAAAGCGCGTTCGGCTTCATGGTGGCCTATGGCGGCGCCGATCTGTTCGGCCTGTCGCCGCAGGTGGCGGTGACGCTGGGCGGCGCGGTGTTCATGCTGCCCTTCTTCCTGTTCTCGGGCGTCTCGGGACGGCTCTCCGATACGGTCGACAAGAAGCTGGTGGTGCGCTGGACGCGCGTCGCTGAGGTAGGGCTCGCCCTCCTCTCGGCCTACGCCATCATGATCCACTCGGCGCCGCTCGCGCTGCTCGGCATGTTCTTCTACGCCGTGCAGTCGACCATCTTCGGCCCGGCCAAATACTCGATCCTGCCCCAACTCGTCGGCCGCGAGCGCCTCGTCGCCGCCAATGCCCTGTTCGAGGGATCGACCTTCGTCGCCATCCTGCTCGGCACGCTGTTCGGCGGCCTCACCGTCGGACTCGGCGGCAAGTGGATCGCGATCGTCGGGCTCGTCTCGGTCGCACTTGCCGGCGCGGTCGCGGCCTTCTTCGTGCCATCCGCGCAGCCGGCGCCGGGTGCCGGCCGCTTCCACTTCTCGCTGATCGGGTCGAGCCGCGCCTCCTTCACCGCCATCCGGCGCAAGCGCACCCTCTTCCTCGCCGTCTCCGGCATCTCCTGGTTCTGGATGATCGGCCTGATCGTGATGTCGGTCTTCCCCGACTTCGCCAAGTCGACCCTCAAGGTCGACGAGATCGTCGCCAACCTTCTGGTCGCCGCCTTCGTGGTCGGCATCGCGCTCGGATCGGCCGCCACCTCCAAGCTGCTAGCGGGCCGGATCTCGGCCCGCCACACCCCGATCGGCGCGCTCGTCATGGCCGCCTTCATGGTAGACCTGTCGCACGCCGCGACGGCGCTCGGCGCGGTCGGCGCCGGCGAGGCGCTCGACTTCGGCGCCTTCATCACCTCCTGGGCCGGTATCCGCGTCCTCGTCGATCTCGTCGGCGTCGCCTTCGGCGGCGGCCTGTTCACCGTGCCGCTCTATGCGCTTCTGCAGTCGCGCGCCGACGAACGCGAGCGCTCCGCCGCCATCGCCGGCAACAACATCATGAATTCGGCGCTGATGGTGATCGGCACTGGCCTCGCCGCCGGGCTGCTGGCGGCCGGCGTCACCACGCTGCAGCTGCTGTTCTGGCTCGGCCTCGCCAATGTCGTGGCGGCCGTCATCTGCCTGAAGTTCGTGCCGGACGAGCTGATCAAGGCCATCGGCCATCGGCTGATGCAGATCCTCTTCCGCGCCCGCGTGAAGGGCCTGGAGCATTATGGGGAGGGCGACGACGCGGCCGTGGTGGTCGTCAACCACACCTCGTTCCTAGACGCGGTGCTGATCGGCTGCATGCTGCCGGGCAAGCCCGTCTTCGCCATCAACAAATACATCGCGACCCGCTGGTGGGTGAAGCCGGCCTTCCTGTTCTTCGACCTCGTGCCGGTCGATCCGACCAGCCCGTTCACCGTCCGCAAGATGGTGAAGCTGGTCAAGGAAGGGCGGAGGCTGGTGATCTTCCCGGAAGGCCGCATCACCGTCACCGGCGCGCTGATGAAGGTCTATGACGGCCCCGCGATGATCGCCGCCCTCTCCGACGTGCCGATCATCCCGGTCCGCATCGACGGCGCGCAACACACGATCTTCTCGCGCCTCAAGGGCAAGGTGCGGCGGCGGCTGTTCCCCGAGATCTCGATGACGGTGCTGCCGCCGCGCCGCATCCAGCTGACGCCTGGCCTGGTCGGCCGCAAGCGCCGCCACGAGGCTGGCCATCACCTCCAGACGATCATGACCGACATGGTCTACGAGACCAGCCCGGCGGCCGAGACGCTGTTCGACGGCCTCCTTCGCGCCCGCCACATCAACGGCAAGCGACCGCTGATCGAGGACGTCACGCGGAACCCGGTCGGCTACACCGCCATCCTTCGTGGCGCCTTCGCGCTCGGCAAATCCTTTGCCGCGATGAGCGCGCCCGGCGAGCGCGTCGGCGTGCTGCTCCCCAACACGACCGCCGCCGTCGTCACCTTCTTCGCCCTGCAGGTGACGGGCCGCATCCCGGCCATGCTCAACTTCTCGGCCGGCCCGGCCTCCGTTGACGCCGCCTGTCGCGCGGCCGAGGTGAAGCTGGTGCTGACATCGCGCCAGTTCATCGAGAAGGGCCGTCTGCAGCCGCTCATCGACGCACTCGGCGGGCGGGCCCGCATCGTCTATCTGGAAGATCTCCGCGGCGAGATCGGCCTTGCGCGCAAGCTCTTCGCCATGGCGGGTGGCATCGCTCCGCGTTTCCTGAGCCGTGCCGCGTTCCAGCGCCCCACCGATCCCGAGGCCGAGGCCGTCGTGCTCTTCACCTCCGGCTCCGAGGGCACGCCGAAGGGCGTCTCGCTCAGCCACCACGCCATCCAGGCCAACCGCCAGCAGATCGCCAGCGTGATCGACTTCTCCGGCGAGGATGTCGTCCTCAATGCGCTGCCGCTCTTCCATGCCTTCGGGCTGACGGCGGGCTGCCTGCTGCCGCTCTTCTCCGGCGTCCGGCAGATGCTCTACCCCTCGCCGCTGCACTACCGGATCGTGCCGGAGATGGCCTATGACGTGAACGCGACGATCCTGTTCGGCACCGACACCTTCCTCGCCGGCTATGCCCGCATGGCGCATCCCTATGATTTCTATTCCGTCCGCTATGTCTTCGCCGGCGCCGAGCGGGTGAAGCCCGAAACGCGCCGCGTCTGGTCGGAAAAATTCGGCATCCGCCTGCTGGAGGGATACGGCACGACCGAGACCGCGCCGGTCATTGCCATCAACACGCCGATGGCCAATCGCCCGGGATCCGTCGGTCGCGCGCTGCCGGGCATCGAGACGCGGCTGGAAAAGATCGCCGGCATCGAGGAAGGCGGCAAGCTGCTGGTGCGCGGCGCCAATGTCATGCGTGGCTACTATCGCGCCGAGGCGCCGGGCGTGCTCGAGCCGCCGGCCGATGGCTGGTACGACACGGGCGACATCGTCACCCTCGACGACGGCTTCATCACGATCTCGGGCCGCGCCAAGCGCTTCGCCAAGATCGGCGGCGAGATGGTCTCGCTCGCGTCGATCGAGGCGCTGGCCGGCGAATTCTGGCCGCACCATGCGACGGCGGCGGCCGCCGTGCCGCATGAGCGCAAGGGCGAGGAGATCGTGCTGGTGACCGAGCGCCCCGATGCCAATCTTGCGGAGTTCCAGCGCTTCGTCCGCGGCCGCGGCCTCTCCGAAATCATGCTGCCGCGCAGCGTGCTGTTCGTGGAAAAGCTGCCACTGCTCGGCTCCGGCAAGATCGACAATACGGCGGTGACGCAGTTGGCCCTGAAGGGGAAGGCGCCTCCTGCCGAGGCAGCCGCGGAATAGGCAGCGAGCCTCACCCGCGAAAGGTGCGGCCCGGCTGAGGCCGCTGCTGGGGAACCTTACTTCCGATTTTTCAAGGGCTTGGCGGCGTTTGCTCGGATGGCGACATCGATCGCCGCCACCGCCCAGTCGCGCAGTTCGTCGGTGTCGTCGACGAGGCGCTCCGGCAGCCGGTAGTAACCGAGCGCCGTCTCGCGGCCGTTCTTCGACCCGTAGACGAAGGGGCGGCAGCCCTCCGCCTCGAAGGCGGGGCGGGTGAGGTCATCGACCTTCAGATAGATCGCCTCGCCCTGCCAGATGCCGAACATCAGCCCGTCGCGAAAGAAGCCGAGCCCGCCGAACATGCGGCGGATCCGGACGTTTCCGACCGGTTCGAACAACTCGTGGAGATAGTCGAGATCGGCGTTCATCGGCAGCCTCAGTCTGCGAGATCGAGCCCCATCTGCCAAAAGTCGGCCTCGAGCCGGACGGCCTGGCGGAACATCTCGAGCAGGCGCGGATAGCGCGCCTCGGTCAGCGACAATGCCGCGAGCCGGTCGATCTGGGCAAGGCTCGCCTCGGCGACCGACTGATACCCCTCGCCGGCATATTCGCGGATCCAGGGCGCATAGGGATTGGCGCCGTCGAGGCCCTTGGCGGAGGCCGCCAGCGCCGTGCCGATCTCGGCATAGCCGACGACGCAGGGCGACAGCGCCACGACGAGATCGAGCATGTCGCCGCGGAGGCCGGCCTCCTGGACGAAGCGCGTATAGGCGATGGTGGCGCGCGCTTCCGCAGTCTTTTCAACGGCTTCGCGCGAAAGACCCCAGTCGGCGCAGAGCGTCAGATGCAGGCTCGTCTCGTTCAGGATCGCGTGCATGCCGTCGGCGGCCTTGCGCATCTCGTCCGCGTTCGGCGCCTTGTAGACACCGATCGCATAGGCGCGGGCGAACTCGATCAGGAACAGATAGTCCTGCACCAGATAGTGCTGGAACGACGCCTTGGGCAGCGATCCGTCACCGAGGCCGAGGACGAAGGAATGCCGGACATAGGCCTCCCAGTCGGTGCTGGCGTCGGATTTCAGGCGTTCGAACAGGCTCGGCAAGCCGGTCTCCATCGGGCGGTATGGGCGGGAAATCGGGAGGCGACGCAGCCGCCGTGACGGGTTGACAGCCGGGTTAACACCCCGGCCTGCCGTCAACCGATCGGTAACGTCGCGTTAGCGCTCAGCCGGCCGTGGCCGACGCCTCGGCCGGATCGGCCGGCTTCAGCATGACGGACTCGCCGCAGCCGCAGGCGGAGACCTCGTTCGGGTTCTTGAACACGAAGCCGGAACGGAGCTTGGTGGTCTCGAAATCCATGACCGTGCCGAGCAGGTAGAGCACGGCCGCCGGATCGACGAACACGATGGCGCCATGGCCCTCGATGCGCTCGTCCTTCGGGTCGGGATCCGCGACCGCCTTCATGGTGTATTCCATGCCGGCGCAGCCGCCCTTCTTGACGCCGATGCGCAGGCCCTGCACCGGCACGTCGGAATCCTCGACGATCTCGCGGATCCGCTCGGCGGCGGCCTCGGTCAGGGTCATCACGGCGAAGCGTGAACGGACGCCCATGGCAATTCTCCAATTCGTGGCGCGAAGCGCCTCTTCCGATCCTTAAGATCGGCCATCAGATCCCGTTCTGCAAGGCGATCGCGGGCAGTTCGGAATCGTTCGACCATATGCCCGGCGTGGCGAGCTCGACCACATGGCCATCGGGATCGTTGAAATAGAGGCTCTCGCCGCCGGCCGGCCACGCCATCTCGGCGGTGATGGCGACGCCCCTCGCCTGCAGGTGCTCCCGCCATGGCGCCAGCGCGTCCCTCGGAATGCGGAGCGCGAAGTGATACGGCCCCGTGCCGTCATGCGCCGGGATCGTACCGCCCGGCAGGACCACGTCCTTCAAGGTCGCGCCGCGCCGGAACAGGAGCAGCACGCTTGCCGGACCGGCATCGAAGGCGACCAGCCGGTCATCCTCGATCAGGGCGCGCAGGCCCAGGACGTCGCGGTAGAAGGCGACGGCGCGCGCCATGTCGTCGACATAGATCGCCGTCTCCAGAACCCCGGTGATCGGCGGCGCCTTCCCCATGCCGGGCCTCAGTACCAGTCGAGCGCCACGCGCGCCTCGTCCGACATGCGGTCCTGCGACCAGGGCGGGTCGAAGGTCATGGTCACGTCGACGCGGCCGACGCCGGGGATCGCGCCGACGGCGTTCTCGACCCAGCCCGGCATCTCGCCGGCCACCGGGCAGCCCGGCGCGGTCAGCGTCATCTCGATCGCGACATTGCGGTCGTCGTCGATGTCGATCTTGTAGATCAGGCCGAGCTCGTAGATGTCGGCCGGGATCTCGGGATCGTAGACCGTCTTCAACGCCGCGACGATGTCGCCCGAGAGGCGCTCGAGCTCATCGGCGGGAATGGCGGAAGCCGGCGCTTCCGCGCCTTCGACGACCGTCGCGGTCTTGTCTTCGCTGATCAGCGTGGCATCGTCCATTTCAGGTCCTCATGCGAAGAAAGCATGCGCCTTGATCAGCGCATCGGCAAGGCGATCGACCTCTTCGGTGGTGTTGTAGAGACCGAATGACGCCCGACATGTGGAGGTGACGCCGAAGCGCTGCAAGAGCGGCTGGGCGCAATGGGTTCCGGCGCGGACGGCGACGCCCTCGCGGTCGATGATGGTCGAGACGTCATGCGCGTGGGCGCCCGCCATCTCGAAGGAGAGGATCGCGCCCTTGTCCTTCGTCGTGCCGAAGATCTTCAGGCTGTTGATCGCCGAAAGACGCTCCGTCGCATAGTCCCGCAAGGCTTCCTCATGCGCGAGGATGCGGTCGCGGCCGATGCGCTCCATGTAGTCGAGCGACGCGCCGAGGCCGATCGCCTGCACGATCGGCGGCGTACCCGCCTCGAAGCGGTGCGGCGGCTCGCCATAGGTGACGTTGTCCTCGGTGACGTCGCGGATCATCTCGCCACCGCCGAGGAAGGGCGGCATCGCCGCGAGCAGCGCCTTCTTCGCGTAGAGCACGCCGATGCCGGTCGGGCCATAGAGCTTGTGGCCGGTGACGCAGTAGAAATCGGCATCGAGATCGCGCACGTCGACCGGCAGGTGCACGGCCCCCTGGCTGCCGTCGACCAGCACCTTGACGCCGTTGGCGTGGGCGATGCGGATCACGTCCTTGATCGGCACCACCGTGCCGGTGACGTTCGACATGTGGGTGATCGCGACGATCTTGGTCTTCGGCGTGATCAGCTTCTCGAACTCGTCGAGCAGGAAGGTGCCGTCATCGGCGATCGGCGCCCATTTGATCACCGCGCCCTTGCGCTCGCGCAGGAAGTGCCAGGGCACGATGTTGGAGTGATGCTCGAGAATGGAGAGGATGATCTCGTCGCCCTCCCCGATCTCCATCGCGCCGAACGAGGACGCGACCAGATTGATCGCCTCCGTCGACGAGCGGGTGAAGATGATCTCGTCGACCGAACGGGCATTCAGAAAGCGGCGCACCGTCTCGCGCGACGCCTCATAGGCGTCTGTCGCGGCGTTGGAGAGGAAATGCAGGCCGCGATGGACGTTGGCGTATTCTTCCGTATACGCCTTCGTCACCGCGTCCAGCATCGCCTGCGGCTTCTGCGCGGAGGCGCCATTGTCGAGATAGACGAGCGGCTTGCCATAGACCGTCCTCGACAGGATCGGAAAATCGCGCCGTATCGCCTGAACGTCATAGGCGCCAGGATCGCTCATGCTGCCTCTTGCCCACGGTTCGCGAGCCAATCACGGGCGATCGCCTCGAAGGCATCGCTGATCGGCTCGTCGCCAAGACCCTCGATCGCCTCGGCCAGGAACGCCGTCACCAGCAGCGTCTCGGCCTCGGGACGCGAAATGCCGCGCGACAGCAGATAGAACAGGATGTCCTCGTCGATCTCGCCACTGGTCGCGCCATGCGCGCACTGGACGTCGTCGGCGAAGATCTCGAGTTCCGGCTTGGCGAAGAACGAGGCGTCCTCCGACAGGAGCAGGCCCTGCGTCATCATCCGGCCATCGGTCTTCTGCGCGTCGGGGCGCACATTGATGCGGCCCTGGAACACCCCTTCGGACCGGCCGTCCATCACCGCCTTGAACAGCTCGCGGCTGGCGCAGTTGGCGACGGCGTGGTCGACGGTGAGCGCGATGTCGGCATGCTGCTTGCCGCGCACCATGGTGGCGCCATAGAGGCCCGCGCGCGCGTTCTCGCCGGCAAAGGCGAGGAAGGTCTGCGAGCGCGACAGCGAGGCGCCGGTCATCAGCGTCAGATGGTCGAACTCGGTCTCCGCGCCGATCGTCACCGAGAAGGTGCCGAGATGCACGGCGGCGGCGCCATCGAGCTGCAGCTTGGCCCAGATCGCCTTGGCCCGGTCGCCGACCGTCGCCTCGGTGACCGTGTTCGCCTGGTAGGCGCTGTCGGCAGGGCCGACATGGGTCTCGAGGATCCGCGCCGAGGCGTCCGCGCCGATCGTGACGAGATTGCGGGCGTGGGTCTGCAGCAGGCCGCTGGTGACATGGGCGATCTCGATCGCCCGCTCGATCTTCGCACCGGCGGGAACGTCGATCGCGACGCCACCCGTCATCAGCGCCGAATTGAGCGACACCACGGCATCGTCGAGCGTGGCGATCTGCTGCCCGACGCGGGCGTCGCCCTCGCGCAGCAAATCGGCCAGTGGCCGGACCGTCACGCCATCGAGGCCCGACAGATCGGAAAGCTCCGGCCGGAAGGCCCCGTCGACGACGACGAGGCGGGCACGGTCGAGACCGGCCAGCGGATCGGCGATCGCGGGCATCTCGGCACGGCCCTGCGGCAGAGACGGGACCGTCCTGAGCAGAGCGCGCAGGTCGGTATAGCGCCACGGCTCGGTGCGGCGATGCGGCAGGCCGGCCTTCTGGAAGGCGGCGAAGGCGGCCTCGCGCGCGGCGGCGACCGCCGGGGAGCCCGGCAGCTGGGTCCGGGCCGCGGCGAATTCGAGCGCCAGCGTGTCTTCAGCCTGGGTGCGCAGGATGCGCGGTTCGGCGTTCATCGATACCACTCCCTGCTCAGGCCGGCTCGCCGGCGTAATCGGCATAGCCCTTGGCCTCGAGCTCGAGCGCCAGCTCCGGCCCGCCGGTGCGGACGATGCGACCGGCCGACATCACATGCACCTTGTCGGGCACGATGTGATCGAGCAGGCGCTGGTAGTGGGTGATGACCAGCATCGAGCGATCCGGCGACCGGAGCGCGTTGACGCCTTCCGAGACGATGCGCAGCGCGTCGATGTCGAGGCCGGAATCGGTCTCGTCGAGGACGGCGAGCTTGGGCTCGAGCAGCGCCATCTGCAGGATCTCGTTGCGCTTCTTCTCGCCGCCGGAAAAACCGACATTGAGCGGACGGCGGAGCATTTCCTGAGTCACGTTGAGCTTTTCCGAAGCGGCCTTCACGCGGCGCATGAAGTCCGGCGTGGTGAGCTCGGCCTCGCCCCGCGCCTTGCGCTGCGCGTTGAGGGCGGCCTTGAGGAAGGTCATGGTCGCGACGCCCGGGATCTCCAGCGGATACTGGAAGGCGAGGAAGACGCCGGCGGCGGCGCGCTCCTCCGGCGCGTTCTCGACGATGTTCTCGCCGTCGAAGAGGATCTCGCCCTCGGTGACCTCATAGTCCTGGCGGCCGGCGAGCACATAGGAGAGCGTCGACTTGCCGGAGCCGTTCGGTCCCATGATCGCGTGGACCTCGCCGGTCGGGACGACGAGGTCGACGCCGCGCAGGATCTCCTTGCCGTCGATGGAGGCGTGGAGGTTCTTGATCTCGAGCATAGTGTTCTTCCGTTCAATTCGTGTTTCCGAACCGCCCGAGGGGCGATCGGAACGCGTGCGTCACCGGGTGATGGTCCGAGCAGCGGAAGGCCGCGACCCGCCGGCGACGCTTCTGGCGTCCCGACCCTCCCCGCTCGCGGGAAGGGTTCGACAAGCTTCGGGCGTTAGCCGACCGACCCTTCGAGGCTGATCGAGATCAGCTTCTGGGCCTCGACCGCGAATTCCATCGGCAGCTGCTGGATGACGTCCTTGACGAAGCCGTTGACGATCAGCGCCACCGCTTCCTCGGACGAGAGCCCGCGCTGGAGGCAATAGAACAGCTGGTCGTCGGCGATCTTCGACGTCGTCGCCTCGTGCTCGAAGACCGCGCTGGCGTTCTTCGATTCGATGTAGGGCACGGTGTGCGCGCCGCACTTGTCGCCGATCAGCAGACTGTCGCAATTGGTGAAATTGCGCGCGCCGGACGCCTTGCGATGCGCCGAGACAAGGCCGCGATAGGTGTTGTCCGAGCGGCCCGCCGCGATGCCCTTCGAGATGATCCGGCTCCGCGTGTTCTTGCCGAGATGGATCATCTTGGTGCCGCTGTCGACCTGCTGGTAGCCGTTCGACACCGCGATCGAATAGAACTCGCCCTGGCTATCGTCGCCGCGCAGGATGCAGGACGGGTATTTCCAGGTGATGGCCGAGCCGGTCTCGACCTGGGTCCACGAGATCTTCGAGCGGTCGCCACGGCAATCGCCGCGCTTGGTCACGAAGTTGTAGATGCCGCCCTTGCCTTCCTTGTCGCCGGGATACCAGTTCTGGACCGTCGAGTACTTGATCTCGGCGTCCTCCAGGGCGACCAGCTCGACGACGGCCGCGTGCAGCTGGTTCTCGTCGCGCATCGGCGCCGTGCAGCCCTCGAGATAGGAGACGTAGGCCCCCTTCTCGGCGATGATCAGCGTGCGCTCGAACTGGCCGGTGTTGCGCTCGTTGATGCGGAAATAGGTCGACAGCTCCATCGGGCAGCGGACGCCCTCGGGGATGTAGACGAACGAGCCGTCCGAGAAGACCGCCGAATTCAGCGTCGCGTAGAAATTGTCGGAAGTCGGCACGACGGAGCCGAGATACTTCTTCACGATCTCCGGATATTCGCGCACCGCCTCGGAGATCGAGCAGAAGATGACGCCGGCCTTCTTCAGCTCTTCCTTGAAGGTCGTGACGACGGAAACCGAGTCGAACACCGCATCGACGGCGACGCGCGAACCCGCGCCCTCGACCCCGGCCAGGATCTCGCGCTCGCGCAGCGGGATGCCCAGCTTCTCATAGGTGGCGAGCAGCTCCGGATCGACCTCGTCGAGCGACTTCGGACCCGGCGTGCTCTTCGGCGCCGAATAGTAATAGAGGTCCTCGAAGTCGATCTTCGGATAGTGGACGCGCGACCAGGTCGGCTCCGTCATGGTCAACCAGCGCCGATAGGCGTCGAGCCGCCATTCGAGCATCCATTCCGGCTCGTTCTTCTTGGCCGAAATGAAGCGGACGATATCCTCCGAGAGGCCCTTGGGGGCGCGCTCGGTCTCGATATCGGTGACGAAACCGTATTTGTACTGATCGACGTCGATCTGGCGAACCTGATCGACGGTCTCCTGAACTGCAGGCATTGCCTACTCCATCCACAGCGGTTTCAAGGACCGCGGGTTGAGTGCGTTGTCATGCGGCGCGGGTCACGCCCGGCGCGAGCCGTCTCATGACACGTCCCCAGACCTCCGTAAATCTACGTATGTCCGTTTCGCTGGTTTCCCATCCGAAACTGACGCGGATCGCGGCCTTCGCCTGCGATTCGGGCACGTTCATGGCCCGCATCACATGCGAAACACCGACTTTTCCCGAAGAACACGCCGATCCGGCAGAGACCGCGACGCCTTCGAGATCGAGCGCGATCACCAGCGTTTCCGCCGCGAGACCGTCGACGCTGAGCGACAGCGTCTGGGGGAGCCGCTCCGCTTCCCCGCTTAAGAGCACGGCCGGACCGGCCGCTTCGGCGATCTGGTCGCGCCAGATGGCCCATTCTTCCCGCCGGTCGAGATCGGCGCGGGCACAATCCGCCGCGACGCCGAAGCCGGCGATCGCCGCCACGTTCTCCGTGCCGGCGCGGCTGTATTTCTCCTGCCCCCCGCCGACGACCAGCGGCGCCGGCGATACGAGGTCGCCACCCAGCACCAGGGCGCCGGCGCCCTGCGGGCCACCGAGCTTGTGCGCCGAGAGCGTCAGGAGATCGACGCCGAGGGCGACGATATCGACCGAGATGCGCCCGGCCGCCTGAATCGCGTCGGTATGGACCAGCGCGCCGAAGCGCCGCGCCAGCGCCGAGACCTCGGCGACCGGCTGGATCGTACCGGTCTCGTTGTTCGCCAGCATGACGGAGACGAGCGCGCGCTTGCCCTCGCCCGACAGCGCGGCGAGCTGCCGCTCCAGATCCGCCGGATCGAGCCGGCCGGCCCCATCCACGGCGACCTTGCGCGTGCGCTCCGCGCCGAAGCGGCCGCCGGCGAGCACGGAGGGATGCTCCGTCGCGCCGACCAGCAGCGCGTCGATCGCCAGCTCGCTTGCCCCGACCTTCATCCTGGGCGACAGCGCCGTGACATTCGCCTCGGTGCCCCCCGACGTGAAGATGACGCGGACCGGATCGGCGCCGACCAGCGCCGCCACCTGGCGCCGCGCCCGCTCGATGCGCGCGCGCGCCGCGCGGCCCTCGCCATGCACGGACGAGGCGTTGCCGGCGGCGCCGAGCGCATCGATCATCGCCGCGCGCACCTCGGCCCGGAGCGGCGCTCCGGCGTTGTAGTCGAGGTAGAGGCGCGGCGCGGCCACGGCTGGCAATCTCCCTTCGCGGCGGGGATGTCGCATTATGCTTGAAATCCGGACCCTGCCTCATGCTACAAGGCCCGCTACAAGGCAGGATCGACATCCGACGCCGATTTCGAACAATTCTAAAGTGTTCTAGAAACCCTGAGCCTCAGAGTCAAGTTAGGATTTGGCTCTGATATAGGTGGCTCGCGGGCTTCTGAACAGATCGAAAGGTCCGAGGCTAAAATGCCCGAGGTAATTTTCACCGGCCCCGCCGGCCGCATCGAAGGTCGGTTCCAGCCGTCGAAGGAAAAGAACGGCCCGATCGCCATCATCCTGCACCCGCATCCGCAGTTCGGCGGCACGATGAACAACGCGATCACCTACCAGCTGTTCTACATGTTCGCGAAGCGCGGCTTCGCGGTGCTGCGCTTCAATTTCCGCGGCGTCGGCCGCAGCCAGGGCGATTTCGACCATGGCGAGGGCGAGCTTTCCGATGCGGCGTCCGCGCTCGACTGGGTGCAGACCATCCATCCCGACGCGCGCGCCTGCTGGGTCGCCGGCTTCTCCTTCGGCGCCTGGATCGGCATGCAGCTGCTGATGCGCCGGCCGGAGATCGAGGGCTTCATCTCGATCGCGCCGCAGGCGAACCTCTACGACTTCTCGTTCCTGGCGCCCTGCCCCTCCTCCGGCCTGATCGTGCATGGCGACCAGGACAAGGTGGCGCCGCCCAAGGACGTGCAGACGCTGGTCGACAAGCTGAAGACGCAGAAGGGCATCGTCGTCGAGCAGCAGATCATGCCGGGCGCGAACCACTTCTTCGAGGGCCAGGTCGAGCCGCTGATCGATATCTGCGGCAACTATGTCGACAAGCGCCTGGCGGCGATCACCGCCGGCTGATGCCTCGCGACGGCGCGCGCCCCTGACCGGCGCGCGCATCCAGACACGAGACGGCCCGGCATCGACCGGGCCGTTTTCACGTCCGGAGGGCCGCCGGAAAGCCCACGAATCCGCGCCCGTCCGGGCGGCGACCGCGCGGCGCCGGCGTGATGAGCGCAACAAAAAAGGGCCCCGCCGAAGCGGAGCCCTTCCCCCGTCTCACGCCAGCTCATGCATCCGTACATCGCGAAGCCACAAGGGCCCGCGCATCGGAGCCGCGTCAGAACTTGTAGCTCAGGCCGACCGTGACCGCGGTCTGGTCCCAGCTCGATTCCACCGGACCTTCCCAGAGCTCGTAGGTCTTGCTGCCGAAGTCCGAATAGCGGATCTCGGCGCGGGCGATCCAGTTCGGCGAGAAGGCATATTCGGCGCCGAGGCCGATCGTCCAGCCGACATGGGTATTGCTGTCGTCGGAGCTGTACGCGCCCACATAGTCACTGTAACCGCTCGACGTCATCTTGCCGTCGGCGAAGGCGACGCCGCCGGTGGCGTACATCAGGAAATTGTCGACGGCGTAACCGGCGCGCAGCCGCAGCGAAGCCTGCCAGTTGCTCTCCAGCTCCAGCGATCCAGAAAGGTAGTCATAGTCGAGGTTCGGCACGTAGCCGGCATAGCCCTCGCTGCCCTTGATGTTGGTGTAGTCGATGTCGCCCTCGATGCCGAAGACGAACTGGTCCATCTGCCAGTTGTAGCCGCCGTGCACGCCGCCGATGAAACCGTCCATGTCGAAATTGTCGGCCGGAATCGGATCATTGAACAGACTGCTCTGGTTGTCGTCCTGGCCGCCCCAGGCATAGCCGGCATGGACACCGGCATAGAAGCCCGTCCAGCTGAACGGCGGCGGCGCCTCGATGATCGGCACGGGCGCCAGGTCAGCGGCCTGCGCCGCGCCGAAGCCCAAGGCAAGCATGGAAGCGGCGGTCATTGTCAGGAATGCGCATTTCATCATGGGCCCCTCGTCACGACGGTGCACTGAAGAAATCGAATTACCACCCAGCCCTGCCACCATAGCAGGATAAAATCGAACAAACTGTTGCCGACACGACGCACACTCATCAAAAAGTTTTATCTGACGAAAAGGAAGCCAAGTGATCGATCCTCCGTACGAGATCGGTAGACCGAATACCGGCGACCTTCCCTTCGGAATTAGCTAACCTCGTGCAGATGAGAACCGGGTCGACAGCCGCGATGACAGGAGATCGACTCGCGATCGACCCGCGCGGCCGTCGCCCGCGTCGCGCAAGCGGGGGCCACGGCTTGCACGCCAGGGGATCGCGGCCGGCGCGCGAGCAACCGCCGCGGCCACCAAGAGCACCGCCCGCAGGAGGCGGCAGGCCCACAGGAGACGACAGGGCCCGCCGCAAACGGCAAGGGCCCCGCAAGCGGGGCCCCGTTTCGTCGCGGAGGGGCCGGATCAGAACTTGTAGTTCAGGCCCGCCTTGAGCGTGTGGAAGGCCGCGTCGACGCTGGTGTGTCCGGTCGATTCCGGCAGGACGTTGTAGCCGTCGAAGCCGATGCTGCCGAGATCGACATAGAGATACTCGGTCTTCAGCGTGATGTTCTGCGTGACGCCGTATTCGACGCCGGCTCCGGCGGTCCAGCCCCATTTCGTGTCGGAGATGGAGTAGCCATTGTCGGGCTCGTCGGATTTGTAGCCCGTCGCCTTGACGTCGCCATAGGCCGCGCCGCCGGTGCCGTAGACCAGCAGATTGTCCCACGCGTAGCCGATCCGGCCGCGCAGGGTGCCGAACCAGTCGATCTTGGTCTCGAGGCCATAGCTGAAATCGCCCTGGCGCTCGTCATAGCTGGCGCTGATGCCGGATGCCGCGAGATCGGCCTCGACGCCGGCGACCCAGTTCGGCGCGAACTGGTAACTGTAGCCGACCTGCACACCGCCGAACGCGCCAAAGGCGTTGTCGCTCCAGTCGATGGCGTAGTCGCCGGCGTCATTGACGAAGCTGGTGTCGAAATCGCCGCCACCGATGCCGCCATGGACGCCGATATAGAAGCCGGTCCAGTTGAAGGCGGCCGGCGCCTCGACGACGGGAACAGGCTCGACCGACAGATCGGCGGCCTGGCCGCCCGCAATGCCAAGCGCCAGAGTCGACGCCATCGCCGCGCTGCGCAAAATGTAACGCTTCATGAGTCCCCTCAGCCAAACCGGAAAATGACACCGCAGGCCTGCCTCGCCGGAACGAAGCCTCGACCGGCCGCCGCCTGACGCAAAGCGCGTCAGCCAAACACAACAAGGGGCCCCGCACGGCGGAGCCCCTTATCTCGATACCCGATCAGAACTTGTAGTTCAGACCGACCTTGAGCGTATGGAAGGCGACATCGTTGTCGAAGTTGCCCGTAGCGTCGTCGACCGCATTGAAGATCCCATCCTCGTGGATGCTGCCGAGGTCGACATAGAGATATTCGGTCTTCAGCGTGATGTTCTGCGTGATGCCGTATTCGACGCCGGCGCCGATCGTCCAGCCCCAGCGCGTGTCGGAGAAGGACGAGCCTTCCGAGAACCCGGGCACGGAGTAGTTCGTCGAAACCTCGACATCGCCATAGGCCGCACCACCGGTGCCGTAGAGCAGCAGATTATCCCAGGCATAGCCGAGACGGCCACGCAAGGTGCCGAACCAGTCGACATTGGAACTCACATTGTAGTCGGGATCGCCGCCGTAGTTCCAATCCAGGTTCGTCTCGATGCCGGAATAGGCGATATCGGCCTCGACACCCGCGACCCAGTTGGTCGCAAACTGCCAGTTGTAGCCCATCTGGGCACCGCCGAACGCACCGAACGCGTTGTCGCTGTAGTCGATCGTTTCGCCGGTCACCGGATTATAGAACGACAGTTCGGGATCGCCGCCGCCGATGCCGCCATGGACACCGATGTAGAAGCCGGTCCAGTTGAAGACAACGGGCGCCGCCACGGGAGCGGGCTCGTAGGTCAGATCCGCGGCCTGTGCGCCGGCGACGCCTAACGCCAGAACCGATGCCATTGTCGCAGTGCGCAGAATGAATTTCATCATGTGCCCCTTCGCGAGAACCTTGATCATCTTTCTCCAGGCGTTCGGAAAATTCCGGGGGTCGAACGCCCTTCGATCAATACGTTAGCGCAGAGAAACAGGATTGAGTGTTGCAGAATCGCACCATGAAAATGAAAGCTGACGCAACGTTTCCCTGCCGTTCGCCTGCATTACTAATGGCGAGACCTATGGTTGAGCGTGCAAGCACTTCCAGCGAAAGGTGAATCGCCGAAAGTCACGGCACGACCGCAGCGCCACGGGCTTCCAATCAGGGGATCAGTATTTTTCAAGGTTCGACGGTTCGAGATCAGTATTCAGGCGAAGATCGACAATCCCCAGCTGGATCATCCCGCCACTTCGCTTGCAGGTTGAGGCGCGAGACATCGCTTCTGCCAGAATCACCCGGCACGCGGCGGCGGCGCGGCTGGCGATATTCTCGCGGCACAGGACAGGGAGAGACGGACCGCGGCCCGCGCAGCGGACCGCCGCGCCCAAACCGGGTCGGACGGGTCGCTCACGCGGCGTCCGGGCCTGCGGAGGGCAACGCGGGCGTGGCTCGTGCATCCGTCGCCGGCCGCACAAACGAGCGCAATGGCCCGGGATCGACATGGATCCTTCCCCTTGCCGGGCCCCGGCCCGGAAAAAGGCCCCGGAAGGGGCCCTTCTCATTCAGGGAGCGGCCGGGAGAAGCCGGCCCGCATGGCGCGCGGCGACGCCATCGGCTACTTCCTGGCGCGCATCCCGGTCAGCCTGGCGATCTCGGACACCACCTCCTGGTGCAGGACGCGGTTCTTGTCGATGTCGAAATGCGACAGCGTCGCCTTGATGTCGTCGCGCTTGCGCACGTCCGAATTGACGACGCGCTTGCCGGCGCCAGCCGGGACGTCGAGCGCCGAGCTCCAGCCATTGTTCGACTGGTAGAGGTTGAGGTACCGGCGCACGCCGGGCGCCACCGGACCGTTGGTGGTCGGATCGAAGGTGACGACGAGATCGACCGGAACGCCGTTGCGCGCCAGTTGCTGGCCCATCAGCAGAACCGCATTGGCGCCGAGCGAATGACCGACGAGAATGATCGGCCGCGTCTGCCTCGGGTTGGCCTTGTACTTTGCCGTTATGTCGGCGGCGACGCGCGGCCAGTTGGCGTGGTTCAGCACCTTGTTCGGAATGCCGCGCGCGGAGAGTTCCTTCGCCATGTCGTCCATGCCGAGCGAGAACACATTGGCGAGGCCACGGAACAGATAGATCTGCGGATCGCGCGCCGCCTTGGCCGGCTTCGCGGCCTGGGCCTGGGCGGCCTTGGACGGCGCCGCGGCGGAAACCGACGCGAGCGGCACCGCCAGCAACGCGGTGCCCATCAGGGCAAAACAGAACTTCGTCAGGCGGCTTCGCATGCGTATCTCCCCAGTCAGTAACCCGTCATCCTGCTTGCCGCAGGCGGTGCGATTCGTCCATTCGGGCGGCTCTCGCCGTCGGATAGCAGTCAGGCCGCCGGGGCCACCGGCTCGGCCAGGATGCCGCCCGGCATCGGATAGGGCACGCCGGTCGTCTCCGGCAGGCTCAGCGGCAGGCCGGCGACGCTGCGCGCCGCCAGATAGGCGAAGGCCTGCGCCTCAAGAAAATCGCCCGACCAGCCGAGCGCGTCGGCGGTGGTGACGCGCGCGCCGCTCGCCTCGGCGAGAAGCGCGAGAATGGTCGGGTTATGCGCGCCGCCGCCACAGACGATGATCGCATCGGCGCCGCCGGCGAGCGCCACGGCGCGGGCGATGGTCTCGGCCGTGAAGGCGGCGAGCGTCGCCGCGGCGTCGGCGGTAGAAAGCCGCGCCACCGGCGCCCGCGAAAACGCGTCGCGATCGAGCGATTTCGGCGGCGGCAGGCTGAACCAGGGGTGGTCCATCAGTTCGGCGAGCGACTGCAGCTGAACCGTGCCGGACGCGGCCAGCGCGCCGCCGGCATCCATGGCGGCGCCGGTCCGCTCGCGCACCAGATCGTCGATCAGCGCGTTGCCGGGGCCGGTGTCGAAGGCGACGATCGACCCATCGGCGCCGATGCGCGTGACATTGCCGACGCCGCCGATATTGACGACGGCGACATCGCCTTCAAGCTTTGCCGCGCGCACCAGCGCGGCATGGAAGACGGGCACCAGCGGCGCCCCCTGCCCGCCCGCCGCCACGTCGGCGGCGCGAAAATCATAGACCACCGGCAGGCCGAGCCGGCGCGACAGCGCGGCGCCGTCGCCGATCTGGATGGTCAGGCGGCGGTCCGGCGCGTGAAACACCGTCTGGCCGTGGAAGCCGACGAGCGTGACGCGCGGCGCATCGACGTCATCGCGCGCGAGCAGCGTCTCGACGGCCTGCGCATGCGCCTCGGTGACGACGCGCTCCGCCTCGCCGATCACGCCGGGGCGGGCGTCGCGCCGGTCGAGCCGCGTGGCGGCCACGAGCGCCGCGCGAAGGACCGCGCGTTCCTCTTCCGAATAGGGCCGAAAATGGGTCGGGCCGAAGGCCTCGACCTCTTCTCCGTCTGTTGCGATCAGGGCCGCGTCGACGCCGTCCATGGATGTTCCGCTCATCAGGCCGACAACGACGGTTCTGCGCATGGGTTCCCTCGAGAATGGTTCCAAATCCGGGATAGCCCCTGCCGGAGGCCGCGCAAAGAGCAGAACGGCAACAGTCGATCCGTTTCGTACAAAGCTGCAATCGGACGCGTGACAAACGCGTTTCGCTGATCTATAGCGGCTGTCATGACTTTCGCCGCCACCACCTATGCTTGGTACTTTAGCTATCCGCTGCCAATGGCGGAGGTAGGGGTGCGCGCGGCCTAAAAGCCGCAAAAAGTCCCGAAGCCGCCAGACACCTGGCGGCTTTTTTTATGCCGCCGCCGGGTGCTTCCAATCCAAGGAGCCACACCGTGCTGATGACCGACGACCTCCGCATTCGCGACCTGAAAGAACTGAGCACGCCCGAGCAGGTGATGCGGGAATTCCCGCGCACCGAGACGGCGTCCGAGACCGTGACGGCCGCCCGCGCCGCCGTGCACAACATCCTGACGGGCGAGGACGACCGCCTCGTCGTCGTGATCGGCCCCTGCTCGATCCACGACCCGGTCGCCGCCATGGACTACGCCCGCCGCCTGGCGGAAGTGCGCCCCTACCTCGCGGACCGGCTCGAGATCATCATGCGCGTCTACTTCGAGAAGCCGCGCACCACGGTCGGCTGGAAGGGACTGATCAACGATCCCGATCTCGACGGCAGCTTCCAGATCGACAAGGGCCTGCGGATTGCCCGCAACCTCCTGGTCGACATCAACGACCTCGGCTTGGCCGCCGGCTCCGAATTCCTCGACATGACGACGCCGCAATACTTCGCTGACCTGGTCAGCTGGGGCGCGATCGGCGCGCGCACGACCGAGAGCCAGGTGCATCGCGAGCTGGCGTCCGGCCTTTCCTGCGCCGTCGGCTTCAAGAACGGCACCGACGGCAACGTCAAGATCGCGCTCGACGCCGTGCTCTCCGCCTCGCAGCCGCATCATTTCCTGGCCGTGACCAAGACCGGCCGCTCGGCGATCGCCACGACGACGGGCAACGAGGACTGCCACATCATCCTGCGCGGCGGCAAGACGACCAACTACGACGCGGCCAGCGTCGACGACGCCGCCAAGGCATCGGAGAAGGCCGGCATCGCGCCGCGCATCATGATCGACGCCAGCCACGCCAATTCGTCGAAGAAGCCGGAGAACCAGCCGCTCGTCGTCGAGGACATCGCCCGCCAGCTCGAGCATGGCGACAGCCGCATCATGGGCGTGATGGTCGAGAGCAACCTCGTCGCCGGCCGGCAGGATCTGGTCGAGGGCCAGCCGCTCGTCTACGGCCAGAGCATCACCGACGGCTGCATCGACTGGGACACCACGGTCGACGTGCTGGAACGGCTCGCCGCCGCCGTCGAGACCCGCCGCGCCGCCACCCGCCGCGCCGCCTAGCCCTGAAAACGGGAAATTTCACCTTCGAGGTGAAATTTCCCGTTCCGGCTGCTAGAAAGCGGCCCAAATCCAAAAACATTGTCCAAAGGTCCGGCCGTCATGAGCGCCTTCAAGTCCGAGTTGATGCAGATCCTGACCGAGCGTGGGTTCGTCCACCAATGCTCGGATAGCGAGGGGCTCGACCGCCGCTTCGCCTCGGAATCCGTCACCGGCTATATCGGCTTCGACGCCACGGCGAAGAGCCTGCATGTCGGCTCGCTGATGCAGATCATGATGCTGCGCTGGATGCAGAAGACAGGCCACCGGCCGCTCGCGCTGATGGGCGGCGGCACGACGCGGATCGGCGATCCCTCGTTCAAGGACGAGGCGCGCAAGCTCCTGACCGACGACATGATCGACGAGAACCTCGCCGGCATCCGCAAGGTCTTCGCCAACTACATCGATTTCGAAGGCGGCGAACGCCCGGCCGTCATGGCCAACAACGCGGAATGGCTGAACGGCCTGCACTACATCGACTTCCTGCGCGATGTCGGCCGCCATTTCTCGGTCAACCGCATGCTCTCCTTCGATTCGGTCAAGCTCAGGCTCGACCGCGAGCAGTCGCTCTCCTTCCTCGAATTCAACTACATGATCCTGCAGGCCTACGACTTCGTCGAGCTGAACCAGCGCCACGACGTCATCCTGCAGATGGGCGGCTCCGACCAGTGGGGCAACATCGTCAACGGCATCGAGCTCGGCCACCGCATGCTCGACAAGCAGTTCTACGCGCTGACGACGCCGCTCTTGACCACCTCCTCCGGCGCCAAGATGGGCAAGACGGCGAACGGCGCCGTCTGGCTCAACGCCGACATGCTCGGCTCCTACGAGTTCTGGCAGTTCTGGCGCAACACCGAGGATGGCGACGTCGAGCGCTTCCTCAAGCTCTACACCGAGCTGCCGCTGACCGAGATCGCCCGCCTCGCGGCGCTGGGCGGCTCCGAGATCAACGAGGCGAAGAAGATCCTCGCCACCGAGGTGACGGCGTTGGCGCATGGCCGCGCCGCGGCCGAGGAAGCGGCCGAGACGGCGCGCCGCACCTTCGAGGAGGGCGCGCTCGCCGAGAGCCTGCCGACGATCGAGGTCGGCGCCACCGACTTCGCCAACGGCCTCGGCGTGCTGTCGCTGTTCGTGCAGGCCGGCCTCGTCGCCTCGAATGGCGAGGCGCGCCGCCAGATCAAGGGCGGTGGTCTCCGCGTCAACGACCAGGCGATCACCGACGAGAAGATTCTGGTCGGCCCCGACGCCCTGACCGCCGAGGGCGTGGTGAAGCTGTCGCTCGGCCGCAAGAAGCACATCCTGGTGCGCCCGGTCTGACCCCAGCGGCATCGGCGGAAAATAAAGGCGGCGCAGTCACCTGCGCCGCCTTTTCATGGGGTGATTCAAGGCTGCGAGAGCGCTTTCGCGCGAAGTGGATATCGGTTCGCGTGAAGAAAGCGCGATCAAACAAGGCGCTGGAGCTGTTCGGCGTTTCCATGAAACGCTGAACGGCTCCAGGTTTGCAGACCGCCATTCCATGCACGCTCCGATTAGGGGCCGTCCCTCGAGACACCCTAGATCGTCATCCCGGACGCAGCGCAGCGGAGATCCGCGATCCATTCAGCCGGCGCACCGCAGGTTGGCGATCCGTGACGAGAATCAGCAAGCGACGACGACGCCCAGGGGCGCGGCTGCATGGATCCCTGCTTTCGCAGGGATGACGGCGAGTGGAAGGATGCCGAACCAAAAAGGCGGCGCAGGTGCCTGCGCCGCCTTTTGGCATTCCGAAGTTTGCGCGCCTCAGAACGCGACGCTGAAGCGGCCCTGGATCGAATTGTCGGCCGCGTCGCTGGCGAGCTGGCCGGCATAGAACAGGCCGAACTTGGCGCCCGCCGTGACGTCGACGTCGAAGCCGGCCTTCAGGAGCAGGGCATCCTCGGCGATCGGCGCGCCGGTCACCTGGAAGGCATCGCCGCCGGCGAAGGCGAGCGTGCTGACCGGGGTGACGTCGCCCCAGGCATGCTGCCAGGCGGCGGCGCCCTGCAGCGTCACGCCGACGCCGCCGAGGACGATCTTGTGGTCGGCGCGGACGCCGAGCGTGCCGTAGGTGACGCTCTGGTTCGAGCCGTCGACGTCGAGCGCGGCCGAGCCGCCCGTCTCGCTGTAGCCGTCCGTCGAGAGATGGACATAGGCGAGGCCGGCGAAGGGCGAGAACGTCGTCGCCGGCGTCACGGCGAAGTCGTGGCTGAGCTCGCCGAAGAGCTGGGTTGTGCCGGCGGAATAGTCGGCCTTCACCTGCTCGTAGAAGCCGGGCAGCGCGACGTTGCGCGACGTGTCGACCTCGTTCCAGCTGTAGCTGGCGCCGAGGCGGACATTGACGGCGGCGAACGTGCCGCCGGCATAGGCGAGCAGATGGTAGTTGTCGCTGTCGCCCGAGGAGGCGCGGTCGTCGAGATCGAAGCTGGTGCGGCTGTAGCCCGCCGCCGCGCCGATCAGCCAATCCTGGCCGAAGCTGTGGTCATAGCCGACGAGCACACCGCCGGTGGAGCGGTCGAGCTTGGCAACGTCCGCATCGCCGTCGCTGTGACCCCAGGAACCATAGGCCTGCGTCCAGAAGGTGTTCGGATCGGCCTCCGGGGCGGAGGCGCCCGGGAACGGCGCGGCGCTGCGCTTGTCGCCCTCGGCATAGCCGGAAACCATGCTGGCGGTGGGCGCCGCGGCCCTGGACGGATATTGCAGCCGGCCGAGCACGGCGTCGCGCAGGAAGAAGCTCTCGTTCAGGAGCGCGCTGGCGGCGGCGGCGTGGATCTCGCCGGAGATCTGGTCGAAGACGGCTGGACCGTCCGCCGTGGAGAGGAACTGGACGGCGTCAAACAGGGCGCCCGAGCCAACGGATTCAAGACCGTTCGCGGCGGCGGCCTGGTTCGATGTCGTCGCGCCGGAGGCGAAGTTCACATCCTGCGTGAGGGTCAGGTAGATCGAATGGCCGTCATCGTCGAGCGACAAGGCTCCGGAAATGAAGGCGAAGTCCTCGATGACATCGCCGTTGCCGAAGCTCGCGTTGCCGCCGGCGCTGGCAACCGTGTAGTCATAATCCAGACGATAGCCGCCAACCGGCACGACGCGGACCGCGCCGTCCAGGACGAGATCGCCTGTCGCAGCTATCTTGCCAGCGTGACCAATATCGTCGATGCCGGTTACGAACTGGCCATCCGTGCCGAGCTCAAAATCTCCCGCGACATTCAGCGCGCTGCCGGCATAGACGGCGATCGTCGTCGGACCGGCGAAATTCTTGCTGCCGGTCAGGTTGACGTCCCCTTGCGACACGCCGAGCACCTCAATCGTTTCCGACAGGTTGCCAATCGTCAGCGTACCGGCGCCCAACTTCTCGAGACCGCCGTTGCCGGTGAGACTACCGGACCAGTTGGCATCGAAACCATTGGTGTCGATGAAGGACAGCGTGCCGTCGGTCAGGGTGGCGTCAACGGACGTGTTGAGCGCGCTCGTGACCTTGATAGCACCGCCGCCGAGGTTGAAATTATACGAGCCCTGTCCGCTGATGCGTCGGCCCTTCAGGCTCGCTCCGCCAATCTCCAGCGTGCCGCCATCGAGATTGTAGGTGCCCGTTCCGGTGCCCGCGAGATAGAGTGACGACGATGCGTCGACGCGCAGGATTCCGCCGTTCTGGTTGATCTCGCCGGTGGCATCGGCCGCGCCATTGTCGGTCTCCCGACCGAACCCGATGGCCAGATAGCCGCTATCCCGGATGGAGACGGTGCCGCCTTCGATGTTGAGGACGCCGCTGGTGCCGGTCGTCTGGGTCGTGTTGCGACCGAGCGTCATGCGGCCGTCGCGCACATCCAGCAAGCCGTCGCTGATCGTGTAGGTGCCCTGGCCGCCCTGATTGCCGATGTGAACAGCCACGCAGCGGTCTTCGTTGCCGCAGGTAGGAGAAATGGTAACCGTGCCGCCGGTCTGCGTCGCAGTACCGGTACCGCCGTAGTAACCAATGGACAAACCGACGCCGAACGATGCGGATGCACCCTCCCCGATCGTCATCGCGCCATCGCTGGACGCGCCCGAACCGACCGCCAGGTACTCGACGGCGCTATCGCCGGTGAAATCCAGCGTGCCGCCGGCGATATGGGTCTCGCCGCCGTTGATGGTGGCGCCATCGAGCGTCAGCGTGCCGGTGCCAATCTTGGTGAACGTTCCATAAGAGCTGTCCCAGGCGACGCCTTCCAGCTTGATCGTATCCGAGAACGTGACGCTGTCGGCATTGTTCAAGACCAGGGGCGCCGCCGCCGAAACGTCGATGACGCCAGCCACGATGAGGTCATCAAGTTGCCCCTGCGTCTCGACAATGATCGGCCCCGGATCGGCCGAGGCCTGTCCTGCGCCGACCAGCATCGCCGCGATGGCAACCAACGACACGCCCGCCGCCCAGCGCGCGCGCGTGAATTGCGGCGCCGAACGATCCGTCCGACCTGACTTAATTGATGACATGAAGCCCCCGAATACCCTTGCCCGAAGCCCGAATTACCGTCGGAAGCGCAGCTCCGCCACGGCAGTCCATCTTCGTGCCCCCACAGCAATGACGATGGGGCCGCCGCCATCCGCGCAAGGCGCAGCATCAGCCGACCCGTCATCGTTCCCCGATATGACGGCGGCAGACTAACTGTCTTACCTTAAGGCATCAATACTATGTGGGAATTCATATCAATTTGGAATGAATCGACTGAAAACCATTGCTGGCATCAATCGATCACACAATCCGCGGCTGCGCTGCCGCCGCCGTCGGCGGAACCCGTCAGTTGATGGGAAACTCAAAGATCTTGCGGAAAATTCCGGGCGTGATGGCCGACAGCGGGTTGATCATCAGGCTCGGCCCGCTGAGGGGCCCGTCGGCCTTGAAGGTCACGCCGATCAGGCCGCCATTGCTGCCACCGCCGAGCGCCAGACCGATGATCGGAAGCTTGCCGAACAGATTGTTGAAGGCATAGGCGGGCAGATAGGTACCGGCCAGCGAGACCGTCTGCTTGGCGAGGTCGAGCGTGCCGTTGAACGTCGCGCCGACCGAGGCGCCGCGCAGGATGGCATCGTCGATGATGACGACCGAACCGCGCTTGGTGTAGTCGAGCCGCATGCGGTCGAACGGGACGTTGCCGGGGTCGACGCCGGTACGCGTCGCCTGCGGGCCCGAGCCGGTGGTCGCCGACACCAGGCGGGCCATGGATGGCTCGCCGACGATTCGGAAGTTCAGCACGTCGAAGATGCCGGAGAACGGCGCCTTGGGTCCCGCGCGCCGGCCCGTCATCGTCAGGCGCCCGCCGGCGATGCGGTTGTAGATGTCGATGAAGCGGAAGACGCTGCCGGCGTCGCCGGAATTGATGCGCAGCTCCGCCAGGTCGCCGCCATCCGCGTAGCTGAGCGAGATTCCGCCGCTGTCGAGCACGCCCTCCAGCGTCGCCTTGCTGACCGTGCCGCCGCGCGACCGGACGACGACCGAGGCGTCGGAAAGCGTCGCCTGGTTGAAGCCGATCAGGGTCTTCACCTTGGCATCGACGCTGAGATCGGCCGCGCCCTCGCTCGGTCCGGCGGCGGCGGCCTTGTATTGCGCGATGAGCCCGCGCACGTCGAACGAGCTGCCGCGCGCGACGATCGAGTAGCCGTTGCCCTTGCGGTTGAGATCGACGGAAATCTGGTCGCCCTTGCGCAGCGCGAGATTGTCGAGATCGGCCGAGACAAGGCCGAACTTCGAATCCAGCACGGCGCTGCCGCGGAACCCGAACCCCTCGCCCGTCGCCACCATGTTGTCGACGATGAAGCCGTTCTTGCCCGGTTTCAGGTTGAAGCTGAGCTTCGCCGGCACGCCGATGCCCTTCGACCAGCCGACCCCCTGCAGGACCAGGCGGGCCTGCTTGAGGTCGAGTTCGTAGTGCTGCCCCTTGGAACCGTCGCCGAGGTCCGAGACGGTCGCCCCGATCGTGCCGCCGAGGACGTTGTCGAGGCCGATGCCGAGCTTCTTGCGCGCCTTCTCGTCCAGGCTCAGCGTGATCTTGCGCCGGCCCTCCTCCGCGTCGCCGTCGCCATCCGTGTCGCCGAGCGGCTGCGCCAGGTCGATCGCCGCGGTCACGCCGTTGATCGAGGCCTTGCCGTGGATGCTGACCTCGGCCGGCGTCGCCGTCATCGTCAGCGCGCCGTCCTTGATCGTTCGCCCCTCGATCGGCGTCGCGCTGGCGAAGCCGGACGTCGTCAGCCCGACGCGCCAGTCGACCTCGTTCGGCGTCAGGCCGGGCCGCAGCGGCAGCTTGATCGACAGCGTCGCCTGGCCCTTGCCGGACAGGCTGGCGGGATCGATGTCGCGGCGCTGCAGGGCGCGGATCGGCTCGCTGTCGGCGATTTCCGCCATGGCGCCGACATCGCCCTCGATCTGCACCTCGATCTGGCCATCGGGAAAGCGCTGCGCCGTGTTGGAAATGGCGAAGGCGCCGGCCGTCACGTCGACGGTCTTGCCGGACGGCGTCGCGACCCGTCCCGTCTCCAGGTCAACGCCGAAGGTGGAGCCCGCGAGCACGGCATTGCCGCTGGCGCCGGTGATCGCCGGCACATCGCCGAAGGTGGTGAAGGAGACGTCGTCGAGCCGCATGTCGAGGCGCATATAGTCCTCCGGCAGGACGACGCGCTCGCCCGTCCAGAGCACGCCGGCGGGCACCGAGGCCTCGAAGCGGCCCGCTTCCAGCGTGCCGCCCCGGACATGCTGGTACACCCAGCGGCGCGCCGCGCCGGCCAGCACCGGCGGCCACATCTGCTTCAGCGTCGAAAGCGCCATCGGCGTAAAGGACGCGGCCATGGCCAGCGACGGCGTCGGTCCATCGAAGCCGAGCGACCCCGCGGCGGCGATCGAGCCGCCCTCGGTATTGATGGCGGCGTCGGTGAAATCGATCCGCTTGGCGGGGATGTCCGCCGTGCCGACCAGCGCGATGCGATCGGCGACGATGGGCGGCGCGTTGGCGTCGCGCGCGAACAGAATGGCGTTGCGGCTCTCGAGCTGGAAGGCGTAGCGCCCGTCCGCCTTGTCGGTCAGCGGCTTGATCTCGCCGCCGACGATGCCGCGCGTGTCGCCGAAGATGAACGAGGACGGCTCGATCACGATGGTGCGGCGCGGCACGTCCCAGCGCAGCCGGACGGTCGCCTCGTCGAGCTGGACCACGTCCCTGCCGAGCCCGGAGATGACGGTGCCCGCGCCGAGATCGAGCCGAACCGACGCGTTCGCGATGTCGCCCTTGTCGTTCAGCCGGACGGTCGCGCGGCCGAACAGCGGCACGTCCGACTGCAGAAGGCTTTCCGGCCGCCCGAGGCCGGGATTGATGTCGGCGAGCGAGAGCTGCGAGAAGACCAGCGACAGCATCCGGTCATGCGTGTCGGCGTCGAGCGTGCGCTCGGCCAGGATGCCCCAGCGGCCGGCATAGCCGGAAGTTTCGAAATTGGCCTTCACCGCGCCGGACGCGGGATCGATGGTGAGCGCGATATCCGTGCGGCCGAAGGTTCGCTGCTGCAGGCGGCGGGCATCCCAGACCTGGATCGTCGAGGCGTCGATCGACAGGCGCTGGAACCCGCGATCGGCCGCGAACTCGATCGCCGGATCGAGCGCGCTGTTCAAGGTCCGGAGCGCGGTCAGGATGTCGGGGAAGCCGCCATCAATGTCGTCGGCCGACTCGACCGGATCGGGCGGCGACGAAACCGCCTCCGGCTGGCCGACGCCGGGCGCCGCCTCGGCGCGGTGGATGGTGTCGGAGGTGCCGAGATAGACGCGGCCGGAATGGCTTCGCACCACCGAGATGTCGGCGTCCGAGATCTCGACCGTGCGGACATTCATGCGCAGGCGCAGCAGCGATAGCGGATCGAGGGCGAGCCGCGCGGCGGGGACCCGCGCGACGACGGCGCCGTCCCGGTCGCGCACGGCGATCTCGTCGATCTGGACAACCAGCCCGAGCACGGGGTCGACATCGACGGCGGTGCGGCCGACCTTGACGCCGTAATCGGGACCGAGCCGCGCCGACAGCGTCGCGACGACGCGGTCGCGCACCAGGTCGAACTCGACCGGCCCGACCACCACGATGGCCGCCAGCATGCCGACGATGATCATCGCGGCAAGCAGGAAGGCCCCGAGGAGCCGCAGCAGGAGCCTCGGCCAGCCGCCCCCCCGCTTGGGCGGGCGATCACGACGGGGCCGATGCGCACGTGCCGATGGGAACTCGTCAAGGCGAATTGTCAGCCGTCAAACCCCTTGTCAGCCACTCCCGACCCGGGAGCGTCGTCTGGCCCAGCCGCCAGGCACCGCGCCGTGTCCGGACTGGACCTGGATGCGATCACAACCGGAATTGCGGACAGAGCCAAGCCCCTCTTGCAAAATCCCTGTCAATTCTGCTTGTCACGCCAGAGAAGTGCGACGAAAGGAAGGCGCATGCCCGCCCTGACACCAGACTCCCCCGCCCCCGATTTCGACCTGCCGACCGATGGCGGAGGCAGAATCAGCCTCGCCGATCTCAGGGGCAGCAAGGTGGTCCTCTATTTCTACCCGAAGGACAATACCGCCGGTTGCACATTGGAAGCCATCGACTTCTCGGCGCAATCCGAGGCCTTCGAGGCCGCCGGCGCGACGGTGATCGGCGTCTCGGCCGATTCCGTGAAGTCGCATGACCGCTTCAAGAAGAAGCACGAGCTTTCCATCCGCCTGGCGTCGGACGAGGACAAGGCGATGCTCGAGGCCTATGGCGTCTGGGCCGAGAAGCAGATGTATGGCCGCGCTTTCATGGGCATCGTGCGCACCACCTACCTGATCGACGCGGCCGGCACGATCGCGCGGGTCTGGGAGAAGGTGAAGGTGCCCGGCCATGTCGACGAGGTCCTCGCCGCCGTCCGGAGCCTCTGAACCGCGCCATGCCGACCGAACTCCGCAGCCTCGCCGCCGCCGCGGCCCGCATCGTCGCCGCGTCGGATCTCGACGAGAAGGTCGAGCTGGCCTTCGCCACCGCCAAGGCCTGGTTCGGCCGCCGCCTGTCGCTTTCGGCCGGCGCCCTGGACGGAGCCATGCCCGATCGGCCGGGCCGGCCGGACAATCTCGTTCTCGTGCCGCCGCGCGACTTGCCGAAGCGCTCCGTCGTCTCGCCGTCGGGACGGATCGCCATGATCCATTCGCTCGCCCATATCGAGCTCAACGCCGTCGACCTGACCTGGGACCTGGTGGGCCGCTTCGTGCGCGTGCCGCTGCCGCGCTCCTTCTTCGACAATTGGGTGCAGGTGGGCCTGGAGGAGGCCAAGCACTACGCCCTCCTCGCCGACCGGCTCAAGGATCTCGGCGCCGCCTATGGCGACCTGCCGGCGCATGACGGGCTCTGGCAGGCGACGCAGGAGACCGGCCACGACCTGACCGCCCGCCTCGCCATCCTGCCGCTGGTGCTGGAGGCGCGCGGCCTCGACGTGACCCCGCCCTTGATCGACAAGATGAACGAGGTCGGCGACGCCGCCAGCGCCGACATCCTGTCGATCATCTATCGCGACGAAAAGCGGCATGTCGCCTTCGGCGCGAAATGGTTCCGCTTCATGTGCGACCGCCATCGCCTGCCGCCCGAACCGACCTTCCGCCAGCTGGTGATCAAGCATTTTCGCGGGCCGCTGAAGCCGCCCTTCAACGACACCGCCCGCGCCGAGGCGGGCATGACACCCGGCTTCTACCGTCCGCTCGCGCCGCGCGCCGACGCCTGAGGCGCCCACCGTCAACCAAGCCTTAACCCTAACCGATTTTAATCGTGGCGAAGCGGTCGTGTCCTCGGCCACAGACAACCGTCGTCATGGTTGGAACGTCAATGCCGAGTGCTTACCCGGAATCCTATCATCCCCTTCGCGTGGAACTCGTCCACCACCTGCCCGAGCCGCCGCTGCCCGAGCCGGCTCCGGCGCGCGTGAAGCGCGGCAAGTCGTCGAGGAAGGCCAAGGCCGCGCAGCCCGTCGGCGCAAGCGCGCCGCATGCCGCGGTCAAGACCGTCCATCTGCGTCCCCGCACGCTGCTGCTCGGCGGCGTCGGCCTGTTCCTGATCTCGACGCTCTATTTCGGCGCCACCGCCTATCTCGTCTATCGCGACGACCTGCTGAACGCCGCCGCGGCGCAGCAGCAGGCCATCCTCGCCACCCAGAACATCCGCGAGGCGCGCGAGCTCGAGGCGACCGCGATCTATGAGGGCAAGATCGCCGCGCTCAAGGACACGATCGGCAACCTGACCAGCGAGATCGACGCGCTCAACAACACGCGCACGCTGGAAAAGACAAGCACCGACCAGAAGGTGCGCGCCCTGCTCGACCGCCAGAAGGAGCTCGAGGCGCGCCAGAAGGCGTTGAACAAGCTGACCGAGGCGGCCCGTCGCGCCGGCATCGACGTTCCCGCCCCGGGATCGACAAAGGCGCGCAACAGCAAGAACCGCTCCTCGAAGCTCGATATCGACCCCACGGTCACCGGCTCGATCAACCCGACCGTCGCCAAGCCCGTCGCGCGCTTCGCCGACATGGGCCTGCGCGCCGGCGGCAAGGGCGGAGCGACGGCGGAGGCCGTCCCGATGCCACCCGATCCGCGTCTCGCGCCGATCGAGAGGCAGATCGCCAACATGAAGGCGGACCAGGATGCCGTCGTCATGGCGATGTCGGGCAAGATCTCGGCCCGCACCCGCAAGATCGAGACGGTGCTGAAGGGACTCGGGCAGCGCGTTCCCAAGGGCGGCCGCAACCAGGATGTCGGCGGCCCGTTCGTGCCGGCGACCGCCGAGGATCTCGATTTCAACAGCGAGGTCGCCTCGCTGGCCAAGGAATTCGACCGCTTCGCCAAGCTGCGCTCGATGGCGCAGCGCCTGCCGCTGAAGCGCCCGATCGGCACCGCCGACATCTCGAGCCGGTTCGGCGCCCGCAAGGATCCGTTCCTCGGCCGCCTCGCCATGCACACCGGCATCGACTTTCGCGCGCCGACCGGCCTCCCCGCCAAGTCGGTCGCCGATGGCACCGTGATCGCCGCCGGCTACCATGGCGGCTACGGCAACATGGTCGATGTCGACCACGGCAACGGCGTGGTGACGCGCTACGGCCATCTGAGCAAGATCGCCGTCAAGGTGGGCGAAAAGGTCGTCGCCGGCCGCCGCGTCGGCAATGTCGGCTCCACCGGCCGCTCGACGGGGCCGCATCTCCATTACGAGATCCGCATCAACGGCAAGGCCATCGACCCGATGGGCTATCTGCGCGCCGGCCAGGAAATCAGCGCCTGGCTCTGACGATCCGCCCCATCCGGGCCGTGAACATCCGTCGCCCCGCGCCGGATGACGGCCTGCAAATCTGGTTCGCGTCATGACCGCACCGACCGTTCCGGACGACGGCGCCTGGAGCGCCTGGCATCCGGCCGAACTCGGACGCCGCCTGCGTGGCGTCGAAAGACCGTGGTGCGTCGTCGGCGGCTGGGCGCTGGACCTGTGGCACGGGCGGCAGACACGCGACCACGAGGACCTCGAATTCACCGTGCTCCGCGACGATGTGCCGGTCTTCCGCGCCGCGCTTCCCGGCCTTGAATTCTTCACCGTCGATGATGGCGTCGTCGAGCCGCTGCCGGCCGACGCCGCCCCGCCGCCGCACGTGTTCCAGATCTGGGCGCTCGACCCCGTGGCGCGCCGCTGGCGCGTCGATATGATGATCGAGCCCGGTACGCCGCGCGACTGGGCCTACAAGCGCGACCCGCGGATCACGCGGCCCCGCGCCCAGATGATCGCCACCACGCCGGACGGCCTGCCCTATCTGAACCCGGCCGCCATCCTGCTGTTCAAGGCGAAGCACCTGCGCGCCAAGGACGAGGCCGATTTCACCAGCGCCCGGCCCCTGCTCGCGCCCGCCGAGCGGGCCTGGCTTCGGGAATGCCTCGACCTGATGCATCCCGGCCATCCGTGGATCGACCGGCTCTAGCTCCGCATCAGGCGTGAAAGCGCCGCCGATATTCGGCCGGCGACAGGCCGACGATACGCAGGAACACCTTGCGGAATGCGCCCGCGTCGCCATAGCCGACATCGAAGGCGACCTGATCCACCGACGACGCGCTGAACTGCAGCATTTCGCGTGCCTTGTTGACCTTCAGCTCCTGCTGGTACTCGGTCGCCGTGCGGCCGGTGGCGCGACGGAAGCGGCGGAGGAAGGTCCGCTGCTCCAGCCCCGCCCGCGCGGCGAGGCTCTCGAGCGTGGCATCCCTGGCACCGAGCCCGTGCAGCCAGTGCTGCACGGCGAGCACCGCCTTGTCGCCATGATCGAGGCGCGGCACGAAGCTGCTGTAATAGCGCTGCTCCCGCCCCGGCGGATCGACCAGGAGCATCCGCGCCGTCTCCAGCATGATCTCGGAGCCGAGATGCCGGTCGACCAGTCGCAGGCCCACATCGGTCCAGGCCATCAGGCCGCCGGCCGTCATGATGTCGCCTTCGTCGACGATCAGCCGGTCGAGATCGAGGCGGACATCGGGGAAGCGTACGGCGAAGCGCTCGCCCAGCGCCCAGTGCGTCGTGGCACCGCGGCCGGCGAGCAGTCCCGCCTCCGCCAGCAGGGAGACGCCGGCGCAGACGGCGACGAGCGTGCCGCCCGCCGCATGATAGCGCTTCAGCCAGTCGACATAGGGAGCAGCGCCCTCCGTGTCGACCAAGCCGGCCAGGCTCGGGGCGACGATCAGCGCCGCCGGCTCGCCGGCAGCATCGGGCAGGCTGTCGAAGACACGGGCGACCGGGCCTTCTGTCGCCTCCTGCGCCCAGTGCGAGATCCGGAGCGGCGGCGCCGGCGAAGCCCGGCCGCGCCGCATCGCCGTGCGGTTCGCGACCGCGAACAGGTCCGTCAGGCCCAGCACGGCCGCCATCTGCACGCCGGGATAGAGAACCAGCCCGAGTTCCGTGACATCAGACATTTGTCGATATCGCCCCTCTTATTGTCGATTTCGACAATTTAGCCTCACGTGGCGCGGCTGCATATTCCCCCCGTCCCAACCAACGCAGGAAGCACACCATGAGCCAGCGCGCCCTCATCATCGTCGACCTCCAGAACGACTATTTCGCCGGCGGCGCCTTCCCGCTCGACGGCATCGACGCGGCAGCGGCCAATGCGGCGCAGGTGCTGGCGGCGTCGCGCCGGAACGGCGACATGATCATCCACATCCAGCACCAGACGCTGTCGCCGGAAGCGGGCTTCTTCCTGCCGGGGACAAAGGGCGTCGAGATCAACGCCGCCGTGCGCCCGGCCGAGGGCGAGACGGTCGTGGTCAAGAACTATCCCAACGCGTTCCGCGCCACGGCGCTGAAGGAGATCCTCGACGGGGCCGGCATCGAGGAGGTCGTGATCGTCGGTGCGATGAGCCATATGTGCATCGCCGCCACCGGCCGCGCCGCCGCCGATTTCGGCTACAGGACGACCGTGATCCACGATGCCTGCGCGACGCGGACGCTGGAGTTCGAGGGCGTGGTCACGCCCTCGGCGCAGGTGCATGCCGCCAACATGGCGGCGCTCGCCTTCGGCTATGCCGAGGTGATCGCCACCAGGGACCACATCGCCGGCTGATCGCCGGCCTGCCCCCTGCGGAATTGATGCGCCGGCGTTCCGAACCTTCGCTAGATTGATGACGTAACGTCAACGCGCATGGAGGTTCGGAATGCCAGTCTTCGACAAGCCGCTCGCCTCGTTGCCGGGAAAGGAGCGCATCGTCCGCAATTCCCATGGCGGGAAAGTCTTCATCCATGCGACCGCCGCCGAGACCGGCGGCGCGCTCGGCATGTGGGAGACGTTTTCCGACCCCGGCACCGGGCCGCACTGGCACACGCACACGCGGGAGACGGAGGCCTTCCGCGTGATCGCCGGCCGCTACCGGTTCTGGTGCGGCGACACGGTGCTGGACGCCGGAGCCGGCGCCACGATAACGCTGCCGCCGCATGTGCCGCATCGCTGGCAGAACATCAGCGACGAGCCCGGCCGCATGCTGGCGATCGTCACGCCGGGCGGCTTCGAGCAGATGTTCATCGAGCTCGAACGCACCGGCGCGAAGACCAGCGCCGAGGTGCTGGCGATCGAGGCGGCGCTCGGCATCGTCGACAGCGGCCTGGCGGGCTGATCCCGGCGGCGCCGGTCGGAGCCTGCGGGCGGGTCGCCTCGTCGATCCGCTGGCGCTCGTCCTGCGAAATGAGGCATCACTCCGTATGGGGATCGACCCGGACGCGACCGCCGGCCGGAAGGCGGGCGGCCGGTCGGGGATTGATGCCATTCGGGCCGATGCGACAGGGACTTGGATGTTCACCCTCAAGGGAATCGAGACTTTCGGGCACGAGATCAGGCGGAGCCGGTTCCAGGCCGTTGCCGGACCGATATCGGACGAGGCGGGCGCGAAGGCCTTCATCGCGGCCCATTCCCACCCGACGGCGAACCACAATTGCTGGGCCTGGCGCATGGGGCAGCAATACCGCTTCCAGGACGATGGCGAACCGAGCGGCACGGCCGGCAAGCCCATCCTGCAGGCCATCGACGGACAGTCGCTCGACGGTGTCGCCGTCGTCGTCACCCGCTGGTTCGGCGGCATCCTGCTCGGAAGCGGCGGGCTAGTGCGCGCCTATGGCGGGACGGCGGCCGCCTGCCTGCGCGCGGCGGAGACGCTGCCGCTGATCGCGACGGAGGAAGCGACCATCACCGTCCCCTTCGGCGATCTGGCCCTGGTCCAGGCGCGCCTCGCGGCGCTGCCGTCGACGCAGGTCCTCGACCAGCGCTACGGCGAGACGGGCAGCGACATCGTGGTGGCGATCCACAAGACGGAAATCGACGCGGTCGAGGCAATGGTCGCCGACCTCACCAGCGGCCGCGCGGTCATGGCCCGCGCGCGCTGATCCGAGGCGGCCTAGAGACCCAGGCGCTTCGACGAATTGGTGAGGTGCGAGCGCATGGCCACGGCGGCGCCGGCCGGGTCGCGCGCCAGGATGGCCTCGTAGATCCGCTGGTGCTCGTCATGCGAGATCGCCTGCGTCTTGGTGAAATCGAGCGAGCGCAGCGCGACGAGGATGCTCTCCTGCAGCTTGACGTCGACGAAGGCGATGAACAGCGAGACGAACGGGTTCTTGGTCGCGCCGGCGACCGCGCGATGGAAGCTGATGTCGGTCTCGACATAGGCGCTGTGCAGATCCCGGACCGCCGCCATGTTGTCGATGCAGCGGACCATCTCGGCGAGATCCTCCTCGGTCCGGTTGATCGCCGCCAGTTCGGCGGCGCCCGTCTCCAGCATCAGCCGGAGCTCGTAGAGATGTCGATAGTCCTCCGGCACGGCGAGGCTGTTCGGCTCCAGCGTCAGCGAGTTCGCCGCCTCGGGCGAGGCGACGAAGGCGCCGATGCCCTGGCGCGAGACCACCAGCCCCTCGTGCCGGAGCTTGGCGATCGCCTCGCGAATCACGGCGCGGCTGACGCCGTGCTGCGCCGCGAACTCCTGCTCGGTCGGCAGCTTGTCGCCGGGCTTCAGGTTCCCGCGCAGGATTTCGAAGCGCACAAAGGCGGCGACCTGGGATGGAAGCCCCTGCCGGCTGACCTTGTTCGGATTGATTTCCATCGCGACGGCTTTTCCTTTCAATGACGTCCCGAACGGCGGAGGACGCCCTCTCTTCCATCGTTCACCATGGCCTCATACGCCGAGTTGCCGTCCCAGGCCAACATCGTCGCATCTTTTCCGCCGGCAAGCCTGCCGATCAAGCCGGCCGCGCGCGGCGGCGACCGATCCGCAGCACACGCTCGTTGACGCGCTTGTCGACGACGACGGCCGCGATCAGGACAAGGCCCTGCGCCACATATTGCCAGAACGGCTCGACGCCGGAGAGGTTGAGCCCGTTCGACAGCACGCCGACGATGACGGCGCCGATCACGGTTCCCATGATGCGCCCCTCACCGCCGGACAGGCTGGTGCCGCCAATGATCACCGCCGCGATCACCTCGAGCTCGAAGCCGACGCCGATGTTCGGATCGCCCGAGCCGACGCGGGACGACAGCACGATGCCGGCCAGCGCCGCCATCATGCCGCTCAGCACATAGAGCGAGATCAGCGTGCGCTCAACGGGGACACCGGAAAGCCGCGCCGCCTCCTCGTTGCCGCCGACGGCATAGACATGCTTGCCGAACTTGGTGCGCTGGCTGGCCCAGCCATAGACCAGCGCCACGACCGCCGCGATCAGGATCGGCATCGGGAACGGGCCGAGCTTGGCCGTGCCGATGGCAGACCAGTTCGGCGGCAGTCCGACGAGGATGGCGCTTGGCGTGATCAAATAGGCGATGCCGCGCGCGATGTTGAGCGAGCCGAGCGTGACGATGATCGGGCTGACCCGCATCCGGACGATGATCGCGCCGTTCAGGAAGCCGATCAGCGCGCCGAAGGCGAGCGCGGCGAGGAAGGCGAGCGGCAACGGCACGCCCTTGACCGCGAGGCTGGCGGCGACGACCGAGCAGGCCGCCAGCACGCTGCCGACCGAGAGATCGAGGCCGCGCGCGATCATCACGGCGGTCATGGCGCTGGCGGCGATGATCAGCGGCGCCGTGTTGCGCGCCAGATTCTGGAAGTTCGACAGCGTCAGGAAACGCGGATTGAAGAAGCTGAAGACGATGATCATCAGCAGGAGCACCAGCAGCGTGACGATCGTCTGCAGCTTCTGGCGGTCGGCGACGATCGATCGCCAGAACGATGGTTTCTGCACGGAATTCCCCTCGCCATTCGGGCGGCTGTTCTTGATGTCTCGGCTCTGGGATCGGCCCATGGGCGCGTTCATGGCTGGTCCCCATGCAGCATCGACAGTTCGATGATCTCGGCCTCGGAGGCGTCGCCTGGCAGTTCGCCGACGACCTGCCCGTTGTTGAGGACGAGGATGCGGTCGCAGAGCCCGAGCACTTCGGGCAGTTCCGACGACACCAGCAGGATCGCCAGCCCGGCCGTCGCCAGGTCATGGATCAGCCGGTAGATCTCGCGCTTGGCGCCGATGTCGATGCCGCGCGTCGGCTCGTCGAGCAGCAGCACCCGCGTCCTCATCGTCAGCCACTTGCCGAGCACGACCTTCTGCTGGTTGCCGCCGGAGAGCAGGCTGATGCGCTGCTGGAGTGTCGGCGTCTTGACGTTCAGGCTCTCGACCGCCTGGCGCGCCACCGTTTCGGGCTCGCCGGTTTCGCGCCGGCTTTCGGGAAACTCCTGCCAGGGCAGCAGCACGTTATCGAGGACGCTGAGCACGCCGACGATGCCCTGCCCGCGCCGCTCCTCCGGCACAAGGCCGATGCCAGCGGCGATCGCCGCCCGGACGGAATTGGCCGGAACCGGACTGCCGTCGACCGACACCGAGCCGGCCGAGACCTCGTCTGCGCCGAAGATCGAGCGCAACAGCTCGGTGCGACCGGCCCCGACCAGTCCGGCGACACCGACGATCTCGCCGGCACGCACGATCAGGTCGACATCCTGGATGCGCTCGCCCGAGAGCCCACGCACGCGCAGGACTTCCGCGCCAGGCTGGCGGTCCTTGCCAGGGAAGATGTCGCCGAGGTCGCGGCCGACCATCAGGCGGATCAGTTCGCGCGGGCTCGCCTCGGCCCGCGTCAGCGTCGCCACCTTCGCGCCGTCCTTGAACACGGTGACGCGGTCGCCGATCTCCTCGATCTCGCGCATCTTGTGCGAGACATAGAGGATGGCCTTGCCCTGCTCTTTCAGCGTCGCGATGACCTGGAACAGCCGGCGCACCTCCTGCTCCTCGAGCGGCGAGGTCGGCTCGTCCATGACGATGACGTCGGCATTGGCGCAGAGCGCCTTGGCGATCATCACGGCCTGCTTCTCGGCCGTCGAAAGCCGCCCGACCCGTATGTCGGGATCGAGCGCGTCGAAGCCGATGCCGCGCAGGATCCTCCGCGCCGTGTCCGTGGCGGATTTCGCGTCGAAGCGGCCCCGCGCGCCCGGTTCGGAGCCGAGCACGATGTTTTCCGCGACCGTCAGCCCGTCGACGACGCTCAACTCCTGGAAGATGAAGGCGAGACCCAGTTCCTTGGCGTCGCGCGGGCCGCTCATCTCGACCCTCGCGCCGCGCACGACGATCTCGCCATTGTCCGGCTGGATGGCGCCGGCGAGGATCTTGACGAAGGTCGACTTACCGGCGCCGTTCTCGCCGATCAGGCAATGCACCTCGCCGCGCACCAGGTCGAAATCGACGCCGGCGAGCGCGCGGACACCGGGATATTGTTTGGAGAGCCCGAAGGCCTGGAGAACGGGGAGCCCCGCCCCGGTCTTCGGCGCGGGCTCCGCCAGATCCATCGACGACATCAGGCATTCCTTGAACGGCAGGACATGGCCGCCTCGCCTGGAGCGACGCGACGGCGGAATGGCGCGGCGGGTGAAATCACCACCGCCGCGCCAAGACTGACGATCAGCGCGGATATTGCTGCGTCAGCCAGGCCTTGATGCCCTCTTCGGTCGGATTGATCGGCGGATAGCCGACGACGACCTGGGTGTTCGGGTTCGTCTTGCCCTCGACGGTGGCGCCGAGGAGGTTGAACGTCGCGAGACTGAAGTCGTAGGGCGGATAGCCGCTCTCGGCCTTCAGCGGCGAGGCATCGCTGCCGAGCTCGGCCATCACCGGCTCGGAACCGTCGACCGACGCGACGACGCCCCAATCCGGCGAATAGGAATCGGCCGCCTTCATCGCGGCGATGGCGCCGAGCGAGGAGTCGTTGTTGATGCCGAAGATGACGTTCAGCTCGGGATTGCCCTGCAGCAGGTCGGCGGCCGCCGGGTTGGCCTTGTCGATGACGCCGCCGCCATCGACCGACTGCGCGACCACGGCGGTCGGGATCAGCGACTTGAAGCCGTAGAGGAAGCCGTTCTTGCGGTCCTGCACCTGCGGCAGCTGCGGCAGGTCGACGATACCGATCACGGCCGGCTTGTCGCCGAACTTCGCCTTGTAGTAACGCGCGGCATTGCAGCCGACGAGGCGCGGGCCGTCGAAATCATTGGCGAAGACGCGCGGCGCGACGACCTCGGTCGGTTGGACGTTGTAGGTCACGACCTTCAAGCCGGCGTCAAGCATGCGCTTGACCTGCGGCACGGCGGCGCCGCTGTCGAGCGGCGCGAAGGCGACCGCGTCGGGCGCGTCCGAGATGATGTCGTCGACGAGCTTCTGCACCGTGCCGGCGTCGAAGCGGCCGTCATAGACCTTGAGATCGAACTTGTACTTGGCCGCCAGCTGCTCCCAGTGGCCCTTGATCGCCAGGAAATAGGGCTGGCCGAGGCCCATGACCGAGAGCGCGACGCGCTTGCCGGTCAGCGCGCTCGCGGCCGGCTGCTCCAGCCAAGCGCCCGGCTCGGAGGCATAGCCCGTGAAGCCGGAGACGGCGGCCGGAATGTCCTTCACCGCCGCCGGATCGGACGGCTCGCACAGTTCCGTCGAGAACGACGCGCCCGCGATCGCGACCGGACCGTCGGCCGCATGGGCCGCCAGGGCCGAAAGCGCCAGCAGCGCACCGGCGGCAACGCCCCGGTTGAGTGATGTCAGAGCAGCCAATTCCACCTCCCATGATTGACTAGCCACCCGGTTATCATACGTCTTGTCATCAGACAAGTTGATTGACGCAGGGACTGCGGCGGATTCGGAGCCATTGCCGCATGGGAAGGAAGGGAGGCTTGGGAAGGCTGTCTCGGGGACTTCCGGCAAGCTGGACTGGCGGAAGGGTCGGGACCGAGGCCGGCAGCGGCTACGACAAGAAGCCGAGCAACTGGCTCTATGTCACCGCCATCCGGCCGGGCTGAGGCCGATCCGGCCGCCAGGCGCGAAATGGGCGGAGCCATGCCCCGCCCATCTCGTCCGGCCGCGAGAGCCGTTGTCGGAAAAAGTCGTCAGTCGATGTCCTGGACGTCGACGGACGGGCCGCCGAGGCGCTGCGCCAGCGCCGCTTCCATGAACTCGTTCAGGTCGCCGTTCAGCACGTCCTGCGGGCTGGTGCTCTCGACACCGGTGCGCAGGTCCTTGACCAGCTGATAGGGCTGCATCACGTAGGAGCGGATCTGGTGGCCCCAGCCGATGTCCTTCTTGCTGGACTCGGTCGCCATGGCGGCGGCCTCGCGGCGCTCCAGCTCGGCCTCGTAGAGGCGCGAGCGCAGCATGTCCCAGGCCGCGGCCCGGTTCTTGTGCTGCGAGCGCTCGTTCTGGCACTGCACGACGATGCCCGACGGAATATGCGTGATGCGCACCGCCGAGTCGGTCGTGTTGATGTGCTGGCCGCCCGCGCCCTGGGCGCGGTAGGTGTCGATGCGGCAGTCGCTCTCGTTGATCTCGATATCGATCGAATCGTCGACGACCGGATAGACCCAGACGCTGGCAAAGCTGGTATGGCGGCGAGCGGCGCTGTCATAGGGCGAGATGCGCACCAGGCGGTGCACGCCCGACTCGGTCTTCAGCCAGCCATAGGACTGTTCGCCCTTGACGAGGATGGTGGCCGACTTGATGCCGGCCTCTTCGCCGTCATGGACTTCCATCACCTCGACCTTGCGGCCGCTCTTCTCCGACCAGCGCGTGTACATGCGCAGCAGGATGTTGGCCCAGTCCTGGCTTTCCGTGCCGCCGGCGCCGGCGTGGATTTCGACATAGGTATCGTTGCCGTCGGCTTCGCCCGACAGCATCGAATTGACCTGGCGCTTGCGGACGTCGCCCTTCAGCGTGACGATCGCGGCCTCGGCGTCGGCAATGATCGAGGCATCGCCCTCCATCTCGCCGAGTTCGATCAGCTCGATATTGTCGGCAAGCTCGCGCTCGCTGGCCAGAACGGCGTTGATGCCGTCCTCGAGCCCCTGGCGCTCGCGCATCAGCTTCTGCGCCTTCTGGGGATCGTCCCAGAAATTCTGCGTCTCGGAGAGGGCGTTCAGTTCAAGCAGGCGTCTCTGGGCACGATCCCAGTCAAAGATGCCTCCTCAGCAGGGTGATGCCCTGCTTGATCTCGTCGACGATCGTCTCGATCTCGGCTCTCATATGCTACTCGTCCGTCAGTCGGGGTCGGCGGCCGAAGCCGCCAGGGTGGCGCACCATAGTGTCGCCCTCCCCCTCTGTAAACCGAACAGGACCAATGCTGGACACGCTCATGACATGGAAACGGACCGGCCTGTCGCTGCTGGCGGCCGGCATTCTCGCCCTCGGCAGCGGCGCCGCCGCTGCCGAGGGCGAGATGGCGGCGCGCACGCTGAAGAAGGCCGACCACGCCCGCCTCGCGCAATACGATTCGGTCTCGCGGACGGCGATCCTCAACGCCCGTGACCATGGCGCCGCCGCCGATATCCGCGAGGCGAACCGGGCGCTCGCCGGCGCGCCGCGAAAGATCCTCGGCGAGAACCTGCTCGGCCTCTATCGCTGCCGCACGATCCGGCTGGGCGGCACACGGCCCCTCTCCGTCTATGGCTGGTTCTCCTGCAGGATCGATCTCGACGACCTCGGCTACCGCCTTGTGAAGACATCTGGTCCCGAGCGCTTCACGGGACATTTCATCGACGAGAGCGAAAAGCGGCTGATCTATTACGGCGCCACCCACTCGATCATGCAACAGCCGGTCTCCTATGGCTGGGACGCGGACCGCGACCAGGTCGGCTATTTCTTCAAGGCCGGCCCACGACACTACCGGCTCGAGCTGCCGCTGCCGCGTGGCGGCTCAAAGCTCGACGTGATCGAGTTGAAGCGGAGATAGGCTGGCCCAAACCCTGTCCAGCCGCGCGTCGAGGCCGGACCTCGGCCGCGCCCGGCATGAGCGCCGCAACAGGAACGCGGTCCCCTCTCCCCGCGAGCGGGAGAGGGTTGGAGGTGAGGATGCCTACAGCAGCGTGCCGCTCAGGATGACGAGGGCGACGCTGAAGTATATCACCAGCCCGGTAACGTCGACGAGCGTGGCGACGAAGGGCGCCGAGGCGCTGGCCGGATCGAACCGGAGCCTTTGCAGGATGAAGGGCAGCATCGAGCCGGCCATCGAGCCGAAGGTGACGATGCCCAGCAGGCCGGTTCCGACGGTCGCCGCCACCAGCATCCAGTGCTCGCCATAGTCATAGAGGCCGAGCAGCTGCCAGACGGAGATGCGGATGACGCCGAGTGCACCGAGGATCGCGCCGAGCGTCAGGCCGCTCGGCACCTCGCGGAGCGCGACGCGCCACCAGTCGCGCAGCTTGATCTGGCCGAGCGCCAGCGCGCGGATGATCAGCGAGGTCGCCTGCGATCCGGAATTGCCGCCCGAGCTCATGATCAGCGGGATGAACAGGGTGAGCACGATGGCCCGCTCCAGCTCGTGCTCGAAATGCTGCATGGCGGTCGCCGTCAGCATCTCGCCGATGAACAGCGCGCAGAGCCAGCCCGCCCGCTTCCGCATCATCTTCGGGAAACTGATGTCCATGTAGGGCTCGTCGAGCGCCTCCATGCCGCCGAACTTCTGCACGTCCTCGGTGCTTTCCGCGAAGATCGTATCGATGACGTCGTCGACCGTGACGATCCCGACGACATGGAAACGCTCATCCACCACGGGGACGGCCAGCAGGTCGTATTTGGTGAACAGCCGCGCGACGTCCTCGCGGTCCGTGCCCGGCTCCACGGTGATCGGCCGGCTGTGACGTCCGGCGGAAAGCACGTTGGCATCGAGCTCGGCGGCGATCAGGCGGCGCAGCGACACGGCCTGCACGAGCGCCTGGGTGGCGGGATCGAGCACGCAGATCGTGTAGATCGTCTCGCGGCTCTTCTCGACGGCGCGGATGTGCTTCAGCGTCTGCGCGACGGTCCAGCTCGCCGGCACGCTGACGAACTCGGTCGTCATGATGCTGCCGGCGCTGCCTTCCGGATAGGTGGCGAGGCGGGAAACCGCCGAGCGGGTCTCGGGATCCAGGCGCGCGATCAGTTGCGCGCGCAGCGGCTCCTCGATCTCGCCGAGAAGGTCGGTGGCGCGGTCGGCCGACATGCCGGCGAGCACGACCGCGGCGCGCGCGATGGGCAGGGCCGACAGCACCTCGGCCGAATTCTCCAGCTCGGGCTGATCGAGGATCTCGACGACGCGTTCGTCCGAGAGCCCGGCGAGAAGCGCCGCGATGGTCTCGGGATCATGCTGGTTGAGGCGTTCGACGACGTCGGCGACATGCTCGTGGTCGAGGCGCGAAGCCTCGACGCGCAGGGTCGCCTCGTCCTGGCGGACGATATCTTCCATGGCTCACTCCGATCGGCCGCCGGCGGATCGCGTGAGCCGATCGAGCGATCAGTTCATCGCGGGCCTGGGCGGCGCCTTTATTCGACTGCTACTGTCGCTAGACATGAAGCGGGGGTTCCAAGTGGGGGCCGGTCCCCCATGGGGCACCGGCTTGACGCCTGTCAGGTGCGCCAATGCCGGCGCTGCGTCAACCCCCGGCCGATGAGAATCTTTCCAAACGGCGATCTCGGCCCGTCGCGGCGATCGAACCACGCTCAGATCGCCTGGCGCGGCGCCTGGGCGCCAGCATTGCGGAGTGGCTGCGTGGGCAGCCAACAGGCCTATGGCCGCCAGAACAGCCCTGCAACCGCGCCATCGGGGCGACGCGGCCCGCGACGGCGAGGCTCAGCCGCGATAGCGCAGCGCCTCGACGAGAAGCGTGAATGCCGGCGAGGGTTGGCGGCGGCTTGGATAATAGAGGTGATAGCCAGGAAATGACGGGCACCAGTCCTCGAGCAGCCGAACGAGGCGGCCGTCGGCAATGTATTCCCTCGCCGCGTCCTCGAGCATGAAGGCGAGGCCCAGCCCGTCCGCCGCCGCCTTGAGCACGTTGGACGGCGTGTTGAAGGTGAGTTGCCCCTCGACGCGGACGCGCAGCTCCTGCCCGTCCTTCTCGAATTCCCAGGCGTAGAGGCCGCCATAGGTCGGCAAGCGGAGATTGATGCAATTATGCGCCGTCAGGTCACGCGGCGCTCGCGGCGGCGGGTGCTTTTCGAGGTAGGAGGGCGCGGCCAGCAGCACCATGCGCATGTCGGGACTGACGCGTACGGCGACCATGTCCTTTTCCAGCGACTCGCCGAGACGCACGCCGGCGTCGTAGCGCTCGCTGACGATGTCGGTCAGCGCGGCGTCGACGGCGAGCTCGACCTTGATGTCGGGATAGTTGGGCAGCAGGCGCGACAGAGCCGGCCAGAGGATGGTGTCGACGGCGTGCTGGCCGGCGGTGATGCGGAAGTTTCCGGCCGGCTTGTCGCGCAGGGCGCTCAGGGCCTGCAGCTCGGCGTCGATGTCCTCGAAGGCCGGCGCGACGGCGCGCAGCAGGCGCTCGCCCGCCTCGGTGAGCCCGACGCTCCGCGTCGTGCGCGCGAGCAGGCGCATGCCGAGCCGGGTTTCCAGCCCGCGCATCGCGTGGCTGAGCGCCGATTGCGACACGCCGAGCTTGGCGGCGGCCTTGGTGAAGCTGCCCTCGCGCGCCACTTCGAGAAAGGCGACGAGGTCGTTGGCGTTCTCACGCAACATTCATGAGCATCTCTCATAAGGACATGCTCATTATGCCAGCTAATCGCGCCGGCCTGAAGGCGCTAGCTTGCCGTCCCGCGCCTCGGCAGTGAATCCGACGAATCCATGCTGAAAAGCGACGTGAAATACCGTTTCGTCATCGACATGGCCTCGCCGAAGGCCTGACCATCGCAAGGAAGGGACATCGCATGGACATCCGGAAGAACGGCTCGCAGCCTTCCGCCCAGGGGCCGGCCAGCTACTTCACCGGCACGGTGCGCATCGACGCGCCGTTCAGCGCCACCGCGCCGGCGCGCGTCGGTGGCGCGACGGTGACCTTCGAGCCCGGCGCGCGCACGGCCTGGCACACGCACCCGCTCGGCCAGACCCTGATCGTCGTCTCCGGCGCCGGCTGGGCGCAGCGCGAGGGCGGACCCGTCGAGCCGATCGCGCCGGGCGACATCGTCTGGTTCCCGCCCGGCGAGAAGCACTGGCACGGCGCGACCGCCACCACCGCGATGACCCATATCGCCATCGCCGAGGCGCTCGACGGCAAGGTCGTCGACTGGCTCGAGCAGGTCGGCGACGCCGACTATCCCGCCTGACATCCCTGCCCGCCGCCGTGCCGGCGCGGGCGCGTACCTGAAAGGAAGCCGACAATGCGCAAGCGCAAACTCGGAACCGGCGGCCTCGAGGTCTCGGCCATTGGCCTCGGCTGCATGGGCATCAGCATGTCCTACGGCCAGCCGCTCGCCACCGCCGACGGCGTCCGGCTCATCCGCGCCGCCTTCGACCGAGGCGTCACCTTCTTCGATACCGCCGAGGTCTATGGCCCCTACGCGAACGAGGCGGTCGTCGGCGAGGCGCTGCAGCCGATGCGCGACCAGGTCGTCATCGCCACCAAGTTCGGCATCGACATCGCCGGCACGGGACCGAGCGGCATGGACAGCCGGCCGGAGCATATCCGCGCCGTCGCCGAGGCGTCGCTGAAGCGGCTGCGGACCGACCGCATCGACCTGTTCTACCAGCACCGCGTCGATCCGAACGTGCCGATGGAGGACGTGGCCGGCACGGTCAAGCAGCTGATCGACGAAGGCAAGGTGAAGCATTTCGGCCTGTCGGAGGCCGGCGTGAAGAACATCCGCCGCGCCCATGCCGTGCAGCCGGTCGCCGCGCTGCAGAGCGAGTATTCCCTGTGGTGGCGCGAGCCGGAGGACGAAATCCTGCCGACGCTGGAGGAGCTCGGCATCGGCTTCGTGCCGTTCAGCCCGCTCGGCAAGGGCTTCCTGACCGGCGCGATCGACGCCAGCACCACCTTCGACAGCACGGACTTCCGCAACACCGTGCCGCGCTTCGCGCCCGAGGCGCGCCAGGCCAACCAGGCGATCGTCGACGCGCTCGCCGGCATCGCCGCGGCCAGGAAGGTCACGCCCGCCCAGATCGCGCTGGCCTGGCTCCTTGCCCAGAAGCCCTGGATCGTGCCGATCCCCGGCACCACCAAGCTGCACCGGCTGGACGAGAACATCGGCGCGGCGGCGATCGAATTGAGCGCCGGCGACCTTGGCGCCATCGAGGCGGCGGTCGCGCCGATCGACATAAAGGGCGAGCGCTATTCGCCGCAGCAGGCGGCGCGCATCGACCGCTAGTCAGGAATGCAGCCTGTCTGGAATGCCGGCGGCGCTCGACAACGCTCCCTGAGCGACGCTGGCAGACCTCCGCCGTCATCCCGGCGAAGGCCGGGATCCAGACGCGCTGGTCTGCGACCAGAAGGCTGAATCACGGTTTCCATGACTCGTGTTCATGGGCCCCGGCCTCCGCCGGGGCGACGCAGTGCCGCTAAGGCGCTGGGGGCGCACTCCCGCCCTCTGCCGGACATTTGCTTCCGAGGTCACCTTCAGGAGCGCGTGAGAGAACGAGATCGCGATTGAGGCACCTCGCCTAGCCGAGCGGCCGGACCATGTAGCGCGCGTCCGCGTCGTAGCTGCGCAGCTTCGCGTCCAGCGCCGGCACATCGATGGGCGCGAAGCCGTGCCGGCTCCAGAACCCGGTCGAGCCATTGACGGCGACCAGCGAAACCTCGGGACAGCCGGCGCGGCGGGCCTGCTCCAGCAGGATCTCGACGACGGCGGAGCCGGCGCCCTGCCCGCGCGTCTCGGGCAGGAGGGCGAGATCGTGGATGTAATAAGTCGTCGGCGGCTCCGGCAGTGAACCGAGCCGCGTATTGAGCGGCGGGGGCGCGAAGGCGCGGCCCGGATGGCTCAGCACATAGGCGATGGCAACGCCGTCGCGCTCATAGATCAGACAGCCCTCGGGCCAGAGGCGGAGCCGTTCGGCGAAGATCGCCGGGTCCTCGGGATAGGCCTCGTGCACGCGCGCGGCGATCGCCTCGACCGCCGCCAGATCGTCCGGCCGCATCGGCCGCCAGAAACTCGTCATTCCAACCATCGGTCTCGCAAAAGCAGCGGGCCGCGGATTGAACGCCGCGGCCCGCTTCGATCAGTACAGTCCGCCCGTGCCGGACATCGCGGCCCCCGCATCGGGCGGTCCCGCCATCGGATCGCCATACGAGTTGCTCTGGCCGATGATCGAATAGGTATCCGGCGGACCCGTGCCCGGCTTGAAGGCCTCGAGGATCGTCCCCGGCGCGCCGGCATTGGCACGCATGCCGGTCTTGCGGTCGATCGGGATCAGCGTCAGGCCTTCCGGCACGCGGAACGGGATCGCCGGCTTGTCGGCGAGCGCCAGCTTGAAGAAATCGCCGGCGATCGGCGCGGCCATCTCGCCGCCGGTCATGCCGCGGCCCATCGGGCGCGGATTGTCGTAGCCGATGAAGACGCCGACGACGAGATCGGGCGAATAGCCGATGAACCAGGCGTCCTTGTAGTCGTTCGAAGTGCCGGTCTTGCCGGCGAGCGGCTTGCCGACCTGCTTCAGAACGGTCGCCGTGCCGCGCTGGACCACGCCCTCGAGCATCGAGGTGATCTGGTAGGCGGTCATCGGATCGAGCACCTGCTCGCGATTGTCCTCGATCACCGGCTCGTCCTGATGCGTCCACTGGTCGGCCGCGCAGGCCTCGCAGACACGCTCCTCATGCTTGAAGATCGTCTTGCCGAAGCGGTCCTGGATGCGGTCGATCAGCGTCGGCTTCACCTGCCGGCCGCCATTGGCGAACACGGCATAGCCGGAGACCATCTTCAGCACCGTCGTCTCCGACGCGCCGAGCGAGTTCGGCAGGAACGGGCCGAGCTTGTCATAAACGCCGAAGCGCTTCGCATATTCGGCGACGAGCGGCATGCCCATGTCCTGCGCGAGGCGCACGGTCATGACGTTACGCGACTGCTCGATGCCGACCCGGAGCGTCGACGGCCCGTAGAACTTCTGGGCATAGTTTTCCGGCCGCCAGATCGGCTGGCCATAGCCCGGATCGATCTCGATCGGCGCGTCGAGCACGACCGAGGACGGGGTGTAGCCATTGTCGAGCGCCGCCGCATAGACGAAGGGCTTGAAGGAGGAGCCCGGCTGGCGCTGCGCCTGGGTGGCGCGGTTGAACTGGCTCTCGGCATAGGAGAAGCCGCCGTCGAGCGCCAGCACGCGGCCGGTATGCGGATCCATCACCACCATGGCGCCGCCGATCGCCGGCACCTGGCGCAGGCGATAGGAGCCCGGCTTGCCATCGGCCGGCTCGACATAGACCACGTCGCCGACGGCGAGCGCGTCGCTGGCGCCGGTCAACTTCTTGCCGGCGGGCTTGGCCCACTTCATCTCGGAGAACGGAATGACGCCCGTCTCGCGATCGGCCAGCAGCTTGCCGGAGCCGCCACGGCCCGGCTGCAGGCCGATCTGCGCCTCGTCCTTGTCGACGGCGGTGACGATCGCCAGCCGCCATTCGATGATGTCGGAGAGCGCCGGAACCGATCCGACCGCGACGCCCCAGTCGCCCTCGATCGGGACGTTTTTCACCGGCCCGCGCCAGCCATGCTGTTCGTCGAAGGCGACAAGCCCATTCATCAGCGCCTGTCGCGCCATGACCTGGAGGCCTGGATCGAGCGAGGTGCGGACCGAGAGGCCACCGTCATAGAGCGCCTTCTCGCCATACATCTGCATCAGCTGGCGGCGCACTTCCTCGACATAATAGTCGGCGGCGAAGATATGCGGGCTGGTGACGCGCGTCTTGACGCCGAGCGGCTGCGCCTTGGCGGCCTCGGCCTCGTCAGGCGTGGCGAAGCCGTTGTCGACCATGCGGTCGATGACCCAGTTGCGGCGCTCGATGGCGCGGTCGGCGTAGCGGAAGGGGTTGTAGTTGTTCGGGCCCTTGGGCAGCGCGGCGAGATAGGCCGCCTCGGAGAGCGTCAGCTCGTGCACCGACTTGTCGAAATAGGCGAGCGACGCGGCGGCGACGCCATAGGAGCCGAGGCCGAGGAAGATCTCGTTGAGATAGAGTTCGAGGATCTTGTCCTTGGAATTCGCCTGCTCGATGCGGAGCGCCAGGATCGCTTCCTTGATCTTGCGGTCGAGCGAACGCTCGTTGGTCAGAAGGAAGTTCTTCGCGACCTGCTGGGTGATCGTCGAGGCGCCGATCAGGCGGCGGTCCGACGACAGCGCCGAGACGTTCTGCAGCGCGGCGCGGGCGATGCCGTAATAGTCGAGGCCGGAATGCTGGTAGAAATTCTTGTCCTCGGCCGAGATGAACGCGGCCTTGACGCGGTCGGGGATGGCCTGGATCGGCAGATAGAGGCGGCGCTCGCGGGCGTATTCGCCGACCAGCTGGCCATCCGACGCATGAATGCGGGTCATGACCGGCGGCTCGTATTTCGCCAGCACCTCGACCGACGGAAGGCCGCCCGTCAAGCCGGACACATACCAAGCCACACCAGCAGCAATAGCCAAGAAAAACACGGCGCCAATCCCGAATAAGTAGCCGATCAGTCGCAGAAACATATCGCTCGCGTTCCCCGATGGATCGCCTCGCCGGCGACTAGCTCAGGCCGACGAGACGAACCCCGGTTCGAAACTGGTTGATCCGTCCGACATCCGTCGCCTTGCGGGTCCTGAATGTCTCACCGCACCGCTCGCGCTCATCGCGCGGCCGACGCCTGGCTTCGGACACAACCGACCGTTGACCTGGGGCGAATGCTGGTTCGTCTGGCTTCGATAGACCCAATGGGTCTGTTCTTCCAGTCGATTTGTGGAGAAACTTGGGCGTCGGCGCCGATTGGTCGCCGCTGGGCCGCCGCGTGACGTTCAGGCAACAGGTGCATCACGGCTCCCCGACACTTGTCGTCACCGGCGCCGAAGCGGCCATGTTTGCAACCCTTGACCGAAAAAACTCGTCGATGGCGCGGCCGATCGCGACCGCTGTCTTGTCGCGCCATGCGGGCGAGGTCAGCAGCTTTTCGTCGTCGGGATTCGACAGATAGCCGAGTTCCACCAGGGCGGACGGCACGTCCGGCGCCTTCAGGACCATGAAGCCGGCCTGCTGGTGCGGCCGCTTGAACAGGCGCACGTCGGGCTTCAGTTCCTTGATCAGGTTGCGCGCGAACACGACCGCGAAATTCTTGGTCTCGCGCCGCGCCAGGTCGATCAGGATGTCGGAAACCTCGTCGGTATCCTCCGGCACGTCGACGCCGGCGAGGATATCGGACTTGTTTTCGGATTCGGCGATCGAGGCCGCCATCTGGTCGGAGGCGCGCTCGGAGAGCGTATAGACCGTGGCGCCCCGGATATCGGCGCCGGAAAACGAATCGGCATGGATCGACACGAACAGGTCGGCGTGCTTCTGGCGCGCGAACTGCACGCGGCCGCGCAGCGGCATGAAGCTGTCGTCCGTCCGCGTCATGATCACTTCGTAGCGCGGGTTTGCCGCCAGCTTTTCCCTGAGCTGCTTGGCGAAGGCCAGGACGATGTGCTTCTCGAGCGTGCCCGACTTGGCGATGGCGCCCGAATCGATGCCGCCATGGCCGGGATCGAGCACGATGCGCAGCTTGCCGTCGTTCGGCGCCGGTCCGGGCATGGCCTCGGCCTTCTGCGCCTCGCTGAGCCGGTCGCGCGAGACACGCAGCGTCTCGAGAAACGCCGTGCGCGTGCTGCGCACCAGGTCGACGACGACGCGGGCCGGCTGGCCCTTCTCGGCCGGCAGCACGAAGGCCTTGTCGACAGCGACCGGACCCGTGGCGTCGAGCACGATGCGCGACTTTCCGGCCGAGATCAGGCCGTAGCGGAAGGCCGAGATCAGGCCCTTGCCGGTCTTTCCGGTCTCGGCGGGCAATTCAAAATGCATCTCGGGCAGGTCGACGACCACGCGGTAGGGCTCATCGAGCATGAAGACGGAGACCGCCGCCGGCCCGGACAGGTCCATGATGAAGCGCGTACGCGCGTCGTCACCGACGACGCGGGCCTCGCGCGCCGCGATCGGACCGGCGACGGCCGACGCGCCTGCCGCCTCGTCCGGAGCGATGCCATCCTTGAGCACGGCATCGCCGGAGAGCGCCGGGGTCGCAGCCCCGTCGGCGGAGGCGGCGCCCTCGGCGACGTCCTCGTTCAGCGCCAGCCGCGTCGCCGGCGCCTGCGCCTGCGCGGGCCATGCCGCGGACAACACAAGAAGTCCCGCGACAAGCAGCCTGCCGGCCCCTCGCCTCATCCTCTGCCGATCTTGCCGATCGACGGCCACGCCTCTTGCTGCCTGCATCTGCTCGTATCGTCCGGTGCCAGCCCCACCTCGCCCCGATAGTCGGTTCTCTAGACGATTAGGATGCAATGGTTAAGAGCCGATAACCAGAGCGGTTCGAAGGCAATCCGTCCACAAGGCCGTGGGCCCGGCGCCGGCGCGCCGGACGGCCGCCCCGCCGGATGCCGCCGCCCAATATCCTTGCCAAGAATCGTCGCCTTCCATAAAAGGAGACTACGGAATTCATCCTCCGGTCGTTTGCCGCCTTACGTGGCGTTATCGGCATTGCGCGGAGGAGCACCCGGAGTTGCCCGGCCCGATTTTTTTTGGCCGCGCCGATCGAGGGTGTTCTGGTCACTTCGGTGCACGGCCAGGGGATGGGAACGAGGTCCGGCGCGCGCAGCTCTTTTTTCTTCAGAGCGCACGACGAAGGATCCTGCGGTCCGGCGACTGTGCGGCGCGGAAGCGTCCGTGGTCGAGTTCCCGCCGGGGTTCGCCCCGACGGTCAGTTCTTCAAGAGGCTCAAAGCGCGTACCTATGTTTTTGCCGACCCCCAACCGTCACGCCAACGCTGAACCGGCCATAGCCGGTCGAGTGGCATCGACGGCGCTGGCGCTGGCGCGCGCAGGTTTGTTTTTCCCCCATTGCGGTTCGCTCGCGATCACCCCGGCATCGGCGCCTCGCGCCGGCCGGCGGCTTGTGCGCGCGGGCCATGGAGACTTCCCAATATGGCAAACAAGATGCTCATCGATGCCACCCACCCGGAGGAGACCCGGGTCGTGGTGGTGCGCGGCAATCGGGTCGAGGAGTTCGACTTCGAATCCGCGAGCCGCAAGCAGCTGCGCGGCAATATCTATCTAGCCAAGGTCACGCGCGTCGAACCCTCGCTGCAGGCGGCCTTCGTCGAATATGGCGGCAACCGCCACGGCTTCCTCGCCTTCTCCGAAATCCATCCGGACTACTACCAGATCCCGGTCGCAGATCGTCAGGCGCTGATCGAGGCCGAGGAGCAGGAAGAGCGCGAGGCCGAGGAGCGCGCCGCCAAGCAGAAGAACGGACGCCGGCGTGGCCGCTCCGCCGCCGCCAAGGCCGCCGACGAGGTGCGCTCCGGCGCGGTCTCGGCCGACGAAGCCCATGGCGACGAGGCGCATTCCGACGAGGCTCATGGCGACGAAGCTCATGGCGACGAGGCGTCGGCCGCATCCGACAAAGCCCGTTCCGACGATTCGGCCGAGGCCGTCGCGGAAGCCCGGGGCGACGAGCCGCATCACGACGACGCGTCGCATGGCGACGACAATTCTCCGGCCGAGGCGTCCGCCTCCGACGAGCACCATGACGACCATCACTCCGATCTCGACGCGCCCGCCTCCGACCATAGCGTCGAGGAAATCGGCGGCGACGACGAGCATGACGAGGACGCCGTCGACACCGTCGGCGCCGAGGATGCGCTCGAGGAGCTGCCGGAGCGCCGGCGCGCCCGTGCCCGCCAGTACAAGATCCAGGAAGTGATCAAGCGCCGCCAGGTTCTTCTCGTCCAGGTCGTCAAGGAGGAGCGCGGCAACAAGGGCGCGGCGCTCACCACCTATCTGTCGCTCGCCGGCCGCTATTCGGTGCTGATGCCGAACACGGCACGGGGCGGCGGCATTTCGCGCAAGATCACCAACACCGCCGACCGCAAGCGCCTGAAGGAGGTCGCCGCCGATCTCGAGGTGCCGGAAGGCATGGGCGTCATCCTCCGGACCGCGGGCGCCAGCCGCACCAAGGCCGAGGTGAAGCGCGACTTCGAATATCTGCTGCGCCTTTGGGAGAACGTCCGCGAGCTGACGCTCCGCTCGGCCGCGCCGACCCTCGTCTACGAGGAAGGCAGCCTGATCAAGCGGTCGATCCGCGACCTCTACAACAAGGATATCGACGAGGTTCTCGTCGCCGGCGACGAAGGCTATCGCGAGGCCAAGGACTTCATGCGCATGCTCATGCCGAGCCATGCCAAGAACGTCCAGCCCTACCGCGAAAGCCAGCCGATCTTTGCCCGCACCGGCATCGAGGCGCAGCTCGACGCGATGTTCTCGCCGCAGGTGACGCTGAAGTCGGGCGGCTACATCGTCATCAACCAGACCGAGGCGCTCGTCGCCATCGACGTCAACTCGGGCCGCTCGACGCGCGAGCACAATATCGAGGACACGGCCTACCAGACCAATCTGGAAGCCGCCGAGGAAGTGGCGCGCCAGCTCCGCCTGCGCGACCTCGCCGGCCTGATCGTCGTCGATTTCATCGACATGGAGGAGAAGCGCAACAACCGGGCGGTCGAGCGCAAGCTCAAGGATGCGCTGAAGAACGACCGCGCCCGCATCCAGGTCGGCCGGATCTCGCATTTCGGCCTGCTCGAGATGTCGCGCCAGCGCCTGCGCACCGGCGTCGTCGAGAGCTCGGTCGAGACCTGCCCGCATTGCCACGGCACCGGCTATGTCCGCGCTCCGGCTTCGGTGGCGCTGCATGTGCTGCGCTCGCTCGAGGACAATCTGCTCAAGAGCGCGACCCACAACCTGACGATCCGCACCAAGACCGTCGTCGCGCTCTACATCCTCAACCAGAAGCGCAATCACCTGGCCGAGATCGAGGCGCGCTTCGGCATCGCCATCACCGTCCTCGCCGACGAGAGCGTCAACTCCGCCCAGCACTACGTGCTCGAGCGGGGCGAGCCGGTTGCACCGCGTGATATCGCGCCGGCGGCCCTGCCCTCCCCGATCGTCCATCCCGATACGGTTCATCCGGTCGAGGAGGAAGCCGAGGACGTCGCGATCGACGAAGTCGAGACGGAAGTCGAGGCCGAGGCCGAAGGCGAGGCCGCGCGCGCCGATGAAGGCGGGCGCCGCAAGCGCCGTCGCCGCCGTCGTCGTCGTGGCGGCGAGGCCGGATCGAGCCAGGAAGCTGCCGGCGAGGCCGGAGACGAGGACGAGGACGGCGAGGCCGGGGAAGCCGGCACGGCCGACGGTGCCGGCCACGAGGCGTCGGAGGAAGGCGCCGAGGGCGACGACGACGGCCAGGAGAACGACGAGAATGGCGAGCCGCGCCGGCGCCGGCGCCGCGGACGTCGTGGTGGCCGTCGCGGCCGTCGCGGCGAAGGCGAGAGCGCTGGGGGCGAAGGCACCGCCGAGGGCTCGGAAGAGAACCACACGCTCGAGCTCGACGAGACCGGCGAGGTGATCTCCGATGGCTATGTCGAGATCGAGGAGCATGGCATCCGCGAAGTCGAGCCGGAGGACGCCGGCGAGCGGCTGATCGCCCGGGACATCCCCGTTGCCGACATCGGTGACATGAGCCAGCCCTTCCTGGACGAGATCGGCGACGAACCGGCGCTCGACATGCCGGAGCTCGGCGACAGCGAGGACGACGCCCCGGCCGACGAGCGGCCGGATCTCACGGTCGTCTCCGAGGATGCGATCGCCGCCGAGGAAGCCGCCGACGAGGTCGGGATGCCGGAGGCAGAACCGGCAGAGGCTGCCCCTGCCGAGACGGCTCTCGCCGAGGCAGAGACGATTCCGGTGGCCGAGGCCGCCCCCGCCGAGGCAGAGGCAACGCCGGCGGCCGAAGCGCAGCCCGTCGAGGACCGTCCGAAGCGTGGCGGCTGGTGGCAGCGGCGCTCGTTCTTCTGAGCGCGGCCCGCCCTCCAGGCGACAGCCCCAATAGAGAAGGCCCGGCGAATGCCGGGCCTTTTCGTTTGGACGCCGTCTCGTCTCAGACGGCGACGGAGACGCGGACGTCGAGATTGGCGCGCGTGGCTTCCGAATAGGGGCAGACCACATGGGCCTTGGCGACCATGTCTTCGGCGACCGCCTGGTCGAGGCCGGGCAGCGTCACCAGGATCGCGGCATCGAGCCCGAAGCCCGTGCCATCGGGCCGGGGACCGATGCCCACCTCAGCCGAGACCTGCGTCTCGTCCGGCAACCTCACCTTATCCTTGCCGGCGACGAAGCGGAGCGCGCCCAGGAAGCAGGCGGAATAGCCGGCGGCGAAGAGCTGCTCCGGATTGGTGCCCGCGCCGTCATTGCCGCCGAGCGCCTTCGGGATGCTGAGCTGCAGGTCGAGCCGCCCATCCGAGCTCTGGGCCCGGCCGTCGCGGCCTCCCCCGGTCGCGGTCGCGGCGGCGGTGTAGAGTATGGTCATTCCGATCTCCAGCATGCTTTGGCGCGCAACGGCGCCGGGATCCAGGCCGGCCTATGCCGACGCCATTTAAATCGCACACGATTTAATCGATGACGATACACATAATCGCATGGCAGATCCGCGCCTGCAGCGCTTCCGCTTAAATCGCGTGCGATGTAAATTGCGCGGTCGCCCCTGGAGATGCCGCCATGACGAAGACCGACCCGACCCAGCCCGACGCCGCCGCGCTCGATCTGGACCGCATGCTGTGCTTCGCGGTCTATTCGGCCAATGGCGCGTTCAACCGCGCCTACCGGCCGCTGCTCGACCGGCTCGGCCTCACCTACCCGCAATATCTGGTTCTGATGGCGCTCGGCGAGGCGGACAGCCTGACCGTCAGCGAGATCGGCGGCCGGGTCTTTCTCGAATCGAACACGCTGACGCCGCTCTTGAAGCGACTCGAGGCGGCGGGCCACCTCATCCGCCGGCGCGACACCGGCGACGAGCGCCAGGTGCGGGTTTCGCTCACCGACAAGGGACGGGCGCTGCTGCAGGACGCCTGCGGCGTGACGGAGGCCCTGGCGGGGCGGCTTGCCATCACGGCGCCTCAGGCGATGGCGCTGCGCGACAGCATCGCGGCGCTCCGCGACGCCCTCGCCGCTCCCGGCACCGCGGGCAGGCTCGACGACTGAGCCCGCAAAAAGCAAAAGGCCCCGCCGGATGACGGGGCCTTTCGGTGATTTCAAGGCCGGCGGACTGCCCCGCCGGCGATGTCACGCGATCCGGGAGGCCGGATCAGAACTTGACGCCGACGCCGGCGCGGATCGTGTTGGTGCTGAAATCGACATCCGACTTGCCGGCCGGACCGAAATCGTAGCTCTCCTTGCCGTAGTCGGCATACTGGTACTCGAGGCGAGCCGTGACGTTGTTCCAGACCTGGGCCTCGACACCGGCGCCGATGGTCCAGCCCATATGGGTCTTGGAGTCGGCGCCCGCGTCGTAGCGGTTGGCGCTGGCGCCGGAGATGGCCGCGCCACCCGTGCCGTAGGCGAGGTAGCGGTCGAAGGCGTAGCCGACGCGGGCGCGGGCGGTCGAGTCCCAACGCTGGCGCACGCCGCCGAGGGCGTTCGAGCCGCTCACATTGTCAAGGCTGCCGTCGATTTCGGCGCCGATCACCCACTGGTTGCCCATGTCGAAATTGTAGCCGGCATAGAGGCCGCCCTTGAAGCCGTCGCCATTGATGCTGCCGAAGCCGTTCGACGAGGAAGCGTCGTTGGACGACCAGCCATAGCCGACGAGCGCGCCGACATAGGGACCGGTCCAGGAGAAGCCCTGCACCGAGGTCTCGACCGGAGCCGGAGCCGGCTCGTAGGTGAGATCCGCAGCCAGAACCGGAGCGGCCGAGAGAGCGAGCGCCATGGCGCTCAGGGAGAGGGTGCGGATACGCAGCATCGTGGTCTCCATGCGTACTAAACTGAAACTCAAAAACTTGATCCGGAGCCCAGAACGCCGCCCCGATCCGATGGTCCAAATTAAGCGGCCGAATGCGGCGGAACCGGACAGGAAATGAGGCATGTTCGCGGCATTCGCGCTGCGTTGCAAAAAGCCCACAGAACTGCGGGAAGCCTTTGAGTTTATTCAAATTTTATCCATCGAATAGTGGCGCTCGCGCAGCGCGCGTCACATTGCAAACGCAGGTGTTGACCACATTTAACCAAGCCTAACGGAGGCTTACCGAAATTGCCGCGTCGGCTTATCTTCGCGGCTCGATGGAATCGGCAGGAACGGCGGGACGATGGCGGACGAAAAGGGCATTGCGCTGGTGACCGGCGGCGCGCGGCGAATTGGCCGCGCCATCGTCGAGGACCTGGCGAGGAACGGCTTCGCGGTCGCCATTCATTGCCGCCACTCGATCGGCGACGCGGGGGATCTGGCGGCCCGCATCCATCAGGAAGGCGGCCGCGCCGCCGTGGTGACGGCCGACCTCGCCGATCTCGAGGCCGCGCGTGCCCTCCCCGCCATGGCCGCGGCCGCGCTCGGGCCGCTGACGCTTTTGGTCAACAACGCCTCGATCTTCGAGGCCGACGGGATCGGCGACCTCGACACCGAGCGGTTTCAGCGCCAGACGGCCGTCAATCTCGCGGCCCCGGTCTTCCTCGCCGATGCCTTCGCCGCGCAGCTCCCGCCCGATCGCGAGGGGCTCGTGATCAACATGGTCGACCAGCGCGCCTGGAAAACCACGCCCCATTTCCTATCTTACCAATTGTCGAAGTCGGGCCTGCTGACAGCGACGCGGACGCTTGCGCAGGCGCTCGCGCCACGGATCCGAGTCAACGCGATCGGGCCGGGCCCGACGCTGCCCTCGCCCCGGCAGGATCCGGCCGAATTCCAGAAGCAGGCGGAAGCCGTTCTCCTGAAGCATGGTCCCGAGCTTGGCGAATTCGGCCGCACGATCCGATATCTCTATGAGACGCGCTCCATCACCGGCCAGATGATCGCGCTCGATGGCGGACAGCACCTTGCGTGGGAAACGCCGGATATCGTAGGCATCAACGAGTGAGCACCACCCCAGTTTCCGAGAACGGCACGCCCGAGACGACCACGGCCCCCGAGGCTCCGGCCGGGATCGAGGCGGAGACCGAAGCCGCCGTCTCGAACGAGACCGCCGAACCGACGGCCGACACCGCCTTCGAGGCGGGCGGCGAGCTGGTGCCGCGCGGCCAGGGCGCGCTCGTCATCGCCGACTTCGTCAAGCGCCTGCCGAACGCGCCGGGCGTCTACCGCATGTTCGACCGGAGCGGCAACGTCCTCTATGTCGGCAAGGCGCGCAACCTGAAGAAGCGCGTCACCAGCTATACGCGCATCGGCCTGCAGTCGAACCGCATCATCCGGATGATCCAGCAGACGGCGACGATGGAGTTCGTCACGACGCGGACCGAGACGGAAGCGTTGCTGCTGGAAGCGAATCTGATCAAGCGCTTGCGCCCGCGCTTCAATGTGCTGCTTCGGGACGACAAGTCGTTCCCCTACATCCTGATCACCGACCACGAGGCGCCGCAGCTGGTGAAGCATCGCGGCGCGCGCAGCCGCAAGGGCGACTATTACGGCCCCTTCGCCTCGGCCGGCGCGGTCGGCAGCACCATGAACGCGATGCAGCGCGCCTTCCTGATCCGCACCTGCACCGACAGCGTCTATGAGAGCCGCACGCGGCCCTGCCTGCTGTTCCAGATCAAGCGTTGCTCCGCCCCCTGCACCGGCGAGATCGCGCTCGACGAATATGCCGGGCTCGTGCGCGAGGCGAAGGGCTTCCTGACGGGCAAGTCATCCGCGATCAAGCAGGATCTCGCCCGCGCCATGGAAGCGGCCAGCGCCGATCTCGATTTCGAGCGCGCCGCGATCTATCGCGACCGCATCGCGGCGCTCTCGCATGTGCAGTCGCACCAGGGCATCAATCCGCAGACCGTCGAGGAGGCCGACGTTCTCGCCGTCCATCAGGAGGGCGGGCAGAGCTGCGTGCAGGTGTTCTTCTTCCGCACCGGCCAGAACTGGGGCAACCACGCCTTCTATCCGCGCGCCGACAAGAGCCTCGACGCCGCCGAGGTGCTGGGCGCGTTCCTGGCGCAGTTCTACGAGGACAAGCCCTGCCCCCGCCTGATCCTGCTCAGCCACGACGTGGAGGAGATGGACCTGATCGCCGAGGCGCTGAGCGAGCATGCCGGCCACCGGGTCGAGATCGCCGTGCCGAAGCGCGGCGAGAAGAAGGACCTCGTCGACCACGCGCTGCTCAATGCGCGCGAGGCGCTCGGCCGCAACCTGGCGGAAACCGCGAGCCAGGCCCGCCTGCTCGACGGCGTCGGCGAGACCTTCGGGCTCGAGGCGCCGCCGCGCCGGATCGAGGTTTACGACAACAGCCACATCATGGGCACCAACGCCGTCGGCGGCATGATCGTCGCCGGGCCGAACGGCTTCGTGAAGAACCAGTACCGCAAGTTCAACATCCGCTCCGAGGAGATCACCCCGGGCGACGATTTCGGCATGATGAAGGAAGTGCTGACCCGACGCTTCTCGCGTCTCGTCAAGGAACACGGCTCGCGCGAGGCCGCGCCGCGCGACGAGGACGGCTTCGGCCCCTGGCCCGATCTCGTCTTCATCGACGGCGGCCAGGGCCAGCTCTCCGCCGCGCGCGAGATCATCGACGGGCTGGGCCTGACGGACCAGGTGCCGCTGGTCGGCATCGCCAAGGGCCCCGACCGCGACGCGGGCCGCGAGAAGTTCTTCATTCCCGGCCGCGAGGGCTTCATGCTGCAGCCGCGCGACCCGGTGCTCTACTTCGTCCAGCGCCTGCGCGACGAGGCGCACCGCTTCGCCATCGGCACGCATCGCGCCAAGCGCAAGGCGGCGCTGACCAAGAGCCCGCTCGACGAGATCGACGGCATCGGCCCGACGCGCAAGCGCGCCCTGCTCGCCCATTTCGGCACGGCGAAGGCGGTCGGCCGCGCCAGCGTCCCGGACCTGCTCGGCGTTCCCGGCATCTCCGAGCAGACGGCGCGCACCATCTACGATTTCTTCCACGAAAGCGGCGAATAGGCCGTCACGGCCGCGCCGCCCGGCGCCAGTGCGCCAGCGCCACCGGCCCGATGACATCGCCGTCCTCGGCATGGACGGCTTCCAGCGCGCGCAGGATCGCGCGCGCCTCCCTCTCCAGCCCCAGCAGCACGAGAGAACGGAGCATGCGGCTGATGCGCAGGAAGTTGTGGTTGCCGGGAGTGATCCAGTTGCGCGCCCGCTCCCGATAGGCAGCAGTGCGCACGACGATGCGATCGCCCGCCTCCCCGGCCCGCATCGCGAAGCCATAGAAGGCGAGCATCCGCACCAGCGCCCGGCCCAGCGCAACCCTCAGGTCGTCGCGATCGCGAAAGGCCTGGACATCGGCGTCGGTCAGGCGCGGCGCCCCGGCGTTGAAGGCGCTGCGCTCCGGCAGGGGAAACAGCCACTGGATGTAGTCGTGCACGCGCTCCAGCCGGCCGTCGTCCCAGGCCAGGATCTCGGCCTGCGTCCGGCCGCGATCGTCCGTCCCCGTGCCGGCTTGAAAGCGCAGGATCGGCGAACTCCGCTCACCCATGCTCCGGCCGTCCATTCATTCCGGCAATCGTTTGTTCGATATACAAGAAGTAAGTGGCCCTTCAGATCGGACATCGGTGCCCGATAACTTCAGATCAATGCGATTTGAGTCGACCGCCCCAAGTTCCATGAAATAGAAACAGGTTGCAGTCATTCAATTCCTCAATCCGCCCTGGGCGAAAAAAGCAGGATTGTCTCATGCGCAGCACTTTCATCTTGACACTCTTGACCACCGCGCTGTCGCTCGGCGCTTTCCAGCCGGCCAGCGCCGAAACGGCTCTGACGAAGGAGCAGGCGCACGCGATCGGCGTCGACGCCTATCTCTACTTCTACCCGTTGCTGACCATGGACCAGACCCGGCAGCAGGGCACCAATATCGAGGCCGGCAAGGAGCTCGGCCGCGGCCCGATGAACATGTTCGTCAACGTACCCGAATTCCCGCCCGCCGATTTCAAGGTCGTCGTCCGGCCGAACTTCGACACGCTCTATTCGAGCGCATGGGTCGACATGACCCAGGGACCGGTGGTCGTCTCGAGCCCCGACACGGCGGGGCGCTACTTTCTGTTGCCCATGCTCGACATGTGGACGGACGTGTTCGCCTCGCCGGGCTGGCGCACGACCGGGACGGCGGCGGCCAACTACCTGATCACGCCGCCCGGCTGGCGCCCGGATCTCGGGACGAACTGGCGCGAGACGTTCAAGCTCCCCGAGGGCACGAGCCGGATCGAGGCGCCGACCCCCTATGTCTGGATCATCGGCCGCACCAAGACGGACGGCCCGGCCGATTATGACGCCGTCCACAAGGTGCAGGCGGGCTACAAGGTGGTGCCGCTGTCGGAATGGGGCAAGGACGCCTGGGCCCCGACCCCGACGATCGATCCGGCGATCGACATGAAGACGCCGCCCAAGGTCATCGTCGACACGATGCCGGCCGACACATACTTCAACAAGGCGGCCGAGCTCCTGAAGCTGCATCCGCCGCACATCACCGACCAGCCCATGGTGGCCAATCTGTCCAAGATCGGCATCGTGCCCGGCCAGGACTTCGACTTCGGCAAGCTCCCGCCGGAAGTTCAGGCGGGCCTGAAGGATGCGCCCAAGGCGGCGCAGGGCCTGATGAAGTGGAAAGTGAAGACGCTGGCCGATATCGCCAATGGCTGGTCGATGAACACCGACACGATGGGGGTCTACGGCAACTACTACCTGAAGCGCGCCATCGTCGCGCAGCTCGGTCTCGGCGCAAACCTGCCGGAGGATGCGATCTACCCGCTCAATCTCGGCGATTCCGACGGCCGTCCCCTCCACGGCGACAGCGACTATGTCCTGCATTTCGAGGCCGATGAACTGCCGCCAGTCGACGCGTTCTGGTCGGTCACGCTCTATGACCCGGAGGGCTTCCAGGTCGCCAACCCGATCAATCGCTTCGCCGTGTCGAGCTGGATGCCCTTTGCCAGGAACGCCGACGGCTCGCTGGACCTCTATTTCCAGAACGAGAGCCCCGGCAAGGAAAGGGAGGCCAACTGGCTGCCGGCGCCCAAGGGGCCGTTCAACCTGACCATGCGGCTCTATGCGCCGCGCAGCCCCGCCCTGACCGGCCGCTGGAACCCGCCGCCCGTCACGCGCGCCGAGGCGGCGGCGCTGCTGCCGCAGTAGGCAACGGCGCCGGCGGGCGGGTGTATCCCACTGCCCTGCCCGCCGGGACCACCGACGAGACGCGCGATCAGCCGAGCTTGCCGAGCAGCGGCAGCAATTCGCCGAGATGCGGCACCTCGCGGAAGCGCGGCGCGCCGACCGGGGCCTCGGCATGCTCGAACGACCAGGTCAGGTCGTGCGGGACATAGACCGCCCAGCTTCCGGCCTCGATCGCCGGCACGATGTCGGACTTCAGCGAATTGCCGACCATCATGCTGTGGCCCGGCCCATCGGCATGGCGGGTGAAGACGCGCTGATACGTCGCCGCGTTCTTGTCGCTGACGATCTCGACCGCGTCGAAGAGATCCCCAAGGCCCGAGGCCGCGAGCTTGCGCTCCTGGTCGAAGAGATCGCCCTTGGTGATCATGATCAGGCGGAAATTGCCCGCGAGCTGCTCCAGCGTCTCGCGCACATGCGGCAGCGTTTCGACGGGATGCACCAGCATGTCGCGGCCGGCGGCGAGGATCTCGCTGATGGCCGAGGACGGGATGCCCCCCTCGGTCAGCTCGATCGCCGTCTCGACCATCGACAGCGTGAAGCCCTTTATGCCGAAGCCATAGAGCGCGAGGTTGCGCCGCTCCGCCTCGTTCAGCCGGGTGGCTATATGCTCGCGGTCCGCATGCTCGGCCAGAAGGTCGATGAAGCGCTGCTCCGTCAGCCGGTAGAACTGCTCGTTCTGCCAGAGTGTGTCATCGGCGTCGAAACCAATGGCGGTGAGGGTTGAGCTGGGAAGTGTCATCGGACAATCCATTGGCGAAGCGGCCAATAAAAATGGCGGGCCCGGAGACTAGCCGGACCCGCCGCGCATTACCACGCGATCGTCGAACGATCAGGCTTCCTGAATGGCGGAAACCTTCCAGGGACCACCATCCTTGCGGGCGAAGGTCCAGAGTTCGGTCGTCTCGGTGAGCGCGTCGGCGTCGCCCGACATCACCGCCCCGGTCGTCCGGTCGCGCATCACGTCGCGACTCTCGTAGCGCATGGCGACGGTGGCGTAGTCGGTGTCGCCCTCGCTCCAGGCCTCGGCGAGGTCGCCCTGCAGCAGCGCGATGTCGGTGACGTCGTTGCGCTGGCCCTGCGTGGCGTTCTGGCTCAGTTCCTCGGAGAGATAGGACATGATCTCCGGCGTGGTGCGCTCGCGCAGCGCCGCATAGTCCTCGCGGCCGAAGGCGCCCTGGACCTCGTCCAGCAGGCGCTGGAAACCATCGAGATCATCGCCGGTGATGCCGACCTCGTCATTGGCATTCATGGCATTGGCCGGACGCTTCTTGGCGCCTGCCCCGAAGCCGCCGCCGAGGCCGCCGAGCCCACCCAGATTGCCGAGGCCGCTACGCGGCGCCGCGTTCGGCTGCGCCTGGGCCGGCGCGTCCGGGGTCATGCCACGCGGCATGCCGGTCGGACCGGCACCCGCGGCCTGCGGACGGTTGCGATTGGCGAAGAAGCGGAACAGGAACATCGCGGCGATCGCCAGCAGCGCGAACTGCAGGATGAAACCGAGCGCGCCGGCCATGCCGCCGAGGCCGTTGCCGAGCAGCATGCCGATCAGGCCGCCCATCATCAGGCCGCCGAGCATCGAGCCGCCGAAGCCGCCAAGGAATCCCGGACGGCCCGCCTGCGCGGCGGCGGGCGCCGCAGCGTTGGTCGCCTGGCCGGGCTGCGTCATCGAGCGCTGCACGGGCTGGGCGGAGGTCGGGGCCGTGTTGGTGGTCGCCGGAGCCTGGAACGTCCGGGCACCCCTGCTGCCGAAGCTGCCGCCACGCCGTGCGTCGGCATCGTCGATCGCAGCGAAGCTCATCGCCGTCGCGATCCCCAGGACCGCCAGAAATCCCGGTGTGCGCTTGCCGAGTGCCATTGGATGTCGTTCTCCCCTGTCAAAATCTTGGGCCCTGTGGGCCACACTTTGCCCATGTAGGAATAGTTCCAATCAATTTGGAGGGCCAGCCGGCGATTTTGTTCGCGATTTGCCGGATCGAGCCGGCGTGCTATTGGCTCGGCGCATGACATACAAGGTTGCCGCCCTCTATCAGTTCGCCGCCCTGCCGGATTTCGAAGCCCTGCGCGCGCCGCTTTTCGAGCTCTGCGAAACGCTGGAAATCCGCGGAACGCTGCTGCTGGCGCCGGAAGGCATCAACGGCACCGTCGCCGGCACGGAAGACGCGATCGACAGCCTGATCGCGGCTTTGACCACGGGGCCGCTCTTCGGCGGCCGGCTCGGCGCTCTCGAACTGAAATTCTCGACCGCGGCCGAAATGCCCTTCAAGCGGCTGAAGGTGCGGCCGAAGAAGGAGATCGTCACCCTCGCCCAGCCGCAAGTCGATCCGACCCGGCAGGTCGGCACCTATGTGGCGGCTGAGGACTGGAACGCGCTGATCCGCGATCCCGACGTGATCGTCGTCGACACGCGCAACCGATTTGAAGTGAAGATGGGCAGCTTCGAGGGCGCGCTCGATCCGGAAACGCGGAAGTTCTCGCAGTTTCCCGACTTCGTCAGCCGCTCGCTCGACCCCGCGATCAACAAGAAGGTCGCCATGTTCTGCACGGGCGGCATACGGTGCGAGAAGGCAAGCTCCTACCTGCTGTCGCAGGGCTTCGCCGAGGTGTTCCACCTGAAGGGCGGCATCCTCAGATATCTCGAGACCGTCCCGCCCGAGGAAAGCCTGTGGCAGGGCGAGTGCTTCGTCTTCGACGAGCGCGTCGCGCTCGGCCACGGCCTGGCGGAGCGCGCCAAGGCGGCGGAGCCGCCGGAGGACGACGCGGCCTGAGGCCGCGCCGGCCGGTCGCCTACTCGGCGTCCTTGACCTCATGCAGATAGGGCTCGACGACGCCCTTGAGCTTGATCGTCAGCGGATTGCCGAAGCGGTCGCGCGCCTTGCCGGCGGCGACGCGAACCCAGCCCTCGCTGACGCAATATTCCTCGACATTGGTCTTCTCGACGCCGTTGAAGCGGATGCCGACGCCGCGCTCCAGCAGGGCCTCGTCATGGAAAGGGCTCTTCGGATCATTGGAGAGGCGATCGGGCAGCGAGTCGGTCATGGGTCGAACCTTCGGGTCGGGTGCATTTGCCGGCACACATAGCGGGACGATCCCATCCTGCCAAGCCGCGCCCGGCCTCCCTCACCGGCCAATCAGGCTCGCGACCGTCAGCATCCCGACATAGATGCCGGTGGCGATCAGCATGAACATGACGGCGGCCGAGCCGAGATCCTTGGCGCGGCGGCCGAATTCCGAACGCTCCGGCGAGACGCGGTCGACGATCTCCTCGATCGCCGTGTTCAGCGCCTCGACGGCGAGCGTTGCGAAGGCCAGCATCAGGAAGACACCGATCTCGGCGAGCGAGCGGCCGAGGAAGAGGATCCAGAGGAGCGCCACGACACCGGCCGCGAGTTCCATGCGCGCCGCCATCTCGCCGCGGAACAGGATCGCCACGCCGGACGCCGACCAGCGGCAGGCGCCGACGAAATGCTCGATCCAACCCCGCATCGTGTCTTCCCCCGTTCGACGCCTGCGACGTCCGCCGCCGCATCACCATGGCGCAACCGCCATCCAAGCGCCTATCATGTAGCCGATTCCCCGCGCGTGCCGTCCCGGCATCGCAACGTCGTGTCATTTTCCGCGCGCTAACATGGCGACCTGTCTCGCCATGGCTTGGCAGGAACCGGCACGGATGCAATATGAGGGTGAGGGTTCTAGGACGGATATGAGCGAACTTCGCACCTTCGACGCCAGGCGGCCGCAGCGGAAGCTCCTGCTCTCGCTCCCGAACATCCTGACCTATGGCCGCATCCTCGCGGTTCCGCTCGTCGTCTTCTGTGTCGTCGGCGGCAAGGACACCTGGCGCTGGATCGCGCTGGCGCTGTTCATCGTCGCCAGCATCACCGACTATCTGGACGGCTATCTGGCGCGGATCTGGAAGCAGCAATCCTCGCTCGGGCGCATGCTCGATCCGATCGCCGACAAGCTCCTGGTCTCGGCCTGCCTGCTCGCGCTCGTCTTCGAGCGCACGATCGACGGGCTGTCTCTCTGGGCGGCCCTGATCATCCTGTCGCGCGAAATTCTCGTCTCGGGCCTGCGCGAATACCTGGCGGAACTGCGGGTCAGCGTGCCCGTCTCCCGCCTTGCCAAGTGGAAGACCGCGCTGCAGATGGTGGCCATCGGCTTCCTGCTGGCGGGTCCGGCCGGCGACGTCCATTTCGCCTACACGACCCTGATCGGCCTCATCCTGCTCTGGGCCTCGGCGATCGTCACGCTCTACACGGGCTATGACTATTTCCGCGCCGGCCTCAGCCATATCCTGGAGGAAGAGTCGTGAAGCTCCTCTATTTCGCCTGGGTCCGGGAACGGATCGGAACGGCGGAGGAAACGATCGAGCCGCCCAAGGGCGTCGACACCGTCGACGATCTGCTCGGCTGGCTGCGGACGCGCGGCGAGGCCTATGACCATGCGCTCTCCGAACCCGCCGCGATCCGCGTCGCGCTCGACCACGACCACGCCGATCACGACACGTCGATCATCGGCGTGCGCGAGGTCGCGTTGTTTCCCCCCATGACCGGAGGCTAGGCGCCATGCCCCAGATCCGCGTTGCCATCGTTTCCGAGCCGCTCGACATCACGGCCGAGATCGAGCGCGTGACCGCGGGGCGGGGCGATATCGGCGCCGTCGTCACCTTCACGGGCCTCTGCCGCGACGAGGACGGGCGGCTCGAGGCGCTCGAACTCGAGCACTATCCCGGCATGGCCGAGGCCGAGGTCAAGCGCATCGCCGACCAGGCCGCCGAGCGCTGGGAGGTTTCCGACGTCACGGTGCTGCACCGGCACGGCAAGGTGAAGCCGGGCGAGACCATCGTGCTGGTCGTGACGGCCTCGAAGCATCGCCACGCCGCCTTCGAATCCGCCGAATTCATCATGGATTTCCTGAAGACCCATGCGCCCTTCTGGAAGAAGGAGCACACCGCCGCCGGCGCGGTGGCCTGGGTCAGCGCCAAGACCTCCGACGACGAGGCCGAAGAGCGCTGGAACAACACCGATTGACCTTTCCGAAATGACCGCACACCGACCGGCCTTCGCGCCGCATGAAGCCCTGGCCGCGCGGCTGCTGCCGCATGCGACCGAAGGCGACGACGGCTCGCACGACATCGCGCATCTGCAGCGGGTCTGGAACAACGCGGCGGCGATCCGGGCGGAGGAAGGCGGGGACGACGAAATCCTCGCCGCGGCCGCCCTGCTGCATGACTGCGTGACGGTCGAGAAGAACGATCCGCTGCGGCCGCAGGCCTCACGCCTCGCCGCCGGCAAGGCGTCGACCATCCTTGAAGCTCTGGACTGGTCGCCGGCGCGGATCGCCGCCGTCACCCATGCGATCGAGGCGCACAGCTTCTCGGCGGGCCTTCGGCCCGAAACGCTCGAGGCGCGCATCCTGCAGGACGCCGACCGCCTCGACGCGATCGGCATGATCGGCGTGGCACGCTGCTTCTATGTCGCCGGCCGGCTCGGCAGCGCCCTCTACGATCCGGCCGACCCGGCCGCGAGCCGCCGCCCGCTCGCCGATGCTCGCTTCGCGCTCGACCATTTCGACAACAAGCTGTTCAAGCTCGCCGACGGCTTCCAGACCGCGGCCGGCGCCCGGATGGCCTCGCAGCGGCACCAGCGCCTGCGCCGCTTCTACGACGAATTCCTCGACGAGATCTGACACCGCGCGACCGCGATGCCGGCGCGCTCAAGGAGACTTCCGATGCTGACGATCTGGGGCCGCCACAACTCGAACAACGTCAAGAAGGTGCTCTGGTGCGCCGAGGAGATCGGCCTCGCCTATGAATCGATCCCGGCCGGCGGCGCCTTCGGCGTGACGGGGGATTCAGCCTACAGGGCGATGAACCCGAACGGCCTCGTGCCGACCATCCGCGACGGCGACTTCGTGCTCTGGGAATCGAACGCCATCGTCCGCTACCTCGCCGCGCGCTACGCCGAGGGCGCGCTGTGGCCGAGCGACATCGCCGAGCGCGCCAGCGCCGACCGCTGGATGGACTGGACGACGTCCACCTTCGCCGCGCCTTTCCGCGATGTGTTCTGGGGCATGGTGCGCACGCCGGAAGGCGAGCGCGACATGGCGGCGATCGAGGCGGGCCGCGAGAAATGCGCCGCCCTGCTCGCCACGGCCGATCGGGCTCTCGCCGACCGTCCCTATCTGACCGGCGACGCGTTCGGCATGGGCGACATCCCGCTCGGCTGCTTCGTCCATGCCTGGTTCGCGATGCCGATCGCGCGGCCCGACCTGCCGCATCTCGCAGAATGGTACGACCGCCTGCTGGCTCGGCCAGCCTATGCCAAGGTCGTCGCGACGCCGCTGAGCTAGGGCTCTTCGTCGGCAGCAAGCTCCCCGTCATCCCGGGCGAAGACCCGGGATGACGCGAGTCTCGACAAGCCACGCGGCAACCCCCCAATACAAAAATGGCCGGGACAAGCCCGGCCATTTCAGAATTCAGGATATTCGGCCGATCAGCCGACGAGCTCGACGCCCGAGAACCAGTAGGCGATCTCCTGGGCGGCGGTCTCCGGGGCGTCCGAACCGTGCACCGAGTTCTCGCCGATCGAAAGCGCGAATTCCTTGCGGATCGTGCCTGCATCGGCGTTGGCCGGGTTGGTGGCGCCCATGATCTCGCGGTTCTTCAGGATGGCGTTCTCGCCTTCCAGGACCTGCACGACGGTCGGGCCGGCCGTCATCGTCTCGACCAGCTCGCCGAAGAAGGGACGCTCCTTGTGGACGGCGTAGAAGCCTTCGGCCTGGGCGCGGGACATCCAGACGCGCTTCGAGGCGACGACGCGCAGGCCGGCATCTTCCAGCTTGGCGGTGATCTTGCCGGTCAGGTTACGCTTGGTGGCGTCGGGCTTGATCATCGAAAAGGTGCGTTCAATCGCCATTTTCTCGGTCCTGTTCTGTCGTTCGATTTGGGTAATTGGGTGGCGCTGTATAGCGTCGCCATCCCCTGCGGGCAAGGGTGCGACGCCGCCCGAAACCCTGCCGTCGCCTAAAAATGTCAGCTATACTGACCCTATATTCGCGACAGTTCCGCGACGGATCAGGGAGCCATGCCATGAAGCCGCATTTCGTGATGTTCGCCGCCTACAACCGCTGGGCCAATGCGCGCCTCTACGCCGCCGCGGCCGCCCTGCCGCCGGACGATTTCCACGCCGACCGCGGCGCCTTCTTCGGCTCGCTCTGCGGCACGCTCAACCATCTGCTCGTCACCGACCGGATCTGGCTGCGCCGCCTGACCGGAACCGGGCCGCTGCACGCCGCGCTGAACGAGACGGTGAGCGAGGAACTCGACGCGCTCGCGACGCTGCGGACGGCAGAGGACGAGCGGCTCGTCGCCTATGTCGACGGGCTCGACGAGGCGGCGATGGCGGGCAATTTCACCTACCGGCCGGTCACCAATCCGCGCGACATCACGCAGCCGCGCGCGTCCGCCCTCGCCCATCTCTTCAACCACCAGACCCATCATCGCGGCCAGGCCAGCGCGATCCTCACCGGCCTTGCCGGACGGGACGCCTGCCCGAGCCTCGACCTGATCCAGTTCCAGCGCGAAAGCGGCCTGGGGCTTCGCTAGCACGCGTGGAAAACGTGCCTGATCCGGCCTTGCAACCCGTCACGCAAATATATCGGAGAGGTGTGACGGCGGTCGCTTGATTCAACCGGACCGGAGGCGCAGGTTTCCCGTTCGAATGGTATCGGTTTCCTGCGAGTCTCCATGTTGCTGCGGCCTCTCCTCCTCTCTCTCGCGCTCTCCGCCTCGACCGCGCAGGCGGCCACTCCGGCGATCGGGGCCGAGCCGCCGCAGGACATCACCGACGCGCATCTGGCCGAGGTGGTCGACTTCGTCGTCGGCAATGCCGTCTACGCGCTCTACCACCAGGCCGGTCACATGATGATGCAGCGCTACGGCGTGCGGATGGATGGCGGCGAGCAGGCCGCCGACGATTTCGCCGTGCTGACGCTGCTCCAACCGCGCTCGGGCGCGGGCGACCAGACGCTGGTCGACGCGATCGACAGCTGGATGCTCTCGAATCATCTGACCGCGTCGGCGGAGCCGGAAACGATCGGCCTTTCCGACCGGCATGCGCTCGACGCCGAGCGCGCCAACAACATCGTCTGCGACATGGTCGGCGCCAACGCGAACGACTTCGCCGACCTCGCCGACGCCGCTTCGCTGACGCCGGCGGCGCGCACGGCCTGCGCCGCCAGCTACCAGCGGAAGCGCGCGCTGTGGACGGAAGGGCTGAAGCCGCTTGCCCGCGCGGCCGGCGCTCCGGCCATCACCGTCGCCGTCACCTATGAAGAGCCGACCGGCGGCGAGATCGCCGAGGTCACGATCCTGCACGACAACCGCGTGCTGGAGGAGGTGGCGACCCGCCTCGCCAACGAATTCACCCTGTCGCCGGCTCCTGTCATCCGCGCCAAGAGCTGCGGATCGGCGACCTCCAGCTATGACCCGGCGAGGAACGAGCTGGTGTTCTGCTACGAGTTGGCCAGCTACCACGCCGAGTTGATCCTGCGCGACATCGCCGGTCGCTGAGCGACTGTGGCCGCGTGGCGCTTGCGTCCGGCGTCGCGGCACGGCACATAGCCGGCCATGTTGCACGTCAATGAAGTCACCTATCGCATCGCCGGTCGCACGCTCCTCGAAGGGGCGACCATTGCTCTGCCCGACGGCGTCAAGGCCGGCTTCGTCGGCCGCAACGGCACCGGCAAGACGACCCTGTTCAAGCTGGTCACCGGCGAGATCGCGCCGGAGAGCGGCTCGATCGGCCTGCCGCGCGGCATGCGCATCGGCCAGGTGGCCCAGGAGGCGCCCGGCACCGAGCAGTCGCTGATCGAGTTCGTGCTGGCCGCCGACAAGGAGCGCGCCGCCCTGCTCGGCGAGGCCGAGCACGCCACCGACCCGCACCGCATCGCCGAAATCCAGATCCGCCTGACCGACATCGGCGCGCATGCCGCCGAGGCGCGGGCCGGCACCATCCTCGCCGGGCTCGGCTTCGACGCCGAGGCGCAGTTGCGCCCCTGCTCCGCCTTTTCCGGCGGCTGGCGCATGCGCGTGGCGCTCGCCGCGGTGCTCTTCGCCGAGCCGGACCTGCTGCTCCTCGACGAACCGACCAACTATCTCGACCTCGAAGGCACGATGTGGCTGGAGAACTACGTGGCGCGCTATCCGCACACGGTGTTCCTGATCAGCCACGACCGCGACCTCCTGAACCGCGCCGTCGACATGATCGTCCATCTCGATCAGGGCAAGCTGACGGCCTATCGCGGCGGCTATGACAGCTTCGACCGCCAGCGCCGCGAGAAGCAGGCGCTGCAGCTGAAGCTGAAGAAGAAGCAGGACGACCAGCGCAGGCACCTGCAGGCCTTCGTCGACCGCTTCAAGGCCAAGGCCTCCAAGGCCCGCCAGGCGCAATCGCGCATGAAGGCGCTCGAACGGATGCAGCCGATCGCCGGCATCGTCGACGAGCACGTGACGCCGTTCTCCTTCCCGCCGCCGGCCAAGATCCTGGCGCCGCCGATCATCGCGCTCGACAATGCCTCGGTCGGCTACGAGGAAGGCAAGCCGATCCTGCGCAAGCTCGACATCCGCATCGACGTCGACGACCGCATCGGCCTGCTCGGCGCCAATGGCAACGGCAAGTCGACCTTCGCCAAGCTGCTCGCCGGGCGCCTCGCCGCGGCCGGTGGCGCCATGCGCCGCGCCGACAAGCTCGACATCGCCTTCTTCGCGCAGCACCAGCTCGACGACCTGAGCCCGGCGGAAACCGCCGTGCAGCACGTGCGCCCGCTGATGCCGGACGCGACCGAGGCGCAGCTCCGCGCCCGCGTCGGCGCCATGGGCTTCCCGACCGCCAAGATGGACACGCCGGCGCGCGAGCTATCGGGTGGCGAGCGGGCGCGCCTGCTGCTCGGCCTCGCCACCTTCCGCGGCGCCAATCTCTTGATCCTCGACGAGCCGACCAACCATCTCGACATCGACAGCCGCGAGGCGCTGGTGCAGGCGCTGAACGACTATCCGGGCGCCGTCATCCTGATCAGCCACGACCGCCACCTGATCGAGGCTTCGGTCGACCGGCTGCTGCTCGTCGCCAACGGCACGGTATCGCCCTTCGACGGCGACATGGACGATTATCGCAAGCTGATCGTGAAGGGGCCGGAGACGACGACGGCGAAATCCGACGACGACGCGGCGGCGAGGACCTCGGCCCAGGACCGCCGACGCGAATCCGCCGCGCGGCGCACCGAGCTGGCGCCGCTCCGGAAAAAGATCAAGGAAATCGAAACCTTGATGGAGAAGCTTCAGAAAGAGATTCAGAAGCTGGATACGGCGCTGGCCGACCCCGCCCTCTACACCAAGGACCCGGCCAAGGCCTCAACCTTGGCCAAGCAGCGCGCCGACGCCGTCAAGGCGCTGGGCGAACGGGAGGAAGCCTGGCTGGAGATGTCGGCGGAATATGAAGAGGCCGTCGGGGCGGAGTAGAGTTCAGCGCCAGGCGGCGCGGCACGTTCCGGTCGATCGACTGGCTCCGCCATCATCCTGAGGTGCTTCGCGTGAGCGAAGCCTCGAAGGAGGGTCCAGCGGAGCACTGATGTGCCGATGCGATCCCAAGTTTCGCGCGAGCACCATCTGCTGGAAGCGGCATTCACTGGACCCTCCATCGAGGCCCGTCTTCGCCGGGCACCTCAGGATGATGGTCGAGTCCGGGAACTGCCGCAGCGCCTCCGCCGCACCCCCGTCCTCACGCCTTCTTCTGCCAGCGGCCCTGCTCGGATTGCTGCCAATAGGTCGCGTCGTGGCCCGCCGCCTTCACCCGCTTCCACGACGCGCGGGCGGCGGCGAGCGCGTCGGGGTCGTTGCCGTCGAACATCAAAACGGCGCGCAGATAGCCGTCGAGTTCGCCGGCCGGCGCGCCATCGACCAGGAAGCGGACATTGGCGCCGTTCGGATTGTCCGGCTCGGGCGTCAGCAGCACGGGATGCTGGGCCGCGTCGGCATCCCGCCACAGTCCGTGCGGCAGGAAGCTGTCGTCGCCATAGGTCCACAGCAGCGCGTCGAGCGCCTCGCAGCGCTCGACCGAGCCGGCCTCGACGACGACGCGCCAGTCCCGCTCCAGGCACTTCTCCAGGAGTCCGGGCAGCACGGCGTCGAGCGGCTGGTTCTGCAGATGGTAGAACAGGACCTCGGTCATCGCGCCTTCTCACCCGACGCCGACGGCCCCGAGGAATTCGGGGCGATCAACGTCGCGTGCCTTGTAGCAGATCAGCCTTCGTAATTGTCGGCGACGAGGCGGTCGAGAATGCGCACGCCCCAGCCCGAGGCCCAGGAGCGGTTGACCTCGGTCTGCGGCGATCCCATGGCCGTGCCGGCGATGTCGAGATGCGCCCAGGCGACGCCGTCCTCGACGAAGCGCTTCAGGAACTGCGCCGCGGTGATCGAGCCGCCATAGCGGCCGCCGGTGTTCTTGATGTCGGCGAACTTCGATTCGATCATCTTGTCGTAGGCGGGCCCGAGCGGCATGCGCCAGACCTTCTCGCCGGTCGCCTCGCCGGCCTTCGACAGCGCGCCCGCCAGAGCGTCGTCGGTCGCGAACATGCCGGCATAATCGGTGCCGAGCGCCACCATGATCGCGCCGGTCAGGGTCGCGAGATCGACGATCGCCTTGGGCTCATAGGTCTTCTGCGCGTACCAGAGCGCGTCGGCCAGCACGAGGCGGCCCTCGGCGTCGGTGTTGATGATCTCGATCGTGACACCCGAGGCGGCGGCGACGATGTCGCCCGGGCGCTGGGCGTTGCCGTCCGGCATGTTCTCGACCAGGCCGATGATCCCGACGACGTTCGCCTTGGCCTTGCGGCTTGCGAGCGCATGCATCAGGCCGACCACGGCGGCGGCGCCGCCCATGTCGCCCTTCATGTCCTCCATGCCGCCGGCCGGCTTGATCGAGATACCGCCGGTATCGAACACGACGCCCTTGCCGACGAAGGCGACCGGCTTGTCCTTCGCCTTGGTGCCGTTCCAGTGCATGGCGACGAGGCGCGGCGGCCGGCTCGAGCCCTGGGCCACGCCGAGCAGGGCCCGCATGCCGAGCTTCTTCATCTGCTTCTCGGTCAGCGTCTCGATGGTGACGCCGAGCTTCTCCAGTTCGGCCGCCTTCTCGGCGAACTCGACCGGGCCGAGCACGTTTGCCGGCTCGTTGACCAGTTCGCGCGCCAGCACCGCGCCCTCGGCGACCGCCGAGCGGCCGACCCACGCCTTCTTGGCCCTGGCAGCCTCGGCGGCGACGATGTCCAGCGTCACCGGCGCCTTGCCGCTGTCGCCATCCTTGCCGTTCTTGCCGTCTTTGCCGTTCTTGCCCTTGCTCTTGTAGCGATCGAAGGAGTAGGCGCGCAGCACCGCGCCGAGGCCGATATCGGCGAGCTGCTCGCCGGAGATCGCCGTGCCGTCCGCGCGCTCGGCGAGGAACGTCGCCGTCTCGCCCTTGCGCAGCGCGCCCATCGCGGTGCCGCCGAGCCGCGACCAGTCACCTTCCACAAGTTCCTGCGCCTTGCCGAGCCCGATGACGACGAGCCGGTCGAAGGGGAGGTCCGCCGGGGCGAGGATGTCGAGAATCGCGAGACTCTTGCCCTTGTAGTCGGACGTCGCCGCGGCCTTTTGCACCAGGGCGGCAAGGCCGGGCACCTGCGCCGCCGGGCCCAGCGAAAGCGTCTCGTCGGTCAGGACAATCAGCGTCCCTGTCTCGTTCGTGGTCGTCTTGTGGAAAGAAACGACAGGATTGCTGGTCATTTTGGGCTCGCGGGACAAGAGCTGGGGGCGGCGCCGGACGGCGTCGTCTGGAACGGTGGGTGCGTGCGTTCGGCCACACCTTGCGGGGGATCAATCTGTCCCGTGACGGTCGTCTCTGGCAAGTGGCGTGGCTTCACGGTAGATCTTTACCCTTCATTAAGAGTGTTCGTTCGCGTTTGATTCACCCAAATGGTCCACCCATGGGACCACCCGATCAGCGCGACCCCTAGGAGGTTCGATCCGCCAATTTGATGCAGCCACCGGCGAGGCTGTCTTTGACACGGGGGCGTGCAGAGTTCGAGGATCGACAACACCAAGATGCTGCTCATCGAGCGTTACATCTTCAATCGCATGCTGGCAGCCTTCCTGCTCAGCCTCTGCGGCCTGTCCGGAACGGTCTGGCTCAGCCAGGCCTTGCGCGAACTCGACCTGATCACGAGCAAGGGCCAGAATTTCGGGACGTTCTTTCACGTGTCGAGCCTGATCTTTCCGGGCCTGCTGCTGATCGTCTGCCCCGTCGCCCTGCTGATCGGCGCGATCTACACCTTCAACCAGCTCAATGCCGATTCGGAGCTGGTGGTCATCAATGCCAGCGGCGCCTCGCAGACCCGGCTGCTGAAGCCGGCGCTGGTCATGGGCCTGATCACCGCCGTCATCGTCGGCTCCATGTCGCTCTATCTGGTGCCGCGCTCGCTGCAGGCGTTCCGCGGCCTGCTGACCGGCATCAACGCCGACCTGATCACGAGCTTCGTCAAGGAAGGCCAGTTCATGGAGCTCGGCAACCGCCTGGTCTTCCATGTCCGCGACCGCAAGCCCGACGGCACGCTCGAAGGCATCTTCATCCAGGACGGCCGCCAGGCCGACCAGACCTCGGTTTACATCGCCAATCGCGGCGTCGTGCTCAAGAACCCGCTCGGCACCTTCCTGATCATGCAGAACGGCACGATCCAGCAGAAGTCCGAGATCAACGCCTCGATGTCGATCATCGAGTTCGAATCCTACGCGTTCGACCTGTCGACCTTCGGCAGCAAGACCACCCTTCCCGCCTTTACGGCGGGCGAGCGCAGCACCGCGTTCCTGATGTCGCCCGATCCCAACGACCCGGAATACCAGAAGCGCCCGGGCAGCTTCGTGTCCGAGCTGCATGACCGATTCTCGGCGCCGCTCTACGCCATCTTCTTCGCGATCCTGCCGGTCGCGGCGCTCGGCCAGGCCCAGACTACCCGCCAGGGGCGCAGCCTGGTCGTGCTCGGCACGATCGCGGTCGCCACCGGCGTGCGCATCGGCGGGCTGATCCTCGCCAGCCTCGCCGCCAATGATTCGCGCCTGATCCCCGCGCTCTATGCGCTGCCGATCGGCTTCATCCTGCTGTCGCTCGCCGCCGTCTACAGCTCCGTACGCCTGACTGCTTCCGACAGCATCGCCGGCGCGGTCACGGATGTCGCGCAGCGGATCGCCAGCCGGCTGCGAATCGGCCCGCGCCCCTCCACGGGGGGGCGCCCGTAAGCCATGTTCCGCAACCCGACGCTCAGCCTCTATTTCGGCCGCCGCTTCCTGAAGACCGCGCTGATCATCTTCACGGTCGTCTTCGTGCTGATGGCCTTCATCGACTATCTCGAGCTCGCCCGCCGCGCCGCGCGGCGCGAGGGCTTCGACGCCTTCCTCTACCTGCTCGTCTCGCTCGCGCGGGTGCCGAACGTCATTGAGCGCGCCCTGCCCTTCACCATCCTGTTCGCCTCGATGGCCAGCTTCGTCATGGCCAATCGGCAACTGGAGCTTGTGGTGGCGCGCGCGGCCGGCGTCTCGGCCTGGCAGTTCCTGCTGCCCGCCGGCTTCGTCGCCGTGATGATCGGCGTGTTTGCCACCACCGTGTTCAATCCGATCTCGACCGAGCTCAAGGAACGCTCGATCATGCTGGGCAACCAGCTGGCCCAGGAGCGGACGCGACTCGAGAACGCCAAGGCGGAGGCGGAGAAGCCCGCCGAGACGCCGCAGCCGTCGAGCACCGAGATCGTCGCATCGGCCGCAGGCTCGGACTGGCCGATCTGGATGCGGCAGACGGGCCGCGAGGGCTCGTCGATCATCGGGGCCCGCGAGAGCCTCAACCAGGGCCTTTCGCTCGTCGATGCCTCGGCTTTCGTGTTCAAGACGAACGGCACGCTCGACCGCCGGATCGATGCATCCACAGCTGATTTCGAGGACGGCGACTGGGTGTTCCGCAACGCCACTGTGATCAAGGCGGGCAGCCGTCCGACGCCTCAGCCCGAGGTGCGCCTGCCGACCGATCTCAACGCCGAACAAGTCAGCCAGCGCCTGGCCGACCCGGAGACCGTATCCTTCTGGTCTCTGCCGCAACTTGTTGAAATATCAAAAAAGTCCGCTGTTCCGAGTGATGCGTACGAAATGCAGTTCCAATCCCTGCTGGCACAGCCCCTGCTGTTCCTGGCCATGGTCTTCGTCGCTGCGACAGTGTCGCTCCGGTTCTCCCGCTCGCGCGATCTTGGGCAGGTGATTTTGACTGGTGTCGCCGTAGGCTTCGTGCTTTATGTTGTCACGGAATTGGCTCGGGGATTGGGGAGGAGCGGCGTCGTGTCACCGATGATTGCCGCTTGGACTCCTGCTGTCGTCGCCATCCTGTTGAGTGTCACAGTGCTTCTTCACCGGGAGGACGGATGATGACTGTTTCCGTTCCTCGGAAGAGGCGTGGCATCGCCATGCATACCTCTCTCCGCATGAGCCTTCTGGCGCTCGCCGCGACCGTCGGTTTCGGCGTCGCGCTGCCGAGCGAGGGGTTCGCGCAGGCGGAGCCCGGCACCCTTGGATTCGGCGTCGATTCGATGCCGCGCCCTGCCGACAACGCGCAGATGGTGCTCGAATCCGACCAGCTGGTTTACGATTACGACAAGGCAGCCGTCTCCGCCGTCGGCGCCGTCAAGATCTACTATGACGGGTATACGCTCGAGGCCGACCGCGTCACCTACGACCAGAAGAACAAGAAGATGCGCGCCGAGGGGCGCGTGAAGATCGTCGACCGCACGGGCGCCACCGTCACGGCCGAGACGATCGACATCACCGACGATTTCGCGACCGGCTTCGTCGACGCGCTGCGCCTCGACACGCCGACCCAGACCCATTTCGCCGCCGAAAAGGCGCTGCGCGACCAGGGCAAGACGACCACCTTCTATCGCGGCGTCTACACCGCCTGCGAACCCTGCCGCGAAAAGCCCGAAAAGGCGCCGATCTGGCAGGTCAAGGCCGCGCGGATCATCGTCGACCACAACGAGCACATGGTCTATTTCAAGCGCGCCTCGCTTGAATTCCTGGGCATGCCGGTCGCCTATTTTCCGGCCTTCTCGGCGCCCGATCCGACGATCAAGCGCAAGAGCGGCTTCCTGTTCCCGTCCGCCGGCTACAAGAAGACGCTCGGCGCCTTCCTGCAGACGCCGTATTTCTGGGCGCTCGCGCCGAACTACGACCTGACGCTCGCGCCGGCCGTCTATACTAATCAGGGCTTCCTGATGGACGTCGAATGGCGCCATCGGCTGGAGCACGGCCAGTACTCGTTGCGCATGGCCGGCATCAACCAGTTGAACCCCGAGGATTTCTACGACGACGACGGCGACTCGCGTAATTCCGGCGTGCGCGACTGGCGCGGCGGCATCCAGACCCAGGGCGAGTTCTACCTGAACCGCTACTGGACCTTCGGCTGGGACGCGACGCTTCTGAGCGACCGCACCTTCAGCCGCGACTACAACCTGCTGTCGGAAAACACCGACATCAACGTCTCGGAAGTCCACCTGACGGGCATCAGCGATCGCAACTATTTCAATGCGAGCGCGCTCTATTTCCAGGTGCTGACCAACGACGCGGACATCAAGTACGACCAGGGCCGCCAGGCCATCGTGCACCCGGTCATCGACCACAGCTATATCTTCGACGACTCGATTCTCGGCGGACAGCTCTCGATCAAGTCGAACCTGACCAGCCTTTCCCGCGACGAGACCGACATCGTCAACAACCAGGGCATCGGCATCGACGTCTCGCAGGGCGTGACGAACGGCGTCCTTGAAGACGACTCGCACATCCTCGGCCTCGCCGGCAACTACAACCGGCTGAGCACCCAGGTGACGTGGCAGCGCAGCATGGTCGGCCCTGTCGGCATGGTCTTCAAGCCGTTCGGTTATCTGCGCGGCGACGCGATCTACGCCAACCAGGACGAGATCGTCAGCGGCCTCGACGTCGACGGATCCTTCTACCGCGGCATGCCGGCGGTCGGTCTCGAATGGCGCTGGCCGATCATGGCGGCGGGCCTCTCGTCGAGCTTCCTGTTCGAGCCGATCGCGCAGATGATCGTGCGCCCGGACGAGCCGGATGCAGGCAGGCTGCCGAACGAAGACGCGCAGAGCCTCGTCTTCGACGATTCGAGCCTGTTCGACTGGGACAAGTTCTCCGGCTACGACCGGATCGAGGGCGGCACGCGCGTCAATGTCGGCTTCCGCTATCTCGCCAGCGTCGGCTCCGTCGCCACCATCCAGGGTGTCGTCGGCCAGTCCTACCAGGTGGCGGGCGAGAACTCCTTCGCCGTCGCGAACATCACCGATACCGGCGCCGTCTCCGGCCTCGAGACCGACGTCTCCGACGTCGTCGCCGGCGTGACGTTCGACACCGGCTATGGCTACTTCCTGTCGGCGCGCGGCCGTTTCGACGAGGCCAATCTCGACGTCAACCGCGCCGAAGTCACCGCCACCGGCAAGTTCGGCATGGTCACGGCGTCGGCGTCCTACCTGTTCATGCGCGAGCAGCCGGCGATCGGCAATGACGAGCGCACGGACACGATCAGCGCCCGCGCCTCCTGGCAGATGACCGATACCTGGCGCGTGTTCGGCTCGGTGGCCTGGGACATCGAGGGCGACCAGATGGCCTCGAGCGGCATCGGCATCGCCTATGACGACGAGTGCACGACCTTCTCGATCGCCTATAGCGAGATCCGCGACGACTACACCGACCTGGAAACGTCAAAGCAGCTGATGGTCCGCCTGGAACTCAGGACCCTCGGCGGCACCAAGCTGCGCAGCGACGTCGGCGAGTTGTCGAGCAACAATTGATCTTCATGGTTTCGCCGAATTTGCAGGGTTTACCCTTTCGAAACACTCGCCGTCGTGGTGGCAGGCCGGTCCGGAACGCCGGGCTCGGGTCGCGCCGCATCTGACAGGATTCGGATCACGCCATGCGCTTGAAGTCTCTCATCCTCCCCGCCCTCGCCCTTGGCATCAGCCTCGGCAGCGTCGGTCTCCCCGCCAGCGCCTTCGCCCAGGCGAAAGTGCGCGCCACCGTGAACGACCAGCCGATCACGTCCTACGACGTCAATCAGCGGATCAAGCTGATGACGCTGTTCCGCCAGCCGACCGGCGACAAGAAGGCGCTCGAGGAGCTCATCGACGAGACGCTGCTCGACCAGGTCGCCAAGCGCCGCAGCATGGGCGCCTCCGAAGCGATGGTCGACGAGCGCTTCAACGGCATCGCCAAGCAGGTGAAGTTGCCGCCGGCGCAGTTCGTCAAGGCGCTGAACGCGCAGGGCGTGCAGGCCGACACGCTGCGCCGCTTCCTGCGCGCGCAGATCACCGGCGCGATGGTGATCAAGGCGCGCGCCCGCAGCGTGAAGGTCAGCGAGGCCGACGTGCAGGCGCAGATCGAGAAGGAAGGCATCTCGACCGAGAACGCGACGATCAAGGAGTTCAAGCTCCAGCAGATCGTGTTCGTCGTGCCCAAGGGCTCGTCGCCCGGCTATGTCGGCCAGCGCCAGCGCGAGGCCGAGGCCTTCCGCAAGCGTTTCGGCGGCTGCGACGCCAGCCTGGCCCAGGCCAAGGCGCTGAAGGGCGTCGTGGTGCTCAACATGGGCCGCCGCGACAGCACGCAGATCCAGGGCCCTGCCGGCGACGCGCTAAAGTCGACCCCGGTCGGCGGCACGCTGAAGCCGGACGTGACCGAGCGCGGCGTCGAGGTGATCGCCGTCTGCGACGTCAAGGAAATCCGCAGCACCGCCGGCGTCCGCGCCGAGATCGAGGAGAAGCTCGCCGGCGAGCAGAGCAAGAACCTCGGCAAGGAGTTCGTCGCGGAGCTTCGCGAGAACGCCAAGATCTCCTACAAGTGACCCCATGATGGCTGAGCGCGAGGCCTCCCGGCCGCTGGCACTGACGATGGGCGAGCCGGCCGGGATCGGGCCGGACGTCACGCTCGCCGTCTGGCGCGAGCGCCGCGAGCGCCGGCTTCCGCCCTTCTACGTCCTGGCCGACGCCGAGACGCTGAGAAGCCGGGCCGCCCTGCTCGACCTCGACATTCAGATCGAGACGATGGGCGCGCAGGAGGCGGTCGACGCCTTCGAAAGCGTCCTGCCGGTTGTGCCGCTCGAATCCTCCGCCTTCGCCGCGCCCGGACGGCCCGATCCCGCCGCCGCCCGCGGCGTCATCGAGGCGATCGCGCGCGGCGTCGGCGACGTGCGTGCGGGGCTCGCCTCCGCCCTCGTCACCAATCCGATCAACAAGAAGGCGCTGTTCGACGCCGGCTTCCAGCATCCCGGCCATACCGAGTTCCTCGGCATGCTGTCGGCGGCGTGGAGCGGCTCGCCCGCCCATCCGGTGATGATGCTGGCCGGCCCCGGCCTGCGCGCCGTCCCGGCCACCATCCACGTGCCGATCTCGGCCGTGCCGAACCTGCTGACCGAGGAGATGCTGATCCGCACCGGCCGCACGATCGACCACGACATGCGCCGCCGATTCGGCCTCGCCAACCCGCGCATCGCCGTTGCCGGGCTCAATCCTCATGCCGGCGAAGGCGGCGTGATGGGCACCGAGGACGACGCGGTGATTCGCCCGGCCGTGGCCGCGCTGCGCGCCGAGGGCATCAATGCCTTCGGCCCGCTGGCGCCCGACACGATGTTCCATGCCGAGGCCCGCGCCCGCTACGACGTCGCGCTCTGCATGTATCACGACCAGGCGCTGATCCCGACCAAGACGGTCGCGTTCTCCGAGACCGTCAACGTCACGCTCGGCCTCCCCTTCGTGCGGACGTCGCCCGACCACGGCACCGCCTTCGACATTGCCGGCACCGGCAAGGCCGACATTTCGAGCCTCGCCGCCGCGCTCCGTCTCGCCGACGAGCTCGCGCGCCACGAGGCGGAATACCGCCAGCGCGAACACGCCGGCGGGGTCGCCTCGTGACACTGGCCCAGGACGGACTTCCGCCGCTTCGGGACGTGATCGCCAACCATGGCCTGCAGGCCATGAAGGCGCTCGGGCAGAACTTCCTGCTTGATTTGAACCTGACCGGCCGCATCGCCCGCGCGGCGGGACCGCTCGCCGGAGTGACCGTGATCGAGGTCGGCCCCGGCCCCGGCGGCCTGACGCGGGCGCTGCTCGCCGAGGGCGCCGAGAAGGTGATCGCGATTGAGCGCGACCGGCGCTGCCTCGATGCGCTCGCCGAGATTGCCGCCCACTATCCGGGCCGCCTCGACGTGATCGAGGGCGACGCGATGCAGGTCGACATGGCGAAGCTCGCCACCGGCCGCGTCCGCATCGCCGCCAACCTGCCCTACAACATCGCGACGCCGCTGCTGATCGGCTGGCTGCAGAGCGAGCCCTGGCCGCCCTTCTACGAGAAGATGACGCTGATGTTCCAGCGCGAGGTGGCCGAGCGGATCGTTGCGACGCCGGACGATGACGCCTATGGCCGTCTCGGCGTGATCAGCGGCTGGCGCGCGGAGGCGCGCATCCTGTTCGACATTTCGCCCAAGGCCTTCACGCCGCCGCCCAAGGTCGTGTCGTCGGTGGTGGAACTGGTGCCGCGCCAGGCGCCGCTTGCCTGCGACCGCGCCAGGCTGGAGCGCGTCACGGCCGCCGCCTTCGGCCAGCGCCGCAAGATGCTGCGCCAGAGCCTGAAGAGCCTCGGCACCGACCCGCTGCCGCTGCTGGCCGCCGCCGGGATCGTCGAGACGGCGCGCGCCGAAGAGATCGACGTCGCCGGCTTCGTGCGGCTCGCCAACGCCCTGCCCTGACCTCTGCGAAGAGGACGAAGCCGCCTCCAGGGTCACGGAGGCGGCCTTGAGCGCCTAGTCGTTCGTGACGCAGTTCGTGGTGTTACCGGCAATGGTGAGCATCGCGCCCTTGCCCTTGATCCAGAACTCGACGTCGTCCTTCACGTAGCGCCCGCCATCGGCGGAGACCGCCTGCGGCAGCACGACCCTGTCGCCGTCCGCGAACACCAGATCCGCGGTTCCCTCCCGCGCCGGCTCCGGCGGGCTGAAGCGCGCCTGCAGTCTGGTTCCGTCCTCGCATTGATATTCGAAGCTCGGGGCCGGGATGCCATCGGCCACGGCAAGCGCGGGAACGAGGCCGAGGGCCATCACGAGGGCGAAGCGGGGAAGGATCATCATCGACTCCAATGAAGCGGAATGTGCCCGCGATAGTCGCAACCGCAGGGACCGAAGGCAAATGGAAGCCGCGCGGCGGGCGAGGACGGCGCGCTTCACCCCTGCTGCAGCAGGTCCTCGACGAAGCCCTCGAGCCATGTCGTGCGGGCGCGGCGCATGCGCTCGGCATAGAGAATCGCCTGCGCCTTTTCGAGCGAGGTCTGCAGGTCCTTGTTGATCAGCACATAGTCGTAGTCGCGCCAGTGCTGGATCTCGGCGCGGGCATTGGCGAGCCTCTTGGCGATGACGTCCGGCGCGTCCTCGGCGCGGCGCACGAGGCGCGAGGCGAGTTCGGCCATGGTCGGCGGCAGCACGAAGATGCGGACGAGATCCTCCGGCATCGCCTTGGCGACCTGGTCGGCGCCCTGCCAGTCGATGTCGAACAACACGTCCTTGCCGGAGGTCAGCCAGGCCTCGACCGGCGCGCGCGGCGTGCCGTAGCAATTGCCGTGCACCTCGGCCCATTCGAGAAGCTCGCCCTTGTCGCGCAGCTGGTTGAAGGTGGGCTGGTCGATGAAGTGGTAGTGGACGCCGTCGATCTCGCTCGGCCGGCGCGCGCGGGTCGTCACGGAGACCGAGAGGACGATGTCCTTGTCCTCGGCCATCAGGTGCCGGGCGATGGTCGACTTGCCCGCGCCGGACGGCGAGGACAGCACCAGCATCAGGCCGCGCCGCGAGGGTGAGTTTCCGGCAACCGACATCAAAGCGTTCCTATTCGAGATTCTGGACCTGCTCGCGCAGCTGGTCGACGGCGGCCTTCAGGTCGAGGCCGATCGCCGTCAGCGAGCGATCATTCGCCTTCGCGCAGAGCGTATTGGTTTCGCGGTTGAATTCCTGGGCGAGGAAGTCGAGCTTGCGGCCGACGGGGCCGCCCTCGACAAGCAGTGCCCGCGCCGCCGCGACATGCGCCGTCAGCCGGTCGAGCTCCTCGCGGATGTCGGCGCGCGTCGCCAGCAGCACCGCCTCCTGGTGCAGGCGCGCCGGATCGAGGGTCGACGACGCCTCCATCAGGGCGGCGATCTGATCGGCGAGCCGCTTCTTGATCGCCTCCGTCGTGCGCGCGGGCGCATGCTCGGCCGCCTCCTTGAGACGCTCGATCTCGTCCATGCGGGCGAGCAGAACCGCGCCGATCGCGGCGCCCTCGCGCATGCGCACGTCGACCAGTTCGGCCAGCGCGGTATCGAGGGCGGCGAGCAGGTCAGTCGCCAGCGCGGCGGCCATCTCGGCGTCGTCCTCGGCCTCGACGGTCTCGAGGATGCCGCGAATCGACAGGATGCCGTCCAGGGTCGGCGGCGCCGCGTCGATCTGGCCGCCGACCCGGCGGACGAGATCGAGCACCTGCCCGAGCAGTTCCTCGTTGACGCGGAGCGCCGAGACGCTGGTCTCGCGCTGCAGGTTGAGGCCGATCTGGATGCTGCCGCGCTGCGCGGCCTTGCCGACGCGCTCGCGCACCGGCTGGTCGAGATGATCGAAGCCCGGCGGCAGGCGCAGGCGGATGTCGAGCCCCTTGCCGTTGACGCTGCGCAATTCCCAGGTCCAGCGATAGCCATGGCCTGCGCCCGCGGCTCGCGCGAATCCGGTCATGCTCGTCAACGCCATGAAATATCTCCCGGTCTCGCCCTCGCCTCGGAGCGGCGACAGTAATGCGCGCACCGGTGCCGCTCAAGGGCACCGGCGGCGCTTATCCGCCGATCCGATCCCAAGACTGTCGCGAATCTCCGCTAGTATCCGGACGAACTGGCCAATCGGCTGCACCGCCACCAGACCCAGGCCCGCCCGTGCCTGCCGGGGACCGTCCATGCAATCGATACTCAAGCTCTCGCTCATCTCCCGCTACAGCGTGTTCGCGCTCTGCGTCGCCGGCGCGCTGCTGATGCCGCTGGTGCCGATGGACAGGACGCTGAACGTCGTCCTGACGCTGACGCTCGCCGCGCTCAGCCTGATCGGCGTCCTCGACATGCTGCAGACCCGCCACGCCATCACGCGCAACTATCCGGTGATCGGCCATTGCCGCTTTTTGTTCGAGGCCGTTCGGCCGGAGCTGCGCCAATATCTGTTCGAATCCGATTCGGATCGCCTGCCCTTCTCGCGGGCCGAGCGCTCGCTCGTCTACCAGCGCGCCAAGAACGAGCCCGATCAGCGCCCGTTCGGCACGATCGTCGACACCTATGCCGCCGGCTACGAATTCATGGGCCACTCGATCCGTCCGGCCAGGATCCAGGATCCGAAGAGCTTCCGCATCACGATCGGCAACGACCAGTGCGGCAAGCCCTACTCCGCCTCGGTGCTCAACGTCTCGGCAATGAGCTTCGGCGCGCTGAGCGGCAACGCGATCATGGCGCTGAACAAGGGCGCCAAGCTGGGCGGCTTCGGCCAGGACACCGGCGAGGGCTCGATCAGCCCCTATCACCGCCGGCACGGCGGCGATCTCGTCTGGCAGGTGGCGTCGGGCTATTTCGGCTGCCGCAATGGCGACGGCACCTTCTCGGCCGAGAAATTCGCCGCCCAGGCGGCGGACGACCAGGTCAGGATGATCGAGCTGAAGCTGAGCCAGGGTGCCAAGCCTGGCCATGGCGGCATCCTGCCGGCCAACAAGGTGAGCCCCGAGATCGCCGAGACGCGCGGCGTGCCGATGGGGCAGGAATGCGTCTCGCCGGCGGCCCACTCCGCCTTCTCGACGCCGGTCGAAATGATGCAGTTCATCGCCCGGCTCCGCGAGCTCTCGGGCGGCAAGCCGGTCGGCTTCAAGCTCGCCATCGGCCAGCCCTGGGAATTCATGGCGATCGTCAAGGCCATGCTGGAAACCGGCATCGTGCCCGATTTCGTCGTCGTCGACGGCTCGGAAGGCGGCACGGGCGCGGCGCCGGTCGAACTGAGCGACCATGTCGGCGTGCCGATGCGCGAGGCGCTGCTGCTCGTGCACAACACGCTGGTCGGCGCGGAGCTGCGCCATCGCATCCGGGTCGGCGTCGCCGGCAAGATCGTCTCCGCCTTCGATATCGCCGCGGTGCTGGCGATCGGCGCCGACTGGGTGAATTCGGCGCGCGGCTTCATGTTCACCATCGGCTGCATCCAGTCGCGCAGCTGCCACACGAACAAATGCCCGACGGGCGTGGCGACGCAGGATCCGCTGCGCCAGCGCGCGCTCGTCGTCGACGACAAGGCGGAGCGGGTCGCCAACTATCACCGCAACTCGCTGCACGCGCTTGCCGAGCTGCTTGCGGCCGCGGGCCTCGAGCATCCTTCCGACCTGCGCCCGCATCACGTCGCCCGGCGCGTCAGCGCCAACGAGATCCGCCTCTATTCGCAGCTCTTTCCGTATCTCGCCGAGGGCGAGCTTCTCGGCGACGACAATTCGCATCCCTTCTATCGCCAGGCGTGGTCCCTGGCCTCGGCCGACAGCTTTTCCATCCAGGGCGAGTTGCGCAAGGCCGGCTGAGGCGGAAGCCGGCGCGAGGCGCGGGTCATCGTGGCCTTCCCTTGACGGAAGGCCGTGGATCGGGCCTATGGCCGGGACAGATCCGGTGTCGGAGCGCGGCGGCGGGACCGGGTCGAGCGACGACCTCACGCCCACCTTGCGGGAACCAGACATGAGCACGCGCCACACGGGATCCTGCCTTTGCGGCCAGGTCCGCTTCGCGGTCGAAGGCGATTTCCAGAGCTTCTTCCTGTGCCACTGCGCGCGCTGCCGGAAAGGCTCGGGATCCGCGCATGCGGCCAATCTCTTTTCGCCATCGGCCCGGCTGGTATGGTTGTCGGGCGAGGAAAGGGTCAGGACGTTCCACGTCGCCGATTCACGCCATCAGCGCAGCTTTTGCGTCGATTGCGGCTCGGGGCTTCCCGGTCTTCACCGAAACGGCACGCTGCTGATGGTCCCCGCCGGCAGCCTCGACAGTCCGGTCGCGATCCGGCCAAACGCGCACATCTTCGTCGCCAGCCGCGCCAACTGGGACGACCACCTCGAGGATATCCCGCGCTGCGAGCGCCTCCCCGGCTAAGGCCTGCGGCAGCGCCTCGGGCGCTGCCGCGCTCCGGAAGGAAGACCGAGCCTACGGCTTCGGCGCCGGCACCGGCGCGTCGGCCGGGGCCGCGTCGGCGGGCGCGTCCGGATCCTCTTCCGCATCGCCCGGACCGGCGCTCTGCCCGGCCGCCGAATTGTCGCCCTTGGCCTTCTGCTCGGCCAACCACTTGCGGTAGCGCGCCACGTTCTTGCGGTGATCGGCGTAATTTTCCGCGAAAGCGTGGCCGCCGGTGCCGTCCGCCACGAAATAGAGATCCTTGGTGCGCGAAGGATTGGCGGCGGCGGCGAGCGCCGCCTTGCCCGGATTGGCGATCGGGCCCTTCGGCAGTCCGTTGATCTTGTAGGTGTTGTAGTCGTTGACCGCGTCGAGATCGGAGCGACGGATCGGCGTACCCGAGGGCAGGCCCGCGCCACCATAGATGCCGTAGATCACGGTCGGATCCGACTGCAGGCGCATGTTCTGGCGCAGGCGGTTGATGAACACGGCCGCGACGCGGCTGCGCTCGTCCGCGATGCCCGTCTCCTTCTCGACGATCGAGGCGAGCGTGACGAGGTCTTCCTGCGTCTCGATCGGCAGGTCCTTGTCTCGGCTGCTCCAGACCGCCGTCAGCACCCGGTCGTGCTCGCGCAGCATCCGGTCGAGAATGTTCTGGCGGGTGTCGCCGCGAGAATAGCGGTAGGTGTCCGGCAGGAGGGTCCCCTCCTCCGGGATTTCCTTGATCTCGCCGACGAGCACAGGGTCGGCGTTCAGCCGGTCGATGATCTGCCTGCTGGTCAGGCCTTCGGGGATCGACACCGTGTAGAGGATCGCCTTGCCCTCGACCAGCGTGTTCATGATCTCGCGCATGCTCGAACGCGGCGCGATCAGATAGTCACCGGATTTGAGGCCGTCCTGCAGGCGATAGGCGCGCACGCCGGCGATGAAGATCCATTTCGACGAGATCAGGCCGCGCTCGTGCAGTTCCTCGGCGATCTGGCGCAGGCCGGTGCCGCGCTCGATCGAGACGGTGCGGGGCTGGTCGAAATGGCTCGCCTGCTCGAACCGCAGCTTGCCGAAGAAGAACAGGCCGACGGCGCCGAGCAGGCCGACGACGAGAATCGTCATGGCGAAGTTCATCACGATGACGACGGGATGGCGCGCCTGCTGCGAACGCGGCGGCGGCGGCGGCACGCGCTCCGGCCGGAGCGCGTCGCCGGGACTGCGGGGATTGATGCGGTTGCCGAATTCGTTCGACCGGACATCTCCGGGCTCGCCAGTCTGGTTATCCTTGGCGTCCGGTTTGTTCGTGTCGTTCATCGCACCCTACTTCTGACCGTGACGGCAGCGGGACAAGATCCCGCCGCCGAGAGGCGACTGTATGGAGGATTATGGCGAAAGCGCGAAGCCGCGCTCTCAATCGGCATGCCGGCGGAAGACGAGCGATGCGTTCGTGCCACCGAACCCGAAGGAATTCGAGAGCGCGACGTCGATCTTCCGCTTGCGAGCAACCTTGGGGACAAGATCGATCGCCGTTTCGACGGACGGATTGTCCAGATTGATGGTCGGCGGCGCGACGTTGTCGCGAATCGCCAGCAGCGAGTAGATCGCCTCGACGGCGCCAGCCGCACCAAGCAGGTGGCCCGTGGCCGACTTGGTCGAGGACATCGAGATCGACGACGCCGCGTCGCCGACGACGCGCTCGACGGCCTTCAGCTCGATGCCGTCCGCCATGGTCGACGTGCCATGCGCATTGACATAATCGACGTCAGACGGCGTCAGGCCGGCGCGCTTCAGCGCCGCGATCATGCAGCGATAGGCGCCGTCGCCGTCCTCGGACGGGGCGGTGATGTGATAGGCGTCGCCGGACATGCCGTAGCCGATCACTTCGCCATAGATCTTGGCGCCGCGGGCGAGCGCATGTTCGCGCTCCTCGAGAACGACGATGCCGGAGCCCTCGCCCATGACGAAGCCGTCACGATCGCGGTCATACGGACGCGACGCCTCTTCCGGGCGGTCGTTGAAATTGGTGGCCAGCGCCTTGCAGGCGGCGAAGCCCGCGAGCGCGATGCGCGAGACCGAACCCTCGGTGCCGCCGGCGATCATGACGTCGGCGTCGTCGAGCGCGATCAGCCGCGCGGCGTCGCCGATCGCATGCGATCCGGTCGAGCAGGCCGTCACCACGGAATGGTTCGGACCCTTAAAGCCGTAGCGGATCGAGACCTGACCGGAGGCCAGGTTGATCAGACGGCCGGGAATGAAGAAGGGGCTGATGCGGCGGGGGCCCTTGTCGCGCAGCGTGAAGCCGGCCTCGACGATGCCCTGGATGCCGCCGATGCCGGAGCCGATCAGCACGCCGGTGCGGATCTGGTCCTCGTAGGCGGTCGGAAGCCAGCCCGAATCACGGACGGCCTGGTCGGCGGCGGCCATGGCGAAGACGATGAAATCATCGACCTTGCGCTGGTCCTTCGGGTCCATCCAGTCGTCGGGATTGTATTTGCCGTCGGCCTTGTCGCCATGCGGAATCAGGCAGGCGATCTGAGCCGGCAGGTCGTCGACCTGGAAGCTCGTGACCTTCTGGGCGCCGCTCTTGCTGGCAAGAATGTTCGCCCAGTTGGCGTCGACGCCGCAACCGAGCGGCGTCACCATCCCCATCCCGGTTACAACGACACGTCTCATACGATTCCCCCGATCCGGACCCAAATGGGCCCGGCCGTTTCTGTTGCGCTTACCAAGTCGAACGGCGGCGGATCAGCCGGCGTTCTTCTCGAGGAAGCTGACGGCGTCGCCAACGGTCAGGATCGTCTCGGCCGCATCGTCGGGGATCTCGACGCCGAACTCTTCTTCGAACGCCATGACCAGCTCGACCGTGTCCAGGCTGTCAGCGCCCAGATCGTCGATGAAGCTGGCGCCCTCGGTCACCTTGTCGGCCTCGACGCCAAGATGCTCGATGACGATCTTCTTAACCCGCTCAGCGATGTCGCTCATGTCTCAAAACCTCGATTGTTCTCTGTCTACTATTTCCGCGACTTCTCGCGCGCTGGAAACCCGGACGTATCGGCAATCCCCCGAAAACGCACCGCGATATCGTCACTAGTCTTCGGCGATCGTCAATCCACACTCGCGCCACCGCGAAATCGGCAAAGACGCGGCCCTGATATTGCGCGGTCCTAACATAGTTTAAGAACCTTGACCAGCCGCCGCGAAGGGGCGTGACAACCCTTCCAGAGGGGTTTGCGCGAACGCAAATTCCTCAATTAGATCATTGCCATACCGCCATTGACATGAAGGGTCTGGCCCGTCACGTAGGCGGCCTCGTCGGAGGCCAGGTAGACCACGGCGGCGGCGATGTCGTCGGCGGAGCCGAGACGCTTTGCCGGAACGCGCTCAAGCAACGCGGCCCGAATCTTCTCGTTCAACGCGTCGGTCATCGCCGTTTCGATGAAGCCGGGGGCGACGCAATTGACGGTGATGTTGCGGCTGGCGACTTCCTGCGCGAGCGACTTCGACATCGCGATCAGCGCGGCTTTCGACGCCGTGTAGTTGCCCTGCCCGGCATTGCCGGTGACGGCGACGATCGAGGTCATCGAAATGATGCGGCCGGCGCGGCGGCGCATCATGCCGCGCAGCGCGGCGCGGGTCAGGCGGAAGGCCGAGGTCAGATTGACGTCGAGCACCTCCTGCCAGGCCTCGTCGGAGAGGCGGGCGAACAGCATGTCGCGCGTGATGCCGGCATTGTTGACCAGGATGTCGAGCTCGCCCAGCGCCTCTTCGGCGCGCGGGATCAGCTGCTCGACTTCCTCGGCCTTGGACAGGTTGCAGGGCAGCACATGCACGTTGGTGCCGAGCTCGGTTGCCAGCGCGTCCAGCGCGTCGCGACGCGTGCCGGAGATCGCGACGGTCGCGCCCTGCTTGTGGAAAGCCTGGGCGATCGCCCGGCCGATGCCACCGCTCGCGCCCGTCACCAGCGCGCGCTTGCCGCTCAGATCGAACATGACGACTTCCTTCTGGTTACCCGGTTCGGGAGCGCTCAGGCGAGACGCTCGATGGCGGCGGCGACGTCGTCCGACGTGCCGACATTCAGCGTCTGTGCCTCGGGGGCGATGCGCTTGGCAAGCCCCGACAGCACCTTGCCGGCGCCGATTTCCGCAAAAAGATCGACGCCGTTCGCCGCCAGCCAGCCGATCGATTCGCGCCAGCGCACCATGCCGGTGACCTGCTCGACCAGGCGATTGCGAATCTCAGACGGGTCGGAAACCGGCGCGGCGAGCACATTGGCGACGAGCGGCACCACCGGGGCGTTGATCGTCACCTTGGCGAGCGCCTCGGCCATGACGTCGGCGGCCGGCTGCATCAGCCGGCAATGGAACGGCGCGCTCACCGGGAGCAGCAGCGCGCGCTTGGCGCCCTTGGCCTTGGCGATGTCGAGCGCCCGCTCCACGGCCGCCCTGGCGCCGGAGATGACGACCTGGCCGGGGCCGTTGTCGTTGGCGGCCTCGCAGACATCGCCCTCGGCCGCCTCGTCGGCGACGGCCTTGGCTGCGTCGAAATCGAGGCCGAGCAGCGCCGCCATGGCGCCCTCTCCGACCGGCACGGCCGCCTGCATGGCGGTGCCGCGGATCCGCAGCAGCCGCGCCGCGTCGCCGATCGACAGGCTGCCTGCGGCGGCGAGCGCGGAGTATTCGCCGAGCGAATGGCCGGCGACATAGGCCGCCCTGGAGACCTGGAAGCCCTGCGCCTCGAGCACGCGCAGCGCCGCCAGGCTGACGGCCATCAGGGCCGGCTGTGCGTTGGCGGTCAGCGTCAGCGTCTCGATCGGCCCGTCCCACATGACGGCCGAGAGCTTCTCGCCGAGCGCCGCGTCGACCTCGTCGAAGACCGCGCGCGCCTCGGCGAAATTCTCGGCGAGCGACTTGCCCATGCCGACGGCCTGGCTGCCCTGTCCGGGAAAAGTGAGAGCGATCGTCATGGCTGGCCCCGCACGAATTGTGATGCGCCGATCGGCGCGGGTTTGGCGGCGGCTAATCCTCTGTAACGGCGGCCGAGTCAAGCCTCGCGCTACGGAAGGCCCTGCCGGGCCCGGCTGGACCGTCGTCGCAAAGCGGCCATTTCGCTTCGCCGGCTCACGCCGTCGGCGACGTCTCGGGCGCCCGTCGCGCCGGTCCGAAACGTCGCGGCGCCCTGCCGTTTCGGACCACATCGAGCAAGCGGGCGCGCGCCGTTTCCGGCGCGCGCCCGCTTGTCCACCGCGAAGATGGCGGTCAGGCCCGCCGTGGCGACCGGATGTTCGGCAGGAACGCCGTCAGCAAGCCCAGAACGGGCAGGAAGGCGCAGATCTGGAACACGAAGGTGATCGACGTCCAGTCGGCCAACTCGCCCAGCGCGGCGGCGCCGATACCGCCCATCCCGAAGGCGAAGCCGAAGAACAGGCCGGAGACGAGGCCGACCTTTCCGGGAACCAGTTCCTGCGCATAGACGATGATCGCCGGGAAGGCGGACGACAGGATGAAGCCGATCACCACCGACAGCGCCGCCGTCCAGAACAGGTTGGCGTGCGGCAGCAGCAGCGTGAAAGGCAACACGCCGAGGATCGAGAACCACATCACGAACTTCCGCCCGAAGCGGTCACCGATCGGCCCACCCGCGATGGTTCCGGCCGCGACAGCGGCGAGGAAGACGAACAGGTAGAGCTGCGAATCCTTCACAGAAACGTCGAAAGTCTCGATTAGGTAGAAGGTGTAGTAGCTCGTCAGCGCGGCCATGTAGAAGAACTTGGAGAAGATCAGCACGCCAAGGATCACGATCGAGCGCACGACGACATTGTGCGGCAGGGTCTGCACCACGGGCGGCGCGGCCTTCTTGGCCCGCTCGCGCTGATGCTCGCGGTACCAGAAGCCGACGCGCGTCAGAATCAGCATGCCGGCGAGCGCGACGAGCGAGAACCAGGCGACGCTCGCCTGACCGCGCGACAGCACGATGACCGCGGCGAGCAGCGGCCCGATCGCCGAGCCGAAATTGCCGCCGACCTGGAACAGCGACTGGGCGAAGCCATGCCGGCCGCCCGACGCCATGCGGGCGACGCGCGAGGCCTCGGGATGGAAGATCGACGAGCCCATGCCGATCAGCGCCACGGCGAGCAGCAGCATCGGATAAGTCGAGGCCATCGAAACCATCAGGAGGCCGCAGAGCGTCACGCCCATGCCGATCGCCAGCGAGAAGGGCTGCGGGCGCTTGTCGGTATAGATGCCGACGACGGGCTGCAGGATCGACGCCGTCAGCTGGAAGGCCAGCTGGATCAGGCCGATCTGGCCGAAGGTCAGCGTGAACTCGTCCTTGAGGATCGGATAGATCGCGGGGATGACCGACTGCATGAGGTCGTTCAGCATGTGCGAAACGCTGATGGCGACCAGGATGCCGAGGGATGTCCGCTCGACGATTCCGCGTCCGGAGGACGCGGGCAAGGCTTGCGCGCTCTCGCTCACTTCCAAAAGTCCTTGAATGAGATTGACCTGGGGAAGGGCAAGCCGAGACAGCAGCGGTTCCGGAGGTCCGATGGAACGCCTTCACTATGACGCCGAGCTTACGGGAAGGGAAGCGTAGAATTATTGATAATCGGCATCACGGCGACTGATGGATCGGCGGACGACCATGCGTTCCGGGCGGCGCAGCGGCGTCAGCCCCCCGGGACGGCGCCAGACGCTCCGACATTCCGGGCTTGACCACTGGCAACGGCTACGGAAATCATCGGCCGAGCCCCCGTGCGCTGGCGAAGGCGTCCCCGATGGAACACGAACCAGACCTCCCCGTCCCGACGCCGCGAGTCGATTCCGCCTTCCGCAACGGCTCCTTGACCGCGATCGGCATCATCCTCGGCTTCTCACTTGGCTTCACGGCGCAATGGGCGACCGACGACTCGCCCTGGATCCTGTCGGACTATGTCGCGGCCGTCGCGCTCACCATCGGCATCATCCTGCAGATCAAGGCTCTGGCGCAGATGCTGGAGGTCAACTCGCTCGAGATCCCGGTCTACAACAGCGCCAAGAACCGGTTCATGACCGGACTGCTGGTGACCGCCTTCGGCATCGCCATGGTGATCATCGTCAACGCCGCGACCGCCTGAGCATCGGCTCAGGCCCTGAGCGCCGCGGCCGGCGGCTGGCGATAGGCCATCCAGGCCGGCAACGCCGCCAGCACGGCCGATACGCCGAGCAGGACGACGAGCAGGTTCACGTCGCCGCGGGCGAACTCGACGGGCAGCACCACGCCGCTCTCGCGGGCGAAGAGGCCGGAGAGCACCCGGGCGGCGCCATAGCCGAGGCCGATCCCGATCAGGATGCCGCCGCCGACCAGCAGGAAGAGCTCCGTCCAGACGATGCCGAACAACGCCAGCCGCGGCGCGCCGAGCGCCCGGAGCGCACCGATCTGGCGCCGCCGCTGGCTGACATGCACGACCGTCACCAGGAGGATCGCGGCGGCCACCAGCGCCTGCGCGCCGATCGCGACGGCGCCGAGCACGGCCTTGGCGTCGCCGAGCGTCGCATAGAGCGCGGTCAGCACCTCGCCGGGAAAGACCGCCAGCGTCGTTCCGGAACGGTACTCGCCGCGCAGCTTGTAGGCGTCGGCGAAGGTCTTCGGCTTCACCAGGATGGCCGGGACCCCGGGCGTCTCCGCGCTCCATGGCCCGCCCAGCGCGGCCGGGGCATCGTGATCGTGGTCATGTTCGTGCGCGCGGTCATGCCCGGCATGGTCGTGCCCGTCATGCCCGTCGTGCGCCTCGGCGGCGGCATGCGCGCCCTCGCCCTCGTGGTCGTGATCCGCATGGGCCGCCATGCCGTGCACGCTCCACACTGCCTCGATCGGCACCAGGATGGCGCGGTCCCAGGGCGTGCCCGTCGGCGCCATGCGGCCCACGACGCGATAGGCGATCTCGTCATGGGTGTGACCGCCCTCCCCCGCCAGGCCGTGCATCGGCTTCAGCCGATGGTCGAGGGAGAACGGAACCGCCGATCCGATAACGGCCTCGGCCCCGGCGGTGAAGGCGCGGCCCTCGGCCAGCCCGCCGCCCGCGCCGCCGATCAGGACGGTCGTCGTGCCGACGACCGGATAGCCGTCGACATTGTCGCCGAAGCCGACCGGGGCCGCCCAGGCGACGCGCGGATCCTCGGCCAGGTCGCGCAGCACCTTGCCGGGCAGCAGCGGAAGCGGCGACGGCTGCAGGAAGATCGACGACAGCACCAGTTGCGTCTCGCTGCCGGCCGCGCCGACGACCAGGTCGAACTTGTCGGCGGCACGCGCGCTGCCGAGGCGGAGCGCGCGCTCCTGCAGGGTCACGGCGACGCCGAGCGCGGTGGCGAGCGCGACGAGCAGGACGACGACCAGCGAGCCGGCCCAGAGGCGGCGGAGATCGGCAAGGACGAAGCGGATCATGCGGCAAGGTCTCCGGCCGGCAGCGCGGCGATGCGGCCGGCGACGAGCCGGATCCGGCGATCGAGGCGCTCCACCAGCGCCGCGTCGTGCGAGACGACAACGAGCGTGGCGCCTTCGTCGCGCGCGAGTTCGATGAGCAGCGCCGCGACCTCGGCGCCGCTCTCGGGATCAAGGCTCGCCGTCGGCTCGTCGGCGACGAGGATGCCAGGCTTCCTGAGCAGCGCGCGGGCGACGGCGACCCGCTGCATCTCGCCGCGCGACATGGTGGCGACGGGCTGATCCGGCCGGCGAAGGCCGACGCGCTCGAGCAACGCGCGCGCCCGCCCGCCATGCGCCGCGGCGCCCTGGCCGCGCAACCGCACCGGCAGGAGCACGTTTTCAAGCGCCGAGAGGCCGGGAAAGAGGTGGAAATCCTGCATGACGAGCCCGACATTCCCGGCCCGCCACGCGTCCCGCGCGCCTTCGGAGAGCTGCCTTATGTCGACGTCGCCCCAGCGCACCACGCCCTTCGCGGCGCGCTCCAGGCCGGTGACGATGTTGACCAGCGTGCTCTTGCCGGAGCCGGATGGGCCGGTGACGGCGACGCGCTCGCCGGGCGCGATGTCGAGCTGCGGCAAAGCGAGGACGGGCACCGGCAGCCCCGGAAACGAAACCTCGACGCCGGCGAGATGAAGACCCAGCATGAGCGTGTCCCTAGACGGCGCTGAAGCGCGCGCCGCGCAGGCGCAACAGGCTGACGAAGCCGGTCTCGGCATCGGTCCAGGAGCCGTATTCCAGCGTCCCGCTCACCTCGATGACCGTATTCGGCTGCACGAAGGTCTGCTTCGCGTCGAGATAGACGACGACGATGTTGTCCGGCCAGTCGGAGTCCGACGAGCAGAACGGGCAGATCGACATCGGGATTTCGGTCAGGACGAAGAAGGCAGCCTCGGCCTTGAGGGGCGGCGCCATGAAGCCGCGCATCGTGACCGTCTGGCCGGCCAGCTGCTTGACCTTGTCGGAGAAGGTCAGGCCGAGCACGCCGACCGACCCGTAGAGATCGTCGAAGGTGAGCGTCGGCACGGCGGCCTGCGCGGGTCGCGCAAGGATCACGGGAGTTGCCAGAGCGGCGAGACTTCCGACCAGCGCGGCGCGCCGCGAAATCCGTGTGAGCGTCATCGCTCTCTCCTATCGTAGGCTGCCAGGCTGTCTTTCACCTCTCGCTCAGGGAGAGGCGAAGGCAAGGAAACGCAACCGGATCAGGCCCAGCTAGAAATGGCTTCGGGCGCGGACGCCCGAAGCCTGTTTTCAGGATGCGTCGGATGCCGCCGGATCAGGGCTTGGCGGGCGCCAGCGCCAGCGCGTCGACGATGACGCGGTAGACGTCGCTCTGCTCCATGTAGCCCTTGAAGCCCTCGGATCCCGGGCCGCCAGCCTGCAGCACGACGTCGTCGACGGAGTGCACGCCGCTGTCGCCATCCTTCGGGATGTTGCCGGTCACGAGAACCGCGCCGGGAACGTCCTTGTAGGCTTCGTTCGCGACATATTCCTTCTTCTCGTTCTGCACGGCCGGCACGAACGGGCCGTCGAGCTTCGGACGGAAGGTCTCGTAGTGGTCCGGGCCATTGTTGGCGGCGAGGAACAGGCGGCGGCTGACGTCGATCTTGTCCGGATAGCCGTCGCCGTCGGCGTCGACATAATTCGGGAAGCCGGCGTCGGCATAGGTGCCGACCTTGGCGCGCATCTCGTCGCCTTCCTTCTCGTCATCGACGGTGCCGATGATCGAGACGCCATGCGTGTGGTCGCCGGTGACGATGATCAGCGTGTCCGGGTTCTTCTCGGCGAAGGCGCGGGCCGAAGCGACCGCCTTGTCGAATTCGATCGTCTCGACCACGGCGCGGTCCCAGTCGAGCGGATGGGACATCTTGTCGATGTTGGCCGCCTCGACCATCAGGAAGAAACCTTCCGGATTCTTGGAGAGTTCACCGAGCGCCAGTTCCGTCATCTCGACCAGGCCGGGCTGGTTCGGGAACTTCTCGACCGTGCCATTCTTGAGCAGGTTGCGGTCGAGGACGGTGTCCAGGTTGCCGGTGTGGAACAGGCCGAGGATCTTGCCGGTATTGGTGCCGGCCGCCTTCTCGAGCTCGGCCTTGTCGGTCGCCAGCGCATAACCGGCGTCCTGGAATTCCTTGATGAAGTCCCGGTCGTCCTTGCGCTTGGAGCCCGGCGTCTCCTTGCCGAGGAAATAGGCCGAGCCGCCGCCGAGGACGACCTCGGGCTTGACGTCGAACATCATGCCGGTGATCTCGGCCTTGTCGGCGCGCCTGCGGGTGTGGGCGACGACCGCGGCCGGCGTCGCGTCCTGCAGCTCGGAGGTCGAGACGATGCCGATCGACTTCTTGGTCTGGCGGCGCAGCGCCTCGGCCAGCGTCTCGACCTTCGGGTCGTCCATGCTGTCCGGGGTGCGGTCGGCATAGACGCCGAGCGCGTTCACCGCCGTCTTGTGGCCGGTCATATAGGCCGACATGGTGTTGGCGCTGTCGGTGGCGACCGCCTCGGTCGAGGACGTGCCGATGAAGGCCATGCGGTCGAGATCGTCCATGGCGAGACGGCCGTCCGCCTTGCCCTCGGTCATGCCCTTGGACATGATCCGCGCGGCGGTGCGGTGCGCGACCGACAGGCCGTCGCCGATCAGGAAGATCACGTTCTTGGCCTTGGGCTGCTCGGCGGTGCCGTAGACCTCCCAGGTGACCGACTTGGTCTCGCCGCCGGCCGAGGCCTCGACCGTATAGCTGCCGGGCGTGGCGAGCACGAGCTTGCGCAGGATCACGGCCGAGCCGAGCTTCTTGTCGTCCTTGCCGAGTTCGGTCTCGGTGAAGGCCGCTTCCGCGCCGAAGACCGACTTGTAGTCCTGGCCGTTGACGGTGATCTTGACGTCCTCGGGCTTGACCGTCTCGCTGAACTCGACCTTGAAGTCGAAGGGCGAGCCGGCCAGGATCGTGGCGCGATCGAGCGGATAGACGGTCGCGGCCTGGGCCGCGCCGGCGAGCATCGTCGTCGCCGCCAGGGCGAGCAGCACTTTGCGCATCGGAAACCTCATCGATTGGAGTGACCGGCAGTCGGTCGACGTCCCCGGGGCTAAGACCTGCGCATGACAGCCATGTGAAGCCGTGACGACGTTTCCATGACCGGCGCCCGGTCAGGCGCGCTCGGCCGTCGTGCGGACGAAGTCGATGAAGGCCCTGAGCGGCGCGGGCACGAGGCGGCGGCCGGGATAATAGAGAAACGGCCCCGAGAAGCGCGGCCACCAGGGCTCCAGGACCGGCTCCAGCACGCCGCTGCCGAAATGCGGCCGCAGCCAGTCCTCGAACAGATAGATCACGCCGGTGCCGGCGATCGCCGCGTCGACCGCGAGATCGGTCGCCGACCCTGCCTGGACGATCAGTGGCCCGTTCGTCTCGACCCGAACCACCGCGCCGTCGCGCTCGAATTCCCAGGCTGGCATCGCGCCGCTGGAAAACCGGCCGCGCAGGCAGGCGTGCCCCAGCAGGTCGCGCGGATGCTCGGGCCGCCCGTGCCGGTCCAGATAGGCCGGCGCAGCGGCGACGGCGAAGCGCTGCGTGCGCGGCCCGATCGGCACCGCGATCATGTCCTGCTCGAGGCTTTCGTCGTAGCGTATGCCGGCGTCGCAGCCGGCCGCGAGCACGTCGACGAAGCTGTCCTCGGCGACGATCTCCAGCCGGATCTCGGGATAGGCGGCGAGAAAGGCAGGCACGATGGGACCGAGGACGAGCCGCACCGCGCTGATCGGGACGTTGAGACGGAGCGAGCCGGCCGGCTTGTCGCGAAAGCCGTTGACGACGTCCAGCGCCGCCTCGACTTCCGTCAGCGCCGGACCGAGCCGCTCCAGCAGGCCCCTGCCCGCCTCGGTGAGGACGACGCTGCGCGTGGTGCGGTTGAACAACCGGACGCCGAGCTGCGCCTCGAGCCGGCGCACCGCCTCGCTCAGCCCGGAAGCGCTGCCGCCGCTTGACCGCGCGCCTTCGCGAAACCCCTTCGCCCGCGCCACCGCGACGAAGGCATTCAGATCGCCCAGATCGACCGCCATTGTTCGATATCCCGCACAGCTCGTGTCGATTGTACGCGATTATCGCGAGGCGCGGCAGGGTCTATCTCCAGGCTCTCACAAGGAGAGACAATCATGACGACATCGATCGACACGGCAGGCTCCTACACGCTCGGCGACCGCAAGGTGAAGCGGATCGGCTATGGCGCCATGCAGCTCGCCGGCCCCGGCGTCTTCGGCCCGCCGAAGGACCCTGAGGCCGCGCTGGCCGTGCTGCGCGAGGCGGTGGCGCGCGGCGTCGACCACATCGACACCTGCGACTATTACGGGCCGCACGTCACGAACCAGCTGATCCGCGAGGCGCTCCACCCCTATCCGGACGATCTCGTTCTGGTGACGAAGATCGGCGCCCGGCGCGGCGCGGACAAATCGTGGCTGCCGGCCTATGCCCCGGACGAGCTGAAGGCGGCGGTGCACGACAATCTGCGCAATCTCGGCCTCGATGTGCTCGAGGTCGTGAACCTCCGCATCATGTTCGACGCGCACGGGCCGGCCGAAGGCTCGATCGAACCGACGCTGACGGTCCTCGCCGAGCTGCAGCGCCAGGGACTGGTGCGCCATATCGGCCTCAGCAACGTCACGCCGGCCCAGGTCGCGGAAGGACGCCGGATCGCCGAGATCGTCTGCGTGCAGAACCAGTACAATCTGGCGCATCGCGGCGACGACGCGCTGATCGACGACCTCGCCCGCGACGGCATCGCCTACGTGCCGTTCTTCCCGCTCGGCGGCTTCAGCCCGCTGCAATCGTCGACGTTGAACGAAGTCGCGGAACGGCTCGGCGCCACGCCGATGCAGGTCGCGCTCGCCTGGCTGCTGCGCCGATCGCCCAACATCCTGCTGATCCCCGGCACGTCGTCGATCCGGCACCTGCACGAGAATCTCGCCGTCGCCGACCTTGAACTTCCGGACGATGCGCTCGTCGTCCTGGACGGGATCGGCAAGAGCTGAGAAGACGCGTCAGGCGGACGACGGGCGTCCCGCTCCCCTCGTCCGCCCGCTCCGGCTTGCCTTTTGCGCCATTCCCCTATATGCACCGCCCGTCGTAACGACACCCGGCCGGGGGTTGAACGGAAGGCGGCGCGAGCCGCAGGGATCACAAGATCCCGTCTTCCCGTGTCTCCGCTCTCGAAGTTGTACCGATCGGCCTTTCTCGAAGGCTTCGGTGAGGCTTGGCGCCGGGATCAAAATAAGGAAGGGCAATCATGCCGCTTTATGAGCACGTATTTCTGTCGCGACAGGACGTGTCCGCACAGCAGGTCGAAACGCTCACCGAGCAGTTCAAGGGTCTCATCGAGGCCAATGGCGGTTCGGTCGGCAAGATCGAGCAGTGGGGCCTGAAGTCGGTCGCGTTCCGCATTCGCAAGAATCGCAAGGCGCACTACACGCTGATGAACATCGACGCCCCGGCGGCCGCAGTGGCCGAGCTGGAGCGCCAGCAGCGCATGAACGAGGACGTCCTCCGCATCCTGACCCTCAAGGTCGAGGAGCATGAGGACGGCCAGTCGGCCATGCTGCAGAAGCGCGATCGTGACGACGACCGCGGCGGCCGCTTCGGCGACCGTGGCGACCGTCCGCGTGGCGGCTTCGGCGGTGGCGGCGGTTTCCGTGGCGACCGTGAAGGCGGCGCCGGCGGCGGTTTCCGTGGCGAGCGTCGTCCGCGCTCGGAAGAATCTGAAGGAGCGGCTGAATAATGGCTGAGATCGGCACCACCAGCACGTCCAGCGGCGGCCAGCGCCGTCCGTTCTTCCGCCGTCGCAAGACCTGCCCGTTCTCGGGCCCGAACGCGCCGAAGATCGACTACAAGGACGTCCGTCTCCTGCAGCGCTACATCTCCGAGCGCGGCAAGATCGTTCCGTCCCGCATCACGGCCGTCTCGGCCAAGAAGCAGCGCGAGCTCGCCCAGGCGATCAAGCGCGCCCGCTTCCTCGGCCTGATCCCCTACGTGATCAAGTAAGACTCAGCCGGGCCGACGCTTGCCGCCGGCCCGGCACGCTCCTCCGGGGCCCGAAATTCCACCGCCCTCAGGGCGAAACTTGGTTGGGGTCGGCCGGATCATCCGTGACCTGCCTCTAACCGCTCTCGAAGCGGGACAGCGAGATATGCCAATGCGGAACATCCTGATCGGCCTCGGCGCCGGCATGGCCACGGCGCTTCTGTTCGCCGGCCTCATCAGCGGCACCGCGCTCGCCTTCCCGCTCTTCATCATCTCGCCGCTGCCCATCGCCATCGCCGGCCTCGGCTTCGGCACGCTGTCCGGCGTCGCCGCCGCGCTTCTCGCCTCGGCTCTGATCGGCGTCACCATCGGCCCGCTCGCCGCCGGCCTCTATTTCATCCTGTTCGCCGCGCCCGTCGCCTGGGCCGCGCATCTCGTCGGCCTGTCGCGCCCCGACGAATCGGCGGCCGCCGGGCGTCAGTGGTTTCCGCTCGACATGGTGCTGTTCCGCGTATCGCTCGCCGCCGGCATCGCCGTGGTCGTCGCCGGCTATGCGCTCGGCTACGACCCCGAGGCGCTGATCCAGGAGACCGTGAAGGTCCTGCAGGCCTGGCTGGCCCAGTCGCCGACCGACGGCGTCGTGCCGACCGAAGCCGAGATGGAGCCGCTGGTGCGCTTCAACATCGCGCTGATGCCCTTCACCTCCGCCGCGCTGACGCTCGGCATCCTCGTGCTGGCAACCTGGCTCGGCGCCCGAATCGCGCGCATGTCGGGCATGCTGGCCCGCGAGTGGACCCCGCTCTGGACCGTCGTGCTGCCGCAGCCGGCGGCGCTGATCTTCGGCATCGCCTTCGTCGCCAGCCTGATTCCCGGCGTGCCGGGGCAGATCGCCGGCGCCATCGCGGGCGCCATCGGCTTCGCCTTCTCGCTGACCGGCTTCGGCCTGCTGCATGCCGTGCTCATCGGCAAGGCCGCGCGGCCGCTGCTGCTCTTCCTCGTCTATGCGGTCAGCTTCGTCTTCCTGCTGCCGCTCGGCATCATGGCCGTGGTCGGCTTGGCCGACACGGCGCTGCAATACCGGACCCGGCGCTTCGCGGCGCAGTCCGGGAACCCGTAAGTCCCGATATCCAGTTCAACTTCTAAGGAGTCACCCCGATGGACGTCATTCTTCTGGAACGCGTCGCCAAGCTCGGCCAGATGGGCGAGATCGTTCGCGTCAAGGACGGCTATGCCCGCAACTTCCTGCTGCCGCAGGGCAAGGCGCTGCGCGCCAACGAGGCCAACAAGAAGCGCTTCGAGGCCGAGAAGGTCCAGCTCGAAGCCCGCAACCTCGAGCGCAAGGCCGAGGCCGACAAGGTCGCCGAGGCGCTGAACGGCCAGTCCTTCATCGTCGTCCGCCAGGCCGGCGAGACCGGCCAGCTCTACGGTTCGGTTTCCAGCCGTGACATCTCCGACCTGGTTAGCGAGAACGGCTTCTCGGTCGGCCGCAGCCAGGTCGTGCTCGAGGTTCCGATCAAGACGATCGGCCTGCACGACATCGTCATCGCGCTGCACCCGGAAGTCGAGGCCACGATCCAGATCAACGTCGCGCGCAGCGTCGACGAGGCCGCCCGCCAGTCGCAGGGCGAAGACCTGTCGGCGGTCCAGGACGATTTCGAACTCGAGCCGCTGCCGGAGGGCGAAGGCTTCGCCGGCGTCGACGAAGAAATCTGATCGATCCGAGACCCCAAGGGGGCCTTATTTTCCGAGGGCGTCGCGCATCGCGCGGCGCCCTTTTTCTTTGACTGTCGCATCAGCGTCACTTCGCCGCGTACAGGCTTGATAATGCGGCGATATCGGAGTTAGCTTTGTTTTGACGGCCGGGGGCACCGACCGCCATGTCGCAACCTGCCTTGGTCAACCAAGCCATTCAGGAGGGGGCAGCGGATCACGATGAACCGGTTGCTCGTCAGCTATCTTTCAAGCGTGCTGAAACGCGGATCTCTCGAAATCGTCGACGCCAAGGGCAGGCTGCACCGCTTCGGGGACGGAACCGGCAGCCCGGTGCGCGTGCGCTTCACGTCGCCAGCGGCCGAAAGGGCCGTGATGCTCAACCCAGAGCTCAAGCTCGGCGAAGCCTTCATGGACGGCGGCTTCGTCGTCGACCAGGGGTCGATCTACGAGTTCCTGGAGGTCGTGCTGCAGAATACCGGCGGCGGCGGCCGCTCCTGGTGGATGCGCGCCGTCTACCGCCTGCGCGTGCTGACACGGCGGTTCCGCCAGTGGAACACGCCGTTCCGTTCCCGGCAGAACGTCGCCCACCACTATGACCTCGACGGGCGGCTCTATTCGCTCTTCCTCGACAGCGACCAGCAGTACTCCTGCGCCTATTTCGAAACGCCGGATACGACGCTCGAGGAAGCGCAGGTCGCCAAGAAGCGCCACCTCGCCGCCAAGCTGGCGCTGGCGCCGGGCCAGAAGGTGCTCGACATCGGCTCCGGCTGGGGCGGACTCGGGCTCTACATCGCCAACCACGCGGATGTCGACGTCACCGGCGTGACCCTGTCGGAGGAGCAGCACAAGGTCTCGAACGCCCGCGCCGCGGCGCAGAGCCTGACCGAGCGCACGCGCTTCCTGCTGCAGGACTACCGGTCGCTCAAGACGCGGTTCGACCGCATCATCTCGGTCGGCATGTTCGAGCATGTCGGCGTCGGCCACTACAACGAATATTTCCAGAAGTCGCGCGAACTCCTGACCGAGGACGGCGTGATGGTGCTGCACGCCATCGGCCGCTTCGACGAGCCCGGCGAGACCAACTCCTGGATCCAGAAATACATCTTCCCCGGCGGCTACATCCCGGCGCTGTCGGAGGTGTTCCCGGCGATCGAGCGAGCGGGCCTCAAGGTCACGGATGTGGAGATCCTGCGGCTGCACTACGCCGAGACGCTGAAGGCCTGGCGCGAGCGTTTCCTGGCCCGCCGCGACGAAGCGGTGACGCTTTATGACGAAGCGTTCTGCCGGATGTGGGAGTTCTACCTCGCCGCTTCCGAGACCGCGTTCCGCTTCCAGGACATGATGATCTTCCAGATCCAGCTGGTGCGCGACCAGAACGCCCTGCCGCTGACGCGCGACTATATCTGGCGCGCCGAGGAGGCGCTTCGCCTGCGCGACCAGGCCGGGCATCGGCCATCGCTGAAGATCGCGGGCGGGTGAGCGCGGCGTCGTCGCCTCACCCGTCCCTTTCACGCCCAAACCACCAGGGGTCGAATCGGGTCATACTGCCCGCCTGTCGCCGAATCGCTGCGCGCAAGCGAGAAAGTTAACGCTGCGCCCTGCCCCTGAATAACGGGCAAGAAGGCAGTGAGCGTTTGGATCCCGGCGCCAGCTGCGCCTAACTGGGTGTCCCGCGATCGAGAGCACGTTTTGGCCATGAATCTTCCAGCGCGAGCCGTTGAGCCGCAGGCAGCCGAATTCTACCGGCAGCCGCCGCACAACATCGAGGCGGAACAGGCGCTCCTCGGCGCCATCCTCGTCAACAACGAGGCTTTCTACCGCGTCTCAGATTTCCTGGAGCCCGGCCACTTCTTCGAGCCGGTGCACAAGCAGATCTACGAGATCACCGCGCAGATCATCCGCCAGAACAAGGTCGCCAACCCGGTCACGCTGAAGAACTTCCTGCCGTCCGACCTCGCCATCGGCGAACTGAACCCGGCGCAGTACCTCGCCCGCCTCGCCGCCGAGGCGACGACAATCATCAATGCCGAGGACTATGGCCGCTCGATCTACGACCTGGCGCTGCGGCGCGCGCTGATCGGCATCGGCGAGGACGTCGTCAACATCGCCTTCGACGCGCCGATCGACATGCCGCCCAAGGCGCAGATCGAGGATGCCGAGCGCCGCCTGTTCGCGCTCGCCGAGACCGGCCGCTACGACGGCGGATTCCACTCGTTCGAGGAGGCGCTCAAGGCCGCCATCGACATGGCCAGCGCCGCCTACCAGCGCGACGGCCATCTCTCGGGCATCTCGACCGGTCTCGACGATCTCGACCACAAGATGGGCGGCCTGCAGAATTCCGACCTGATCGTGCTCGCCGGCCGCCCCGCCATGGGCAAGACCTCGCTCGTCACCAACATCGCCTTCAACATCGCCAAGGCCTACAAGGGCGAGTTGCAGCCCGACGGCTCGACCAAGGCCGTCAATGGCGGCATCGTCGGCTTCTTCTCGCTCGAAATGTCGGCCGAGCAGCTCGCCACCCGTATCGTCGCCGAGCAGTCCGGCGTCTCCTCCTCGCATATCCGCCGCGGCTCGCTCGACGAACGCCAGTTCGCGCGCGTCGTCGAGGCCTCGCGCGAGATGGCGCGCATTCCGCTCTATATCGACCAGACCGGCGGCCTCTCGATCGCCCAGCTGACGGCGCGCGCGCGCCGGCTGAAGCGCCAGCGCGGGCTCGACCTGCTGATCATCGACTACCTCCAGCTGCTGCAGGGCTCGGGCAAGGGCCAGGCGAACCGCGTGCAGGAAATCACCGAGATCACGACGGGCCTCAAGGCGCTCGCCAAGGAACTCGCCGTGCCGGTCATCGCGCTGTCGCAGCTGTCGCGCCAGGTCGAGGCCCGCGACGACAAGCGGCCCCAGCTCGCGGATCTGCGCGAATCGGGCTCGATCGAGCAGGACGCCGACGTGGTGATGTTCGTCTATCGCGACGAATACTACCTGAAGGGCAAGATGCCGAAGGAAGGCACCGAGGACTTCTTCAAGTGGCAGGCCGAGATGGAACAGGTCGCCGGCGTCGCCGAGGTCATCATCGGCAAGCAGCGTCACGGCCCGACCGGAACCGTCGCGCTGCAGTTCGAGGCGGAGATCACCCGCTTCTCCAACCTCGCCAAGCGCGACCACCTGCCGGAATCGTTCGAGTAGGACAGCCCGCCTCAGCCGCGCGGCTCGAGCAGGTCCCAGCGGTTGCCATGGAGATCCTCGAACACGGCGACCCGACCATAGGGCTCGTCGCGCGGCGCCTCGAGAAAGCGGACGCCGCGAGCGAGGAAAACGGCATGATCACGGTCGAAATCGTCCGTGTGGAGGAACAGGAAGACCCGGCCACCGGCCTGCCGGCCGATGGCCGCCCGCTGCGTCTCCCCCACGGCGCGCGCCAGCAGGATTCGCGTCTCGCTCGAGCGCGAGGGCGAAACCACTACCCAGCGCTTGCCGTTGCCGAGCGGCGTATCCTCGATCAGGACGAAGCCCAGCGACCGGGTGTACCAGTCGATCGCCTCGTCATAGTCGGACACCACGAGCGCGATGCTGCCGAGATACCGCCGGTCTGCCGCCGTCATTTTCAAGCCTCCAGCCGTTCTGTCGCCGCCGACCGGGGTAGCCGATCATGCACCTGCCCGCCATCGCCGGGCGACGGCCGTCTTCGGCCTTGAGATCGCCGCGAAAATCATGGACACCGGCGCGGCCAAGTTCCCGCTTATGCCCGCCGCGCGGCGACAGAGAATCGCGTACCCTCCCCCGATGGAACAGTCCGATCCCACCCCCGTCGAAGATCCGGTCACGGCCGGCAACCGGCTGACGATCGACCTTTCGGCGCTCGCCCGCAACTGGCAGGCGCTCGACCGGATGGCCGCCGGTTCCGAGACCGCGGCCGCGGTCAAGGGCAACGCCTATGGCATCGGCCTGGAACCGGCCGTGCGCAGCCTTGCCGGCGCGGGATGCAGGACCTTCTTCGTCGCGCTTCCGGACGAGGGCGAGCGCACGCGCGCCGTCGCGACCGACGCCACCATCTATGTCCTGAACGGCCTCGCCCGAGACCTTGCCTCCGTGCATGCGCGCCACGGCCTCAGGCCGGTCATCGGATCGACGGGAGAGCTCGACGACTGGGCCGCCTATCGCGCCCAGGGCGGCGCCGGCCAGGCGGCGCTGCATGTCGACACCGGCATGAACCGGCTCGGCCTCACCTTCGACGAGGCCCGCGCGCTCGCCGCCGACCCGCAGGCGGTGGCCCGCCTCGGCCTGTCGCTGGTGATGAGCCATCTCGCCTGCGCCGACACGCCGGAACATCCCCTGAGCGCGCGCCAGCTTGCCGCCATGCGCGACGTCAAGGAGCTCTTCCCGGGCCTTTCCGTCTCGCTCGCCAACACGGCCGGCATCGCGCTCGACCCGGCCTATCATTTCGATCTCGTCCGGCCGGGCATCGGCCTCTATGGCGGCCCCTTCATCGCCGGCCGGCCGCCGCTCGACACCGTCGTCACCGCCGAGGCGCGCATCATCCAGATCCGCGACGTGCCGGCCGGCGAGACGGTCGGCTATGGCGCGGCCGCGACGACGCGCCGGCAGAGCCGGATCGCCATCCTCTCGACGGGTTATGCCGACGGCTATCACCGCGCCGCCGGCTCGACCGACCAGCGCCGCGGCGCCGACGTCGCGCTGCACGGCAGGCGCGCGCCGCTCTTCGGCCGCATCTCGATGGACCTGATGGCGATCGACGTGACCGACGTGCCCGAGGCCGGGCGCGGCGACTGGGTCGAATTGTTCGGCCCCGCCATGCCGGTCGCGGAAGTCGCCGAGGCGGCCGGCACGATCAGCTACGAATTCCTGACCAGCCTCGGCAGCCGCTATCGGCGGCGCTACATCGGAGCGGCCTGATGGCGCGGGCGAAAATCCAGTTCGTCTGCCAGAATTGCGGCGCCACGAGCTCGCGCTGGCAGGGACGGTGCGAGGCCTGCGGTGAATGGAACACGCTGGTCGAGGAAAGCGCCACCGGCGGCATTGGCGGCGGCCCCGCGAAGGCGACCGGCGGCAAGCGCGGCCGCATCGTCGAGCTGCAGCCGCTCTCCGGCGGCAGCGACGAGGCGCCCCGCATCCCGACCGGCATCGCCGAGCTCGACCGCGTCACGGGCGGCGGCTTCGTGCGCGGCTCGGCGCTCCTGGTCGGCGGTGATCCCGGTATCGGCAAGTCGACGCTGCTGCTGCAGGCCTCCGCGGCGCTAGCTGCGCGCGGCGAACGCGTCGTCTACATCTCCGGCGAGGAGGCCGTGGCGCAGGTCCGCCTCCGCGCCGAGCGCATGGGCGTCGCCAACATGCCGGTCGCGCTCGCGGCCGAGACCAGCGTCGAGGACATCCTCGCCACGCTGCAGGCCGGGCCGGTGCCTGCCCTCGTCATCATCGACTCGATCCAGACGCTCTGGACGGAACTCGCCGAGTCAGCGCCCGGAACGGTGTCCCAGGTGCGCGCCTCGGCCCAGGCGATGATCCGCTACGCCAAGCATTCCGGCGCCACCGTGGTGCTGGTCGGCCATGTCACCAAGGACGGCCAGATCGCCGGCCCACGCGTCGTCGAGCACATGGTCGACGCGGTGCTCTATTTCGAGGGTGAAGGCGGCCATCACTTCCGCATCCTGCGCGCGGTGAAGAACCGCTTCGGCGCGACCGACGAGATCGGCGTCTTCGAGATGACCGGCAGCGGCCTGCGCGAGGTGCCGAACCCGTCCGAGCTATTCCTCGGCGAGCGCAACGCCGCCTCGCCCGGCGCCGCCGTCTTTGCCGGCATGGAGGGCACGCGCCCCGTGCTGGTCGAGATCCAGGCGCTCGTCGCCCCCTCGCCGCTCGGCACGCCGCGCCGCGCGGTGGTCGGCTGGGACTCCGGCCGCCTCTCCATGGTGATCGCCGTGCTCGAATCGCATTGCGGCGTGAAGCTCGGTCCGAACGACGTCTACCTCGCCGTGGCCGGGGGGCTGAAAATTACAGAGCCGGCTGCGGATCTCGCCGTCGCCGCCGCCCTGGTCTCCTCGCTCTCCGGTATTGCCCTGCCGGCGGATTGCGTCTATTTCGGCGAAGTCAGCCTTTCGGGGGCGGTGCGGCCGGTTTCGCAGGCGTCGCAGCGGTTGAAAGAGGCACAAAAGCTTGGATTTGCGCGGGCCGTCATGCCTGTCAGTTCGATCGACAAGGATGCCGGCTCAGGACCCGGATTGCAGGGGATCGACCAGTTGACCGCCCTTGTCGCGACGATCGCCGCCTCCGGTACGAGGCCCGAACGCCGCGCCGTGCCGGATCCGGCCGAACGACGCCGCCAGACTGTGGCCGATGAGGCATTGGATTCGTGAGCGCGACGGGCTAAACCGCAGGCTTGGGGCACGCTGAAGGGGTCATCATAAGTATGCCGGTCACGATTCTCGACGGTGTGGTGTTTGTGGTCGTGCTGATCTCGGCCATGCTGGCGATGGTGCGCGGCTTCGTCCGCGAGGTGCTGTCCGTCGCGTCGTGGGTGTTGGCCGCCGCCGCGGCGTTCTTCTTCTACAAGTCGCTGCTCCCTTTCGTCGAACCCTACATCGCCAACAAGAACGTGGCGACGATCGCCGCCGCCGCCGGCATCTTCTTCGTCGCGCTGATCATCGCCAGCTACATTGCGATGAAGATCTCCGATTTCGTCATCGACAGCCGCGTCGGCCTGCTCGACCGCATCCTCGGCTTCCTCTTCGGCCTCGCGCGCGGCGTGCTTCTGGTCGTCATCGCCTTCGCCTTCCTGTCCTGGATCCTGTCGGATCGGCAGCCGGCCTGGGTTGCGGATGCGCAAAGCGCTCCTATGTTGAAGTCATTGGCGGACAGGCTCGTCGCGGCCTTGCCTGAAGACATCGAGAAGACGATACAGGACCGGTTGCACGGCGGGAGCGAGGACGCGGTTTTGCCGACGGAGCCGTCCGTGGACGACGCGCCCGAGGCGGGCGCGCCGGCCGCGCCGCAACCCGGCGCGCAACAGCCCGCGCCGAGCTACGGATCCGAGGAACGCAGGGACCTCGACAGTTTGTTCGATAACAGCGGCGAGGCTCCGGCCGACGGACCGGAGCCATAGCCGAGCGCCGGAATGACCGGGGGGTAAACCAAATCCCTGAGGCGCTCTCGCAAGGGGCGCCTTTCAGGTTATGAGGACCGGAAATGGACGATTTTTCGATGCTGCCAATGGACTCGGACGACGACCACCTCCGCGAGGAATGCGGCGTGTTCGGCGTCTTCGGCCATGACGACGCGGCGGCGCTGACGGCGCTCGGCCTGCATGCGCTCCAGCATCGCGGCCAGGAGGCCGCCGGCATCGCCGCCCATGACGGCCGGACCTTCTCGATCGAGCGCCACATGGGCCTCGTCGGCGACAACTTCACCCGCAAGACGGTGATCGATCGGCTGCCCGGCCGGCGCGCCATCGGCCACAACCGCTACGCCACGACGGGCGGCGTCGGGCTGCGCAACGTGCAGCCGATGTTCGCCGAGTTCGCAGGCGGCGGTTTCGCCGTCGCCCACAACGGCAACCTCACCAACGCGATGACGCTGAAGCGCGAATTGCAGCGCCGCGGTTCGCTGTTCCAGTCCACCTCCGACACCGAGACGATCATCCACCTGATCGCCACCTCGATCCACGGCCAGTTGCTCGACCGCTTCATCGACGCCATCCGCCGCATCGAAGGCGCCTATTCGCTGGTGGCGCTTTCCGAGAAGAAGATGATGGGTTGCCGCGATCCGCTCGGCGTGCGCCCGCTCGTTCTCGGCTCCCTCGACGGCGCCCACATCCTCGCCTCCGAGACCTGCGCGCTCGACATCATCGGCGCCACCTATGTGCGCGACATCGAGCCCGGCGAAGTCGTCATCATCACCGATGATGGCATCGAGAGCTTCTTCCCGTTCGAGCGCCAGCGGTCGCGCTTCTGCATGTTCGAATATGTGTATTTCGCGCGCCCGGATTCGTCCGTCGACGGCCGGGGTGTCTACCAGGTCCGCAAGCGGATCGGCGCCGAGCTCGCGCGCGAAAGCGGCATCGCGGCCGACGTGATCGTGCCGGTGCCGGATTCCGGCGTCCCGGCCGCCATCGGCTATGCGGAAGCCGCCGGCATTCCGTTCGACCTCGGCATCATCCGCAACCACTATGTCGGGCGCACCTTCATCGAGCCGACCGACGCGATCCGCCACATGGGCGTCAAGCTCAAGCACAATGCCAACATGGACGTGCTCGCCGGCAAGCGTGTCGTGCTGGTCGACGATTCGATCGTGCGCGGCACCACCTCGATGAAGATCGTGCAGATGGTGCGCGACGCCGGCGCGGCCGAAGTCCATATGCGCATCGCCAGCCCGCCGACGACGGATTCCTGCTTCTACGGCGTCAATACGCCGGAGAAATCAAAGCTGATCGCCTCGCATATGTCGGTGCAGGAGATCGCCGATTTCATCAAGGCCGACAGCCTCGCCTTCCTGTCCATCGACGGCCTCTACCGCGCCGTCGGCGAGGCCCGCCGCGACAGCAACGCGCCGCAGTTCTGCGACGCCTGCTTCACGGGCGAGTATCCGACCCGACTCGCCGATTTCGAGGATCGCGGCAAGATCCAGCCGCTGGCCCGGCTCGCCGAAGCGAGCTGAGCCGCACCTCGCGACCACCTTGACGCCACATCCGGCTCCCGAGCGGGAGCCGGATCGCCAGCCCGGACAGGGCCCCTCCCGAGCTTGATTGGACTTTCTCCGTGACCACTCCCGACCTTTCCGGACGCATCGTCGTCGTGACCGGTGTCTCGCGCGGCATCGGCTGGAACGTGGCGCTCGCGGCCGCCGAGGCCGGCGCGCATGTGGTCGCGCTCGCCCGCACGGTCGGCGCGCTGGAGGAGCTCGACGACGCGATCCAGGCCAAGGGCGGGTCCGCCACGCTGGTGCCGCTCGACCTGCGCGACCTCGATGCGATCGACCGGCTCGGCTATTCGATCTACGAGCGCTGGGGCAAGCTCGACGGCCTGGTCGGCAATGCCGGCCAGCTCGGCCTCATCACGCCCGTCGCCCATCTCGACCAGAAGGAATGGGACAACGTGATGACGGTCAATGTGACCGCCAACTACCGGCTGATCCGTTCGCTCGACCCGCTGCTGCGCCAGTCGGATGCCGGCCGGGCCGTGTTCCTGAGCTCCGCCGCGGCGGTCCAGTGCAGCCCCTACTGGGGCGTCTACTCCGCCTCGAAAGCGGCGCTCGAGGCGATCGTCCGCACCTATGCGGCGGAGGTCGATTCCAGCACCGTCCGCGCCAACCTGTTCGATCCCGGCGCGCTGCGCACCCAGATGCGCGCCAAGGCGAAGCCGGGCGAGGATCCGGACACGCTCCAGCATCCGCGCGTCGTCGCCGCCGACATCGTGCGCATGATCGCACCCGATTTCACCGACAACGGCACGCGCTTCGAATTCCCGACCCGCAATGTGACGCGGTTCCTGGCCTAGAACCTTGCTTGGTCGCGTTTTTTTTCACGCGAACCGGTATCCACTTCGCTCGAAAACGTTCTCGGCGGCACCCGGCCCGCTGTCCTTCGCTTCTCTCCCCCATGGCGAGGAGAGGTGCCGGCATGGCCAGTCCGGCGAGCCGGCCGCCCGGTCAGACGACCGAAACGTCGCTTAGCCGCGGCAGCACGGTTCGATTGACGAGCCGGTCGGCAAGGATCTCGCGCCGGCTGAACCAGTTCACGACATTCTCCGCGCCCATCACCGCGATGCGTTCCATCGTCGCCGCCGTCTCGGCCGCGATATGCGGGGTGAGGATCGTGTTGGGAGCCGTGAGGAGCGGATTGTCCGCGGCCGGCGGCTCGACGGCCAGCGTGTCCAGCGCCGCGCCGCCCAGACGGCCCGTGGCGAGCGCCTCGGCGACATCGGCCTCGTTCAACAGCCCGCCGCGCGCCGTGTTGACGAGCAGCGCGCCCGGCTTGGTCAGCGCGATGGCATCGCGATCGAAGAAGCCACGATTGGACGCATCCATCGGGCAATGCAGGCTGACGATGTCGCTCTCGGCGAGCAGTTGCTCCAGCGGCACGACGGGAAAGCCGGCATGGGCCGACGCGATCACGCCCGGCCTGCCGGACGCGATGACGCGCATGCCGAGCGCGCGGGCGATCTCGCCGACGCGCCGGCCGATCCGCCCCAGCCCGACAACGCCGAGGGTCTGGCCGCGCAATTCGGTGGCGGCATAGCGGCCGCGATCCCAGATGCCGGCCTTCAGCCGCGCGTCGAGCCGCACGACATCGCGCCGGATCGCCAGGATCAGGGCGATGGCCATTTCCGCCGTGGCGTCGGCATTGGCGTCGCCCGCCGTCATCACCGCGATGCTGCGCGCCGTCGCGGCGGCGAGATCGACGCTGTCGACCCCGGCTCCCATCTTCGAGATCAAGGCGAGATCGGGCGCGGCATCGAGCACCGCGGCATCGAGCGGCGGGTTGGCCCGCACCAGGATGGCGTCGAACCTCCGGGCCGACAGCGTCGCGATCATGCGCGCCCTGTCGATCGGCCCGCTCATGGTCTCGATCGTAGCGCCGGTCGGCGCGAGGACGCGGGCCGCCGGTTCCAGCAGATCGTCACCCGTCATCAGGACATGGATGGGCGGGCGCATGGTTCGAATTCCTGTCCAGCGAGACGGATCTTTCCTCTCGTCTCCGGGCGAAGGGAGGAACACGCTCCAGCCGCGAAAATCAGCGTTTCTTCGCCTTGTGCTCGAACGGGTTCTCGCCCTTGCGCAGTTGCAGGCGCAGCGGCACCGCGGCGAGCTTGAAGTGCTCGCGGATGCCGTTCAGCAGATAGCGCGTATAGGCCTCCGGCAGCGCTTCGGGGCGCGAGCAGAAGGCGACGAAGGTCGGCGGCCTGGCCTTGGGCTGCGTCATGTAGCGGAGCTTGACGCGGCGGCCGGAGACGGCCGGCGGCGGATGATGCTCGAGCACGCTCGCCAGCCAGCGGTTGAGCGCCGCGGTCGGGATGCGGCGGTTCCAGGTCGCATAGACCTTGAGCAGTTCACCCATCAGCTTGTCGATGCCCGAGCCGGTCAGGCCGGAGAGCGGGACGAGCGGGACGCCGCGCACCTGCGGCAGCAGGCGCTCGGCCATCTCGCGCAGTTCCGCCATCTTGGCCTGCCGGTCCTCGACCAGGTCCCACTTGTTGAAGCCGATCACCAGAGCCCTGCCCTCGCGCGCGACGAGGTCGGCGATCTGCAGATCCTGCTTCTCGAAGGGGATGGTGACGTCGAGCATCAGCACGACGACCTCGGCGAAGCGGATGGCGCGCAGCGAATCGCCGACGGAGAGCTTCTCGAGCTTGGTCTCGACGCGCGCCTTCTTGCGCATGCCGGCCGTGTCGAACAGCTTGATGCGGCGATCGTTCCAGGTCCAGTCGACCGAAATCGAATCGCGCGTGATGCCCGCCTCGGGGCCGACGAGCAGGCGATCCTCGCCGAGCATGGTGTTGATCAGCGTCGACTTGCCGGCATTCGGGCGGCCGACGATGGCGACCTTGATCGGCCTGGTGAGATCGAGCGGCGCCTCGACCTCCTCGCCGGTCTCGGGATCGATGGGAAGCGGCGCGTCGAACTCCGCGTCCTCGTCGTCAAGTTCTTCCTCTTCGCGCTCGAAGGGCAGCAGAGCGGCGAACAAATCCGCCATGCCCTCGCCATGCTCGGCGGAAAGCGCCACCGGCTCGCCGAGCCCGAGCGCGTAGGCCTCCAGCACGCCGTTCTCGCCGAGCTTGCCCTCGGCCTTGTTGGCGACCAGCACGACGGGCTTGCCGACGCGGCGCAGCAATTCGGCGAAATGCTCGTCGATTGGCGTCACGCCGACGCGCGCATCGATCAGGAACAGCGAGACATCCGCCTCCTCGATCGCCATCTCGGTCTGGGCGCGCATGCGGCCCTCGAGGCTCTCCGGGTCGGCGTTTTCGAGGCCGGCCGTGTCGATGATCGTGAAGTGCAGATCGCCGATACGGGCTTCGCCCGGCCGCCGGTCGCGCGTCACGCCCGGCGTGTCGTCGACGATCGCGATCTTCTGCCCGACGAGGCGGTTGAACAGCGTCGACTTGCCGACATTGGGTCGACCGATGATGGCGACGGTGAAGGTCATTATGATTTGGCCTCAAAATGGCGTCGGGAAGCCGCGGCGACCGCGACTTCCCGAAATACTGCCACGCTGAAGTTCCGGCTAATACGCCCCGCGTGGCCCCGGAACGACGAAAGCGATCAAGATCAGCTCTTGGCGGGTGCCGCCGGCGCGCCGATCTTGGAGCGGATCAGGTCCTGCATCAGCTGCGTCCGGCTCTGCATGGACTGCGGTGTCTCGGGATCGTCCGCGATGGACTGGAAATAGCCGCGCGCCGCCTCGAGATCGCCCGTGCGCCAGGCCGTCAGGCCGAGCAGCTCGCGCGCGCTGTGGCGCCACGGATTGCCGGTCTCTGCGAGGTCGCCGATACGGCTCTTCATCTGGGCGAGGTCGGCGGTGTCGACGACGAGGAGCGCGGCGCGAAGGCGCGCCATCTGCTGCAGCAGCGCCGGCGTGCCCGCCTTCGTCGCGATCGCGTCGAACGCCTTGACGGCTTCGTCGGTCTTCTTGGTGGCAGCGAGCTCGGAGGCGGCGCGGAAGCTGGCGAGCACCGGATAGCCGCCGGTGCCGGTCGCGGCGATCTCGTTCAGCGCCGCGATCGCCTCGTCATGCTTGTTCTCGCTGGCGAGATTGAGGGCCGCGACGAAACGATCGCCCTCGGCGGCCGCCTGCTGATCGCGCCAATATTCCCAACCGCGCCAGCCGCCGACGCCGACCACGATCAGAACAGCGGCCAGAATGACGTAGGGTCCGAAGCGCGCCCAAAGACGCTTCGCCTTTTCGCGGCGAAGGTCGTCTTCGACTTCGTGGAAAATATCGGTCATGCTCTTCTTTCAGGCTCCGGTCAGCGGCGCGCACCATAACGAAGCGCCCCTGCGCTGGCAAATCGAGGATCGCCAGCGCTGTGCGCATTATCCACGCGTCGGAACAGCGCGCAAAGCCCCCCGATTCCCGGACGGTTGCCCGTCCGGTCGAGACGGATCCTAGACCTTCTTGGTGTAGGTATTCTCGGGGCCCGGGAAGGCGCGCGACTTCACCGCATCGGCATAGGCCGCGACCGATTCCTCGATCAGCGCGCCGAGATTGCCGAACTTCTTGACGAATTTCGGCACGCGCGGCGACAGGCCCAGCATGTCCTCGAGGACCAGGATCTGGCCGTCGCAGTCCGACGACGCGCCGATGCCGATCGTCGGCACCGAGACCCTGGCCGTGATCTCGCGCGCCACCGTGTCGATCACGCCCTCGACGACCATCGCAAAAGCGCCCGCCTCGGCGATCGCCTGCGCGTCGGCCAGCACCGCCGCCGCGCTCTCGTCGCTCTTGCCCTGCACCTTGAAGCCGCCCATCGTGTTGATCGACTGCGGCGTGAGGCCGATATGGCCCATCACCGGAATGCCGCGCCGGGTCAGGAAGCGGACCGTCTCGGCCATATGGACGCCGCCTTCCATCTTGATGGCGCCGCAGCCGGTCTCCTTCATGATCCGCGCCGCGGATCGGAAGGCCGCCTGCGGGCTCTCCTCATAGGAGCCGAACGGCATGTCGACGACGACGAGCGCGCGGTTCGAGCCCCGCATCACCGCCTGGCCCTGCAGGATCATCATGTCCAGCGTCACGGGCACCGTTGTCTCGAGGCCGTGCATCACCATGCCGAGCGAATCGCCGACGAGCATGAAGTCGACATACTGGTCCATGATCGCAGCGGTATGAGCGTGATAGGCCGTCAGCGAGACGATCGGCGTGCCACCCTTGCGGCTTCCAATATCGATCGCCGTCAGACGACGGGTCTGGGCCACGACGGACATGAATGCTCTCCTCTCAAGGCAGGCGCCGCGCCCTGCTCCGGCCACGGCGGTCGAATGCGGCCCCACCCGCTGGCGCGAGCCATCCCGGAGCCGTCCGACCGCGACTTGCTAGCACGGTTCGGAACGCCATTCGACCGAAACACGCGTCCGAGCCCCCGCGCCGGCCGCAACCCTGCCCCTGCAACCGCGCATGGGCGGCGCGGCTTGTACCGCATTACCGGTTGTTCAGGATTGTCTGCTACCCTTGCGGCAGGGTCATGGATCCACTCCGGAGTTCGACACGCATGCGCCGTCCCCTCGCCCTGCTCGGACTGTCGCTGGCCATGGGCCTCGCGACCGCTTTCACCCTTCCCGCGACCAAGGCCCAGGCGGCCGAGATCGTGGCGCGGATCAGCCTCTCGTCGCAGCAGATGACCGTCTATGTCGATGGCCGGCCGCGCTACGACTGGGACGTCTCGACGGCGCGCAGAGGCTACCGCACGCCGGTCGGCAGCTACCGGCCGACGCGGATGCACAAGATGTGGTATTCGCGCAAATACGACATGGCGCCGATGCCGAACTCCGTGTTCTTCAAGGGCGGCTACGCGATCCACGGCACGCCGCATGTGCGGTCGCTCGGGCGGCCCGCCTCGCATGGCTGCATCCGTCTCGCACCGGCGAATGCGCGCACGCTCTATCGGCTGATCGCGCAGCGCGGCATGAAGAATGCGCGCGTCGTGATCACACGCTGAGGAATTCGTGCGGGCCGCGCCCAGGCCGGTGACGAAGGTCACTGACTTCCGCGCCCGCCCCGGCTAAGACGAACCCATGGTTGCGCCGCGCCCCGCCGGCGTCTCCGATTCCCCTGTCATCGGCCGCGTCGACAGCGACGCCGGCCCGCCGCCCGGAAGCTTCGCCATGCCCGTCCGCCCGCTCGGTCGCCTGATCGCCCCGCTCGCCATCGCCGCCGCACTCCTGACGCCGCCGCAGGCGAGCGCAGCCAACTCGCTCTTCCCCGGCCCGGCCGGCGTGCGCGCCACGATCAGCCTCGCCAAGCAGCAGATGGACGTCGTGATCAATCGCGGCAACGGCGTCCGGGAAACCTACAGCTGGAAGGTCTCGACCGGCCGCAAGGGCTTCGAGACCCCGCCGGGACAGTTCCGCCCCGACTATCTCGACGAGATGCACTACTCGTCGAAATACGAGAACGCGCCGATGCCCTATTCCGTGTTCTTCAACGACGGCATCGCGGTGCACGCCACCAACGAGACCCGGCACCTCGGCCGTCCGGCCTCGCATGGCTGCGTCCGCCTCGACAAGGCGAACGCCGAGACATTCTTCCGCGCCGTCACCGAGATCGGCATGATGCGGACGGCGATCTACGTCGAGAAGTAGGATCGCGCCCGCGTCACCGGCGCGCCGCCGCGGTTCCGTTCAGTGCGTGGTCTGCGGTGCCATGAAAAAGTAGGGTCGCGCCTCGATCAGCTTCCAGCCGCCGCCTTGCTTGCGGGCCAGCAAGGCCGCATGGACTTCGAGCGCGCGGCCCGCGCCCACTTTGCTGCCGGCGATCTCATGCGTCACATCGGCGAAAACGACGTCGCCGAGCGGGCGGACGAAATCAACGGTGAACTGACTGCGCGCCCCGCTCAGCATCGCCTCCATGTCGGCGGCGAGAACGCGCAGCACGCCCGCGGCGCCCGCTCCGACCATGCCGGTCGGACTGATGAGATTGGCGTCATCGGCAAAGAGCGCCGCCGCCGCGCGCGCATCGCCCCGATCCATGCAGGCCGCGAGCGTATCGAGCAGCGGCTGTAGCTCGTCGGCAAGCTTGCGCACCGTCGGGTTCATCGCGGCGTGGGGGTGGGTTCCGTGTTGCGTGGCCATGATCGGCCTCCTTCGCTGGCCGGGCCGGTCTGCCCGGTCGCCCAAGCATAGGCCGCGGCACGGCGCCCGGAGCGCACATCTGCGCGACTGAGCGGCAGCCTCAGGAGACGCGGACACCCTCGCGCCAGACGCTGCGCACGACCGGAACCCCGTCGCCGGCGCGCACCCGAACCAGGTCGGCGCGCAGCCCGGGCCGGATGGCGCCGCGATCCTCGAGCCCGACCGCCTCGGCCGGCGCGCGCGAGACGAGCGCCACCGCCTGCGGCAGGCTGATCGCCGGCACCAGTTCCGGCAGGGCGAAGACCGCGACCATCAGGCTGAAAGGCACATAATCGGACGACAGGATGTCGAGTTGGCCCGCCTCCGCCAGCACGACGGCCGAGACGTTGCCGGAATGCGAGCCGCCGCGCACCAGGTTGGGCGCCCCCATCAGCACGCGGATACCGGCGGCGCGCGACGCGGAAGCCGCTTCGATCGTCGTCGGAAACTCCGCGATCGAGACGCCGTCCGAGGCCGCTTCCTCGACATGGGCCGATGTCGCGTCGTCATGGCTCGCCACCGCGATGCCGCGCGGATGGCAGAGATCGACGATCTCGCGGCGATGCCGGGCCGAGAACTGCTCCGCCTGGGCGATCCGCTTCGTCGCGAAGGCCTCATAGGCGGCGTCCGACATGCCCATCTTGCCCTGATAGAAGGCGCGATAGCTGTCGAGGCTGGCGAACTGGCGCTGGCCCGGCGAATGATCCATCAGCGAAACGAGCCTGACCGGCAGCACGTCGAGAAAACCGGCGAGGCCATCGAGCACGTCGGGCGCCGAGACCTCGCAGCGCAGATGCAGGAGATGATCGGCCCGCAGCCGCTCCTCGCGCTTGGCGGTCTCGATCGCGCCGGCCAGCAGCTGCATCTCGGCGGTCGAGGTGCGCGCATCCTCGTCCATGCCGACGCGCAGCGCGTCGAACACCGTGGTTATGCCGGCACCCGCCACCTGCGCGTCATGCGACTGCACCGCCGCGACCGGGTTCCAGCGCACGCCGGGACGCGGCGCGTAATGGTTTTCCAGATGGTCGGTGTGCAGTTCGACGAAGCCCGGTACCAGATAGTCGCCGCCAAGATCCTCGCCATGGCGCGTCGCGCCGCTGTCGAAATCGGCGATCCGGCCGTCGCGCACCAGGAGGCTGCCGTCGATCACCTGATCGTCCAGAACGATCCGGGCATTGGTAAAGATCTGCTCGCCCATCAGCCGGCGTCTCCCCGCAGCAGCGCCACGTGATGAACCTGGAAGGGCGCGCCGCGCTCCGGCTCGATGAAGATCGCAAGCCGGTCGAGGACATAGGGTCGGCCGTCGAAATCGGCGAAATGCCGCTTCAGCTCGGTTTCCATCGCCTCGGCATCGTCCTTCGGCACGCGGCCCGTCAGCGACATGTGATAGCGGAACGCGTCGAAGACATAGGGGTATCCCCAGCGGATCAGGTTGGTCTCCTCGTCGAGCGTCAGCCCGGCCGTGCGGCGGCGCGCGATGTCGGCGTCGGAGAGCGGCGCGCGGAAGGGCTCGAACTCGGCGACGATCCGCCCGGCCAGCGCGTCGAGCGCCTCGACGCGCTCATTCGGCACGAGCGCGAAGAAGCGCCCCAGCCGGCGCACGACCAGTTCCGGCACCGTGACCGGCCGCGCCGCCGCCGCGAAGGCGTCGAGGCTCTCGATCAGCGCCGTCTCGCTCTGGCCGTCGGCGAGCGTGAACGGCGCCTTCAGCGTGCCATGGAAGCCGTAGCGCGCCGGATCCGCCAGATAGGCCTCGATCGTGCCGCCGGAGAAGCCGTTGAGGGCGGGCAGCGGATGATCCTCGCCGGTGAAGGCGTCGCGGCCGAGCCAGCGCGTCGCGGCGCGCGTCAGGGCATGGTCTGCGGAGGGAGTGGCGTAGATGGCGTATCGCAAGGGTGATCTCGACGGTTGGCGTCCGAATCGCGGGTCGCCAGCATAACCCGGCGCAGATGGCGGAACGGAGACAATGCGGCAGGGCTGGTGATCACGAATCTGCGTCACGCTGCAACGTTTCGGAAGCCATGGTATTGGAATCTGCAACCAGGAAACGATATCCGGGCTATACACGCATCGTATGATCGTCCGATCGAATGAGGATTCATGATGAGCCTGTCCAAAACCGCTCTCGGCGCTGTCGCCCTCGCGCTCCTCGCCGCGCCGGCGGTGTTCCCGGCATCGCCCGCGGTCGCGGCGAGCGCCAACGACTATCCGACCAGCGGCATCGATTCCGGCCCGCTGCCCGACTGGAAGGTGTTCGGCTTCGACCTTTCCAGCGTGCCGGATGATCCGGCCTCGCTCGCCGCCTTCAAGGCGTCGCTCTCGCCCTGGACCCAGCAGGCGATCTACAACCGCTGCCGCCAGGACATCGCGCTGAACCCGTTCCGCTATTCGCCCAAGGTGCGCGACTTCTGCTGGGCGCGCTGACCGGCGCGACCCGCTGCTTCGGGAACGGCCCGGCGCCGCGCGCCGGGCCGTTCTCTTTTCAGCCGCCGGATAGCCGCGCGACCCTGGCCGCCAGCAGCACCGTCAGGACCGGCGCGACGGCGAACCCGCCGGCGACCCACAGCGCCGCGCTGGACGCGCCGGCGACACCGCCCGGATCGGCGATGCCGGCGAAATTCGCCACCATGCCGGCCAGGGCCGTGCCGAAGGCGATGGCGAAGAGCTGCACCGTCGTCATGCCGCCGGCCGCGAGATCCTGCTCGCCCGACGGCGCGAAGCGATAGACCCGCGTCACCAGGCCCGGCCACGCCACGCCGATGCCGAAGCCGACCAGAACCAGCCCGACGCTGAGCGGCGCCAGCAGGCGCCAGTCGCCGGCGCCATGCACCGGCATGAAGAGCGCCAACAGCACGAGGCCCGCCAGAACCATCGCCGGGCCGCCGACCAGCAGCCGCCCGCCGCGCGTCTCCTGCCAGCGCGCGCTGAACAGCGAACCGGTGCTCCAGCCAATCGACGCCAGCGCCGCCAGAGCGCCGGCGGCGAGCGGCGACTGGTCATGCAGGGTCTGCAGCAGATAGGGCACGAAGATCTCCGGCTGCAGGCCGAGCATCAGGAGGGCGATCATCAGGTAGACCGCCGCGAGCGGCCCCGCCAGGCTGAACGAGCCCGCCGGCAGCAGGCGCGCCCTGGCGTGCCGCTCGACCCCGGCGATCAGGCCGATCAGCGCCAGCGCCACGGCCAGTCCGGCGAGATTCCAGGCGAGCCCCGTGGCGAGGCTGCCGGCCGAGACGGCCAGCACGGCGGCCGTCAGCAGCACGAGCTGCGGCAGCGGGACGGCCGATCGCTCGTCGCGGTCCGGGCTCCGGCGCGGCAGCATGGCGAGCGCGATCGCCGCGAACAGCAGCGCCACCGGCACCAGCGACCCGAAGGCGGCGCGCCAGGCGCCATATTCGGCGAAGACGCCGCCGATCGCCGGGCCGATCAGCGCGGAGATGCCGAACATGGCCGAGATCAGCCCGATGGCGCGGCCCCAGAGCCGCTCGGGCAGCACCAGCCGCGTCAGCGCATAGGCGAGCGAATAGAGGAAGCCGCCGCCGAACCCCTGCACGCTGCGCCCGACCAGCATGACCGGCATGGAGGGCGCCAGCGCGCAGATCAGCGTGCCGGCGGCGAAGATCAGCGTCGCGGCCAGATAGGCGCCGCGCGGGCCGGCGGATTGCAGCAGCCGCGCCGTCAGCGCCGCGCCGAGGATCGACGCCACGACGAACAGCGTCGTCGTCCAGGCGTAGAAATCCAGCCCGCCGATCTCGCGGATCACCGTCGGCATCACCGTCGTCGCGATGTAGATGTTGACCGCATGCAGCGTGACGCCGCCGGCGAGCGCCAGCGCGTAGGCGCCGTTGCGCCCGTCGAGCAGTTCGCCCCATCCGGCCGGCGCGGGCGCCGGACGCGGCGCCACCAGCACAAGGGCACTTCCCGCCGCCTCGAACAGGCGCGGATCTTCCAGTTCTTCCTTCATATCGGCACTCCATCAGGCGACTCAACGTCGCCGGCCGATCCGTCTATAGGACCTCAAGCATGGTTTAGGTCAAGCGCCTCCCGCGCGCCGGCCCGGCATCGCGGCGAGCAGGCGCCGCCTTCACGGTCGCGGCACCAGGCGGCGCGGTCCCGGCCCGTCGGCGCCGAGCGTATCGTCCGGATTGCGCAAGGGGCACTCCTCCAGCGACAGGCAGCCGCAGCCGATGCAGCTCGCGATCTGGTCGCGCAATTGCATCAGCGCCAGGATGCGCGCCTCCAGCATGTCCTTCCAGGCTTCGGTGAAACGCCGCCAGTCGCGCGCGTTCGGCACATGATCATGCGGCAGATCGGCCAGCGCGTCATGGATGACCGCGAGCGGGATCCCGGCGCGCTGGGCGATGCGGATGATGGCGATGCGGCGCAGCACGGCGCGGGGATAGCGCCGCTGGTTGCCGGCCGTGCGCCAGCCGGCGATCAGCCCCTTCGCCTCGTAGAAATGCACGGTCGAGACGGCGACGCCACTGCGCCGCGCCACGTCGCCGACCGTCAGCACGTGGTTCTCGTTGCTCATAGAAACCTCGATAATAATCGAGCTATTGTGGGACGGCGCGACTGCGCCCGCAAGCGCGCCGCGCCATGCTCGCCCGGTCGCATGACGCGGCCCTACCCCATCAGCACAGCCAGCCTATCGATCTGGGTGACGAACTCGCCGCGCGCCACCGGCTCGGCGAGCCCGCGCGGCCGATAGACGTGGCGCGCCAGGAAGTGGCCGGTCAGGCGGAACGCGTCGCGCAATTCGCCCGGCCCGCCATTCGAGGGGCCGCCGGTGAGAAACGGCGCCAGCGGCAGCAGACGGTCCTCATAGCCGGCCGCGCCCGCCCGGCTGACGGCGCGGCCCGATCTCGGCGAGACGAAAGCGAGTTCGTCGCGGCCGCCCGTCGCGGCGCAGACGGAGAGGTCGAGGCCGTAGCCGAGTTCTTCGAGCAGCACGAGCTCGAAGCGGGCGATGAAGGCGGCGAGATCGAGCAGTTGCGGATGCTCGGCCGCGACGACGAGATCGAGGACCGACTCCACCGCGGCATGGAGCGCCGGATGCGGCTCGCGCTCGGCCAGCAGCCGCAGATGGCCGGTCAGGGTCTGCAGCGCGAAGATGGTGCCGGGATCGCCGATCAGCCGCGCGGCGCGGCTGACGAGAGGCTCGATGGTGAAGAGGCCGAGATGCTCGTCGAGCCGGGCGCGCCAGGTCGCCTCGACGGTGTTGCCCGGTTGCAGGACGGGCGCGAGCCGGCGCGAACGGCCGCCGCGCACGAGCCCGAGATGACGCCCCCGCGCTGATGTCATCAGCTCGAGCACAACGCTCGTCTCGCCATGCGGGCGGACGCCCAGCACCAGGCCCTGATCGGTCCATTCCATCGGCGTATTCTAGCGGGTGCGGGGCCAAGTTTCACCTGCCAGAACCAAGGCATGTCCTGCCGTATCGCATCGAAGGGGCGAGCGCCGGCTTTCACCTCTCGCCTCAAGGGAGAGCTGAAGAAAGCACCGGCTTCTCCGCCGAGTCTGACCGACAAAAAAGCCCGACAAATTTCTCCGTCAAACCCGACAAACGAAAAAACCCGGCGGATTGCTCCGCCGGGTTCTCGTAGCTCAAACGAGCCTGGGATTACCAGGAGCGCTTCAGGAACAGGTTGAACGTCCAGCCGTCACCCGACAGGTCGTCACCGTAGCTGTCGACGTCGACGTCCGTGTAGAAGACGTCGCCAACCAGGTCGAGACCAGCCACCGGCGTGTAGGCGGTGGTGAAGCCGGCGCGCCAGGCGTCGACCGTGAAGCCGTCGAGGTCGTTCTTGCCGTCGAACTGAGCGTAACCGCCCGAGAGCGACGACCACAGCTGCGGGGTCCAAACGTGCTTGTACGAAGCGAGGGCCGACCAGCTGGTGCCCGAAGCCGAAGCCGCGTCATAGCTGTCGAGCGGGCCGAGGAAGCCAGCCACCGAGGTGCCGCCGGCGATGCCGGTGTAGGAATTGGCGTTGTCGCCATAGGCAGCCGACACGAAGAAGCGGTCGCCGGCCGAGAAGTTGTCGAGCGCGATCTCGAGACCACCGCCGATCGCCCAGCCGTCTTCGGCGTCGATCTGGATGGGATCGAACACGGTGCCGGCACCGGCGCCTTCGCTAACCGCCTGATGGGTCCAGGCCGCAGCGATCTTGGCCGAGAAGATGCCCGAAGCGTAGGTGATGGCACCGACGATGTCCGGAACGTTATCCTGACCACCCGTGTAATAGGGGCCGAGTCCGTCGATCTGGCCTTCGATCTGACCGAAGGCGTTACGGTCACGCGCGTCTTCCACCGAGATCGCCAGACCGAAGCCGTTGACGGCATAGGTCAGCTGGATGTGGTCGGTGATCGAGTCCGAACCGAACATGCCGGTGTCGTTGTAGCCGCGGCCGAAATCGAACAGCGAGGTGAAGAAACCAGCCTTGAGCGGTCCGAGCTCGAGGTAGGCGCTGTCGACGTAAGCGGAGTTCGTCGAAGCGTTGATGTAGTCGTTGACATCGCCTTCGCCGCGGACGTTGCCGGTCTTGGCGCGCATGTCGATGAAGCCGGTCAGGTTACCGTATTCGGTGACCGACGAAGCCGTCGCCTGGATCGACACTTCCGTGTAGAAGTTGCCCCAGTTGCTGTCCGGATAGATGCCGTTGAAGTTGCCGACCAGATCGGTGTCGCTCGAACGGTTGCCGAACGAGGTGCCGAACTTGACGTAGCCGCCGATCTTGATGCAGGTGTCCGTGCCCGGCGAATAGAAGAAGCCCGTGCCGAAAGCGTCGCAGACCTTCACGTAGTCGACCGGCTCGGCGACCGTGAGATCCGCCGCCTGAGCACTGCCAGCCACGAGCATCGCTGCGGCAGAGCCGAGGAGAAGGGTCTTAAAGTTCATATCCTGACCTCCAAAAAGGTAAAACCAGGAGAGTATTTCTTTCTTCTCGTCGCCGCCGAGTAGACCCCGAAGGATCACCCCTTCTCGTTGGCTCGTACGAAGTCCGTCCTAATCCCCGTTTCAGCCCCATCCACTTTTTATTGACCCCCACCCCAGGGTGGCCGGCAGATGAAGCCGGAATCTCATCTCGTGATTCCGTGTCTCGGATCATAGCGGAAGCGTGATCGGGCGCTATGACAGAAATGCCACACAGCATGGCTTCCGTGTAACGCCTGTGGTTAAGCCTCTGTTAAGACCCGGACCCGCCGGTTCGCGCGCAACCGATTGATTTCCCTGGCATAACCGCCGAATTGGACCGGCTTGCGAAGCATCCCGTCGCCAGGGCCGTCGGGGCCCCGCAAGCGATCCGGCCGGGGCGGCGCGCCATGCGAGCGCCGGATTCGCGCCTGATTCCGTCGCCGAAATATGGCCGCGCGGCGAGGCCGTCGCCGCGCGAGACCGATGCGCTTCGGCGCGCGCTATGCTTTAAGGACGGCCGCCACCACAAGAACAAGGAACCGCCGTCATGACCGCCCCCGACAAAGAGACGATCCTCGCGCGCCTCGGCGCCGTCGCCGGCCCGGACGGCACGGGCGACCTTGTCGCCCTCGGGCTCGTCTCCGACATCCTGATCAATGGCGGCAAGGTGATGTTCTCGATCACCGTCGACGCGGCGCGCGCGCATGAGATGGAGCCGCTGCGGGCGCGGGCCGCCGCCGCGGTCAACGCGATCGACGGCGTCGAGAGCACGCTGGTCATCCTGACCGCCGAACGCAAGGGGGCCAGCATGGCGACCTCCGCACCGCCGCCCCGCCCTGCCCCGTCCCGCGCCCATGCGCACGCGCACTCCTCGCCGGCCGCCCAACCGCCACGGCCGGCGCCGCAGGCCGGATCGTCGGCCAAGCCCGGCATTCCCGGCGTCGGCGCGATCATCGCCGTCGCCTCCGGCAAGGGCGGCGTCGGCAAGTCGACGACGGCGGTCAACCTGGCGCTCGGCCTTCTCGCCAACGGGCTCAAGGTCGGCCTGCTCGACGCCGACATCTATGGCCCATCGGTGCCGCGCCTGCTCGGCCTCTCCGGCCGGCCGGAGGCGATCGAGGGACGGACGCTGAAGCCGATGCAGGCCTATGGGCTCAAGACCATGTCGATGGGCTTCCTCGTCGAGGAGGAGACGCCGATGATCTGGCGCGGGCCGATGGTGATGTCGGCGCTGACCCAGATGCTGCGCGAGGTCGCCTGGGCGCCGCTCGACGTGCTCGTCGTCGACATGCCGCCGGGCACCGGCGACGCGCAGCTGACCATGGCGCAGCAGGTGCCGCTCGCCGGCGCCGTCATCGTCTCGACGCCGCAGGACCTGGCGCTGATCGACGCGCGCAAGGGCCTCGCCATGTTCAGGAAGGTCGACGTGCCGGTGCTCGGCATCGTCGAGAACATGAGCTATTTCATCGCCCCGGATACCGGCAAGCGCTACGACATCTTCGGCCATGGCGGCGCGGAGCGCGAGGCGGCGCGGCTCGGCGTGCCGTTCCTCGGCGCAGTGCCGCTCGAAATGGTGATCCGCGAGACGTCGGATTCCGGCAAGCCGGTGGTGGCGACCGATCCCGACGGCCCGCACGCCGCGATCTACAAGGCGATCGCCACCCAGGTGTGGGCGAACGCCCAGGCCGGCGGCGGCGCGCGGCCGGCGCCGGCGATCGTCATCGAGTAGGGCGGGCGGGGCGGCAGGCCGTCCTCGCCGTCATTCCCGCGAAAGCAGGATTCCATGCAGCGAGGCGGTCGCTTCTCGCCGCGACACGCTGGTCGACGCCCAGCGTTGCCCCTTCACCTCTCCCCGAGGGAGAGGTGAAGAAGCGGACCGGGCAAAGCCGTTTCCTGCCCGGCCCCAAAGTGCCAGCCCTCCTCAGACGCCGACGGTGAAGCGCTTGCGGGTGTGGCGGCGCTGCTCGGCCTCGTCGACGATCGCCGCCGCGAGATCGGCGAGCGCGATGTGCGAGGCGCCGGTGGCGGGGTCGACGACGGGCGTGTCGGCGCCGAGCCGATAGCGGCCGGTGCGCGGCGCCTCCGGCTCGATGCTCGCGGCCGGCGACAGGAAGGTCCAGTCGAGCGCCGTTTCCTTGCGAAGCTGGTTCAGCCCGTCTCGCGCCGCCAGCGCGCCCGGCTTGTAGGCTTCCGGGAATTCCGGCAGGTCGACGGCCTGCACGCCCGGCGCCACCTCGAGGCTGCCGGCGCCGCCGACGACGAGCAGCGGCAGGCCGGCCTTCTTCGCGCCGGCGACGATGGCGGCCGCGCCCTGTACATATTCATTGTAGATGTCGGGATTGGTCCAGCCGGGATTGTAGGCGCTGACGACATAGTCATGGCCGGCGACGAGCTTGGCGACGGTCTCCGCGTCGCGGACGTCGCCGGCGATGCGGGTCAGGCCCGGCGCCTCGGCGAGCTTTTCCGGATGGCGCGCGATGGCGCCGACGGCATGGCCGCGCGCCAGCGCCTCGGCGACGACCGCCTGGCCCACGAAACCCGTCGCGCCGATGACTGCGATCTTCATGTTCTCGTTTCCTTTCGCTGCCGGCACGTCTCGCGGCCGGATTCGCGTTCGCTGTGGTTACGAAGGAGAACTAGGCACTTGATCCGCATGCGTGAAGGACGCATCTGTGGCGCACCTAGGCACAGGGCGGGAACCGCCCCCTGCCGGCGCAAGGAGCCGAACATGCCGAAAACAGCGGAAAGGCTGCATCTTGAGCGCGGCGCGCCCCTGCCGGCGCGCGGGAACGGAAGCGCGGCGGTGAACGGTCCGTTCGCCGGGACCGAGCTGTTGCCGGCCGAACAATGCCCGGTCCGCGACGTGCTCGACCGGCTCGGCGACGCGTGGAGCTATCTCGTCGTGCTGCAGCTGACCGGCGGGGCGATGCGCTTCAACGCGCTGAAGCGGGCGGTCGACGGCATCTCGCAGCGCATGCTGACCGTGACCCTGCGCAGCCTGGAGCGCGACGGCCTCGTCCGCCGCACCGTCTTTCCGACCACGCCGCCGCAGGTCGAATACGCGCTCACCGATCTCGGCCATTCACTGGCCGAGCCGATGGCGGTTCTGACGCGCTGGGCCGGCGCGCATCACGCCGCGATCCGCGCCGCGCGCGCCGTCCATGATGCCCGTGGCGCACGGGACGCGGCGCGGACCGAGGCCGCGATCAGGCGCTGAGCAGGCCCTTCAGCGCGGCGTACTGGATCAGCATGATCGTCTTGGCGTCGCAGATGCGGCCGTCATCGACCATGGCGAGCGCCTCGGCGAAGGGCAGTTCCAGCACCTCGATGTCCTCGCCCTCATCGACATGACCGCCGCCGTCGCCGGTGCGGTCGCCGGGCTGGTAGCGGGCGACGAAGAGGTGCAACTGCTCGACGACGCTGCCCGGCGACATGAACGAGACCATGACGCGGCGCGGCGCCTCGAGCGCGACGCCAAGCTCCTCCTCCGCCTCCTTCTTGATGCAGGTGACGGGATCGTCGGCATCGAGCAGGCCGGCGCAGGCCTCGATCAGCGGCTCCTCATGGCCGCGCACGAAAGCCGGATAGCGGAACTGGCGGATCAGCAGGATGGTGCCGCGATCCGGGTCGTAGGGAAGCACCGCCGCGCCGTCGCCCCGGTCATAGGTCTCGCGGACCTGCTCCTGCCAGCTGCCGTCCGAGCGGCGATAGTCGAAGACGTTCCTGTGCAACCGGCCCCAATTGTCGGAGAGCAGCACGCGCTCCTTCTCCCGGACGCGGTCCTTCCAATCGCTCATCTGAGATCTTTCCTGCCTGCCAGCCCGCCGTGGTGCCTGCCCCGGTCCTCATGGCTCATGCCACGACACGCCTTATAAGAAGCGAGAGCGCCGCTTCATAGACGGCCCGATCGCCGCCGGCGTCGATCGCCAGGGCGGCACGGTCGAAGGCGGCGGAGAGGAGATCGCCGAGCGCCTCCGTCCCGATACCGGCGACTCCGGCCTCGGCGAGCCCTTCCCGCAGCGTCCGCGCCGCATGCGCCTCGTCGAGCGCGCGCGTCTCGGCGAGGCCGAGCACGGCCGGAGCCTCGATCAGCAGCAGCCGGGTCCGGCCGGGCACGGCCATCGCGCCGAGATAGGCGCGGCTTCCCGCGAGCAGGGCGTCGAGCGGCCCTGTCGCGGGCGAGGCCGCCTGCTCGATCCCGGCCGCCACCTGCCCCGCCTCCGCCTCCGCCACCGCCCGGAACAGGTCGCGCTTGTCGCGAAAATGGTGATAGAGCGCGCCGCGCGTGATGCCGGCCGCCGCGACGATTTCCGGCGTCGCCGTCTCGGCATAGCCCTTGTCGACGAACAGCGCGCGCGCCGCAGCGATCAGCCCGGCGCGGGTCTTCTCGGTGCGGTCCTGGTTGGTGCGGGGCAATTGCATACATACAGCCTGTATGTTAATGAAAAGAAACATGCAGACTGTATGTCAAATCAGGGAGCCCGCAAAGCCATGAAAGCCACGATGAAGATCACCAGCCACTACCCCGTCCTCATGACGCGCGACGTCGCCGGCACGGCGGCCTTCTACACGGCGCATTTCGGCTTCGCGCCGCTGTTCACGAGCGACTGGTACGTGCACCTGCAATCGACCAGCGACGCGAGCATCAATCTCGCCATCCTCGACGGCGCGCATGAGACCATCCCGGAAAGCGGGCGCGGCGTGGTCGCCGGCCTGCTGCTCAACTTCGAGGTCGAGGATGTCGACGCGGAATATGCGCGGCTCACCGCCGCCGGACTGCCGATGCGGCTGGAGCTTCGCGACGAGGCGTTCGGCCAGCGCCATTTCATCACCGCCGATCCGAACGGCGTGCTGATCGACGTCATCAAGCCGATCCCGCCCAGCGCCGAGTATGCGGCCGCCTATGCGGAAAGCGCCCTGCCCGGCTCAGGCTGAGTTGGGCAACGCGTCGTCGAGCCGGGCTTTTGCCCGCCGGAGGGAACCAACCGGTCCGACGGCCATTGGTCCAGTATCGGAAGGCTCGACAGGCGCTCGCCCGTCGATGCCCGCCAGGGGCCGCGCCATCCGCGCGCCACGCGGCGAGGAGAGGTCTGCCCTCCGCTGCGCGCCACCCGAGGCGCCAGCCTTTTTCCCGACGTCGCCGCCCCGCCCCGCACGCCTTCCGTGCGCAGGCGCAGACTTTTCAGTCCCCGGCGGCGGTGGCCAGCCAGAGGGCCTCATGCGGATCTCATGACATGTGACCGAGATCATTTCGACACCGGCGGGATCGGTCTAGCACCATGCTGCCTCGACGTCAGACGAGGAGAGGAACCATGACGATCCAAGGGCTCATCAAAGCCATCCTCGACTGGGCGGCCCAGCCGGTCCCGGTCGCCGCCAACGAGAATGATTTGCCGGAGTCCACACTCTGGACAAGAAGCCTGCGTGAACTGGCGGATCTGCCGCTCGGCCCGGAGCCGACCGGCATGGATCCGGACGAGCAACCGGAAAGACAGTGCCGCTGCGCCTGAGCGCGGCGGCCGGTAGAGGAGAAACAACGATGTCCAGCCGAGCCAAGACCCCGCGCCCCAGCGCTAGCGCCCTCCGCGAAGAGGCGCTGCGCAGCCAGTACAAGGCGCTCAACCGCTGGCTCGCCGCCGCCGTGCTGCACGCCCGCCCCGCGACGCAGTCGCAGATGACGATGTCGACGAGGTCGTCCCGCGACGCGGAAATGGAGTAGCCGCGGGCTTCGACAGCGAAGGGGCGAGGCTCGGTCGCCGCCTCTCGTGTTTCCCAACCGGATTCTCGCGCTCCCCTGTCATCCCCGCGAAGGCGGGGATCCATACAGCCGCGCATGCGGGAGGTTCCCGGCCGTCAACCGGCTGAATGGATCCCGGGTCAAGCCCGGGATGATGGCGAGTGGGCCCCGGCGATCTCCCCCTCCCGCTTGCGGGAGAGGGTCGGGGGTGAGGACCCGGCGTCGATCGCTCAGCCCTTGTCGAGCCAGGCGACCTGCTCGGGCGTCAGGTTGATGTCGAGCGCGGAGAGGCTGTCCTCGAGTTCGGCCAGCGTGCGCGGGCCGATCAGCGGCACCACCGGGAAGGGCTGCGCCAGCACGTAGGCGAGCGCAATGTGGATCGGGTCGCGGCCGAGCTTCCTGGCCAGCTCGATCGCCCGGTCGCGGCGGCCGAAGTTCTTCTCCGAGTACCAGACTCGGACGATCTCCTCGTCGTCGCGCTTGTCGCGGCCGGCGCGGTCGGTGAAGAAGCCCCGGCCCTGGCTCGACCAGGCGAAGTTCGGGATCTGGCGCGCGTTCAGCCATGCCTTCCATTCGTCGTCCGAGGCGGCGACGCAGCCGGCCCAGATCGGATCGAGCATCTCGGCCAGCGAGAAGTTGTTGGAGAGCGCGCCCGGCTTCTGCTTGCCGTTCGCCTCGGCATAGGCGATCGCCGCGTCCATGCGCTCGCGCGTCCAGTTGGAGCCGCCATAGGGGCCGCGGATCCGGCCGGCCCTCACCTCCGCATCCATCGCGTCGACGAACTCGCCGACCGGCACGTCCGGGTTGTCGCGATGCATGAAATAGAGGTCGACATGGTCGGTCTTGAGCCGGTCGAGCGACTCCGTCAGCTGCTTGCCGATGACGTCGGGATAGACGAGCGGCGAATGCGCGCCCTTGCCGATGACGACGGATTCGTCGCGCACGCCCCGGCTGGTCAGCCAGTCGCCGAGGATCTTCTCGGTCTTGCCGCCGGCATAGATATAGGCCGTGTCGAACAGATTGCCGCCGGCCTCGTGGAAGGCGTCGAGCAGCACCGAGGCCGAAGCGAAATCCGGGAAGAACTCGAAACCGAGCGCCGCCACCGAAGTCGGCTGGCTGACGCCGGCGATCTGGCGCTTCGGAATCGATTTCTCCCCGCGCGCGAGCTTGGCGCCCTTGATGGTAACGGTCTTCCGCGACGCCTTCTCGATGTCGTAGACGAGGCCGACATTGGCGCGCCACTTGTCGAGCGTCCGGAGATTGCCGAGCGTGTCGGCCCAGCTCATGCCCGGCGACGTCAGCTCCTGCCTACCGGCGCGGATCGCCTCGCCCGCCGCGTCCGCCTCGAAGGAATAGAGCCAGCCGGGCTCGACCACCTCGATCGCTTCCGTGCTGCCGTCGGGGCGCACGATGCGGATCGTGCCGGTGCCGCCCTGCTTGCCGCCGGCGAACCAGAAGTCCGAGACCTCGATGCGGCCGGTGGTGCCGAGGATCCGCAAGGTGTTGTCCTGGGCCAGCGAGACGCTGCAGGAAACCTCGGCGAGGATCTCGTTCGGGAAGGTGAGGATCGCCGCCGCCCATTCGTCGACGCCGGATTTTCCGAGATGCGCCGCGCCCTGGACCTGGACCGGATCGAGGAAGGGCTTGCCGGAAGCCGCGCCCGCGATCAGCCGCGTCATCGAGACCGGATAGCAGCCGACATCGAGGATGCCGCCGCCGGCGAGGTCGTTGGCGTAGAGCCGGTGCTCGGGATCGAATTTCGGCATGGCGAAGCCGAAGCTCGACTTAATGGCCCTGACCTCGCCGATGGCGCCCTCGGCGACCAGGTCATAGAGCTTCTTGGTCTGCGGGTGGACGCGGTACATGAAGGCTTCGCCGGCGAACGTCCCGGCCTTCCTGTGGGCGTGGAAGATCGCCTCCGCCTCGAAGGCGGTCAGGCCGAGCGGCTTTTCGACCAGCACATGCTTGCCGGCCTCGGCGGCCTTGATCGCCCATTCGGCGTGGCCGGGATGCGGCGTCGCGATATAGACGGCCTCGACCTCGGGATCGTCGAGCAGCGCCTGGTAGCCGTCATGGATGCGGGCGCCGGGGAAATCCTCGGCGAGGCCGGGCTTTGCCGGATTGCGGCTGCCGATTGCGACGAGCCGGCCCGTGCGCGAATGGGAAACGCCATCGCGAAACGCCTTGGCGATGCCGCCCGGCCCGATGATGCCCCAGCGAACCGGGTCCTGGCTCTTGCCCTCAGTCGTCATGTCAGTCTCTCTCGTTGTCGATCGTCCGGCGCGGGTCGCCGGCGGAAGGTTGCGAAGCGGAAATCGTGAACGGCTAGCCCTTGACCGCCCCCATCGTCAGACCGGCGACGAAGTGGCGCTGCATCAAGAAGAACATCACGACGGGCGGAATCGCGACAAGCACCGTCGCGGCGGAGATGATGTTCCAGGCGGTGACATACTGGCCGCGCAAGGTGGCGAGGCCGGCGGTGACGGGACGCACCGTATCGGCCTGGGTCAGCACCAGCGCCCAGAAATAGTCGTTCCAGACGAAGGTGAAGACCAGCACGCCGAGCGCCGCGAGCGCGGGACGGACGAGGGGCGTCACGACATGCCAGAGCACCTGCCAGGGCGAGGTTCCCTCGACCCTGGCCGCCTCGAACAGTTCGCGTGGCAGCTCGGCGATGAAATTGCGCATGAAGAGGGTCGCGAATCCGGTCTGGAACACGGTGTGGAAGAGGATCAGCGCATAGGGCGTGTCGTAAAGCCCGATCCGCAGCATGAAGTCGCGCACGGGGATCATCAGGATCTGGTGCGGGATGAAATTGCCGCCGATCAGGAGCGCGAACAGCAGCATATTGCCGCGGAAGCGATAGCGCGCCAGCACGAAGCCCATCATGGTCGAGAGGATCATGACGAAGAACACGGTCGGCACGGTGATGACGATCGAGTTCAGGAAGAAGCGCGCCATTGGCGTCTGCGTGAAGACGGCCTGGTAGTTCTCGAACAGGTTGAAGCTCTTCGGCCAGCCCCAGTAATTGCCGACCATCAGGTCCTCGGCCGAGCGGATCGAGGTGAGGGAAATCGCGAAGAGCGGCAGCAGCCAGAGGGCGAGCACCACGACGATGGCGACGGGGTAGAGCGCGCGGCTCGCCGGCTTCGCCTGCTGGATCGGAAGCGGGTAGCTCATCGGTCGCGGCTCCGCTCGGCGCGCACGACGCGCATCAGATACCAGGTGATGAACACCGCCATGACGCCGAACAGCACGGTGGCGATCGCCGCCGCATAGCCCATGCGGTAGGAAAAGATCGCCTGCTCGTACATCTGGTAGGCGAGCACCGAGGACGAGCCATAGGGACCGCCCTGGGTCATGATCGCGACCAGGTCGAAGCTCCGGAGCGCGCCGATCACCGTTACGGTGAGCGCGATGAAGCTCGCGGCGCGGAGCTGCGGCAGCACCACGTGCCAGAACATGCCGAAGCCGCGGGCACCGTCGACCCGGCCGGCGCCGAGCACGTCCTCGTCGAGATTGTTGAGGCCGGCGAGGAATAGCACCATGCAAAAGGCGATCTGCGGCCAGAGCGCCGCCGCGACGATGCCGAAGGTGACGAGCTGCGGATCGGACAGGATCGCCGGCGCGGTGGCGCCGAAGGCCTGGAAGATCAGCGCCGTCATGCCGAAGGTCGGATCGTAGAACCAGGTGTAGACGACGCCGACCGTCACCGGCGCCAGCACCAGCGGCATGAAGAAGAGCGACTTGGCGAGGCGGATGCCGCGGATCTTCTGGTTGACGAGCAGCGCCAGCGCCAGCCCGCCGACCGGCGCGATCATGAACAGCACCAGCCAGATGACGTTGTTGCGCAGGCTGGTGATGAATTGCGGGTCGGCGACCAGCTCGCGGTAGTTGCCGAGCCCGACCCAGGTCTTCGGCCCCAGCCCGTCCCAGTCATAGAGGCTGAGCCGGAAGCTCTGCAGCGTCGGCACGACGATGATCAGGAAGAACAGGATCAGGCCCGGCGCCAGCAGCAGGGTCGGCGTGATCCATTCGCGATGCCGCCGCCAGACCGAGGACGGCGCCCGGAACTCTCCCCCGCGCCCGCCCGATGCTCGCATGACGTCTGACATGAATGCGCCGTCCATCCGTCCGATCAAGTCGCCGGCGGACGGGGTCACCCATCCGGCCGGCACGATGCGGGACCGGCGCGCAGCGCCGGTCCCCTCGCCTCAGCTCTTCTTGTAGATGCGCTTGCGGGTCTGCTCGAGCCGAGCCTGAACGGCCTTGCGGCTGGAGGGATCGGCCATGAACTGCTGGAAGCCGTTCATGCCGATCTGCGCCATGTCGGGGTCGGTGTCGCGGTCGTAGTACTGCGAGGCCGATTTCGCCGATTTGAGGATCGCCTGGCCCTTCTCGAGCAGCCAGTCCTTCTTCAGCGCCGGCACGTCGGACCGCGTCGGGATGTTGCCTTCCGGCTCGACCCAGAGCGCCAGCCGCTCGGGCTGGTAGAAGAAGGTCAGGAACTGGCGCGCCAGGTCCTTGTTCTTCGCGCCCGATGGGATGTGCATGGAATCGACCGGGAATTCCTCGGCGACCGGCACCGCGGCGTCGATCACCGGGAACTGCAGGTAGGTATAGTTGTCGAGGTCGGCCGGCGGGATGTTGCGGGTCAGGAACTGGCCCATCAGATACATGCCGGCCTTGCCCTGCAGCAGGAACGGCACCGCGCCCTGCCAGTCATAGGACGTGTGGTTCGGAATGAAGAACTTCTTGTCGATCAGCTCCTGCCACTTGTCGAAGACGGCATCGAGCTTCGGATCCTCATAGGAGGCCTCGCCGGCCATCAACTGCATGTGGAAGTCGTAGCCGTTGATCCTGAGGTTCAGATAGTCGAACCAGGCCGCCGTCGGCCAGAGATCCTTGGTGCCGATCGCAAACGGCGAGATGCCGTCGGCCACCATCTTGTCGCCGAAGGCGACCAGCTCGTCCCAGGTCTCCGGCGGCTTGCCGCCGGCATATTTGTCGAGATAGTCCTTGCGCGCCCAGATACCCCAGAAGCTGGCGCCGGTCGGGATGCCGTACTGCTTGCCGTCGACCGTGACGGTCGTGGTCAGCGCGCCGACCTTGTCGGCCCAGCCTTCCTTGGCCCAGAGATCGGAAATGTCGTCGAACAGGCCGCGATTGACGAAGGCGCGCATGCGGTCGCCCGAGAACCACAGGCAGACATCCGGCGGATTGGCGACGAGGAAATTGCGGATCGCGGTCTTGTAGCCCTCATGGTCCATCGCGTTCTGCTGGACCTTGATGCCGGTTTCCTTGGTGAATTCCTCGATGAACTGGGCCATCAGCTTGCGCTGGCCCTCGCCGCCGATATTGGTATTGATGACGAGGGTGCGATCCTGGGCGAAAGCCGGCCCCATGCCGCCGCCGATCGCGACGGCGCCGACACCGGCCATGAGGGATTTCAGGAGCGTACGACGACTCGTCGCGCGAAACGGCACGTCACTCATTTGATTCCTCCCAACGACACACAATTTATAGTTGTCATGGCATTGTAGTTGTCATGGCGACGGAACAGCCGTGCGGCTGCCCTCCCCCGTCGCCAGACAGTCATGTCCTCAGCGTGTCTTGAGCGTCATTAGGGATCCCGCCCGGAGCGAATGTCAACACATTCCGGGTGCGCACCTCAAAACTGTCGCGCACCCATCATCCTACTTGCCGAGACGCCGTGCACAGGGTCGAAACGCGGTGATATATTTGAATAATATTATACGACATGGCATGCGGCGCCGACCCCATGGCGCAGGAGCGGCGCGCGCGCCTCAGCCCTTCGGCCAGCCGCCATGGAAGGCGAAATCGCGCACGGCGCGGCGCGTCCGCCCGGCCAGTTCGCGCTCGCGATCGCGATCGGGCAGCATGCCCGGATCGCCGGGGAAGCCGATGCCGATGCCCGTGCAGGGCTCGAAGCCCTCGGGAACACGGGCGGCGGCGATCACCTTGTCGCTGTCGAAGCCGCCGAAGGGGTGCACGGCGAGCCCGTTGGCGGTCGCCTGCAGAAGCAGGTGGCCGAGCGCCAGGCCCGTGTCGTGGCGATTGTGCCAGAGCGCGCGGCCGCTGTCGGAATGAGTCCGGGCAATCGCATAGCCGAGCACGGAGCAGCGCCGCACCCAGGGCTGGTTTCCCTCGGCGGCGCAATCGACCAGCGCATCGAAGAAGGGCTCGCCACGGAAGGCGTAGACGAAGCGCCAGGGCTGGCTGTTGGAGGAGGAAGGCGCCCAGCGCGCCGCCTCGAACAAGGGCTTCAGATCGTCCTCGGTCAGGGTCTTCTCAGGATCGAAGGCGCGCGGGCTCCAGCGTTCGGCAATCACGGGCAGGATCGGCACTTCGGTCTCGGCGGGCTTCCGCATGCATCGTCTCCATCGGCTTCCGGCGCATCACGAGCCGAAACGGACTCGTTCGCGCCCGGCGATCGTAAAGATGTGCGGCCTGACCGTAAGCCCCCGACTTGAGAAATCGGCCGCGCTTGAGGTTTGATCGCGCAGCGGCGGAAGGGATTCGCCGGGAGGAGCAGGATCGATGAAGACAGTTCTCGCCTATGGCGATTCCAACACCTGGGGCGCGGCCACCGTCCCCCGCCCCGACGAGCGCTATGGCCGCGACGAGCGCTGGCCGGGCGTCGCCCAGGCGGAACTCGGCGATGGCTGGCACGTGATCGAGGAGGGCCTGCCTGGCCGCACCACCGTGCACTCCGACCCGGTCGAGGGCGAGTACATGAACGGCAAGACCTATCTCCTGCCTTGCCTGCGGAGCCACCGCCCGCTCGATGTCGTCGTCATCATGCTCGGCACCAACGATTTGAAGGCCCGCTTCAACGTGCCGGCCGAGGACATCGCCAAGGGCGTCGGCGAACTCGTCAAGGTGATCAAGCAGGCCGAGGCCGGCAACAATGCCGGCGTGCCGAAGATCCTGATCGTCGCGCCGCCGCCCATGCTCGACCACACCGGCGAAAAGCCGGAATACACGCCGATGCTGGCCGGCGGCCTCGCCAAGTCGCAGGCCTTCGCCACGCTCTACGCGGCGATCGCCAAGGAGCATGGCACGGCCTTCCTCGACGCCGGCCAGCACATCCGCTCCAGCGCCTATGACGGCATCCATTTCGATCCCGACGCGCAGGTCGCGCTCGGCAAGGCGATCGCCGCCGCCGTCAAGACGCTGGCCTGAGCCCTGTCGGCCCGGATCAGGCCCGCTGCAGCGAGCCTGGCTCGTGCTGCTCGCGCGCCGTCAGCAACAGGAGTTCGGTGACGGCTTCGGCCGTCATCGGACGATGGAAGTAGTATCCCTGGAGATGCGAGCAGCCCGCGGCCCGCATGATCTCGACATCGGCCTCGGTCTCCAGGCCCTCCGCCGTCACGGCGAGGCCGAGGGCAAGGCCCAGCGCCACGGTCGCCTCGCTGAGGCGCCGCGTCTCCGGATCGACGGAGACACCGTTCACCAGCGACCGGTCGATCTTCAGCTTGTCGAAGGCGAAGCGCCGGAGATAGCCGATCGACGAATAGCCGGTGCCGAAATCGTCGAGCGCCACCGTCACGCCGAGCACCTTGAGCATGGCGACGATGTTCTGCGCGCGCTCCGGATAGGTCACCAGGTTGGTCTCCGTCATCTCGACCTCGAGTCGCGACGCCGGCAGGCCGGACTCCGAGAGGATCGAGGCCAGGATGCGGTCGAAGCCGGGATTGCGGAACTGGACGGCGGAGACGTTGACCGCGAGGCGCACGGCCGGCCAGGCGACGGCGGCGCGGCAGGCATGGCGGAGCACCCAGGTGCCCAGTTCGTCCATCAGCCCCATTTCCTCGGCGACCGAAACGAAACGGTCGGGCGAGATCGCGCCATGTGCGGGATGATCCCAGCGCAGCAAGGCCTCGACCAGCGCCGGCCGCATCGTCCTTGCGTCATAGATCGGCTGATAGACGATGTGCAGCGCATCGGCCTTGAGGGCGGCGCGCAGTTCGTCGGCAAGCAGGCGACGCTCGATCTTCTCGGCGTCGATCGACCGGTCGTAGAGGGCGACGCGGCTGCGGCCGAGCTCCTTGGCCTGGTACATCGCGACATCCGCCCGGCGCAGCAGTTCCTCGGCCGACATGTCGCCCTCGCCGGCGAAGGCGATGCCGACGCTGGTGCCGATGGTCAGCACGCGGCCGTCGATCGTGATGGGCGCCTGCAGGTAGCGGACGAGGCGATTGGCGATCTCCTCGGACGCGCCGACCGTCTCGCGGTTGTCGAGCACCAGCGCGAACTCGTCGCCGCCGACGCGCGCGAGCAGGCCGCGATGCCCGCAAATCTCCTTGAAGCCGGAGGCGACCCGCACGAGCAAATGATCGCCGGTCTCGTGGCCGTAGGAATCATTGACCTCCTTGAAGCCGTCGAGATCCAGGAAGATCACGGCCAGCGACTGGGAGTTGCCACGGCGGACCGCGGCATCGAGCCCCTTGGTCAGCGCCGCGCGGTTCGGCAGACCGGTCAGGCTGTCGTGATGGGCGTCGAACACCGCCTGCTGCTCGCGGCGGCGCGCCGAGACGAGGTTGGCGTAGCCGATGCCGAGCAGGAACAGGATGGTCAGGCCGATCAGGCCGAGCGTGACATAGGCAACCGGCGCGACGCGGCCCAGCGCCTCGCTTCCGGGGCTCCGCTGCTCCCAGGTCAGCGCGCCGATCGCCCTGCCCGACGGATCGGCCAGTTGCACGCGCTGGCCGGGATAGTAGGGGTCGAAGCTGAGCGCCATGCCATCGATGGTGAAGTCGGCCCCCATCCTGCGGATCACGCTGTCGGTGAAGGTATGCGAGAGCACCAGCAGGCGCGGCCGGCCATGCGGGCGCTTCACGTCCTTGCTCGAAGGAAAGACCGAGCCGACCGCCACGGCGGAGATCGCCCCCGAGCGATCCTTCATCACCCCGACCTTGGCGTCATATTCGGTGTAGTTGCGGGCCAGCTCCGTCATCAGCACCTGGAGCGGCGCGCCGAACTCCTCGAGCGGGCCGCGCGGCGCCATCCCGCCGCGGCGATAGGAAAAGACCGGCCTTCCCGTCTCGTCGAGAAGATAGGCCGCATCGAAAAACACGCCGGAGCGCGTCGATTCCTTGAAGTTGCTGGTTGCGAACTCGTCGTCGACCACGCCGTAGAGTTTCGCCGCCGCGCTGTCCCAGACGGCATAGTCGCCATGCGCCTCCCGCAGCCGCCTCAGCATGGCCTGCAAGGAGGCGTCGGCCGATCCCGCCGTCGCCCCGGCGTCGATCCTGTCCACTTCGCCCGCCATCTCGTTCAAGGCGAAAATCATGAACATGATGGATCCCGCCAGCACCAGAAGGACTGGCATGGCGATCCGCAGCGCAAATCTAAACGTGGACCGCGGAATGATCGTCATCGCACCGCATGAATGGCATCACCTGACCGCATACAATCAGACCGATCCTAAAGGCGCATGAAGCCGTTCGTGAGGAATCGAAGCATCGGTAGCCGCCACGAGGGCCCGCCGCAAGGCCTCGGCCGCGACCTGCTCCGATTCGACGACGACATCCGAAAGCTTCAGCCAGCCGGCGAGATGGCATAGCTCGGCCGCCAGGGCGCCGATCAGCGCGTCCGTCCGGCGCACGCCGTCCTCGAGGAAGACGCCGAAGACACGCAGCCGCCCGGTCGCCCGATCGGCCTTCAGGTCGACGCGCCCCTCGAGCCGGCCGCGATGCAGGAACGGCATGACGAAATAGCCGAAGGTCCGCTTCGGCTCCGGCGTGTAGAATTCGAGCCGGTAGTGGAAGTCGAAGATGCGTTCGGTGCGCGGCCTGTGCCAGACCAGCGGATCGAAGGGCGACAGCAACGCCGTCGGCGCCAGCCGCTTCGGGATCGCCGCGCCGTCGGCGAGATAGGCCGGCTGCTTCCAGCCATCGACCTGCACCGGGGCGAGCTCGCCCGCCTCGACCAGTTCCCGGATCGCAATCTTGGCCTCGGCGACCGGCAGGCGGAAATAGTCGCGAATGTCGATCTCGGTCGCCACGCCATGGGCCCGCGCCCCGGCCAGCGCCAGCGCGCGAATGGCGTCCGGCTCGTCGGGAGTCGGCGCGGCCATGACGGCGGCGGGCATGGCGCGCTCGGTCAGGTCGTAGACGCGCTCGAAGCCGCGACGATGGCTCGTCGTCACCTCGCCGGCCCAGAACAGGTATTCCAGCGCCGTCTTGCCCTTGTGCCAGCCCCACCAGGGTCCGCTGCGCTCGCCCGGATCGTCGAGCTCCCCCGCCGCCAGCGGACCGCGCCGGCGGATCTCGTCGACCACCGCGCGAACATAGGCCGGGTTGTCGGCGGCGAACCTGGCGATCCCGCCATAGATGCCGATCCCGGCGGCCGCCCGCTTCATCCGCCAGCGCATCAGCGGCTGCAGGTCGAGCGGCAGCAGCGACGCCTCATGCGCCCAGTATTCGAACAGCGCCCGCTTGGCGCCGCCGGCGAAGGCGCGCTGGTCGAGAGCCTCGCGAGCATAGGCGCCGATGCGGCTGAAGACGGGGAGATAGTGCGAGCGCACCAGCACGTTGACGGAATCGAGCTGCAGCAGGCCCATGCGCGCGACCACGGGCGCCACCTTGCGCCAGTGCGAAAGCGTGTCGGCGCGGGTGCCCCCGAAGCCCTGGGCGGCCAGCGCGATGCGACGCGCCTCTTCCGCCGAAAGCGAACCCTGCAGCTGGCTCTGGTGAATCGTCATCTCCCGACTATTGCAGGGAGCCCAACGCGATGCCAGCGGCCGCGATCAGGACTGAACGAGATTGATCTGGCGATCGAGGTCGGGCTTGGGCGGCGCCAGGTCCGGAAAAAGCCGGCGGCTCTCGCCGAGGCTCGCCAGCAGCGCCGTCACCTCGGCCGCCGTCAGCGGCTTGGCGAGGTGGAAGCCCTGCACATATTCGCACTGCAGGAGCCTGAGCAACTGCAGCTGTTCGACCGTCTCGATGCCCTCGGCGACGACGGCGATGTCCATGGCGTCGCCGAGCGCGATCATCGACTGGATGAGCGCGTTGGCGGTCGGGTTGGTGCCGAGCTCGGCGATGAAGGACTTGTCGATCTTCAGCCAGTCGAACGGGAACTGGCGCAGATAGCCGATCGAGGAGAAGCCGGTGCCGAAATCGTCGAGGGAGAGGCCGAAGCCCATCGACTTCAGGCGCGCCAGCTTGCGCTTGGCGATCGTCGGGTTGCGGACCAGCAGGCCTTCCGTCAGCTCCAGCTTGAAGCGGTTCGGCACGACGTCGTGACGGCGGGCGATCGCGCCGAGGTCGTTGGCGAAGCTCGGATCGCGCAGCTGGGCCGGCGACACGTTGATCGACATCTTCAGGCCCGGCCATTCGATCATGTCCTGGCAGGCACGCTGGAACACGAACTTGCCGATCTCGTGGATCGCGCCGGTCTCTTCCGCGACCGGGATGAAATCGGCCGGCGAGACGCGGCCGAACTCCTTCGAGTCCCAGCGCACCAGCGCCTCGACCGAGACGACGGCGAGGTCGCTCGCCCGGACGATGGGCTGGTAGACGACAGAGAACTCGTCCGCCTCGACGGCGCCTCTGAGCGCGATGCCGAGGCGCTTCCGGTGCAGCGCGCCGGTCTCGAGACCCGAATGATAGGGCACGGCGTCGCGTTCGGCCGCGTTCTTGGCCTGGTACATGGCGAGGTCTGCGCGGCGCAGCAGTTCGGACGGCGTCACCTCCTTGCCGTCGGCGACCGCATAGCCGACAGCCGCGGTCACTTGGAACTGGAAGCCCGCAACACCGAAGGGCTGATCGAGCGAGTGCACCATGGCCGAGGCGACGCCGGCGACGGTTGCCGGCGCGGTCCTCCCGGTCAGCGCCACGGCGAACTCGTCGCCGCCGACGCGGGCGAAGCGAGCGTCCGGCGGCAGGATCATCGACAGCCGCTCGGCCAGGAGACCGACGAGTTCGTCGCCACCCTGGTGGCCGATCGAGTCGTTGACCGATTTGAAGCCGTTGACGTCGAGATAGATGATGGCGGCCTCGCCATTGGCGCAGGCCTGGCCGAATTCGCGGCTGTCGCTGAGCTCGTTGAAGCCGAACCGGTTGGTAAGGCCGGTCAGGCTGTCGGTGCGGGCGGCGGTCACGGCCTGGTGCTCGCTCAGCGCCTGGGAGAGGGCAAGACGGCGAGCCCGCAGCACGGTCCACATGGCGATCAGGCAGAACACCAGCAGGCCGCCGGCGATCGGCGCCACCACGTTGCGCAGCACGGCGAAGCCGGGCGTCGGCGGCGTCCAGACGAGGCGGCCGATCACCTTGCCGTAGATGTCGCGGATCTCCGGGAAGTCGCTCTCGGCGCCCTCGGCATCCTCCGCGCCTTCCCGATCCAGCCGCAGGTCGCTCATCAAGAAGGTACTGCCGAGTTCGGAGAGGCGCTGGGTGCTCAGATAGAAGCCCATGACCAGCACCGGCAGGCTGGCCGGATCCGTGGTCTCGATCCGCGAGAATGGCGCGATGCGCGAGACCGCGAACAGCAGGATGCCGGCTGGGGTCTCGATATAGGCCGAACGGGCGGCGTTGTTCTCGATCGGCGCCGTCCGGATCAGCTCCTGGATCCGCTCGACGAGCGCCGGCGTCATGATCGCTTCGGGGCTCGGCGCGCTCTCCGGCGTCCACCAGCCATATTTCAGCTCGCCCTGCGGCGACAGGATGGCGAGGAAATCGGCGATCTGGGTGTCGACGATGCCGGTGCCGATATTCGCGTCGATCCAGGCCTTGTCGCCCCGCTCATAGGCCTCGTAGGCCTCCTCCCACCACGAATAGTCGTTGGCCAGGCCCTGGACGCGCGTGTGCATGGCGTCGACGCCACCCATCACCATCGTCCGTGTCTGCTCGGCGGCCTGATCGTTCTGGCGATACGCCATCCAGGCGACGCCCGAAATGACGGTCACGATCGTGACGACAATGCCGGCCACAAGATTGAAGGTAATTCGCCCGGCGATTGGGTGAGACATACGTCGTGTCCATCTCGTTTCTTCGACGCGCTACCCTAGGCATCAGCCTTTTATGCGGCCTTAACCGGTTCCCGACGATTTTAGTGATAATTGCTGAACGGACCGTACGGGCAGAGACAGCGGTGATTCTGCGGCACTATCGACAGTTCGTCGCCTCTCTTTCATTCGGCACGAGAGGACGCGTCCGCATGAAAGACAACAGTAGACTCAGCTATAATATGGTTGACTTTGCGTTGAAAATGCCTGCAATTTCGGACCAATCACATCCACGTCAAGTCAGGGCAGCGTTGCGGGGGCAATATGAACTTCCCACCGGATGATGATTCGGCTGGGATGGCGTCTTCGGTCGCCGTCGGCTGCCCATTTCATCCCAAAGTACCGTCAAGCAACGAGTTTGACGACTGGCTGCAGACAGATCTTCGCTGTTCCGCCGGCAAGCGGGAATTCCAGCTCGGCCGCTACACCGTCGCCCATGTTCGCAACGGCTATCAGTTTGCCGACGCTCTGGATGCCTTCCGACAGGATGTCGAACAATACCGGAAGACCGGCTATCTGGCGATCGTCGCCACCCCGCTGAGCTTCAGCCATTCGGAGGAGGAACTCCGCTTCCTCGCCCAGGTCATGGTCGATGCCGGCTTCGCCGACAGCGCCGGCGCGCTGGTGAACAGCCAGACGGTGGCGATCCCGTTCGACGTGATCTGCCCGGTCACCGGCATCCCGGCCATTTACGAGTTCTTCCCGGTCGCCTTCTGCCCCCACGCCGCCGCGGTCGCCGATCCGCTTTACGACCCGGCGCTCAGCACCCCCTTCCTGGCCATCAACACCACCTCCGACGCCTTCGCCTTCGGCATGCTGGTGCGGGACCTGTGCCTGCGGCATTTCCATTGCGCCCCGCACGAGGTGCGCGAACGGAGCGAGCTGACGCGGCTGATGCAAAAATGCGCCGCCGCCTGGCAGAAGATGTCGATCAACACGATCCAGGGCTATCAGAAGGTGTCGGCGACGCCCGAACGCGCCGTGCACCTGGCGGAGGACCAGCAGTTCTGGACGGCGCCCCACAACGATCCCGTGTTCGCCGAATTGGCCAAGGAGCCGCATGATCACGAAATGCCGGTGGTCTATGCACAGCGGCTTTGCGAGAAATGGCTGGCTACGCTATTCGACGGAAAGCGCTATGAAGCGAGCCGCGACGGCCAGTCCGGCGGCATCCCGGCCTTCGACTTCAGGAAGTGAGTGCATGAGCTACACCAATGACGAGGTCATCGAGGTCCGCGCGATCAGCGAGGATCACCAGACGATCCACGCCAGGGCGGCGATCCCCAAGGACACCCTGCTCGGCTTCTTCGACGGCAAGGCGATGCTGATCGACCTCGACCGGCAGGACGATCTCGACGACTATTGGTGGCGGCAGTCCGTCCATCTCAAGCTGATCGGCCGCAAGCTGCTCTGCCTGCTGCCGATGGAAGAGCCGGCCGGCATCGATTTCCTCAACCATTCCTGCCATCCGAACACGCGGGTGGAAGACCAGCTCTATGTCTTCGCCGATCGCGACATCGCCGCGGGCGAGGAACTGACCGCCGACTACCGGACCTTCGACCTGGTGCCCCAGGGCATCCGGTGCTGGTGCCCCGAGCCGCTCTGCGAGATCTGATGCCGTCCAGGGATACGAAAACGACCGCGGCGCGCGCCCGGTACTGGCGCGTCGCAGGCGTCCTGCTGCTGATCGGCATCGAGGCGCTGCTGTTCGGCTATTCCTATCCGTTCTTCTCGCTCGCGCTGGAGAGCAAGGGCATCGCGACCTGGCTGATCGGCCTCAACGCCTCGATCGCCGGCGCCGGCATCCTGATCTTCGGCCCGTTCGTGCCCTGGCTGATCGACAGGCTGGGGCTGCGCCTGCTGGTGGCGGCCCAGTTCGCGCTGTCGCTCGCCTCCTTCGCCGCCATCTTCGTCTTTGACGACATCGTCGTCTGGTTCGTGGCGCGCTTCGTCATGGGCACCTGCTTCGCGGCGCTCTGGACGACGACCGAGATCTGGCTGAACGGCGTCGTCGACGACAAGAACCGCGGCCGCATCGTCGGCGCCTCCGGCACGCTCTACGCGGCCTGCCAGTTCATGGGACCGCTGCTTCTCAGCGGGACGGGCTCGACCGGCAGCCTGCCGCTCGTCGTCGCCATGGTGCCGCTGGCCATCGGCGTCGTGGTGGCGCTGTCGATCCGTTCGGCCGTCGGCGAGGTCGAGGACGACGAGGAGAGCGGCAACGTCCACACGCTCCGGATGTCGCTGACGCTGGCCGGCAGCCTGATCGCCGCGGCCTTCCTGACCGGCATCGGCGAGACGGCGATGCAGAGCCTCCTGCCGCTCTATGGCCTCGCCTACGGACTGAGCGAGGCCGGCGCCTCGCGCCTCGTCGCCGTCTTCAGCCTGGGCGAGGCGGTGCTGATCGTCGCGCTGGGCTGGTTCGCCGATCGGCACGGCCGGCGTCTCACGCTGATCGGCTGCGCCGTCCTCGCGGTGGTGAGCACGCTCGCCTTCCCGCTGGTGATGAACCAGGCGTTCCTGCTCGAACCCGTCGTCTTCATCGCCGGCGGCACCGTGTCCGGCCTCTACACGCTCGGCATCGTCCTCATTGGCCAGGATTTCCGCGGCCAGAGGCTGGCGGTCGTCTCGACGGGCTTCGCCATGGCCTATTCGGCCGGTTCCGTCATCGGCTCCACCCTAATCGGCGTGCTGATGGACCTGTTCGGCTCGGAAGCGCTGCCGATCTCGGTGGCGGCCGGCTTCCTGGCGCTGCTGATCTTCCTGCTGCGGCCCGGGCGAAAAGGCGCGCCGGAATTGCCGGCCGATTGAGGTCGGCGCCGCCGCCCAGCCATCCGGGGAAAGCGCCGCGCCCTGACGCGGATCGGGCTTGCCTGGAGCGTTTTCGAGCGAAGTGGGTACCGGTTCGCGTGAAGAAGACGCGACCGAACAAGGCGCTAGTGGAGGCGTACGACGCGCGCCAGCAGCATGTCCGTGATGGTGACGAACCGCCCGGGGTCGCCAAAGGCACGCGCCGACAGCATCGCGCCATAGACGGCCGACAGAAACGCGTCCGCCTCCTTGTCCGGCGTGCCGACGAGCCGCACGCTGCCTTGACGCGCTCCCAGGGAGAGGATGCGGGCCAGCCAGTCGGTCAGATCGTTGAAATGCGCCCGCACGGCGGCGGCGACATCATCCGGCAGGCTCGGTAGCTCGGCGGCCAGCATCGCCGCCACGCAGAATGGAGCCGTGTCGTCCGCGATGCACCGTTCCCAATAGCCCGTATAGGCGCGAAGCTGCGCCATCGCGTTGGGCTCCGTCTCCGCCAGTTGGCGGATCTGCGCGACGATAACGGCCCGCGACTGCTCCACCACGGCGATCGCCAGGTCGCTCTTGGCCGCGAAATGGTGGTGAATGCTCGGCTTCCGGATACCGACGGCCTCGGCAATGTCGGCATAGCTGAACCCGTTATAGCCGCGCTTCATGATGAGGCTGCGCGCCTCGCTGACGATCTGGTCGGCCGTCGTTGTGGTCATTTTTTCCCTACCTTCTAATCGGAAGATAGCCGCTTGCCATCGGCTTCGCAATCAGCCTAGACTGACTACCTACTAGAAGGTAAATAGAGGTAAGCCATGACTTCACAAGCTATCGAGCATTCCCCCGCCCCGATCGGGACGCAGCCTGTTTCGGTCCGGTTGCGGAACTACTACTTCGCACGCGCCCTCGTCGCGGCGGCCTGGGTGGCGGCGGCCTTTGCCATCGGCGACGCCGCCCCGGTCGCCGTCGCCGCCCTCCTTGTCGCCTATCCCGCATGGGATGCCGCGGCGAACCTGTTCGACGCGGCCAGCAATGGAGGATTGGCGAAGAACCGCACCCAGGCCCTCAACGTGGCCGTGAGTGCCGCGACAGCGGCAGGCGTGGCTCTGTCGCTTGGCAGCATGAACACCGTTCTCGGCGTGTTCGGCGCCTGGGCGATCTTCTCGGGCCTGCTTCAGCTCGCCACGGGCGTGCGTCGCTGGAAAACCTACGGCGCGCAGTGGGCGATGATCCTGAGCGGCGGCCAGTCGGCCCTGGCCGGCGGCTTCTTCATCAGCCGGTCGCTGGGAAGCGCCGTGCCGAGCATCCGGGATATCGCGCCCTATGCCGCGTTTGGCGCCTTCTACTTCCTCGTTTCGACTGTCCTGCTGACGCTTCGCCGCGACAAGACGGTCCGGACCTGAGGCCCGCTCGCAGAGCAACAGACGGGTTTCAGCGCCCGATGAAAAAAGGCCGCTCGCGATAGCGGGCGGCCTTTTTCTGCGGGAGGGGCTGCCGGCACGGCCGGAGCGATCAGATCGACATCTGCGTGCCGATCTCGACGACGCGGCCGGTGGGGATGTGGAAATACTCCGTCGCGTCGCTGGCGTTGATCGCGAGCTTGATGAACAGCTTGTCCTGGATGCGCGAGAACAGGTGGTGGCTCGCCGGCTTGATCGAGCGGCGCGACAGGAAGAACGACGTCGACATGATGTCGTACTTCCAGCCCTGCTTGCGGCAGAGCGCCAGCGCCGCCGGCACGTTCGGCGTCTCCATGTAGCCGAAGGTCATGAAGATGCGCGTGAAGCTGTCGTTGATCGGCTCGATCCGCACCCGGTCGGCCTCGTCGATGCGCGGCGTGTTGCTGGTGACGACCGTGAGCAGCACGTTCTTCTGGTGCAGCACGCGGTAGTGCTTGAGGCTGTGCAGCAGCGACGACGGCGCCGTCTCCGGGTCGCTGGTGAGGAACACGGCCGTGCCGGGGACCCGCACCACGCTGCTCTTCTCGAGGTTCTTCACCAGCTCGTTCAACGGCACGTCGGCGCGACGGCTCTTCTCGAACAGGATCTTGGTGCCGCGCACCCAGGTCCGCATGATGAACATGATGGTGAGCGCGAAGACGATCGGCAGCCAGCCGCCTTCGGTGATCTTCAGCAGGTTGGCGCCGAGGAAGATCAGGTCGATCAGCAGGAACGGGGCGATCAGGAGCACCGAAACCCAGAGCGGCCAGCGCCAGAAACGCCACACCACGATGAAGGCCAGGCAGGCGGTGATGACCATTTCGGCCGTCACCGAGATGCCGTAGGCGGTGGCGAGCTTGCTGGACGAGCCGAACAGCACGACGAGCAGCAGGACCGCGACCATCAGGATCGAGTTGACCTGCGGCATGTAGATCTGGCCGACATGCGTCTCGGAGGTGTGCTCGATCTCCATGCGCGGCAGCAATTTGAGCTGGATCGCCTGCCGGGTCATCGAGAAGGCGCCGGTGATGACGGCCTGCGAGGCGATCACCGTCGCCAAGGTGGCGAGCAGAACGACCGGCAGCAGCGCCCATTCCGGAAACAGCAGGTAGAACGGGTTCTTGATCGCCTCGGGATTGGCGAGGACCAGCGCCCCCTGCCCCAGATAGTTGGCGGTCAGCGCCGGAAACACGAAGGCGAGCCAGGTCGCCTGGATCGGCTTGCGGCCGAAATGGCCGAGGTCGGCATAGAGCGCCTCGGCGCCTGTCACAGAGAGGAAGGCGGCGCCGATGACGAGCAGGCTGGTGTGGCCGTGCGTCACGACATAGCTGATCGCGTGATACGGGTTGAACGCGGCGAAGATGCCGGGATCGTCGGCGATGTGCAGGAAACCGCCGATCGTCATGACCACGAACCAGAGCGCCGTGATCGGCCCGAACCAGGCGGCGACCTTGGCCGTTCCGTAGCGCTGCACGAGGAACAGCGCGGCGATGATGACGATGGTGATCGGGATGACGTAGCCATCGAAGGCGGGCGTGACCAGCGTCAGCCCCTCGACGGCGGATAGAACCGAGATGGCCGGCGTGATGACCGCGTCGCCGTAGAACAGCGCCGCGCCGGCGACGCCGAGCACGAAGATGATCGGCGCCGATCGGCCCGTCGCCCTGAGCGCGAGTGCCATCAGCGACAGCGTGCCGCCTTCGCCATTGTTGTCGGCGCGGAGCAGGATGACGACATATTTGAGCGTGACGATGATCGTCAGCGTCCAGATGATGAGCGAGATGACGCCGATCACCTCCTCGCGCGCCAGCGTGCCATGGGCCTTCTCGGCCGCGTGCAGCGCCTCGCGCAGCGCGTAGATGACGCTCGTGCCGATATCGCCATAGACGACGCCGACGGAGCCGAGTGCGAGCGTGAAGAAGCCGACGTGGGGTACACCGTTCCCGGCGCCGTGCTCTTCGGCGGTGGTTCCGGATGGCGCTGCGGTGACCGCACCGGGATTGGAGGCCCCGGTATCGGACCCCTGAGCATTCAAAGCCATGAACTGGTCATCTCGTTCACCGCGCGTACCGGCGGCCGCGCGTGCTTATAGCAGAAGCCAGAGAGCATACAACGCGCGCGGGATTGCCGCATCACTCCACGGGCGCAGGTCGCGGTTTTCGAACGGGAGCCTTGGGCTTCGCCTGCGCGGCCGGAGCCGGCGGAGCGGCGGCGACCGGTTGGGCAAAGCAGCTGATCGAGCCGATCTGGTTCGACCCGTATTGCACATAGGGCGAACTCGGCGTCTGAGCATGCTCCGACGAGATCGGCAGATAGATGTAGCAGACCGAGCCGTCGACCGGATCGCGCCAGCGCTGGATAACCGTGTCCATCAGCGGGCCGCGATAGAAAGCCTCCAGCTTCATCAGCGGCAGGCTGTCCCAGCGAGGCGTCTGTTGCTGGGATGGCTGCTGCGGCGCCGGAGGCTGGGCCTGCTGCGCCGAGGCGGCGGTGGCGACGGCGGCACAGCCGAGCGCCGCCGCCATCATCCTTCGGGCCATGTTCCGGCCGGCACGGATCGTCAAGTGCATCTCATTCCTTCCGTGCGAACCGCGCCGCCGCGTCCTTCGCGGCAGCCTCAGAACTCGAAAGCCAGCCCCACGCGACCGACATGCGAGTCGCCGCCGCCATTGCTGTAGCCGGCATGCAGCATCACCGGGCTCGAAAGGTCGAGCCGGTGCGCGACGCTGACGCCGAGGCCGACCTCGCTCTTGAACATGCCGACGCTGCCATTGATCGTCGTCTTGCCCGGGGCGGAGGGCATGAGCGGGCTGGCGAGCGCCACCGCCGCCGCGATGCCACGGCGCGACTCGTCCTGCACGGAGCCGATCTGGTTGGAGAGGTCGCCATAGGCCTGGTTCAGCTGGCCGACATTCACCGCGTCCGTCGGCGCGATGCCGGCGGCGACATTGGTAATGCGGCGCTCGGCTCCGACATCGCCGACCGAGACCGTGTTGGCCTGGCTGGCGACGGAGCCCTGGCCGATCGCCACCGAATTCTGGCCCGTCACGGTTGCCCCGGCGCCGACCGCGACGGATCCGGCCGTCGAGACGTTGCTGCCATAGCCCATCGCGACGGCGCCATTGGCGCCGGCCGCGACCGTCGCCCCGGAACCGTAAGCCATGGCGTTCGTCGCACCGGCGCCGACGCTGGCCTGATAGCCATAGGCATCCGAATAATTGGCGCCCGCGCCGACATTGGCGCCGAAGCCGAACGCATTCGAATACTGGGTGCCGGCCGCGACGCTCGCCGTTGCGCCAAAGGCGTTGGAATAGCTCGACCCGTCGCCGACGCTGGCGCTCGCACCGATGGCCGAGGCGTCGGTGGCATTGGCGCCGACCTGGGCATTGTGACCGCTCGCGAGCGAACGCTTCGCGCCGTCACCGACCTTGGCCAGCGTGCCGACGGCGGTCGCATCGTCCGCATCGATCAGAGATCGGGTGCGCGACGTCATCCGTCCCCCATCGCCATCAGCGAGGCGTTGCCGCCGGCCGCTGCGGTGTTGACCGAAATCACCTGTTCCTCGGCGAACCGCAGCAGATAGTTGGGGCCGCCGGCCTTCGGGCCCGTACCGGAAAGGCCGGAGCCGCCGAAGGGCTGGGTGCCGACGACGGCGCCGATGACGTTGCGGTTCACATAGACATTGCCGACCGCGAGCTTCTTGACGATGGCGTCGACCGTCTCGTCGATGCGGCTGTGAATGCCGAGCGTCAGGCCGTAGCCGGTCGCGGCGACGGAAGCGATCACCTTGTCGAGTTCCCTCGCCTTCCAGCGCACCACGTGCAGGATCGGGCCGAACACCTCGCGGTCGAGCGTCTTCGCCTCCCTGAGCTCGATGATGACAGGCGCCACATAGGTGCCCGCCTTCGGCGTCCTTCCCTCGAAGCGCACCGTCTCCGATTGCCGCATCGCCGCGACGTGGCGGTCGAGATTGCCCTTCGCCTCGGCGTCGATCACCGGGCCGAGATCGGTCTTCGGATCGCGCGGGTCCCCAACCGTGAGTTCGGCCGCGGCGCCGGCGATCATCTCCAGCATGCGGTCGGCGACATCCTCCTGCAGGTAGAGGATGCGCAGCGCCGAGCAGCGCTGGCCGGCCGAGCGGAAGGCCGAGGCGACGACGTCGTCGGTGACCTGCTCCGGCAGCGCCGTCGCGTCGACGATCATGGCGTTGAGACCACCCGTCTCGGCGATCAGCGGCACGATCGGTCCCTGCTTCGCGGCGAGCGCCCGGTTGATCGACCAGGCCGTCTCGGTCGAGCCGGTGAAGGCGACACCCGCGGTTAACGGATGGTTTACAAGACGGGCGCCGATCTTGCCGTCGCCGGACGCCAGCTGGCAGGCCGCGACCGGCACGCCGGCCTCGTGCAGCAGCCGGATCGCCTCGAAGGCGATGACCGGCGTCTGCTCGGCCGGCTTGGCGACGACCGCGTTGCCGGCGGCGAGCGCCGCGGTCACCTGGCCGAGGAAGATCGCGAGCGGGAAATTCCACGGCGAGATGGCGACAAAGACGCCGCGGCCGCGATATTGCAGCTCGTTGCGCTCGCCGGTCGGGCCCGGCATGCGGATCGGCTGGCCGAAATGCCGGCGCGCCTCGGCGGCATAGTAACGGCAGAAATCCGTCGCTTCACGCACCTCCGACAGCCCGTCCGCCAGCGTCTTGCCGGCCTCGCGGGCGAGCAGGTTCATCAACCGGTCGCGGTTCGCCTCGAGCAGATCCGCCATTCTTTCGAGCGCGGCGGCGCGATCCTCGACCGGCGTCGCCTGCCAGGCGCGAAAACCTGCCTGCCCCGCCTGCATGACCACGTCGACCGCATCCTCGGGCAAGGAAACGACCGAACCGACCACCGTCCTGCCATCGACCGGGCTCAGCACCGGCCGCGGCTTGGCGTCTTCGAGGGGCACCGCCACCACCGGCTTCGCGACCAGCGCCGAGCCGTCCTCGGCCTTCATGCCCTCGAGCAGCGCGGAAAGCGTCGCCGCATGACCGAACTCGAGTCCGGCCGAGTTTCGCCGGCTCGAACCATAGAGATCGACCGGCAATGGCAGGTTGCGGTTGCGGGCGCGCGCGCCACCCTCCAACGTCGTGTCGGGCCGGACCAGCAGGCTGGCGATCGGCACCGAGCGATCGCCGACCACGGCGACAAACGAGGAGTTCGCGCCGTTTTCGAGCAGGCGGCGGACGAGATAGGCGAGCAGGTCGCGGTGGCCGCCGACCGGCGCGTAGATGCGGGTCGAGACCGTCGGCACGCTCTCATGCACCGCCTTGTGCAACGCCTCGCCCATGCCGTGCAGGCGCTGCAGTTCGAAACCGGTCGCCTCGCCGGCCATTTCCAGGATGGTGGCGACGGTCAGCGCGTTGTGGGTGGCGAATTGCGGGAAGATGCGCGGCCGCAGATCCAGCAGCTTTCGCGCGCAATAGAGATAGTTCTGGTCGGTCGCCGCCTTGCGGGTGAAGACGGGATAGTCGTCCAGCCCGCGCTCCTGCGCCCGCTTGATCTCCGTATCCCAATAGGCGCCCTTGACGAGGCGGACCATCATCTTGCGGTCGAGCGCTTTTGCCAGTTCGCCGATCCAGTCGATCACCGCGGCGGCGCGCTTCTGATAGGCCTGTACGGCGAGTCCAAAGCCGTCCCAGCCGGCGAGCGATGGATCGGCCAGCGCCGCCGCGATCACGTCGAGCGACAGCTCCAGCCGGTCCGCCTCCTCGGCGTCGACGGTGAAATTCAGGTCGTATTGCTTTGCCTGCGCGGCCAGCCTGACCAGTTGCGGCACCAGTTCGGCCATGACGCGGGCGCGGTTCGTGGCCTCGTAGCGCGGATGCAGCGCCGAGAGCTTGACCGAGATGCCCGGACGGTCCGGCAGCGCCTTCTTGCCGGCGCCCTTGCCGATGGCGTCGATCGCCATGGCGTAGCTTTGGAAATAGCGCTCGGCGTCTTCGGCCGTGCGGGCGCCCTCGCCCAGCATGTCGTAGGAATAGCGGAATCCCTGCTTTTCCAGCGTCTTGGCGCGCTTCAGGCCGTCCTGGATCGTCTGGCCGAGCACGAAATGATGGCCGAGGAAGCGCATCGCCTGGCGCGTCGCGGTACGAACGGTCGGCGTGCCGACGCGCTTGACGAGGCCGGCGATGATGCCGTCGGCGCTGTCGGCCGGCGTCACGATGCGGGCCGAGAGGCCCAGCGCCCAGGTCGAGGCCGAGACGAACCATCCCTCCGCCTTGCCGCTATGCTCGCGCCAATCGGCACCACCGAGCTTGTCCTCGATCAACCGGTCCTGCGTCGCCGCGTCCGGCACGCGCAGCAGCGCCTCGGCCAGCACCATCAGCGCCAGGCCTTCGCGCGTGGACAATCCGAATTCGCGCAGAAAATCCTCGATGCCGCCGACGGCGCCGGACTGGCTGCGGATCGCCTCGATGAAGGCCGTCGCGCGCCGGTCGATGCGCGCCTCGGCGCTGGCATCGAGCATGGCGCCACGGATCGCATGGCGGATCAGCGCGGCGTCGTCACCGGCATAGGGGGCACGGAAGGGTTCGTAGGCGGTGGTCGGCATGGAAGGCTCCGAAAGGACGTTCGCCGCAATCTACCGCCTCCGGAGGCGCTGCTTTGGGGTTTGATCGCCGCCGAAACCGTGATTATCTCGGCCAGGAAGGCCATTGCCGTGATTGTCACTATCGCTTCCCTGAAGATACCGATGGATGCTCCGATGACCATGACAGACGACGATCTCGCCCGGTTCGCGGCCGAGGGCGCGGCGCCGCTGCCGCTGACAGGCCGGCAGGGCTATGTGGGGCATCGCGGCGCCCGCATCTGGTACGCGCAGTATGGCACCGGCGCGCCGGTGATCCTGCTGCATGGCGGGCTCGGGCACAGTGGCAACTGGGGCTACCAAGTGCCGGCGCTGGTCGAGGCCGGCTACGCCGTCACCGTCATCGACAGCCGTGGCCATGGCCGCAGCACGCGCGACGGAGAGCCCTATTCCTACGAGCTGATGGCGTCGGACGTCCTCGCGGTGATGGACGAGTTGGAAATCCCGAAGGCGGCGATCGTCGGCTGGAGCGACGGCGCCTGCACCGGGCTTGCGCTGGCGCGCAGCCATCCCGAGCGGATCGCGGGCCTGCTGTTCTTCGCCTGCAACGTCGATCCGAGCGGCACCAAGCCCTTCGTGCCGACGCCGGTGATCGATCGTTGCTTCAGCCGCCATGTCGCGGACTACGCGGCGCTTTCCGTGACGCCGGACGACTTCAAGGCCTTTTCGGAGGCCGTCTCGGTCATGCAGGGCACGCAGCCCGACTACGACGCGGCGGACCTCGCGGCGATCGACGTGCCGGTCCTCGTCGTCCAGAGCCCCGACGACGAGTTCATCAAGACGGAACACGCGGAATATCTGGCGCGATCCCTGCCGCAGGGGCATCTGCGCCTCATCGAGGCCGTCACCCATTTCGCGCCGCTGCAGCAGCCGCAGCTTTTCAATGCCACGGCCCTCGGCTTCCTGGCCACGCTGCCCTCCGACTGACCTGATCTTTTCGAGAAAGACCCGATCCGCATGGACCGCATCGACCGCGCCATCCTGAAGGCCCTGCAGGCGGATGGCCGCATCACCACGCTCGAGCTCGCCGCCAACGTCAACCTGTCGCCGACCGCGACGGCGGACCGGGTCAAGCGGCTGACCCGCGACGGCTATATCGAGGGCTATCATGCCCGCCTTTCGGCCGAGAAGCTCGACCTCGGCCTGCTCGTCTTCGTCGAGGTCAAGCTCGACCGCACGACGCCGGACGTGTTCGACCATTTCGCCAAGGCCGTCCGCCGCGCGTCGGAGGTGATGGAGTGCCACATGGTGGCGGGCGGGTTCGACTATCTGATCAAGGCCCGCGTCAGCGACATGAACGCCTACCGCGCCTTCCTCTCCGACAGCCTGCTGTCGCTGCCCGGCGTTCGCGAGACACACACCTACGCGGTGATGGAAGAGGTCAAGAATACGGATCTTCTGCCGCTTTAGGCGGAGGACGGGATCGACGCACGATTTCCCTGCCAAGAGCCGGCCAGCCGGGAGGAACCCTGTTCAACCGTCATGCAGCGCTCGAATTCCATCATCCTGAGGTGCCCGAGCGCAGCTCGGGCCTCGAAGAACACACGGCCTCGGTGCAGCTTATTGATTGCACCGCCGCTCTGCGTGCTTCGAGACGGCCCTGCGGGCTTCCTCAGCATGATGAGGGAGGTGTTTTGCATAGACGGCCCCCACGCCTGCATGACCATTCGCGAGCCTCCCCATTTTCGCCGCGGAATGGATCCCGGGTCTTCGCCCGGGATGACGGCGAGCTTGGGTGTTAGGCCACGCCCACCCAACAAAAAGCCCTCCCCCGCGCGCGGGAGAGGGCCGGATGTCCGGTCAGGCCGATCCAATCAGAACGGCGAGTCGGGGTAGTAGAAGTCCTTGGCGTTTTCCTTCGTCACCAGCGTGGCGTCGAGGATGTAGCTGCCACGGACCGGCAGGTGGTCGTAGAGACCGGCGGCCGTCAGGTCCATCGCGACGGCGACCATCGCCGGCGGATAGAGGATGTCGACCGGGATCATCTTGTCGCCGTCCATGACCTTCTTGATCATGTCCTTCATGCCGGCGCCGGCAATCACGAACTGGATGTCCTCGCGCTTGGCCTGGTTGATGGCCTCGAGCACGCCAACGGCCATGTCGTCGTCCTGGGTCCAGACCGCGTCGATCTGCGGATACTTGGCCAGGTAGTCCTGCATGACCTTGAACGCGTCGTCGCGGCTCCAATTGCCGAACTGACGATCGAGCACTTCGATGTCGCTGCCGGCAATGCCCTCGTCGAAGCCCTTGTTGCGCTCCTCATCGATGACGATCGGCAGGCCGCGGATGACCACGACCTTGCCCTTGCCGTTCAGCTTTTCCTTGATGTACTCGCCGGCGACGCGGCCGAGCGCCGGATTGTTGCCGGCGACATAGAGATCGGCGACCGAGTTGTCGGTGAGCGCGCGGTCGACGACCGTGATGAACACGCCCTTGTCCTTGACCTGGCGGATCGGGTCCGTCAGCTCGTCGGAGTTGTGCGGCAGGGTGACGAGCGCGTCGATGCCCTGGGTCGTCAGGTCCTCGAGTGCATTCGCCTGAGAGGCGCCATCCGGCGACGTCTTGACGATGACCTTGAGGCCCGGATAGCGCTGCTCAAGGCGCTTGGCCTGCTCCTGCGCGTGATAGACGACGCCGCCCGTCCAGCCGTGGTCGGCGGCCGGAATGGAAACGGCGATGGTCTTGCTTTCCTGTGCCTGCGCCAGGCCGGCGACGAGCATCAGGCCCGCGGCGACCGAACCGAGTAGAAGCTTCCGCATTTCTCTCTCCCTCGTTGAACCAGTCACTCCGGAGGATTAACTCCTCCCTTTCGCCTCACCGCTGCCGGACAAGCGAGCGCTGAACCAGCATCGCGATGATGATGATCGCGCCCTGAACGGCTCCGATGAGGTATTCGCTGACGAAGTTGGACAGCACCATGATGTTGCCGACCACCTCGAGAATGAGTGCGCCGCAGATCGTGCCCCAGATCCGGCCGACGCCGCCCTTGAGCGCCGTGCCGCCGATGACGACGGCGGTGATCGCCTGCAACTCCCAGAGCAGGCCCGTCGTCGGCGTGGCGGCGCCGAGGCGCGGCACGTAGACGAGGACCGCGATGGCGACGCAGACGCCCTGGATGACATAGGTGAGCGTGCGCACGCGGTTGACCGGAATACCGGAATAGCGCGCCACGTCCTCGTTGGATCCGACCGCCACGACGTGGCGGCCGAAGGCCGTGCGGTACAGCAGGAAGGCGCCGATCAGCGCCACCGCGAGAATGACCAGGATCGGGATCGGCACGCCGAAGACATTGCCGAAATAGATCGGCCGGTAGGCGGCACGCAGATCCGGCGCCTTCATGGCGATCGAGCCGCCCTCGGCGAGATAGATCGTCAGCGCGCGGAAGATGCCCATCGTGCCGAGCGTGACGATGAAGGGCTCTATCCGGCCGGCCGTGGTGATGACGCCGTTGGCGAGGCCGCAGAGCGCGCCGACGCCGATCGCGAGCAGCATGGCGACCGCGAGCATCGGGATCTGGCCTTCGATCACCCCGGTATTCATGAACAGGATCATGACGCCGGCGACGAAGGCCGACATGGCGCCCACCGACAGGTCGAGGCCCCCGGCCGAGATGACGAAGGTGGCGCCGACCGCGATGATCGCGATGAAGGCGCTGCGCGTCAGCACGTTGAGCAGGTTGTCGACGCCGAGGAAGTTCGGGTTCACCAGCGCGCCCAGCACCAGCAGGAACGCGAGCGCGACGAAGGGCGCGACGGCCCGGAGATCGATGTCGCCGAGCGATCGACGCGCGGCGGTCTTGGTAGCCGTGGTATCGGTCATGCGTGTTCCGCCATCGAGGCGGCCTCCCTCGATGTCACACCCGTCGCCAGCACGACGATCTCGTCCTCGGTCATGTGCCGGCCCGTCACCTCGCCGGCGATGTGACCGTTGCGCATGACGAGGATCCGGTCGCAAATGCCGATCACCTCCTGCATCTCGGAGGAGATGACGATGACCGACTTGCCGCTTTCGGCGAGCTCGGCGATGAATTTGTAGATCTGTTCCTTGGTGCCGATGTCGATGCCGCGCGTCGGCTCGTCGATGATGACGATCTTCGGATCGAGCAGCATCATCTTGGCGAGCAGCAGCTTCTGCTGGTTGCCGCCCGAGAGCTGGCCGGCGAGCAGGTCCTTGTTGCGCGTGCGGATATCGAACTCGGCGATCGCGCCGTCGAGCGCCTTCGCCTCCTTGCGGCGGTCGATCAGCATGCCGCGCAGGAACTGGCCGAGGGCCGCCAGCGTCAGGTTGATGCCGAGGTTCTGGGCGAGCAGCAGCCCTTTGCCCTTCCGGTCCTCGCTCAGATAGACGATGCCGGCCCGCATGCTGTCGCGCACGGTGACGAAATTCACCGGCTTGCCGTTCAGCTTCACCTTGCCATGCGCCGGACGCAGCCCGACGACGCCTTCGAGCAACTCGGTACGGCCGGCGCCGACGAGGCCGGCGAAGCCGAGGATCTCACCCTGCTTCAGCTTGAAGGACGCGTCGCGGGCATAACCCGGCACGTCCATGCCGTCGACTTCGAGCGCGTAGTCGGCGGCCGTCGTCGCGACGCGGTCGGGATAGAGCTTGGCGACGTCGCGGCCGACCATCAGCCGCGCCATGTCGACGGGCTCCAGCCCCTCGGCCGGACGCGTGGTGATCAGCTTGCCGTCGCGCAGCACCGTCACGCGGTCGGCGATTTCCTTCACCTCCGGCAGGCGATGCGAGATGTAGAGGACGGCGGCGCCCTTCTTCTTGATGTCGAGGATGACGCGCAGGAGCGCGTCGGTCTCTGTCAACGTCAGCGACGCGGTAGGCTCGTCGAAAATGACGACCCGGTGCGGCACCAGCAGCGCGCGGGCAATCTGCACCAGCTGGCGCTGGGCGATCGAGAGCCGACCGACCACGAAGTTCGGATCGATCTCGATGCCAAGCGCGCGGACAGCCTCGGCCGCGCCCTTGATCATCGCCTTGTCGTCCAGCGTCAGTCCCTTGCGGATCTCGCGGCCGAGATAGATGTTCTGCGCGACGGTCAGGTCCGGCGCGAGCAGGATCTCCTGGTGCACCAGGACGATGCCGCGATGCTCCGCGTCGACGGGGCCGGCCATGACGACCGGCGCTCCGTCGATCTTCAGTTCCCCCTTCGTCGGCGCGAGATGGCCGGCGAGGATCTTCATCAGGGTGGATTTTCCGGCACCGTTCTCGCCGATGATGGCGTGGACCTCCCCGGGCACCAGAGACAGGTTGATGTCTCCCAGCACCTCGACGGGCCCGAACGATTTCGAAATTCCCACCGCCTCGAGGAGAGGCGGTTTTCCGGTCGTCACCATCTCTCCTCCCCAGGTGATGATGTCAGCCGACCTTCGTCCAGACGTTACCCGCCTTGGACGAAGCGACCGCCGCTTCGATGAACTGCATGCCGACAAGGCCGTCCTCGACCGTCGGGTAGAGCACTTCGGCGTCGGGCTTCTTGCCCTCGCGCGCGGCATGGATGGCCCGCGCCGCCTCAGTATAGATGTTGGCGAAGCCTTCGAGATAGCCCTCGGGATGACCGCCGGGCACGCGGCTGACGCGGGTGCCCTCGGCCCAGGCGCCGGCGCCGTTGCGGGTCAGGAGCTGCTTGGGCTCGCCGAAGCGGGTGAACCAGAGATAGTTCGGGTCCGCCTGCGTCCATTCGAGGCCGCCCTTGGTGCCGTAGACGCGAAGCTTCAGGCCGTTCTCGTTGCCGACCGCGACCTGGCTGGCCCAGAGCATGCCCTTGGCGCCGCCCTTCCACTTCAGCAGGATCTGCACGTCGTCGTCGACCTGGCGGCCCTCGACGAAGGTCGAGAGCTGCGCCAGCAATTCGTCCAGCTCGAGGCCGGTGACGAAGCAGGCGAGGTTATAGGCATGCGTGCCGATATCGCCGATGCAGCCGCCGGCGCCAGTCCGCTTCGGGTCGGTCCGCCACTCGGCCTGCTTGTTGGTGCCGGAGGCCTCGGCCTTCTCGGTCAGCCAATCCTGCGGATACTCCGCCTGCACCAGGCGGATCTCGCCGAGCTCGCCCTTGGCGATCATGGCGCGCGCCTGCCGGATCATCGGATAGCCGGTGTAGTTGTGCGTCAGGGCGAAGATCTTGCCCGACGACTTCACCAGATCCACCAGCTCCTTCGATTCCTCGACCGTCAGCGTCATCGGCTTGTCGCAGATGACGTGGATGCCGGCGTTCAGGAACGCCTTGGCGGCCGGGGCGTGCATGTGGTTCGGCGTGACGATCGCCACCGCCTCGATGCCGTCCGGACGGGCGGCCTCGGCCTTGGCCATCTCCTCGAACGAGGTGTAGGCGCGGTCGTCGGCGATGCCGAGATCTTTGGCCGACGACCTGGCGCGGGCGGCGTCCGACGACAGCGCGCCGGCGACCAGCTCGTACTGGTCGTCCATGCGGGCGGCGATGCGGTGCACCGCGCCGATGAAGGCGCCCTGCCCGCCGCCGACCATGCCGAGGCGGATGCGCCGACCGGCGGTTTCTTCCTTGCTGGCTCCGATTGCCATGATGGTCTCCCGATCCTGATTGCGTTGCCGAGTTAGGCGATGCCGAGAATGCGGCGGTTGGCCGCCTCGTCGGTGCCGGAGCCGGCAAAATCGTCGAAGGCATGCTCGGTGACGCGGATGATGTGGTGCTTGATGAAATCGGCACCCTCGCGCGCACCGTCTTCCGGATGCTTCAGCGCGCATTCCCACTCGAGCACGGCCCAGCTGTCATAGTCATACGCGGTCAGCTTGGAGAAGACGGCGCCGAAATCAACCTGGCCGTCGCCGAGCGAACGGAAGCGGCCGGCGCGGTTCACCCAGCTCTGATAGCCCGAATAGACGCCCTGGCGGCCGGTCGGGTTGAACTCGGCGTCCTTCACGTGGAAGGCCTTGATGCGCTCGTGGTAGATGTCGATGTAGTCGAGATAGTCGAGCTGCTGCAGCACGAAGTGCGAGGGATCGTAGAGCAGGTTGGCGCGGGGATGGTTCTTCACCTCGGCGAGGAACATCTCGTAGGTGATGCCGTCATGCAGGTCCTCGCCCGGATGGATCTCGTAGGCGACGTCGACGCCGTTCTCCTCGAACACGTCGAGGATCGGCGTCCAGCGGCGGCCGAGTTCGGCGAAGGCTTCCTCGACCAGGCCGGCCGGACGCTGCGGGAACGGATAGAGGAACGGCCAGGCGAGCGCGCCCGAGAAGGTCGGATGCGCCTTGAGGCCCAGATTCTTCGAGGCCTTGGCGCAACGCTTCAGGTGGTCGACGGCCCATTCCTGGCGCGCCTTCGGATTGCCGCGCATCGCGGGGATGGTGAAGCCGTCCATCAGCTCGTCATAGACCGGGTGCACGGCGACCAGCTGGCCGATGATGTGCGAGGCGAGCTCGGTGATCTCAAGGCCGTGCTTGGCGGCGGTGCCGGCCAGCTCGTCGCAGTAATCCTTGGATTCCGAAGCCTTGTTCAGGTCGATCAGGCGGCTGTCCCAGGTCGGGATCTGCACGCCCTTGTAGCCGAGCGAAGAGGCCCAGCCGCAGATCGCGTCGAAGGAGTTGAACGGTGCGGCATCGCCCGCGAACTGCGCCAGGAAGATGGCCGGACCCTTGATCGTCTTCATCGCATGTCTCCTTCGGATCTGTCGTCGGGGCTGACGCCCATGGTTCGGTGGTCGGTTGCAGCCGGAACAGCGCGCTAAGGCACATTGTCCCGGATGAAGATGTCGATCTTGATGCGCTCCTGGCCTGGCACGATCTCCATGCCCTCGCGCATGGCCAGCAGGATGCGGGCCGCGCTGCGGGCCATGTGGCCAGGGTCCTGGTTGATGATGGCGTCGATGGTGCCGCGGATCAGATGGCGGCGGCTGAAGACGGTCAGCTCATGTGCCACGAAGACGATGTCGCGCGTGCGGCCGGACTGCTCCAGCGCCGCGACGATGCCCGGCGTGCCGGCGCCGACATTGTAGATGCCGACGAGATCGGCGTGCTCGGCGAGCAGCGCTTCCGCCACCTGCTGCACCCGTTCGTCCTCGTCGCGCCCCTCGCGGACTGGCAGCACTTCGAGTTCGGGATATTCGCGTGCGATGATCTGCTCGAAGCCGTATTGCCGCTCGATGTGGTCACGCAGCGCCAGCGAGCCGGCGATCAAGCCGACCTTGCCGCGGCGCGCACCGACGAAGCGACCGAGCAGGCTCGCCGCCGTGCGGCCGGCCGCGAAATTGTCGATGCCGACGAAATGCGAGCGCCGCGTGCCCGGCAGGTCCGAGACCAGCGTCACGACCGCGGTGCCCTGGGCGATGATGGCGTTGATGGCTTCCGCGACGGCCGGATGGTCGAGCGCCACCACCGCAAGGCCGTCAATGTCGGCCGGCAGCCTTTCGAGCGCCGTCGCCAGCGCCTCGCCGTCGAAGACATCGACCTGCGTGACGTTCAGCAGGACACGCTCCTGCACGTAGCGCTCGGCCGTGGCGCGGAACTCGGCCTCAAGGATGCGCATGAACTCGTTGGTGCCGCTCGGGAGCAGGATCTCGAAGCGATAGTCGCGGCCACGCGCCAGACGCGAGGCCATGCGATCCGGCTGATAGTTCAGCCGGTCGACAGCGCTCTGTACCTTCTCGACCGTTCGCGCATGGACGCCGGCTCTCCCGTTCAGCACGCGATCCACCGTCGCGAGACTGACGCCAGCCTCCCGGGCGACGTCTTGCAGCGTCGTCTTGCCCACGAGGAACTCCTCCCTGGTGATGAAATAGCATCAGGAAATGAGGTGGGCAACTCAAAGATCGAAACGGCCGGGATCAGGGCGTGGACAGCGCCAGGGCCCCCTCCAGAATGGCCTTTTCGAAATCACTGACGAGCAGGTCGACGCGAATCGTCCATCGGCCGCCGCCCGACATGCCAGGCACCTCGGCCCGCCAGCGACCGTCCTCGTCCGGCCTCGCCGCGACGCGGATCGGTTCGATCCGGCCATCGGCCGGCGCGAGTTGCGCCTCGACCGCGAGCGGCCTGAACGGCACGCCATCGCCGTCCAGCGGCTCGATCGCGAGGGTCGCCGCGCCGGCGCGCGGGATGACGACGACCTCGGCCATGGCGCGCGTGCCGTGCAGATGCAGCTCGACCGGCACGGCGGTCCCCGCCAGCGCGCGCGGCGGCGGCGTGAAACGCCAGGTCGCGGCAAGACCGAAGACGAGAACGACAAGCGCAAGCTCGGCGACGATCCCGCCGACGATACGCCGCGCCGCAGCCGCGTCTCCGCGCAGTAGCGGCGCCGTCGTCACGCAGCGATTGTAGAGCGCGAGCAGGCAGATCACGGCCACGGCGACGAGCTTGGCGAGCAGGATGCGCCCATAATCCGTCCGCCAGAGAGCCGCGACCGACCCCAGCTGTACAACGGCGATGACGATGCCGCTCAGGAGCAGGACACCGAATACCGCCGGCGCGGCCACGGAGAAGCGGGCCAGCGCGGCCCGACCACCACCGGAGCGAAGCGCCACCGCGAGCGGCAGCAGCGCGCCGGCCCAGAGCGCGATGCCGCTCGCATGCAGGAAGACCAGCGGCCGCATCAGCCATTGCGGATGCGCGGCGGAGGCATGGCCGGTCGCGGCCAAGGCCAGCCCCGGCCCGAGCAAAGCGAGCGCGGCGAGCGAGCGACGGAGGCGCAAATCCCCTGCGCGCGTCGCCGCCAGGGCGAGGATGGAGGCCAATGCGGCGAGGATCGCCGTCCGGCCGAAGCTCGTGGAGAGGCCGGCCAGCCAGACCGATGCGCTCGCCAGCGCCGCGAGCGGCAGATCCAGCGCGTCCAATCCCTGCGCGCCAAGCCCTGCCGCCGCCGCGACAAGACCGGAGCCCAGCAGAAGCACGAGCGCCCGGCGCAACCTGCCCGCCCGGAGCGGCCGGTGCGTCGACCAGCAGGCGAAGAAGACGCCGCCAACGCCGAGGAACAGGCCGAGATAGATACCGCCCCGCGCCAGCCAGAGCAGCGTCGCGACGCCGGGTTGGCGTGTGGAGGCGTCCGTCCCCACAGCAGTAGCGCTAGGCGCGCCGATGGAAAACACCAGCGTGCCGCCGATCGGATGGCCATCCTCGGACACGACCCGCCAGCTCACCACCTGGGTGCCCTGGGGAAGCGACGGCGGCAGCGGCAGGACGAGCCGCGCGCCGTCCGCCCGCGCATCGGTCAGTTCGGCAGCACTCCCGTCCGGCTGGAGCAGCCGGAAGACGAGCGGCGCGACCGGTTCGCTGAACACCAGTTCGACCTGATCGGGGCCCGCCGGCAGGACGCTCCCGGCCGCCGGCTCGCTCGCCACCAGCGCGGCATGCGCCAGGGCTCCCCGCGACGCCATGGGCGTCGCGAGGATGATCAGGGCGAGGCACATCAAGATGCCGCGCAACGACATGGATCAGCCCTTGGGCTTCAGGATCACGGCCGGGGCCGGGCTCTCATAGTCGTCGTCCGACTTGCCGGCGGCCGGGATCTCGATCCAGCGCTCGGAGCCCTTCTCGCATTCCTGGACGACCGGGAAATAGAGCGGCCCGGTCGGCAGATCCGCCGTCAGATAGGCACGGAAGGCGAACTCGTCATAGAAATCGTCCGGCAGGCTGCCGCCCGACCAGACGATTTCCTTCACACCCTCGGACACCTTGGCGCCCCAGAGATCGTAGCTCCTCGCATAGGCGCCCTTGACGGTCTCTACCGTCCAGCCCGGCTTCGGCTGCGGCTTGACGTTGACCACGCCCTCGGGGACCTGAACCCGGAGCTTGACAGTGGGCGAGCCGGCGCAGCCGTGCCCGACCTGCAGGACGGCCTTGTAGCTGCCGCCGAGCGCGGCCTCGGGCGTCGCGAGCGTGACATGGGCCGCGGCGGCGGAAGCGGTAAGGAGCAGGCCACCGGCGGCGCCCGCGAACGAAAGCTTGTTCATGAGAATAACCTGAAATCGCAAAGGGTTGCCGGCACATGCCGCACCGGCTCGAAACGGCCGTCGCGAGGGACGACCGGCGATTTCAGGCGCGTGGTGGACCGCGTGCGTCGGGCAGGAAGACGAGCGTCGCGCCGGCATCGACCGCGAGAACGAACGGCGGAACGGAGACGCTTGCATGCCGTTCCGGCGGCTGCGGCGCGAACCCGGCGGCGGGGCCGAGCGCCTTCGCCACATGGGCGAGGACGCAGAGATCGCAGGACGCGATCGTCGTGCCCTTGGCGGGATCGGATTGCTGCTCGGCCGGCAGGCAGAGGATCGTCAGCCCGCTGCGGTCGCCCATGGCGAGCCGCGCCTCGGCGGTCGCATGGATCGGCGCCAGCAGGGTGAGCACGAGCAGGGCCAGCACGCCGAAGGCGCGCCCCGTCTCTCCCGCGATCGCCTGCCAGGGATCTCTCATCATCGCTCCCGCGGGCCACATGCCCGCACGCAGGCCGAGTGTTACAGAGCTTTGGCGCGCCGGACCAGTGCGACGCATCGGATCGGATGTCGCACGCGCCGGAACGCTCGCCCGCCAAACGGGGGATTTCGGGCTTTGCCGTGGCGACCGCCCGCCGAAGCCCCTAGACTGGCGGCCGATTGAACCGGCCGCAACGAGGCCGGGCACTGCGGGAGAAGAGCCTGATGAAGACCGACACCGCCCCCTTCCGGCTTGAGGACTACCGCGCCCCGGCCTTCACCATCGACACGGTCGATCTGAACTTCGCGCTGGCGCCGAAGGCGACGCGCGTCACGGCGAAACTCGCCATCCGGCCGAACACGGACGAAGCCGCCGAGGGCAAGCTGGAACTCATCGGCGACGAGACGGTCCTCAAGGGCCTGAAGCTCGACGGCGTCGCTCTGCCGGCAGATCGCTTCACGGCGACGCCGCATTCGCTCGTGATCGAGGGGGTTCCGAACGGGCCGTTCACGCTGGAGATCGAGACGGAAGTCGATGCCGACGCCAACACCAAGCTGATGGGCCTCTACCGCAGCAGCGGCACCTATTGCACGCAGTGCGAGGCGGAAGGCTTCCGGCGGATCACCTATTTCCTCGACCGCCCGGACGTGCTCGCCGTCTACACGACGCGCATCGAGGCGTCCAAGGCCGACGCGCCGATCCTGCTCGCCAACGGCAACCCGGTCGAGAGCGGCGACATCGCGGGCACCGACCGCCATTTCGCCGTCTGGCACGATCCCTTCCCCAAGCCGTCCTACCTGTTCGCCATGGTGGCCGGCGATCTCGGCGTGAGCACCGATACCTTCCGCACGATGTCGGGCCGCGATGTCGAACTGCGCATCTATTGCGAGCACGGCAAGGAGGCGCGCTGCGGCTATGCGATGGACGCGCTGAAGCGCTCGATGAAGTGGGACGAGGACGTCTTCGGGCTGGAATACGACCTCGAGATCTTCGTCATCGTCGCCGTGTCCGATTTCAACATGGGCGCGATGGAGAACAAGGGCCTCAACATCTTCAACGACAAGTACGTGCTGGCCGACCCCGATACGGCGACCGACGCCGACTACGCCAATGTCGAAGGCGTCATCGCGCACGAATATTTCCACAACTGGACCGGCAACCGCATCACCTGCCGCGACTGGTTCCAATTGTGCCTGAAGGAGGGCCTGACGGTCTTCCGCGACCAGGAATTCTCGTCCGACATGCGCTCGCGCGCGGTCAAGCGGATCGCCGATGTGCGCACGCTGCAGGCGCGCCAGTTCCCCGAGGACGGCGGCCCCCTCGCCCATCCGGTCAGGCCGGAAATCTATCATGAAATCAGCAACTTCTACACGCCGACCGTGTATGAGAAGGGCGCCGAGGTGGTGCGCATGCTGAAGACGATCCTCGGTCCCGAGGATTTCCGGAAGGGCATGGACCTCTATTTCGAGCGCCATGACGGCGAGGCGGCGACGGTCGAGGATTTCGTCGCCAGCTTCGCCGACGCGGCGAATGTCGACCTGACCCAGTTCAAGCTCTGGTATTCGCAGGCCGGCACGCCGCAGATCGTCGCCAAGGGCAGCTATGACGAGGTCGCCCAGACCTACCGCCTGTCGCTGGCCCAGACCGTGCCCGCGACGCCGGGCCAGAGCCACAAGCGGCCGATGCACACCCCGATCCGCTTCGGTCTGATGGGGCCAAACGGCGAGGACATGGGCTACAGCGCCGTCGAGGGCGGCCATGTCGCGGATGGCGTCATCCACCTGACCGAGGCGAGCCAGACGCTCGCCTTCTCCGGCGTCGGCGCGCGTCCCGTGCCGTCGCTGCTGCGCGGCTTCTCCGCGCCCGTCCGCCTCGCCATCGACATCTCGACGGCGGACCTGCTGTTCCAGGTCCGCGCCGACAGCGACCCATTCAACCGCTGGCAGGCGGCCCAGACGCTCGCCATGCGCAACCTGATCGCGAGCACCGGCGAACAGGTGCTGGGGCGTACGCCGACCGCCGAGCCGGCGCTGATCGAGGCGCTCGGCGAGGTGCTCGACAATGAGCGCCTCGAGCCGGCCTTCCGCGCGCAGGTGCTGCAATTGCCGAGCGAGGCGGACATCGCCCGCGAGATCGGCCGCGACGTCGACCCCGACGCGGTCGCGGCCGCGCGACGCGCGCTGCGCCTGGCCATCGCCACCGGGCTCGAGGACCGGCTGGAGCACCGCTACGCGGCGCTCTCCGGCGACGATGCCGCCTATTCGCCGGATGCCGGCAGCGCCGGACGGCGGGCGCTGCGCAACACGGTGCTCGACCTGCTGCTGGCGACCGGGACGGCCGCCGCGACCGAGCGGGCGCTGCGCCACTACGAGACAGCGCACAACATGACCGACCGGCTGGCCGCCGTCGGCGCCCTGTCGCAGGCCGGCCTGCCGGAACGGCGACTTCTGCTCGACGCCTTCCACGACCGCTATGCCGGCGACGCGCTCGTGCTCGACAAATGGCTGATGATGGAAGCGACGGTACCGGCGCCCGAGACGCTGGACCGGGTGCGCGAACTCACGCGCCATCCCTCCTACCAGCCGAACAATCCGAACCGGATCCGGGCGCTCGTCGGCAGCTTTGCCGGCGCCAACCAGACCCAGTTCAACCGCGCCGACGGAGCCGGCTACGACTTCCTCGCCGACTTCGCGCTCGATCTCGACAGGCGCAATCCGCAGACGACGTCGCGCATTCTGGTGAGCTTCCGCTCATGGCGCGCGCTCGAAGCAGGACGCCGTGCCAAGGCCGAATCAGCGCTGAAGCGGATCGCCGCAGCGGAAGGCCTCTCGCCCGACACCAGGGACATCGTCACACGGACGCTCGCCTGAGCGTCCGCCCTCCAGAAACCGCAGTTTTCCGCTATTGCTCGACCACCCGGCAGCACCCGCCGCCGGCGCGGAAAATTATGCTTAACGAAACCCTAATGGCGTCTGGACATTGCGATTCGCGTCGATTCAAATGGGGGTGATTCGGGGCACGGGACTGACCCGATGACAGCGAAATTATGGGGGCCGAGATGGCGCGGGCAGAGACAGCCAGTGCGTCTGCGAGCGAGCGCATGCCTATTGCCAGGATGTTGTTTCGACGCAAGCAGATGATCAAGGGCCACGCCAGGCTGCTTGCCAAGCCGGCCTATGAGAAGCTTGTCGCCTCCGAGCCGATCCTGCGCCGCTGCATCCCCGTCCTCATCGTCATCTTCCTGCTGATCGTGGCGCTCGCCCGCTTCATGCAGCTCTACGACCTGCGCATGGAGCGCGAGAACCAGGCTCGCGACATGATGAGCATGGTCGCGAACTCGCTCGTCCAGTCGCTCGATCAGGTCGAGCCGACCCTGCCTGCCGAACGCTACCAGATGGCGGTCCAGAACGCCCTCGACAACGCCCTGCCCCAGACGACGAGCACCACCGGCCAGCGCGTCTATGTCGCCGACGCGACGGGACAGGTCATCGCTACAGCGCCGCGCTCGGCCGGCGAGGAAGCCCGCGACTTCAGCACCGTCGTCTCCGGCGCCCAGCCCCTGGTGATCTTCGGCGAACGGGCCGGCGTGCTCTCGGTCGACCTCGACGGCGACCAGCCGGCGCTCGCCACGCTCCGCCATCTGAACGGCCGCCTCGGCTTCGTCGCCGTCGCGACGCCCCTGCCGGCGATCTATCGCGACTGGCGCGCCGAGGTATCGCTCAACGTCTCGATCTTCATCGGCACCAGCGGCATCCTGCTCGTCATCCTCTACGGCTATTTCTCGCAGTCGGCCCGCGCCCAGGAAGCCGACCAGATCTACCAGGAGACCTATGACCGCTTCGACACGGCGCTGCGCCGCGGCCGCTGCGGCCTGTGGGACTGGGACGTCGCCCGCGGCCGGCTGTTCTGGTCGAAGTCGATGTTCGAGCTTGTCGGGATGGCGCCGCGCGACGCGCTGCTCGGCTTCGGCGAGGTGAACGGCCTCGTGCATCCGGACGACGGCGACCTGATGAACCTGGTGGAGGCGCTCTACGAGGCGAACGAGACCACCGTCGACCGCATGTTCCGCATGCGCAAGGCCGACGGCAGCTACGTCTGGCTGCGCATCCGCGTCGAACTGGTCGATGCCGATGGCGCCGAGCCACATCTGATCGGCATCGCCGTCGACGTGACGGAGCAGATGCGCCTCGCCGAAAGCTCGCACACCGCCGACATCCGCCTGCGCGACGCGATCGAGACCATCTCGGAGGCCTTCGTGCTCTGGGATGCCGAGAACAGGCTGGTGATGTGCAATTCCAAGTATCAGCAGCTGCACGGCATTCCGGAAAGCGTCCTGCAGCCGGGCACGCCCTACGCCACCGTCATCGGCGCCGGCCACCAGCCGATCGTGCAGGCCCAGATCCCGAGCGAGGGCCGGGTCGAGGAAGGCGCGCGGTCGTTCGAGGCGCAGCTGAATGACGGGCGCTGGCTGCAGATCAGCGAGCGCCGCACCAAGGACGGCGGTTTCGTCTCCGTCGGCACCGACATCACCACCATCAAGCGCCACGAAGAAAAGCTGATCGACGGCGAGCGCCGGCTGATGGCCACCATCGCCGACCTGCGCCAGTCGCGCCAGAAGCTCGAGCTGCAGGCCCAGGAGATGGTCGATCTGGCCGAGAAGTATTCGGAACAGAAGGATCGCGCCGAGGCCGCGAACCGCACCAAGTCCGAATTTCTCGCCAATATCAGCCACGAGCTGCGCACGCCGCTCAACGCCATCATCGGCTTCTCGGAGATCATGCAGTCCGGCCTGTTCGGACCGCTCGGCTCGCCGAAATACGGCGAGTACTGCCAGGACATCAACGCGAGCGGCAACTTCCTGCTGAACGTGATCAACGACGTGCTCGACATGGCCCGCATCGAGGCCGGCCGGCTCACGCTCGACATGGAGCCGTTGCAGCTGGACGAGATCGTCGACGAGGCGGCGCGTGTGATGTCGCCGGAGGCGGCCGCGCGCAAGGTGACGATCGAGGCCGACCTGGAGGATACGCTCTCGCTCAACGCCGACCGCCGCGCGGTCAAGCAAATGGTGCTCAACCTGCTGTCGAACGCGGTCAAGTTCACGCCGGAGAACGGCCATATCGGCATCCGCGCCCGCCGCATCGGCAACGCCGTGACGCTAACCATCGAGGACAATGGCATCGGCATTCCGAAGGAAGCGCTGAAAAAGCTCGGCCAGCCCTTCGAGCAGGTGCAGAACCAGTTCACCAAGAGCCACAAGGGCTCGGGCCTGGGCCTCGCCATCACCCGCTCGCTCGCCGAGCTGCATGGCGGCGCCATGCGCATCCGCAGCCAGGAAGGCCGGGGCACGATCGTCTCGATCCGCCTGCCGCTGGCGCAGACCGTCGAGCCGGAGCCGCCGACCGGCGCCTCGGCCGGCGTCGCCCTCAGGCTCGGCGCATCCGCCGAACCCTCGCGATAGGCGGCCGGCCGCCCCGGCGGGCCAGAGCCGTCCAGCGCTTCATGGAAACGTCGAACGACTCTAGCGCCTTGTTTCATCGCGTTTTCTTCACGCGAACCGGCATCCACTTCGCTCGAAAACGCTCTAGGTCTTCCGGGGCTTGCGAACCTTTCCGATGATCCGCTCGAAGGCGGCGCGGACATCCTTCTGAGTCGACTGGACATGGGCGTCGAGGGTCGGGAAATCCGGCAGTTCGCCGGCCCGCGCCAGCAGGCCGAGCAGCCCGCGCGGCGCTTCCGCCGGATTGAACGCCCCTTCGACGCCGAGCCTGAGCACCAGCACCAGCTTCTGGTAGAGCCGGAGCGCCGGCAGCAGGATCTCGGCGTCGGTCGCCGACAGCAGGCCGGCGCGCGAGGCGGCCGCGAGCGCGACCTCCGTCTCGGCATCGAGGATGCCGGGATGCTCGGCGCCGTGCACGAGCTGCAAGTACTGGGTGATGAACTCGATGTCGATCTGACCGCCCGGGACCTGCTTCAAGTCCCACGGGCCCTCGGCGGTCTTCTCCGCCTCCAGCAGCGCGCGCATTTCCAGCACGTCGCGCTGTACCTTCTTCTGGTCGTGCGGGGTGGAGAGGATGGCGCGGACATCGGCCACGGCTTGCGCGACCAGCGACGGGTCGCCGCCGATCGGCCGGGCGCGCGTCAGCGCCATGTGCTCCCAGGTCCATGCCTCCTTGTTCTGATACTCGACAAAGGAGCGGATATGGGTGGCGAGCGGACCGGAATTGCCGGACGGCCGCAGGCGGAAATCGACCTCGTAGAGCGCGCCCTCGGCCGTCCGGGCCGAGATGGCCGCGATCAGGCGCTGCGTCAGCCGGGCGAAATACTGGCTGCCCGAGAGCGGGCGTGCTCCGTCCGAGCCCGTCTCGGTGTCCGGGAAGTCGTAGAGCAGGATCAGGTCCAGGTCGGACGAGGCCGTCATCTCGCGGCCGCCGAACTTGCCCATGGCGAGCAGCGCGACGCGGCTGTCGCGGATCCGGCCGTGCTGCGCCTCCAGCGCGCAGCGGACATGGTCGAGCAGCGTCGCGACCAGGAGATCGGCGAGGTCGGCATAGGCGGAACCGGCCGCGCGCGTGCTGACCGAGCCGGCTACGACACGGACGCCGATCAGGAAGCTCTGTTCCTTGCCGAAGATACGCGCCCGGTCGAGCACCTCCTCCAGCGTCTCCGCCTCGGCGAGGCTGGCTTCGAGCCGGACGGCCAGCGTCTCCCGGTCCGGCAGGCGGCCGAAAAATGCCGGATCGAGCACCGCGTCGAGCACATGCGGCCGCGCGGTGACGATCTCCGCCAGCCGCGGCGCGGTGCCCATGATGGTGGTCAGGAGGTTGAGCAGGCCAGGATTGGAGCCGAGCAGCGCGAAGAGCTGAACGCCGGCGGGCAACCGCGCGAGGAAGCGGTCGAAGGCGTTGAAGGCGGCGTCGGCATTGTCGGTGGAGGAAAGCGCCTCCAGCAGCGCCGGCGTGATCTCGGTCAGGCGCTCGCGCGCGGCGGCGGAGCGCATCGCCGGATAGCGGCCGAAATGCCAGCCGCGAATGGTGCGGCTCACCTCGCGCGGATTGCGGTAGCCGAGGCCCGCCAGCGTCGCGACCGTCTCGGGATCCTCGTCATCGCCCGTGAACACCAGGCTGCCGATCGACGAGGACAGCGGCGGCGCCGCCTCGAACAGCTGGATATAGTGGTCGCGCACCGTCTCCAGCGTCGCGACGAGATCCTTGGAGAAGGCCTTCACCGTTCGATAGCCCATCAACTGGGCGATGACCTCCAGTCCCTCCTCCGTCTCCGGAAGCGTGTGGGTCTGCTCGTCGGCGATCATCTGCAGCCGGTGCTCGATGGCGCGCAGGAAGCGATAGCAGCGTGCGAGATCCTCGGCTGTCTCCGCGGCGATCCAGCCCTTGGCCGCCAGAATCTGCAGCATGTCCAGCGTGCGGCGCCCGCGCAATTCGCGGTCGCGGCCGCCGGCGATCAGTTGCTGCGTCTGGACGAAGAACTCGATCTCGCGGATACCGCCGCGGCCGAGCTTGATGTTGTGGCCGGCGACGGCGACCTGCTCATGGCCCCGGTGATCATGGATCTGGCGCTTGATCGAATGGATGTCGGCGATCGCCGCGAAATCGAGATATTTGCGCCAGATGAAGGGCGCGAGTTCGGCTAGGAACGCATCGCCCGCCTCGATGTCGCCGGCGACGGGACGCGCCTTGATCATGGCGGCGCGCTCCCAGTTCTGGCCGCTCGCCTCGTAGTAGAGGAAGGCGGCCGGCGTCGAGATCGCCACCTGGGTGGAGCCCGGATCGGGCCGGAGCCTGAGGTCGGTACGGAAGACGTAGCCGTCGCTCGTGCGCTCCTGCAGGATCTTGACCAGCCGGCGCGTCAACTTGACGAACAGCCCGGCGACCTCGTCGCGGTCTGCCGGGCGCGCCACGTCCGGATCAAACAGCACGATCAGGTCGATATCGCTCGAATAGTTGAGCTCGCGCGCGCCGCACTTGCCCATGCCGAGCAGGATCCAGCCGGACTGGCGCGACGGCTCGTCCGGGAACGGCAATTCGAGCTTGGCGGACTGGTGCGCGTCGGTGAGCAGGAAATCGACGGTGGTGGATACGGCGGCCTCGGCAAAGGCGGTCAGCGCGCCGGTGACGCGCTCGACGGGCCAGATTCCGGCGAGATCGGCAAGAGCGACCAGCAGCGCCACCTCGGCGCGCGCCTGGCGCAGAGACGTCATCAGCCCCGCCTCGTCCGCGTCGCGCCAGGATGTCGCGACCTCCGCCATCCGGCGCGTGAAGCGCGTATCCGGATCCTCCGACAGGATCGCGACGAGGCGCCCCGCGTCGTCGAGGGCGATCTGGCGCAGGAACGGCGAGGCGTCGAAGACGGCGGCGAGGAAAGGCCCGAGCCCGGCATGCTCGTGCAGAAGCGCGGAAAGCTCGGCGGCGGCATCCGCCTCCCCGGCGGCCGCCTTCAGGTCGGCCAGGATCTCCCGGCTGCGCGCCGCCTTCGGCGGCCGGAGATCGGCGCGGATGTCGGCGGCGAGCGGGCGACCGGCGGGACCATTCGCCGGTTTCGGTTTCGGTGCAGCCATCGCCCTGTCCTTCCACGTCAGGTCTGGACGGGAAAACGCAGCGTCACGACGAGTCCCGGTCCGGCATCGCTCATGGCGACCTCGCCATGGTGAAGCCTCGCAACCGCGTCGACAAGGCTGAGGCCGAGTCCGCTGCCGGGCTGTGAACGACTCTTTTCCAGCCGAACGAAGCGCTGCAGCACATGCTTCCGCTCGTCGCTCGGAATCCCGGGGCCGTTGTCGGCCACCGAGACCACCAGCTCGTCGCCGATCCGCCGTGCCTCGACGGTCACCTTGGGCGTCTCGGGCGGCGGCTCGCCGCTCTTCACATATTTGATCGCATTGTCGAGGAGATTGGCGAGCGCCTGGCTGATCAGCTCGCGGCTGCCCTCCATCGGCAGCGCCTCGTCATGCGCCAGCGTCAAAGCGACGCCCGCCTCCTCGGCGACCGGCTCGTAGAACTCGACGACGTCGGCGGCGATGGCCGCGATGTCGATCGGGCCGATGGCGCCGTCCGGCGAGCCGGCCTCGACGCGGGCGATCATCAGAAGCGCATTGAAGGTGCGGATCAGCTGGTCTGCCTCGTCGATCGTGGCCTCGAGCGCGGCGCGATAGGCCGGCGTCTCCCCGGGGCCCGCCAGCGTCGCCTCGACGCGCGTGCGCAACCGGGTCAGCGGTGTCTTCAGGTCATGCGCGATGTTGTCGGAGACATCCTTGAGACCCTGCATCAGATGCTCGATACGGTCGAGCATGGTGTTGAGGTTTTCCGCCAGCCGGTCGAATTCGTCGCCGGCCGGCGTCACCTCCAGCCGGCCCGACAGGTCGCCGGCCATGATGCGGCGGCTGGTGGCGGTGACGGAATCGATCCGCTTCAGCACGCGCCGGCTGACGAAGAACCACGAGAGCAGCGCGAGCAGGATGAGCAGCCCGACGGCGCCGACCGTGGCCTTGCCGATGACGCCCCGGATCCGTTCGACCTCGCTGATGTCGCGGCCGACCAGCATGCGGAAATTGTTCGGCAGCGGCAGCACCTGCACCATGGCGACATGGTGCGTCGTCTCGCCTTCCAGCCGCTTGTACGGCACGGTGACCGGATCGAGCCCGCTCAGCTTCAGCAGCGACGGCGGTACCTCGGTGACGTTGCCGGCAACGACGCGGCCCTGCGAATCCGTCACCACATAGAGGCTGGCGCCCGGGATGCGGCTGCGCTGCTCGATGGCGGCGACGATGCCGGTCAGGCCGCCGCGCAGGCCCTCGTCGGCCAGGATGCCGATCTCGGCCTCGATCGTGTCGCGCACCTGCTGGGTCAGGAAGCGGTCGGTTTCGCGGGTGATCCACCCGACAAAAACGACCGCGAACACCGTGAAGACAGTGAAATAGATCGCCGAGAGCTTGAAGGCGGTCGTACGGACGACCTTAGCGAACGCCGTCACGGACCATGTATCCGGCGCCACGAACCGTATGCAGGAGCGGCTCGGCGAAGCCCTTGTCGATCTTCGAGCGCAGCCGCGAGATGTGCACGTCGATGACGTTGGTCTGCGGGTCGAAGTGATAGTCCCAGACATTCTCCAGCAGCATGGTGCGGGTCACGACCTGGCCGGCATGCTTCATGAGATATTCGAGCAGGCGGAATTCGCGCGGCTGCAGCGGAATGCTGATCTCGCCGCGACGGACCAGATGGCTCAGCCGATCGAGTTCGAGATCGCCGACCTTGAGCAGCGTCTCGGCCTCGCCGGGCTTGCGGCGGCGGGCCAGCACCTCGATGCGGGCGAGCAGTTCCGAGAAGGCATAGGGCTTGGCGAGATAGTCGTCGCCGCCGGCGCGCAGGCCGGTGACGCGATCGTCGACCTGGCCGAGGGCCGAGAGAATGAGGACGGGGGTGTCGTTGCCCTTGCGCCGCGTCTCCTCGACCAGCGTCAGCCCGTCCTTCTTGGGCAGCATCCGATCGACGATGATGACGTCATATTTGTTGGCATCGACCAGGAAAGCCCCTTCCTCGCCGTCGGCGGCGTGGTCGGGCACGTGGCCGGCTTCCCGCAACGCTTTCACGAGATAGCTGGCCGTCTCACGATCGTCTTCGACAAGAAGGATTCGCATGGCGGCAGGTTAGTCACTTTTCTATCGAATTGCAGATGCCCCCTCCCGGCAAAAAAGAGGCAGGCGGGATCCAATCCCGCCTGCCGGGCCAAAACGAGGGTACTGGGGCTCACACAGATCCCTCGCCGGCCCTAGGCCGTCAGGCCTTGCCGAACGGCAGGGCCACGAAGCGGGTTTGCTCCCCTGACTTCACCCGCATCAAGACGGCCTTCATGCCCTGCTTCTTGGCATCGACGACTTCACGCTCGACGTCGCCGGGACGCGAAACCTCACTGCCGCCGACCGCGAGAATGATGTCGCCGGCCTGGAGCCCCTGCTCCGCCGCCGAGCCGCTCGGATCGACATCGGCGACCACCACGCCCTTGCCGTCCGGGGCCGAGGTCAGCGCGAGGCCGAGATCGGCGACCGAGGCGCCCTTGTCGTCAGCCTGCTTGGCGCTGGCCAGCTTGTCCGAACCCGGCAGCTTGCCGAGCTTGACGTCGACCGTCTCGGCCTTGCCGCCGCGCCAGATGCCGAGCTTGACCGTCGTGTCCGGCGCGTAGCCGGCGATCACCTGCGCCAGGTTACGGGCATTCTCGATCGTCTTGCCGTCGACCGTCAGGATCGCGTCGCCGGACTTGATGCCGGCCGTCTCGGCCGGGCTCTCATCCTGCGGCTCGCTGACCAGCGCGCCCTTCGCCTCCTTCAGGTTCAGGCTGTCGGCGATGTCCTGGGTCACGGGCTGGATCTGGACGCCGAGCCAGCCGCGAACGACCTCGCCATGCTCCTTCAGGTCCTGGATCACGCGCTCGGCGGTAGCCGCCGGGATGTCGAAGGCGATGCCGACGCTGCCACCCGAGGGCGAGTAGATCGCGGTGTTGATGCCGATCACGCCGCCCGACAGATCGAAGGTCGGACCGCCCGAATTGCCCTTGTTCACCGACGCGTCGATCTGGATGAAATCGTCATAGAGACCGGCGCCGATCTCGCGGCCGAGGGCCGACACGATGCCGGCGGTCACGGTGCCGCCGAGGCCGAACGGATTGCCGACGGCGACGACCCAGTCACCGACGCGCGATTCGCCCTTGGCGAACTCGACATAGGTGAACTTCTCCTTGTCATCGACCTTGAGCAGGGCGAGATCGGTCTTCTCGTCGGTGCCGATCAGGCGGGCGCTGTATTCCTTGCCCTCCGAATTGCTGATGGTGAACTCGCTGGCGCCGTCGACGACGTGGTTGTTGGTGACCACGTAGCCGTCCTCGGAGATGAAGAAGCCGGAGCCGAGGCCGACGGACTGGCGCTGCTTCGGACGCTGGAACCGGTTCTGTCCCTGCGCGCCGTGCTGGTCCTGGAACTGGCGGAAGAAGCGCTCCATCGGCGAGCCGGGCGGGAACTGGTCGGCGTTCGGGAAGCCGAAGCTCTCGGCGCCGCTCTCGTCGGAAACGGTCGCCGTCGACTTGACACGGACGCTGACAACGGCCGGCTTCACCTTGTCGACGAGGTCGGCGAAGCTCGGCATCTGCTGCGGCTGGACGCGGACCGCCTCGGCATAGGCCGGAGTCTGCGAGCTGATGACAGCCTGTCCCGCGAGTCCACCGACGATCACGGCGGCAAGCGCCGTGCCGAGCAGTGCGCGGGTGCGGAACCGCTGGGTGGGCTTCGGAGCGGGATTCTGTTCGGTCATAACTGTCTCCGTCGACATTGCTGAAAAGGCGAGCAGTGCGGGAGGTCACTGCTCCATGACGACGAAGATGGATGAGGCAACCTTACGGCCGCCTGACACCAACATGAAAGCTTCGTAATGTTTGGAAGCCCTAGTCGTCGCGCGCCAGAAGGGCCTCGACGCGGGCCTCTTCCTCGCGTGTCAATCCGGCCGGCGCGGACGCGCGGCGACGGCGGAACAGGCCGAGCGCCAGGACCCCGCCGAGGATGAGCAATGCCGGCGGCGCGCCCCAGAGAATGGCGGTGTGCCAGGTCATGCGGGGCTTCAGCAGCACGTATTCGCCGTAGCGGTCGACCAGGAACGCCTTGACCTGGTCGTCCGTGTCACCGGCCTCGAGACGCTCGCGGACGAGGATCCGGAGGTCACGCGCGATCTGCGCGTCGGAATCGTCGATCGACTGGCTCTGGCAGACGAGGCAGCGCAGTTCCACCGACAGCGCCCGCGCGCGTGCCTCCAGCGCAGGATCCTTCAGGACCTCGTCGGGCTGCACGGCGAAGGCCGGCAGGGTCGCGAAGACCAGGGCGATGGCAAGGAGGATCCGGCGCATCGGCGCTACTCCGCCGGCACGGGTACGGAACGCCGCGCCGGCTTCGGCGCGCCGACGCGCAGGCGCCGGTCGGAAAGCGAGAGCGCGCCACCCGCGGTCATGATCAGCGCGCCGATCCAGATCAGCGTCACCAGCGTCTTCCAGTAGACCCGCACCACCGTGGCGCCATCGGCGGAGATGTCGCCGAGCGACACGTAGAGCTGCGAGAAGCCGAAGGTCTTGATCGCGGCCTCGGTGGTCGGCGTGTTCGGCACGGTGTAGAGCCGCTTCTCTGGCTCCATCGTCGCGACGACAGTGCCGCCCTTGCGCACGGTGAAGCGAACCGCCGTGCCGGTGTAGTTGGAGGCGCTGAGCGGCACGAAGCCGTCCATCGCGACGGAATAGGCGCCGATCGACATCGACTCGCCCGGCTTCAGCGTGGCGATCTCCTCGCTGTTCCAGGCCGTCGCGCCGACGACGCCGAGCACGGTGACGCCGACGCCGAAATGCGCCACCGCCGTGCCCCAGGCCGAGCGCGGCAGGCCGGTGCCGCGGCGCCAGCTCTCGCCGAGGCTGGCGCGGCCGAGCTTGACGCGGAAGGCGATCTCCGAGATCGCGCCGACCATCAGCCAGACCGAGAGCGCGACGCCGAAGAGCGCCAGCGCCGACGGCGTGCCCATCAGGGCGAGGCCGACGACCAAGGCGGCCATCGCGGCGCCGAAGGCGAAAAGCAGGCGCTGGCCGGCGGCGACGATGTCGCCGCGCTTCCAGGCGAGGAACGGCCCGAACGGGACCGCGATCAGCAGCGGCACCATCATCGGCCCGAAGGTCATGTCGAAGAACGGCGCGCCGACCGAGATCTTCTCGCCCGTCAGCGCCTCGAGCGCCAGCGGATAGAGCGTGCCGACGAGCACCGTGGCGCAGGCGGCGGTGAGCAGCAGGTTGTTGAGGACGAGCGCGCCCTCGCGGCTGATCGGCGCGAACAGCCCGCCCTGGCTCAGCGTGCCGGCGCGCGCCGCGAACAGCGAGAAGGCGCCGCCTATGAAGATGCAGAGGATGACGAGGATGAAGATGCCGCGCGTCGGATCGGTGGCGAAGGCGTGCACGGAGGTCAATACGCCGGACCGCACCAGGAAGGTGCCGAGCAGCGACAGCGAGAAGGTGAGGATCGCGAGCAGGATCGTCCAGATCTTCAGCGCCTCGCGCTTCTCCATGACGATCGCCGAATGCAGCAGCGCGGTCGCGGCGAGCCACGGCATGAAGCTGGCGTTCTCGACAGGGTCCCAGAACCACCAGCCGCCCCAGCCGAGCTCGTAATAGGCCCAGTAGGAGCCCATGGCGATGCCGAGCGTCAGGAAGCCCCAGGCGGCGAGCGTCCAGGGTCGCACCCAACGCGCCCAGGCGGCGTCGATGCGGCCGTCGACCAGCGCGGCGACGGCGAAGGCGAAGGAGATCGAGCAGCCGACATAGCCGAGATAGAGCAGCGGCGGATGGATCGCGAGGCCGATATCCTGCAGCAGCGGGTTGAGATCGCGGCCCTCGAGCGGCGCCGGGCTGAGCCGCAGGAACGGGTTGGACGAGATGAGGATGAAAATCAGGAAAGCAGCGCCGATCCAGGCCTGCACCGAAAGGACGAGAGCCTTGAGCTTGAGCGGCAGGTTTTCGCTGAACAGCGCCACCAGCGCGCCGAACAGCGCCAGGATCAGCACCCAGAGCAGCATCGAGCCCTCATGGTTCCCCCAGACGCCGGAGACCTTGTAGAGCATCGGCTTCAGCGAGTGGGAGTTCTCGACGACGTTCTGGACCGAGAAATCGGAGACGACATAGGCGTAGGTCAGCGCCGCGAAGGACAGCGCCACGAAGACGAACTGCGCCACCGCGGTGGTCGACGCGACCGCCATCAGCCGCGTGTCGCCCCGGAGCGCGCCCCAGAACGGCAGCGTGCCGCCGGCAAGCGCCAGGGCGAGGGCGAGGACGAGCGCGTAATGGCCGAGTTCGACGATCATTGCGTCATTGCCTCCGGCGCGGCGCCGTCCTCTGGCCGCCACTCGCCGCTCTTCTTCAACGCCTCGACGACTTCCTTCGGCATGTAGGTCTCGTCATGCTTGGCCAGCACGGTGTCGGCCTCGAACAGGCCGCTCGCATCGACCCTGCCCTCGGCGACGACGCCCTGCCCCTCGCGGAACAGGTCGGGCAGGATGCCGACGAAGCGCGCCGGGACGGTCGACCTGCCGTCGGTCACGGCGAAGCGGACGACCCCGCCCGTCTCCTTGACGACCGAGCCCTGCTCGACGAGGCCGCCCAGGCGGATGCGCTGCTCCGGCGCCGGGCGATTGGCCAGCACGTCGGAGGGCGAGGTGAAGAAGGTGATGCCGTCCGACAGCGCGTACAGCACGAGCCCGAGCGCGCTCGCCAGCACGATGCCGGCGAGGCCGATGAGGGTCAGGCGGCGCTGCTTGCGTGTCATGTCGTGCGATCAGTCCTTGCCAATGCCAATGTCGCGCGCCGCCTTTTCGACGACGGCGAGGAGGTCGGGCCTGTCCGCCAGGGCTGCGCGGGCGCGGGCGAGCGCGGCGTTCGCCTCGTCCTGTCGCCCCAGAACCATATAGGCCCGGAAAAGCCGTTCCCAGCCCTGCGGATCCGAGGGCTCGGCATCGAGCCGCGCGGCGAGACCGTCGACCATGCCCTCGATCATCGCCTGCCGTTCGGCCGGCGTCTGCGCGGCCGCGGCGGCGATGTCCGCCTCGCTCGGCCCGGGCGGCGGCGGCCGCGCCGCGTCGGCAGGCGCGGTCGCGGACGGCACTGTCGTCGTCGGCTGGAGCTTCGCCAGTTCCGCGCGCGCGGCGCCGAGCCAGGGCGCATCGGCAGGCGCCGTGGCGATCAGTGCGTTCCAGGCCGCGATCGCCTCGTCCTTCTTGCCCGATTGGGCGAGGGAATAGGCGAGATAGAAGCGGGACCGCGCCTCCTGCGGATCGAACTTGAGCGCCCGCTCGAAGGCGGCGCGCGCCTCGTCGGTCACGACGTCGCCGCTCGCGCGCGTCAGCGCCTCGCCATAGAGCGATTCACGCTCGGCCGTCGATCCGAGCAGGCGCTTGGCATTGCCGAGCGCGCGGACGGCATCGTCGAAGCGGCCAAGCCGCATGTAGATCGGCGACAGGATTTCCCAGCCGCGTCCATCCTCGGGATTGGCGGCGAGATGCGCCTCGACCTTGGCGATCAGGTCGTCGACACTGCCCTCTGCCGCCGGCTCGACGGCCCGGCTCGCGATCGGAAGATCGGCGAGCTCGGGCGAGCCGACATAGAGATAGGTACCGATGGCGATCAGCGGGACGGCGATGACCGCGACGAGGCGCTCCATCCGATAGGCGGATTTCGGCTGCGTCGCCGCCACGTCGGCCGCCGCGGTGTTCAGCAGGCGGCGAGAGATCTCGATGCGGGCCGCCTCGGCCTCGGCATCGCCGATCAGCCCCCTCTCCCGGTCCCGGCTCAATTCGTCGAGCTGGTCGCGGTAGATCGATCGCGCCGATCCCGCCACAACTGGCAGGGCGCGCGGAGACCTGCCCAGGGGAATGAGCACGGTCAGCGAGGCGGCGGCCGTCAGCACGGCCATGACGATCCAAAGAAGCATGGTTTTTTCCTGGACCGGTTCTAGCCTTTCCCCCGCGGCCGCGCACGCCGCATTGTGTCGCGGAGGGAAGGTGTCCGGCGCGCCGCCGCGTCCTCAGTCGATCGATCGCCAGGTGCCGTCCGACTGGCGGCAGGCCGTGCCGCGCGCGACCTGCGGCTCGCCGCCGGACCAGATGCGATGCGTGTAGTCGCGGCAGTCATAGGCGTTGACGCGGTAGCGCGGACCGGGAACGACCTCGCCACGATAGCCGACGCGGTCGCCGCGCCAGTCGACCGGCGTTCCGGGCCGGCCATATTCCAGCGCCTGGAACTCGGCCTCCTGGGCGCGCTGTCGCTCGCGGTCGTCGAGGCCGCGGGCGATCGGCTGGCCGGCGACGCCGCCGATCAGCGCGCCTGCCGGGGTGGCGACGACGGTGCCCGCGCCGTCATTCGGCCGCGTGCTGACACAGCCGGCCAAGGTCGAAGCGACGAGACCCACGACAAGCAACGAACCCAAGCGCATGACATTCCACCTTTTTTGCCGCGCGTCGCATGGCGGCTCCGCGCTGTCGCCATCCGATAACAGCATGGCGGAATTGCGAAATGAAGTGCGTCACGCCGCCGGCAGGCGCAGTTCGGCGCGCAAGCCGCCGAGGGGCGAGCGATCCATCTCGAAGGCGCCCTCGTAGAGCGCGGCCAGGTCGGTGACGATCGAAAGGCCGAGGCCGGAGCCGGGCTTGCTCTCGTCGAGACGTTTGCCGCGCCGGGTCGCCTCGCGCATTTCCTCGGCCGTCAGGCCGGGACCGTCATCGTCAACGCGGATGAACAGCGAGCCGTCCATGTCGTGGCCGGCCGGAATCAGGCTGACCTCGACGGCCACCTTGGCGTGCGCCCATTTGCAGGCATTGTCCACGAGATTGCCGACCATTTCCTCGAGGTCCTGCTGCTCGCCGCGGAAGCGCGCCTCGGCGCCGACATGCAGCGCGATGTCGATGCCGCGATCCTCATGGATGCGGCGCATGGCGCGGACGAGCCGCTGCAGCACGGGCTCGACCTCGGTCACCGCGCCGATCACCTGCGAGCGGGCGGCGATGCGGGCGCGGTCGAGATGATGGTTGATCTGCATGCGCATCACCTCGGCCTGCTCGCCGACCTTGGCCGCGAGCTTGCCATCCTCGGCGCGCGCCTCGTTGGTGATGACGCTGAGCGGCGTCTTCAGGGCATGCGCCAGGTTGCCGACATGGGTGCGCGCGCGCTCGATGATCTGCTGGTTCGACTGCATCAGCGCGTTGAGTTCCTTGGCGAGCGGCTCGATCTCGGCCGGGAACGGCCCGTCGAAGCGCTGCTCCTTGCCGCTCCGGAGCGCGGCGAGGCCGCGGCGGGCCTGATCGAGCGGACGCAGGCCCCAGCGGATCTGGAACGCGGTCGAGGCGACCAGCCCGATACCGAACACGGCGAGCGTCAGCGCCACGCTGGTGCGGAAGTCGGCGATCTCCTCCCGGAGTTCGGAGGCGTTGCCGGCGACCAGCACGTCGTAGCGGTGATCGACGTCGAAGGTGATGGTCCGCTGCAGCACGCGCAGCTGCTGCTGGTCCGGCCCCTCGATCGTCGCCTGCTCGACGCCGTCGACGGTACTGCGCGAGGTCGCCTTGGCGAGGTCCAGCGTGTCGGTCGAGAGCGAGCGCGAGGCGAGGAGGACCGGGCCGTCGACCTGGCGGATCTGCCAGTACCAGCCGGAATAGATCAGCTCGAAACGCTGTTCGCCGAGATTGCCGGGGTCGTTCAGCTGGCCCGGATTCTGCGTCGCGAGATTGCCGACCAGCGTCTTCAGATAGACTGAGAGCCGCTCGTCGAAGGCGCGCTCGACGGTGTCGCGATAGAGCGAGGTGAGGATGACGCCCGCGACGACGAGCGCGATGGCGCTCCAGAGCGACGCGCCGGCGATCAGCCGGAACGCGAGCGAGTTGACGCGCATCAGCCGCCGCCGGAGGACGGGGCGCCCGGCGTCACGATCCGGTAGCCGAGGCCGCGCACCGTCTCGATCAGCTCGGCCGCGACCTTCTTGCGCAACCGGCCGACGAACACCTCGATCGTGTTGGAATCGCGATCGAAATCCTGGTCGTAGAGATGCTCGATCAGCTCCGTGCGCGAGACGACGCGGTTGCGGTGGTGCATCAGATATTCGAGCACCTTGTACTCATGCGCCGTCAGCTTGACCGGATTGCCGTCGACCGTGACGCGGCCCGCCTTGGTGTCGATGCGGACGGGGCCACACTCGATCTCGTTGGTGGCATGGCCGGCGGCCCGGCGCACCAGCGCGCGGATGCGGGCCAGCACCTCCTCGATATGGAACGGCTTGGCGACATAGTCGTCGGCGCCGGCGTCGATGCCCTGCACCTTGTCGCTCCAGCGGTCGCGCGCGGTGAGGATCAGGACCGGCATGTTGCGGCCGGCGCGGCGCCACGCCTCGAGCACGCTGATGCCGTCCATGCGCGGCAGGCCGATATCGAGGACAACCGCGTCATAGGGTTCGGTGTCGCCGAGAAAGTGCCCGTCCTCGCCATCCTTGGCGGAGTCGACGACATAGCCAGCCGTCTTCAGGGCCTCGGTGAGCTGACGGTTGAGATCGGGATCGTCCTCGACGACGAGAATCCGCATCTTGCTAGCGCCCCATGACCGCGCCGCTGTGCGCATCGACGCGCAGGCGCTTCACCTCGCCGCCATCGCCGAGCACGTTGACGACATAGATCAGGCGGTTGCCGGCCTTGCACAATTGCGCCGAGACCACCTCGCCTTCGGCCAGCGAGCCGCGGATCGCGCTCAGCGAGATCGCGTCGCCGCGCTGCACTGCCTGGCGGGCCTCGCCCTGCGACAGGCAGGTTTCACCATAGGCCGACTTCGGCCCCGAAACATCGGAACCGAACCAGACAAAAAGGGCCGCCAGCAGAAGGATGGTGATGAGGTGCTTCGACATGCCCCCTCGTACCCGGCCGGACATGAACATGATCTGAATGCCGACAACCTCCGCGCGAAAACGTCACCTGAGACGAAGCGGCGCCCGGGCGCGCCACCGACCGTAGAGCGCCAGTCCCGCGCCCGTCAATGTGCCGAGCGCGACGGCGATCTCGGCGAGCGTGCCCCTGTCCTCGGCGGTGAGCGCGTGGCCGAAGACGAGCCCGAGGATCGGCGACAGCGCGGCGATGATCGCGCCCCAGGTGACGCGCGAGGCGTACCACGGCTCGGCGTTGGCGACATGGCGCAAGGCTGGGTCGGCGGCGAGCTCCTGCTCGAGGGCACGGGTGATGGTTGGCACGATCGCCGGGGAGAGCGGCACGTCGGGACGGCCGGCCATGCGCGTCACCGCGCCGGACAGCGCCCCGAGCACGATCTCGATCGGATTGAGCGTCGGCATGATCAGGATCTCCTCTTCAGCGAGACATAGGCGCGGATCTCGTCGCGATAGCGCCAGGCGATGGCGATGAGGAGCGCAAGGCAAAGCAGGACAAAGCCGGCCGCGATCACGCCATCCGCCGGCATCGCCCCGTCGGCGGCCGGCGTCGGGCCGCCGGTTGCGACCACCCCGCCGGTGGCGAGCGCACCGCCCGCCGTCGCGGTGGCGAGCGCGGTGCGCGCGGCCAGCACGCGCGCGATCTGCGCGGTGGTCGCCGGCCCCGCGACACCGTCGACGACGAGTTGCGGATGGGCCGCCTGGAAGGCGCGGACGGCCTCTTCGGTCGCAGGCCCGAAGGCCCCGTCTGCCGCGCCGGCGAGAACGCCGAGACCGATCAGGTCGCCCTGAAGCCGCCGGACCGCCTCGCCCGCATCGCCTCGGCGAAGCACGACGAAGGACGACGCGGCACTATCGCGCCGGCCGTCGAGGATCAGGTCGGCCTCGCGGGCGCGGCGGCGGGCGAGCCCGGCAACGACGCGGCCGCCGGCCTTGTTCCAGGCGGCGAGACCAGAGCGCACGCCCGCTCGGTCGCCGCGCCGCCACGCTGCGACCCAGGAGGCGCGCCCGATGGCGCCGGTGTTGAAATGGAAGGACACGCCGCCGTCGAACTCGTGTTCCGCGGCGCCGGCCATGGCGGTTGCGACCGCCGGCTCGTAGCGGCGCGCCAGCGCCTCGGCCAGCAGGGCGCGGCTCTCGGCGCGCGTGATCGTCATGCCCGCCCGGGGGCTGACGACGCCGGAGGCCGCAGTCAGGCCGACGCCGATGGTCCAGACGCCCGCGACGTCGCGATAGGCGCGCAGCACCTCCCCCTCCTCGGCGATGAGCTGCGCGATGCCGGCCGGGCTGGTGGCGCGGCCGGTGCTGGTTGCCGGATTCGGCATGACAAAACCTCCATCTCGCGCGTCTCGAAAAAAGTTGCGGATTGCGTCCGATTGCAGGGAACCGGAGTTCACACCCGACGTTCTTTTTTCCGAGATGCGATGCGTCTCAAGCCCCGGTGCCCCAACCGGAGAGCCCGCCGCTCCCCCCCCAGCGGCGGGCTCCGCCTTTTCGGGACCTCAGTAGCCGACGATGCTGGCGCCTCCGGCGGCCGCGTAGGCCTGGCTGCCGTCCTGGCCATGGCGATGGAAGCGGATCACCGCGGTGTCGGCGGCGGACATCGCCTCGGCCGATACGGCCGACCGCGTCTGCTCCAGCCAGAGTTGCGACGTACCGGAGGCGGCGAAATCGACGGGACCGAGGCTGCCGCCCCGCGCGCCGTCGCCTTGGCTCTCATGGGCGAACGCGCCGAGGCACCACAGTTCGGACGCGTCGCCAATCCGCAGATTGGCGCCGAAGTTGTGATGGTAGTCACCGCCGATGACGATGCCCGCCAGCCCGTCCTGACAGACGAGACCATTGTCCGACGTATGGGCGTGGCGGCCGTTGTCATGCGCCCGGCCGTCGACCACCAGCGGATGAAGACCTGGCGTCCCGCCCAGCAGCCAGCGGAAATCGAAGCCGTGCTTGGCGTTGGCGGAGGCCGCGCAGCCAACGAGTGCCGCCAGCCCGGCATTGTCCTCGATGTGGAATCCGTCGCCGGCATGGCCTGGCCCACCGGCGAAGCGGGCGGAGCAATCGACGCAGACGATCGCGCGGGCGGCCGCGCCGTGGACGAAGACACCGCCATTGGCGCCACCCTGGAAATCGAAGCCCTCGAGGTAGACGGACTTGCCGGTCGCATCGAGGGCGAAGGCGTCGATGACGATCAGCACGCGGGTGTTGGCATTGGTCGGCGCCAGCCCGTCTTCGCGCCGCACATAGAGCGTGCCGCCATCCTGCGCCCAGCTGCCCGGCATGGCGTCGCAGGTCGCAGCATTGGCCACGCGGGCCATCTCGATCGGATCACCGAACGCGTTCTGCTGCGAAAGGTCGAGGACGACGGTGACGGTGGATCGGGCGACGGCGTAGCAATTGCCGTAGGTCTCGTGCGGACTGCCGGGCCAGGATAGCTCCTGCCCCGCCCAGCAGGTGACGCGGCCGTCGAAGGCGCGATAGGCCGCCGGCTGCGTCGGCACGACCATCGGGCCGCTATGGGTGAAGTTGTTGGCGCGCGAGTAGACGCCCGCCTTCACCAGGACGTTGAACGGGACGCCGCCGGCATTGCCGAGCTGGGTAGCCGCAAAGATCGACTTCAGCGCCGTGCCCCAGCCGGCGCCTGAACTGGCATCGCTGCCGGTCGCGACATCGACATGATAGGTCGGCCCGGCGAGCGCCGCCGCCGCATGCGCCTCGGGCCGGAGGTCCGTCTCGAAGCCGCCGCCGCGCTGGCGCACGGCCAGCGGATAGTCGGCGAAGGGGAAGCCAAGCCCCGCGGGCGGCGCACGCCGCCGCACCGCGTCGCCATACGGATGAAGGCCGAGACCGACGCTTCGCATCAGAACCACCCGACGAGCGTCGCGGTCGTGCCGGTCGCGAGAACCCGCACGGCGCGGATCGGCAGCACGTCGCCGGCATAGCGGCTGTAGGTGACGTCGGTCCCCGCCTCGTCGCGGACAACCGCCGCGCCGTCGGTCTGGAAGACGAGCGCGCGCGGGCGAAGGGCGAGGTCGTCCGAATCCGAGGGAGTGACGGCGAACTGGCGGGTAGCCGGGCCAGAGGCTCCGGACGCCACGCCGGCAAAGGGATCGTTCATGGAATTTCTCCTGGGTTTTGGTTCAGTCTCTTCGAGCGCGGCGGGCCCCCCACCCTTCCCGTCATCCCTGACGGAGCGAAGCGGAGATCCGGGATCCATCCAGCCGCACCCTCAGAGGGTTCACGTGGCCCGGGCGTCGGCTGGATGGATTCTTGCTTTCGCGAGGATGACGGCGGAGGCTGGCGGAGACAGGACCCGTCAGACCGCCGTCCAGCCGGTCGATCTCAGGACCAGCAGCGTGTCGGTCGCCTTGTCGAAAGCGATCCAGCCGATGGCCGGCGTCGCGAACCACCAGGCGCCGTCGCTGAACACGGCAAGATGGCCGTCCTCGCCCGCCCAGGCGCCGCTCGCGCCCGTGCCGATCAGATGGCGCTCGCCTTCCGCCGGGGATCCCGGCGGGATCGTCGCGGCGACGCCCTCGACCGCGATGCTCACCAGCGCGTCGAGCCGGATCAGCGCCTCATTGTGGGTGACGTGCTTCTGCGCCTGCGCGGGGGCCAGGAACGGAAGCGCCAGATGCGCCGTCTGATCAGACATGGACAAGAATCTCCGTTGCGATGCCGGCGCCCGCCGTCGCGCTCAGCTGGCGGACGCGGGCCGTGAAGGAGGCGCCCGGCGACGACAGCATCGCGGCGAGCGCGGCGGCGGTGAGCGTCAGGTGCGGCACGGCGGTCTCGAACTGCCCCACGCGTGCCACCCCTTCGAAAATCTCGACGCGATAGGCCTCGCTCGCCTCGCCGAGCGGCACCTCGACCGGGTCCCAGCCATCGCCGCCGATGCGGGTCTGGCGGATCCAGCGGAGCGTCACGTCGCCGGTCGGACCCCGCGCGGCGCGGAGATGCGTGGGCCCGTAGGGCAACAGCGCGCGGCCGTGAACGGTGAAGTCGAGCGTGGCGAAGCTGTCCGGGTCATAGGCGGCGGCGAGCGGCCCGGCGCGCAGGCTTCGAAGCAGGCCGGTCTCGGCCGGATCCAGAGCGAGCAGCGGCGTCGCCGCGTCGATCAGGACGAAGCGGCTCCCCGCTGCATGGCCGGTGGCGGCGCGATCCGACGTGCCGCCCTGCCCGCGCAGCAGGCCGGAAAGCCGCCAGAGCCCGTCGCCGACCAGCTCGGCGGCACGGAACTGGACGACCTCGAAGCCGTCCGTTGCATGGCCGATCGCCGCGACGTTGCGGCCATTCAGAACCGCTTCCGCCGGCTCGCCGGCCAGCGCCACGGCGGGCAGCGCCACCTCGAGCAGCGTGGCGCGGTCCCAGCGCCCGACCGGCCCGGGCGGTATCGCCGCCGCGATCGTCCCCATCACCGCGCGCTGCGGGACCGACTGGCGGAGCTGGTAGCCGGAGGCGGCCGAGCCGATGGCGACGCCGAACGGGCCCGGCCACGGATCGGCGAAAAGCGCGACCCGCGCGGCCATTGCGTCGGTGCCGGAGAGCGACGGCAGGTCGAGCACCGCGACATCCGGCGGCCCCGGATCGGGCGACCAGTCCGGCATCCCGACGGTGCCGCCGCCGGTCGGCGCGCCGGCGCCATAGGGATCGACGCTGCGCCCCTCGATCCGCCGCGCCAGCCCGTCCTCGATCTTGGCGACGCGGAAGCTGATGCGCCCCTCGGGCCGAAGCAACGTCACCGTGTCGGCCGCCTCCAGCGCCAGGCGCCGATCCGTCAGCGCCAGCGAGATGGTTTCCCGCCCGTCCCAGATCTCCTGCAGCCGATGGTCGGCAAGCGCCACGGCGAGCGCGTCGTCCGTGACCAGTCCGGTCGAGAGGGCCGCCTGCCGGTCACCCGCCGCCTCCAGCCGGCGCGAAGCGACGACCCGGTCGCGATAGTCGGAAGCGCCGTCGATGAAGCCGAAAGCGAGTTCCGCCGGCAGTTCCGTCTCCTGCGCACGGCGGAGCGCGAGGAGCGGCTGATCGTCCTCCGCCACCAGGTCGGCCGGCCCGAGCGTCAGGCGCGGCAGCCCGCGCCGGACGAATCGAACGACCTCGCCGGATTCCGCCGCTTCGAAGCCGAGCGCCTCGGAGAGGCCGAGCAGGGCCTGTCGCGCCGATCCGACGCGGGCGATGACGAAGCCGTCGACCATGCCGTCGAGATCCTCGATGCGGTATTCATGAAAGCCGTAGTCCTTGAGGATGCGCTCGACGAGGCGCATCGTGTTCAGATTGCCGAGCCGCCCGTTCAGCCAGTGGCCCGTCTCCCAATTGCCGCCATCCGACCAGACATCGGTCAGTTGCGGGAAGGCCGGGAACGGCCGCGCGTCCCACGACCAGACATAGGTGCGGGCCGGATCGACCATGCGCCCGGCATAGACGTCGGAGGCCGGATTGGCGGCATCGGCGAAATCCGGCGCGGCCGGGTCCCAGTAGCCGAGCACGGCGGTCAGGAAGCGCTCCTGCATCAGCGCGTCGCGGCCGCCATTCGAAAAATGCGGCAACCGCGCGCCGCCGACCTTGGGATCCGGGAAGACGTTCGGTTCGTTGGCGCCCTTGTCGATCGCCGGGCAGCCGATCTCGGTGAACCAGATCGGCTTCGATCGTGGCGTCCAGTCGGTCGGCGTCGCCGCCTCGACGCCGCCCGGCCGGTCGAAATGCGCGTTGCTCCACCAGCCGACGAGATCCTTGTAGCGGAACACCCAAGGCTTGCCCGCGCCGCCGTCGGTGATCGGCGAGCGGATCTGCGCGATCCGGTCGGCGTCGCTGGCATAGTACCAGTCGAACCCCTCGCCGCCGGCGATGTTGGCGCGGAGATAGCCGACGTCGCGCCCGCTCTCGGCGACCGCCGCGTCGCGATGCTCGAATCCGTCGCGCCAGTCGGCGAGCGGCACGTAGCTGTCGATGCCGATCGCGTCGATGGCGTCGTCGGCCCAGAGCGGATCGAGGTGGAAATAGACGTCGCCAGAGCCGTCGGGGGGCTGGTGGCCGAAATACTCGCTCCAGTCGGCGGCGTAGGTGATCTTCGCGCCCGGCAGGATCATGCGCACGTCCGCGGCGAGCGCCCGGAGCGCCGCCACGAAGGGATAGGTCGAGGCGTCCGAGCGCAACGTCGTCAGCCCGCGCAGCTCGGAACCGATCAGGAAAGCGTCGACGCCGCCAGCGGCTTTGCAGAGCGCGGCGGCGTGCAGGACCATGCGCCGGTAGGTCCATTCGTCGGGGCCGGAATAGTGCACCGCCCCGCCGGAGACCGAGAAATCGGTGCGCGCCGCCGTGCCGACGAAGGCGGCGATCTCGGCGGCGACCGTCGCCGTCTGGTCGGGCGTGTCCGGCCTCCCCGGCGCGATCGAGGCGGTGATCGTGCCGCGCCAGGGATAGGCCGGCTGGGTGCCGTCCCACCAGGGATGCGGCAGGTCGTTGTCGGCCGGGATATCCATCATCAGGAAGGGATAGAAGGTGACGGCGAGGCCGCGCGCCTTCAGGTCCTGGATAGCGCGGATGACGCTGGCATCGGACGGCGTGCCGCCGAAGGCCGGGCGGTCGTCGATGCGGCTGACCGCGCGCGCCGCGCCGCGGGAGAGCCCCGAGACGCGCCACGAGGTCGGGCTGGTGACGGTCGCAGGGTCCTCGATGCGCGGCGCGACCGTGCAGGACCCGGCGCGCAGATCGTCGCCGAACCACGACACGGCGAGCGCCGCCCGCTCCAGATTGGGGCAGATCGCCTGCAGCGCGTCGATCGAGGCCTCCCAGTCGGTCCGGGCGCCGTCGACATGGCGGTTGATGGTGACGCGGCGGCCGGGGCCGCGCGACGTGTAGACCGGCAGCGGATCATAGGCGAATTCGGACGCCCCGGGGATGATGACCACGGCGCGGATCGCATCCTCGACCCCGCCCACGGTGCGGAACACCTCGAAGGAAAGCTGCGGCAGGCGGTTGCCATAGTCGCCGACCGGCAGCCGCTCGAACACCACCATCGCCGTGCCGCGATAGGCCGGCGTTCCGGTCGCGCCCTGCTTCGCCTCGATCAGGCTGTCGGCCGGCTGATCCTCGTGCCCGAGATGCACGCGATGATGCACGCGCGCCATGTCGATCGGCGCGCCATCGGCCCAGACGCGACCGATCCGGGCGATCGGCCCCTCTGCGATCCCGACGGCGAAATTGGCGAAATAGGAATAGGTCGTGACCGTCGGCCCGCCCTTGCCGCCCTCCTCCTTGCGCACCTCCTGGAAACGCGTCGCCCAGATCACCTGGCCCGCGAGCCGGGCGCGGCCATAGACGCGCGGGATCGGCGCGCCCTCCTCCGAGCGCTGCACCGAGAGGTCGGAAAGGCGCGGTCCCTCGATGTCGCGGCCGAACAAGCTCTGGTCGACGGCATAGCCTGCCAGCGCGCCGACCGCGCCGCCGACGATCGCGCCGATCGGCCCGAACAGGCCGCCAATGGCGGCGCCGGCCGCCTGCAGGACGAGGGTCGCCATCAGTCGGTCACTCCCGGAAACGAGAAGGCGAAGGCGATGCGCCGCCGCCACCAGGGCGAAAGGCCCGCGAGCGCGACGGCGGCGCCGTCCTGCGCGTGAATGAAGCGGTCGGGCGCGACGAGGATCGCCGCGTGCTTGGCCGGAAGCCCGTCGCGCCAGCGGAAGAGCAGCAGGTCCCCCGTCGCGGCGCGCTCCACCGGCACGGCTGCCATGTGGCGGCCGGCCGCCTCGGCCAGCGTCTCGCCCCCGGAGGCCTCGGCCCAGTCGGGCGTGTAGGCCGGCATCGCCTCGGGCTCACGGCCATAGAGGGCGCGCCAGACGCCGCGCACCAGGCCGAGGCAATCGCAGCCAACGCCCCGGAGCGAGGCCTGGTGGCGATAGGGCGTGCCGAGCCACGGCATGGCCGCGTCGACGACGGCCGCGCGAGTGAGGGTTCCGGTCATTCCGCTCACGCTCCGAATCTGCGAGTTTTCGCGCGCCGGGCGAGCCGGCGCAGTTTGGAAGCGGAGCGCGGCATGACCGGACACACCGAGAGCATGGATGCGGTCAGAGCGATCCTGGCGACGCTGACGCGCGAGACCGCCTGGGAACGCAAGAACGAGATCAGCCGCGCCATCGACATCGCCCTCGCGCATGTCACCTGGACGCCGGCGGTCGGCGCGGCGGCGACCGACGCGGCGGCGCGCTGTTTCGAGACGCTGCGGTTGGCGAGCCGCGCCGCGACTTCCGGCACGCCGATGCAGGACGACGCCGCCCGCGAGGCGCTCGCCGCGATCGACACGCTGGAACAGGCCCTCGACGCGGCGCCGCCTCGTACCGAATAGACAGCCGGCGACGCTGGCAGGCACACGCGGGGACGACACCCTCTCCCGTCATCCCGGACGCAGCGAAGCGGAGATCCGGGATCCATCCAGCCGAGACGTAGGGAAGCGCGAACCACCCGAAATTCCGACTGGATGGATCCCCGCCTTCGCGGGGATGACGGGGCAGAAATCGGCCCTCAGCCGGTCAGCCGGCCGCCATCATTGCGGCTGCCGGACCTGGCATAGCCGAGCGCGAAATCATTGCCGGGCATATGCGGAAAGCCCCGGAAATTCAGGCCGTTGGCGAATTTTTCTCGACAGGTGGCGAAGCGCTTGTCGCAGCCCGCCGTGACCGTGAATCCGTCGCCCGTCGCGATCGGCGCCGTCATCGGGCTCCAGAGCTCGATCGTCAGCCCCTCCGCGCCGGCGCGCTGCGCCTTGACCACGGCGGGTCGCCCGGCATTGGCGCCGCTCGTCCACCTGACCACGCCGCGCTCGAACCAGCCGGCCGCGAAACCGTCGAGCCCCGAGACCGTGAAGCGCCGGCCATCCAGCGCAGCGACGACGGTGCCATCGCCGCGATAGGCGGGATCGTCGAGGTCGACCCCGCAACGTGCGTCGCCGAGATCGGCGTCGCAGGCGGCGCGGAAGACCCGTCCCCGCGGTTCGTCCAGCGCGGCGGCGAGCCCGCGGATCTCGACCCGGAAGGCGCCATCCTCGCGCAGCACCTCGCCGACATGGCCGACGCGAAGCAGCAGCCGTTCGGCAGGCGCCGACCAGTTGACGAGATAGGTCTCGATCCTGGCGTGGTCGAAGGCGCCGGCGGCGAGGTCCGCCTCCGACAGCCGGTCCGAGCTCAACGCGCCGGCCACCTCCATGCCGCCCGTCACCATGCCGGTCTCGGCCGTCGCCTCACTGGCGGAAAGCCCGCTCGCCGCCTCGAAGGTAACGCCGTCGAAGACGAGGTCGCGGTCATGGTCGGTGAAGCCGAGCGCGACGCCATCCGTCCGTTCGAGCCGCCAGCAGTGGCATGTTGTCGAGGCGTCGCCGGAAAGATGCGCCGCGAGATCCGGGGGAAGCGCCCTCATGGCCGGATCTCCACGATCGGGATGGACGGGATCTCGCCGGCTTCAAAGGCGGCGAGATTGACGACGAGATGGTCGGTGTCGAAACGCACGGGCACGTCGAAGCGAAAGCCCGCCGTCAGCACGGCGCCCTCGTCCGGCGGCACCGGGAAGGTGACGCGGCCCATCGTGGGATCGACGACGAAGTCGCCCGGATCCAGCGGCGCGCCGTCGATGGCAATGACGACCGAGCCGTCGACGGGCTTGGCGATGACGCGTTCATAGGGCGCGTGCAGCGCGCCATAGGATTTCACGAGCTGGAACACCGCCGTCTCGCCATCGCCGGTACCGAGCTTCTGGTCGGTCGCTGCAATGGCGACGCCCGGCGGCGCCGAAGCGTCGTCCATGCGGTCGCGCCAGCGGAAGCCGAACAGGCGGCCGCGCCGCTCCTCGAAGAACTGGATCACCTGGTCGAGGTCGGCGAGCGAGCGCACGCCATAGCCAGCGTCGTAACGGCGGCGCGCATCGGCCCAGCGGGCGTTGCGCCGCTCGCCGCCGGAGCCGAGCGTGACGATCTCCGTGCGCCGTTCCGGCCCTCCGGACGAACCGAACGCGATGTCGGTCGGAAAGCGCACCTCGTGAAAAGCCGGGATCAACGGCATCAGAGCCCCCTCCTGCCGCGCCCGACGGCGCGGGCGAGAGTCGCGGCGACATGCGCCTCGGACTTGCGGAACGAGGCGACATCCGGCGTCTGGATGGCGATGTTGACCGTCACCGGCCCGCCCGCGCCGCCACCGGCGACGCCGAGACGGCCGTCCGGCCCGCGCGAAAGCGGCATCACGGCTTCCGCCCCCGCCTCGCCCATCAGCCCGAGCCCGCCGGAGAGCGGAAAATAGGTCGGGCTGGCGACGACGCCGCCCTTGGCGAAGGGCGTCACCCCGCCGAGCGAGCCGACGAGTCCCGACAGCAGGCTGCCGATACCGTTCTCGATCGGCTTCAGCGCCGCGTTCAGCGCCAGGGTCGAGAAACGCAGCGCCAGCCCCTTCAGGATGTCGTCGAATTCCTTGCCGCCGACGACGGCGTCGCGAAACGCCCGGCTGATCGCGCCGGAAAACCCGTCCGCCTGCTTGGCGAGGCCCTCCAGCGAGGCGGTGAAGGCGGACGTGTCGGCGGTGATGCGGACGGAAAGCTCGTCGATCGGCGTGGTCATGGGGCATCTCTCCTAGGTTCTGCCGGCGCGCGATCCGGATAGCGCCGCGCCAGTTCGTCAAAGGCGGCGCGGTCCATCGACGTGTGCATCGTTCCCGTCAGGCCCTCGATCGCGGCGGCAAGTTCGCGCGGCGTCAGCGCCCAGAACTCGCGGCTCGAGAGCCGCAGTCTGCCGAAGCCGATCGCCATCGCCTCGCGCCAGGGGAAGGCGGCAACCTCGCGGCGGGCATTCATGGCCGGCCCCCGAACGTCGCGCCGAGCAACTCCGCGACGATCCCGGCGAACCCGGCCGCGCCGCCTTCCGCGCGCATGGCGGCAACCTGCTCGTCGTCGATCGCCGCGCCCGCGCCGCGCAGACCGGCGCCGAGGATGCGGATCGCGTCGCGCGCCGACAGCCGCCCCTCACCAAAGCGGGCGGCGAGCGCGGAAAGATCCTCCGCGCCGAAGGAGGCCTCCAATTCCGCCAGCGCGCCGAGCGTCAGGCAGAGCGTGTGCTTGGTGCCGTCGATTTCGGCCTCGATCTCGCCGCGATGCCGGTTCGCCATCACGAAGCCGCCGTGAAGCTGAGGAGACCGGCCGATTCCAGCGCGATCTCATAGGTGACGGCGCCGTCATGCTCGCCGCCGTAGTCGAGCGCGGTGAGCTGGAACGGCCCGGCGAGCGTGCCGAAATCCGGCACGATGAGCTGGAAGTCGCGGATCGCGCCGTCGAAGAACAGCGTGCGCATCGCGGCGTCGGTCGCGGCATCGCGAAAGATGCCGGAGCCCGAGACGCTGGCGCGGCGGAGGCCGGCCCCGGCCAGCAACTCGCGCCAGCGCCCGGCCGAATCCGCGTCGGTGGTGTCGACCGTCTCGGCGTTGAGCGCGAAGCGCCGGGTCCGGAGGCCGGCCACGGTGGCGAAATCGCCGAAGCCGGAGGTGTCGATCTTCAGGAGCAGATCCCTGCCCTTCTGCGCGGTCATGACGGATCCTTTCGGTGTTTGACGACGGAGGGCGCCGCCTATCCCTCGACCAGCGCCGCGACACGGACGACGCCGTGCTCGGTCCGGCCGTCCGGGTCGAGGCGGACCTCGGCGAAGGCGACGCGCAACAGAACCAGGGCGTTGTCGTCGAGCGCGAGCGGCGCATCGTGCAGCAGGCGCATCAGATGGCCGATGATCCTCCAGGCCTCGCGCTTGCCGACGGCGCGCGACCAGACATGGAGCGCCAGCCTGACATCGCCGCCGGGCTCGCGGTCGCTCGACCAGTCGGATTGCCCGGTCTCGCCGAAGGTGATGGACGGGAATTCCGTGGCGCGCGGCGCGCCGTCATGGATGCGGCCCCCCACCAGCGCGGCGAGGTCGGTATCGGCGGCGAGGGCTGCGACGATCGCCGCCTGCAGGTCGAGGGCTGCGATCACGGGGATTTCCTCCGCAGGCGTTCGATCGCGGGCGCGAGAACGGGATCGGCGCCGGCATCGAGCGTGCCGAATTCGCGGGCGAACAGGTTTTCAACGGCAAGGGTGATTTCGAGGGAAAGGCCGCCGTCACCCGCTACGGCCACGCTTGCACCTCCCCCAGGGAGAGGCGAAGAAACAGGCTCAGCCTCACGATTTGACGCCGTTTCCCTCTCCCCTTGTGGGAGTTCGGCTTGCGAGACCGAGCTTGTACTCCCCTCACCACCTCTCCACCGCAGGGGGGGAGAGGACAGACGGCGCTCCTCCCCGGCATCGACAGCAACCCGAAGCCGGTCGCCATTCCACCGCAGGGCGCCTGACATCGCCGGCATGGCCGCCTTCCGCAAGGCGGCGGCGAGCGCCAGACCGGTGAGCGTCCGCGCGTTCATGCCCGCTCCTCCGTCGCGTCGAGGTCCAGGAACCGGCGCGTCTCGTCGGGATCGCGCCAGGCGGTGACGACGAGCGCGCGGCCGCGATGCAAGATCCGCATGCCGCCCTCGATATCGGCGCGATAGCGGAGCGTGATCCGGTGCGTGACGCGGGTCGCGAGCCGGTCGGCGGCGAAGCGCTCGCCGGCCGCGACCGGCTCGATCCGCGCCCAGAGCGTCGCGACCTCGTGCCAATCGACGGTGGCGCCGCCGGCGCCATCCGCCGTGCCGGCCGGCTTCTCGAGCACGACGCGGCTCGACAGCTGGCCGGGGTCGAAGCCGGTCACAGCGAGCGTACCCGGTAGGGCGCGACCAGCGCCTCGAAGCCGAGCGGCGCGACGTCGCCGGCCTGGTCGAAACCGACCGCACCGCGATGCTCGAACCAGTGCGCGACGAGCATCACCACCGCCTGGCGCAGCGGCGCCGGCACGGCGAGGCTCGACACGCCATAGCCGGCCGTCACGTCGATCTCGATGCCGTTGTCGTAGAGCGCGACGGCCGGCTTCAGCTTTGCCACGATCCGGGGCGGCTGACGGGCGGCATCCACGCGGTAATCGGCCTCGTCGAGGACATGGGCCGCGCCGACGATGTCGTAGAGCGTGACGCTCTCGACCGAGATCAGCGGGAAAAGCGGCAGCTCGATCGCGCGGCCGGACGGCCACTCGTCGAGATAGACGCGCCAGGCCTGCGCGATCAGCTTGCGCCGCGTCGCGCTCTCGACATGGGTGCGCGCCGCGACGATCGCGGCGGCGATCAGGTCGTCCTCGGCCGTGCCGTCGACGCGCAGATGCGCCTTGGCATCGGCCAGCGACACCGGCTCGGTCGCCGGCCCGGAAATCAGCGCTGCGGTCATGACGGCTCCTGCGATGGGTTTGGAAGTGGAGCGGCGCCGGCGCGAGGCCGGCACCGCTCCGGGGCACGGCCCGGCGGGAGGGAGACCGGGGCCGGCCGAAAGGGAAGGCCAATTCCCTCCCCACAAGGGGGAGGGAGAAGCGGAGCTGCGTGTCGTCCCGCGCTCGCCGTCATCCCGGGCTTGACCCGGGATCCATCCAACCGATGCATCGGGAGGTACCCCCGCGACAACCCGGCTGCATGGATCCTCGCTTTCGCGAGGATGACGGCTGAGGGAACGACGGCGTTCTTGACCTCTCCCTTACCAAGGGAGTGGTCGAGTCTTGCTTGCTTCCCCGCCCGCTAGCTCGTGCCGAACTTCAGCAGCTTGATGGCGTCGAAGTCCTGGACGCCGCCGCCGACGCGCTTGGTGGTGTAGAAGAGGACGTAGGGCTTGGCGGAATAGGGATCGCGCAGCACCCGCACGCCGAGCCGGTCGACGACGAGGTAGCCGCGCCTGAAATCGCCGAAGGCGAGCGCAAGCGAATTGGCGCCGATATCCGGCATGTCCTCGGCCTCGGTCACCGGGAAGCCCAGCAGCGACGCCTCGCCGCCCGCCACCGCCGCCGGCTGCCACAGATAATGCCCGTCGGCGTCCTTCAGCTTGCGGATCGACGCCTGGGTGCGGCGGTTCAGCACGAAGCGGGCATTGGCGCGATAGCCGGCCTTCAGCGTGTAGATCAGATCGACCAGCACGTCGGAGGGATGGCTCGACGGCAGCGCGCCGGAGGCGCCGGTCACGACATAGCCGATCTTGCCCCATTCCCAGCTCGCCTCGGCGGCGGTGGTGTAGTCGAGGAAGCCCTTCGGCTTGTTCGAGCCGTCGCCGGTGACGAAGGCGGTTCCCTCCTGGGCGGCGAAGGCGCTCTCGACCTCGGCGGCGATCCACTCGTCGATGTTGACGGCGCTGTCGTCGAGGAGCGCGGCGGTGGCCGCCGGCATGGCGTAGAGCTCCATCGCCGGAAAGTCGAGCGCGGCGATGGTGGGCGACGTCGTCTGGGACCGCGCGCCGGTCTCCGCCGCCCAGCCGACCGCCGGACCCGCCGTCATGAAGGGCTTGCGATAGGTGCCGGACGAAACCTGGCGGACATCGGCGATGGCGCGGATCGGCGAGAGCGCGGCGAGGCGCTTGCCGATCTCGGCCTCCGTCTCGACCGGCACGAGATAGCCGCCATCCGGATTGGAGCCGGCCGAAAGCGCCTTCTGCTCGAGCTTGCGATAGCCGTCCTCGTCGCCGCCGCGCACATAGCTCTCGAAGGCCTGCTTGTGCTCGGACGGGCGCGGCGCGGCGCGCTCGGCGGAAAGCGGCGGCCGGCGGCCCTTCAGCGTCAGCTCGTACAGCGCCTTGTTGATGCGGTCGAGCTTCTCGGTCGTCACGACGTCGGCGGTGAGCTTGGTCTCGATCTCGACCAGGCGCTCGTCATTGGTGTCCTTGAAGGCCTCGAAGGCGCGCATGAAATCGTCGAAGGCGGCGGAAACGTCGCCGCCTTCGGCGGCCTTCGCCTCGGGGGCGGCGGAACGGGTCTCGGTCATCGGCTGATCCTTCGATGGAGAGAAAGGCTGGTCGGGTGGAGGGAACGGGCCGCCCGGCGCATCTTCGCCGCGAGGCCGCTGGTCTTGACGCTCGACACGCGGGCGTCGGGCTGCATCGGGAAGGTGACGACCGAGATCTCCCAGAGGTCGATCTCGACCAGCCGGCGGATGCCGGCGACACGGTCGGGCCGCGCCTTCACGGTCTTGAACCCGATCGAGAGCCCGTCGAGCGCGCCGGCCCGCATCAGGCTCGCCACCTCGCGGCCGCGGGCCACATCGGCCATCAGCCGGCCCCGCACGAAGAGGCCGCGCGGGTCCTCGCGGATCTCCATCCAGACACCGATCGGCTCGGCCGGATCGTGCTGGTAGAGCATGCGGATGCCGGCCGCGCCGCGCCGCGCCAGCGATCGCCGGAACGCGCCCGGCATGACGAGGTCGCCGGAGAGGTCGGCCGCGCCGAACAGGCTGGCATAGCCGGAAAACACGCCCTCGCCGTCGACGCCGGAAAGGTCGGCGGCGGCGAACTTGATCTCGAGCGCGGGAGGCTGGGTGATGGCCATGCGGTCTCCTTCGCGGACAAGGCCGCGTGGAAATGTCGAATGAAATCTGATCGTTAGGTCGTAGGGCTGAGAAGCTGATTCAGGGGCGGATCCATCCGGCAGCCGCACGGAGAAGACGAACCTTCCCGCAACCCGGCTTCATGGATCCTCGCCTTCGCGAGGATGACGGCAGTGCGGGCCGGGCAGTTTGCGACCACTAGCCCCGCGCCAGCAGGCGTTCCAGCGCGCCGACGAAATCGCGAAACACCTGCCGGTGGTCCGGCGCCAGGCGCCGCAGCATGCGGTTCAGGAGGACTGTCATGTCGGCGCTCTCTCCGTTTCGTGTGGGCGGGCGCAGGCCTGTTCCCGCCCCCTTGTGGGGAGGGTTAGGGAGGAGGTGCCACCTCCCGGGTTCAAGGAGGGACCAGCGCATGGAGGCCGGCGCCGGTACCCCCACCCCTCCCTTCCCCGCAAGGGGAAGCGAGAAGAGGAGCGCGCGAAAAACCCGAGTCCCCGGAATCCCTTAGCGACGGTCGTTGAAAAAGCGATTCAGCCGCGCGATCTCGGCGACGAAATCGTTGAAGCGACGGTTGGAGCTGGCGAGTTCCTTGAGTGCCCAGACCAGCAATGCGCTGGCGCCCGACGCCCAGAGAAACAGCGCCAGATGCGCCAGGTCGCCACGGCTGGCGAAGATGCGGGTCAGGTCGTCCACCCCTCGTCTCCCTCTTCGAGAGCCTGCCCCGCCCCATATCCCACCGCCTGCCGCTTCTCGTCGCGGGTCAGGAATTCGGCCGCGCCGACCCGCGCCCAGAGCGCGGCGCGCTCGGTCGAGAGCGCCTCGACGGCATCGGTGTCGAAGCCGAGGCGCAGCGCCCCGGAATAATGCGGCCCCAGCCAGGCGCTGATCGCCTCGGCAGTGCGGCCGACCAGCGGCAGCACCGTCTGGCGCCAGAAGACGCGGTTGGCCTCGGCGTAATTCGCATAGGTGTTGTCGCCCGGAATGCCGAGCAGCATGGGCGGCACGCCGAAGGCGAGCGCGATCTCGCGCGCCGCGCCGTTCTTCGCCTCCATGAAATCCATGTCGTGCGGGGTGAGCGCCATCGCCGTCCAGTCGAGCCCGCCCTCGAGCAGCAGTGGCCGCCCGGCATTGACGGCGCCGGAGTAGTTGGCCTCCAGCTCGCGCTTCAGCCGCTCGAACTGCTCCTGCGAAAGGCTGGCGCCGCCCTCGCCGTGATAGACCAGCGCGCCGGAGGGCCGCGCCGCGTTGTCGAGCAGCGCCTTGTTCCACTGGCCGGCGGCGTTGTGCAGGTCGAGCGCCACCGCCGCCGCTTCCAGCGGCGCGAAGCCGTAGTGGTCGTCGAGCGGATGATAGGTCCTGAGATGCAGGACCGGCGACTGGCCGTCCTCGACGGGGAAGCGCACGGCGCGGCCGGCGACCGTATATTCATACGCTTCCGGCCAGCCATCCGGCCCCGGCACCACCTTCATCCGGTCGGGCCGGAGCGTGTGCAGTTCGGCAGGCAACCCGCCGAGCCGGACCAGCTCGGCATAGGCATTGCCCGAAACGAGCAGATTGCCATAAAGGCCGGCGAACCAGTCGCCGCCCGATTGCCGCGCGTTGGGCCGCGCCAGAAGCGCCAACAGGGGATGGTCCGGCCGCTCGGCTTCGCCCTCATAGGCGAGAAGCGGCACCGAGGCGGCGGCCTCGGCGATCATGGTCACGGCGCGGTAGACGATGGCGTTCTTCATGAAGCCCTCGCGGGCGAGCGACGCCAGGTCGCGCGGCGTCCAGGCCGGACGCCCCTGTCCCTGCAGGGCGATCAGCGCGCCGGTCCGCGACGCCTTGGCCTCGGGCACGGCGGCACGGCCGCCGAACAGGCGAAGGAAAAAATTCTCTCTCACGGGCTTCTCCCATCGGGCAGGACGCCAGGCAGGGCATCGTTCACCTTGCCGCAAGGTCATGGCGTGGTTTTTCTTGCGTTCCGTGCCGCAAGCAGGACTAAGTGGCGCACTTTTTACGAGCAAGGCGACGTCGACGCTCCTGCGGGCCTTGCAACCGTTGCACGCCAGTTCGCCCGTGCCCTTCCTGGCGCGCGGCCGGGGCTGGCCCAGAAGGACGAACCGGTGCTCGATTTCGCCTCGCTCCTGGTCGCCATCGGTTTCGCCACGGCGTTCCTCTCGGTCGTGCTGCTGGCGGCCTGGAGGACCTCGCGGCGGGACGGCTTTCTGTTCAGTTGCGCCACCGCCGCGCTGCTGATTGCCGTCAGCGCCGGCTTCTCAACCCTGGACAGCATGCGCCCCGCATCGTGGCTGCAGGCAATCGCCTTCATCCTGCTGCTGGCCGGCAATGCGAGCCTCTATGGCAGCGGGACGCAGTTCCGGCTCGGCATCTCGCCCTGGCGTCGCATTGCCACGGCAAGCCTCGTCACGGTGGCCCTGACGCTGCTGCCGCTCATTCCCGGCTACAATGGTCTCGCCTATGCCGTCGGCTTCCTGGGATCGGCAGCGCTGCTCTTCCTCACGGCGCAGCAGTTCTGGAAGGCTCGCGACCAGGCGCCGATGACCTGCATGGCCATCGCCGCCCTCTACCTGCTCGTCGGCCTGTCGTTCCTTCCCCGCGCGGTGCTGGTCCTGCTCAACGACGGTCTCGTCGTCGGCGGGCCGCCGCGGAACTGGGCGCAGGATCTTTCCATCTTGCTCGTCATCGGCGCGATCCCGGCGCTCGGCGCCATGACCATGGCGCTGAGCCAGATCCGCACGGCCCAGGCCCATCGCCGCGAGGCGCTGACCGATCCGCTGACCGGGCTCCTGAACCGCCGGGCGCTGTTCGAAGCGCTCGAAACCGGTTGACCTCATCCTGCGTCGCGGTGCTGTTCGACATCGACGAGTTCAAGGCGATCAACGACACGCATGGCCATGCCATGGGCGACCGCGTCATCGCGCTGTTCGCGGAGGCGGTGAAGCAGGGCCTTCCGGCCAAGGCCTCCGCCGCCCGGATCGGCGGCGAGGAATTCGCGCTCGTCCTCCGCGACACGAGCATGAGCCAGGCCCGGCGCCACGCCGATGACGTGCGCGCCCGCTTCATTGCCCAGGTCCGCGCCGTGGCGGGCCTCGAATGCACCGTCAGCGCCGGTCTCGCCGCCGGCGGCCCCGACAATGCCAGCGCCGATCGCGTCCTCGCCGAGGCCGACCGCGCGCTCTACGAAGCCAAGCGCGGCGGACGGAACCGGGTCGTCACCGCGCGCCGGAAGGGCGCATCGGGCGACCCGCCGCCCGGCGATCCGCCATCCACCACGCCCCTTGCCGGCGACATGCCCGAACGCATTCCCGCGACGCTGACCTAGTGGCCGCCGGACCTCAAGCCGCCTACTCCGCCTCGAAAGCGAGGTCGGCGTGCTTCTGGTTGGCGTAGAGCAGCGAGGGATGCAGTTCCTCGAGCCCGTCATAGGGATTGGCGTGGATCGCCAGGATCCACAGGCTGATCGATGCCGTGATCGCATAGATCGCCAGCGCCCGCTTGCCGGCGCGTGGACGATCGGCATGGGTCGCGGCGATGGTGACCGCCGTCAGAAGCGTCAGGAAGATCACCAGATACCACTTGTAATAGTCGATCGAGGTGTTGCCGACGGCGAGGCGCAGATTGCGCGCCTCCTGCAGGTCGTTGAAGTCGTGCACCAGTTGCGACATCAGCGAGGTCGGCGCGCTGCTGCGGGCCAACCGCGCGATCTCGCCGCTGATGTCGTGCAACGCCGCCTCGACCTCGTTGCGCGGCAGGACGTTCTTGCCCTGCTGCCATTCGCCCGTCGCGACAAGCCGGCGATAGGTCTCGACCCCAGTGGCCAGCGCCGGGGAATCGAGCACGTCCGGCTCGGCGCTGCGCAGCATGTGGATGATCGCCGAGCGCTCCAGGCTGGTCGCATGGTCGGCCCGCGCGTTGACGGCCCAGATGTCCGCGGCGATGAAGCCGAGGGACAGCGCCCAGGCGGTGGCGATCGTGCCGAGATAGGCCGGCTGCGGAATCGAGAGACTGTCCCGGGCGGCGTGCCGCGACAGGGTGTAGAGCGCCAGTCGGCCGACGCCGTAGAAGATCAGGCCGAAGCCGACGAAAATCCCAAACAGTATCGGCAACGACAATTGGTAGATCTGCCCCATCGACTGCGCCCCGCTCCATCCGCCAAGACCGGATCGGGCCGGGGCGCCGCGCGGGCGCTCCTTCGGCTCGACCTCCGTCCGATGCATCCGGGGATTCGTCTCGTAAGGCAACCATGGTTCCGAGGCACACGGCGCGCCGCCGCCTAAATCGTCCGAATCCGGGGCTCGCCCGGCGCCCGCAGCATCAGCGCCGTGAGCGCCCAGACGAGCGCGTCCAACCGGTCGGGCGAGCGGCCATTGGCGAGGCCTTCCGGCCCGAAATCCGCCATCTCGTCCTCCAGCGCCGGAAATGTCCCGGCATGGCGAACCCGCCCTTGCGCATAGAGGGCGGCGACCGGCTCGGCCCGCAGATACTTGCCCCGCGTTGCCCTGACCGAAGTGACGGGAACGCCGGGATCGACCTCGTTGATCACGCTCGCCACCATGTCGCCGCCCTGGTTGACCTCGGCGACCAGCATGTCGGCGTCGAGCGCGCGGTAGAGCCCGACCGCGGCGGCGGCCCAGGCGGCCGGTTTTACCTCGGCCAGGCTGCGATCGGCCAGCACGTAGGCGGTGCCGTCCGCCGCGAGCCCGCAGGCCACGATCCCGCAGGCGTCGGCGCCCCGGCGCCGCGAGGCCGGCGGATCGACGGCGACCGCGATGCGGACGAGTTCCGGCGCCCTCTCGACGCGGGCCGTCTCGATGTCGTCGCGGCTCCAGAGCGCGTCGGCGCGATCCTCGATCCATTCGCCATCGATCTCCTGCCGGCCGAGCCGCGTGCCGCGATAGCGGCCGACGACGCGCTCGAGAAAGCCCGGCGCCAGATTGGCGAGGTTGGCGGACGTGCCGGCCCGCGTGATCACGCTGCGCTCGGCCGAGAGCAACCGCTTGAGGAGCGGGATCGGTCGCGGCGTCGTCGTCACCAGCTGGCGCGGCAGAGTGCCGAGCCTCAGCCCGAATTGCAGCATGTCCCAGCACGCCTCCGGATAGCGCCACTTCCCGAGTTCGTCCGCCCAGGCGGCCTCGAATTGCGGTCCGCGCAGGCTCTCGGGATCCTCCGACGAGAAACAGAGCGCCACCGCGCCATTCGGCCATTCAAGCCGCCGGCGCGAGGGCTGCCAGAGCGGCCGCTCGTGGCGCGGATGCACCGCGAGCAGGCCGGAAACGCCCTCGACCATCACGTCGCGGACATCGGCGAAGGTCTCGCCGATCAGCGCGACCCGGCCGACCGGCGCGACGGCGAAGCCGGGGCGGCCGCCTGCGAGGCCTCGGATCCATTCGGCGCCGGCGCGGGTCTTGCCGGCACCGCGCCCGCCGATCATCAGCCAGGTGAGCCAGTCGCCCTCCGGCGGAAACTGATCGTCGCGGGCCCAGAAATCCCAGTCATGCTGGAAGGCGGCGAGTTCATCGGCCCGCAGCGCCGCCAGCAGCCGCGCCGGGCGCAGCCCCCGCGCCATCGAGCTGTTCCAGGCGCTCCTGAAGGCGCGCCCGGAGGGCCTCGATATCGCCGCCGTCTCCATCCTCGTCCGCGCCTCCCCTCAGCTTCGCCAGCGTCTCCAGTGTCCGGGCGAGCACGGAAAGCGTCCGGGCGTCCTTTTCCTCGACGCCGCCCTCGCCATTGGCGAAGCGCAGTTCCAGTTCGGCGACCTGGCGTTCGAAGGTGCGGTAGAGCCGCGCCACCAGCTTCTCCTCGGCCGCCTCGTCCGGCAGAGGCGGCGCCTCGCCCGGCCGGAGCCAGCCATGCCGCTCGGCCTGTTTCGCGACCGAGACATGGCTGACGCCATGCAGGGAGGCGATCTCGCGCAGGCCCAGCGCCGAAGTCTCGTAGACGACGCGGATCGTCGCCCACTGGTCTGGCGTGAGTTCGGGCATGACGCTCCTGGCCTCGCGAGTGCGGTAGCAACGGGCCGCCGCATGAAGCGGGCCGCAAGGCCCGTGCAGAAGGAGCGCAACCGCCGCCCCGCGCTCTCCGTCATCCCCGCGAAAACAGATCCACGTAGCCGCGCCACGGGGCGGCTCGCGCAGCCGGCAACGCGGCTGCATGGATCGCAGATCAAGCCGGACGACGGCGAGCCGAGTGACTGCGTTTGGGGTGAATGTGTCGAAGACGGTTGGCCGCGCCGAACGCAACTCTTGGACGATGCCTGAACCCTACCGGAGCAGCGTCACGCTGTCAAGGATTATTTTCCTATACCTTGCTGCGTCCGACCGATGCCGGTTCGGCACGAAGGCACCAGACAAGCGCCCGCCCCTCCACTATCCTCGGGCAAAATCCAGAACATCCCTGGGAGGGGACCCACGATGAGCGCATTGCCGAGCTTCGATCTCACCGGCCGCACGGCCCTCGTCACCGGCGCCGCGCGCGGGCTGGGCCGCGCCACCGCGCTGGCGCTCGCCGCGGCGGGCGCCGATGTGGCGCTCGGCCTCCGCGACGCGGCGTCCGATGCCGGGCTGGTCAAGGAAATCGAGGCGATGGGCCGGCGCGCGCTGCCCCTGCAGATGGACGTGCTGGACCTCCAGCAAGCCTGCGCCGCGATCGACGCCGCCATCGCCGAGTTCGGCCATCTCGACATCCTCGTCAATAATGCCGGCGGCGGCACGATCGGACCGGTCGAGGACTTTCCGGAGGCGGATTTCGACTTCACGATCAATTTGACCGTCAAGTCGACGTTCTTCCTGTCGCAGCATGCCGGCCGCCACATGATCGCGCGGAAATCCGGCGTGATCATCAACATGGGCTCGCAGGCCGGCGCCGTGGCGCTGCCCGGCGAGGCGATCTACTGCCTGAGCAAGGCGGCGGTCAGCCACATGACCAAGTGCTTCGCCGTCGAATGGGGCCAGCACAATGTCCGCGTCAACTGCGTCGCGCCCACCTTCATCCGCACCGACGGCACCGCCGACATGCTGTCCGACCCGGCCTTTCACGCCGACGTGCTCGATCGCATCGCCGCGCTGCACCGGATCGGCGAGCCGAAGGAGGTCTCGGGCGTCGTCGTCTTCCTCGCCTCGGACGCCGCCTCGATGATCACCGGCCAGACCCTGCTGGTCGACGGCGGCTGGACGGCGCGCTAGGACGCGGGACGGCCGCCAAGGAATTCCAACACTTGGGCCTTAAATCGAGCGGATGTGTTGGAATCCGCCCGCCCTCATGCTTCAAACATGCGCCCGCGATCGGGCGCTGGCCGAGGCCGCGACGGCGCTGTTCGCGAGCGCGCCCAAGCCGGGCTTCACCTGGTAGCCGCCGGCAGGCTCTGGCCGATGTCGCCGCGCAGGAGATGCAGGAACGGCGTCGGCTGCAGCTTGCCCGGCTGGGCGAACGGGTTGGCGAAGGCATAGATGAAGAAGAGGATGACGCCGGAATAGAGCGCGAAGGCCCCGAGCAGGGCCATGTTGTTGCGGCTCGGGCGGTAGACGTAGAAGGGCACCGCCAAAAGGGCCAGGCCGAACAGGGCCGGGGCCCAGAACAGGCCGCTGAAGCGGCCGACCGCCGTCGCTTCGCGCAGCTGGCGAAAACCGGCCACCGCGGTGATCCGGTCGCGCATGCGTCCTGCCAGATAGCGCTCCCGGTCGCTGCTCGGCGTCAGGTCGAGCAATTTCTGATAGACGCTGTCCCAGTCGATCCAGGCCTGCGCGGACAGGCCTTCGCCCCGCGCCAGCTGGTCCCATTCCTCGTTGACGACCGTGTGGAGATAGCGCGCCAGCGTCGACTGGACCGGCGCGACGATCGGCCCGCCATAGCGTCCGATGTCGTGATAGACGTCGGAGATCGCGGTCGCCTCCTGGGTCAGGATGTTGCGGATGCCCTTGTAGTCGTCGAGCTCCTGCGCATAGACCAGCGCCAGGATCAGGCCATGCAGCGCCGCGATGCGCACGGCGATCGAGGCCGCCGCCTCGGGCGTGCGGTCGGAATCCTGGCCGGTGCCGAGGAGCCGGCGGGCGAGGAAATAGCTGCCGAAGACGATCGCCATCGCCGCGCCGACGAAGGCGACACCCACCAAGCCCGATACCCAGAAGCCCGTCATGCGATTCCCGACATTCCTGCAAGCGGGGCCATCACATCACAACGCCGCCCCTCGCTCCAGCGGCACGCGTCAGCCCGGTTCCAGCCGCGACAGGCACCAGCCCTGACCGTGCAGCCAGCAACTCGCGTCCGGCCGGTGCTCGTCGCGGCGCAACGAGCGCACGGGTTCGCCGCCGTCGCGCGACAAGGCGGCTGCGAGGCGGCGGCCGACGGCCGCGTCGCGGGCGCCGACAAAGGCGATGAAGGCGGCGCCGCACAGGAACTCCGCCCGGTATCCCCCCTCCGCGCGGCGCGTGACCAGCAGCATGGCGCCGGGGCCATAATCGGACGTCATCGGGAAGAGCAATTGCCCGCCGGGCACGAGCGCATCGAGCCATAGCGCCAGCGGATGGGTTGCGCCGGCGCTGGCGACGACGAGATCGGCATGCGGCAGCGCCATCTGCGCGCCGTCGCCGGCGATGACGCGGGCCTGCGGCCAGGGCGCCAGCGCCTCGCGCGCCCGCGCCGCGATATCGGGCTCGATCTCGATCGCGGTAATGGGCGCGTCGGGGCCCGCGACCTCCGCCAGGATCGCCGTGTAATAGCCCGTGCCGCAGCCGAGATGGACGATGGTCATGGCGGGCCGGAGGTCGAGCCGGTCGAACACCTGCGCCCAGAGGCTCGGCTGGCCGTTGTTGATGCCGCGCCCCCGGTCGAGCGCGACCAGGACATCCTGGTAGAGCGGACGCGGATCGGAGCCCGTCACCGTCCAGAAATCGACGAACTCCGACGGGTTCTTGATCCGCCATGGCGGCGGCCCGGCGAAGCGCTCGCGCGGCACGGCGGCGAAGGCCGCGACCAGCGCCTGCGAACGGAGACCCGCCCGGCTGCGCAGATCCTCGGCATAGGCGCGCCGCGTGGCGGCGATTTCGTCCATCATGGCGAACCGTCCTCTGCCCCCCGCCGATCCTCGCGCCGTCGCGGGCCGACGTAAAGCCGGCCGTCCCCGCAACGGGATGTTTACGCAACGGGACTATCCCCGAGGCGGGCGACCGGCGCCGGTGCCGGAGGTTCGCCCGTCTCCGGGGGCTTGCATGTCGAAGATCATCCACTCCATCGCCTTGCTGGGCGCGCTTGTCGCCGCCCCGCTCGCCGCCATGGCGGCTCCCTCCGGCGAAGCGGCGGCCGCGCCATCCGAGCCGGCCGGCCCGGCTACCGTCGTGAACTCCGGCATCCGCTACGAACGGATCGGCCACTGGGATGTGGACAGGCTGAACCGGATCCTGACGAAGGACTTCCCGGAATTCGTCGGCATCGACGTCGCCTATACGCCGGCCCGCAACGCCGTGACGCTCTACCGCGTCATCTATCCGTCCGTCGTACCCGAGCGTGGCAACCGGCCGATCCAGGCCTCCGGCCTGCTGGCGATCCCGGATACCGGGGCGAAGTCCTACCCCCTCCTCTCCTACCAGCACGGCACGGTCTACGAACGCGAGCAGGTTCCTTCGTTTCCGGAGCAGTCGCCCGAGACGCAGCTGATGCTCGCCCAGTTCGCCGGCCAGGGCTATGTCGTGATCGGCGCCGACTATTTCGGCATGGGCATCTCGACCGAGCCGGAGGGCTACATGGTCAAGGCGAGCCACCAGCAGGCCTGCCACGACATGATCCGGGCCGCCGGCGACGTGCTGGGCGCGATGGGCATCGCCACCGACAAGCTCGTGCTCGGCGGCTGGTCGCAGGGCGGCTTCGTCACCATGGCCTGCCTGGAAAAGCTCGAAAGCGCCGGCGTTCCCGTCGCCGCCGCGGCCACGGCCAGCGCCCCGCTCGACGTGTTCGCGCTGATGAACGGCTTCCTGAACTTCCCGCGCCCGAACGATGCCGCCTGGCTCAATAGCATCGTGATCCTGTCGTCCTTCGCCTTCGAGAACTATTACGGCGTGCCGGGCCTCGCCCGTTCCGTCCTCAACGACGCCTATTACGAGGTGGCGCGCAAGGCGTATGAGCGCGAGCCCTTCGACGCCGCGGACATCCCGTCCGACCTGCGCAAGCTGGTCCGCGCCGACTATTTCGATCCGCAGTTCTTCGCCGATTCCGCCTATGGCCGGCTGCTGCGCGAGGCACAGGCCTATCGCTGGATCATCCGGTCACCGGTGCGCAACTATTATGGCAACGCGGACGAGGCCATCACCACCGGCGTGGGCAAGATGGCGATGACCTACCAGCAGGCGATCGGCGCCGGCAATCCGGTCGTCACCGCGATCTCGACCGGCCCGACCACCCATCGCGGCACCTATGCCAAGGCGGTGCCGGAATGGAAGATCTGGTTCGACGGGCAGTAGACGCCGGCGTGGCCACCCGGTCCGAATGCCCTGCGGAAAGCGGATGCCACCGTGGATTCGGCGCGGGAGTTACCCTTCCTACCCCGTAGGGATCACCGTCTGGCTGAGGAGGCCGGCTGTGAAATCCGGCCGGCAGGCTGGCCGAAACCTTCCTTGGCGACAGGCAAGGCAACACCACAGGTCTGGGCTGCCGGCATGCCGTGCCGCATCAGGCCGTGACAAGCCCGATGCTCAGCGGGGCGGCCCCGCCGAGGATCTCGAGCAGGCGGTCGATATTGGGATGGGCGCCCGGCCGGTTCCTGGCATCGGCCGTATGTTCGGCGAAAACCTCGAGGCCATGGGCGGCAGCCTCGGCATGGAGCGCGCCGAAGCTCTGGTGGAGGTATTGGTAGACGGCCAGCGCCCCCTGCCTGCCCGGCTGGTTTTCGATGCTCGCCACGACCACGCCAGCCGGATCGAGGAGGTCGATGCGGGAAAGACCGTCGATCGAGGGCAGCAATCGCAGGTTCTCTTTGAAGGAAGCCGTGGGCCGGATCACTTTAAAATTCCCTCTGGATGACGCTGACATGCTTCGGCACGTCTAGCAGGTCCAGATGGCTTCCTCCACCGCCCGCACCGCGCTGCCCAAGCTGGGGTGAAACATCGCCCGGACCGTTCTTGATCTCCCCCTCACATGAAGCCCGCCACCGCGTGCGGGACATAGGCGGCCTCGAGGGCGGCGATCTCGAATTCGTCGAGGCGGATCGAGAGCGCCGCCGCCGCGTCGTCGAGGTGCCGCGTCTTGGTGGCGCCGACGATCGGCGCGGTGATGACCGATTTCGACAGGACCCAGGCGAGCGCGATCTGCGCGCGCGGCAGGCCGCGCTGCTCGGCCACCTTGGCGACCGCCTCGACCACCTGCCGGTCGGCGTCGGCGGTGCGGGCGTAGAGCCCCTTGCCGAACTCGTCGGTCTCGGCGCGCGCCGTCTTCTCGTCCCAGTCGCGCGTCAGCCGGCCGCGCGCCAGCGGGCTCCAGGGGATGACGCCGATGCCCTCGTCCGCGCAGAGCGGCAGCATCTCGCGCTCCTCCTCGCGGTAGAGCAGGTTGACGTAGTTCTGCATCGAGACGAAGCGGGCGAGGCCGAGCCGTTCCTGCGCGCCGAGCATCTTGGCGAACTGCCAGGCATGCATGGACGAGGCGCCGATATAGCGCGCCTTGCCTGATTTCACGACCTCGTCGAGCGCCTCCAGCGTCTCCTCGATCGGCGTCTGATAGTCGAAGCGGTGGATCTGGTAGAGATCGACATATTCGGTGCCGAGCCGCGTCAGGCTGGCGTCGATCTCCTGCAGGATGGCCTTTCGCGACAATCCGGCGCCGTTCGGGCCGGGGCGCATGCGGCCATGCACCTTGGTGGCGATCACCACCTCCTCGCGGCGGGCGAAATCCTTCAGGGCGCGGCCGACGATCTCCTCGCTGGTGCCGTCGGAATAGACATTCGCGGTGTCGAAGAAATTGATGCCGAGGTCGAGCGCCTTCTTGAGGAAGGGACGGCTTTCCGCTTCCGGCAAGGTCCAGGCGTGGTTGCCCCGCGCCGGATCGCCATAGCTCATGCAGCCGAGGCAGAGACGGGAGACTTCGAGGCCGGTACGGCCGAGGCGGGTGTATTCCATGGCGAGCTTCCTTCGACGCAAGATTTGGGGCACCGCGAAGGCGGAGTCGGGAATGCCAATGTGGACCATACGGGAACCATGGGCGAGCCCTTCCCGGCGAAAGCCGGCGCCATGACGCAAAAAGGCCGGCCGCGCGGACGCGGCCGGCCGGGATCATGCCGGAGGGCTCAGGCGGCGCGGCGCGCCTCGGCGTCGAGGGCGGCGAAGTCCGCGTCGGAGAGGGTCAGCGCCGCCGCGGCGGTGTTCTCCTCCAGATGCTGGACGCTGCCGGTGCCGGGGATCGGCAGCATCACCTTCGACCGCTTCAGCAGCCAGGCGAGCGCCACCTGTCCCGGCGATGCGCCGAGCTTGCCGGCGATCGTGGTCAGCGCCGAGCCCGGCCGGGCGAGATCGCCGGATGCGAGCGGCGCCCACGGAATGAAGCCGATGCCGTTCGCCTCGGCGAAGTCGAGCACATCCTCGCTCTGGCGGTCGACGAGGTTGTACCGGTTCTGCACCGTGGTGACGGGAAAGAACTTTCCGGCCGCCTTGATCTCCTCGACCGAGACCTCGGACAGGCCGACATGGCGGATCAGGCCTTCCTTCTGCATCTCGGCGATTACCTGGAACTGCTCGTCGCGCGGCACGCGCGGGTCGATCCGGTGCAATTGCCAGAGATCGATGCGGTCGATCTTCAGCCGGCGCAGGCTCATCAGCACCGCCTGACGCAGATATTCTGGCCGCCCGACGACGCGCCAGATATCGGGGCCGTGCCGGGTCAGGCCGCCCTTGGTGGCGATGACGAGGTTCTTGTAGGGATAGAGAACGCTGGCGATCAGGTCCTCGCTGACGAAGGGACCGTAGCTGTCGGCCGTGTCGATCAGGTCGATGCCGAGCTCCGGGACGCGCTTCAGCGTGCGCTCGGCCTCGGCGATGTCCTTCGGCTCGCCCCAGATGCCGCGCCCGGTGATGCGCATGGCGCCGAAGCCGAGGCGGTTGACCTTGAGGTCGCCGCCGATCGTGAACTGCCCGGATGCGGCAGCGGAAATGTCGTTGGGCATTGTCTCGTCCTTCGATGATGGAGGCGGACGCGCGCCCTTGGGCGGCACGCGCATCCGGCCATTGGTCGAGTTGGTCTGCTTCCGCCGCCGAAGGGGTGACAGGCGGCGCCGCCCGTCGCGGCGCCGCGACGGGCGGCGGGACGCCCCTGGGAAGGGCTCAAGACAGATGGGTACCCGCCGCCCGATGTCAAAGGGCGGCCGACATCACGGAGGCGTGAGACCTGCCCCTACTCCCGCCAGCTCCGCAGCCCGAGCAGCTTTTCGCCAAGCGGGGTGAGCGTCGCCGTCTCGGCGTTGTGCCTCTCCCATTCGCGCGGGTCGCCCGGAAACGCCTCGCGCTTCGGGTGGTCGCGCTCGCGCCAGAGGCGGATGCGCTCGGCGCGCTCGGCGGCATTCGCCTCCTCGGCCGGATGCATGGAGATGTATTGCGCCATGCGGACGCGGCCGTCGGAATGGTTGGGGCGGACGCCATGGGCGAGCAGCGAATTGAAGATCAGCAGGTCGCCCGCCTCCATGTCGATATTGGTGATCGTGAGCCCGGTCGTGTCCGGGTGCATCGGATCGCGGTCTCCAGGCTGGGTCTTCACCCAGTCGTCGAAGTTCGCGAACAGCTCTGGAATGCACTGGAAGCCGCCGACGTCGCCATCCTGCTTCTTCAGGCTCAGCACGCCCTGCACGCCGATCGGCGGGGGAACGAGCGAGGTGTCGGCGTCCCAGTGGATGAAGCCGTTCGGATTGCCCTTCACCTTCTTCGGCGGATTGAGGTTGGCGCGGTCGATCGTCACCCAGAGGTCCTCGCGGTCCCAGATGTCGACGAAGGCGTCGTAGACGCGCGGATGCTGGCGGTTGTCCCAGAGATGCTGGTGATTGTAGATCTCCAGCATGCCGGTGCCGTTCAGTTCCTTCATGATGTGATCGCGGCGCTGCGGCGCGTACCAGGTCGCGGGATCCGCCGGATCCTTCTCGTCGAAGCGCCAGAGCGTCTCGACCAGCCGCGCGACATTTTCCGCCGGCACGGCCTGGCGGACGATGACATAGCCGCGCGAGATCCAGTGCCGCCAGTCCGCCTCGCTCAAGACGCGCAGCGGCAGCGTCTTCCGGATGTCCTTGAGCTGCATGTCCTGCTGCGTGGTCGGGTGGCTGTCGCGCTTCGCGCCCATTCCGGCGGCCATGGTCATTTCGATCCTCCCTGTCCTCGACCGTCCCGATGGACCGGTCCATGCGGAAAGAGTAGCGCCGCGCCCGGCGCCATGTTGGCGGATCCCGGCCGAGACTGATACTATTCCGGCGGCGTGCGGGATCAGGAGACCGGAATGAGGCCATTCCTCGAGCGGCTGGCCGTGCCGGAGGGCGCCTCCTGGGCGACGCTGAACCGTCGCCTCGACGACGCGATCCCCTTCCAGTGGCACCATCATCCCGAGTTCGAACTGACGCTGACGCTGAATTCGCGCGGCCAGCGCTTCATCGGTGACCATATCGGCGGCTATGACGACGGCGACCTCGTGCTGGTCGGCCCCAACCTGCCGCACAGCTGGTGCTCGGCCGACAAGGTCGATCCGGCCCGCCCGCATGTCGCGCTGGTGATGTGGTTCCTGCCGCAATGGACGGCGCCGCTCGGCGGCGTCTTCACCGAGTTCCGCGCCGTCGCCGAGATGCTGGCGCGCGCCCGCACGGGGCTGAAATTCTCGGCGGAAGCGGCGCGGGAGGCCCGGCCTCGGATCGAAGCCCTGTTCACGCTCGGCCCGGAGGACCGCCTGATCGAGCTCCTGCGCGTGCTGGCCCGGCTCGCGCGCGACGCGGCGGCCGAGCCGCTCGCCTCGCCGCTCGCCCTCCCCGCCGCCGCGCCCGAGCGCCAGGCCGATCGCGGCCGCATCGACCGCGTGCTCGATCACCTGCACCGCCATTATGCCGAACGGCTGAGCCTCGACGCGCTCGCCGACATCGCGGCGCTGAGCCCGTCCGGCCTGCACCGCCTGTTCGTGCGCCAGACCGGACAGAGCGTCACGGCCTATCTGGCGCGCATCCGCATCGGCGCCGCCTGCGCGATGCTGTCGGGCGGCGGCCGGCCGATCGCGGTGATCGCGGCCGATTGCGGCTACGACTCGCTCGCCCATTTCAACCGCCAGTTCAAGGCCCAGCGCGGCGTCACGCCGCGACAATACCGGGCGCGGTTTCGGGCAGGGTGAGCTCCGTCGTCATCCTCGCGAAGGCGAGGATCCATCCGGCCGAGACATGGGGAGGCACGCGCCGGACTCGACCGGCGGAAACGGATCCCGGGTCGAAGCCCGGGATGACGGCGAGCCTGGGGCGCGCAAGGCAGGCGCAAACGCCCTACCCCTCCGGCTTCTCCGGCTCGATCAGCTCGCCGGGCCAGGCGACGATGTAGTCCTCGTATTCCTCGACCGGGATGTCGCTCTCGCTGACCGTGCGGCCCGAGGTCGAGATGCCGGCCTCGTGCACCGTCTCGGGATCGCCCGAGACGAGCGGGTGCCACCAGTAGAGGTCATGGCCCTCGGCGATCAGCCGGTAGCCGCAGGTAGGCGGCAGCCAGGAGAGCGTGCGCACCGCCTCCGGGTCGAGCGGGATGCAGTCGGGAACGAAGTCGTGCCGGTTCGGATAGTCGCGGCAGCGGCAGGTCTCGTCGTCGAGCAGCTCGCAGGCGATCGCCGTCCAGACGATCTCGCCCGTATCCCAGTCCTCGAGCTTGTTCAGGCAGCAGCGCGCGCAGCCGTCGCAGAGCGACTCCCACTGCCCGGTGTCCATTTCCTCGAGCGTCAGGCGCTTCCAGAACGGCAGTTCTTCCGCGGCATCGGGCTCGGCCGGGGCCGCGACGGATCGCGCGTCCTTTTCTTGCAAGGGCATGGAGATTGCGTATCCTCTCAGCATCGGCGAGAACCGGCCTCGTCCGGGGGCGGGTCCCTGCGCCGGGCATTCCCGATGGCGAGCTCGCGCGGGAATGCGATGTTTCGAACCGCGTTTTAGAACCATTCGACCTTCAATGGAACAGGCCTTGCGCAAGCTCTGGGATCGCATTTCGGGATGGCCCGGCGCGCTTCGCGACCGCCTCGGCCGGAACGCGCCCGCGCGCGCCGAGCAGAACGCTGCCCCGCCGGCGCCGAAGGAGCCGATCCGGCTGATCGAGATCGACGCCTATATCGACAGCGCGCTGTTCCGGATCTGGACGGCCCTCAAGAAGGGCGCCGAGGCGCTGTCGCGCTTCACGCGGCGCTTCCGCATGACCGGCTGGCGTCGCGCGCCGGTCGAACTGATCGGCGACGGCCTGACCATGGGCGTCGGCGCCGGGCTGGTGATGCTGACGCTGGCGCTGCCGGCCTTCGACGCCACCAAGCAGGACTGGCTGGCGCAATCCGACTATTCCGTCACCTTCCTCGACCGCTACGGCACCGAGATCGGCAAGCGCGGCGCGCGCCATTCGGAGGCCGTGCCGCTCGACGAGATGCCGGACAGCCTGATCAAGGCGACGCTCGCCACCGAGGACCGGCGCTTCTATTCGCATTTCGGCATCGACATCATCGGCACGGCGCGCGCGCTGATGGAGAACCTGCGCAACGACGCCGTGCGCCAGGGCGGCTCGTCGATCACCCAGCAGCTCGCCAAGAACCTGTTCCTGTCGAACGAACGCACGCTCGACCGCAAGATCAAGGAGGCCTTCCTCGCGCTCTACCTGGAGAGCAACCTCTCCAAGAACGACATCCTGCAGCTCTATCTCGACCGGGCCTATATGGGCGGCGGCAATTTCGGCGCGGCGGCGGCGGCCGAGTATTATTTCGGCAAGAAGGTCACCGACATCACGCTGGCCGAGGCGGCGATGCTGGCCGGCCTCTACAAGGCGCCTGCCCGCTACGCGCCGCATATCAACCTGCCGGCGGCGCGCGCCCGCGCCAACGACGTGCTGACCAACATGGTACAGGCCGGCTTCATGACCGAGGGCCAGGTGATGGGCGCGCGGCGCAAGCCCGCCGACGTCGTCCGCAAGGCGGCCGACGCCTCGCCCGACTATTTCCTCGACTGGGCCTTCGACGAGGTCAAGAAGAAGGTCCCGGACGGCGACCGCAACCTGATCGTCCGTTCCACCGTCGACATGAACATCGAGAAGGCGGCCGACGACGCGGTCGAGAACGCGCTGCGTGAATCGGGCGAGCGCTATCGCGTCAGCCAGGCGGCGATGGTGATCGCCGAGCCGGACGGCGCCGTGCGCGCCCTGGTCGGCGGCCGCGACTATGGCGAGAGCCAGTTCAACCGCGCCACGGATGCGGTGCGCCAGCCGGGGTCGTCCTTCAAATCCTTCGTCTACACCGCCGCGATCCAGCACGGCTACACGCCGAAGAGCATCGTCCAGGACGCGCCGATCTCGATCGGCAACTGGTCGCCGAAAAACTATGGCGGCCGCTTCATGGGCTCGATCCCGCTCACCACCGCGCTGGTGCATTCGCTGAACACCGTCGCTGTGCGGCTCGCCGGCGCGGTCGGTCGGCCGACGATCATCGAACTCGCCCACAAGATGGGCATCACCACCAACATCATCAATTCGAAGTCCCTGCCGCTCGGCGCCACCGACGTGCGCGTGCTGGACATGACCGCCGCCTATTCCGTCTTCGCCAATGGCGGCTTCAAGGCAACGCCCTACGCCTTCACCCAGATCGTCAACAGCCAGGGCAAGGTGATCTTCGACCGCAAGCGCGACGTCGGCCCGCCGGAGCGCATCCTCGACGAGAAGACGGTCGGCGCCATGAACTACATGCTCGGCCAGGTGCCGGAGCGCGGCACCGGCCGCGCCGCCAAGCTGCAGGGCATCAAGACCGCCGGCAAGACCGGCACCACGAACGCCTATCGCGACGCCTGGTTCATGGGCTTCACCGGCAATTATGTCGGCGGCGTCTGGTTCGGAAACGACGACTTCACCTCGACCAACAAGATGACGGGCGGCTCGCTGCCGGCGCAGACCTGGAACCGGGTCATGACCTATGCCCATAACGGCATCGACCTGAAGCCGATCCCCTATGTCGACGAGCCCACGTCCGACGGCGACCGGCCGGCACCGGCGATCGCCAGCGCCGAGGGCGACGCGCAGCGCCCGCTCTCGCTCTCCGCCCGCACCACCGAGCGGCTGATCGCCCTCGAGAAGCTGTTCGAGACGGCGCCGCCGCTGAAGGCGCAGAGCGCGGTGTCCTATGAGGCGACGCCGCCGATGCGCGCCGCCGCGCTGGACGAGGATTGAAAGCCCGACAATCTCAATTCCAGAAATAATATCGAATTAATTCTTGATATTATTTAGAATAGATTCTGAAGCAACCGGGCAATCCAGCAACAACAGAAACAAACCCTGCCGGCTAGACATGATTGCGGCCGACATTCATGTTTCGTTAGGGAAGACATTCACTATGTTAGCTAGACAATATGGCTGGCATACTGGAGGTCGATATGAAGCACGCAGCAGCAGGCATATTGCTTGCGATTGCCCTGGGCGGCTCGGCCGAGGCTGCCGACCTGTCGGCGCCCGCGCCGCTTGAAGCGCCGCCGGCGCCGGCCTTCAGCTGGACCGGTCTCTACTTCGGCGGCCATGCCGGCTATGCCTGGGGCGACTTCGCCTCCGAGCCGACCGATGCCTATGGCGGCCAGAAGCCGGATGGATGGATCGGCGGCGGCCAGGCCGGCTTCAACTACCAGTTCGACAACCGCCTCGTGCTCGGCATCGAGGCCGACGCCTCGTTCGGCAGCCTGAAGGACGACATCGCGGTCGCGCTGGGCGATCCGCAGGATGGGCTGTTCGAGCTCGGCTACGCGACAGAGATCAAGTCGTTCGGCACGGTGCGGGCCCGCGCCGGCTACGCCTTCAACCGCTTCTTGCCCTATGCGACCGGTGGTCTCGGCTGGGCCCGCGCGGAGATGGACTTCTCCAATGTGATCAGCGTCGCGGGCGTGCCGATGATCAGCAACTCCGCCTCCGACAAGCAGACCTTCACGGGCTGGACGCTCGGCGTCGGCCTCGAATATGCCGTTACCGACAACATCACCGCCAAGGCCGAATATCTCTACACCGACCTCGGCTCGAAGGATTTCGACCTCGGCACGCCGATCACCGCCGACCTGACGCTGCAGACCGTCAAGTTCGGCCTGAACTACAAGTTCTGATCGACCGCGGCCCCGCCGTTTCGCGAGCCCCCGCGCCACCGGCGCGGGGGCTTTTCTATGCGCGCATCGACCCGCCATATTCATGCAGGCGAAGGCTTGCCTCGACGGCACCTTCTCCTTCACTCTGTCGCCCCTGCCGCCGACCGGAGCCCAGCATGTCCCTGACCGACACCGCCATCCCTGCCGCCCAGGAGAAGCGCGCCGCGCGCCTCGACGCCGTGATCGACGCGGCGATCCGAAAGGAGCAGATCGTCGGCGCCGTGGTGCTGGTCGCCGAGGACGGCGCGATCGTCTATCGCCGCGCCGCCGGCTATGCCGACCGCGAAGCCGGCCGCAGGGTGGCCGAGGACACGATCTTCCGCCTCGCCTCCGTCACCAAGCCGCTCGTCGCGGCGGCGACCCTCTCGCTGGCCGAGGCGGGAGTGATCGACCTCGACGCCCCGGTGACACGCTTCCTGCCGGACTTCCGGCCGAAGCTTCCCGACGGCAGCGAGCCGGTCATCGCCATCCGCCAGCTGCTGACCCATACGAGCGGCCTGATCTACGGCTATCCCAGGGCAGCCGGCATCTCGGAAGGCCTCGACCAACCCGGCCGCGGCATGGCGGAGAACCTGGCGAAGATCGCGGCGCAGCCGCTCGCCTTCGCGCCGGGAACCTCCTGGGCCTATTCGGTCGGCATCGACGTGCTCGGCGGCCTGCTCGAGCAGGCGACGGGGCTGACGCTGCCGGAAATCGTCGCCCGCCGCGTCACCGTCCCGCTCGGGCTCGCCGACACCGCCTTCCTGCCGAGCGACCGCGCCCGCCTTGCCACCGCCTATGCCGACGGCGATCCGCGCCCCGTGCCGATGGCCGAGCACCAGCCCGTCTCCGGCAATGCCATCGAAGGCACCGTCAATTTCGCGCCGAACCGCAATTTCGATCCGGGCTCGTTCCCCTCGGGCGGCGCCGGCATGTTCGGCACGGCCGGCGATCTCCTGGCCTTCCTCGAGGCGATGCGGCGCGGCGGTGCGCCGATCCTCTCCGCGGATAGCCTGGCGCTGCTGTCGCAGAACGCGATCGGCGGCTTCGACACCGGCGTGCCGGGGCGCGGCTTCAGCCTCGGCTGGTCGATCACGCATGATCCCGCCGCGAGCGGCACGCCCTATTCGCCCGGCACCTGGCAATGGGGCGGCGTCTACGGCCATTCCTGGTTCGTCGACCCGGTCCGCAAGCTCTCGGTGGTGTCGTTCTCGAACACGGCGTTCGCCGGCGTCAACGGCCCCTACCCCGACGCGATCCGCGCTGCCGTCTATGGCTGAGGAGCGACCCGCTCATCCGGCGCATAGTGCCCTTTGCCTCTCCCTCAAGGAGAGGTGAAGGGGAGCCGCCGCCCCTCTCAGGCGACGCCTTCTGCCTCTTCGCCGACGCGGCCCTTGGTCACCGAATCCGGCAGGCCGAAGATGCCGTCGAAGGCCCAGTTGTAGGCGAACATGTAGATCGGGAAGAACACGATCAGCACGGCGTCGAGCAGCAGCGCCTGGATCAGCGAGATCTCCATCCACCAGGCGATCAGCGGAATCAGGAACATCACCAGCGTCGTCTGGAAGCCGGCGGCATGCAGCAGCCGGCGCGCGAAGGACCGCGTGCGCGCGGCCTGGCGCGATTCCCAGCGCTCGAACAGCCAATTGTAGACCAGGTTCACCGTCACCGCAGTGGTCGAGATCATGATCGCCAGCGGGCCGGTATGCGACGCCGCGGCGCCGGAGAGATAGGCCAGCATAAAGGCCGAGATGATGGTCCCGGATATCTCGAAAGCGGATATGTAGACCACCCTGCGCAGAGGACCTTGCACGTGAACACCTCATGAGGGGGAGCGGCCGGAGCCGCCATGGGACCGGCTCTCTACCACCAGCATCGAAGACAAGAAAAGTTGCCATCTTTCAGTTCAACTGATAGATCGCGGCATGGTTTTCTCCAGCGAGACGATCGCCCTCTTCCTCGCCGTCATCGACCACGGCTCGTTTTCCGCCGCCGCGCGGGCGCTGAACCGCGTGCCCTCCGCCGTCAGCATGGCGATCGCCAATCTCGAGGCCGAGCTCGGCTATCCCCTGTTCCGGCGCGAGGCGCGCCAGGTACGCCCGACTCCGGCGGCGCTGGCCCTGGTGCCGCATGCCCGCGTCATCGCCGAGCAGCTCCAGCAGCTCGCGGCGCACGCGACCGCGCTTTCCGACGGGCTGGAGACGCGGCTCGCGATCGGGATCGCCGCCGACATCGACAATGCCCGGCTGATGCAGGCGATCTCGGCCGTGTCGGCGCGCCATCCCCTGCTCGCGATCGAGATCACCACGGCGCCGCAGGACGACATCGTCGAGCGGCTCGAGGCGGGCCGCATCGACCTCTGCATCGCCTATGGCGGGCTGGAGATCAGCCTGAAGGAGGATTTCCATTTCATCGGCACGGAGACGCTCGTCGCCGTCGTTTCGGCCCAGCACGGCTCCGAACTGCTCGCCGTCGAGACGCTGAAGCTCGACGACCTGTTCCACCACCGGCAGATCCTCATCGCCAGCACCGTGCATCCGATCACCGATTTCCGCCAGCTGATCGCCGGCTCCTACTGGCGCACCGACAGCCTCGCCACCGCCGTCAACATGGTGAAGGCCGGCCTCGGCTGGGGCAACCTGCCGCTCTCGGTGGCGGCTCCGCTTGCCCGCGACGGCAGCGTCCGCATCCTGCCCTTCTCCAATGTCGCCAACGGTTTGAAACTCCCCCTCCACCTCCGCTGGCTGCGCCAGAACCCGCTCGGCAAGGCGGGGCAGGAACTGCTGGCGCTCCTGAAGGACGCGTAGCGACGGGCGCGGCGCGCTCGAAGGCGCCCGCCTCCCCCTCCCGTCCCGGGCTCCGGGGGCCGGGCTTGCCGGCCGGGCCGTGTCGCTTTATCCCGGTCCGGCGAGATGCGCGGCGGCGCCGGCCGGTATATCATCGCATCGGGGCGAGACAGGGAGAATCCGGAATCATGATCATGGATGGTCGGAATGCCTGCGCCCGCAGGATGCACGAGATCGCCCTGCTCGGGCGCGGGCCGGGGCTCAGCCGCCGGTCGTTCCTGGCCGGCACCGCCGCCGGCCTCGGCGCGCTGGGGCTCGCCGGATGCGCGACATCGGGCGGCATGAGCATGGCCGAGGCGAAGAAGGTCTACGGGCCGGTGCCGGACGAGAAGTTCCCGATCCCCGCCGTCAATGTCAGCAAGGTCGATCCGAAATATTACCGCCGCACGGTGCGCTACGCCTCGAAGGAAGCGCCCGGCACGATCATCGTCGATCCCAAGAACTACTATGTCTACCGCGTCGAGGGCGACGGGGCGGCGACCCGCTATGGCGCCAATGTCGGCCGCGACGGCTTCCGCTGGAACGGCGACGCCTATGTCGGCCGCAAGGCCGAATGGGCGACCTGGACGCCGCCGAAGGAAATGATCGCCCGCCAGCCCGAGGCGGCCAAATATGCCGGCGGCATGCCGGGCGGCCTCGACAATCCGCTCGGCGCCCGCACGCTCTATCTCTACCAGGACGGCCGATACACGCTCTACACGATCTACGCCTCCAGCCATCCCGATTCGATCGGCAAGGGCGTCACCAGCGGTTGCGTCGGCCTGCTCAGCCAGGACATGATCGACCTCTACGAAAAGACCCCGGTCGACACGAAGGTCGTCGTCCTGGCGGCCTAGAAGTCGCCCCGGCGCCGCTGGCTGGAAGCGGAAGGAGGCGAGGATGACGGACACGAACGCCGAACTGGCCGCCATCCGCGCGATGCTGGCCGAGGGCGAGCGACCGGCGGATATTGCCGGCCGAAGGCGGCGGCTGGACGCGCTGACCGCGCGCTACCCGGTGCCGCCGGACGTCTCCGTCGAACCGGTCGATGCCGGCGGCGTGCCGGCGGAATGGACCCGCACGCCGGGCGCCGACCCGGCGCGAGTGATCCTGTTCCTGCATGGCGGCGGCTATGTTTCCGGCTCGATCCGGAGCCACCGCCAGATGATCGCCCAGGCGGGGCGCGAGGCCGGCGCGCGCACGCTGGCGCTCGGCTACCGGCTGGCGCCGGAGAATCCGTTTCCGGCGGCGCTCGACGACGCGCTGGCCGGCTACCGCTTCCTGCTCGCGCGGGGCTTCCGGCCGGACAACATCGTTCTCGCCGGCGAGAGCGCCGGCGGCGGGCTCGCGATCGCGACGCTCGTCTCGCTGCGCGATAGCGGCACGCCGCTTCCCGCCTGCGCCTGGTGCAGCTCGCCCTGGGTGGACCTGGAGATGACCGGCGCCACCATGGCGAGCAAGGCCGCCGTCGATCCGCTGATTCAGCCCGCCTATCTCCGCGAACTGGCGGCCTTGTACCTGAACGGCCAGGATCCGCGCCTGCCGATGGCCTCGCCGCTCCACGCGGATCTGCGCGGCCTGCCGCCGCTTTTGATCCAGGTCGGATCGGCGGAGACGCTGCTCGACGACGCGATCCGCCTCGCCGGCGCCGCCGCCGCGGCCGACGTGCGCACGACGCTGCAGGTCTGGCCGCACATGATCCATGCGTGGCACCTGTTCCACCCGCAGCTTGCCGATGGCCGCCGCTCGCTAGCCGAAATGGGCGCCTTCGTGCGCGCCGTGCTCGGCTGAGGACACGGGGAGGCGCTTCCCCCATGCGCGGCCGCGACGAGACGGTCCGCGCGAACCTGCGGCGCGCGGAAAATCAGTCCCGCGGCGGCTCCACGGCGGCGCGGCCGAGTTCGGTCAGTTCGTAGATGCCCCGGCTCTTGCGCGCGAACCAGCCATAGACGTTGCCCTGCAGGATCCCCGGCGCGCGCGCCACCAGCGTCTTCAACGCTTTCGGGCTCTGCGGCCCGGAGAGCAGCGCCGTCGCCAGCAGGATGCAGTCCTGCCGGTAGGCGGTCATGATCGGCCTGCCGCGCCCGCCGCCCACCTGCGGATCGCCGACGCGGCGCCTGTGCTCGTCGAGCAGGCGCGAGCGCCTTTTCGGATCGCGGCGCGGCACCTGCGCGAAGGGCGCGACGATGACGTCGACCGCCCCCGCCTCGGAAACCGCGATCAGCCCGAAGCCGAGCCGCCGGCACAGATTGCGGAAGCGCGCGTCGTGCTCGCGCCCCTTGCCCTTGGAGGCCCGCGCCGCCAGCCACACCTCGTCCGAGACCGCCGCCCGGTTGACGCCCTGCAGGACCAGCTCGAGGTTGAAGGAAAGCTTCATCTCGCAGACGACGAGTATGGGCGGATCGCCATCCCGCACCCCGACCAGGTCGCAGCCATTGACCTCGCCCTTCACGGCATAGCCGGCCCCTTCCAGGAAGGCCTTCAGGGGAAGATAAAGGTCGGTCTCGGCCATGCGGTTCGTCTGGGTCCCGGTGTGGGCGGGAGGGATTTAGCTGAGTCTGGGGGGAAGCGCACCTGACACCTCCTCGCATGCGACCGAGACTGAGCGCTGGCGTCTCGCTGTCGTCCCCTAGGGGCATGGCTAGACGGATCGAGGCTCCCCAACCCGTTCGCGTGTCGCGCCCCGCGGCGACTAGTGGTTCGCGTCGTCGCCGTCCGAGAATTTTCTGAGCGCTTCCGGGTTGGCCACAGTGATGGATCGATAGGTGGAGGTGACCCAGCCAGCGGCGGCGAAGCTGTTCACCGCCGCGTTGACCTGCTTGCGGGAGGCGTTCGCCATGATGCCGAGATCGGACTGGGTAAGCGGGATTGGCATTTCGCCGAGCCAGCCGGCGCGCTCGATCACCGCGGCGATCCTCCGCGCCACGTCGCGTTTCTGTAGGTCGTGGATGATCCGGACGAGCACGTCCACGGTGAAGGCGGTGTTCACGCCGACCGCGCGCACCACGCGCTGATCCTGCGCCGCCATCTGCTCTAGCGCATCGAGTGGCACATGCATCATCCAGGCGACGCCGAGCGCCCTCATCTCGATCCTGCGCGGCTGGCCTGTCAGGAACGGCCCTTCGCCGGTCCATGCGCCCGGCATGCCGAGATGGATGAGTTGCGGCATCAGCTCGGGCGGCGCCGAGTTGATCGTGAGCGATCCGGCGACCAGGCCGTACATTCCACCGCCGATATCGCCGTGCCGGTAGATGATCTGGCCGGGCGCGAACCGGAGCAGATGGGCATTGCGCAACAGGTTGGTCTGGAACGGCTCACCCATGTGCGCCAGCCATGCTCCATTCCGCATGACGCGCTGGGCCTGCTCTAGCGTCAAATCCAACTTCGACTCCGCAGATTCGCGACGCAGATAGACGTCGTTTCCCGATGCCGCAGCTTTAGCTGCGCACCAACGGAAATTCCAGCGACGAGTATGGTGTAGGGACGCCGAATGTTTGCGTGCAGCAAACAACAATTGCGCCGATCGGGACAAACTATCCCCAGCGGATATGCAACATGGCCCGGCCGGTAAATATTGGCTCGGGGGAGTCGATCGTTGGCCTGCTGGAAACGACCGGAACTGGCCTGCTTTCAAGCGGGCATGGCCGGCGGCGGCAGAAAGCGGGATTCCCCTGCGTGGCACTTCTTCCTACGCGTGAACGGGGTTTCGATGTCCAGAAAGAGAATAGCCTTTTCGACAATTGCCACCTTGGCGCTTTTCGCGGCGCTCCCTGCCGCTGCTGAGCCTATCCATGTCAACAGCGACAACTTCATCCGCGCCGAGAGCGACCTGTACTTCTCCGGGATCGTCGCCAATGGCGGCTTCGGCAAGTTCGATCATACCCGCGCGATGGCGCCGCTCGACAAGCAGACGATCATCCGCCTCAACCGCGATACGCTCTATTCGTCCGCCGTGTTCGATCTCGATGCCGGGCCGGTGACGATCACCGCGCCCGATCCTGGCGACCGCTTCGTGTCGCTCATGGTGATCGACGAAGATCACTACATCCACGGCGTGCACTATGGTGCGGGAACCCACACGCTGAAGCGCGACGACATCGGCTCCCGCTACGTGATGGCCGCCTTCCGCTTCTTCGCAAATCCCGCCGACGCCGAGGATATGAAGCAGGTTCATGCGCTTCAGGACGCGGTCAAGGTCGAGCAAGCTGCGACCGGCAGCTTCGAGATCCCGGAATGGGATGGCGAGAGCCGGAACAAGACCCGGCGCGCGCTTCTCGACCTCGGCGCCCTGCTGCCCGACACCGCGAAGATGTTCGGAACTCGCGACGAGGTGGATCCGATCCGGCATCTCGTCGGCGCCGGGCTCGGCTGGGGCGGCAATCCCGACAAGGAAGCGCTCTATCTGAACGTCACGCCGGAGAAGAACGACGGCAAGAGTGTCTACCGGCTCAAGGTCGGCGCGGTTCCGGTGCAGTCCTTCTGGTCGGTCACCGTCTACAACAAGGACGGCTTCTTCACGCCGAACGAGCTCGGTGTCTATTCCCTGAACGACGTGACCGCGCAAAAGGGGGAGGACGGTTCGATCACCATCCAGTTCGGCGGCTGCGACGGCAACATCGTGAACTGCCTGCCGACGCCGGCGGACTGGAACTACATGATCCGTCTCTATCGCCCGGATGCGCAGGTTCTCGATGGAAGCTGGACTTTCCCGGTTGCCGAGGAAGTGAAATGAACCGCCGGAATTTCCTGAAATCCACGGCTGCCTTCGCCGCCCTGCCAACCCTCCCGGCGTTCGCGCAGGAAAGCCTCACGACGCGGGCCCGCGAGGCCTACATATACACCTATCCGATGGTGAAGAACTACCTCACCATGTACCAGTACGCGCTCGAGCCGGGTGGCAGCCAGTACAAGGGACCGCTGAACACGCTGGTCAGCATCGCCCGTGTCTACACGCCCGAGGATACAGCGATCATCACGCCCAACTCGGACACACCCTATTCCTTTATCGTCTTCGACCTGCGCGCCGAGCCGGTAGTCGTCACCATGCCGGCGATCGAAGAGGATCGCTATTACTCGCTGCAACTGATCGACCTCTACACCAACAACGTCGACTATCCGGGCACCCGGATGGACGGCAATGAGGGCGGCGACTTCCTGATCACCGGCCCCGGCTGGATGGGCGACGTGCCCAATGGCATCAAGCGTGTGATCGAGATGCCCACCACGCTCGGCATCGGCATCGTCAGGACACAGCTCTTCGCTCCGGACGACCTCGACAAGGTAAAGGAGATCCAGGCGGGCTACAGGGCGGCGCTGCTCTCGGCCTACGCGAACACCTCGGCGCCGGCCGCGCCCCCGCCGGTCGACTGGATGCCGATTTCCGATGAACTGATGGTCACCAACTACTGGCCGCTCGCCGCCTTCCTGCTCCAATTCGCGCCGCCTTATCCGGGCGACGAGGGCCAGCGGCAGAACCTCGCCAGGCTCGGCGTCAGCGACGGCACGGCGTGGCCGGCGCCGGGCCTGTCGCCCGATGCGGCGGCCGCGATGCGGGATACTGTCATCGTGACCGAGAAGGAAATCCGCGGCGAGGCCGGCCGGCTGACGGATTCGTCGAAGCTCTTCGGCACGCCCGAATTCATGAAGGGCCGCTACATGGTCCGCGCGACGGCTGCGCAGGGCGGGATCTACGGCAACAGCGTCGAGGAAGCGCTCTACGTCATCTATGGCATCGACGAAGACAAGGCGCCGCTCGACGGCAAGGCCGGCAAATACACGCTGACCTTCACCGACGAAACGCTGCCGCCCGTCGAAGCGTTCTGGTCGCTGACCATGTATGACAGGCTCAGCCAGTTCCTGGTCGCGAATCCGGTCGATCGCTACCTGATCAATTCGCCGATGCTTTCGGACCTCAAGCGGAACGACAAGGGCGAGATCGTGCTTTACCTGCAGCACGAAAGTCCCGGAGCGGAGATGGAATCGAACTGGCTGCCGGCGCCTGACGACAGCTTCTATGCGGTCATGAGACTCTATCTTCCCAAGGCCGAGGCGCTGAATGGACGCTGGACCTCACCGCCGGTCCAGCGATCGTCCTAGCGCCGCCCTCCTCCCCCCATTCAAGCCGCCTGCCGGGAACCAAGACCCGCCCAGATTGTTCAACCCTTGATACGACGCTGACACGCCCCGCCGCTGGCAAGCGGCTACCGGAGGAATGCTCATGATGATTTCGCCCAGGATTCGGACCATCGCGGCCGCCGTCGTCGCCGCCGGGGTGGTTTCCCTATCCAGCGCCGCGCATGCCGATAGCGGGACGATCCGCTTCTCCGTCTACAAGGCCGCCTTCTTCGTCGGCGGCTCGGGCGGCGAGGGAACGCTCACCTTCAACGGGCGCCGCTATCCGGTCGCGATCGCCGGCGTTTCGGGCGGCCTGGCGTTCGGCGCCTCCAAGACCAATTTCCAGGGCAAGGTCCGCAACATCCGCCGCGCCCAGGACGTCAGCGGGGTATATGCCGCGGTCGGCGGCGGCGGTGCCGCCATCAAGGGGGCCCAGGTGATCGTCATGCAGAACGAAAAGGGTGCCCAGCTCGAATTGACCGGCAAGCAGGTGGGCCTGCAGGTCAACGCCGACATCAGCGGCCTAGCGATCACGGTGAAATAGCGAAGCGCCCGCCACGACAGGCGCGGACCCAACGGACCGTCGGCACGCCGCCACTCGTCAAGCGCGGCCTGTCGGCGGGTCGCCGTTGGTCGAAACGGCGATGGAAGCCCAAGGCACTGTCCGTGCCGGCAGGCAGGCATGGGCGATGAAATCAGGGCCCGGCGCTGGATCCAGGGCGCCGGGTTCGCCTGCGTGCCCTCACCCCGCTTCCGCCGCCCGCCGCCGCCTCGCCCACCGCCACGCCCGGCCGTCGATCGCCACCAGTCCCAGCGCGATCAGCGCCATGCCGGCGACCTGCCGCGGTTCGAGGCGTTCGCCGAGCACCCAGGTGCCGAGCAGGATGGCGGAGACGGGGACGAGCAGCGTCACCAGCGAGGTGTTGGTGGCGCCGGCGCGGCCGAGCAGGCGGAAGAACAGGATGTAGCCGAGCGCGGTCGAGAGCGCCGCGAGGCCGAGGATCGCGGCCCAGGCCTTCAGGCTCGGCGCGGCGAGCTGCCAGGGCTGGTCGAAGACGAGCGCGAGCGGGATCATCATCGTCGTCGCCGCGATCATCTGCCCGGTTGCCGCCGTCATCGGCGCGACGCCGAGGCGCGGCAGATGGCGGCCGAGCGCGCCGGAAAAGCCGTAGGCGAGCGTCGCGGCGAGGATCGCCAGCGCGCCGAGCCCGTCGCCGCCGAGATCGCGGAAGGCGGAAGGCCCGATCAGCACGCCGACGCCGGCGACGCCGACCGCGATGCCGGCGACCTTGCCGGGCGTCAGCTTCTCGTCGACGGTCAGGAAATGCACGATCAGCGCGGTCCAGAACGGCGTCGTCGCATTCAGCACGGCGGCGAGGCCGCTCGCGATCTGGGTCTGGCCCCAGACGATCAGCGAGAACGGAATGACGTTGTTGATCAGCCCCATGCCGAACAGCACGCGCCAGACGCGGCCGCCGGAGGGAAGCGGCTTGCCGCCCATCACGAGCAGCGCCATGAGAATCAACGCCGCCAGCGAGACGCGGAGCGCCACGACGGTGAAGGGCGGCAGCTCGCGGCCGGCGATGGCGACGAAGAAGAACGAGCCGCCCCAGAGGATGGCGAGCGCCACCAGCAGCGCCCAGTCGCCGCCGGACATCGTCTGACGGATCGCGGTCTCGCGGCTGGCGGCCGGACGGAGGTTGGTCGGCTGGATCTGGCTGGTCATGGCGGCGGGCTCCCGGTCGTCCCCTGCTCTGCCCGGCCCGAGAGCGGCTGACAATCCGTTTCTTGCGCGTCTTGCCGTTTCTTGCCCTCCCCTGCACATGGGCCTCGTCTCGGCGCGCTTTCCTGCGCGCCGGTTGCCGCTGCCATGGCCCGGCGGCGGCGGGCGGCTGATTTCGACGAGCGCGCTATCGCCGCCCGCGCGCGCGGGTTATCTTCGCCGCGCTCCGTTTCGAGGCTGATCCTTGCGCTTCCTGATCCATCTCGCCATCGCCATCGCTATCGCCGTCGTCGTCGGGCTCGGCTCGGCGGCGCTGGTGCTCGACCGCGACCGGCTGTTCGGCGCGGTGACGCGCGGCCAATGGACCGCCTGGCCGGGTTCGGGCAGCCCGGACGCCGATCCCTATTCCGAGGCAATGCTGGCGCGCACCGGCGAGGTGCCGCTCGGCGCCGGCGAGGGCCTCGCCTTCACGGCCGAGGAGGACAGCGGCGGCCAGCGCCTCTCGGGCCATTGCCGCTACCGCGTCAGCGGGCAGACGCCGCCGGCCCGGCTCTGGACGCTCACCGCGCATGACGGCGACGGGCACCTGATGGCGACCCCGGCCGGACGCACCGCCTTCCACTCGCGCGAGGTACTCCGGCGCGAGGACGGCAGCTTCGAGATCGCCGTGTCGCCGACGGCCGAGCCCGGCAACTGGCTGCCGGTCGCGACGGACGGGCGGATCCGGCTGATCCTGCGGCTCTACGACACGCCGCTTGCCGGCGGCGCGGCGATCGGCGACATCGCCATGCCCGCGATCGAGAGGATGGGCTGCGCATGATCCGCCTGCTGCTCTACGCGCTGGGCGGGCTGCTGCTCGGCGGCATCATCCACATCGCGGTGATCCTGCTTCTGCCGGATTTCGCCAATCGCGACGCCTGGACCTCGCTCGGCCGCTTCGGGCGGGACGGGACGTTCCACCTGCTGCCGATGGCCGAGCCCGGCACCGAGGCGCTGCCCTATCTCGATCCGGAGATGGCCTATGCCGCCTGCCGCTTCTCGCTCGAAGGCGGGCCGGTCCGCATCAAGGCGGCGATGCCGGACGACTTCTGGTCGATCGCGGTGTTCAACCGGCGCGGCAGCAATGTCTACAGCCTGAACGACCGCACGGCCGAGCGCGCCGACATCGACCTCGTCATCGCGACGCCGGTGCAGATGGCGCAATTGCGCGAAAACCCGATCGCGGCGCTGAACCAGTCGATCGTCATCGAGGTGCCGATCACGCGCGGCTTCGCGCTGATCCGCAGCTTCGTCGCCGACCCGACGCTGGTCGCGCGGACGGAGGCGCTGCTGCGCGCGGCCGATTGCGCGGCCGATCTGCCCGCGACCGATTCACCGCCCCCCGCCGATCCCGACGAGAAGAACTGAGCGCCTCAGGCGCCCCGGCCCGGCTTCGGCGCCTGCGCCGCGGTCGGCGCCGGCGGCACGGGTCGCTCCGGCCGGGCGCGGTCGATGCGCACGCCCGTGAAGATGAGGATCTGGCAGGTGCCCTCTTTCGGGAGCGCGGCGCGACCTCGCCTGCCGCGCCGGTCTCCCGCATAGGTCAGTATGGTGCCCATGTGACCTCCTTGGAGGTCCGTCCGGCCGGATCGAAGCCCCGACTGCCTGGCGGACGCTCTCAACCACAATAGCACCATTTACGGACCGGCAAGGTTAACGGAACGCTAACGACTTTCGGCGACACTCCGCGCAGGCTCGGCGATCGGGGCTACCAACCGGAATTTGCGATCGCGCGGACGGCTCTTCGGGTAACGCGTCATCATGCATCCCTCGTATTTTTCGGATGGTCTCATGGCCATGGCCGTATCGAGCCAGCAAAGCCGCGACGCCGCGTTGCTCCGGGCGACGACCGAGTTGTTCGTGCTCGACAAGACGCACGACCAGGCGGAAATCCGTCGCTTCGAAGAACTGGCCACGCATTTCCTGACCAAGGTCTCCCCCTCCGACCGCGCCTTCGTGGCCGAGCGCCTGGCGCGTCACACGGATGCGCCACCGGCGATTTTGCGCTTGCTGGGCAAGGACTTGGCCGAGATCGCCTCGCCGGTGCTGCGCCACGCGACGCTCTCCTCCTTCGATCTCCTGGCGATCATGGCGGCGGGCGGACCGGCGCATTGGCGGCTGATCGCGGCGCGGCCGGACCTCGGCCCCGATATCGTCCAGGCGCTGCGGCTGACCGGCGACGCCGAGACGATCGCGCTGCTGCCGCCTCCGGCCGCTGAACCGATCCCGGCCGCCGCGCCGGCAATCGCTGCGCCCCCCGAGCCGGCCGCCCCGACGCAGCCGGCCGAAGCGGAAGCGCCCGCGCCGGAAAATCGCGACAGTGCCCTCCCGCCGGTCGTCGAGCAACCCGCCATGGCCGCGAATCAGCCCATCGAGCCGAGGGCCGCCGAACCGCTCTCCGCCTTCGCCGCGGCCCGCGTCCTGACCGCCAGCCTCGGCGCCGAGCTTAACGCGCTCGCCACCGAGACGCCGGTCCCCGAGGGCCTGTCGCGCCGCACCTTCGAACAGATCACGCAGGCGAAGGCCGCGACGACCGTCGAGGCGGGCGAAAAGGCGGTGGCGGCCGAGCCCGAACCGGTCGCCCAGGCCGCCGCGCCGGCCGCGTCAACCCCGACGCCGACCGCCATCGTCGATGCGGATGCGCCCGAAGCCTCGGGCCTCGCGCCGGAAGCGGAAGCGACCGCAGGGGCGCGGCCCGCGCCGGCGGCAGCGTCCCCCTCGGCCGCGACAGCCTTTCTCGGGCTCGATCGCGACGCCCGGCTGGCGCTGCTGAAGTCGGCCTCCGGCAAGCCGCCGCTGGCACCGAAGCTGACGCCGGCAGCCGTCGACAATGCCTTCCGCGCGGCGCTCAGCCGTGCCCGCCTCGGCATGCTCGCCCGGCAGCGCCAGCGCGACGCGCTGACCGCGACGCTCGCCGAAGGGCTTCGCCTCGACGTCGCCGAGGTCAAGGCGCTGCTCGACGATCCCTCCGGCGAAGCGCTGGCGGTGCTGCTCAAGGCGATCGGTCTGTCGGAGGCGGAAATGCAGCAGGTGCTGCTGTTGGCCAACCCCGTCATGCGCGCCGCGGTCGAAACCTTCTTCCGCCTGTCGGAGCTTTTCGGCGGGCTGGAAAAGTCGGGCGCCGACCGTCTCGTCGGGCAATGGCGGGGCGAGGATTCGGCGGACCAGCCGGCCGGGCACCAGCCGCACTACGCCGATGCGCCGCGCAGGGACAGCCGGCCAGCCGGAGCCGAAGCACAGGCCGCGACCCCGAGCATGGACAAGCGCAGCCGGCTGACATCCTGATTCAATCGTCGACGCCAAGCCCTTGGCATTACGGACGGATCGCCGTGGGAAAGACGCCCATTAAGGGTCAGTCCGGCGCCAGATCGAGAAAGGCGCGGCCACCGCGATCCTCGATCTCGACGACCCAGACATCGGGATCGAACCGCATTTCCGATGCGAGGCGCTGCTGCAGCGCCAGCCGGTCGATGCCTTCGCCGAGCCGCGAGAACAGCCTGTCGGCCGGCCTCTCGTCGTCGAAAGCCGTCTGCGGCGCCGGGCCATAGAGATCGACCGTGCCGTCGAGGCGATCCACGACGACGAATATGGCGCCGGCCTCTTCCGCGCCGCGCCGAACGACCGCCGCGAAGGCGCCCTCGACAAAGGCCCGCCTGACATAGGCCGCGACCCAGATTCCGGATGTCAGGCGCATGGCGGCTCCAGCATCATCGACGCCGCTTCCCGGCCGTCACATCGCGCTCATGGCGCCGATCAGCACCAGCTTGGCGATCACGGCATCGCCAGCCGCGCCGGTCATCGGCAGGCCGTTGTCGAGCTCGAACCGACGGATGGCATTGGCGGTCTTGCCGCCGCCGCGCCCGTCAAGCTCCACCGGACCATAGCCGATCTCGTTCAGTGCGGCCTGGACGCGCTTGATGCGCTCACGCGCGGCGGGATCGTCGATCGAGCCGGTCGAGACCGGATCGGCGACATTGGCCCGTGGCAGGCCCTTGCGGATCTGGCTCAGCAATCGCTCGCTCGGCCGGCCGGTCGGGATCAGGCCGATCTTCTTCTCGAAGGCGGAGATCGCCGCCTTGGTCTGGGGGCCCATGACGCCGTCGACCTCGCCCGCGTAGAGCTTGGCGGCGGCCAGGGCCTGCTGGGTATTCGCAACGAGACTGCCCTGTTCCGCCGGCCTGTTCGGGACGGCGACCGGGAGCGGTTGCGGCACCTGCGGGAGGCGCACATCGGTGCGGTTCTTCGGCATGGGCATCGGCACCGGGACCGGCGCCCCAGCCGGCGCCGTCACGGCCGCCGCTGGCCCGACCTCGACCGCGCTCGGCCGCGTCGCGAAGAGCGGATCCGGATGGCGTTTCGTCTGCATGAAGGCGGCGTTGGACACGATCGCCGCGGCGACGACGGCGATCAGCAGGATGCCGCCGAATTGGCCGGGGTTCTCAATGATCTTGCCAGAGAGCCAGTTGAGCAGGCTTTCGTCCGCCTCGGCACGCTGCCGGGCGCGGGCGTTGGACGGACGCTTCCGTCTGGCCGGAGCTTCACGCACGTCTACGCTCCTTCTCGACGAAAACGGATTTCGTGCCGGCCTGGACGCCCTGGAACGGCAGGCGAACGGTCGCCGTCGTGCCGCGTCCCGCCTCGCTCTCGAGCGCGAGGCTGCCGCCCTGAAGCTCCGTCAGGCCCCGCACCACCGAAAGGCCAAGCCCGGTTCCCTCGTCGCGCTCGCCGCGATCCTGCGCGAGCTGGACATAGGGCGTGCCGATCCGCGGCAGATCATTGGCGGCGATGCCGATGCCGGTGTCGCGAACGGAGAGCACCAAATCGTCGTGCTCCTGCCGCACCGTCACGGTGATGGTCCCGCCCGGGGCCGTGAACTTGGCGGCGTTGGAAAGCAGGTTGAGAAGGATCTGGCGGCAGGCCCTGCGATCGGCGACGAGGTCCGGCAGGTTGCGGTCGATCTGCCGGACGAGGGTCAGGCTGCGGCCGGCGATCTGCTGCGACATCATCTCGAGCACGCCATCGACCACCGGCGCGACCGGGAACGGCGCGGCCTCGACCGCGAACTTGCCGGCCTCGATCTTCGACATGTCGAGAACGCTGTTCACGACCTGCAGCAGGTGCTCGCCGGAGGAATGGATGAGGCGGATGTAGTCGCGATGACGCGCCATCTCGAACTTGCCGAACAGCTCGCGCTCCAGCAGCTCGGAGAATCCGATGATAGCGTTGAGCGGTGTCCTGAGTTCATGGCTCACATGCGCGATGAGCTGGATCTGCGACTGGTCGGCCGCTTCCGCCGAAGCGCGCGCCGCGGCGATCTCTTGCTTCTGCTGCCGGGCGGCCGTGATGTCGCGGGTGACGGCGACGACGCTGCGGGCGCCGGTCGCGGCATCGAGCGCCGCGCGACAGTACATTTCGCCCCAAAGGAAGCCAGAGGTTCCCTCGCCACCGCGCAAGCGGAACTCGAGACCGCGCGGCTCGCCCGTGCGGTCCGTCTCCGACAAGGCGTGGAGAAAGGCGGGACGGTCGGCGACATGCACGCGATCGAACAGGCCGTGACCGATGAGCTCCGCTGGCGCGCATCCGAGCAGCGCGCGTCCGGACGGCGAGGCATATTCGACGGCGCCGACGCTGTTGTGGCGCGTGATCAGGTCGGTGCCGTTCTCCGCCAGCACGCGATAGCGCGCCTCGCCCTCGCGCGCGGCCCGTTCGGCGGCGCGCTGCACCCGCCCGATCCGGAGAGCCAGGCCTGCGCCATGAAGCAGACCGGCCGCGATGAGGATGGGCGTGAAGCCAGCCGTCGCGATCGGCACGCCCGTGATCGATACCGCGCCGAGCCCGGCGAGCGTGACGGCGGCGAGCCCCGCTGAGAGGATGGCGGCACGGCGCGTGCCGGTCAACGCCGCTTCCGCCGGAAGCATCGCGAGCAGGAGCAGAGCGGGCGAGCCCAGTCCCCCGGTCAGCGCACCGACCCAGGCGACGAGCGCGGACAAAGCCACGGCCGACAGCAGATGCGCGGTGTCGTAGCGTCCCGTGCGCGACAAGAACGCGGCAATCGGCAGCGGCATGGCCAGAAGGGCGAAGGCGACAGCGGCACCGGGCGATGGCGCCCCGGAGAGCGCCAGCCAGACGGGAAACAGCAGCAGCACGCCGAGCCCGACGGCGAGATTGGCGGCGATGAAGGCGCCATGGCGCACGAGCGCCAGCGAATCGTCGCCGACCGAACCATGCACGAGGCCGTCGATAGTCCGCCGCAAGGGCTCGAAGGATACCGTCATACGCAACACACCGGCGACGCTCGTTCCGGCCTTTCGGCCCGCGCCGGAACACCCCGCGCCAAGCCATCCGGCAATGGCTGCATCATGCCAGCCGGCGCTTAAGGGAACCCTAAGGGGCGCGAATACACGTGGTCCGCAGGCATCGCGCGGCGCGGCCTGGCACCCGGCGCCGGGCCTCCGGAATGGCGGAATTCAGCGCAGCAGCTGCCAGTAGGGCGGCACGCCGCTCAGCGGGTCGAGGCGAAACGGCGTTCCCGCCCCGGCGGCCGCCGGCTCCCGTCCCGAATCGACATAGCGCGACCGATAGACGAACCGGAGCGGCGCCAAGGGCGCCACCTCGGGCTCGTCCGCGAAGCCGGGGATGGCCGACGATTCCGCCTGTTCCAGGAGCCAGGACAGGCCGCGTTCGATCCCGCGCCCATCCGCCGTCCGGTGGCCCCACAGGTCGTCGCCGACCGCCTCGGCGATGCGGGCCACAAGGGTCCAGGCGACCAGATTGTAGTGCGAATAGTGCTTCGGTCGCGTGCGGCCGATCTCGTGCGGCTGCGAGCCGTCTATCGCGAAATGATGCGGGATCCGTTCGCGGGCCCGGCGCAGCGACGTCGCGAGTTCCTGTCCGTCGCCGAGGAAGGCGGCGATGGCAAGGACCTGGACGTCGAAATAGGTGCCATGGTTGTTGGGAGCGCGGCATTCGTGCCGCCCCTGCGGGCTCGCGTGCAGCCAGTCCAGATAGGCGCGCAGCCAGTTGCGGAACGCCCGCCGGTCGGTGTCGTCCAGCTGGCCGGATGCCTCGATCAGGCGCACGGCGTCGAGCAGCGCCGCGATGCAGGCCAGATCGAGCACGCCGGTGCCGGGATTCTCGTCGCCGTGATGGCCGCGCGCGATCTGGGCGAAGCGGAGATGCGGCGTCATCCGGGTCTCCGGATCGACAAACCAGCACCGCGCCAGACGCGCCGCGTGGGCGCTGTAGCGCGGGTCGCCAAACGCCGCGCCGGCGAGCGACAGGACGATCACGTCGTCGGAAAAGGACTGAATGCGGTCCCGGTCGAACTGGTCGGGCGCGAATTCGGGCAAGCCGGCGGCGAAGATGTCCTCGCCGTCGCGGCGCAGATAGGGCCGGCCGTCCGGCTTGGCGGCATCGGGCCACCAGTAGCGGGCGAGACTCATATAGTCGTGCGCATTGCCGCTCGGCGCCGGCCGCGGCTTGTCGGTGACGGCATAGGGGCCGCGCCGAAGCGCCGCCTCGGCATCGGCCCTGAGCGCGACCGCCTGCCCGTCCGAAGGAACTTCCCCCAGCCGCCTCAGCCGGTCCGCGTCATAGAGGGTCAGCGCGTCGGGCCGGTAGCGGGCGACGATCGCCCGGGCGTCCAGCGCATTGAGCGCGGCGACGATCGCTTCCGAGCGCGAAAGGCCGCGCTGGACGGCGCCATTGCCGCCCGACTCGAGATCCGGACGCCCCGATTCGAGCCGCCCGACCCAGCCTGCGGTTCCGAACTGGCCGGCCTCGGCGGCCAGCTTCGGCGCCGGCAGGTCCCATGTATCGGAAGACCAGCCGCTCCATGGACCCGGAACGCCGAGGCGCAGCAGCAATTCCACCTTGGGCCTGCGGCCATAGGGAAAGGCCTCGTCGAAGCGCTCGGCCGCGTCGCGCCGGAAGAGCAGCTGCGGCTCGTCGACGGCCGGATGAGCGACGCGATCGCGCAGCAGATCCTCATTGCGGGCGACGCGCAGCATCGGAACGGTGAAGTATTTGAGATAGGGCCGCGCCGTGACGGCGGCGCGAAGCTCGGCCCAGGCCGACGGCGTCAGGAAGCAATTACCGTCGAAGGGCAGCACCCATTTGGCGCGCGCACGCCCGTCCTCCAGGGCGGCGTTGCGGCCGCCATTGTTGTTCATGACATACAGGTTCTTCAGCGTCCGGGCATGCACCTCGGCGCGAGCCTTGAGGGCATCGGGAAGCTGCGCGAACGCCTCGCTCAGGAAGAATCCCTCCTCTGGAAAGCCGCGCGTTTCCCAACCGACCCGGCCATAGGCCTCCAGATCGAACGGGATGCGCAGATAAGGCTGGCCGCTCCGCTCCAGGAGATCGATGATCCGGCTCTCCTCGTCGCGATCGACGATCCGGTTCAGGATCCAGCGCTTCTCGCAATCCTCGAAGGCATGCTCATGCGCGAGGATGAGCCCGAGGCTGCTGCGCGTCTGGCCCTTGCGGTGGCGCGGCTCGAGATCGTTGCCGAGGATGCGATAGAGGACGAACGTGTCCGGCTCGGAAGCGATCGATGCGGCGCGATAGGCCGCCTGGAGTTCGGCGAAGTCCGGAGCCGGCGTCGCGCTCGATGCCGCGACGGCCGGATCCCTTCGCGGCCCGGCTTCGAGGCGCCGGCGCAGGCGCTCGATCTCCCGCTCGAGCTTGTAGAGCGGCTTCGCGATTGTCCAGGCCCAGCTCGCCTGCAGCGCATCGAGGTCGGCCAATGTCAGCTTCTTCGCCATCGATCTCCCTCATCCCCCGGCCCGATCATGGTTATCGGGACCTTGCGTCGTTCGGTCAAATTTGGCGGCTGGTTGCAACCTCGCCTTGATCCGGCCCGCCTAGGGTGTGCCGGACATCACGGACGGCGCCGCCACGCGGCCAATGGCGAGAGGGAGTGGTTCCATGTTTCTGATCCGGGCGGCATTCTGGTTCTCGGTCGTCGTGCTTCTGATCCCAGGCGACCCGAACAGCGGCACCGAAGCGCCGCGCGTCAGCGCGATCGACGCCATCGTGGCGGCGCAGGGCGCGGTGGCCGATCTCGCCGGCATGTGCGAGCGCCAGCCCGAGGTCTGTTCGAGCGGCGGCGCGGCGATCGCCGCCTTCGGCGCCAAGGCGCGCTATAGCGCATCGCTGCTCTACAGCGTCTTCGAAGGCTCCACGCCGGCGCCGCGCCTGCCGGGCGTCCCGACCGGCGGCACGCTGACGCCCGAGGACATGACGCCGCAATGGCACGCGCCGACGTCGATCGACGGCCTGATCGAGCGCAACGCCTGAGCAGAGTTTTTTCGCCGCGGCAGTTTCATCCAGGCGCCTGAAACGCTATATGCCGGGGACCATGGACACCACCGCCACGCTCGCGCCCATCGACCGGATTCTCGACGATTTCGCCTTTCTGGACGAATGGGACGACCGCTATCGCTACCTGATCGAGCTCGGCCGCGGCCTCGCGCCGCTGTCGCCCGAGGCGCATAGCGACGCCAACAAGGTGCAGGGCTGCGCCAGCCAGGTCTGGCTCGAAAAAGCCGTACGGCAGGAAGCGGACGGCCCGCATCTCGACTTCAAGGGCGACAGCGACGCCTTGATCGTGCGCGGCCTGGTGGCCATCGTGATCGCGCTGTTCTCCGGCCGCCCCGCCGCCGAGATCGTCGAGACGGATGCCGAAGCCGTGTTCGAGAAGATCGGCTTGCGCGAGCACCTGACGGCGCAGCGCTCGAACGGGCTGCGCTCCATGGTGACGCGGATCAAGACCGAGGCCGCCGCCGCCGCGGCGGCGGGCTGAGCCCCTAATCCACCACCGGCCGATAGTCCGGGCTGCCCCAATGGCGCAGGCCGGCGGCGGAGCGCCGCCCCTCGGCGGAAGAGGACAGCCCGTAATGCCGGGCCAGCGCCGAGAGCGCCAGTTGCAGCACCAGCTTGGCCGAGCGCTTCGGCCAGCCACGCGCCGTCTCGATATCCTCGATGCCCTTCAGAAAGCAGCAGAAGTCGACGAGGAGGCCGGAGAACTCCGGCCCGACGGCCGCGAGCGCCCGCTCGCAGCGGAGCCGGGCCGAGAGCGCCGCATCCGTCAGTTCAGCCATGCCGCCGGCGCCGTCCCGCCGGCCGCTCGCCACCGCCGCCGACCAGTTCGCCGTCACCCGCGGCATCAGCTGGCCGCGCGTGAAATCGGCGCGCAACCGCTCGCCGGCCTGATAGGCCGCGTCGTCGATCAGCGGCTTGCCGTCCCGCCCCTTGTGGTTGCGCAGCCAGCTGAGCGGACTTTCGCCGAGATCGACCATCGCCGACGCGTTCGTGCCTTGATGCTCGACGACCCGCACGGCGCGCAGCTGGTGCTGGCCGCCGAAATCCTCCCCGCCGGCGAGACGGCGGCGGACCATCGCCCGCCCCGCCGCCGAAAGCACCAGGGCGCCGGATGCATCCGCCTCGATCGCGCCATCGGCGAGCAGGACCCTCACCTCGCCCGCCTCGACGGGAACGCGGCCCCGAGAACGCGGCAGGGCGAGGACATGACCATGCGCGACAGGCTCGAGCCGCGCGCCGGCGGCCGCCAGCCGCCGCGCCAGACGCGCGGGGCCCCGCTCGGCCGTCACGAGAGGCTCCCGGGCCGGACGGATGGCGCGACAGCGTGCCGGGCCGCCCGCTCGAGGCAATCGACGAACTCGTCGATCCGCGCGAGCTCGCGGCGCTCCTCGATGCGTCGGCAGGCATGCGCGGCCGTGGTGCGGTCACGCCCGAACAGCCGCCCCGCCTCGGTATAGGTCAGGCCGAGCGTGGTGTGGGCCAGATAGAGCGCCACGTGCCGGGCGTAGGCGATCTCCGCCGTGCCCCGCCCCGCGGCGCAGAGCGCGCCAGGCTCGACCCGCAGGGCAGAACCGACCAGCGACGCCAGAACTTGCCCCATGCCCTCCCCGTCGCGCCGCCGCCGCCCGTTGCGAACTGACGATTCCAAGCCCTGTGCGCGCATCTCCTGCCTCCGCCTCGACGATATAGGAATTAAAACCTAAGCCACCTTAGCGTGGTTCACGCGGCGCGGGGATAGAATCTTTTCGTGCGCCCGCATGGAAGGACGCTGAGCCCGATCCGGGGACAGATCGGCGAATTGTCCCCGCCGCCCGCCGCAGCGTGACAATGGCTTCGAAACGGACGGAGCCGACCATGATCGAAGCCGAAAGATACGAGAGACCCGGATCGAAGCCGGTATCGGTGCGGGGACGGGCCGCCCGCGCCGTGGCGGCGACAGTGCGGGCAGGCGTTGCCGACTATCAGCGCCAGCGCTGCCTGCCGGCGCTGCTGCCGATGCTGCCGTCCGAAATCGCGGACGCCAGCGACGCCACGCTGCGGCGCATCGTCGTGCGCCTGGCCCGCGCGCTCAGGGCCGAACGCCGGCGCGGCCGCGCCGGCCACTGGAGCTATGACATCAACCGCCACATCGCCCTACTCCAGGCCTATGAAGCCGAACGCGGGCTCTTGCGGGAGACGCGCCGCACGGCGCCGGACAAAGAAAAAGGGCCCGGCGCAGGCCGGACCCTTTGAAACCGTCTTGCGATCGGCGCTGCGGTCAGCGGCGCTTGCGCTGCTGGCCGAGGCCCATCTTCTTGGCGAGTTCGGAACGCGCCGCGGCATAGCTCGGAGCAACCATCGGATAGTCGGCCGGCAGGCCCCACTTCTCGCGATATTCTTCCGGCGACAGATCATAGTGCGTGCGCAGGTGGCGCTTCAGCGACTTGAACTTCTTGCCGTCCTCGAGGCAGACAATATAGTCCGGGAACACCGACTTCTTCGGGTTCACAGCCGGCTTCAGGGGCTCGGGCTCGGGCTCCACGACACCGCCATGAGTACGGTTCAGCGCCTGATAGACTTCGGTGATGAGCCCCGGAAGGTCGTTGGCCGACACCGAATTGTTGCTGACGTAAGCGGAGACGATATCCGCCGTCAGATCTATAAGGTCGCTTCCTGCCGTTTTTTCGATCATGGTCTACCCTAACCTCGGTTGTGTCATCGCAATTCTGTAACGAAGAATTTAAGAGCTTGCGGCTTCGAAAGCGCCAGCGCCGAGAAAAACCATACGGCGGGCGTGCCTAACGGCGCGCTAATTCCGTTACTTCGTCGCACCTATATAAGTCGCTTTCCGCAAAGACAAGCACTAAGTCGCATCGTCGATAGCCCATGGCACATCTTTGTGCTCGCGACGATTCGTCTCGGCCAACCTTCTCCTGTTCACATTTCGCAGAGAGAACCCATTCACAATGCCGCGATCAACACATATGCCGCGATCAGCGTCATGGCCCAAAACGCAATCTGGCCGGTCCGCCAATTGGCCGCGGCGGCCAGGTCCGCAGCCGCGCGCTGCGAAAAACCTGACATTCGCCGGCGGGCGTGATCCCACGATGCATCGCAGGCCAAGTAGATCCAATCGTGGAGGTGTGCCACGGTGGGGCGCACCTTCCGTGGCAGTTCGCGCCAGAGCCAGTCGAAATCCAGCGTAGATCCGGGCCGAGGGCGAAGTAACGGCAGCAAAATGACAAATATGCAACTCGTGGCGATTAAGAGCTGCAACTGGAACAGCACATGGTCGGGCGTCAGAATGGCGACACGCTCGATTTCGGGCGCGAGACCCGAAAGCGACGCGGGAAAGCAACCGATGGCGAGGATGATCCCGCAGAGCAGGGCCATGGCCGCCTTCATCGACCAGGCCTGGTCCGCAGCGACAGCCGCGGGGCCCCGACGAAACAGCGCGAACCAGGGCAGCCTCAGTCCGACATAGAGGAACGACCCAGCCGAGATCGCCGTCAAGGCGAACCAGAACAGGCCGGCATGTCCTTCGGCGAGCGCGGCCATGATCGCCGACTTGCTGGCGAAGCCTGCCGTCAATGGCACGGCGGCGAGCGAGAAGGCGCCGATCAGCATCGCCACCGCGACGAGCGGCATGATGCGGGCGAGACCGCCCAGCGCGGAGAGCCGCGTCTCGCCGGTCGCCTTGAGAATGGAGCCCGCCGCCATCATCAGGAGCGACTTGTAGAGAATATGCGCAAAGGCGTGCAGCGCGGCGGCCGCGAGCGCGAGTTCCGAACCGATGCCGATCGCGACGAGCATGAAGCCGACCTGTCCGACGATCGAATAGGACAGCAGCTTCCTTATGTCGTTCTCGATGAGGGCATAGACCAGGCCGTAGACAGCCATGGCCAGACCGAACCACAACAGCGCCGGCTCGCCGGGAAACAGGCGGATCAGCACCAGGACCGCGGCCTTGGTGGTGAAGGCCGACAGGAACACGCTGCCGGACCAGGATGCCTTCGGATAGGCGTCGGCGACCCAGGCCGAAATCGGCGGCGCGCCGGCATTGACGAGAATGCCGGCGAGCATCAGCCAGCGCCCGACGCTGTCGGCGCGCGCGGCCTGCAGGGCAACGCTGCCGGCCGAGGCGATTTCCGCCGCGATGCCGGCGAACAGCAGCACGCCGCCGAACACATGGATCAGCGCATAGCGCAGGCCGGCGCGCGCATTGCCGTTCGACCAGATCACCAGCGTCGAGCCGATCGCCATGATCTCCCAGAACACGAACAGGCTGACCAGGTCGCCGGCGAAGGCGATGCCCTGCGCCGCGCCGGCATAGACGAGCGCGGCCGCCTTCTCGGAAGCGTTCTCCTGCGTGAGGCCGAACAGCGCGCCTGCGAGCGCCGCGATGCCGAAGGCCGTGCCGAACAGCCGGGCGATCCGGTCCGGCGCGAGAGGCATGAGCTGAAGCCCGAGCCAATCGACGACGAGGCCCGGTCCGAGCGGCAGCGTCCAGACGAGCGCCAGCGCCGCGAGCGGCGCGGCCAGGAAGAGCGCGTTGCGCAACGCGCCGCGGAGCAGCGGCAGCAGCAGGCCCGCGAGGATCAGGACGAGTGCCGGCGAGAGTGGCCCGAGGCTTTCAGTCATCGGCCCGCTCCTCCGGCCGCCACAGCAGCATGGCCCAGCCGCGCGCCAGGGCGACCGCGAGCGCCGCGCTTCCCAGCCCGAACCAGGCGGCGAAGCCCGGCGTGCCGTCGATCCAGAAGCTGGCATGATGATCGACGAGGAAATCGGCGGCGACCAGGGCCACCAGCAGCAGCGCCAGTCCGGTCAGAGCAAGGCGGCGGGATCGTTCCATCTCATCCTCCCACGATCATCTGCGCCAGGCGGTACGGCACGCCGGGAAACAGGAAGAGCAGGACCGTCCCGACCGCCGTGGCGGTCAGCGCGATCACCATCGGCAGCGGCGCCTCGCGGCGCGGCCCGTTGGCCGGCTTCAGGAAGGCGCGCGTCAGGATCGGCAGGAAATAGGCGGCGTTCAGCACCGTCGAGACGATGATCACGCCGACCGCGAACCAGTTGGTCGCGCCCGTCGCCGCGTCGAGGATGAACCATTTGCCGAGGAAGCCTGCCGTCGGCGGCAAGCCGATCATCGAGAGCGCGCCGATGGCGAAGGCGCCCATCGTCCACGGCATGCGGCGGCCGATGCCGTCCATCTGGCTCACCTTCGTCACGTGCTCCGCCGTATAGACCGAGCCCGCGGCGAAGAAGAGCGTGATCTTGGAGACGGCATGCGCCGCGATGTGCAGCGCCGCGCCGACGACCGCCACCGGCGAGGCGAGCGCGGTCGCGAGCACGACATAGGAAAGCTGCCCGACCGTCGAATAGGCGAGCCGCCGCTTCAGGTCGTCGGCCCGAAGCGCCACGAAGGAGGCCGCGACGATGGTGAAGCCCGCGACATAGACGAGCCACTGGCTTGCGCCGCTCTCCGCCAGGGTCTCGATGCCGAAGACCGACACCGCGACCTTGAGGATGGTGAAGACGCCGGCCTTGACCACGGCGACGGCATGCAGGAGCGCCGAGACCGGCGTCGGGGCGACCATCGCCGCCGGCAGCCAGCGATGCAGCGGCATCACGGCGGCCTTGGCCGCCCCGAACACGAACAGGGCGAAGAGCAGCGCCATCGCGCCGGATCCGAGCTTGCCGGCAAGGATGCCGCCGGCGCGGAAATCCAGCGTGCCGGCGACCATGCCGGTCCAGACGATCGCCGGCAGCAGCAGCACCATCGACGCGCCGATCAGCGTCAGGAGATAGACCCGGCCGGCCCGCATCGCCGCCGGGCTCTGCTTGTGGGTGACCAGCGGATAGGTCGAGAGCGACAGCACTTCGTAGAAGACGAAGAGCGTGAAGAGATTGCCGGAGAAGGCCAGCCCCATCGTGGCGAAGATCGCGACGGCGAAACAGGTGTAGAAGACGGTCTGGCGCGGCTCGTCATTGCCGCGCATGTAGCCGATCGAATAGAGCGAGTTCGCGATCCACAGCGTCGCCGCGACGGCCGCGAACAGCATGCCGAGCGGATCGATCCGGAGCGCCAGATCCAGCCCCGGCGCGACCGCGACCAGATGCAGTTCCGGTCGCGCGCCCGACAGCACCCGCGCCAGCAACGCCATGACCGTTCCGAACAGCAGGACCGCGCCTGCCAGCGTCGCCGTCTCGCGAAGGTTCGGCCAGCGGCCAAGCAGCGCGATCGCCAGGGCCGCCAGACCCGGCAGCGCCAGCGACAGCGCGAGAAGCTGCGGATCGCCGAGGGCTGGGAACGTCATGACGCACTCCCGATCAGAGCGCGCGCGGCGGCACCGGCGAGGGAGGCTGGCCATTCGGCATCGATGCCGAACCAGATCGTGGCGCCGGCGAGCAGCCACATCGGCACGAGCAACTCGAGCGGCGCCTCGCGGATCGCGCGCGCCGCCGCGGCCGGCTCGCGGAACCAGGCAATCTCGACGATGCGGCCGACATAGAGCACGGCGATCAGGGAACTCGCGACGATGAGGATGGCAAGCCAGCCGAGCCCCGCCTGCATCGCGCCGAGGATCAGATAGTATTTCGAGACGAAGCCGCTCGTACCCGGCACGCCGATGAGGGCGAGGCCCGCGACGGTTAGCGCCGCCGTCGTCCATGGCATGGTGCGACCGATGCCGGAAAGCTCGTCCAGTTTGGCCGTGCCGGCCCGATAAACGACGGCGCCGATCGCCATGAAGGCGGCGCCCTTCATCAAGGCATGGTTGAACAGGTGCAGCAGGCCGCCGGTAACGCCGCTCTGGTTGGCGAGCGCCAGGCCGAGCGTGATGTAGCCGATCTGGCCGACCGAGGACAATGCGAGGATGCGCTTCACGTTGTTCTGGAAGATCGCGGCGGCCGACGCGACGAACATCGCCGCGACCGAGAGCCCGATCAGGATCGCGTCGATCGGGATCGCGCCGACATCGACATGGCCGCCGAACACGGTGAACAGAAAGCGCGCCAACAGGTAGACCGCGACCTTGGTCGCCGTCGAGGCGAGCAGCACGGCGGCGGCGGACGGCGCATAGGCATAGGCGTTCGGCAGCCAGGCGTGCAGCGGGAACAGCGCCAGCTTCAGGCAGATGCCGACGGCGATGAACGCCTCGGCGACGATCACCGCGCGCGAGCCCTCGACGCCGGAAAGCCGCTCGACGATCAGGCCGATATTGAGCGTGCCGGTCGAGAGATAGAGCAACCCGACGCCGATGACGTAGAGGGTGGCGCCGATCGTGCCGACGATCAGATATTGGTAGGCGGCCACCAGCGCCCGCCGGTCGCGCCCCAGCGCGATCAGCGTATAGGTCGCGAGCGACGAGATCTCGAGGAAGACGAAGGCGTTGAAGGCGTCGCCCGTCACCGCGATGCCGAGCAGGCCGGCGACGCAGAGCAGCATCATCGTGTAGAACCACGCGATGCGCTCGGGGATGATCTCGGCCAGCACGCTGCGCCGGGCGAAGATCATGGTCAGGAAGGCCATGGCGCCGACGAGCACGACGATGAAGGCGCTCACGGCGTCGACGCGATACTCGATGCCGAGCTCGGGGGCCCAGCCGCCGATGCGATAGGAGACCGCGCCTTCGGCCTGCACCCGCCAGAGCAGCGCGACGGAAACCGCGGCCGTCGCCGCCGACGCAAGCAGCGCGATCAGCCAGGCGGCGAAGCCATGGCGCGACAGCGCCGCCAGCACGGCGCCAAGCAGTGGGACGATGATGAGAAGGACAGGCAGGTGATGCGCGATCATGCGGCTTCACCGCCCCGGCCGCCGCGCCGCCCGGTCTTGGGCGCGGCCTTCGGCGCGTCGCGCGTGATGATCTCGTCCTCCTCGATCGTGCCGTAGGCTTCCTTGATCCGGACGACCAGCGTCAGGCCGAGGGCGAGCGTGGCAATGCCGACGACGATGGCGGTGAGGATCAGCACATGCGGCAGCGGATTGGCGTAAACGGTATGGCCGGCCCCGAGGATCGGCGCGGTGCCGCCGATCAGCTTCGCGGGCAGGATGTAGAGCAGGTAGACCGAGCTCTGGAACAGCGACAGGCCGATCAGCTTCTTGACCATGTTGCCGCGCGCGATGACGACATAGAGCCCGGCGACCATCAGGAAGATCGTGGCGAACTGGCTGAAATGGACGATCACGAGCGCCCCCGGCCGGCAAAGGCATAGAAGATCGCGATCATCGTCGAGAACACGGTGACGAACACGCCGATCTCGACGAGGAAGACGCCCCATTCCTGGCCATGCACGGCATCATGGGCCAGACGGTCATAGTCAAGGAAATTGTCGCCGAGCAGCAGGCTGGCGAAGCCGACCGCCATATAGATCAGCACGCCGCCCGGGATCATCACCTCCAGCAGCCGCATCGGCACGATGCGCTGCACGGGGGCCAGCCCGACGATCAGCCCGTACAGGATGACGGCCGCCGCCGCGATCACGCCGGCCTGGAAGCCGCCGCCTGGGCCGTAGTCGCCATGGAACTGGACGTAGAGCGCGAACAGCAACAGCGGCGCCAGCATGAACTTGGTCGCGACGCGGAGGACCAGATCGAACCGCATTACGGGCCTCCCTCGCCGCGGCGGCGGCGCAAGAGCGCCAGCACGCCGATGCCGGCCGTGAACACGACCGTCGTCTCGCCCAGCGTGTCGAAGCCGCGATAGCTGGCAAGCACCGAGGTGACGACGTTCGGAATGCCCGTATCCGGCACGGACCGCGCCAGATAATCGGCGCCCTGCTTGTGGATCGCCTGGTCGGCCGAGCCGAATTGCGGCAGCTCGCTCAGGCCCCAGACGAGCGCGCCCGCCGTCACCAGAGCCAAGACCAGCGGCATCAGCTGTCCATGCACCGGCGGCGCCTCGACGGTGTCGGTCAGGTAGAGCGCGCCGAGGAAGAACACGGTCGACACGCCTGCGCCGACGGCCGCCTCGGTCATCGCGACGTCGACGGCGTCGAGCACGATGAAGAGCGTCGCCATCAGGAGGCTGTAGATGCCGAGCAGGACGACCGCGGCGAACAGGCCGCGAACCCGCACGATGGCAAGCGTCACCGCGCCGAGCATCAGCAGAAGCGCGATCGTGACGATCGTCTCGATCATGACATGCCTCCTTTCCGCGCAGCCCTGCCTGTGCCCGCCTTCTTCTTTCCGACCGGCTTTCCGGCGAGGACCGGCTTGACGCCGGCCTTGAGCGCCGCCGCGGCGAGCGCGTGCGAGGCGACCGGCCCGACGAACAGCAGGAAAGCGAGCAGGAACAGGAGCTTGACCATCACCAGCGTGAAACCGCCCAGGATCGCCATGCCGACGAGCATCAGACCGACACCGAGCGTGTCACCCACCGAAGCGGCGTGCATGCGGGTGAAGAGGTCCGGCATCCGGTTCATGCCGATCGCGCCGGCGAGCAGGAAGAAGGCGCCGGCGAACAGGAAACACCCGGCGAGGATATGGACGAGCAGCGCCATCATGACTTGTCCGCCTCCGCCTCGGCGCCGAGCGAGCCGTGCCGGAAATATTTCAGCACGGCGAAGATGCCGACATAGTTGAGCAACGCATAGGTCAGGCCGAGGTCGAGAAATTCCGGCCGGCCGGTGAGAAAGCCGAACAGCGCCAGGACGAGGATGGCGCCGTTGCCGATCGAATTGGCGGCGAGCAGGCGATCGAAGGTCGTCGGACCGCGCAGCGCCCGCGCGATCAGCAGCGCCATGGCGACCAGCACCGCGAAAAGCGCCGCGGCGATCATGCCTGCCCTCCCTCGAAACGGGCAACGCGACGGTCCATCTCGCCGGCCTCGACATCGGCGGCGCCCTCTCTCGTCAAAGCGTGCACGAGAAAGCGGTCCTGCGCGCGGTCGATCTCGACCGTGATGGTCCCCGGCGTCAGCGTGATCGAATTGGCATAGGTGGCGATCCCGACCGGCGTGCGCGCCGACACCTTGGCGTGGAAGAGCTGCGGCGAAATCGGCAGCTTCGGATCGAGGATGATGCGGGTGACGCCGATGGCCGATTTGACGATCTCGCGCGCCAGCCAGGGCCAGTAGGCCAGCCCGGCGAGAAGACGGCCGACAGGATGCCCCTCCTCGTCCGCGAAACCGAAGCGGCGGGCGACGAGCGCCAGCAGGATCGAGATGATCCCGCCCGCCGCGACCAGCCAGACCGTATAGTGACCCGACAGAAGCAGCCAGAACGCGAACAGGAACAGAGCAAGACTGATCGTGCGCAGCATGTAATCGCCTCCTCCTGCTCAGGTCATCTTTCGACTGGGGCCATGATTCGATGGATGGGCTGAGATAAAGCACAATGAGCCGGTCAACCCAAGACAAACCGGACCGCAAAGCGACGTGTGCGACAACACGAACGGAACCGATTGTGAATTCCGCCCGATAGCCTATCTAGAACCATGAGTTCGAGTTTCACTCGATTGCCATCTGCCGGTCGCGTAGTCCGACCGCAGATCCAGGAGCGCGCATGAGCACGACCGACCGACAGGAAGACCGCAGCACGAAGATCGAGAAGACCGACGCCGAATGGCGGGCCGAGCTGACGCCGGAGCAGTACGCCGTCACCCGGCAGCACGCGACCGAACGGCCCGGCACCGGCCCCTATCTGCACGAGAAGCGCGCCGGCCTCTACACCTGCGTCGCCTGCGGCGCCCCGCTCTTCCGCTCCGAGACCAAGTATGAATCGGGCAGCGGCTGGCCGAGCTTCTTCGCGCCCGTCGACGGCGGCGCCATCGGCGAGACCACGGACCGCTCGCACGGCATGGTGCGGACCGAGATCCACTGCGCCAGCTGCCAGGCCCATGTCGGCCATCTCTTTCCCGATGGTCCGCAGCCGACCGGCCTGCGCTATTGCACCAACGGCACGGCGCTCAAGCTCGAGACCGACGACGGCAGCGCCGCCTGACGGGCTTGCTGCCTTCCGACCGCGGGCCGCCGCTCCGTTCGCGGCCAATGGCCGGCGCATTGAACGCCGCCATGCCTGGCGCTACCCATGCCAGACCCGGTTCGGGCAGCATCGCCACGACCGCCCCATAATCCTCCCGCAGGAGTTCCCCTTTCCGTGAACCCGCCGACTGCCGCCAAGCGCCCCGTGACCACGACCCATCACGGCCAAACGCTCACCGACGACTATGCCTGGCTCCGCGCCGACAACTGGCAGGAGGTGATGCGCGACCCGAGCGTGCTGGCGCCCGACATCCGCGCCCATCTCGAGGCGGAGAACGCCTATACCGCCAGCCAGATGGCCGATACGGAGGCGCTGCAGGCGACGCTGTTCGCCGAGATGCGCGGCCGCATCAAGGAGGACGATTCCTCCGTCCCCTCGCCCGATGGCCCGTTCGCCTATGCGATGCGTTTCAGCGAAGGCGACGAGCAGCCGCTGGTCGTCCGCACGCCGCGCGAGGGCGGCACGGAGACGATCCTGCTCGACGGCAACAAGCTGGCCGAGGGCCGCGCCTATCTGCGGCTCGGCAGCGCCGACCACAGCCCCGACCACAAGCGCCTCGCCTATGCCTATGACGACAAGGGCTCGGAATATTACACGCTGCATGTCCGCGACATCGAGAGCGGCATCGACCTCGACGACACGATCGAGGCGACGACGGGCGGTGGCGTCTGGGCGGCCGACAGCCGCACGCTGTTCTACACCGTGCTCGACGACAACCACCGCCCTTGCCGGGTCTATCGCCATGTCGTCGGCACGCCGCAGAGCGAGGACGTGCTGGTCTACGAGGAAAAGGATCCGGGCTTCTTCCTCGGCGTCGGCCAGACGCAGTCGGCGCGCTACATCCTGATCGACAGCCATGATCACGAGACCTCGGAAGTCCACCTCCTCGACGCCGAGGATCCGACCGGCACGCCGCGCCTGATCGCCCCGCGCCGGACGGCGGAGGAATATTCCGTCGACCACAATGGCGACACGCTCTACATCCTCACCAATGCCGGCGGCGCCGAGGACTACAAGATCGTCACCGCGCCGGTCGCCTCGCCCGGCCGCGACAACTGGGTTGACCTGGTGCCGCACAATCCCGGCACGCTGATCCTCGGCATGACGGTCTACAGGGACTTCATGGTGCGGCTGGAGCGTTTCGCCGGCCTGCCACGCATCGTCGTGCGCGCGCTCGCCACCGGCGAGGAACATGCGATCGCCTTCGACGAGGAAGCCTACTCGCTCGGCATGGGCGACGGCTACGAGTTCGATACCAAGACGCTGCGCTTCACCTATTCGTCGATGACGACGCCGTCGCGGGTCTATGACTACGACATGGCGACCCGCGAGCGCACCCTGCGCAAGGAGGAGGAGATCCCCTCCGGCCACAACCCGTCCGATTACGTCACGCGCCGGGTCTTCGCGCCCGCTGCGGATGGCGAGACGGTTCCGGTGTCTCTGCTCTACCACAAGGACACGAAGCTCGACGGCAGCGCGCCCTGCCTGCTCTACGGCTACGGCGCCTATGGCATCACCATCCCCGCCTCGTTCTCGATCTCGCGCCTGTCGCTGGTCGATCGCGGCTTCGTCTACGCCATCGCCCATATCCGCGGCGGCAAGGACAAGGGCTTCCGCTGGTACGCCGACGGCCGCCGCGAGAAGAAGACCAACACCTTCAAGGACTTCATCGCCGCCGGCGAATATCTGGCGAGCGAAAGCTTCACGGGGCGCGGCAAGATCGTCGCGTGGGGCGGATCGGCCGGCGGCATGCTGATGGGCGCCGTCGCCAACATGCAGCCGGATCTCTTCGGCGGCATCATCGCCGAGGTGCCCTTCGTCGATGTGCTCAACACCATGCTCGACGACACGTTGCCGCTGACGCCGCCGGAATGGCCGGAATGGGGCAACCCGATCGAGAGCGCCGAGGATTTCGCGACGATCGCCAGCTACTCGCCCTACGACAATGTCGGCGCCCACGTCTATCCGCCGATCCTCGCGATCGGCGGCCTGACCGACCCGCGCGTGACCTATTGGGAACCGGCGAAATGGGTGGCGAAGCTGCGCGAGAAGAAGAACGGCGACGCGCCGCTGCTGCTCAAGACCAACATGGACGCCGGCCATGGCGGCGCGGCCGGCCGCTTCGACCGCCTGAAGGAGACGGCCTTCTCGACCGCCTTCGCGATCAAGGTCGCCGCCATCGGCTGAACCGCGGGCGATGAACGACGGCGGCGCTTGACTTCGTCGGGCGTCGCCGCACCTTTATCGGCAGCATCAACCGGGATGTTGTCGATGAAACGCCTGGCTTCAATCGTACTCCTGTCCGCCGCCCTCGCGGCCGCCCTGCCGGCTACCGCCGGCGCGCAGGCCTTCTTCGGCCTCTCCTACGGGCAGAACGTATCCGAGGGCGACTGCAAGTCGCTCGCCGCCAAGGTCGGCGCCCGAAAAGTCTGGTTCTCGCGTTTCTCCGGCTCCAAGCCGGATGTCTGGGATCGCGGCCTGGAACCCGCCTGGGGCGTCGGCTGCTTCCGGACCCAGAAGGAATGCAAGCGCTGGCTCTACAACACCCAGTCCGAATGGCCGCGGCTGATGAACTTCACCTTCTGCAAGCAGGGCCTGCCGGCGCGGTACTGAGGATCACCAGACTTGGTCTTTTCCCCTCCCCCTTGTGGGGAGGGCTAGGGAGGGGGTACCGGCGCAGGCGCTTGTTGCCAAGCGGCCTTCCTTGCCCATTCCCATGATCGAGGCACTCCCCTCCCCACAAGGGGAAGGGAGAAGAAAAGCCAAAACAAAAACCCCGGCACGAGGCCGGGGTTCTTGTGTCTTTGAGAGGCGCCTGGATCAGGCCTTCTCGTAGAGCTCCAGGACGTAGTCCCAGTTGATCAGGCTGTCGACGAACGCCTCGAGATATTTCGGGCGGGCGTTGCGGTAGTCGATGTAATAGGAGTGCTCCCAGACGTCGACGCCGAGGATCGGGGTCGCGCCGTGCACGAGCGGGTTCTCGCCGTTCGGGGTCTTGGAGATGGCGAGCTTGCCGTCCTTGACCGACAGCCAGGCCCAGCCCGAGCCGAATTGCGTCGTGCCGGCTGCGATGAAGTCGGTGCGGAACTTGTCATAGCCGCCGAGGTCGGAATCGATCGCCGCCTGCAGCTTGCCCGGCAGCTTCTTGCCGCCGCCGTCCTTCTTCATCCAGTTCCAGAAATGCAGGTGGTTGTAGTGCTGGCCGGCATTGTTGAAGAGGCCGGCGTTCTTGCCGTAGCTCTCCTTGACGATGTCCTCGAGGCTCTTCCCCTCCAGGCCCGAATCCTTCAGCAGGTTGTTGCCGTTGGTGACATAGGCCTGATGGTGCTTGTCGTGGTGATACTCCAGCGTCTCCTTCGACATGAAGGGCGCGAGCGCCTCGTAGTCATAGGGCAGCGGCGGAAGTTCGAAAGCCATGGGGGACTCCTATCGACCATGTCGGTTGTTTTGAGGCACGCGAGAAAACGGCGCCCCGGCGGGAAGGTTCCGAACGCAACATAGGCAGCGGCATGGCGTCCGGCAACTCGTCTGCGGGCCGATGCACAATCAAAGGTATAGGAATTTCGTCGACCGCCGCCCGGCCGGAACGGCATGCGCGCGCGGCCGCCCGCGACGCCATCATATTTGCGTGACGATTTCCGGCCGACTTGCCTCTGTCATCTTTAGCAGGGAGACTTAGAATGATTCCGAACACCATGACGGAGGACTGTCGATGCGTTTCAAGATCATTCTGGCCGGACTGGCGCTTTCTCTTGGCGCACTGACGGTGGCGCAGGCCGCGGATCCCATTGCCGAGCGTCAGGCGCTGATGAAGGCGAACGGCGCCGCGACCAAGACGATCGTCCAGATGGTGCAGGGCAAGACCCCGTTTGACGCCGCGGCCGCGCAGGCTGCCTTCGAGAAGATCGCGGCCGACATGAAGGTCTTCCCGTCGCTGTTCCCGGAAGGTTCCGACCAGGGCAAGACCACCGCCTCGCCGGCGATCTGGCAGGACAAGGCCGGCTTCGAGGCGCTCGCCGCCAAGCTCGGCGCCGACGCCGCGGCGGGCGCTGCGGCCGCCGCCGGCGGCCTCGATGCGATCAAGGCCTCGGCCGCCGCGATCGGTGGCAGCTGCCAGAGCTGCCACGAGAAGTTCCGCATCAAGAAATCCTGACCGTGCGGGCACGCTCGGCCGCCATCGCCCTCCTCGCTGTCGCGGCTCTCGCCGCGGCGGCGTTCTGGGTGCTGACCAAGCCGCAGCCGCTCGACGCGGCGGTCCTGCCCGACAAGCCGGGCGACGCCGCGAAGGGAGAGCGCTGGTTCTGGGCCGGCGGCTGCGCGTCCTGCCACGCGGCGCCCGAGGCCAAGGATGACGACCTGCTCAAGCTTTCGGGCGGCGTGGCGATCGCCTCGCCCTTCGGCACGTTCCATGCGCCCAACATCTCCCCCGACAAGGCGCATGGCATCGGCGCCTGGAGCACGCTCGATTTCGTCAACGCGATGAAGCGCGGGCTGGCGCCGGACGGCGGCCACCTCTACCCCGCCTTCCCCTATACGTCCTACCAGCGCATGACCGTTCCGGACCTGATCGACCTCAAGGCCTATCTCGATACGCTGCCGGCCGACACGACCGCGAACAAGCCGCACGAACTCCCCTTCCCATTCTCGCTGCGGCGCGGGATTGGGCTCTGGAAGCTGCTCTATCTCGACGGCGAGACCTTCAGCCCCGACCCCGCCAAGAGCGAGGCCGTCAATCACGGCGCCTATCTCGTCGAGGGGCCGGGCCACTGCAACGAATGCCACACGCCGCGCACGGCGCTGGGCGGGCTCGACAGGGAGCGCGCGCTCGGCGGCGCGCCGGATCCCTCCGGCAAGGGCCGCGTGCCCGACATCACGCCCGGTCCCGGCGGCATCGGCGACTGGACGGCGGACGACATCGCCAGCGCGCTCGAGACGGGCTTTACCCCGTCTTTCGATTCGATGGGCGGCACCATGGCCGAAGTCCAGCGCAACATGGCGAGGCTGCCGGCCGAGGACCGCGAGGCGATCGCCGAATACCTCAAGCAGGTGCCGCCTGTCGCGGCCGAAGGCTCCGCAAACGCGCAATAGCGCTACAGCCACTCCTTCACCTCTCCCTGAGGGAGAGCTCGGCTCGAAGAGCTGGCCAAGGGATTAGGGAACGATCCGGAGATGACGTAAACCCTCACCCGCCGGCCTACGGCCGTCGACCTCTCCCTTTGGGGAGAGGTGAAGGGAAGCGTCCTCCTGAAGGAGACCATCCCTGGACGACGCGTCATCACCGCTCGGTCGGGCCGATCCATTTCGCCAGCGCGACGGGCTCGTATGCCTCGTAGCGGTCGAGCAGCGAGACCGGATTGTCGTCGACGATCAGCATGTCGCGATGCTCGGCGCGCACGAAGCCGGCCTCGACGGTATGATCGAGGAAACCTTCCAGCTTGTCGTAGAAGCCGGCGACGTCGAGCAGGCCGACCGGCTTGCGGTGATAGCCGAGCTGGCCCCAGGTCCAGATCTCGAACAGTTCCTCCAGCGTGCCGAGGCCGCCCGGCAGCGCGACGAAGCCGGTCGACAGATCGGCCATCATCTGCTTGCGCTCATGCATCGAGGCGACGACGTGCAGCTCCGTCAGTCCGGGATGGGCGATCTCCTTGTCGCGCAGCGCCGTCGGGATGACGCCGATCGCCTCGCCGCCGGCCATCATGACCGCGTCCGCGACCGCGCCCATCAGCCCGACCTTGGAGCCACCATAGACGAGCGTGGCCCCGCGCAGCGCGATGGCGCGGCCGAGCGCGACCGCCGCGTCGCGATAGTCCGGACGGAAGCCGGCGCTCGAACCGCAGAAGACGCAGATCTTCACGAGCCGGCCTCCTCGGACAGAGCCGCGAGGATACGGGCCCAGGAGCGGATGCCGCCATGGAAGCTCGAAAGGTCGTATTTCTCGTTCGGCGAGTGGATGCGGTCGTTCTCCTGCGCGAAGCCGACCATCAGCGCGTCGAGGCCGAGCACTTCCTTGAAGTCGCCGGCGACGGGGATCGAGCCGCCGGAGCCGACGGTGACGCAGTCCTTGCCCCACTCCGCCGTCAGCGCGGCGCGGGTCCTGACCAGCGCCGGATTGTCGGCCGGCAGGCGGATGCCGGGCGAGCAGCCATGCGGGGTGAACTCGACCGTGCAGTCGGCCGGCAGCTTCGAGCGGACATAGGCGCGGAAGGCGGCGCGGATCTTGTCCGGGTCCTGCTTGTCGACGAGACGGAACGACACCTTGGCGAAGGCCTGCGAGGCGATCACCGTCTTGAAGCCCTTGCCGGTGTAGCCGCCCGAGATGCCGTTGACCTCGCAGGTCGGCCGCGCCCAGATCTTCTCCAGCACGCTGCGATCGACCTCGCCGGCCGGCACGGAGAGGCCGACCTCGCCGAGGAATTCCTCGGCATCGAAGCCGAGCGACTGCCATTGCTGGCGGACGCTGTCGGCCACCTCCCCGACGCCGTCATAGAAGCCCGGCAGGGTGACGCGGCCATTCTCGTCGCGCAGGCCGTCGAGGATCGAGATCAGCACGTGGATCGGATTGCGCGCCGCGCCGCCATACATGCCGGAATGCAGGTCGCGCGAGGCGGCGGTGATGGTGATCTCCTCGCCGACCAGGCCGCGCAGCATCGTCGTCACGGCCGGCGTCTCGCGGTCCCACATGTTCGTGTCGCAGATGAAGGCGAGATCCGCCGTCAGCTCGTCCTTGTTGGCCCGCATGAACGGCACGAGGCTCGGGCCGCCCGATTCCTCCTCGCCCTCCAGCAGGATCGAGACGGGAATCGGCAGCGTGCCCGTCACCGCCTTCCAGGCCCGGAAGGCTTCGATGAAGGTCATCAGCTGCCCCTTGTCGTCGGAGGTGCCCCGGGCGACGATCTGCTTCGTGCCGTCGGCGGCGGTGACGATCTTCGGCTCGAACGGCGCTGTGTTCCACAGTTCGAGCGGATCTACCGGCTGCACGTCATAGTGGCCGTAGAACAGGGCGCGCGGCCCCTTGCCACCGTCCTGGTGGCCGACGACGATCGGATGGCCCGGCGTCGCCCTCGCGCTGGCCTCGAAGCCGATCGAGGCGAGGTCGGCGGCGATCAGCTCGGCCGCCTCGCGGCAGGCGCCGGCATAGGCCGGATCGGTCGAGATGCTCTCGACGCGGATCAGCTTGAACAGGCGATCGAGGCTGTTTTCGAGATCGGCGTCGATATGGGCGAGAACGTCGGCGAGGCGGTCGGACACAAGCGAGCTCCAGGCAATGGGCGCGCGCTGGCACGCGCTGTAAGCGGCTCTGATACGCTCGCGGCCGGGAAAAGAAAAGGCAAGCGTTTGTCACCTCGCCCACCACAATTCGCCGCATTGTAAGGCATTGGTAGAATGCCCACCTTACAAACCAACCGCTGACGCCAACCCCTTCCAGGCCGTCTCATACGGTCCTATTCTAGGATGTGATGAATGAAGCTCTTCTACGCTCCGGGCGCCTGCTCGCTGTCGCCCCATATCGCCCTGCGCGAAGCCGGCCTCCCCTTCACGATGGAAAAGGTGGACCTGCGCGCCAAGGCGACCGAGAGCGGCGAGGACTTCAAGGCGATCAACCCCAAGGGCTATGTCCCCGCCCTGCAGCTCGAAGACGGTCGCGTCGTCACCGAGGGGCCGGTCATCGTGCAGATGATCGCCGACCTGGCGCCGGAGAGCGGCCTTGCGCCGGCTTTCGGTTCGACCGAGCGCTATCAGCTGATGGATTGGCTCGCCTTCATCTCGACCGAGCTGCACAAGGGCTTCAGCCCGCTGTTCAATCCGTCGCTGAAGGATGAGGCCAAGCAGAGCTTCAAGGACCGGCTGGCGCTGCGCTTCGCCTTCCTGACGGAAGCGCTTGGCGACAAGCCGTATCTCATGGGCGACGATTTCAGCGTCGCCGATGGCTACCTGTTCACGGTGCTGCGCTGGGCCAAGGGCTTCAAGTTCGATGTCGGCTCCAAGCTCGACGCCTATTTCGACCGCGTCGCCGCCCGCCCGGCCGTCAAGGCCGCGCTTCAGGCCGAGGGGCTGCTCGCCGCCTGAGCCGGGCTCGCCAGTCCGCCAAGGAGAATCCCCGGCGTTCCGGCGCCGGGGATTTTTTTGTGCCCGGCCTCGGCCGGGACGGGCTCAGCGGACGCGCAGGATGCTGCCGAGCACGCCGCGCACGATGGCCCTGCCGACCGAGCCGCCGACCGAGCCGGCGACGCTCTTGCCGATATCCGCCGCCACCTGCCCCGCCACCCGGTTCGTCACCGTCCGCGTCACCTCGCGCGCCACGCGCTGCGACGCGGTGAAGCGTTCGCCGCGCTTCTTGTTGGTGCCGAGCAGCGAACCGAGAATGGCGCCGACATCGAAACCGCCTGGCGTCGACGCGGCACCGGCCTCGCCTTCCGCCGGCGCGGCCGCCTCCGCCTGCTGGCGGCCGAGGATCTCGTAGGCGGACTCGCGGTCGACCGTCCTGTCATAGGCGATGCCGACCGGGCTGGTGGCGATGATCTGCGCCCGCTCCGCCGGCGTGACCGGTCCCATGCGCGAGGATGGCGGGCGGATGGAGGTGCGCGCGACGATGCTGGGCACGCCCTTCGGCTCGAGCGTCGAGACCAGCGCCTCGCCGACCGCGAGCTGGGTGATGACGTCCATCGTCTTGAAGGCCGGATTGGGACGGAACGTATCGGCGGCGACCTTGACCGCCTTCTGGTCGCGCGGGGTATAAGCGCGCAGCGCGTGCTGGACGCGGTTGCCGAGCTGCGACAGCACGCTGTCCGGCACGTCGAGCGGGTTCTGGGTGACGAAATAGACGCCGACGCCCTTGGAGCGGATCAGCTTGACGACCTGCTCGACCTTTTCGAGCAGCGCCTTCGGCGCCTCGTCGAACAGGAGATGCGCCTCGTCGAAGAAGAAGACCAGGCGCGGCTTGGCCGGGTCGCCGACCTCGGGAAGCACCTCGAACAGCTCCGAGAGCAGCCACAGAAGAAAGGTCGCGTAGAGACGCGGCGAGCTCATCAGCTTGTCGGCGGCGAGCACGTTGACCATGCCGCGCCCGTCCGTCGTCGTGCGCATCAGGTCGGCGATGTCGAGGGCCGGCTCGCCGAAGAAGGCGTCGCCGCCCTGGTTCTCCAGCACCAGCAGCTGACGCTGGATGGCGCCGACCGACGCCTTGGTGACGTTGCCGTACCGCGCCTGGATCTGGTCGGCGTTCTCAGCCATGAAGCCGAGCATCGCGCGCAGGTCCTTCAGATCCAGCAGCAGCAGGCCCTGCTCGTCGGCGACCCGGAAGGCGATGGTGAGCACCCCCTCCTGCGTGTCGTTCAGGTCCATCAGCCGCGCCAGCAGCAACGGCCCCATCTCGCTGACCGTGGTGCGGATCGCGTGGCCCTGCTGGCCGAAAAGGTCCCAGAAGATCGTCGGGCAGGCCTTGAACTCGTACTCGTCCTTGAAGCCCAGTTCCTCGGCCCGCTTCAGGAGAAAGTCCTTCGGCTCGCCCGGCTCTGCGATGCCGGAGAGATCGCCCTTCACGTCGGCGCAGAAGACGGGAACGCCGGCATCGGAGAAGCCCTGGGCCAGCACCTGCAGCGTCACCGTCTTGCCGGTGCCGGTGGCCCCCGTGACCAGTCCATGCCGGTTGGCGAGGCCGAGCAGGAGATATTCCGGCTTGTCGCTGGTCCCGAGATAGATCTTGTCCGCTTGCAGCATCGGCATCGACACATTCCTCTGGCATCGCCCCTTCCGCTCGTCGAAGGGCTCTAGCGACCTTATAGGACTGAAATCCGCCGGCGCAATCTACTGCTTGCCGATCCGCCGGACGAGATGACTTGCCATCGCGGAAGGCACAAGCGAACATCACGGCCTAGACTTCAAACACTTGAGATTCGCTCAGGAGAGTTCGAGAATGTCTTACCCGATCAAGGATATCGAGGGTATCGGTCCCGCCTTCGCCGAGAAGCTCACCGCCGCCGGCATCAAGACGACCGGCGCGCTACTGGAACAGGCCAAGGATCCGAAGGGGCGCAAGGCCGTCGCGGAGACATCGGGCATCGACGAACAGAAGATCCTGAAATGGGCCAACATGGCCGACCTGATGCGGATCAAGGGCGTCGCCGAGGAATATTCCGAGTTGCTCGAGGCCGCCGGCGTCGACACGGTCAAGGAATTGAAGACCCGCCGCGCCGACAATCTCACCGCCAAGATGGCCGAGATCAACGCCACCAAGAAGCTGGTTCGCCAGTTGCCGGCGGAGAAGCTGGTCGAAAGCTGGATCGAACAGGCGAAGACGCTGCCGCCGATGCTGACCTACTGACCGCGGCAAGCGCGCCCGGATTCCCTGCCAAGAGGCGCCGGTGCATCCGCCCGGCGCCTCTTGCTTTGGCCGATGCGGTCGCCGCCCCGGAAGGCGGGGCATCCTCCGGAGCGGCGCCTTGGCACCCATCGCCGAGAGCGATGGATGCGCGGAAGGTCGACGGCACCGTCAGGAGGCAAGGAGACGGCGTCGCCCACCGATCCCGGAGATACGCGTTCGCGGGGCGCAGGGTTTCAAGCCTGCCTTCTTTTTTTGAGGGACACGCGCCTGGCGCAAAAAGAGCCCGGCCATTCGGCCGGGCCCAGGCGTTCTCGTCCCGGGGAGGTCAGGGGATGAGAACCGTGTCGATGACATGGATGACGCCATTCGACTGGTTGACGTCGGCGATGGTGACCTCGCCCTTGCCGCCCTTCTCGCCCATCAGCCAGACCTTGTCGCCCTCGACCTTGAACTGGATGCTCTGGCCCTCGACGGTCTTGTATTCGGCCATCCCGTTCATTTTCTTGGCGGCCGCCACGATATCCGCGGCGGAGACCTTGCCGGGAACGACGTGATAGGTCAGCACCGCCGTGAGCTTGTCCTTGTTGGCAGGCTCGAGCAGCGTCTCGACCGTGCCTTTCGGCAAGGCGGCGAAAGCCTCGTTGGTCGGCGCGAACACGGTGAACGGGCCCTTGCCCGAAAGCGTGTCGACCAGGCCGGCCGCCTTCACGGCCGCGACGAGGGTGGTGTGGTCCTTCGAGTTGACGGCGTTCTCGACGATGTTCTTGTCGGGATACATTTCCGCGCCGCCGACCATCGTGGTCTTGGCGATGGCTGGCGCGCTGAACGTCGCGGCACCGCCGAGGGCCAGAGTTGCGAGCGCGGCGACACGGATAATCGTTGCAAAGCGAGACATTCGACTTCCTCCTGTGACGGTGGGCCATGCCCACGCGTCGATCAATGTCCTAGACTGGAAGTCACGCATCAGCGCGTTCCAATAGAACCGAGTATCTCGGCATGACGATGCCGTTCGCAGAGATGGCGTTGTTGCCAATTCCCTCTGCGGTCTCGTCAGCGGCAAGGATTCTATTGATGCAGTCTGAAACGTACTTCCACATGCTTATACGAAGCGGAGACAGATCGGTTTCATGCGCGCTCGAAAAAATCGCGACGGATCGGCGCGGCGGATTCGCGAAGGGAGAAAATGCTGCCGCTCTCAACAGCAGGACGGGCACGGGATTGCTTGCGCCGCGGTTAGCCGCGCCATAATCTCCGCGCCGAGTGGAGTTCCTGATGAAAACGACCAATCCCGTCTTTACCGGCCTGCCGACGACCATCTTCGAAGTCATGTCGCGGCTCGCCATCGAGCATGGCTCGATCAATCTCGGCCAGGGCTTTCCCGATGTGGACGGACCGGAAGACGTGCGCCGCATGGCGGCCGAGGCGCTGATCGCCGGGCCGAACCAGTATCCGCCGATGATGGGCGTGCCGGCGCTCCGCCAGGCGGTCGCCGCCGCCAACAAGCGCTTCTACGACCTCGACGTGGACTGGAAGACGGAAGTCCTGATCACCTCCGGCGCTACCGAGGCGCTCTCCGACATCTTCACGGCGCTGATCGAGCCCGGCGACGAGATCGTCGTCATCGAACCGCTCTATGATTGCTACCTGCCGCTGATCCGCCGTGCCGGTGGCGTTCCGAAGCTCGTGCGCGTGACACCGCCGCGCTGGGAACTCGACACCGACGCGCTCGCCGCCGCCTTCTCCGACAGGACCAAGGCGATCCTCATCAACAATCCGATGAACCCGGCCGCCAAGGTGTTCACCCGCGACGAACTCGCGCGGATCGCCGAACTCTGCGTGCGGCACGACGCCTATGCGATCTGCGACGAGGTCTATGAGCACATTCTGTTCGACGGCCGCGAGCATATTCCGCTGATGACGCTCCCCGGCATGCGCGAGCGCGCCATCCGCATCGGCTCGGCCGGCAAGACCTTCTCGCTGACCGGCTGGAAGGTCGGCTACGTCACCGCGACGCCGCGCCTGCTCGATCCGATCGCCAAGGCGCACCAGTTCACCACCTTCACCACCCCGGCCGCGCTGCAGTCGGCCGTCGCCTACGGCCTCGGCAAGGGCGACGACTATTACGCGTCGCTCGCCGGCGATCTCGCGAAAAAGCGCGACCGGCTCGCCACGGGCCTCGCCCGGCTCGGATTCGGCGTCGCGCCCTGCGCCGGCACCTATTTCGTCACCGCCGATGTCGGGCCGCTGGGGCTTGCCGGCACCGACGCCGAGCTCTGCCAGCGCATGACCGTGGAAGCCGGCGTCACCGCCGTCCCGGTCTCGGCCTTCTATGACGGCAACGCGCCGGAGAGCTTCGTGCGCTTCTGCTTCTCGAAGCGCGACGAGATCCTCGACGGCGCGCTCCAGCGCCTCTCGACCTGGATCGACCAGCGCGTGAAGGCGGTGGCTTAGCGCCACATCAAGACCCGCACCGGCCGCCAAGCGGGCCCGAAACGATTCGGGTCCGCCCGCCGGCCGGCCGGCCCTGTCGCCGGATGCGATCGGCGAATGCCATACGCCTGCAAGATCATCCCGGGTCGGAACATCGCCGATATGTAGCCATCCTTATATAATCGTACTCATACAGATCAATTTTTTAAGTATTACCGCCTCGGTAACGCAACTATCATCCAGGTATCGGAACTCAATCAACAGCGGCCATTGCAGCAGAATTGAATCGGTGCGATTGTCGTCAGCAAGCACACTTCCAGATCATTCAGTGCGATTAGCATCATCGACGCCTGCCACTATCAGCATGTTGTCGGGATGACCAACACGGAACTGACATGGAGGATGACATGGCCGATTCTGAGCCAGCCACTGGCGTCCAGTCAGGGAAGAGCTCCCAGCCACCCAATTTCGGCGTGGAAATCATTGATGTTCTCATGCGCGGCCTCGCAAACGCCAAGGATCGCCTAGCATCGGACGACCCGGATACGCGCGTTTTCTGCACCGGCCTCTATGTCGATTCCGATCACTGGTGCCCGCTCATGTATATCGACGCAAGAGCCAAATAGACAATATTTGGCTCTGCGCCATCTTCATCCAGATATACTCAAACGATTTTGCCGCTGCAAGGATCGGGAGATCTCACATGTCCACTGACGACAAGGGCGAGAAGAGTGCCGGTCAATCCGGATACCAGGGCGCCGATCTTGGGAGCGGCCTGATCGATGTCCTCATGCGAGGGCTCGAAATGGCGAAACGCGACATGGAGAACGACGACCCCACGACGACGCGGGAATTCTGCGCCCTGCTCTACGGCACGCCCGGGACGTTCTGTCCGCTCGGATACTACCACCGGCCGGATTGACTCAAGCGGATGAGGCTCCCAAATGCGCCCCGCCTCTCTGGAGGACACCGGCCTGGCGATAATCGAGCTGAAGCTGGCCGATGACGTGCCGTTCGGTCGCTATGACTACATTGCCGGAAGTCTTGCCGACATTTACGGGCAGTTCCTTGCCTTCCTGGCTCAGCGATCCGACGCGGCGAGGCAGTTCGCGGCCATTCTCGACAGCCTGGCTGCAGATGCTCGAAAGCGTGTCTTCCGCGACTCCCTGACGAGGCGGACGATCGAGGATGGCGTCTGCAGGATCGCCCAGGGGATCGACACCATCGACCCCGCGACGCTGGAGACCCTGTTGTCGGAGGCAGCCAGGAATGCCGCAACGGCGCGACGAACCCTGCTCGACGGAACGACAGCCGTCCCGATCGGCGACACGCACGATTACGGGTCTATCTGGATCGATGATCGATATGACACCGCCCCGGCACGACGCTTCCAGGAAGAGATCCTGAAGCGCCTGCCCGGACTGCGGATTGCCAGGCCGACCTCGGATCAGATCGATACCCTCCTGGCAGGCGCCCAACTCGCGGACCGGATCGCCCCGCGCCTGGCGAAAAGCGCGATGTCCCACAACTTCATGGTCGTCGTCGGCGAGTTCGAGAATGAAGAGCAGACGTTCAATTCCCTGACGATGCCGGGACTGCCGGGCGTGATCTTTCTGTCACCGGCGGTTCTGACCAGCAGTGCCACGGCCGCCGAAGCCTTCTTTCATGAGGCCCTGCATCTCAAATTCCTGGACATCGACTACGTCCACCCGCTGTTCGCCGCCGGATTCCGGCAGGAAAGATCTCCGCGCGTCACGCCGGTCTGGCACAGCAACAAGCCTGGATATGGAGACTGGCCGGTCGATCGCGTGCTGACCTCCATGCATGTCTATCTCGCGCTCGCGGTCTATCTCGGCATCGCCAGCGACGACGATCACGGCGACCTCCCGGTACCGAAGGAATATGCGGCAAGGGCAAGCCAATGCGGGACGAGGGCCGCCTGGCTGTTCGACGCCGCGCAGAACTATCCCGACGTGCTTTCCTCCGCCGGCAAGAACTTCGTTGCATCAGTCGGGACGCTGTTGACGGCACTCGACGCGAGCGGGTTGAAAGGCGACGCAGCCCGATCTTCGCCTGGCTGATCCCGACGCGCCCCCGATAGCGGCGCGAATGGCGGGACCCGCCTATCTCAGGGCGCCGCCGCAGGCGCGGCTACTCCGCCGGCAGCAGATCGCCGATATAGACGACCGGGCCGGTCGCCTGGCCGGTCGGGGAACCGCCCTTCGGCTCGAGCGAGATGGCGAGTTTCTCGCCCGGCTTCAGCGACACGTTCATCGGCATCAGGTCGCGGAGATTATCGGCGACGCCCATCGAGACGGTCGGCCCCTCGGCCGGCACCTGCCAGAGCTCGAAGCTCTTGTCCGGCGGCGGTGCGTCGCCGACGCGGCGCAGCTTGATCATCCCCGTCTCGGTGTCGACCATGGCGACGAAGGCCGGCTTGCCCCCTTCCCCGTTCAGCACCGCGACATAGTTCATGCCGGCCATCGGCGGTGGCGGCACCGCGCGGTCGCTCGCGATGAAGATCGCCAGCGCCGCGGCGGCCGCGCCGAAACCGACCGTCGCGATGCGCAGCCGGCGTACCGCGCGCTCGAGGAGCAGCACGCGCGCTTCGCTGCCGGCCGAGCGGATTCTGGCGAGAATGGAGTTCCAGACGGTCGAGGGCGGCCCCTGCTCGCCAACAGCATCGGCGAGCGGCTGCAACCGTCCGGCCCAGCCGCCGATCGCGGCGCGGAGCGCGGGGTCGGTCGCACTCCGCGCGTCGACGGCGTCGCGCTCGCCCCTGTCGAGGGTGCCGAGAACATATTCGCCGGCCAGGCCCTCAATGTCGTCACTATCGGCCACCGAGGCACTCCTTCAAGGCGATCAGGCTTCGCCGCAATATCGTCTTCACCGTCGCGACCGGCTTGTCGAAGCGGCGCGACAACTCTTCCCGGCTGTAGCCGTAGCTGTAGGCGAGCAGCACCATGCTCCGCCGGTCGGCATCGAGCCCCTCGAGGCAGCGCCGGAGGCGCGGCCCACTCATGCCATCGGTCGTCGCGCCGCCCGCCGGCAGCTTTTCCGCCAGCTCTTCGTCGATGGTGACGGCCGTCGCCGATGCCCGCTCCGCCCCCTTGCGCACGGCGTCGATCGCCGCATGCCGCGCGATCGTCGTCATCCATGTGATGGGGGACGCCAAAGCGGGATCGAACCGGTCGGCGTGGTTCCAGATCCGGACCCACGCCTCCTGCAGCGCCTCCTCGGCGGCTGCCTCACTGATCGCGATACGCTTCACGATGGCGAAAAGTTTCGCCGATGTCCGCTCGTAGAGCCGCTTGAACGCCGCCTCGTCGCGCGCCGCCACGGCCCGCATCAGCCCGGCCAACTCGGCCTGCGGCGACGTATCGGAACCCCGTTCGACCAAGTTCGTTCTCCCGAGCCGGCTTCTGCTTGCCCCAGCTTAGGGCAAACGCCCCCGCGTCACCATGGTCCGGCGCGATCCGCCTTGCTCCCGCGCGCCGTGACCGCTACATCCCGCGCATGGCTCCTCCTCTGCTTCTCCTCCAGGATATCCGCCTTACCTTCGGTGGCCGTCCGCTGATCGAAAACGCGACCTTGTCGGTCTCCGCCGGCGAGCGGCTCTGCTTCGTCGGCCGCAACGGTTCCGGCAAGTCGACGCTCCTCAAGATCGCGGCCGGCACGGTCGAGCCCGACGCGGGCACGCGATTCGTGCAGCCCGGCGCAACCCTGCGCTACCTGCCGCAGGAGCCGGACCTTTCCGCCTTCCCGACGGTGCGCGCCTATGTCGAGGCGGGCCTCGGGCCGGGCGACGATCCCTATCGCGCGACCATGCTGATGGAGGCGCTCGGCCTGACCGGCGACGAGGTTCCGAACACGCTTTCCGGCGGCGAAGCCCGCCGCGCGGCGCTGGCGCGCGCCATCGCGCCCGAACCGGACGTGCTCCTGCTCGACGAGCCGACCAACCATCTCGACCTGCCGGCGATCGAATGGCTGGAGGAGACGCTGAAGTCGATGCGCTCGGCGCTGGTTCTGATCAGCCATGACCGCCGCTTCCTGGAGCGCCTGTCCAAGGCGACGCTCTGGCTCGATCGCGGCACGACCCGGCGGCTCGAACAGGGCTTTGCCGCCTTCGAGGAATGGCGCGACAACGTCCTGCACGAGGAAGAGAAGGAGCGCGAACGGCTCGACCGCAAGATCAGCCAGGAGCTCGACTGGGTCCGCTACGGCGTCACCGCCCGGCGCAAGCGCAATATGGGCCGGCTGCGCAAGCTCGAAGGCCTGCGCCAGGAGCGGCGCGACCAGCGCCGCGCCGTCGGCAGCGTCAAGCTGCAGGCAAGCGAGGGCGACGTCTCCGGCAAGGCCGTGATCGAGGCGATCGACGTGTCGAAGACATTCGGCGAGCGGCCGATCGTGCAGAACTTCTCCACCCGCATCCAGCGCGGCGACCGCATCGGCCTGGTCGGCGCCAATGGCGCCGGCAAGACGACGCTGCTCAACCTCCTGACCGGCGTGCTGCCGCCCGACAGCGGCATCATCAAGCTCGGCACCAACCTGCAGATGGTGACGCTCGACCAGCGCCGCGAGAGCCTAGACCCGTCGCTGCGCCTCGCCGATGCCCTGACCGAGGGACGCGGCGACAGCGTCATGGTCAATGGCGAATCCCGCCACGTCATCGGCTACATGCGCGACTTCCTGTTCACGCCAGAACAGGCGCGCGCGCCGATCACGGCGCTTTCCGGCGGCGAGCGCGGCCGGCTGATGCTGGCGCGGGCGCTTGCCCGCCCCTCCAACCTGCTCGTACTCGACGAACCGACCAACGATCTCGACCTCGAGACACTGGACCTGCTCGAAGAGCTGCTCGACGACTACGAGGGCACGATCCTTCTCGTCAGCCACGACCGCGATTTCCTCGACCGGGTGGCGACCTCGATCATCGTCGCCGAGGGCGACGGCCGCTGGACGGACTATGCCGGTGGCTATTCCGACATGCTGATCCAGCGCGGCGCCGCCGCTCCTGCCCGCGCGGTTGCCAAGGCCGAGCCGCGCAAGGACGAGAAGAAGCCCGCCGCCGAACGCGCCGCGCCGGCCAGGGGCAAGCTTTCGTTCAAGCAGAAGCATGCGCTGGAGACGCTGCCGGCCAGGATCGAAGCGCTCGGCGCCGAGATCGCGAAGCTGGAAGCCAAGCTCGCCACGCCCAACCTGTTCGCGACCGACCGCAAGGCGTTCGACGCGGCGAACACCCGCCTCGCCGCCGCGCAGCACGAGCGCGACGCGGCCGAGGAGGAGTGGCTGACGCTGGAAATGCTGCGCGAGGAACTCGCGGGCTAATCCAGCCGCCGCACGCTCTCGCGCACCACGAGTTCGCAGGGCAGCCGGACCTTCGAGGTCGGCACGGCCTCGTTGCGCGCCGCCATGCGGCGCAGCAGATCGGCCGCGGCGAGCCGGCCCATCTCGGCACGCGGCTGGCGCATCGTCGTCAGCGCCGGGTCGTAGTGGACGGCGTATTCGGTGTCGTCGAAGCCGATCACCGAGACATCCGAGGGAATGCCGACGCCCTCGTTCTTGAGCGCGCGCATGAAACCGAGCGCGATTTCGTCGGCCGCCGCGAACACCGCCGTCGGCTTCTCGGCAAGCGCGAAATAGCTGGTCGACGCCCGGTCGCCCGAGGCGAAGTCGAAATTGGTGGCGCCGCGCCAGATCAGCGTTTCGTCCACCGGCAGTCCGGCCTCGCACAGCGCGTCGCAATAGCCCTCAAGCCGCTCGCGGGCCTCGAGCCCGCCCTCCGCGCCGGGAATATGGGCGATTCGCCTGTGCCCCTCGCGGATCAGATAGCGGACGGCCGCCGCCGCGGCATTGCGGTTGTCGACGTCGAAGACCGAGATGTGCTCGTTGCCCGGGATCTCGGAGAACATCAGCGATTTCGGCACGGTGTCCGGCACGGAGGCGAACTCCTCGTCGCGCGGCACGTTGCCAGTGACGACCAGAACGCCGTCGACCTGCCCGGCCCGGATGACACGCGCATAATGCGTCTCGCGTCGCCGGCTCTGGCGCGTATAGCCGATCAGCACGCCATAGCCCGCCTCGGTGAACACCTCTTCCAGAGCGTTGAGCACGGGCGTGAAGAACGAATTGCCGATGCCCGGCAAAAGCACCAGGACCATCTTGGTCGACTTGGCGCGCAACGAACGCGCGGCGGCGTTCGGCGTGTAGCCGGTCTCACGGATGGCCGAGAACACGGCTTCGCGCGTCGCTTCCGCGACCCGCTCGGGAAGCGCCAATGCCCGGCTGACCGTGGCCGTCGAGACCCCGGCCCGGCGCGCCACGTCCTGAATCGTGGTGGCGCGCAACGGCCCATCCTGCCGGTCGAAGTCTGATGAATCCGCCATTCCGCCCCTCGCCCGGCTTTTTCTTTCGCACTGCAAAATAAGTTTGCATTGACAGCCGGCGCAAGGAGTATACGGTGGATGTAATCGATTACAAGAATACGGACGGATCAAGTCCGACGGATCGAGCAAACGTTCGTTGAGCAGACGCCTCGACGAGGCGTCGCATTTGGGGAGGTAAGCATGAAACGCGTAACGCGGGCGCTCATGGGCGCCGTTGCGATGGTCGGACTGGCCGTGGGCGTCGCCCAGGCCGATCCGCAGAAGGCCGAGGTATTCCACTGGTGGACTTCGGGCGGCGAAGCCGCCGCCGTCCAGGAATTCGCCAAGGCGTTCAACGCCGCCGGCGGCGAATGGGTCGATACCGCCATCGGCGGCTCGGGCAGCACGGCGCGCCCGATCGGCATCAACCGCATCATCGGCGGCGACCCGCCGGCCGCGATGCAGTTCAACACCGGGCAGCAGATCGACGAGCTCGTCGCGCAGGGCCTGATCCGCAACCTCGACGACATCGCCGAGAAGGAAGGCTGGAAGGCCGCCCTGCCCCCGGCCTTCTACGAGGCGATCACCCGCGACGGCCACGTCGTCGCCGCGCCGGTCAACAATCATGGTCAGAACTGGGTCTGGTACAACAAGGCCGTCCTCGACAAGGCCGGCGTCGCCGAGCCCACCACCTGGGACGAGTTCTTCGCCGCCGGCGACAAGCTGAAGGCGGAAGGCATCATCCCGGTTGCCGTCGGCGGCCAGCCCTGGCAGCTCAACCTGATGCTGAACGCCATCCTGCTCAGCGAGGGCGGCAAGGACCTCTACCTCAAGGTCTACAAGGACCTCGATCCCGAGGCCGTCAAGTCGCCGGAATTCAAGAAGGTCGCCGAGATCTTCGGCAAGATCCGCGACTATTCCGACCCCGGCAATCCGAACCGCGACTGGAACGTCGCGACTGGCATGGTCATCTCGGGCAAGGCCGGCTTCCAGTTCATGGGTGACTGGGCCAAGGGCGAATTCGTGCTGGCCAACCAGGTCGCCGGCAAGGACTTCGGCTGCATCCTCGGGCCGGGCAAGAAGAACTTCATCATGGGCGGCGACGTCTTCATCTTCCCGGAGCTGAAGGATGAAGCCGGCACCAAGGCGCAGGATCTCCTCGCCACCGTCATGATGTCGAAGGACGCGCAGGTCGCGTTCAACGCCAAGAAGGGCTCGGTGCCGGTCCGTCTCGACGTCGACAACTCCGCGCTCGACGCCTGCGCCAAGATCGGCGTGGAAGTCCTGCAGGATCCCGACAAGCAGATCCCGGCCGCCGACATCCTGGCCTCGGCCGACGTCGTGCAGAGCCTGACGGACGTGGTGGCCGAGTACTGGGCCAATCCGTCGATGAGCGCCGACGACTTCATCGCGAAGTGGAACACGGCCGTCGAGCAGGCGAAGTAGCGCCTCGAACGCACAATCCGGCGGCGCCGGCCCACCGGGCCGCGCCGCCGGACGCGTCACCCCTACGTCCAGTCTGAGCCAGAGAGGTCGGGAAGCGTGAAGCCTCGCCGCCGGAAGAATGTCGCCAGCTATGTGGCGCTGATACCCGCCTTCATCATCGTGGTCTTCGCCTATCTCGGCACGATGCTGTGGACCGTGCAGATCTCGTTCACGGATTCGAAGCTGCTGCCCTCGATGAACTTCATCGGAATCCGGCAGTACGAGCGCCTGTTCGCGACCTCGCGCTGGATCATCTCGCTGGAAAACATGGTCATCTTCGGCATCGGGCTGATCCTGGTCTGCCTGGTGCTCGGTTTCCTGATGGCGGCGGCGCTCGACCAGAAGATCCGCTTCGAGAACACCTTCCGGACGATCTTCCTCTACCCCTACGCCATGTCGTTCATCGTCACCGGCCTCGCCTGGCAGTGGATCCTGAACCCCACGCTCGGCGTGCAGCAATATGTGCGCAATCTCGGCTGGACTGACTTCCGCTTCGACTGGATCGTCCAGAACGACCGCGCGATCTACGTCGTCATCATCGCCGGCGTCTGGCAGGCCTCCGGCCTCGTCATGGCGCTGATGCTCGCCGGCCTCAGAGGCATCGACCAGGAGCTGTGGAAGGCTGCCCGCGTCGACGGCATTCCCGCCTGGCGCGTCTATCTCAACATCATCGTGCCGATGCTGCGGCCGACCATCATCACCTCGGTCGTGCTGCTCTCGCTCGCCGTGGTGCGCGTCTACGACCTCGTCATCGCGCTGACCGGCGGCGGGCCCGGCATCTCGTCCGAAGTCCCGGCCAAGTTCATCCTCGACTACCTGTTCGGGCGCTCGAACATCGGCCTCGCCACGGCGGCCTCGTCGGTGCTGCTGGTCATCGTTCTCGTGATCATCACGCCCTGGCTCTACTACGAATATTTCCGGCCCGAGCGCGCCAAGGGAGGCAAGTGATGCTGCAGGCGACACCCACCTCCGCCCCGGCGGCCGCCATGACCGGTCCCTCCGGGCCCCGTCCGCGCTCGGTCACAGCCGGCCGCGTCGGCCTCTATGTCTTCCTCGCCTTCGCGGCGCTGTTCTTCCTGCTGCCGATGTACGTCATGATCGTCACATCGCTGAAGACGATGGGCGAGATCCGCCTCGGCAACATCTTCTCGCTGCCGGGTGAGCCGACCATCGAGCCCTGGATCCAGGCCTGGAACTCGGCCTGCACCGGGTTGAACTGCGGCGGCATCAAGGTCGGCTTCTGGAACTCGATCCGCATCCTGATCCCGAGCGTGATCCTGTCGATCTTCGTCGGCTCGCTCACCGGCTATGCGCTGTCGCTGTGGCGCGTCAGGGGCGCCAACCTGCTCTTCGCCGTGCTGCTCCTCGGCGCCTTCCTGCCCTATCAGGTGTTCATCTACCCGCTGGTTCGGATCTATTCGACGGTCGGCATCTACGGCACCATGACCGGCATCGTCGTCACGCACATCATCTTCGGCCTGCCGCTGATGACGCTCCTGTTCCGCAACTATTATGCCAGCCTGCCGATCGAGCTGTTCAAGGCGGCCCGCGTCGACGGCGGCGGCTTCTTCCAGATCTTCTTCCGCCTGATGCTGCCGATGTCGACGCCGATCATCATCGTTGCCTGCATCCTGCAGGTAACGGGCATCTGGAACGACTTCCTGTTCGGCGTGATCTTCGCCGGCCGCGACAACCTGCCGATGACCGTGCAGCTGAACAACATCGTCAACTCGACCCAGGGCGAGAAGCTCTACAACGTGAACATGGCGGCGACGATCCTGACCGCCCTCGTTCCGCTCGTCGTCTATTTCATATCAGGACGCTGGTTCGTGCGCGGTATCGCCGCCGGCGCCGTGAAGGGATAAGCCATGGCCACAGTCTCCATCCGTGACCTCGAGATCGAATTCGGCAACCTCAAGGTCCTCAGGAATCTCGACCTCGAGATCGAACAGGGCGAGTTCATCGTGCTGCTCGGTCCCTCCGGCTGCGGCAAGTCCACGCTCCTGAACGCCGTCGCGGGCCTGCTCGACATCTCGGCCGGCCAGATCTGGATCGGCGGCAAGAACGTCACCTGGGAAGAGCCCAAGGATCGCGGCATCGGCATGGTGTTCCAGTCCTACGCGCTCTATCCGCGCATGACGGTGACGGGCAATCTCTCCTTCGGCCTCAAGATGGCCAAGACGCCGAAGCCCGAGATCGACAAGCGCGTCGCCCGCGCCGCCGAGATCCTGCAGATCCAGCCGCTGCTGAACCGCCGGCCGGCCGAGCTTTCCGGCGGCCAGCGCCAGCGCGTCGCCATCGGCCGCGCGCTGGTGCGCGACGTCGACGTCTTCCTGTTCGACGAGCCTTTGTCCAACCTCGACGCCAAGCTGCGCACCGAGCTGCGCGTCGAGCTGAAGCGCCTGCACCAGGAGCTTGGCTCGACGATGATCTACGTCACGCACGACCAGATCGAGGCCCTGACGCTGGCCGACCGCATCGCGGTGATGAATGGCGGCGTGATCCAGCAGCTCGCCTCGCCGAAGGAGATCTATCGCCGGCCGCTCAACCGCTTCGTCGCCGGCTTCGTCGGCTCGCCCTCGATGAATTTCGTCGACGGCACGCTCTCGGTCGAGGAAGGCCGCACCGCGTTCACGCTGAAGAACGGCACGGTGGTGGATCTCACCGGCTACGAATTCATCGCGCCGCCCGAGCATGGCCGTCCGGCGACGCTCGGCATCCGCCCGGAGCAGATCGACCTGGAGAAGCGCGAGGCCGGTTCCTCGGTCATTCCGGTCAATCTCACCCTGATGGAGCCGATGGGCGCCGACAGCCTCGTCTGGGGCGACGTCGCCGGCACGCAGTTCTCGGTGCGTATCGACGGCGACGCGCATGTCGACACGCCGTCCTCGGTTGACGCCTGGTTCCAGCCCGCGCAGGCTTCGGTCTTCGATCTGGCGACCGGCACCCGGCTCTGACGCCCCCCTTCCCCTCGGGCCCCCGCTATCGGGCCCTTTCTTTCCGAACCGACGCAGGAAGACATCCCCATGTCGCAGCACAAGATCTCGTTCCAGCTCTACTCGGCCCGCAATTTTCCGCCGCTGGAAACGATCCTCGAAGGCCTCGCCAAGATCGGCTATGACGCCGTCGAGCCCTATTACCCGCTCTATGGCGAAGACCCGGCCGGATACCGCGCCAAGGTCGACGCCGTCGGCCTGGTGACGCCGACCTTCCATGCCCCGATCGACGGCGTGACCGGCGAGACGGAGCGCTTCATCGACATCGCCAAGACGATCGGCGCTGAGACGATCGTCATCCCCTATCTGCTCGCCGAACAGCGCCCGACCGACGTCGACGGCTGGAAGAAGCTGCACGAGACGATCGCGACCGCCGCCGAAAAGGCGAAGGCGGCCGGCCTCGGCCTCGGCTACCACAACCACGACTTCGAATATGTCACGCTCGCCGACGGCTCGCGCCCGATCGACCACCTGATCGGCAACGGCGTCTCGGCCGAGCTCGACATCGGCTGGGTCGCCCGCGCCGGCAAGGATGCCGCCGCCGAGATCGACAAGCTCGCCGGCGACACCATCGCCTTCCACATCAAGGACATCGCCCCCGCCGGCACGGCGGAGGAGGACGGCTGGGCCGACGTCGGCCATGGCACGGTCGACTGGAAGGCGCTCTGGCCGCATATCGCCAAGGCGCCGAAGGCCGGCATCCTCGTCGCCGAGCACGACAACCCGGCCGACTGGAAGCGGTTCGCCGAGCGTTCGTTCGCCTCGATCAAGGCCCTGGTTTCCTGAAAGGCGACCGTTCCATGTCCAAGATCCACAAGATCGGCCTGATCGGCGCCGGCAACATCTCGGAAGCCTATCTGAAGCTCGCGCCGCTCTTCCCAGGCACCAAGATCGTCGCCGTCGCCGACATCGTCGCTGACGCGGCCAAGGCGCGCGCCAGCCAGTTCGGCGTCGCGGCGCCGACGATCGACGAGCTCCTCAAGGACCCGGAGATCGACACGGTCATCAACCTGACCATCCCCTCGGCGCATTACGAGGTGTCGAACGCCATCCTCTCGGCCGGCAAGCACGCCTATTCGGAGAAGCCGTTCGCGCTCTCCGTCGAGGACGGCAAGAAGCTCGTCGCCGAGGCCGACGCGCGCGGCCTCAAGCTCGGCAGCGCGCCGGATACCTTCCTGGGCGGCGGCGGCCAGACGGCGCGCCGGCTGATCGACGAGGGCAAGATCGGCCGCGTCATCGCCGGCACCATGCATGTCATGAGCCGCGGCATGGAGATGTGGCACCCCAATCCCGGCTTCTTCTTCCAGCCGGGCGGCGGCCCGATCCTCGACCTTGGTCCCTACTACATCGCCGCGCTGGTCAATCTGCTCGGCCCGATACAGACGGTGACCGCCGTCGCGAGCAAGGGCTTCGAGGACCGTCTTGTCACGGCCGAGGGTCCGCTCAAGGGCAAGACCGTGCCGGTCGGCACGCCGACGACGATCAATGCGATCCTGAACTTCGCCTCGGGCGCGCAGGTGACGCTGTCGGCGAGCTGGGACGTCTGGAAGCACGGCCACGCCAACCCGATCGAGCTCTACGGCTCGGACGGCACGATGCTGGTCCCCGACCCGAACTTCTTCGGCGGCACGATCCGCTATTCGAAGGAAGGCGGCGACTATATCGAGGTCGATACCTCGGACGCGCCGTTCGGCAAGGGCAACTGGAACGGCGGCCACGCCAACTACCGCATGCTCGGCGTCGCCGACCTGCTCGATGCCGCCGACAACAATCGCGAGCCGCGCTGCTCGGGTCGTGTCGCCCTGCACGCGCTCGACGCCATGGTGTCGATCCTGCAGGCGGCGGCCGAGAGCCGGGTGATCCCCCTCTCGACCACCACCGAGCGCCCCGCCCCGCTGACGGCCGCCGATGCCGAAAGGCTGACGGCCGCCCGCTAGGCTCGTTGCCACGGCGCAACACCTTTCACCTATGTGAAAGCGACAAGCTTCCGTAGGGTCAATGCAACTTCAGCGCGATCAAGGGCCGTGATATCGATCACGGCCCTTATTTGTTTCAAGTATGGAAACATCCTCGTGCCCGTTGCCCTGCCCAGCGTTTCGATCGTCGTGGAAATGGAGAACATCCGGACCGTGGAGCCGGACGTACTCGGCGTGGTCCTCGAAAGCCTGGCCGCACAACTGCGACCGCATCTCGGCCAGTTCCTGAGGCCGCCCCAGATCATCTTTTCCTATCCCGGTGAGCCGGATGAGCGGGACGAGGTCCTGCGGCGGATCCGGCAGGAGGGACCGGGCCTGGCCGCGATCGATCTCGATGCCGTCGGCGTCCCTAACGGCCGCTATTACGAGATGAAGAACGCCGGCGCGGCGCTGGCGGACGGCGAGATCCTCGTATTTGTCGATTCCGACGTGGAACTGAAAGACCATTGGCTACGGAAGTTGCTCGAACCTTTCGAGAAGGCGCCGACGGTGGCCGTCAGCGGCCACACATTCCTGCGATGCGACGACTTCGCCTCGCGCACTCTGGCCCTGATCTGGATCTTCGCGCTGGAGCGCGGCGATGACCGCGAGGCGGCGAGGCGATCGATCAATGCCAACAATGCCGCCTTCCGGCTCGACTGGTTCAGGAGCATGGGGGGCTTCCCGTATGATCCGGGCTTCAAGGTGTCATGCGCCCTGCTCTATCATCGGCTACGGCAGCAGGGTCGCGACTGTGTTCGGGTCGATGCGCAAGCGCGCCACGAGCCTCTGCGCGGTTGGCGCTTCCTGCTGTGGCGGGCTGCGGTGACCGGGCGCGATGCTGATCGGAAGTATCGCCTGATGAAATCGCCGTCGCGCTCGAGGCGCCTCAGGCACGCGGCGAGCCGATGGGGCACGATGCTGTGGCGCTCGACCCGACGCATCGTCAGCAAGCGGAAGATCGTGGGCCTCCCCCTCTGGCAGGTGCCGGCGGCGTTGCTGATGGGCTGGAGCTTCTACACCATCGCCTTCGCGAACCAGGCCGCAAGTGCGACCAACCTCTTCGGCAATGCCGTTGAGCAGGTCCCCGAGTACGCCGAGGCCCACTGAATGCCCGCCATTTCCGTGGTCATTCCGACGCACAATCGCCGCGGGACGCTGCCGCGCGCCGTGACGAGCGTGCTCGGCCAGACGATGCGCGATTTCGAACTGATCATCGTCGACGACGGTTCCACGGACGGAACCGGAACCTATCTGGCGTCGCTCGACGATCCACGGGTGCGAACCATCGCCTTCCCGACCTGTCGCGGCGCCAATCCAGCGCGCAATGCCGGGCTGGAAGCGGCGCAGGCGGAAATCGTCGCTTTCCTCGATTCCGACGATGCCTATCTCCCCAACCGGCTGGAGATCGCGCGCGCGATCTTCAGTGCCCACCCGCCGGTCTCACTCGTCCTCAGCTCGTTCCTGACGATCGAGGGCAAGCGGCGAACCACATGCGTCAATCCCGGACGCCTGATCGACGCGGCCGCGCTTGAGGAGGCATTGGTCGCGCATTCCGTTTTCATCGCCGGCTCGGCAATCACGGCACGGGCCACGGCCCTCCGGCAGGCGGGCGGCTTCGACCCGGAAGTCCGGCGCATGCAGGATCGCGACCTTCTGCTCCGCATGGCGCGCTTCACCGGCGCCGCGCTCAGCCCGACGATCGACTGGCACAAGTTCACCACCGTCGGCGCGATCTCCTACTCGAAGACCGGCTATCTCCAATCGCTGGCCGAGTTGATCAAGCGCCATCCCGTGATGCTGTCGCGCTATCTGCCGCTGGTCCGCTATCTCGTGGCCCGGCCGATCATCGCAGATGTACTGCAGGGCGACCTGGTCAACGCCTATCGCAACTGGCGCTTCTGCCGCGAAACCGACATCCTGCGCACACGCGGCATCGGCGCGCCCGTCGGCTACCTGACGGGCAAGCGGGCACGGCGCGCCATCCGCACGCGCCTGCTGGCAACCCCCACCCTGCCCCTGCCGACCTAGACACCGGGCTTGGCGCTGGCTCGTCGCCCGATTTGCGCTGGCTATTCGCCGGACTTGGCGTTGGCGAGCGCCGCGCGCTGCGCGGGGGGAAGCGCGAGGACCGCCTCGAAGGTGCGGGACTGGATCTGTTCCTGCATCGCCCCGACCTCGAGCCGGATATCGCGCAGATGCGCGTCGATCGCCGCCTTGTCCGGAGTCGGCGACGCCGCCAGCGCGTTGAGCTCGGCCCGAAGCGTCCTCAAGCGGTCGAGGCGGGCCACGATATCGGGCTTCAGCGTGCCGAGCTGGCCCTCGATCGCCTCCACGGCGTCGGGCGGCAGCCGGTCCTTCAGCCAGCGCAGCTCGGTGCGGATGATGCGCGGCTCCTTGTCGCCGCCGTGGCGGAACCGGATCAGGTCGGTCACGGTGGCGCCGATGAAGAAGGCGTTGAGGCCGAGCGAGAGGACCAGGAGACCCCAGAGCAAGGCGCGCCGGGTGCTGGGGGCGATCGTCAGCGCCATCAGAAATCAGCCTCCGACGGGCCGAACACCAGCGTATCAAGCTGCACCACCTCGACACTCCGTTCCGGGCCGAATTCGGGCGCGAGATCGGCATAGACGCTGCCGAGCGCCGCCGAAACCACCATGACCGCGGCGAGCGCTGCCAGCCGGCGGCGCCAATGCACCACCCTGGCGCCGGTCGCCTCGAGCAACCGCCTGGTGATCCGCTCGACGGAGCCGCTCTCGGCGATGCGGCGGTCGAGCATCGTCGCGGCGCGCGCCATCCGCTCGGCCTCCGCGACCGACTTGTCGCGATAGGCGCGGAAGTCGCGATCCGCGAGCAGCGCCTCTCGCGCCCGCCGCACCAGCATCAGGTCCGGCCAGCGGCCGAGATCCGGGCCCCAGCGGTCGATGGCGTCGTGCAGATTGGCCGGACCGCTGACCAGTTCGGAGTGCCTGTCGCCGTTGGTCTTGATCATGTCCGCCTTCCTTCCCGCTGCTCCTGGTCGTCCCTGCCGGTCAGCAGGGCGCGCAGCCTGCGCCGCGCCCGCGCCAGGAGCGATTCGTAGGCGTGCTCGCCGATGCCCATGATGTCGGCCGCCTCGGCCTGGCCCAGCTCCTGGAAATGGGCCAGCACGATGACCGTGCGCTGCCGCTCGGACAGCTTGTCGAGCGCCGCCTGGACGACGCGACCGTCGTCCTGCTGCGCCAGATGGCGCTCGGGCGTCGGACTTTCGTCCTCGAGGATGTCGTCGAGCCCGTCGATGTCGACATGCGGCCGGCGCCGGCGCAGGCGATCGATCGCGATGCGATAGGCGACCTGGTGCAGGAACGTGCCGATGCGGGCCTGCGGTTCCCAGTTGCCGGCCATCTTCCAGAGCCGCAGCAGTGCCTCCTGCACGACCTCCTCGGCCTCCGAGAGATCGGACAGGATCGAAGCGACGAAGCGCGTCAGCTTCGGCGCCTCGGCCGCGATCAGCCGCGCGAAGGCGCCGTCCTCGCCATCGGCCACCGCCCGCATGAGCGCATGGTCGGCGCGGATCGCCTCACCGTCGTCCGGATCGTCCATGCCCGCCAATGCCTGCGCCCGACCTTTCAGTTCGTCGAGCCCGGCCGTCTCGCCCGCTCGTCCGCCCGCGAGCAGACGATAGCGCATCGGCGCTGCCCTGACAGCCGGCTCGCGCGGCTCATCCTGACGCAGTTCCGATGCGAGCCAGGACACGGTGCCCTCCTATTCCGCCGCGATCGCGATCGGCGCCGGCAGGCGCTCGGGAACCGGCTCGTCCTTGCGGCGCGCCTCGTTCGCCTCGACCTCGGCGAGTTCCCTGGCGAGCCGGTGTTCCTCGGCGATGCGCGGCTTCGAGAAGCCCGCGAGCAGCAGGAAGGCGACCGGGGTCAGGAACAGCGTCGCCAGCGCCGAGACGCCGAGGCCGCCGACCATGATCCAGCCGAGCGCGGCGCGCGCCTCCGACCCGGCGCCGCCGGTGAGGATGAGCGGCAGGCCGCCCAGCACCGTCGCGATCATCGTCATCAGAACCGGCCGCAGCCGGATCAGGCAGGCATCGCGGATCGCGTCGCGCACCGACAGGCCCTCGTCGCGCAGCTGGTTGGCGAATTCGACGATCAGAATGCCGTTCTTCGCCATCAGGCCGACCAGCATGACGAGGCCGATCTGGCTGTAGATGTTGATCGAGCCGCCCGAGAGCAGGATCGCGTAGATGCCCGATGCGATGCCGAACGGAACCGTCGCGAAGAGGATCACCGCCGCGACGAAGCTTTCGAACTGCGCCGCCAGCACCAGCAGGATGATGATCACGGCGAACAGGAAAGTCTGCAGGATGCCGCTCGAGGTCTCCGACAGCGTCTTCGCCTCGCCCGTCAGCACGATGCCCATGCCTGCGGGCAGGTCCTTGGCGGCCGCCTCGTCGAGGATCGTCATCGCCGAGCCGAGGTCGACGCCGGGAGAGAGCGTCGCCGTGATCGGGACGGCGCGGCGGAGCGACTGGCGGGCGAGCGTCGGCGAGGTCGCGCCCTCGCTGACCGAGATCACCGAGGAGAGCGGCACCATCGCGCCGCTCGCCGTGCGGACCTGGACGTTCATCAGGTCGTTCGGCGTGACGATCATGCCATCGGGGGCCAGCGCGGTGATGTCGATCTTGTCGTCGCCGATGTAGAAATTGCCCATGTCGGCGCCGGCCAGCAGCGTCGAGACGATGGTGCCGATGTCGGAGACGGAGACGCCGAGATCGGCGGCGCGGTCGCGGTCGATGTCGACCGAGAGCTGCGGCTGGTTCAGGTCATAGTTGAGCTGAACGTTCGAGAAGGCCGGATTGGCGCCGAGCGTGTTGATGAGCTGCTGCGCCGCCTTGGTGATGCCGTCATATTCGACGCCCGTCACGGCGAAGGTCAGGCCCTGGCCGCCGCCGCGGATGCCGAGGCTGTTGCCCTGGCGCAGGTTGATGACGGCGCCGGGAATGGAGCGGAGCTTCTGGCCGATCTCGGCGCTGATCTCGGCCTGGCTGCGGCTGCGCTCGCCCCAGGGCGCCAGCGTGACGAACATGAAGCCGTTGCTCGGGCTGCCCCAGTTGCCGGCGATCGAGAAGATGTTGGTCGCCTCGCCGGATTCCAGCAGCGGCTCGACGACCCGCGTGACGAGCTGCATCTGGCCCTGGGTGTAATCGACGGTGGCGCCCTGCGGCGTGTTCATGGCGATCATCACCGCGCCGCGATCCTCCTGCGGCGTCAGCTGCTGCGGCAGCATCTCGTAGGCAAGCACGGCGCCGCCGGCGAAGACGATGCTGATCAGGATGATGACGACCGGCGCGTTGAGCGAGAAATCGAGCACCCGCTCATAGAGGCGATGGCCGATATTGCCGAAGGCTTCGAGCCCGCGCTTCAGGATGTTCGGGCGCTTGCCGGGCTTCGGCGCCTTGCCGTCGAGAATACGGGAGGCCAGCATCGGCGCCAGCGTCAGCGCCACGAAGGCCGAGAGCGCCACCGCGAAAGCCAGCACGAAGCCGAATTCGGAGAACAGGCGACCGGCCGTGCCCTTGAAGAACGAGATCGGGATGAAGACAGCGGCGAGCGTCGCCGTCGTCGAGATGACGGCGAAGAACACCTGCTTGGCGCCGAGCACGGCGGCGGCGCGGGCGCCCATGCCCTCGGCGCGGCGGCGGCTGATGTTCTCCAGAACGACGATGGCGTCGTCGACGACCAGGCCGGTCGCCAGCACCAGCGCGAGCAGCGTCAGGATGTTGAGCGAGAAGCCCATAAGATACATCGCCGCGATGGTTCCGAGCAGCGAGACGGGCACCGTCAAGGCCGGAATCAGCGTTGCCCTGAGCGAGCCCAGGAACAGGTAGATGACGCCGATGACGATGACCACGGCGAGGAAGAGGCTGCGCTCGACCTCCTCGAAGGAGCCGGCGATGAAGTCGGCGTCGTCCGAGGTGATTCGGATCGAGACGTCCTGCGGCAGCGTCGTCTGCAGCTCCGCGACGGCGGCGCGAACGGCGCTGGAGATGGCGAGCGTGTTGGAGCTCGCCTGACGCACGATGCCGATGCCGACGCCGGTGCGGCCGTTGACCTGCAGGCTGGAGGATTTGGCAGCGGGGCCGAACACGACATCGGCGACGTCGCCGACGCGCGTGTCGCCCTTGATGCGGATCGCCTTGACGTCGTCGGCGCTCTTCACGCTGGCGTCGGCGCGCACGAACATGTTGCGGTTCGTGTCCTTGAGATTGCCGGCCGGCACGTCGAGCGCGACGGTGTCGAGCGCCGTCTTCAGGTCGGCGACGGTGAGCCCGTAGGCGGCGAGCCGCATCGGATCGATATAGATCGCGATGTTGGGCGAACGGTCGCCGTTGATCTGAACGTCGGCGACGCCGTCGACGGCCTTGAGGCGGTCGACGATGACGTCGTTCACGATCTTGGTCAGGTCCTCGATCTTCTGCGTCGGCGAGGTGATGGCGAGGCGCATGATCGCGTCGCCATTGGTGTCGGCCTTGGCGATGGTCGGCGGATCGGCGTCGTCGGGCAGGTTGCGTTGCGCGTTGCCGATCGCGTCGCGCAGGTCGTTGGCGGCGACGTTGATGTCGGTCGAATCGGAGAATTGCACCGTGACGCGGCTGCGGCCGCTGGTCGACTGCGAGGAGATGTCGGTCCAGCCGGTGACGCCGGCGGCGGCCTTCTCGACGACGCTGGTGATCTCCTTGTCCATCGTGTCCGGCGTCGCGCCGGTATAGGTGGTCGTGATGGTGACGACCGGCTGGTCGATGTTCGGCAGTTCGCGGATTTCGACGCCGCCATAGGCGGCGAGGCCGGCGACGACGATCAGCAGGTTGAGCACGATGGCGAGAACGGGCCGGCGCACGGAAAGCGCGGAGATGCCGCCCGGGACCGTGCCGGACTTCGGCATCGGATCATGCGTCATGTCGTGCTCGGACGGCGCGCCGGCGGCGCGCGCATCGGGCGTATCGGAACCGTCGACGCGCATGGTCAGCTTCCCTTCGCGGCGGTGGCAGGGGTGGCGCCGGCTTGACCGGCCTCGGCGTCCTCGGCGGCGGTGCGGGCCGCCTGTTCGGACCCGAGTTCGGTTACCTTGGCGCCGTCGCGCAGCCGCTGCAGGCCTTCCACGACAATCCGGTCGCCCTTGGCCAGCCCCTCGCCCGAGACCAGGACCAGACCGCTCTGCCGCTCCAGCACGGTGATCGGCACGCGCTTGGCGGCGCCGTCGACGATGGCCCAGACATAGGAGCCGGTGCGGTCCCACTGGATGGAGAGCGCGGAAATCGCCAGCCGCTCCTCGCCCCCGAAGCTGAGCGTCACCACCACGGACATGCCGGGCTTGACGCCGACCGCGTTGGCCTCCGCCGCGTCGAGCGACGCCTCGACCTTGAGCGTGCGGGCGGCCGGGTCGACGCGGGTGTCGATCGAGGTCACCGCGCCGGAGATCTTCTCGTCCGGCCTGCTCGCGGCGATCGCCGTGACCGGGAGCCCCTCGGCCAGGCGGCCGGAATAGCGCTCGGGCACGGGGAAGCTCACCAGCAGGGTCGAGACGTCGTCGAGCGTCGCCACGATGGTCGACGAGGTCACGAAATCGCCCACAGACAGGTCCGTCAGGCCGACGACGCCCTCGAAGGGAGCCGTGATCGTGCGGCGGTCGAGCGCGATCTGGGCGCTCAGCACGGCGATCTGCGCCCTGCGCTCGGCGGATTGCGCATCCTCGAGCGCGGACACGGCGATGTTGCGGCTGCTCGCCAGCTTCTGGGCCCGGTCGAGCGCCGCCTGCGCGTCCTTGAGCGCCACATTGGCGAGGTCGAGCGCGACGCGCTGATCGGAATCGTCGAGATGCACCAGCGGCTGGTCCTTGGCGACCTTGTCGCCCGCCTTGAACAGCACCTCGGTGACGATGGCCGAAACCTGGGGATAGATATTGACCGAGCGCGGCACCTTGACGGTGCCGACCGAACGGACCTGGTCATTCTCGGTTTCGGAGGTCACCGCCTCGGTCACGACATAGGTGGGCCCGAAGCGCATCGGCCCGCCCCCGCCCTGCCCCGAGGCGCTGGCGCCGCCGGCGCCCGATTCGCGTTGCTGGTGGTAATACCAGCCGCCCGCCGCCAGCAGGACGACGACGAGACAAAGCAGGATCTGTTTCCAAAGCGCCATGTTCAATCCGGTATGTGGGCCGCTCCACCTTGAACGTGGAGCCGCGCCGGTTCCGTCGCGGCCATTCAAAAAAGTTCCGCCCCGGAAACAGGGCAGGCGATCCAGGCGGCCTGACCCGCATCGCCATCGGCGACACCGCCTGAAACATGGCGCGGCCGGACGAATTCGCCAGTCCGCATGGGCAGGCCATCCGTGGATGTCCGATCCATCGCGGCCGGCCAAGGCTGCCGCCGCGGCGGCTTTCCCCGGACGGCCAACGCTGCCGCCGGAAGCCGCCGCGCGATCCCGACTTATCCACCGCCCGTGCCCACCACCGGCGGGTTGCAGGAAATGAGGTTCGCACCTCAAATGCCGCGCCCGGATCAAAACGATCATTTCGAGACCGTGATCCTTGTTGCATTTCGGGACTTTACTCAGCGGCTTGGATCGTGGACGGTATGCGCCGGAGAAATGATCCCGCGCGCGGATCAGCGGGTAGCAGAGGAGACCCGCCCGCGCGACCATTTTGGAGGTTGATTAATGGCAAGTCTGACGCTGCGCGAAATCCAGAAGTCGTTTGGAGAGGTGCCGATCATTCGCGGCGTCGATCTCGAGGTGAAGGACGGCGAGTTCTGTGTCTTCGTCGGCCCGTCGGGTTGCGGCAAGTCGACGCTTCTTCGTCTGATCGCGGGCCTCGAGGGCACGACGGACGGAACGGTCCGGATCGGCGATCGCGACGTCACCCGTCTGGCGCCTGCCGAACGCGGCGTGTCGATGGTGTTCCAGTCCTACGCGCTCTACCCGCACATGACGGTTGCCGAGAACATCGGCTTCGGCATGAAGATGGCCAAGATGCCGAAGGCCGAGATCCAGGAGCGCACGCAGAAGGCCGCGAAGCTGCTGCACCTGACCGAGCTGCTGCAGCGCCGCCCGGCCCAGCTCTCCGGCGGCCAGCGCCAGCGCGTCGCCATCGGCCGCGCCATCCTGCGCGAGCCGGACGTGTTCCTGTTCGACGAGCCGCTGTCGAACCTCGACGCAGCGCTGCGCGTGCAGATGCGCATCGAGATCTCGAAGCTGCACAATGATCTCAAGGCGACGATGATCTACGTCACCCACGATCAGGTCGAGGCCATGACCATGGCCGACAAGATCGTCGTGCTCAGCGCCGGCAAGATCGAGCAGGTCGGCTCGCCGCTCGAGCTCTACCACCGCCCGAACAATCTCTTCGTCGCCACCTTCATCGGCAGCCCGAAGATGAACCTGTTCAACGTCAACGTCACGGAAGTGACGGGCGGCGCCGCCATCGTCGCCCTGCCCGGCGGCTCGACCCTGGCGATCCCGACCCGCGGCGCCACGATCACCCCCGGCCCGATGACGCTCGGCGTGCGTCCCGAGCACCTCACCATCGCTCCGACCGAGACCGGCGGCGTCCCGGGCACCGTGTCGCTCTCCGAGCATCTCGGCGGCGAGACCATGCTCTATGTCGACGTCGAGGGCGCCGAGTCGACCATCGTCAAGGCCGACGGTCTGGCCGGCCAGCGCGCCGGCGACAAGGTCCGCATCGTCATCGCCCCGGAAACGGTCCACCTGTTCGACAAGTCGGGCAAGGCGATCGTCAACGGCTCGCTGATCTGATCCGGCCGCCGGGGGCTCGCCTCCCGCGCCCAGCATGAGTACGATGCCCGGAAGCTCCGCCTTCCGGGCATTTTTCATGCGCCATTCGTTAACGACGATCGCATCCCGACGCCCTCCACCGGCGCCATTTCGCCGCGCGAGTTGAGTTCTGGAAAAGGTTACTCTAAATAGAAGGTATTAACGGCCGACGCGCTGCGACCGATTCCGGGCGCCTACGCGGCGGGACTCTTGAGGGACGCCCATGCGCCTGACCCAGCAGACCAGCTATTCGATCCGCATCCTGCTCTATTGCGCCGCCAATCCGGACAGCAACAGCCGGATCAAGGACATCGCAACGACCTACAGCATCTCCGAGCTGCATCTTTTCAAGATCATGCACGTGCTCGTCGAGAGCGGCTTCGTCGAGACGATTCGTGGCCGCAATGGCGGCATCCGCCTCGCCCGCCCCGCCAACGCCATCTCGATCGGCGAGGTCGTGCGCGCGACGGAAAGCAACTTCTACCTGACCGACTGCTTCGACACGGCCAACCGCGATTGCCCGCTGGTCGACTCCTGCGGCGTGAACCGGATTCTGGCCGAGGCGCTGCGTGCCTTCTTCGCCGTGCTCGACAGCTACACCATCGCCGACGTCGCCAAGGATCGCAGCCAGCTGCGCGGCCTGCTGGACCTCGACCATGACCAGGCGATGCATTCGATGGTCGCCGCCTCCTTCGCGCCGCAACCCTCCTGAGTTGTGGCGACGAGCACTTTATTGTTGACTTTCAACGTCATATTTTCATAGCTGCACATGCGGCTCACATCGTCGAACGATGGCGCCGGCTTCCATCGCAAGACGGAGTAAACCATGTCAGTTTCGAGCGGCCGCATGCGGTCGGGCCTCATCCAGGGTGTGGCGTGCGCGGCGCTTCTCGCGACCGGGACCGCCACCACACAGGCGCAAGACGCGCCCCGTTCGATCGCCATCGAACTCAACGGCGCCGAGGCGAATGACAAGGCCTGCCGCCTGTCCTTCGTCGTCGCCAACGGCCTCGAACAGAATATCGACGACCTGGCGCTGGAGCTGGTGCTCTTCGACAAGGACGGCCGCGTCGATCGCTTCGTCGTCGTCCGCACCGCCAAGGTTCCGGCCGGCAAGAGCCGCGTCCGCCAGTTCGACATTCCCGCGACCACCTGCCCGTCGATCGCCCGCATTCTCGTCAACGACGTCAAGGAGTGCGCCGTCGGCGACCTCGATACGAACGGATGCGCCGAGCGCATCTCGGTCGCGACCCGCGCCGACATCAAGTTCGAGAACTGATGGCGGCGGAGGCAAGACGAGGTTAGTCGGGGTTGGCGATGGGCATGAGGCGAGCATCCTGGGGTTGGGCCCTGGTCCTTTCGATCGCGGCGCACGGCGCCGTGGTCGCGGCGTTCACCCCCAGCGACGACGATATCGCCGAGGCCGGCAGCGGCGCCGGCAGCCAGGTCATAGGCTCGATCGACGCCGTGCTCGGCACGGATGTGGAGTTCGAGGATTTCGTCAGCGAGGAACTGAAGCCCGCGCTCGACACGACCGTGGCCGCGGCGGCCGAGCCGATGACGCTCGCCGCGCTGGCGCCCGCCGAGAGCCTGCCGGCCCCTGTCGAGCCACCCTCGGCCATCGCGCCGGCGACGGCGACGTCCGTCGAGGCCACGCCCGTCACCGAGATCCAGCCGACCGAAACCGTCAGCACGGTCGCACCGACGCTCTCCGCCGATATCGCGGCCGTGCCGATTGAGAGCGACCTGGCCGCCGCGCCGATCGAAACGCCGACCGAGATCGCCCCGACCAAGACACTGGCGGCCAGCCAGCCGGTGGAAGCGAAACCCGTCGAGACACCGCCCGAGCCGGCCGAGATCAAGCCGGTCGAGGCCGAGGCCCAGCCGCTTGAGGCGAAGCCCGTCGAAACGCGCGTCGCCGAGGCGACCCCGGTAGAAACCAAGCCGGTCGAAGCAAAGCCCGTCGAAGCCAAGCCCGTCGAGACCAAACCGGTCGAGGCGAAGCCGGTCGAGCCCGAGCCGGAAGAGACGAAGAAGGCCGAGAAGCCCGTCGAGAAGGCCGAGCCCCGGATGCCGGCCAAGGAAAAGGCGCGCGTCGAAAAGGCGGAGAAGGCCAAGAAGGTTCAGAAGGCCACGGCGCCGAAGCGCGGCAATTCCGAGGCTGAGAATCGCGCTGGCGCCGCCAATGCCGATCGCACGGCGAGCGCGCGCGACAGCGGCAAGGGTCGTTCGCGCGAGGCCGGCGCCGGCGCCGCCGCCAATTCCAACTACAAGGGCAAGGTCCAGTCCGCGATCCGCCGCCACACGCGCACGCCCTCCAAGGCCGCCCGCATGGGCATCACGGGCCGCGCCCTGGTGAGCTTCACCGTGCAGCCATCCGGCGCCGCCAAGAACATCGTGCTCGCCAGCAGTTCCGGCAACGCGCTGCTCGACAATGCCGCGCTCGCCGCCGTGCGCCAGGCGTCCCCCTTCCCGCGCATGCCCGAGGGCATGTCGCAGATCAGCCTGACCGCGCCGATCATCTTCAACAGCCGGTCACGCTAGGGCGGTTTCGAGATAAGTGGATACCGGTTCGCGTGAAGAACACGCGACCAAACAATGGGCTGGAGCCGTTCGGCGTTTCCATGAAACGCTGAAAGGCTGCTACCGCTTGAGCCGCGCGGTTCTCCCGCCATATTGACGGCGGCACTTGGATGGTCCGACACTCGCCCGGCAATGGAGGCGTGAGACCATGGAAGCGCGCGAGGTTCTCGGCAGGACACGTTTGTTCGCGGACATCCTGTCGGCGCGCCAGCTCGACGACCTGGCCGCCAAATGCAGGGTCTATGACGTCGGTCCCGGACGCGTCCTTATGGCCGAGGGCGACTTCGGCACCTCGATGTTCGTGATCATCGAGGGCAAGGTCGACGTCACCATCGCCGGCACCCGCCACCCCAACCGCGAAGTCGCCATGCTGGTCGCCGGCGACATCTTCGGCGAAATCTCGCTGATGACGGGAGCCCGCCGCGCCGCGACCGTGACGACCGCCGAACGCACGCGGGTGGTCGAGATCTCCAAGGTGGCGCTCGAGGGCGTGCTGGCCGATTCACCGGAGCTGGTCGAGCGATTCGGGGCCTTCCTGGCCAAGCGCCGGGCCGAGCTGGAACAGATCGCCGACGACGAGCATGCGCATCGCATCCTCGGTATCCGCACCGACGAGGTCGTCGAGGCGATGCGACGGCTGTTCGGCCGCGGCTGACCCGCCCGCCGGCGGGATCAACCCCGCTAAGGGCCGTGCGACTGGCAGCCGTAGCAGCAATAGGTATCGCAGCCGCCGGGATTGGGGTTGGGGACGACCGGCGGCGGACGCAGATTGATGTCGTTGGTGACGTCGGTGCGGCCATTGCCGCCGCCGCGCAGCTTCTCCGGGAACGGCAGGAAGCTGTCGCCATAGAGCGGATAGGGCACGACGCCGGTGACGCGGATCAGCGAGCCGTCCCAGGTGATGGGACCCTCGACCCGGCCACCCTTGCGGATGCGGAGCGTCTTGCCCGGCTTGTCGAGATTGACGACGCGGCCGTCTGGAAGCGTGATGACCAGCTTGCCCTCGACGAGCACGATCACGGACTCGTTCGGGCCGACGATGGTGTCATAGATCGTGCCGCGCACGCCGATGGTCGCGACCGGCGTCTTCAACTGGTAGCTGCGCGGATCGGACGATCCGGAGACGAAGCGGAAAATGCCCTTGGTGGCGCGCAGAGCGATGTCGTTGCGCGAACGGGCGGGATCGTAGACGAAGCGGTCCAGCGTCACGTCGGATCCGGGGCCGACATTCATGCTCGTCTCGTCGAGGAACAGCAGTTGCGCGGTCGAATCGCGCCCGGTGCGGACCCTCTGATTCTGCACCAGCGGATCGCGCACCGCCATCGGCCGCGCGGCTCCGCCGACGAAGCCCTCGACCTGGTTGCGGATCGCGCCGGCGCGCCCGATCAGCGTTTCGGCGGCCGAGGCCCCGGTGATTGCGAAACCCGCGAGGCTCAAGGCGGCCACGGCGGTCCGTGCGAGACGACCGATACCCATGCTGCGCTCCCGGCTCCAATATCCCTGCTCGCGATGATCTTGGCACTGCGCGCGCGACAAACCAAGGTCGCGCGTCACACCTCGTTTGCGGGATCCGTCCCCGCCCCGCTTTTTGATGGGATCGTGACCATTCTGCACCGTCGGCCGGCAAAGTTGTGCTCTGGCGGCTTCGCCCGTTGCGATGCGACGGTGCCGAATTTAGTCTTGATTAACTGTATTCATCGCTGGGGAGCGTCGAAGCGTGAAGCGCCGTCTTCTTGCCGTTGCACTCGCCGCCCTGGCCGCCACGACCGGCGCCGCCGGGTCGACGGCGCATGCGGCGGACGACGCGCCGCCGGCGTCGCTGACCGCCGCCTATGAGCGCGTCCTCGCCGACCCGACCGATACCGTCGCGAACATGGACTATGCGCGCCTCGCCGAAGCCGCCGGCCAGCCGCGCAAGGCGCTCGCCACCTATGAGCGCGTCCTGCTCTACGATCCGGAGAACGCGGAGGCGATGGCGGCCATGGTCCGCATCCGCCGGGCGCTGCAGCCGGACAAGACACTGATCACCTTCGAGACCGGCTTCGGCTATGAAAGCAACCCGCTGCAGCGGCACACCGATCTCGAAAGCTCGCTGAAGGCCTATGCCAACGCGGTCATCGACGACGAGCGCCGCTTCGGCGACACGCGCTGGCGCACGCTGATCACCGGCAATGTCGAGTATTTCTCCGACGTCAGCGACCTCGACTACGGCTATGTCGGCGCGGTAACTGGGCCGGTTCTCGACGTCTCGACCCGCCTGACCGTCAATCCCTTCGCCGGCGGCGGCGTGTCGATGCTCGACAACAGCTATTACTATTCCGAGGCCATCGCCGGCATGCAGTTCGAGGGCTTCCTGCAGGGTGCCTATCAGCTGATGCGGATCCGGACCGGCTATCGCGGCTTCGGCGACCAGTCGATGTCGACCGACGGCTTCTACGCCGATGCGATCGCGCGCTGGTCCCTTCCGGCGGTGGCGACGGACGACGACGTGCTGGTGCTGACGCCGCATGTGCGGTGGAGCGGCATCGACGGCATCGACTTCGGCCCCGATCCCGACGACATCATCAAGCCGGGCCGCTATTTCGCCTGGGGCGGGCGGGTCGACTACTACTGGAAGGTCGAGGACTGGCTGACGCTCGGCGCCGGCGTCGACGTCACGCAGACACTCTACAGCGATCTCTACACGCCCGATGGCGGCAAGCGCGACGACGTGCTGGTCGAGCCGATTGCCAGCGCCGTCTTCAACCGCGCGCTCGGCATGCAGACCGACCTCGCCTTCGACTATCGCTTCCAGTGGAACGACTCGAATGACGAGGACCGCGATTTCGAGAACCACATCCTCACGGCCCGGGTGGTGACGCGGTTCTGAGCGACCCTCAGCCGGCCACCAGCAGGACCAGCGTCATCCCCAGATAGGTGATCTGGTGCGCGAACTGGTCGAGGCCCATCGCCCACCAATACTGCTTGTCCTTGATCTCCCAGCCATACCGGCCGGTGATGTCGTTCTTGAGCCAGTCGATGTGGTAGTGCAGCACGAATTCGGAGGCGAGCACCGCCACCGCCACGCCGAGCGTCGCCGGCAGGACCAGGAACACCGGGATCGAGCCGAGCACATGGATGCCGGCATGGATCAGACCCGCCGGATGTCCGTATCGACCTTTGTTCTGCAGTTGATTGCTGGTCTGCAGGAAGAAGTCACAAATGACATGCTTGACCTGGAAGACCGCCAGGGCGGCCAGAGCTGCGAACGTCGGATCGATCAACACGGCCCTCCGGACTGCTACCGTCCCTCGTGATGGGCCGGATTTCGATGGAATCTTGCAGATTTGCGAAACGGAGCATGTGACGCCGGTCACAGATCGATCGTGATCGGCGGCGCTTCCTCCCCCGAGACCCGGCCCCGTCCGTCGAGGCGTTCCAGCATAAAGTGATAGTAGGGTCCGAAGCGAGCCGGGGCGGCCGCCTTGGCACGATAAAGGGCGTCCTGCCACACCTCGGGATCGGTCTCGCGCAGGCAGGCGGCGAAGGCGCGCTGCGCGGCCGCGAAGTCCGGCTCGGCGTCGGGCGGGACGAAGGTGAAGATGCGGCTCTGGCCGCTGCGGCCGCGCAATTGCACCTGGTCGATCTCGACCAGCTCGGCGCCGCCCACCTCCGCCGCCGTCCGCTCTCCGACGATGATGCCGAGGCCGTATTCCTTGGTCAGCTGCTCGAGCCGGCTGGCGATGTTCACCTCGTCGCCGATCGCGGAATAGTCGAAGCGCTGGGCGGAGCCGAGATTGCCGACGCAGCAGGGACCGGTGTTGATGCCGATGCCGATCCTGACGTCCGGCATCGGGCGGCCACTCGCCGCGGCGCGCTTCTGCCACTCCGCATTGAGCCCCGGCATCGCCGCCATCATCGCCGCAGCGGCTTCCAGCGCGTGGCGCGCATGGTCGCGATCGTCGAGCGGCGCGTTCCAGAACGCCATGATGGCGTCGCCCATATATTTGTCAATCGTGCCACGATGGGCCAGGATGATGTCGGTGAGCGGCGTCAGCAGCTCGTTGATGAAGCGCGTCAGCTCGGCCGCCGACAGCTCCTCCGACAGGCTCGAGAAATTGCGCACGTCGCAGAAGAGCAGCGTCAGTTCGCGCACCTCGCCGCCGAGTTCCAGCCGCGCCGGATCGGCGATGATCTCGTCGACCACCGCCGGCGCGACATAGTGCTGGAAGGCGCGGCGGAGCCCCGCGCGGGCCAGCTCGGCCTGGCGGAAGGTGTAAAGCACGGCGCCGATGACGAGGAACAGCATGACGAGCGCCGGATAGAGCGGATCGATCAGCAAGCCCGCCCGCAGGAAGGCGAGATAGCCGGCAAGCAGCAATCCGCCGACCACCAGAACGCCGAGGATCGCCGCCCAGGCGGACGAGACCAGCGGCAGCACCAGCGCCAGCAGCAGGCCGAGGCAGACGATGCCGGCGATCTCCAGCCCGCTCGCATAGTCCGGCCGCGTCAGCGTGCGCCCGGTCAGGATGTGCTCGATCACCTGGGCATGGATCTCGACCCCGGGCACGGCGGAATCCAGCGGCGTGGCGCGGATGTCGAGCAATCCGGCGGCCGAGGTGCCGACGAGGACGATGCGGCCCTGGACCCGGTCGGCCGTCATGCTGCCGTCGAGCACCGTGTGCGCCGGGACAAAGCCCCCCGGATCGCTCGGCCGGAAGCGCAGCCAGATGGCGCCGTCGGGATCGGTCGGTACGATGAACTCGCCGATCCGGACATGGTTCAGCCCCGTCTGCCGCCCGAAGGCCTCTTCCCCCGACGCATTGGAGGATTTGAGGATGTAGGAGCCGGCGTCCTGCCCGACCCGGAGTGCCTCGGCCGCCAGCGAGGGTACGAGTTGGCCACCGACGCGCAGCACCAGCGGCACGCGGCGGACGATCTGGTCGCGATCCTGGATCCAGTTGATCGCGCCCAGCCCGCGCGCGGCGGCGTCGAGCGCCGGCACATTGGCGATCGCGCCGCCGAAATTGGGGATGAACGGACGCGGATCGTCGCCGGCCGTGGCAAAGCCGGCGCTGAGCGGCGGCAGCGGGCCGCCGCCGCCGGACAGCGACAGGCCGAGCACGGAGGGGGAAATGGCGAGCGCGGCGGCGAAGGACTGGTCATGCGACAGCGCGCCCTGGAGCGAGGCGGCGACGAGCGACGCCTGCTCCGGCGACAGGCGACGGATCACCTCCTCGGGCGAGGTCTGGTCTGGCTCGGAAAACAGCACGTCGAAAGCGACCGAGGCCGCGCCGGCCTCCACGAGCTTGCGCGTCAGCGCGGCCATCACCGTGCGTGGCCAGGGCCATTGTCCGATCGCCTTCAGCGACGCCTCGTCGATGTCGACGACGACCACCGGTTGCTCGGGCAGCGCCGCCGCCGGCGCCATGCGCTGGTAGAGGTCGAAGGCGAGCAGGCGAAGCGCCTGAACCGGAAACGGATCGGCGACCCGCAGCAGCACGGCGCCGCCGAGAAAGACGGCGACGATCAGAAAATAGACGGATTTGCCGAAGAATCGCATGAGTTGCCCGCCCGCGCTCGCCCAGCGGACGATAGCCGATGGCCAAGCCGGTCGGAAAGCGGGCGTATCACGTCGCCTCTTCGGAAGTCGGCGCCATCGCACCGGTCATGATGGCGACCGCGTCCGACATGCTGTGGCGCTTGGGATCGACGATGGCGATCCGCTTGCCGAGACGGTGGACGTGGATACGGTCGGCCACCTCGAAGACATGCGGCATGTTGTGGCTGATCAGGACGATCGGCAGGCCGCGTTCCTTCAGACGCAGGATTGTCTCCAGAACCTTCCGCGATTCCTTGACGCCGAGCGCCGCCGTCGGCTCGTCCATGATCACGACCCGGCTGCCGAAGGCGGCGGCGCGCGCCACCGCGACGCCCTGGCGCTGGCCGCCCGAGAGCGTCTCGACCGGCTGGTTGATGTTTTGGATCGTCAGCAGGCCGAGCTCAGTCAACCGCTGCCGCGCCATCTTCTGCATGTAGGCGCTGTCGAGGGTGCGGAACATCCGGCCGAAGAAGTCCTCGCGCCGCTTCTCGCGGCCGAGGAACATGTTGTCGGCGATCGACAGCGCCGGCGACAGCGCGAGGTTCTGGTACACGGTCTCGATGCCGAGATTGCGCGCCTCGATCGGGCTCTTGAACGCGACCGGCTGGCCGTTCAGCCAGATCTCGCCATGGTCCGGGATGACGGCGCCGGTCAGCGCCTTGATCAGCGTCGACTTGCCGGCGCCATTGTCGCCGATGACGGCGAGGATCTCGTTCGGCATCAGGTCGAAATCGGCGTTGTCGAGCGCCACGACCCGACCGTAGCGCTTGTTGAGCGCGCGGGCGCGGAGCGCGGGCACGACCTCCGCCGGCGACGCGACGACCGTTTCGGGCGCGGGGCTCGTTCCAGGTTCGAAGGTCATGACGAAATCTTCCGGATCCACTGGTCAATGGTGACGGCGACGATGATCAGCACGCCGACGGCGAAATCCTGCCAAAGCAGTTCGAGGCCGGAGAGCGCCAGGCCGTTGCGGAAGACGCCGACGATCAGCGCACCCACCAGCGTGCCGATGATCGATCCGCGGCCGCCGAACAGGCTGGTGCCGCCGATCACCACGGCGGTGATCGAATCGAGATTGGCGGTCTGGCCGGCCTGCGGACTGACGCCACCGATGCGGCCGATCAGAACCCAGGCGGCGATGGCGCAGATGAAACCGGCCAGCGCATAGACGGCGATCAGCGTGCGGTCGGTGTTGATACCGGCCAGGCGCGCCGCGTCGGGATCATCGCCGGTCGCATAGACGTGACGGCCGAACGCCGTCTTGTTCAGCACGTACCAGATGACCGCCGCGACCAGCAGCATGACGATCGAGCCGTAATTCAGCACCCAGCCCTTCAGGAACGTCCAGTCGAGCCCCAGTCTGGCAAAGAAATCGTAGGGCCTGAGGATCGTGCCGGTCAGCTGCAGGAAGGGCGCCGCCTCCTGCATGTCGGCCTGGCGGATCGTCTCGCTCCTCGAATACCAGACATTGAGCGCGCCGAAGATGCTCCAGGTGCCGAGCGTGACGATGAAGGGCGGCAGGCGCAGCTTGGTGACGATCAACCCGTTGACCAGGCCACAGGCCAAGCCGGCCAGCAGTCCGAGCGGAAAGGCGATCTCGACGGGAACGCCGTAGACGACGGCGGTGCGCCCCATCACCACCGAGGAAAGGATCATGATCACGCCGACGGAGAGGTCGATGCCGGCGGTCAGGATGATCAGCGTCTGGGCGCAGCCGAGGATCGCGATGATCGTCACCTGCTGCAGGATCAGCGAGAAATTGAAGGGCGCGAGGAACTTGCCCGGCGCCGCGAAGGAAAAGATCACGATGCCGATCAACAGCACGATGAAGGGGATGCTGGTCGGGAAGCGGTGCAGGAAGCCCTGGACGCGGCGGATGATGCCGTGTTCGCGCTCCTCGAAGCTCGCGACCGTCTGATCGGCGTCCTTCAATCCCCGTTCGGCGACCGCCGAACCAGAGGCATTGTCACTCATGAGACCCCTCCTGGAGCGCCCTCCCCGAGCGCCGCTTCGCGGGAGCGCCGGAGCGCCCCCGCGTGTTCAGTTCGGCAGCGCCGCGAGACGCGGCGCGAAACCATCAGCCCCAGCAGAGCTTCAGGCCCTCTTCGACCGTGATCGACGGCACGCCTTCGACCGGCTTGGCGGTGATCAGCTGCGCGCCGGTGTCGAGGAAGCCGGCGGCCGGGTCGATATCCGGAATCTTGCCGGAATGGATCGCGTCGAGCGCCATCGCGGCCATCTTCAGCGGATATTGCTGGCTGGTAGCGCCGAGCGTGCCGGCCTGGACGTTCTTGACGCCCGGGCAGCCGCCGTCGATCGAGACGAGCAGCACGCTGCCGTCATCCTTGCCGACCGCCTTCAGCGCTTCCCACGCGCCGGCCGCCGCCGGCTCGTTGATCGTGTAGACCACGTTCACGTCCGGGCATTTCTGCAGCGCGTTCTCCATCGCCGTGCGGCCCTTCTCCTGGTCGCCCTGGCTGATCTCGTGCGTGCAGATGCGCGGATCGTCCTCGTCGCCGTACTTGTTCGGGTCCTTCACGTCGATGCCGAAGCCCTGCATGAAGCCCTGGTCGCGCAGGAAGTCGACCGTCGGCTGGTTGGTGGCGAGGTCGAGGAAGACGATCTTGGCGTCGGCCGCCTTGTCGCCCAGCGTGCCCTTGGCCCACTGCCCGATCAGCTGGCCGGCCTTGCGGTTGTCGGTCGCGAAGGTGGCATCGGCGGCGTTCATCGGATCGAGAGGCGTGTCGAGCACGATCACCTTGAGGCCCGCGTCACGCGCCTTCTGGATCGTCGGCACGATCGCCTTCGAGTCGGACGGCACGATGGCGAAGCCCTTGGCGCCGGCCGCGATCAGGTTCTCGATCGCCGCGACCTGGCCGTCATTGTCGCCGTCATACTTGCCGGCGGCGGTGATCAGCGTGACGCCGAGCTCCTGGGCCTTCTGCTGCGCGCCTTCGCGCATCTTGACGAAGAAGGGGTTGGTTTCGGTCTTGGTGATGAGGCCGATGACTTCCTCGGCCATCACGGGCGCGGCGGTCAGCGCAAGAATGCTGCCGGCGAGCATGAGCTTCTTCAGCATTTCAGTTCCTCCCTGGCCGTTTCTTGTTCGCGCCTGCGAAGCGACCAGATCTCCGCGGCGCACCCGGTCTCCTCCCGAGATCTCACGTCGATCCGGCAACCCCCATCTGGCCGCCGGTGTCGAATACCCTGTCGTTCGCCCGCGCCCGAACGGCGGCGCGCGGCGAGAAATTGAAGAACATGGGCAGGCTGGCGGCGCCGAGCGCGCCGGCGTCGCGGCCGAGCGTGCCGTGCTGGACACGCGGCGCCCGGCGCGCCTCCGGGGCGTGCGCCTCCAGCGCCGCGACGAGGCGGCCGATCAGCGCGTCGACGAGCCCGTCGTCGATGTCGGCGTCGACCACCACCAGCGGCACGTCGAGCAGCGCGATCGCCGACCAGATCGCCGGCGCCAGCGCGCCGGCCGCGTCGTCGATCCATTCGGCGACGGCGGGGTGGCCGGCCAGTACCGCGTGCTGAAGGTCGGCGCCCGACGCGACGGCGACGCCGAAGGACTGGAGGTGGCGCCCGAGCGCATTGAGCGAGGCGCGCGTGATCAGCAGTTCGCGGCCGTCGACGGATTTCGGCGACGAGGCGAGCGTGCCCGGGCCGACGGCGATGACCGCGACATCGCCGGCATTGCCGGAACTGCCGCGCAGGCAATCGCCCTTGACGACGATGCCGCCGCCGATCGCCGGTCCGATGAAGAGATAGAAGAAATCGTCGACGCCGCGGCCGAGGCCGTAGAACAGCTCGGCGATGGCGGCCGCGTTGCCGTCATTCTCGCCGAACACCGGCAGCCCGGTCGCCTCCTCGAGCCGAGCGGCGAAATCGAACTCGTCCCAGTCGCGGAAGGTATCCGGCGGCAGGTCGAGCCGGCCCAGCCAGGCGCCGAGATTGTAGGGCAGCGCCAGGCCGATGCCGGCGAGGCGCGCGCGGGCGGCGGGGTCGAGCGGTTCCAGCAGCGCCCGGACGTCGCCGGCGACCATGTCGAGCGCGATCTCGGGCCGGGGCAGCACCCGATCATGGCGACGGCGAGCCAGCGCGCGGCCGTCGAAGTCGATCAGGATGGTCTCGATCGAACGCCGGTCGAGCCGCACGCCGATGCCATAGGCGCCGTTCGGGTTGAGGCGCAGCAGCGTCGCCGGCTGGCCGCGACCGCCGTCATGGCGCTTGCCGACCGCCTCGATCAGGCCGAGATCGTCAAGTTTCTGGATGATGGCGCCGATGGCGGTGTTGGTAAGATCGGCGGCGCGGGCAAGATCAGCCTTCGACGCTTCGCCCGCGCGACGCAGCCGCTGCAGGACGAGACGTTCGTTGTAACGGCGAAGCTGCGCGGAATTGCTTCCGCGACCCGTTGCGGGTCTCTCCAAGCCTGCCTCCCTGCGACGGCTTCTTTGCTGCCGCCTGATTAATTTATTTTGATGCAGTTAATCGGCGCGTCTTCCCCTAAGTCAAGCGTGAATCGTCGCCGCGCTGCGGCAGAGGCGGGACGTCAGACGTAGGCGATGGCCCGGCCCGCCAGCAGCACGATCACCCAGACGGCCAGCGAGAGCGCCGCGAATGGACGCGCCGCGTCGAGGCTGCCGCCCCGCGCGAGGCCGCGGCCGAACAGGCCATGGAACAGAGCGACATTGGCGAGCCCGATCAGCAGCATCGCCATCTTGAGCTGGAACGCCGGGTTGCGCACCAGCGCGCTCGCCTCGGCCGAGAGCAGCACCGCGCCGGAGACGATCTGCAGCAGGAGGCCGAAGGCGGCGATCGGGATCGCGACGCGCGCCAGCGCCGCGGCCGCCGGCATGCGGCGCAGCACCGCCACGTCGAAGGTGGCGATCGCGCCGAGCAGCAGCGCCGCGCCGAGGACGTGGGCGAGATTGGCGAGCGGATAGAGCCAGACGGTCGAGCGCGCCGCCTGGCCGAGGCCAGACCGTTCGACCGCGAGCATCCACTCGATCAGCGCGTCGGGCGGCATGCGGTCAGCGCAGTTCGACGGTCTTGCCGTTCGTCGTGATGCGCTCGGCGCGCATCTCGTGCTCGTGCCGCGTCGAGGGATAGCCGACGACGCGGACCACGGTGCCCGGCGCGAGGTCCGCCTCGGTGAGGCCGCGCGCCTGCATGCGCGACAGTGGCGCCAGCGTCGCCTCCCAGGCGGCGCCCTCGTATTGGAGCATCACATGGGAATGCGGATTGGCCCAGCTCACCATCTCGACCGGCGCCTCGATGGTGAACACCTTGGCCGCGTCGTAGCTGCCCCAGCCGTGATGCGCGGAAGCGCCGCCCGCCGGCAGAAGCACGGCGAGCGACAGGATGACGAGGCGCGTGTTCATAGCGGAACCCTCCGTTTCCCAGATCTTCCGCTATCTGGAACAGGCGCGCGCCGCTTCAAGCGGCCGGGCTCTTTCGCGCAAGCAGCGCGGCGGCGGCCTCCCTCGCCGCCCGATCATCGCCGACGAACCCGAACTCGATTCCCAACGCCTTGCCGAACCCCTGCGCGGCCAGGCGGATCGGCATCGGTGTCGGGCCATTTTTCTCGATGACCATGGCTCCGGCGCAGAGCGCCATCATGCGGCCCCGATTCTGCTTGAACCAGATCGCCCGCTCGCGCCGATCCTCCTGGCTTTCCTCGTGATCATCCTCATGCGGCGCGGCAAAGATGAGGACAAAGGGCCGGCTGCGCCCGAGCAGCGCCTCCAGTTCGTCCTTCCAGCTCGGCTCGCCGGGCGGCTGCGGCGCATGGTCGTGGTCTTCGACATAGACCAGCGGAAACTCATCGCAATTCAGCATCATCGTTCCCTCCGCCCGACTCCGGTCCAGTCGGCGATCCAGTGACGAAGGTTCGGGTCACGAACCTCCATCACGGCGAACAGCCCGAGCGCCTGAAGCGCCGGTACGGCTTCGAGGATATGAAACTCGGCGATCGCCCTGGCCGCCGAGGAGGCACCCGGATCCGAGAAGGTCGCTGCATTGGCGAGAAAGGCCGCGACGGTGCCCTTGCGGATCGCCGTGCCGGCGAATTCGCCGGTATCGACGTGATCCGGGAGGATGTCTTCTGCACGCATGGAAGGTCTCCGTTCTGCGATGCCGGAGATTTACGCCGCGCGATCTGGCGTGACTTGTGTGTTCATGCCAATTTTTATCGCATGGACGCCAAACAGACCCTTTCGATCGATCTCGACCTCATCCATGCCGAGGATGGTCCGCTCATCTATGCCGTGGCGGACACGAGCCGGATCCCGGTCCAGCTGGGCCTGCACCAGCATGCGCGCGGACAGTTGTTCGGCTCGAGCGCGGGCCTGCTATCGCTCGTGACCGACAGTGCGAGCTTCGTGGTGCCGCCGGACTATGCCGTCTGGATCCCCCCCGGCCGGCCGCATGGCGCGCAATCGCACGGCCCGTTCGCCGGCTGGGCTGCCTATATCGCCCCCGATGCCAGCGCTGACCTTCCCGACAGCGTGCTCGTCGCGGCGCTGTCGCCGTTCCTGAAGCAGGCCGTGCTGAAGGCCGCGAACTGGCCGGACAAGCACCGGCTTGCACAGAAGCAGATCAACCTTGCCCGCGTCATCCTCGACGAGATCGCCGCGCTCGCGCCCATGCCCCTGACCTTGCCGCTGCCGCGCGATCCGCGCGCCGGCAAGATCGCCCGCGCCATCGCCGACGATCCGGCCGCGAAGCGCGACCTCGCCGGCTGGGGCGCATGGGCGGGGATCGCGCCGCGCACGTTGACGCGCCGCTTCATCGACGAGACGGGCATGAGCTTTTCCGCCTGGCGCCAGCGCGCCTGCCTGATCCGCGCGCTGGAGCTGATCGCGGCGGGCAATCCGATCACCCATGTCGCGCTCGATGTCGGCTATGACAGCCTGAGCGCCTTCATCGCCATGTTCCGGCGCGAACTCGGCGTGACGCCGGCCCGCTATTTTTCCAACCGATCCTAAGCCGGCTCAGCGGGCGAACTCGTCCTTCAGGGCGCGATAGAGCCGGCGGAAGCGCTCGATCTTCGGCTTGTAGCGCTCGGTCTCGGAGAGATCCGGATCGATGGTCGCGTTGATCTGCGGCGCCGTGCAGATGCGGCCGGGCTGCCCCCCGGTCGCCGCCAGGATGGCGAGCCGCGCCGCGCCGAAGGCCGGGCCCTTGGCGCCGCCCTCATGCAGCACGATCTGCACGCCGAGCACGTCGGCGAACATCTTCATCCAGAGCGCGCTCTTGGCGCCGCCGCCGATCGCGCCCATCCGGGCCGGGCGCGTGCCCGCCGCCGCCAGCGCCGCCTGCGCGTCGGCGAACGAGAAGGCGACGCCCTCCAGCACGGCGCGGATCACGTCGGTCGTGCCCGTCGCCGGATCGAGGCCGAAGAAGACACCGCGCGCATAGGGATCGTTGAGCGGCGTCCGCTCGCCGGCGAGATAGGGCAGGAAGACCAGCTTGTCGTTTTTCGACGGCGTCGCGGCGACCCGGTCGAGGAGCGCGCCGATATCCGTCTCGCCCACCATCGACGCCGCCCAGGCCAGCGCGCTGGCGCCGTTCAGCATCGCCGCCATCTGGAACCAGCGTCCCGGCAGCGCATGGGCGAAGGCATGCACATAGGCGTCCGGATGCGGCCGGTAGGTCTCGTTGACGACGAAATACTGGCCCGAGGTGCCGAGCGAGATGAAGGCGTCGCCCTCGTCGATCGCGCCGATGCCGATGCCGCCCGCCGCGGCGTCGCCGGCGCCGCCCGCGACGATCACGCCGGCCTTCAGCCCCAGCGCCGAGGCGACGGGCGCCGCGAGCGTCCCCGCCGCGTCGGAGCCCTCGACCAGGCGCGGCATGACGGCGGGGTCGAGCCCGGTGGCGCCGACGATCTCAGCCGACCAGTCGCGCGCCGCCTCGTCGAGCCAGAGCGTGCCGGCGGCATCCGACATCTCGGAGACATATTCGCCCGTCAAGCGAAAGCGGATGTAGTCCTTCGGCAGCAGCACATGCGCGACGCTGGCGAAGATCTGCGGCTCGTGCCGTGCCACCCAGACCAGCTTCGGCGCGGTGAAGCCGGGCATGGCCGGCACGCCGGCGATCTGGCCGAGATCCGGCACGCGATGCTCGAGCTCGGCGCATTCGGCATGGCTGCGGCCGTCGTTCCAGAGGATCGCCGGACGCAGCACGCAATCTGCCGCATCCATGAGCACCGCCCCATGCATCTGCCCGGAAAGGCCGATCGCGACGGTCGCCGCATACGGGGCCGGCGCGGCGGTCCGAAGCGCCCCCAGCGCCTGCTCGGTCGCGCGCCACCAATCCTCAGGATCCTGCTCCGACCAGAGCGGGTGCGGCCGGGAGATCGGCAGCGGCACCTCGGCTTCCGCGAGCACCATTTGGTTTTCATCGACGAGCAGAGCCTTGACCGCCGATGTGCCGATGTCGATGCCGATATAGGTCATGTGCCTCCCCTCCGCTGATTGCGTCCAAGAACGGTGCATCCGGGCTGATTGTCAATCCGTCCGCCGCCGCGCCGCGACGCTTCCGACGCCCGCTGGCCCCTGGTTTTCACGACTTCCGAAAAGCCCGGAACAACGTCCTCGGCGACTGTCAAAAAAAGGAAATGCATGACTGGTAGGAAGGCGCCGTTCGGCCGCATATGGGCATCGCATCCAGCGCGATGCCGCGGTGATTTGAGGAGCAGCTTGCGCCGCGACACCAAACGCTAAAGCGTCACGAACGCGGGTTCGTGGCTCCGGATTCCGACGAGGAGATCTTCGATGCCGAAAGCGACCGCCACCCTGCGTCACCCTTTTCTCCGGACGAATATGTGTCGCCGCCACGGGAACCGGGCCTGATTTCCGACATTGGTGCGAGCCGGACGACCTCCGGCACATCTCGCGAAAGCGACAGGAATGATCGCGGCCCGGAACTTGCATAGACAAGATCGGCTGCGAAAGGAGAACTGCGGTGTTCGACAACTACATCATCGAGATCGACGATCAGGCGGCCGGCATCCTGATCCGCTCCGGCGCCAGCTTCGCCTTCCACGCGCTGGAAGGAACCTTCGCCACACTGGAAGGACGGACCTTCCCCGATGCCGTGGCGGCCGAGCGCGCCGCCCGCAAGATCCGTCGCGAGCCCGCCGCGCTCCAGCGCGCGTCGTAGCGTCCGATGTCTCGCGCGCCGGCTTCCGGCGCGCGGCACGCTGCAGGCGGGATCGTCCGCCGACAGCACAGCGCGGCTTTCTTCTAGAACTCCCGATAGTCTTCGCCGCGCTTCTAGTCCGAATACGTGCAGGATCCGGCGCCGCATCCTCCACACCCGATGATCGCAATTGCGATGTGCCATTTAATCGCTTGTAAAGGCGGGATCGTATAGTTTCCTTACAGGTGGGGTCCTGAGGAAAGCGTCACGTGTGACGAGCCAATTCGACGTCCGTACGGACGACATCGCGCAAGCAACCGATTTCAGTGACGTTTGCCATCTGCATGCAGCCTGGCATGCAGCCAGGGGTGAGACGCTTCCCGATCTCGATGCCTTTGCCCAGTTGCTGGCCGGCCCGGTGGCCGACCGGACCATGCTGATGCTGCGGCACGGCGAATCGCTGATCTATGAACGGGTGGGAAGCCGCGTGCTGCAGCTGTTCGGCCACGACCCGACCGGCCGCCTGCTGAGCGAACTCTCGAACCCGGTGGCGCGCACGTTCCAGCCCCTCTACCAGTCGGTCCTGGCGTCCGGAAAACCCGCGCTCGGCCTGCACCAGCGCATCGGCCCGGGCGTGAACGGCGTGATGGAAAGGCTGGTTCTGCCAATCCACCGCGGCGGCCAGGCGGGGCTGCTCTGCTACCTCCGGCCACGCGAGGACGCCACCGAGGTCTTGCGCGCGCTGATCGAGGTCAGCGCCGACGGCATCACCGTCCTGAACGCGGTTCGGGATGAAGACGGGCGGATCACCGACTTCATCATCGCCGCCATCAACACCGAGATGGCCCGCCGGCTGCGGGCGCCGCTTGACGCGCTGGTCGGCGCCCCGCTGCAGCAGTTCTGGCCATCCATGGTCAGGCTCGGACTTTTCGAGCGCTTCGTCCGCGCCGTCGACAGCCAGCTTCCTGACGTCTTCGACACCAGCTACGACGTCCACGGCAAGAACGTCGAGCGGCAATTGCGGCTGGCGCCGCATGGCGACGGCCTGACGATCACGGGCGTCGACATCGGCCCGACGCTGGCGGCCTCGCGCGCCATCAGCCAGCAGCACGCCGACCTCATCAAGGCCAACGAGCTGCTCGAGATGCGCGCCCACGACCTGTTGGCGAGCTATGAATCGCTCGAGCGGACCACGCATGAGCTGCGCGAAGAGATCACGCGCAATCGCGCGCTTGAGGCCGAGCTGGTGCATCTCGCCCACCATGACAGCCTGACCGGCCTTCCCAACCGCAGCCACTTCGAGCAGCGCTTCGACGAGAAGCTGAAGCAGATGAACCGCGCCAAGCGCCGGGCCGCGCTCTGCATCCTCGATCTCGACCACTTCAAGGACATCAACGACAGCCTCGGCCACGATGCCGGCGACATGGTGCTCAAGGAGATATCCGAACGCCTGCGCCGGACGATCCGGAAGTCGGACCTAATGGGGCGTCTCGGCGGCGACGAGTTCGCCGTCGTGCTCACCAATGCGCGCGACATCGAGGACGCCTCGACGGCGGTGCGGCGCATGCTGGACGCCGTGTCCCGCCCCTTCGCGGTCAAGGGCCATGACGTGCCGATCAGCCTCTCCGCCGGCGTCGCCATCTTCCCGGCCGACGGGCGCACCTTCGGCGAGCTGATGGCCGATGCCGACGTCGCCGTCTATCGCGCCAAGCGCGCCGGTCGCGGCCGCACGGTGTTCTTCCAGCCATCGATGCGCGACGACGCCGAGCGGCGCTACAGCCTGCTGAAGGCCCTGCGCCTGGCGCTCGATGCCGGGCAGATCATGCCCGTCTACCAGCCGCTGATCGACATCCGCACCGGTCGGCTCGCCGGCTTCGAGGCCCTCGCCCGCTGGATGCATCCCGAGCGCGGCATGCTCGCGCCGGCGGCCTTCGCCGAAACCTTCGACGAACCGGACATCGCACAGGCCCTGACCCGGACCATGATCCGCCGCGTGCTGGACGATCTCGCGGCGTGGCGCCAGCAGGGCGTCGCCGTGCGCGTCAACATGAACGTCACGGCCTTCGACCTGCGCAATCCGGGCTTCGCCGACGAGATGGAGGTGCAGTTGCACCGCCAGGGGCTGACGACCTCGCAGCTCGGCATCGAAGTCACCGAAACGACGATCCTGTCGCGCGACGCCGAGCGCATCGAGGCAACGCTGCACGATCTGCGCCGGCACGGCTTCTCGATCGCGCTCGACGATTTCGGTACCGGCTACGCCTCGCTCAGCCATCTGCGCCGCCTGCCGGTCAACAGCCTCAAGATCGACCGCAGCTTCATCTCGGACCTCGAGCACGACCCGAAGACGAAGGCGATCGTGCGCTCGATCATCGAGCTCGCCGCCGCACTCGACCTCGAGATCATCGCGGAGGGCGTGGAGACGAAATCGCAGCTCGACGCGGTGCGGGCGCTGGGGTGCCCGATCATCCAGGGCTATCTGATCGCGCAACCGATGAAGGGCGATCAGGTGCCGCCCTTCATCGACGAGTTCATCGCCTCGGTCTCGTCGCTGCGCTGGCGGGTCGCCTGAGCGGCAACACCGGCGATCGACGACATGAACGCGATGAGCCGCCGGCCGAGCTCGTCCTGGTCGAAACGGTGGCGCGTCGCCTCGGCGTTGCGGCGCCAGTCCGCCAGCAGGCCGGGATTGTCGGCGACGCGCCGGAGCGCGACCACCCAGGCCTTGCGATCCCCCGGCCCCGCCAGATCGCCCGTCACGCCCGGCTCCACGAGTTCGGGTATGCCGCCGATCCGGCTTCCGAGGACGGGGAGCCCGATGCCGAGCGCCTGGACGACCACGCCGGGCCAGTTTTCCCGCCAGAGCGAGGGAACGCACAGCAGGTCTGCCGCCGCCATGTGACCGGCGACCGCCGCCGGGTCCACCCGGCCATGGAATCGCAGCCAGTTCGCCCCCGGATGCAGGGCCCGCAGCCGCGCGGCCTCGACCCCGTCGCCGACGATGTCGAGACGGAGGCGATGGTCTCCCGCGAGCGCCGCCACCGCCTCGATCAGGAACGCGACGCCCTTGCTGGGATGAAGGCGGCCGACATAGAGCAGGCGGATGCGGTCGGCCGGCTGCCACGCGGTGGCGGGCGGCGGGTAGCGATTGGCGTTCGGCACCGTGACATGCGGCCGGTCGCGGATCGGCACCAGCGCCGCGACTGCCTCCAGATTGGCCTGCGACGGCGAGCAGAAGCCGATGCGCGGGAAGCGGCGGATCAGCGCGCGCTTGTAGGCGCCCGAGACCCGGCAGGCGGCGCAGGGGCGCTCGCAATTGGCGCCGCGCCGGTACATCGACATGCGGACGCAGGCGAGGCCCAGGTCATGCAGGAAGAAGAGGGTCGGCAGATCGCGGCGGGCAATCTCGTCGAGCCCGTTGTAGCCGAGCCCCTGCACGATGTGCAGATTGACGAAATCGGGCCGGAACGCGTCGAGCACGCCGGCGAACAGGCGGCGGTTGCGGGGATCGAAATGGTCCTGCAGGTGCCAGAGCGGCTTCTTCCACGCGGGCTGCCGCGATGCCTCGTCCGCCGGGTAGAGATGCGGCGTTCGGAGGCGCCAGATCCGGAGCCCGTCGACCCGCGCCCCGTGCAGTTCGCTTTCGCCGCGCCGCGCCCCGGTCACCACGCCGACCTCGTGTCCCTGCCCGGCGAGCCAGTGCGAGAGATTGGCGGCCGAGACCTCCGCGCCGCCGAGCGCGTTGGGCGGGAAGAGCGCGGCGACGACGAGGATCCGCATCGGCGTCAGACGCGCACGGCGGCCGGCACCGCGCCGCCCGCCGGAGTTCGGGTCCCAGCCCGCGATACCGCGCGCGCGTCCGTCACGGCCATCGGCTCCAGCGCCTTGCCGGCGAGCATGCCGAGCAGAAAGGCCGGGACGACCGATTCCACGACGTTCGACATCATGCCGATGATCAGCAGGACGGCCGAGACGACATACACCGCACGCGCCCCCTGCGGCGCCCGGCGCGCGATCAGGCGGTTGCCGCGCAGCACGATCGGGACGAGCAGCAGCGCGGCCATGCCGAAGGTGACGAAGAGAAAGACGAAGAGGTTGTCGGCGGCGCTGTAGCGCGCGGGATCGAAATAGGCCTGGCCGGCGCCGATGCCGCCGAAGCCGAGGCCGAGAAACAGGCGCGGCCAGGGCGGGTCGAGCAGCGCGAGGGCATCCGGCCACATGGCGGCCATGCGGAGGCCGAGCGAGCCCAGCGACAGGAAGCCCAGATTGCCCGACGGCGGCAGGCGCAGGCCGAGCCAGGCGGCGAGCGGCAGGGCCGCTCCGATCAGGAGCAGGCCGGCGAGCACAAGGCGCTCGGTCGCCAGCCGCGCCTCCGTCGCGCGCGCGGCGCCGCCGCCAAGCCCGATCACGAGCGGCAGGACCAGCACCGCGACGAGCGGCGCCTTCGACGTCGTCAGCCAGATGGCCGCCACGGACAGCAGCCAGATCGCGGCCTTGGCCGTCAGTCCGGCCCGGCCGACCAGGAGAAGCGCGCAGGCGAAGGCGATCTGGTTGGCGGCGGTGAAGCTCGCCCGCGTCAGCCCGGGCAGCCGCTCGATGCCGAAGGCGCTCCAGGACCGGGCGAACTGCGCCTTGATGCCGAGGATCTCGTAGCTCGCGCCCACCCAGGGCAGGTCAACGACGGCGCTCGCCAGCACGCCGGGAACGGCGATCCACCACACCGCCGCGACCAGAGCGAGCGCCGCCGCGTGGGCCCCGGCCGCGACCGCGACCATGCCGAGAAAGAGCGGCATGAAGGTATAATAGCCGAAGGCCGCCTGCAGCGTCGCGCGCCCGAGCGCCAGCGCATAGGGCAGATAGAACGCGGCGACGAGACCGAGCGCGATCGCCGTCCGGTCCGCGCGCAGGCAGGCGGCTTGCGCCGCCCCGTAGGCCGCCACGACCAGGGCGGCGACCAGGATCGGCAGATAGGAGAGCCCGAGGAGTCCCGATTGCGCCAGGAAATAGCGCAGCGGCCCGCCCAGCGCATCGCCGGCCAGCAGCAGCACCAGCGCCGCCAGCACGGGCATGCGGAACAGGAACGCCGGATTGCCGGTCATCCGAACCCGCGGCCGCGCCTCCGCCCGGCCGCCCCCCCAACCGGAAGATGCATGACCCAACGTAAAGCACGCGGCGGCGACGTCAATCCCGCGTCGTCGAGGCCTCCGGCGCGGGCAGCAGAGCGAGGCCGTCGGCGAGGCCGTCATGGCTGAAGGTGAAGGTCTCGGAGCCGCCGCCCTTCAGCGTCACGCTCGCGAGGCTGACGCGGGCGCCGCGCATCGTCTCGACGAAGGCCGGCGTGATCTTGGCGCGCACCTCGCAATCGGTCGCGGTGCAGGAATCGATCGGCACGCTGATCGGCTTCTTGTCGTCGAAGCCGAGCAGCATGCCGGTGCGGACCATGATGCCGGTCGGCAAGGTCCAGATCGCATACATGGTCCCGCCCCGCGCCTCGATCCGCCACGACGCATCATGCGCCCGGTCGCCCGTCGCGCGCAGATCCTGCGCCAGCGCGCAGGATTTCGCGGCGGCGTCGCATTGCGCGACCCATGCGCCGAGGCGCCGGCCGGCGGGCACGGCGTCGCGGTCGCCGCCGGCGGATGCGATCGCGCTCCGGATCCAGCCGAAGGCCGGATCGAGCGCATCGCCCTTCCACACGATGCCGACGGCGGCGAGGCCCGCGACCACGAGCACCAGCAGAAGCGGCCGGAACAGCGAGCGGCGCCCGGCGGGATCGTCGTAGTCGTCGTCGTCCTCAATCATCTGGCCGCGCCCCTCCCCCGCGACGAACCGGCCAACGGCGCGGTTCCCGCCTCGACCCGCCGTGCCCCGTCATGCCCTGGCGGCGACGAGACACGCGCCGGTCACTTGATCTTGCCGTAGGTGGCGGAAAAGCCGGTCAGCGACATCGGCAGCTTGATCGGCTCCTTGTTCAGGTTCTGGAAGGTGACGTTGAGCGTCTTGCCCTTGAACATGGCGTCGAGCAGCGCGTCCGAGATCGGCGCGCCGGCATAGCAGCCGCCGGCGTCGCAGGTCTGCAGCGGCAGCGTCTCGGCCGCCGCGCCGTCGACATCGATGCCGACGCCGCCGGCGAGCGACAGGCCGAGCGGGCCGCGGATCATCAGCACGGGCTTGCGCGTCTGGGACGGCACGCGCACCGTGACCGAGCCGACCAGCTGCCCCGAGCCGGACAGCACGGCGCGCTGCTCCATCTGGCACTCGAGCGCGTCGGCGCGCGACGGTCCCTGGCAGGCGCTGATCCAGCCCGGCGGGGCCGGCGCGTCCTGTGCGGCCGACAGGGTCGGCGCCGCCAGCAGCAGCGCGGCTGCCGTCAGCGCTGGTCCGAAACCACGAGCGAATGCTTTAGTCATCTGATTCCCCGGAAATGGATGGGCGGAGTTTCGCCGCTGCCGGCCCCGCCGACAAGGGCGGCGGAGACAACCTTGAGTCGTTCCAATCGACCGCGCCTCGCCCACCCCGGCCGCCCGCGATTCCCGCCCGACGGCCGCCGCCGCGCCAGATCCTCGCGCGCGCCGGAAATGGCGAAAGCCGCCGGGCGAGACCGGCGGCTTTCCCGTCATGGGGGCTGCGGCTACCAGGCCCAGTTGGCGCCGATCTTGCCGGTACCGCCGACATAGTCGTCGCCGAAGCGCAGGTTCGCCGAGGCGAAGCCGGTCCATCCGCTCTTGGTCGAGAAGATGTTGATGCCGGCGCCCACCTCGCCGAAGACATCCGGCGCCTCGTCCTCGACCACCAGGCCCGGGCCGCTCGAGAAGAACACGCTGTTGTCGCTCATCAGATTGCCGGCGATGCCGACGCTCAGATAGGGATCATACTTGACGCCGTCCTTCAGCATGGCGCTGCCGAAACGGGCACCCAGCTTGCCTTCCAGGCCATCGCCGTCGTCGAAGCGGGCCGGCGTGCCGTCGATGGTGATGTCGTCGATCGAGGTATGGGCGTAGGCGAGGCTGGCATTCGGCTCGATGAACATGCCGGTCGCGCTGGTGTAGCGATAGCCCGTCTCCACCCGCCCGCCGATCGTGGTCGAGTCGGTGTCGCTGTCGGAGCCGGCGACATTGTAGTCGGCCGTCAGGAAGTCGCCCTTGACCAGGCCGTCGACATAGAAGCCGCCCTTGACCCAGCTCGCATAGACGCCGACCTGTGGGCCCGACATCTTGACGCTGTCGCCCGAGTTGAAGTCGACATTGCTCGAGACATAGCCACCGAGCACGCCGGCGATCAGAACGCCATCGGCGACCGTGCCCTCGAACTCGTGGTCGACACCGACCTGGAAGCCCCAGAGCGTCTGGTCATAGCCCGTGTCGATCGTGACCGACTGGTTCTGGAACGGGGTGATCGTCTTCTCGGTGCTGCGCTCGGCGCCATTGCCGATGAAGCGGCCCCAGATGCCCGACTTCTTGGTCGGATCGCCCGAACCCTGCTGCGAACTCACGCGGAGGTCGCCGGCCCGGTCGATCCAGCTGTCGGACGTCGTGTTCCAGACGCCCTGGGCGACGCCGGCGAACTGCGACACCGCATAGGCGCTGGCGCTGGCGTAGCTCGCCAGCACGAAGCAGTCATTGCCACCGCAGGCCGTGTCCCCGTCCTGGTCCAGGAACATGTCGTAGTCCCAGAGACCCTTGTTGACCGGGCCGCCGCCGAGGACAAAGTCGCCTTGCGACGCCGAGCCGTCGGCGACATCGACGACCGCCACGCCGGTCGGATTGTAGGCGCCCGCGCCGCCATGATCATCGACCCAGACCTCGGTCGTGCCGCCGCCGGAGACCGAGCCGATCTTCAGCATGTCGGCGGCGGAGCCGGGCGCGCTCAGCTCGGCGTCGATATAGAGATCCGCGCTGCCGGTATTGTTGTAGACCGCCGTGTTCATGTCGACGACGTCGCCGACCGCGTCGTTCGGCCATTCCATCACGATCGCGCCACCGGCGGCGTTGAACGTCTCCAGCCCCGGCGTCGTCGTGAGGCCCTGCGAGAAGAACAGGCCCGTATTGTCGAAGACGTCGGCGCCGTCGCCGAAGTTCAGGATGGTGTCCGCATCCGCGCCGGCATGGATCGCGCCGGAATTGGCGAGGGTATCATTGCCGCTTCCGAAGACGGTCTCGCCGCTCGTGTGCCAGCTATCATAATTGTAGTTGTTGACGACGTTGCCCGCATTGTTGAGCGTGAAGCGGCCGTAGATCGAGCCATAATTGTCGATCGTCAGGCTGCCGAGGCCGCCGGTGTTGTCGACCACCAGCTTGGACGTGTCGCCGCCGTCGTTGATGTCGCCCCACGAGTCGTTCGTGAGGACCGCGTTGCCGCTGCCGGCGTTGATGACATATTCGGTGCCGGTCGTGGCGATGTCGCCGTCATTGTAGATGTCAATCGTCTCGCCGGTCGCGACCACGCCATTGCCTTCGCCGGTGATGTCGGTGCGGGAGTAGGTACGGACTTCCGTCAGGCCGGTGCCGTTGTTCTCGGCCCGGATCGCGGCGCTGGCGGCATCGGTCGTGTGGATGTCACCCCCGGTCTCGATCGAGATCACGCCGCTGCTGCTGCTGTTCAGGATATAGGCGGCGATACCGTCGCCGGCCGTCTCGATCTCGCTGCGGGAGTAGGTGTCGATGGAAATGTCGCCCGTGCCGCCCGCGATGGAGCGGGCGACGATGCCGTGGCCGAGCGCCGACGTCGTGGTGATGTCGCCGCCGAGATTAACATAGATGTCGCCCGATCCGCTGGCGGTCGCGGCGACGCCGTCGAGCACCGTCGTGATGTCCGACCGGTTGTGGACGTCGATGTTGACGTCGCCGTCGCCGATCGAGGTGCCCGCCACGCCGACCAGCGCGTCGTTGACGTCGCCTTCGACGGAGACATAGGCGTTGCCGTCGTTGACGGCCGCATTCACGCCCACGCCGTCGGCGGAGACGGTGCTGCGGCGCTCCAGGGTGACATAGACGGTGCCGCTGCCGGTGGCCTCGCCGGAGACGCCGATCAGGCCGCCGGTCACCACCGAACTGCCGTCGACCAGAATGTCGACCGTGCCGCTGACGGTCGTGCCGCGGACAGCCGTGCCGAGGGCCCCGGACGAGACGTTGCTGCTGTTCGTGGTGATGAACACGTTGCCGCTGGAGGCGCTGCCCCAGATGCCGGCGAGTTCGCCGGTGATGGCGTTCTCGCCGGTGTCGATATCGACCGTGCCGCTGGTCGTGATGCCCCGGATGGCGGAGCTCAGCGGCGTTCCGGTCGCCGTCACGGTGCTGTCGTCGAGCGTTGTGACGTAGACATTGCCCGAGCCGGTTGCTTCGCCCCGGATGCCGTTGAGGCCGCCGGAAATGTCCGACTGCTCGCCGATATCGATGTCGACATCGCCGTTGGCCGTGGTGCCCTCGATGCCGATGCCGAGCAAGGCGGAGGTCGCGGTCACATTGCGATCCTCGGCGGTCGAGATGACGACATCGCCCATGCCCGCCGCCTGTCCCCGGATGCCGCCAAGCGTGCCGGAGACGGAGCCGTCGTCAAGGACGTGGACCGCCACGTCGCCGTCGCCGCCGCTGCTTCGCGCATCGATGCCGTAGCCGGCCGGAACGCCAAGCGGCGCGAAGCTGCTCGTCACGCTGCCATCGACATTGACGGTGATCGGGGCACCGCCCGTCGCGCGCAGCACCATGCCCGAACCGGTGGACGCCGAAACCGACGTGCCCTGCCCGGTCGAGACGTTGATCGCCGCGTTCGAGCCGGCCGTCTGGACGCGAATGCCGTCATGGAACCCGAACGAGCCACCGCCGCCGCTGATCGAGCCGTCATTGTGCTGGATCGTCACCGTCGCATCGGCGCCAACGGTGCTGATATCGACCGCGGCGGCCGTGTTCCAGTTGAAGAAGTTGCCGCCGCCCCCATGCGTGATGTTCGTGACGGTTCCAAGCGTGCTCTGGGTATAGAACCCGACCGCCCCGCCGCTGGCGCTGTTGTTGAAGATCCGGACACCGCGCTGCACCTGCGATCCGGCGAGCGTGAGCGAAAACGCATCCGACTGACTGGCGCCCTGATTGTAGATGATGCCGGAATTGTAGGGATTGACGTTGCCGCATGTGACACTGTCCGACACGCCGTCGGTACCGTTACCAACGGTACCGCACTCGTTCGCCGCCATCACCTGTTCCGGCGTCATCACCGCCATGCCGGCCAGCAGCACCGCCCCGGAGGCAGAGCTTAGCAACCAGGCCCTGCGGCCAGCATTAGGTCTCGTCTCAGACATTCAGTCCCCCGGGTCAAAGCTCGGATTGACAGCCCGCGCCGGCGACAAGCCCCTCGTGCCGCCAATGCGCATCCGTATGCCTGAGATATGAGCAGAACGCCGGTAGACGAGTCCAGATTCACCCCCCCTCAGGTTGCAATTTGCAACCACCGGGACTCCATATCGTATTGTAAGGATGTCAATACAACTTCTGGCTTAGATGCCGTCAAAATTAGTTCGAATTTTTAAATGTCTAGAGTGAAATCAGTTCGGCAGACGAACTAACGTTAACGGAATGTTCAGCATGCTGACGGCACTCGTCCAGGGCCTGTTGGGGCTGCCGATATTTGGGCCTTGTTGCCGCAACGACACACCCTGACGCTTCACGGCACGGCCTGACAGTTCCTGTGACGAACGAATGCCGCCGAATCACCGCGCCCCAGGCAGGCGCCGCCGCGCCCGATGCTCCGGCCGGTCCGGCCCGTCGGGCCCTTCCCTGCCGGCCCATGGGTCGACAGACCAGCCATTTCATGGGATCAAGCCGCGCCCATCCAAGGAGAGAACGGCGAATGGAACCCAACACCAAGGCTCTGATCGACGAGATCAATCACGCCATGCGCAACATCGATGCCGGCATGACGGCGATCATGGCCTATGTCGCCTCGATCCCCGGCGCCAAGGATGTCGACATCGACGCCGTCAAGGCGCGGCTGAACGTGCCGAGCAATCTGAAGGCCGGCACGCGCCAGCCGCCGCCGAACGTCGTCATCGCCGAGATCCTCGACCGGCTGAAGCGCATGGCCGACAAGCCGCACGACGCGTGAGGCCCGATCCGGCGCGCGGAGCCTCCGCGCGCCCCGCCGCGGCGGCCCGCGCCTGGCGACCTTGCCGCGCGGCAGGAGAGATGGCGTCCTCCGCCATGGCGGCACAGTGGCCGCCCCCGCCCGCGACAGTATCCGATCCTCCGGCGATCGTATCGCGCATGTAGGGTGCCGCCGACTACTGCCACCCTCCCAGATTGCGATTCCCGCGCAACTTTCGCATCAAATGCGATTTGCGCGCGACAGAATGCGTGCACGCGGCGCCAAGCTCGGCTATACGCACCGGCGATACTGCCAATGTCTGCGATACGACCGATCGGGGCTCCGCTGCGTCAAGCCGCGCATCATGACCATGGGCCATGACGCCTGCAGCGCCCCCGACCGTCGCCGCCAGGACCCGTGGAGCCTTTTGTCGTCATGTCCTCAACCGCCGCCGCGGCAGGAATTCCTGCCGCCCCCGCCAATTCACGCTCGCGCGTCATCCTCGCCAGCCTGATCGGCACGACCATCGAATTCTACGATTTCTACGTCTACGCGACCGCCGCCGTGCTGGTGTTCCCGCACCTGTTCTTCCCGTCCGGCAACGAGACCACCGCGCTGCTGAACTCCTTCGCCATCTTCGGCGCCGCCATGGTGGCGCGGCCGATCGGCGCCATCTTCTTCGGCCATCTCGGCGACAAGCGCGGCCGCAAGATCACGCTGGTCGGCGCGCTGCTCACCATGGGCATCGCCACCTTCCTGATCGGCCTGCTGCCGACCTATGAGATGGCCGGCTGGCTGGCGCCTGGCCTGCTGGTGATCCTGCGTCTCGCCCAGGGCTTCGCGCTCGGCGGCGAGTGGAGCGGCGCGGCGCTGGTCGCGACCGAGAACGCGCCGGCGGGAAAGCGCGCCATCTTCGGCACCTTCCCGCAGCTCGGCGCGCCGATCGGCTTCATCATCGCCAACGGCCTGTTCCTGATCATCGCGGCGCTGATGCCCTCCGACGATCCGTCGCGGCCGTCGACCGCCTTCCTCGAATGGGGCTGGCGCATTCCGTTCCTGTTCTCGATCGTCATGGTCGCGGTCGGCCTCTGGGTCCGCCTCAACCTGGTCGAGAGCACCGCCTTCGAGAAGACCGTCGAGACCGGCAAGGTCCAGAAGGTGCCGCTCGCGGCCGCCTTCAAGCTGCATTCGCGCGAGCTGATCCTCGGCACGTTCTACATGCTGGCGACCTATGTGCTGTTCTACCTGATGACGACCTTCTCGCTGAGCTATGGCCGCGCCGCCACCAGCGCCGCGTTGCCGGGCCTCGGCTACGACTACCGCACCTTCGTCCTGATGATGATCGTCGGCGTCGTCTTCTTCGGCATTTTCACGCTCGCCTCCGGCCCCTGGGCCGATCGCTGGGGCCGCCGCAAGACGCTGATCTGGATCACGCTCGGCATCATCCTGTTCGGCCTCGTCTGGGTGCCGATGCTGTCGGCCGGCACCTTCGGCGTCATGGCCTGGCTGATCCTCGGCTTCACGCTGATGGGCATGACCTTCGGCCCGATGGGGGCGCTGCTGCCGGAACTGTTCCCGGCCAATGTGCGCTACACCGGCTCGGGCATCTCCTACAACGTGTCGTCGATCCTCGGCGCGGCGGTGGCGCCCTTCGTCGCCGTGGCGCTCTGGAGCTATGGCGGCGGCAGCCCGTTCTGGGTCGGCATCTACCTGTCGTCCATGGCCGTGCTGACGCTGATCGCGCTGCTCCTCGGCAAGGAGACCAAGGACGTCGACATCGACAAGTGACCGGGGCACGCCGGACGACCAATATTGAAGCCCGCGCGGATCGTTCCGTGCGGGCCTTGCTTTTCGCAATGTCGCCGGGACGAGCGGCACACGGCGTGCCCGCTCAGGCTACCAGTTGCCGCGCCGCCGCGAAGACAGGCATCATCCCGAGCAGCACGCGGACGGCGCTGTCGAACATGCGTTCCCGCATGTGAACGGCGATACCCGAAAGGTCCGTCTCCTCGTCGTTATCCGGCGACTGCGGTCTCGGCTCGTTGCTATTGTTGGCATGCCAGGCGGGCGCATGCGCGACGAGCGCCTCGAACACCGACTCCGGCGTCCTCTCGACCATGCAGATCGCTTGTTCGTGGCCCTTGGCGCAGCGGCTCATCCAGTCTTCGTTCAACCACCAGCAACCACCGCAGACGGGCGGCTCGAGGTTGATATTCTGCGGATAACCATAATATTCGACCGATGTCGGGCCGAACACGACGCAGGAGCGAACATCGAAGCAGCTCGCCAGGTGGACGATGCCGGATTCGTTGTCGATGTTGAGCCGGGCGTTCTGGACCACAGCGGCAAGTTCGCGCAGCGTCGTCGCCCCGATCAGGTTGATATCGGCCGAAGCGATCGGCCGACTCGTAACCGTCCCGATCTGCACCACGCAGAGATCGGGAAACAGGGTCTTGATCCGGGCGACGACGTCGTCGAACTGCGTGTAGACCTTGGTGGAGGTCGCGAGGGCCTTGCCGAATTCCGCATCGAACCCGTTGTGGATCGTGACGTACGGGCGTCCGGCCAGGCCGAACTTCTCGAGCGCGCCCAAATCGACGTTAAGCGACAGCGCATCGCCGCCGTAGGGGATCCCCGCCATCGCCTGCAGGAAGGTCCGCCGGTCCAGCCCCATGAAGGACGCGATCCGCCCGAGATGACCGTCGAGACGCGGATGATGCTGGATGCACGCCTCGATGCGTGGACGAAATGCCTCAAGCTTGAGGCAGACATCGACCAGTTTCGGCGCACGTGTGGCAAGGTAGGACCAGTCAGCGGTCTCGGCGTAGACGCATGCGAACTGAGTGACATAGAACGCGACCGCATAGTTCGGCCGAAGACGGTCCCAGAGAATTTTCTCGTCGCGGCAAGTCACCTCCGCGTCTAGCGAGCCGAAGATCCAGGCGGAAACTTCGCGCTTGGAGGAATAGATGTCTATCGCGAGCGGGCCGACTGCCGCGAGCAGGTCGCGCAGGAAGCGAGCCGCCACGACGTGATCGCCGATCCCGCCGGTGACCCGCACTGCGACCCGGACGGGGGTTCCGGGCCGTTCATTCTGTCGCGCCTCGCGTAGATCGCGCGCAATCCGCCGAGCCACCTTCGCCGCGGCCACGCGGCCGGAAAATCGCCGCAGCTCGGCTGTCACTTTACTCACTGGCTGAAGCCTCTCACTCATGACGCGCACCGGGAACCGACGCACGAGCCCGAGAACCAGACATGTCATCAGTCGAACAGACTGGCAGCTAGACATATCGCTCGTAAGCCATATGAATGATTCCAGATTGATAAGAAATTGCGTTTTCGAAGCAAAACCCACCGATGGCACGCCTAAAGACTATCCTTCAGCGCGCGCGCGAGGCGTTCCGGCCCTCGATTGGCACTCCGACTGCCCTCGTCGGCCGAAGAATCAATGGCGGCGTGAACGGGAGCTTTTCAGTCCTGCTCATCAAGATCGATCATCTCGGAGACCTCGTCAGTGCGGTTCCGGCGCTGCAGAGGCTCCGTGCGGCCTGGCCAGGCGCGGAGATCACCCTGCTCTGCACGGCAGGTCTGGTCGAATTCGCCCGCTCGCTCGGCGTGGTCGACCATGTCGTCGGAGCATCCGCCTCGCCGGATAAGGGCAGCACGTTGCTGGTCGAGGAACCGGCTGTGTCCGCGCTGCGGCGGGTCGCCTTCGACGTCGCGATCGACCTCCGCCATGATGGCGATACCCGCCACCTGCTGTCGGCCTTCAGCGCGCGCCACCTTGCCGGCTTCGCCTCCCCGCAGGCCGCAGTCCCCCTGGACATCGAGCTTCCGGAAATGGAGAAGGCAGCCCGCCGCTGCGGCGCGCCGGGCATCAGCAACAGGGCTCGCCTCGCCATGCTCGTCGAAGCGGTGATCCAGAGCATCCAGGTCCCCGCCGATCGACCTGCCACTATGGCCTCCAAAGGCCACGCCAACGGAACACGGACGGTGGCCATCGCGCCCAGCGCGCGCTCACCTATCAAGCTGTGGCGCACGGATCACTGGATCGCGCTCTGCCGGCACCTGCTCGCCGCAGACCTCAGCATCATTCTTCTGGGCGACGCGCATGACCGCGCAATCTGCGATGCCATCGAGCAGAGCCTGCCCGACGGCTCCCTAGCCAACCGCGCCGGCGAGATGAGCCTTGCCGAGACGATCGACGCGATCGTCGGCAGCACGCTCTTCGTGGGTCTCGACACCGGGCTTGCCCATATCGCATCGGCGGCCGGGACGTCGGCCATTGTGCTATTTTCCGGCCATGCCGACCACCAGGTTTGGTCACCCCAAGGCCCAGATGTAAGCGTGCTGCGCAACGACGTCCCCTGCGCCCCCTGCCACGCGACGAAGCTGACCCAGTGTCTCTTCGACCGTCGATGCATGAACCTGTTGCCGCTCGACCTCGTCTGGCAGACCGCGTCCGCCAAGCTGAGCCAAGCCCTTGATCGCGTCGGCGACCGACCGATGAACTGAACGACGGATGATGAATTGCCCGGATTGAGCGGACTGCGCACACGACTGATAGAGATGCTGGGATCGACGCCGCCTGCGGGCATCGTCGAGAACACCATGGATCTCGGCGAGAACACCTTCTGCCGGGAGCGCGTTCTTGGCCCTGGCAAGCCGTTGCTGGTGGTCTTCGGCCCCGGCGAGTTGGACGTCAATCGCCCGATCTATCGCGGCCTGCTCGCCCCGGTCGACTGCAACTATGTGATTTTCCAGTCGCGATCGACCGACTTCTTCCTGACCGACTGGTCTGCAATCACAGCGCATGTCCAGTCGCGCGGCACCGAGTGGAAGGCACGGCGAATCGTCTCCTGGGGCTTTTCCATGGGCGGCTACGCATCCATCCGCCTCGGGATAGCCGCAAGTCCGGCGATCGACTGTTCCGTCGCCATCACGCCGCATTTCCGGCTGGACGCGCCCGTCTCGCGCGCACAGCTCCTACGGCAACTACCGCAGGGCGTCGAACGCCCCGATCTCGTCGACATGCTCAATCGCGGCGCGCGCCAGACGCAAATCCGGATCTATCTTCCGACCCATTCGATACGCGACACCATCCACGTCCGCGATGCGCAGAGCGTCCAGGACGGCGCCGCTACGATTCACTACCTGAATGTCGACCACGGCATCGAGATCAAATGGAAGGACGACGGATCACTCCGATCCGCCTTCGCGAACCTGGCCGCCAACACGCCCTGGAGCCCCGCCGATCGTTTCACCGCGACGCCGGCCGATGTTGCCACCGCTTGCGCCGCCGTTGACTATCTCTATCAGAGCCACGGTGAGCCGCGGGACCTGGCAAAGCTGGCGGACGATGGCGTGATGGAGGCCGAGTGGCACCTGCGCAAGGCCATGGCCTTCCGGGCACACCGGGACTGGAACGGCTTCTGCGCGGCCGCTTTCCGCGCGCTGCAACTCGGCGCGGCAAGGGGCGGGTTCCCCGCGGTCTGTCGTTCGGCATTCGACGACGTGGAAACACCGCCCCACGTCGCGGCGTCCGTACTCGGCTGGACACTGCGCTACGACGTGCAGGCGACCCGGGCACTCCTGCGCGCGACCAGGGCGCCCGAGATCATCCGCGACCAGCTCAGCTTTGACGATATCTGCTATCTCCTGCCATTTGCCGAGGGCGACGTGGCGCGCTCAGCAACGCTGCAGATACTGTTCCGATGCAGCCACGAGCCATCGGCAGATCTCGGCGTATTCGCGGTCACTACCGCGAGCCTGGGCATGGCGGACGCCGTCGAACGGATGGCCCATCGCGCCGCCGCCAACAACATCTATGCCGTGGCGAACGCACTTTTCGTGCGGCTGGCTTCGCTTCGCTCGCCGACCCAATCGGATTCAGAAGCTTGGCAGAGAACCCGCTCCGCGCTCGGCATGACACCGCCCGAGGCGCAAGACTGATCGCCAGCGGGCTCCCGGCGCCGGATCGTGATCCGGCGCCGGCGTAGCGCATAACCACGAGAACAGCCTTACACCAGCGGCGGCAGGCGCGACTCGATCGCCGCGCGGCGCGGCTGCAGGAAGGCCGGCAGCTTCAGCGCCTGGCCGAGGCCCGCCAGCGGCTCGTCGACCGCGAAGCCCGGTCCGTCGGTCGCGATCTCGAACAGCACGCCGTTCGGCTCGCGGAAATAAACCGAGCGGAAATAGTCGCGGTTCTTCTGGGACGTGGTGCGCAGGCCGTGGTTCTCGGCGAGCTTCCGGACCATCGCCGCCTGCGCGGCATCGTCGGCGGCGCGGAAGGCGACGTGATGCACCGTGCCGGCGCCGAGATGGCCGCGCGGAAAGCCGCCGGCGACGCGCAGATCGACGATGGAGCCCATCGTGGTGTCGGCGGTGCGGAAGCGCGTCGTCGTGGCCTCGCGCCCCACTTCCGCGAAGCCGAGGACGTCGGTGAGAATGGCCGCCGTCTGCTCGCCCTGCTCCAGCAGCAGAGTGACGCCATGGAAGCCGCGAATGGCATGTTCCGGCGGGATCGTGCCCATGTTCCAGGATGGCTCCTGCTCGGCGCCGGCGACGCCGACCACGGCCAGGCGCAGGCCGTCCGGATCGCGGAACTCGAGCACGCTGTCGCCGAAGCGCCGCGTCGGCGCGTCGTGCAGTACGCCCTTTTCCAGCAGGCGCTGCGTCCAGAAGCCGATCGCTCCCTCGGGCACGCGGAACGCCGTCTCGAAGGTCTCGCCCGTGCCGAGCCGGCCCGGGGCGGCGTGCTCCCAGGGGAAGAAGGTCAGGATGGTGCCGGGATGGCCCATCTCGTCGCCGAAATAGAAGTGGTACGTGTTGGGGTCATCGAAATTGACCGTCCGCTTGACCAGGCGCAGCCCCAGAACCTCCGTATAGAAGGCGAGATTGCGCCGCGCCGGGCCGGCGATGGCCGTGACGTGGTGAATGCCGTGGTGGTTCATGCGGATCTCCGGTGACGAGCGGACGCGCTCCCTGACGCGGCCCTAAGATAGGCGCGAGCCAGCGGCGATACCACCATGTCGGGCGCGGCGCGGATCGCTTGTGCGAAACCGATCGGCCGACCTATGGTTGCCGGTCTGCCCCAACCGGTCCCTCCCCCGCCGCATGCCGGGCACGCCGGGATGCGGCGCGCATCTCGACCGGGATGGCGACGGCATCGGCTGCGAATGAGCGCCGCCCAATCAGGCGCTCGCCGGCTTGCTGTAGCGCAGTTCCCCGGCGACATACGTCGCCTGCACGGCGCGATCGTCGCCCATCGTCATCTGGACGAACAGCGCTTCCATGAAATCCTTCACGAACTCCATGCGGTAGCGGATGACCGGCGTCGACTTCATGTCGAGGACGACGATGTCGGCCTCCATGCCGGGCGCGATGCTGCCGACCTTGTCGTCGATATACATCGCGTTGGCCGAGCCCCGGGTCGCCAGGTAGTAGGCGTGGCCGGCCGTCAGGGCGTAATGGTTGAACTGCGCCGCCTTGTAGGCCTCGTTCAGCGTCGCGAGAATCGAGAAGGACGTGCCGGCGCCGAGGTCGGTGCCGAGGCCGACGCGTACGGGGCGATCGCCGCGCATCGCCCGCCCGACATTGAAATGGCCACTGCCGAGGAAGAAGTTCGAGGTCGGGCAATGCGCGATCGCCGATCCCGTGGCGTGCATGCACTGCATCTCGCCCTCGTCGAGATGGATGCCATGGCCGAAGACGGCGCGCGGACCGCAGAGCCCGTGATGGTCGTAGACGTCGAGATAGCCCTTGCGGTCCGGGTACAGCTCCCGGACCCACGCCACCTCGCTCGTGTTCTCCGAGACATGCGTCTGCATGTAGCAATCGGGATACTCGCTCCAGAGCGCGCCGGCGGCGGCGAGCTGGTCCGGCGTGCTGGTCGGGGCGAAGCGCGGCGTGATCGCGTACATCAGCCGGCCGCGGCCGTGCCACGCGTTGATCAGCCGCTTCGAATCGTCATAGCCCGACTGCGTCGTGTCGAGCAGATAGTCCGGCGCGTTGCGGTTCATCAGCACCTTGCCCGCCGCGATCCGCATGCCGAGCCGCTCCGCCGCCTCGAACAGGGCGTCGACGGATTGCGGGAAGACCGTGCAATAGACGCAGCTGGTGGTGACGCCGTTGCGCAGGCATTCCTCCAGGAACACCCTGGCGACATCGCTGGCGAAGGCCTTGTCGGCGAACTTGCCCTCGGTCGGAAAGGTGTAGGCGTTGAGCCAGTCGAGCAGCTGCGCGCCATAGGCGCCGATCATCGGCGTCTGCGGATAGTGCACATGGCTGTCGATGAAGCCGGCCGAGATCAGCGAATCCGGGCCAAAGCTGCGCACGGAGAGCCCCGGCGGAAGCTGCGGCAGCACGGTATCGGCGGGACCGAAATGGGTGATCCGGCCATTGCCGAAAGCGACGATCGCGTCGCTCTCGTGCACCATGGTGTGCTCGAGCCCCTCGCGGAAGGGGTCGCCGGTGAAGGTGAGGACGGGGCCGCGAATGGCCGTGGTCGGGACTGCCGCTGCCGTCGATGGATTGCCTGCCAAGCCGCTCTTCCCCGCCTCTCAACGCCTTACGCTATCCGATCAGGTGTGACCATGTTGGACAAGCCTCGCCGGGCCGGGCGGCCGCGCATTTTGCAGTCGCCCACATCTGCGATGCGCCGAAAGCGTTCCCGAGCGAAGTAGTACCGGTTCGCGGGAAGGGAACGCGACCCAACAAATCGCTAGAGCTTCGCCAGGAACAGCCGGATCAGCCGGACGCTCTCCGCCGTGATGCCGGCGATCAGCGTCTCGCCCTTTTCCGCCGTCGACGGACGCGGATCGCCGAACACGCCGGATGTGTTGAAGCTCGCGAGCCCCATCGGCTCCAGCCCGAACGTCTCCGGGAAAACAGGATATTCCGGCGCCGCCTTGTCCATGCGGACAAGCTCGGGCTCCAGCGCCAGCACCATGGAGGTCTCGACCTCGTCGGCGTGGTAGAAGGTCGGCGCCGCCGGCTCGCTGTCGCAGATTTTCGACGCGATCGCCTCCATGCCGGGATAGTCGAGATACATCACCGGGAAGCCGGCCTCGACCTTCAGCATCTGCGCCGCCTGTTGAATGGCGACGCGATTGCCGAAATGGCCGTTGACGAGGATGAGCGCGTGCACGCCCATCCGCTTCAGGCCGCGGCCGAGATCGAGGAAGATCGCCCGCATTGTGTCGGACGACAGCGACAGCGTGCCGGCGAAGCCCTCATTGTTCCAGGCGTCGCCATAGGCGATCGGCGGCAGCAGCAGCCCGTCGATCTCGGCGGCGATGCGCCTTGCCACGCCCTGCGCCATGATCGTGTCGGTCGAGAGCGGCAGATGCGCGCCGTGCTGCTCCAGCGCGCCGACCGCCAGCACCGCGACCGCGCCCCGTCCGAGCGCTTCCTTTACTTCCGGCGAAGTGGCGGCATGAAGATCGAGCATGGTCATCAGTCTCCGGAACGGCCGCGCCGGAACGGCACGCCGAGGGCTGCGGGTGCGCCGCCGCGTCCGACGAAGCCGGCCAGCACGATGATGGTGAGGACATAGGGGAGCATCAGCATGAACTGGAACGGCACGCCGGTCGGCAGCAGCTGCGCGCGAAGCTGCAACGCGTCGGCCGCGCCGAAGAGGAGCGCCGCCAGCAGCACGCCGAAGGGATGGCGGCGGCCGAGGATCAGGATCGCCAGCGCGATATAGCCGCGTCCCGCCGTCATGTTGTCGATGAAGATGCCGGTCGCCGAGAGCGACAGGAAGGCGCCGCCGAGGCCGGCGAGCGCGCCCGAAATGGCGACGGCGAGATAACGGATGCGATGGACGTCGAGGCCGAGCGTCTCCGCCGCTTCCGGGTGTTCGCCGACGGCGCGGATATTGAGGCCGAGCCGCGTCTTCGCCATCACCGCCCAGGCGACCACGACGAGGCCGAGCGCGACATAGGCAAGCAGGTCCTGCCGGAACAGGAGCGGCCCGATCAGCGGGATATCGGCGAACCGGCCTAGATCGAGCGGCGGGAAGGCGTCGACGCGCGGGCTCTGCGTGCCCGAGCCGAAGATGAGCCGGTAGAAGAAGGCGGTGACGCCGACCGCGAGCAGGTTCATCGCGATGCCGACGACGACCTGGTTGGCGCCGAGCGTGATCGTGTAGAAGCCGAGGATCAGGCCGAAGACGATGCCGGCGAGGATCGCGGCGAAAACGCCGATGGCGAGGCTGCCGGCCAGGAAGGCGGCGACGAAACCGACGAAGGCGCCGATCAGCATCGCGCCCTCGAGACCGATATTGAGCACGCCGGAGCGCTCGGAAAACAACCCGCCCAGTGCCGCGAGCAGGATCGGGATCGCGAGCCGCATCGAGGCGGCGAGGAAGCCGGCGAGCACCGGATCGGTGAGGAAGTTCAGAAGCATGGGACGAGCCTCTCGCTCGAGGCTTCAGCACACTCGCGGTCATCCCGGGCTCGGCCCGGGATCCATGCAGCCGCCTTCGGCCGGAGGCTGAATGGATGCCCGCCTTCGCGGGGATGACGGCGGAGGTTGGTGGCGTGAGACGAGACAGCCATCATTTCGCGCCTCCGCCAGAAAGCCGCGCGCGCAGCATGGCGAGCGCCGGGCGGCCGAGCAGGAACAGCACGACGAGGCCCTGGATCACGGTGGTCAGCGTGCCGGGAACGCCGGCCGCCGATTCCATCGTCGTGGCGCCGATCTGCAGCGCCGCGAACAGGAAGGCGGCGGCAAGCACGCCGAACGGGTTGGTCTGTCCCAGAAGCGCGATGATGATCGCCGTGTAGCCGAAACCGGGCGACAGGTTCTCGATCATCCGCCGCTGCACGCCGGAAACCTCGGCGAAGCCGGCAAGCCCCGCCAGCGCGCCGCAGATCAGGAAGCCGAACAGGATCGTGCCGCGCACGTTCATGCCGGCGTTCAGCGCCGCGCGCGGGTTGAGCCCCACGACGCGCAGGCGGAATCCGTTGGTGCGCTTCCAGAGGAAGAGATGGGCGAGGATCACGGCGATGACGACGATCAGGATGCCGGCATGCAGACGCGTGCCGGACAGCAGCACCGGCAGGCGCGCATCGACGGTCAATCGCGCCGTCTGCGCCAGCGCCGCGTTCGGATCGCGCAGCGGCCCGTGCAGCAGGAAACCGACGAGATGAATCGCGACATAGTTGAGCATGATCGTGGTGATCAGTTCGTCGGCGCGGAAGCGCAGCTTCAGCCAGGCGGCGAGGCCGGACCAGAGCGCGCCGGCGATCATGGCGGAGAGCCCCATCGCCGGCAGCAGCAGGATGCTCGGCAGTCCTGCCCCCGCGACGCCGACGGCAGCCGCCGCCGTGCCGCCGAGGAAGAGCTGGCCCTCGGCGCCGACGTTGAACACGCCGGCCCGGAAGGCGAGCGCGATGCCGAGGCCGCAAAGCGCCAGTGGCACCGTGCGCAGCAGCGTTTCGGCGAGGCCATTGCGGCTGCCGAGCGCCGCCTCGAACAGCGCCGAATAGGCGGTGAGCGGATTGACGCCGACGGCGGCGATCAGCGCCGCGCCGACGACGAAGGCGGCCAGCACCGCGAGGACGCTGCCGGCGAGCGCCGGCGGCAGCCTGAACCGCGCGGCGGGCATCGGTTCGACCGCGCTCATGCCGTCCGTCCCGCCATCATCAGCCCGAGCCTTTCAACCGTCACTTCGGCGCGGGCGAGTTCGCCCATGATCGCGCCCTTGAACATCACGACGATGCGATCCGACAGCGCCAGGATCTCGTCGAGCTCCGTCGAGATCAGCAGCACGCCCGCGCCGGCGGCGCGGCGCGCCAGCAATTGCCGGTGCACGAAGGCGGTCGCACCGACATCGAGCCCGCGCACCGGCTGCACGGCGACGACGAGGTTCGGCGCGCGCGACAACGCCCGGCCGAGCACCACCTTCTGCTGGTTGCCGCCCGAGAGCGTGCCGACCTTCTGGTTCGCGCCGGTCGCCCGCACGTCGAAGGCCGACATGATGCGGCGCGCATTGTCGGCGATGGCGCGGCGATCGAGCCAGCCGCGCTTCGAGAGCGGCGCCTCGCCCGCCTGCTCCAGGATGAGATTGTCCTCGATCGACATCGGTCCGACGATCGCCGTGCGATGCCGGTCCTCCGGGATGTGCGCGAGGCCGAGCGCGATGCGGCGCGCCACCGAGGCGGCCGTGACCTCCTCGCCCATCAGGCGGATCGTGCCGGCCTCCGTCTTCGCGAGGCCGACGATCGCTTCGGCGAGTTCCTGCTGGCCGTTGCCGTCGACGCCGGCGACGCCGACGATCTCGCCCGGCCGCACGGCGAGGCTGGCGCGATCGACCCGGATCGTTCCGCGCCCGTCGCGGCAGACGAGGTTCTCGACCGCGAGGATCGGCGTTGCCGTCGTCCGCGCCGGCCTGCCGGCGGCACCGGGCTCGGCGCCGGCCGCTTCCAGCGACGGCACGTCCTCCAGCTTCGGCAGCTCGATCTCGGAACCGACCATCATCCGGGCCAGGCCGCGCGCGTCGGTGTCGGCGGTCTTCGCCGTGGCGACCACCCGCCCCTGCCGCAGCACGGTGACGCCGGAGGTGAGCGCCATCACCTCGTTCAGCTTGTGGCTGATGAAGAGGATCGCCGTGCCCTCGGCCGCCAGCGCGCGCAGGATGCGGAACAGGCCCTCGGTCTCCTGCGGCGTCAACACGGCGGTCGGCTCGTCGAGGATCAGGATGCGGGCGCCGCGATAGAGCGCCTTCAGGATCTCGACGCGCTGCTGGCCGGCGATCGAAAGATCGGCGACGCGCGCATTCGGATCGACATCGAGGCCATAAGTCCCGGCCAGATCGCGGATCTTCGCCGCGGCGGTCTTCAGATCCGGAGAGATCCGCCCGGTCGAGGCGAGGCCGAGACAAACATTCTCCGCCACCGTCAGCGTCGGCACGAGCATGAAATGCTGGTGCACCATGCCGATGCCGAGCCGCATCGCCTCCTGCGCCGAGCCGAGCGGCTCGAGTGCGCCTTCGATGCGGATCTCGCCCGCCGCCGGCACGAGCAGGCCGGCGAGCGCCCGCATCAGCGTCGACTTGCCGGCGCCGTTCTCGCCCAGCAGCGCATGGATCTCGCCCCGGTCGACCGCGAGGTTCACATCGTCATTGGCGACAAGCGGCCCGAACACGACGCGGATGCCGCGCATGTCGAGCAGAGGGTTCGCGCAAACTGGCAATTCGGTCCTCTCACCGTCGGGGGACGGGAAGCAGAGATGTCTTCTTGGGGGCAAGCCAAAGGCAGCCCCCAAGGGCTCCGTCATCCCCGCGAAGGCGGGGATCCATACAGCCGAAACATCGATGCCTAAGCGCGATCCGTCATGGCTGAATGGATCCCGGGTCAAGCCCGCGATGACGGCGGAGGGTGTGAAAGGCGGCAGAGCAAAGGCCCTGCCACCCCCGCCCGGAGAGCTTACTCCGCGTTCGAGGTGTCGAGCGGCACGGTGAAGGCGCCGGACTGGATCGCCTCGAACTTCGCCTGCACCGCCTTCAGAACCTCCGGCGGCACATTGGCGTCAAGGCCGTGGAAATCGGCGAGCTTCACCGAGCCCTCGGCGATGCCATAGGCCCAGTTCTCGCTCTTCCAGCTCTTGTCCTCGACCGCCTTGCCGACGGCGGTGACGAGCGGGCCGAGATCCCACAGCACGCTGGTCAGCACGACCTTCGGGCCGAGATGGTTCTGGTCGGTCATGGCGCCGAGCGCGAGGACATTCTTGGCCAGCGCCGCGTCGATGACGCCGACGCCCTGGGCCGAGAGCACGTCGGCGCCCTGCTCGACCTGGGCGATGGCGGCTTCCTTGGCCTTCGGCGGATCGAACCACGAGCCGATGAAGGTGTGCAGCACCTTGGCGTCCGGCACCATCTCCTTCGCGCCCGCCTCGTAGGCGTGCAGGTTGGCGAGCATGTTGGGAGCCGGCATGCCGCCGACCCAGCCGATCGTCTTCGACTTCGACGCGCCGGCGCCGAGCATGCCGGCGAGATAGGCGCCCTGGTAATCCGGGTTGGAATAGGTGCCGAGATTGGGCGCCAGTTCCTTGGCCGTGCCGGCCATGAAGACGGTGTCCGGGAAATCCTCGGCGACGTTCAGCGCCGCGTCGCCGAACGAGAAGGAATGGGCGAAGACGAGGCCATAGCCGCGCGAGGCGTAGTCGCGCAGGATGCGCTCGGCATCGGCGTCCGTGACGTTCTCGGAATAGGCGACTTCGGCGCCGAGCGCCTTGGCGGCCGCCTGCAGGCCGTTATAGCCGACCGAGTTCCAGTCATTGTCGCTGATCGGGCCCGGCAGGATCATGGCGATCTTGAGCCCGTCGGCCTCGGCGGTTGCGATCCCGCCCATGGCAATCGGCAGCGCGACCGCCGCGACGCGAATTCCCTGCTTCAGTTTCTCGAACATGTCGATCCTCTTTCCCTGCTGTGGGCCGGCCGCCCTTCCGGCCGAATGCTCTAGTCCAAGCACAAATTTTGGCCAGCCCAAATCGGAGGCTTTTCCAGCCTCCATTCGCGCCTCATTGCCGAATTGGTTACCAGACGACCGGATGCGTCGCGCCGGTCGCGACATTGACGAAGCCTTCCGGCGCCAGCGGCGACGGCGCCACCAGCACCCAGCGCCACGGCGCGCAGGTCAGCGTGGCGAAGGAAAGCCGCTCCGGGAAACCCGGCCACCAGCGCGGCGAGAAGGTCGGCTCGTACATCCAGTCGATCTTGGCGCCCTCGGCATAGAGCGCCTGCATCTCGGCATCCAGCTCCGCCGCCGGTCGCGCCGTCATCAGCCCGCCGACCTCGTAGAGCACGCGCGCCACCACCTTGCCGCCCGAGACCAGCACCCAGCCGCCCTGCCGCGCCGCCAGTTCGTTGGCGACCATCGCCATCGCCTCGTCCGACGAGCCGACGACCCAGATATTGTGCTTGTCGTGGCCGAGCGTCGCGCCGAGCGCCGTGTCCGGCGTGCGCGGCCCCGTGCCGAGCCAGAACATCTTCGACACCTTCGCCGCGCCGGAGAAGCGGTCGACGATGGCGAATTTGGTGACGTTGCGATCGAAATCGCGCTGCACCGCGCCGTCCGCGACGGGGAGCTCCATGGTGATGAAGTCGTCATGCCAGTGGAACGGCCTGAGCAGCGCCGCCTTGGCAGTCGCGCCCTCGCCCGGCGCCGGAATACGGAAATCGGCGGCGGTGACGGTGCGGTCGATCTTCACCGTCCGCGTCGCCCATTCCGGCCAGTCGATCGCGGGCAGTTCGCCGACAAACGTCGCGCCTTCCGAGGCCGGCCGGCCATCGGCCCAGACCTTGGCGATCCTGAGCGTGGCGACTTCTTCCAACAGCACGATGTCGGCGAAGCGGCCCGGCGCGATCGAGCCGACCCAGGGCGTCAGCCGCATGTGGCGGGCCGGGTTGATGGTGACGCACTGGATGGCGATCTCCGGCGCGAGGCCGTTCTCGATCGCGAGCCGCATGTTGTAATCGGTCGCGCCCAGCTTCAGCGTGTCGCTGGCGCTGCGGTCGTCGGTGACGAAGGCGATCTGCGACCAGTCGGAGAGGCCCTTGGCGATCAGGCCCTGGATCAGCTCGGGCAGCGAATGCGGCCGCAGCTCGACGAAGAGGCCGTGCGTCAGCTTCTCCCAGACCTCTTCCAGGAACCAGCCTTCGTGATCGGACGCCATGCCCGCGGCGGCGAACGCGTTGATCGAGGCGAGATCGCGCAGGCCGGCGGCATGGCCCTCGACGACGGCGCGCTTCTCGAAGGTGGCGCGGATCATGCCCCAGAGCCGGTCATAGGACGGATTTTCCGGGTTCCAGACCGACGGCCAGTCCATCACCTCGTCGAGGCCGGCGACCATCAGGCTCTCGTTCAGGAACTGCTTCTGCTCGTCATAGCCGAAATAGCCGCCGCCCCATTCATAGGCGGTCGGCGGCACCGCCGAGCCCGGCAGCGGGAAAATCTTCATCGGCGAGCCGCGCCGGCGCGCCTCCAGCCAGAATTCGAGATTGTTGGCGCCGTTCACATTGGAGAATTCATGGCTTGCCTCGCAAACCCAGGTGACGCCGTGCGGCATCACCAGCGCCGCCTCGTGTTCCGGCGTCAGATGCGAGCTCTCGATATGCTTGTGCGCCTCGCCGAATCCCGGCACGGCGGCAAGATCCGGCTCGTGCGCGCGCTCCGCCGCCTCGCCGGTCCAGGAACCTGCCGGGCCGACATGGGCGATGCGCCGCCCCTTGATGACGATCTCCTGGTCGTCGAGCCATGTGCGGGAATGCACGTCGAGCAGCCGGCCGACGCGCAGAACACGGTCGGCGGCCCGCTTGCCGAGCGCCACCAGCGTCAGGTCCTGGCGGATCGCGATCTCGTCGGAGGCGTCGATCAGCAGATCGGCGGGAAGCGGCGCGGCGGGGGAAACCATCGGGGGAGCCTGTCGAACGTCATTGCCAAGCTGGCAGACGTAGAAGCGACCGGCGGCGCTGTAAAGCGTTTCACCAAGTCCGGCTCCGGAAGAGCCTACATGCCGGCGCGGGAAAACCAGCGACCGATCCATCGGCGCGCGGGGCGGATGTCAGTCTGGCCGGCCCGCAACGGCAAGGTGATGGGCGGTCGACGGGTCGAACGCCCTTCCTCGACCCGATAGCCGAGGGCGCGCATCATCTCTCCGCAATGCGCCCAGAACATCTCATGATGGTCGCGCTCGAAGCTCGCGATTCCGGGGGCGTTCTGGCCGATGCTGAACATCTTCGCGTTCAGCGCCTGCATATCCGAGAACCGGAGGTCAAACGGCCTGATCGGCTTCACTCCGAGGAAAGCACCGATCCTGTCGACGGGAGGCGCATCAGAGGCCAGCTCCTCGTAGCGCAGGACGAGCGTGTTCTTCGGATCGCGGCTCAACAGGAGCCCCACATGGTCCTGCCAGGCGCCAGGCCATGCCTTGCCGGCGACAAGATCTTCCAGCGACAGTTCCAGCTTCTCGAAATCGGCCAGGAACCGCCGGTAGGAGTAGAGCGCGGCCCGCGCGTCCCGGACGATATAGAGGCAGGCGTCGGTCTCCGGGACGGGATCGTGTGTCTTGACGAGGAACAGATCGGGTGACGCGCGAGCCCGGTCGAGAAAGGCTTCGACCGTCTCATCCTCGTGCAGCAGCGCACCAACGGTCTCTGCCAGCTTCCCTGTGCCCCGGTCCGGATAGACCGAATAGCTGCCGAGCCCGAAGCTCCGCTGCAGAACGCTCCGCAGCAGGTGATTTCCGGAGCGCGGAAACGAAGCAAGCCAGACCAACATTCACGCACCCAAGCTCGAGCAGCGATCCCGGAATCGATCTATTCTTGGCAAACTAGCCAAAGCGCAGAAGAAAGTCCGCATAGGCTTCGCTCAGGCCGGCGCGAAGATCGATGCGCGCCCGCCACCCCAGTCCGGTCAATCGGGAGACGTCGAGAAGCTTTCTCGGCGTGCCGTCGGGCCTCCACGTGTCGAAGACCAGTCGGCCGCGATAGCCGACAACCTCGGCGATCAGCTCGGCAAACTCGCGCATCGAGATGTCCGAACCGGTCCCGACGTTGAGCGGCATCTCGTCGGAATAGTGCTTCATCACATGGACGCAGGCGTCGGCAAGATCATCGACGGAGAGGAACTCGCGGCGCGGCGTTCCGGTACCCCAGACCTCGACGTCCGGATGGCCGGCGACCTTGGCTTCATGGATGCGCCGGATCAGGCCCGCGGGCGCGTGGCTGTGCTCGGGATGATAGTTGTCGCCCGGACCATAGAGGTTGGTGGGCATGACGGAAACGAAGTCCGCCCCGTGCTGCCGCCGGAAAGCCTGGCAGAGCTTGACACCGGCGATCTTGGCAATCGCATACCACTCGTTGGTGGCCTCCAGCGGACCGGTGAGCAGCGCCTCCTCGACGATCGGCTGCGCAGCCAGCCGGGGGTAGATGCAGGACGACCCCAGGAACAGCAGCTTTCGGACCCCGGCCCGGTGGGCCGACTCGATCAAATTGGTCTCGATCTGCAGGTTTTCCAGCAGGAAATCGGCTGGATAGCTGTTGTTCGCGACGATGCCGCCGACCTTGGCCGCAGCGAGGAAGACGGCGTCGGGCCGCACCGTCGTCAGCCAGGCTGCCGTCTGAGCCTGGTTGCGAAGATCGACTTCGTCACGGGCGACCGTGAGCACGTCGCATCCCTCGGAGGCCAGTCGGCGCACCAGCGCGCGCCCCACCATGCCCCGGTGTCCCGCCACAAAGACGCGGGCGCCCGCCATGTCGAACAGCGGCGCCACGCCGGCGGCCGCGCCAGATCCGGCTTCAAGTTCAGCAGGCATGTTCATGAACCTTGCGATCGGCTTCCTTGCGAACCGACACCATATCCGCATCCACCATTTCACGAACCAGGGAGGGGAAACTCGTCCTGTGCCGCCAGCCGAGCTTCTGGCGCGCCTTCGTGGCGTCCCCTAGCAGAAATTCGACTTCCGTCGGGCGAAAATAGCGCGGGTCGACCTCGATCAAAACCTGTCCGGTCCGCGTATCGATCCCCCTTTCGCAGGAGCCTGCTCCACTCCATTCGATGCGACGGCCGATATGGGAGAAGGCCTGCTCCACGAATTCCCGCACGCTATGCGCCTCGCCCGTGGCGAGCACGAAGTCGTCCGGCTCCGGATGCTGGACGATCCTCCACATGCCTTCGGCATAGTCGCGGGCGTGCCCCCAATCCCGCTTGGCGTCGAGATTGCCGAGGTAGAGTCGCTGCTGCAATCCCAGTTCGATTGCCGCCACCGCGCGCGTGATCTTGCGCGTCACGAAGGTCTCGCCCCGCAACGGGCTCTCATGATTGAACAGGATGCCGTTCGACGCATGCATCCCATAGGCTTCGCGATAGTTCACCGTGATCCAATAGGCGTAGAGCTTGGCCGCCGCATAGGGCGAGCGCGGGTAGAAGGGCGTTGCCTCGTTCTGCGGAACGGCCTGAACCTTGCCATAGAGCTCGGATGTCGAGGCCTGGTAGAAGCGGACGGATTTCTCCATTCCCAGGATCCGCAGCGCCTCGAGAATGCGAAGCGGGCCAAGACCATCGGCATTGCCGGTATATTCGGGCGTTTCGAAGCTCACCTGAACATGGCTTTGCGCCGCGAGGTTGTAGATCTCCGTCGGCTGCACCTGCTGTATGATGCGGATCAGATTGGTTGCATCCGTCATATCGCCGTAATGCAGAAAGAAGCGTACGCCTTTCTGGTGCTCATCCGTGAAGAGATGGTCGACGCGGGATGTATTGAAGGACGATGAGCGTCGTTTGACGCCATGCACAATGTATCCCTTGCCGAGCAGAAACTCCGCGAGGTAGGTGCCGTCCTGGCCCGTCGCCCCGGTGATGAGCGCAACGCGATTTGTCATGACTGTCTGTACTCAACTGCGAGGCTGGCCACGATGGATTGTCTGAAGGCTAGGGATGAAGCTGCCGCTGTATCTGGCGCGTCCGCTTGCGGGCCCTGAACGACCTGCGAAAAGCGCGGAAGGCCACCCTGGCCACGAGCGGCAAGGAGAGTTCCTGGGTATCGAGAAGACGGGCCAGCGAAAGGCCCTCGGCCGAATAGGCGAAGAGGTTTTGCGCGGAGGTCCGCATCACCGGGTCCGAGAGATCCATCTCGAGTTCGTCGACCGTGGAAGCCTCGTATCGGCCGAGCCAATGGCCCAGATATTCGGCGATCCTCTTTTCACGTCGCAGCGGCGAGTTGGGCTTCGCCGCCTCCAGGTACCGCTCCAGCCCCTTGAGAAAGGCGTCGGCGTTTGCCCGTCGATGCCGGTGCCGCTCGGCATGATTGACGATCGCCTTGACGGCCTGCGTTCTCAGCAACCGGTAATCCGCCTCGTTCCACTTGGCCTCATGAATCGGATGCGACAGGAACGGGGCCGGCAGGAACCGCAACCGATGATGAAACGAAGCGGCGACGGGCAGGACCACGTCCCAGTAAGGCGCGCCCAGCTGGAAGCTGGCCAGTTCGGCGTCGTCCCGTATCTCGGACGCCGTATTCCTGGAAAAGAAAATCCCGTCGATGCCCCGCTGGTAAACACCGATCACGGCTCCGCCAAGACGTTCGACATCGACGCGGCGCGCGACGAGGACGGTATCGGACGACGCATCGAGGACATCGAGAATATTGCTCTGCGCCATGTAGATGTCGGCATTGACCACCGCCCCGACATCCTCGTCGCCCAGGGCGCCCAACAGATCGCCGAAGGAAGGACCATAGCGGTTCGGGATCACGCCCCGGCCGGATGCTTCCTGGAACTGGACCGTCGGAAAATGCGCGGAACCGGAAGGCTCACCGGGACGCCCGAGGGATACGACACGAAAGCCGCTTCGCTCGAACGAAGCAATCGCCGCCGCCGTATTCTGCTTCGCCTCGCTCACCCCGAAAACGCCAGGAGGGATTGACGTTACGATAGGTGCCCCTGATTTCATAGAATCAGTATGAACTGAGACGCGATTCACAAGCAAGCTGAAATACATGGCCGCTGGCGCCGACGCAAAACAACCAACAGTCATTTTAGCTCGGATGCAACATGACTTGGATTTTTCCAGATCATGCTCAACTATAGTTCAAATATAAAAACAAAATAGAGACAATCCAGGATCAAGCCTGCCCTGTCGCCTCAACGATCAGACATCCGCGTCATAATCGAAGCGATCCGAGATCTCTCGATATGCCGCGAGCTTGACGGCGGCGGGCAGGAAGCCTTCCGGCACCGCCCGCCGCGGCAGCGCGGTGATGCTGGGCGGACGGCGGCCGCTGTCCCCGGACAGCACGACGCCGCCGGCCCGCGCGACAAAGCCGGGCAGAAAGGGAAGATCGAGCTGCGCGCACAGGGCCTGCATGACCCGGTCCGGATCCGCAACGAAATCCTCATACCGCCAGACCGGCACATCGGCATAGCCGTCCAGGAACCGAAGGCAACGCTCGCAATAGTCCTCGAAGCCAGCCAGATGGCCGGCAAATCCGTTCTCCACCATGCTGAGCCAGGCGTCGATGGGATTGCGGATGGTCGCTACCTGGCGAAGAGGGTACTGCTCCCGCAGCGCGTCGGCCAGGCGCGTCCCGGGCTCACGCTCCGTCAGGTAGTCGGAATGCGAGTGATCTCTGAGGACGAGCCTTTTCCCGTGAACGCGGCACATTTCGACGACCGGGGCCAGCCTGTCGCGAAACAGCGCGTACATCCGCTCGTCCGAAGGCAGCAGATGAGAATAGTTCCACGCCACCTGCCCCAGCGGATCCAGCGGATAGAACGGCGCCATGGACGCGGTCAGGGGATGAAGTTCGCTGAGCAGAACCACGTCCGGCATCGCGGCCAGGCAGCGGCTTATCAAGGTGCCGCCCGTCGCCGACAGGTGGTGTATCATCCGGATGGGTTCGTCGGCCGAGAGCATCGGTCTTCTGGAACACGAAGCGGGCGCCTTATCAAGATCGCGGAGCGGAACCTCGGGCCGGAAGCGCCTCTTGTCAGCCCGCCGCGCTCCCCTCAAAACTCAGCCAGCCAGCAAAGATTCGTCTCCCCCCCATTCCAGAGCTCCCGTTTTGCCAACACCGCCTGAAACCAGATCCCCCCTGCCGCCCGCACGGTCCCGATTGCTTGCTCGGCGCAGGGCCGTGCTGAGCGGCACATCCGGCCAGATTGGCGTGCTGCATCAATACGATCCGCAGCCGTTGCGCGTGCCGAGATCCGATCGGCGCCCGCAAGGCGCGTTGCGGTTCACCATCGTGACGCCGAGCTACAACCAGGGTCATTTCATCGGGCGGACGCTGCAGAGCGTGCTGGCTCAGGGCCACCCGCGGCTGGAATATGTCGTTCAGGACGGCGGCTCGACGGATGCCACCTCCGAGGTCGTCAGCGCCTATCAGGCGCATCTAAGCCGATACGAGAGCGCCCGGGACAATGGCCAGACCCACGCCATCAATCTCGGGTTCAGCGGCACGTCCGGCGAGATCATGGCCTATCTCAATTCGGACGATCTCCTGCTCCCCGGCAGCCTCGCCCATGTCGAGGCCTATTTCGCGCGCCACCCCGATGTCGACGTGGTCTACGGCGACCGGATCATCATCGACGAGAACGATGACGAAATCGGCCGCTGGGTCCTTCCCGCGCATGATGCCGAGGCGCTGCGCCTCGCGGATTACATTCCGCAGGAGACCCTGTTCTGGCGTCGACGGGTCTGGGACCGGGTTGTGTGCCTGGACGAGAGCTTCCGGTTCGCGATGGACTGGGACCTGCTGCTGCGTTTCCAGGAGATCGGCGCCAGGATCGTGCATCTGCCCCGGTTCATGGGCGCCTTCAGGGTTCACCTGAGCCAGAAGACCAGCACGGAACTCGACAGTCGCGGCGCCGAGGAGATGGCCCGGCTCCGGCTGCGCAGCTTCGGAACGGAGATGACCGCGATGGAGATCCATACGGGACTGGCGACCTACAGGGCCGCCGCGAGACGTTCGGCATGGCTCTGGAAGATCAAGCATGCCCTGGGCCTGGATGGCGAGGTCGCCTACGCGCGGGCGCCGCGGTAGCGACCGCGAAGCCCGGGCCGGCGAGCCGGACCGGATGGCGCGGGACGATCGGCGGACTGGCTTCGGATGGCTGGCTTCGGCTGACTGGCTGGGGCGGGAGGATTCGAACCTCCGAATGGCGGTACCAAAAACCGCTGCCTTACCACTTGGCGACGCCCCAGCAGGCGGCTGCGCGAACGCAGCGCCCGTCGTATAGACGGTTGGAGGCGCAGCCGCAACGGTGCACAACGCCCGTCAACAGCGGGCAGACGAAACCGTCATCCACAGGGTCGTCGCCACGCTTGAACTCCCCTCTTGCGGGCGGCGAATCCACTGTCTATAAGCCTGCTCATCGCTGGTCACGGAGTGTAGCGCAGCCTGGTAGCGCACCTCGTTCGGGACGAGGGGGTCGCAGGTTCAAATCCTGCCACTCCGACCATCGATCTTCCCCCCGAAATCATCAGAGACGCCAAACGTTCCCCTCCAGGGGCGCGCGTCTTGGCGACACCGTCCTCCCGCCCTGCGGGCCGCGACGGCGGAACCGACCGCCCTCCCCGCCGCCGGATATCGGCCACCGGTCTCGACCGCCGCGCCCAGGCCAGGGACCAATCCACACAGAACGGCGGCTCAGAACGGGTTGACGTAGTTCAGGATCGCCGTCTGGCGCAGCACGACCCGGCGGACGGCATGCGCCGCCTTGATGTGATCCGTGAAGATCGCGACCGTGCCGGTCGCGCCGGCCGGCAGGCCTTGGCCGATCGCGGGATCGTCGAGCGCGAAGCGCACCACGAAGGGCGCCGCCGTCAGATCCTCGGGCGCGATGGCGACGCCGCCTGGCTGTGACTGCCCCGTGGCGATGGCCTGAATCACGGTCTCGACCTTGCCCGTGAAGATCCGGCCGGGAAACATCTTGAACGTGACCTCGACCGGCTGCCCGGGCTCGATGTAGCGCGCATGGTTCTGTGCGATTTCGGCGCCGAGGAGGGTGGAGCCGGTGTCGATGAAGGCCATGACAGGCGTTTGCCCGGTGACGCGCGCGCCCTTGCGCAGGGCGAGATTCGTGACATAGCCGTCGGCCGGCGCGCGCACCGTCGTCCGGTCGAGGTTCCACTGCGCCGCATCGCGCTCCGCCCGAAGCCGGTCGCGCTCCGCCTCGTGCTGCTGGACGTCGAAGGCCCGCCCGACATCGGCCTTCTGAAGCTGCGAATACTGGCCGAAGCGCATCTCCGCCAGTTTGAGCTGCGCCTCGATGCCCCGCAATTGCGCCTCGTAGGTCGTGGGATCGATCCGGAACAGGACGTCGCCCGCCTTGAGCGGCGTGTTCGCCGTCACCGGAACGTCGGCGACCTCGCCGGAGACCGACGGAATGATCTGCACGGAATTGCGCAGCGTGGCCACCGGACCCGATGGCGCCCCCCACCCCATGGGAATGAACAGCCCGACGAGCAGCGCGCAGAGCACGATCACCGGCGACAGCTTCCAGAAAGTATTGAACGGAATGAACTTCAGCCACACGAACAGGACGAGAAGGGCGATATAGGCGTTGACGAGGACGACGATCACTTGGCCGCCTCCTTCCGGACGGGGACGTCGACATAGGCCCAGACGAGAATGAGCGGCCAGAACACGAGGCCGAAGACCAGGCTCGCCCAGCCGCCGACGGCGACCGCCTCCGCCCAGGGATGCCCCCGCCTGCGCGCGATCCGCCCCGGCATCGCCCCCAGCGCGACCACAACCGCGACCAGCGTCGCGATCAGCACGATCAGGACAATCCACGCGAAGATGTCGACAAAGGACATACTAACGCTCCACAAGGCTGCTTGATCTTACGTTTGACTGAACTTTACCTAGCATGGTTGCCGGTTGCGAGACAGGGCAATTAGGCTCGCTTGGACTTCGGATAAGCTTGTCGCCACGGACATAGGGCGGCGAGGTCGCGGCGCGGGCGACCGGTCGCCGATCGCGGAATCCGTGGAGAAGCCGCGTTTGCGGGCTTCGCGTCGCCCGCGACCGCTATAGTGGAAGCGACCGGATCGCATCCCGCCCGCCGCGGCGACGCCCCGCCACGGAGACAGGACGATCGCCGACCTCGCCGCCTATGCCGGGCTGTTTTTCGCGGCGCTCGCCGCCGCGACCATCCTGCCGATGCAGTCGGAGGCGGTGCTCGTCGCGCTCCTGCTCGCCGGCCACGCGCCGCTCTGGCTGCTCGTCGTGGCCAGCGCCGGCAATATCCTCGGCTCGCTGGTGAACTGGTTCCTCGGCCGCGGCATCGCGCATTATCGCGACCGACGCTGGTTTCCGGTCAAGCCCGAGGCGCTGGCGCGGGCGGAAGGCTGGTATCGCCGCTACGGCAAGTGGTCGCTGCTGCTCAGCTGGGCGCCGGTCGTCGGCGACCCGCTGACCGTGGTCGCCGGCGTGCTGCGCGAGCCGCTGCCGGTCTTCCTGCTGCTCGTCGCCATCGCCAAGATTGGCCGCTATCTCGTGCTGGCGGCCATCACGCTGCACTGGATGGGCTGAGGCAGGACCTCAGAGGATCGGCTTGCCGCCCGTTACGGCGATCGTCGCGCCGGAAACATAGCTCGACAGCGGCTCGGCCAGCATGACGAAGGCGCTCGCCAGTTCCGCCGGCTGGGCTGGCCGCCCCATCGGCACCTGCTTGCCGAAATGGGTGACGGCCTCCTCGGGCAACGTCGAGGGAATCAGCGGCGTCCACACCGGACCCGGCGCCACGGCGTTGGCGCGGATGCCCTTCTTGGCCAGCAGTTGCGCGAGGCCGGCGGTGAAATTCTGGATCGCGCCCTTGCTGGTCGCGTAGGCGAGCAGGGTCGGGTTCGGCGCGTCGGAATTGATCGAGGCGACATTGATGATCGCGCTGCCGGGCTGCATGTGCGGGACCGCCGCCTTGGTCAGGTAGAACATGGCGTGGAGGTTCACGCGAAACGTGAGATCCCACTCCGCGTCGGAAATGTCCGCGATCTCCTGGAAGCTCGCCTGGTGCGCGGCGTTGTTGACGAGAATATCGATGGCGCCGAACTCCGCCACGGCGCGCTCGACGATATGCCGGCAATGCGCCGCGTGCTGGATGTCGCCCGGCACGAGGACAACGCGACGGCCCGCGGCTTCGACGAGATCCTGGGTGACACGGGCATCGTCATGCTCGTCGAGATAGGCGATGACGAGATCGGCGCCTTCGCGGGCATAGGCGATCGCGACCGCGCGCCCGATGCCGCTGTCGCCGCCGGTGATGACCGCGACCTTGCCCGCCAGACGATCCGACCCTCGATAGCTCTCCTCGCCATGATCGGGCACCGGGTTCATCTTCGCCGTGCGGCCGGGCATCGGTTGCGGCTGCGCCGCAAAAGGCGGCTTCGGATAGTCTGGCATGGCGGTCTCCGTCGGCAGGTCTCCCCATCGGCGCCGGCTGCTTGTCCACAGGGCGCCCGACTTCACAAGCATTTGCTTCGTGATCGGTTCCGAGAACGACGAGGATCGACCGGATCGCCGCGAGCCATCGCCCCCCTGTTCCAGGCCGCGTTCGGCGTTCTCACAGGTTCTCCGCGTTCTGTTCCTGGAGTTCCCATGCATCCAAACGGCCGCTGGCGCGTTTGGCGCCTAGGAGGAATTCGACAATGGCAACTCAATCTGCGGGCTTCAGCCGGGCATCGTCCGGCACTCTATCGGAAGGCGTGCTGGCAACGATCGGCGAGCGGCAATCCACCCTCGCGGCGCTCAGGAAGCGGCGCGGCCTCACATGCAATGAGCTGAGCGAGCTTTCGGGCGTCGACTTGATCATCATCATGCTGGCCGAGCGCGGCAGCGACCTGATGCCGGAGGAGAAGGAAGCGATTGCGCGCGTCCTCTCCGTCGAGCCGGACATGATGGGCGTCTAGGCAGGCCCGAAAAATCCGCACAGGCGGTCCCGGCATCACGACCGGGGCCAGAGCGACAGCAGCATCTCGGTCGAAAGCGTCTGCACCTGCTGATAGTAGCGGGTGCGGTAGAGCGTCAGAACGGCGTCATGCGAGGCATCGGTCGAGCTGCAGATCGCATCGGTGACCACATAGACCGGATAGCCGAGATCGACGGCGTCGAGCACCGTCGCCAGCACGCAGACATCCGTTTCCGCCCCCGTGACGACGAGACCGTCCGCCTGCCGCTCGCGCAGCAGCGCCAGCAGGCCCGAGCCCATGAAGGCGGAATAGACCGGCTTGTCGATGACGGCGGCCGGCGGCACGAATTCGGCGAGCGGCGCCACCAGGCCCAGCGCGGCGGGGTCGACCACGTCGCGGGTCGTCTCCGCATGCTCGCGGTAATACGCCCGCCAGGTCCCGTGCATGTCCTCCGCCCGGCGCGGCGGCACGAAACGGGTGAAGACGGTCCGCGCCGGCGCATGCGCGGTGATCTGGAGGATCGCCGGCAGAACCGCGTCCATCCACGGCGTCGGCCATGGCCCGCCCGGCGCGAACAGCCCCTGCATGTCGAGGCAGAGATGCAGGGTCCGGGCCGTCGGGCGCCACCGGAAGCAAGGGGATTTGATCTCGCTCACGCGGGTCCAACGTCCGGCCGTCCCGGCTGTTCCTTAGCGAACCCTGACGGACGATGCGGACGCCGGCGCGGGACGGCGACGCGGGCGAGCCGCGCTACAGCCGCAGCCAGCGGCTGCTGGCGGAGACGCCGACCAGCAGCACCGCGATGATCAGGAACGCCGCCGACAGGCTGGAGGCGTGGGCGACGAAGCCGATCGCCGCTGGTCCCACGAGGATGCCGGCATAGCCGAGCGTCGTCACGGCGGGAATGGCGATGTGCTCCGGCATGGCGTTCTGCCGGCCGATGGCGCTGTAGAGCACCGGCACGACATTGGAGCAGCCGGCGCCGACCAGCGCATAGCCGATAAGACCCGCTTCCCAGACGGGCACGAACGTCGCCAATGCCAGGCCGGCCGCGGCGCAGAGCCCCCCGAAAACGATGATCCTGGCGCGGCCGACATGGCGGACGATCCAGTCGCCGGTCAGCCGGCCGATCGTCATGGTGACGGCGAAGGCGGTGTAGCCGAGGCCCGCATGGGCGGGATCGATGTCGCGCATCGTGATCAGGAACACCGCGCTCCAGTCGAGCATCGCGCCCTCCGTCAGGAACACGATGAAGCACAGCACGCCGATGAACAGCACGATGCCGTGCGGCACGGCGAAGGCCGGTCCTGAACTGCTGCTGCCATAGGGCAGCAGGCCCGGCGCCGAGATCAGCAGCGCGACGAGCACCAGGGCGACGACGACCAGCGCGGCGACGAAGGGCGAGGCGCCGAGCGCGAGAAGGCCACTGACGCCGCCGGCGCCGATGATGCCGCCGACGCTGAACAGGCCGTGAAAGCCAGACATCATCGTACGCCCGCTGGCGCGCTCGACGATCACCGCCTGGATGTTGATGACGCAATCGACCAGCCCGACGCCGGCGCCGAACAGCAGCAGCGCCGGCACCAGCGCGGCGAAGCTCGACAGCGTGGCGAGCAGAGGCAGCGCCATGGCCAGCATCAGCGCGCCCGTGATCACCATGGCGCGGCAGCCGAAGCGCGCCGCGAGCGCGCCGGACAGCGGCATGGAGACGATCGAGCCGGCGCCCAGGCAGAGAAGCAGCAGGCCGAGCGCGCCATCGTCGAGACCGGCGCGCGCCTTGGCGAAGGGCACCAGCGGCGCCCAGGCGGCCATGCCGAAGCCGGCGATGAAGAAGGCGATGCGGGTCGAAAGCTGTTCGGAAGCGCCTGGCGCGCGCGTCGCGGTGATGTCGGAGGAAGCCATCGGAACCTGTCGGATTCTCTTGTTTGCGGAAAACTCGGCGTTCGATTTCGCCGGCAAGGCGTGCCGGCGCCGGGAATCCCGATCCCGCGCCACGAGCAGACGATGAAGATCCTGCCGGCCAGGTCAAGTGCATACCGCGCGAGGGAAGCATGGTCCTTCAGCGCTCCGGATAATTTCGGGAATAGTCGCGCTCCGAAGCAAACGGGATCGAAAAGGACGGCATCGATACGTCGAGAAAGGCGGCGAAACAGAATAGGCATTGCCCGCCAAGGACGTTACATCTTGTATCCTGCTAGAGCGATGAAAAGCCGGCCGACCGGCAGTCCATCCTGAAAAGCTGCCTGTCGGGTTGCTTCTCGACGGACCGCATCAGCCCCGCGCCAACGACTGGCCGGATCCGAGGAAAGGCAAATCCATGAAGCACTTCGTCTCAATACTTGCGATCGCGGGCAGTCTCGCCACCCCCGGCATCGCGATCGCTCAGGACTTGCCGCATTCCGTCAACGAACTTCGCCTAACCGACATCGAAATCCGTGAAAAGCCGGTCGCGGAATATGGTCGCCGGGTCCGCGGCACCTTGCCGGGTGGCGCCCGCGTCGAGATCGATCTCAATGGCAAGAACGAGATCGAGGATATCGAGGCACGGGGGAATGCGCTCTTTCCCATGACGGAGATACGCAGTCTGGTCCCCGCCCCGATCCTCGGAAACGCGTCGTGGCCCGCTGACGCCCGCCTGGAGAAGATCGAGTTCGAAAACGATGGCCGCATCGAGATCGAAGGCCGTCTTGCGGATGGGCGAGAGTTCGAGGCCGAATTCGCCGCCGATGGCCAGTTGCTCGACTTCGACACCGACGACTGAACCGGGGACGCCCCTCGCCCAACCCTTCCGGCCAGCGGACAAGGGCTCTTCAGCTTCACCTCCGGGCCTGGAAGCGCGCCCCAGGCTCCGGCGCGCGACCCAAGCTCGCGGGAGGGGGCGGAGGTGAGCGACTTGTCGCCTCCCGTGTCCCAGTTGTCCGGATCGCCTGAAACCGGCGTGGATCCGGCCCTCCCAAAAAAGATTCAAAAAAATCGTCGGACCGCGTGAACCTTTCTCCCGGTCGTCGCGACCAATGGTCATCGGGGCCGCAAGGGGCGGTTCCCAGGGTTCCAGAGGGAGATCCAAGATGACCATTCTCAAGACGATCCGCACCACCGCCACCGTCGCCGCGCTGGCCGTCGCGACCCTTGCCACCGCCTCGCTGGTCACGACCACCAGCGCCAATGCCAAGCCGGGCTTCGGTGGCCCCGGCGGTTTCAGCAACGGCCACGGCGGCGGCGGTCATGGCGGCGGTCACGGCCACGGCGGCGGACACGGCCACGGCCATGGCGGCAAGGGCTGGGGCAAGGGCTGGGGACCCGGCTTCGGCGGCGGCATCTATATCGGCATCCCCGTCTACGCCGGCGCCGCCCAGGATTGCTACAAGGTCCGCAAGCGGGTGTTCGTGCCCGGCGTCGGCAAGGTCTGGAAGCGCGTCGTGGTCTGCGACTGACCATGAAGCCGGGACAGGCCGGGCGGCTCGATCCGCCCGGCCTCCCCGCCGGAGTTGACCGGAGGGCGGCGAAAGCCCACGCTCGCCGGGTCACACGGCGGGATGGACGGGGCCTTCCATGAGCGGCACGGACGACGAAGCGCTTCTCGCGCGGATCGCTGGAGGCGACCAGGCCGCGATGCGGTCGCTGTTCGCCGCGCATCAGATCCGCGTGTATCGCTTCGTGCTGCGGCTGGTCCGCCGCGAGGACGTCGCCGAGGATGTCGTCACCGAGGTGTTCCTCGATGTCTGGCGCCAGGCGGCCCGCTTCGAGGGGCGCGCCAGCGTCTCGACCTGGCTGCTGTCGATCGCCCGCTTCAAGGCCTATTCGGCGCTCCGCCGCCGCACCGAGGCGCCGCTCGACGAGGAATTCGCCGAGACGATCGAGGATCAGGACGACACGCCGGAGGTTTCGCTGCAGAAGACGGACAAGGCCGGGGTGCTTCGCGCCTGCATCGGCCGGCTGTCGCTGGAGCATCGCGAGGTGATCGACCTCGTCTACTACCAGGAAAAGTCGATCGAGGACGTCAGCCGCATCGTCGGCATACCGGAAAATACGGTGAAGACCCGCGTGTTCCACGCCCGCAAGCGGCTGTCGGAACTCTGCCGGGACGCCGGACTGGACAGAGGTTGGCCATGACCAGCGAAGAGATGGACGAGCCCGGACGGATCGAGGCGCTGCTGCCGTGGTACGCCGCCGGCACGCTCTCGCCCGAAGACACCCGGGCGGTCGAGGACGCGCTCGCGCAGGATCCCCTGCTCCGGGCCCAGATGGAGCGGGTCGAGGCGGAGCGCCTCGAGACGATCAGAAGCGCCGAGGCGATGCCTCTGCCCTCGTCGCGGATGGCCGACCGGTTGTTCGCCGAGATCGCCCGCTCGGCCCCGGTCGCCAGGCCCTCCTGGAGCGAGCGCCTGTTCGCGCCCCTCGGCGACTGGCTCGCCGCGCTGACCGGTCCGCAGCTCGGCATGGGCGCGGCGGCCGCCGCCGTGGCGCTCGTCGTGCTCGGCGGCGTCGTCGGCGGCACGATTGCCGGGCGGGGGGTAACGGGAGGTTACCAGACCGCTTCCGGGCCCGAGGCTGTTAACCCCGCCGGCGCCTTCCTCATCGTCGGCTTCGAACCGGACGCCAAGGCAGCCGACATCGAGACGCTGGTCGGCTCGCTCAACGCCACCATCGTCGACGGCCCCCGCGCCGGGGGCCTCTACCGGCTGCGGATCGGCGAGGAGAGCATGACCGCCGAGGAACGCGAAATGGTGCGCCAAAAGCTCGCCGCCGCGAAAGCGGTGGTGAAGCTGGTCATAGCCGCCCCCTGACGGGCGGTTCACACTGGTTGCCAATTCCAACGGTTCTCACCGGGAGCGACGCCATGTCGACGCGCCGTATCGGATTGATTTCGCTCGCTTTCGCCGTTCTGGCCACGACGCCGCTGCCCGAGGCCTTCGCGCAGCAGCGCATCCTCACCGCGCAATCCTCGGACAGTGACGACTGGCGCCGCCGGCAGAAGCGTCCCCGCCCCGAGCGGCCGGAACGCCCGCGCCGCCCCGACATCGTCGGCCCCATGATCCTGCTCGCACCCGTGATCCTGCAGGGCGGCGACCGCGAGGTGGCGCCGCCGCGCCGCGTCGAGCGCCCGCAGGCGCGCAAGCCGCGCCAGCAGGCAGCCAAGCCCGCGAAACCGGGAAAATCGGCCAAGTCGGCCAAGACGGCAAAGACGGCAAAGACGGCAAAGAAAAATGCCCCGAAAAGGCCGGCGGCGACGAAGCGCGCTCCGGTCCAGGCCGCCGCGACCGCCGCTCCCCATGTCGCGGGCGAGGTGCTGTTCACCACCAGCGCGCCGGAGGCGACCGAGGCGATCCTGAAGCGCCACCGCCTGACGCGGCTCGAAAGCGTCGATCTCGACCTCACCGGCACGACGATCATCCGCGCCCGCGTCGCCAGGGGCGGCAGCACGGCACGGACGCTGCGCGCGCTCCGGGCCGAAAAGACCATTGTCTCCAGCGAGTTGAACCACCTGTTCTCGCTGCAGGCCGAACCGGCAACGGCCGCGAAAGGCGATCTCGCCGACGTGCAATATGCACCGGCGAAACTGCGCCTCGCCGAGGCGCACGCGATCGCCGAAGGCCAGTCGGTCCTCGTGGCGGTGATCGATTCCGGCATCGACGGCAGCCATCCCGAACTGGCCGGCTCGCTCGATCCCGCCAGCCCAGCCCGGACGATCGGGCAGCACGGCACGGCGATCGCCGCCGTCATCGCCGCGCATCAGCGCCTCGTCAGCGCCGCGCCGAAGGTCCGCATCCTCGGCTTCGACAGCTTCACCGGTCGCGAGGGCGCCGCCGCCAATGGCGCCACCCTCGACATCCTGAAGAGCCTGGACAAGGCCGCGAAAGCCGGCGTCCGGATCGTCAATCTGAGCTTCGCCGGCCCCGAGGACACCTTGCTTTCTGCCGGCCTCGCCGCCGCAGAGGAGCGGGGCATCGTCCTGATCGCCGCGGCGGGCAATGGCGGCCCGAAGGCGCCCCCCGCCTATCCGGCGGCGCATCCGGCGGTGATCGCGATCACCGCCACCGACCCGGCCGACAAGATCTACAAATCGGCCAATCGCGGCGCCTATGTCGCGCTCGCCGCGCCCGGCGTCGACATCCTGACGGCGGCGCCGAAGGGTGAATACACCCAGCTCTCCGGCACGTCCTTCGCGGCGGCGCAGGTCAGCGGCGTCGCGGCATTGCTGCTGGAGCGCGCACCCAAGCTGACGCCAGGGGGCGTGCGCGCCGTCCTGACCAAGACGGCGCGCGACCTCGGCGAACCCGGCCGCGACGACATCTTCGGCGCCGGCCTGGTCGACGCGGCAGCGGCGATCGGGGCCGTCACGGCCACGGCCGCGAGCGCAATGCCCGCCAGCGCTACCCCTTCTTCGGGACGAGCAGCGTCAGCGCGTTGATCGTCACCAGTACGGTCGCCCCCGTATCGGCCAGGATCGCCGGCCAAAGCCCGGTGATGCCGACGATGGTCGTCACCAGGAAGACCGCCTTCAGACCGAGCGCGATGACGATGTTCTGATGGATGTTGCGCATCGTCCGGCGCGCTAGCCGGACCAGCCGGGCAACGTCGCCGACATTGTTGTTCAGGATCGCGGCATCGGCCGTCTCCAGGGCCACGTCGGTGCCACCACCCATGGCGATGCCGACATCGGCGGCGGCGAGCGCTGGCGCATCGTTGATGCCGTCACCGACCTTGGCGACCTTGGCGCCGGCGGCCTGCAACGCGCGGATGATGCGCTGCTTGTCCTGCGGCAGCAGTTCGGCCCGGACCTCGATGCCGAGATCGTCGCCGACCGCCTTGGCGGCGCGCGCATTGTCGCCCGTCAGCATGATCGGCGCGATATCGAGCGACTTCAGCGCCGCGAGCCCGTCCCGCGCATCGGCCCGCGGGCCGTCGCGCATGGCGATGACGCCGACGATCGCGTCGTTGACGAGCAGGACGGACACGCTCTTGCCCTCGCCACCGAGGGCAGCGATCGACGCTTCCTGCTCGGCGGAAAGCGGCGTGATCGCGGCCGCGGCCGCCGCCGAGGCCAGCATCAGATTGTCGTCTCCGATCCTGCCGGTCATGCCCTTGCCGGCGACGGCGGCAATTTCGCGCGCGGCGCGTGGCGGCGCGGCCATGTCGGCCGCCCTCGCCAAAATGGCCTGGGCGAGCGGATGGTTGGAACCCGTCTCCAGCGCGGCGGCGAGGCCGATCACCTCCGCATCGGAACGATCATATCCGACGACATCGCTGACGACCGGACGGCCGAGCGTCAGCGTTCCCGTCTTGTCGAAGGCGACGCGATTGATGCCGGCGAGCGTCTCCAGTACGGCGCCGCCCTTCATCAGCAGACCCTGGCGCGCGCCCGAGGCGAGGCCGGCGGCGACGGCGGCCGGCGTGGAGATCACCAGCGCGCAAGGGCAACCGATCAGCAGAATCGCAAGGCCCTTATAGATCCATTCGCTCCAGCTCGCGCCGACGACGAGCGGCGGCAGGATCGCGACCAGCGCGCCGACGACGAGCACGGCCGGCGTGTACCAGCGGGAGAAGCGATCGATGAAGCGCTCGGTCGGCGCCTTCGCCTCCTGCGCCTCCTCGACCAGGCGGACGATGCGGGCGATGGTGTTGTCGGCGGCGACGGCGGTGACCTCGACACGGATCAGGCCATCGGCGTTGATCGTGCCGGCGAAGACCGTGTCGCCGACGCCCTTGCGCTTCGGCACGCTCTCGCCGGTGACCGGCGCCTCGTCGACCGCGCTCTCGCCCTCGATGACCAGGCCATCGGCGGCGATCCGATCGCCCGGACGGATCTGGATGATCGCGCCGACCGTGAGGCTCGCGGCGGGTACCTCGCGGGTATCGCCGCCCTCTTCCAGCCGTGCCGTCTCGGGCAGCAGGTTGGAAAGCGCGCGAATGCTGGTACGCGCCCGACGCGCGGCGACACCTTCGAGCAGTTCGCCGATCAGGAACAGGAAGACGACCATCGCCGCCTCCTCGCCCGCGCCGATGATGACGGCGCCGATCGCGGCGATGGTCATCAGCGTCTCGATCGAGAAGGGCGTGCCGTAGCGCGCCGCCATCAGGGCGCGGCGGGCGATCGGGATCAGGCCGACCAGCATCGCTACGGCAAAGGCGATCGGCTTCGTCTCGGGGAAGAGATGCGAGACGATGAAGGCGACGACAATCGCGGCGCCGGCGGCGAGCGTCAGCCGCGCCTTCTTCGATTGCCACCAGGCGCCGTCGTCGTCGCCGGCACCATGACCGTGCAGATCGAGCGGAGCGACGGCCGGCACGGCGGGAGCGTGGCTGTCGCCGTGACCGTGGTCATGATCGTGGGCGTGGGCGCCATGATCGTGATCATGGTCGTGGCCGCCGCAACACGCATCGTGGGCGTGGTCCTGATGGGCAGGCGCCGACGCGGCCGGCGCGCCGCGGCCGGCCAGCGGGGCGATGCCGTAGCCGAGCTTCGCGACGATCGTCTGGATCGGGTCGGTCGGATTCACCGCCTCCCCGCGCTGCACCGTCATCGTGCCGGCGGACACCGAAACCGAGACGTCCTCGACGCCGTCGATGTGGCGGACGGCCGTGTCGATTTTCTGCGCGCAGGAAGCGCAGTCCATGCCCGTAATGCGGTAGCGGTCCTGAATTCCCATGATCTCTCTCGAATTCAGCCTGGTGGTGCAAGGCTCTTGCGTGGTTCGAAATTGAGCCTACATCCTCTAGCGACTAGAGGATCAAGAGGTGAATTCGATGAGCCGCACGGTTCCGATCGGCACGGTTTCCCGCGAGACCGGCATCAAGGTGCCCACCATCCGATACTATGAGGAAGTCGGGCTCCTGCCCTCGCCGGCGCGCACCGACAGCAACCGGCGCAGCTATGACGCGGCCGCCGTCCAGCGCCTGCGTTTCATCCGCCATGCCCGCGAGCTCGGCTTCGAGGTCGAGGCGATCCGGCAATTGCTGACGCTGTCGGACCAACCGGACCGCTCCTGCGCCGAGGTCGACGGCATCGCCCGCAGCCATCTGAAGGAGATCGACGACAAGATCGCGCGGCTGACAGCGCTCCGGCAGGAAGTCCAGCGCATGGTCGACGAAGGCGAGCACGGCCGCGTCGCCGAATGCCGCGTCATCGAGGTGCTGGGCGACCACGCGGCCTGCCTGCACGAGGCGCATTGAGGGCTTGGGTGGCAGGTGGCTTCTAGAGTGTGAGGTAGATCGGACACGACTGAACCCCTTACCCGCCGGCTACGCCGTCGCCTCTCCCCATGGGAGAGGTGACACATCAGGGTGAAAGATCCGGCTGTGCTCGAAGCGTGGTCAGGATTCGTAGCAGAGCGATTTCGGTCTCACGCAGCACTTCATCGTTTCAGAACCGAAGAACCGAGTACCCTGAAGCCTCCAGGATTGCGGTTCGCTCGGCATCGGCCGCCTCCTTGTGCTGGCCACCGTCGAGTTCCACGATCACACGACGCTCAACACACAGAAAATCAACGACAAACCGACCGATAGGCTCTTGCCGACGGAACTTGAAACCATGCAACCGGCGGTCACGCAAATGGTACCAAAGCCGCCGCTCGGGCTCAGTCATCTCGCTGCGGAGATGCCGGATGAAGCGTTGCCTGTCCGTCGTCGTCCCCATGAAGAACGAGCCAGCACATGATCACCTCTCCCATGGGGAGAGGTCGGCCCGTCAGGGCCGGGTGAGGGGTTGAGGCCTACACGAAGGCTACCCCTCACCTCTTCCTATCGGTAGAAATCAACTACGCCGGCCGCTTGGCCGCCTGGGTGTTGAGGTAGACGGCGTAAAGGCTCGTCGTGCCGCAGATGTAGAGGCGGTTGCGCTTGCGGGCGCCGAACTCGACATTGGCGACGACCTCGGGAATCCGGATCTTGCCGATCAGCGTGCCGTCCGGCGCGTAGCAGTTCACGCCGTCGCCGCACGAGCTCCAGATGTTGCCGCTGGCGTCGACGCGGAAGCCGTCGAACAGGCCGAAATCGCTGGTGGCGAAGGTGCGGCCGGCGCCGACCGATTTGCCGTCGGCCGCGACGGGGTAGGCGCGGATGTCGGGCGAGCAGTCGGCCACGTGAGTCGCGCCGGTGTCGGCGACGTAGAGGATCGTTTCGTCCGGCGAGAAGGCGATGCCGTTCGGGCGCACCATGTCGGTGATGACGGCGGTCACGGCGCCCGTCTCGGGATCGACGCGATAGACGTTGCAGGCGCCGATCTCGCTCTCGGCCTTGTCGCCCTCATATTCGCCGTCGATGCCGTAGCTCGGATCGGTGAACCAGATCGAGCCGTCCGACTTGACGACGACATCGTTGGGCGAGTTCAGCTTCTTGCCGTTGAAGCTGTCGGCAAGGACCTTGCGCGAGCCGTCATGCTCGATGCGGGTCACGGCGCGGCCGCGATGCTCGCAGCAGACGAGGCGTCCCTCGAGATCGACCGTGTGGCCGTTATGGTTGTTGCAGGGCGTCGCGAAGACCGAAACGGAGCCGTCCGTCTCGTCGTAGCGCATCAGGCGATCGTTCGGAATGTCCGACCAGATCAGGTACTTGCCGGCCGGGAAATAGGCGGGCCCCTCAGCCCAGCGGCATCCCTCGGCCAGCTTCTCGACATGCACGTTGCCCATGGCAAGGCGGCGGAAGCGATCGTCATAGACAACGTAATCCTTGGTGAGCATGTCCCCTCCTCGAAATTGCTCAAGCCCTCGAATGACGACGGAGCATAGGCCAACGAACCTTTGCCGCAAGGGTCCGCCGCCGTTCTTCCCGCTTTTGCCCGTGCATAGACAGACTGTTCACCGAACGTCGTCTTTAAAAAAAATCTCAGGGGGCCGAAGTATGGTGCAGTGCAAATGAAGGAATGCCCACCATGACCAAGGTTCTCGTTCTCTACTATTCCGCCTACGGCCACATCGAGAAGATGGCCGAGGCCGTCGCAGAGGGTGCCCGCTCCACCGGCGCCAAGGTCGACATCAAGCGCGTGCCCGAGCTGGTACCGGACGACGTCGCCAAGGCCTCGTACTACAAGATGGACCAGGCTGCTCCGATCGCCACGCCCGCCGACCTCGAAAACTACGACGCGATCATCGTCGGCGCCGGTACGCGCTATGGCACGGTCGCCTCGCAGATGCGCAATTTCTGGGACCAGACCGGCGGCCTTTGGGCGCAGGGCAAGCTGGTCGGCAAGGTCGGCTCTATGTTCACCTCGTCGGCGACGCAGCATGGCGGCCAGGAATCGACCATTCTCGGCTTCATCCCGACCTTCCTGCATCACGGCCTCGCCTATGTCGGCCTGCCCTACGCCTTCCAGGGCCAGATGGGCGTCGAGGAAGTGAAGGGCGGCTCGCCCTACGGCGCCTCGACCATCACCGGCGGCGACGGCAGCCGCCAGCCTTCAGACGTGGAGCTCGATGCCGCCCGCTACCAGGGCGCCCATGTCGCGACGATCGCCGCCAAGGTTGCCGCCAAGGTCGCCGAGCCGGCCTGATCTAGGCTTCCTTGTGTGATCGCGTTTTCTTCACGCGAACCGGTATCCACTTCGCTCGAAAACGCTTTAGCCGCGCCCTCTCCTTCAGACGCGGCGCACTGGAGACGCCCCGGCCCCGTGCCGGGGCGTTTTCGCATGTCCCCCGAATCCGCGGCGCCGCTTGAACCCCGGCCCCGATCCCGCTAGCTCATGCGCATGAGCTCCATCGCATTCGAGCGTGATTTCGATCCCGCGCACGGCCGGGCCGTTCCGATCGGCGACCATGTCCGCCGGCTGACGGCGCCGAATGGCGGGCCGTTCACCTTCCACGGCACCAACAGCTATATCGTCGGTCGCGGCCGCGTCGCCGTCATCGATCCGGGCCCGGACGATCCCGCGCATATCGAGGCCATCCTGCGCGCCACGGCGGGCGAGGCGATCACCCACATCCTCATCACCCACACCCATCGCGATCATTCGCCCGGCGCCGCGCTGCTCAAGGCGCGGACGGGCGCGATGCTGCTCGGCGAGGGCCCGCATCGCCTGGCCCGCCCGCTGGCGCTCGGCGAGGTCCACATGCTCGATGCCAGCGGCGACATGGATTTCGTGCCGGACCACCGGCTTGGCGACGGCGACCGCATCGAGGGCGACGGCTGGGCGCTCACCGCCATCGCGACACCCGGCCACGCCGCCAACCATCTCGCCTTCGCGCTCGAGGGCAGTCCGCTGCTCTTCTCCGGCGACCACGTCATGAAATGGGCGACGACGATCGTCGCCCCGCCGGATGGCGCCATGGCCGACTACATGGTCTCGCTCGACCGGCTCGCCGAGCGCCCCGAGACGATCTACCTGCCCGGCCATGGCGGCCATGTCGACGACGCGCCCGGCTTCGTCCGCGCCCTCAAGGCGCACCGGCGGATGCGCGAGGCGGCGATCGTGGAGCGCATCGTCCGCGGCGACCGCCGGATCGGCGAGATCGTCGCCGCGATCTACCGCGACACGCCGCAGGCCCTGCATGGCGCCGCAGCGCTTTCCGTCCTCGCCCATCTGGAAGACCTGGTCGGCCGGGGGCGATTGCGAGCGCCCGAGGGCGTCACCCTCACCGGCCTGTTCGAACCCGCCGGATAAGGCGTGGCTCGCTCACCGCGGACGCGGCAAGGGCGGTAGGTCCGTCTCCGGCTCGCTCGTTTCCTCCGGCTCGGTCACGCCCTGCAGCGCGAGGTCGAGATCCCTGAAGAAGGCGCGGATCCGGCGCGCATTATCGCCGAGGTCGTGCGCGCCGATGCGCGACACCGAGCGCATGTCGACCAGCGTTCCGGCATCGTCGGAGACGATGCGGATCGAGACATCCACCGGCAGCGCGAGCAGCAGGGTCTTGGCGACCGCCTCGATGCCCGCGTCGGCGACCTCGAGGTCCGGCCCGTTGGCAGCGACCACGGTCCACCCCCGCGCCTCGACCACCGCCATCGCCGCCGTGAAGACGCGCTCCGGCGACACGGGGTAGTGCCGGGCGACGATATCCGGATAGGAGGCCTGCTGCGCGCTCCGGTCTGCCGCATCGGGGATCGGGCGGACCTGGAGTACCGGCGCGCTGAAGGAAGGGGGATCGACCGGGTCCGTCGAGATATCGGCCAGGCGCGGAAGGCGCAGCATCTCGGCACCGACAAAGACCGGCACGGCGAGGATGACAAGCGCCAGCAGCGAGCCCGTCAGCGCTGGCGCGAAGCCCAGGACACCGTCGCTCCAGACATCGCGCAGGGCCAGACCGCCCAGCACCAGCGACAGCAGCGCCAGCCCCCATGCGATTGCAATCGTTACGAAAAACGGCGCCACCTCGATCAGCTCGAAGCGATGCAGCACCCCGGCGACGACCAGGATCGGGATCGGCAGGAGCGCAAGCCGCAGGCACCAGCCGGCCGTGCCGGCCTCGCGCTCGAAGGGACGCGCCGTCATGACGTCACGCCGACGCCAAAGGCAGAGGGAACGAAGGCGGTTTCTCTGGCCGAACGTGCACGCATTCCCAACCTGTTCCTCGCCTGCAACAACCTTACACGAAAATTGACAATGACATCCGCATCTTAACGGGTTGGTAAACCACGAATCCGCCATACTTGAATTTCATATGCGCATCCCCGGCGGCCAGCAGGCGTAGATCAGTAGGGCCTCCGGAGGAAATGCTCAGGAATTCGAGACTATCATGACCCAGGAAAAGCACCCGCCCTTCCGCTCCAAGGCTCAACGTGAGCAGGAGCAGGACCTGCAGGCCAAGTACGGCGAACTCGGCAACCCCGAGATCGTCGCTGCCATCCTGCAGAAGAAGAAGCTCGAGCAGCAGCGCCAGGCTCAGATGCAGGCTGCGCTGACGCCGAACGAGCGCGACTGACGCACGAGATCAGGCAGTCGCCCGCCGGCTCGCATGGCCGGCGTCAAGCGACGCTTGCCGTCCCGCCCCCGGGGGACGTTGGGCCGCGCGAATGCGCGGCCGGCGGCGTGTGAACGCGTGCCGCCCTTTGCCGCGCCTGTCGGGCGTCATCCCCAGGCCTGCCACAGCAGCGACGCGGCGATCGACAGCATGACGAGGCCGATCACGATGTCGAGAACCTGCCAAGCGATCGGCCGCGCGAAGAGCGGCGCCAGCAGACGCGCGCCATAGCCGAGCGTGTAGAACCACGCGCCGGACGCCAGCATCGCCCCAAGCCCGAACGCGATCCGCGCCTCGCCGGCATGGCGGCCGGAGAGCGAGCCGAGCAGCACCACCGTATCCAGATAGACGTGCGGATTGAGGAAGGTCAGCGCTGCGGCTGTCGCCAGCGCCGGTCCCAGACGCATCTCGGCGGCCCCCGCCGCCGACAGCGCGCCCGAACGGAAGGCCCGGCGCAGCGCCATCGCGCCATAGCCGATGAGGAAGGCCGCGCCGGCCAGCGTCACCACGAAAAGCACCTGCGGCAGCGACTGCACGACCGAGCCGAGCCCACCCACGCCGGCGGCGATCAGGAGCGCATCGGACAGGAAGCAGAAGGTCGCAATCGGGAACACGTGGCTGCGGGCCAGGCCCTGGCGGAGCACAAAGGCATTCTGTGCGCCGATGGCGATGATGAGACTGGCGCCGAGGAGGAAGCCCTCAACGGCCGGCCGAAGGAGTTCGGACATTTCGAGGATCCGTCTGGACTGGGCGGATGAACCGGCAGGGATGCAGGCCGGTCGGACATGATCTAGGCGAGCCACGCCAACGCGTCACCCGGAAAGTGCATCGACGCCCGCTCCCGCGTCATTCTGAGGCGCTCCAGCCACTGAGTTCGACTGGGATCGGGCGCTAGAGCGTTTTCGAGCGAAGTGGATGCCGGTTCGCGTGAAGAAAACGCGGAAAAACAAGGATTTAGACTCGTTCAGCGTTTCTATCAAACGCTGAACGAGTCTAGAAGAGCTTCAACTGGTCGTCGCCGGGCTTCGGCTTCACCGGTTCCGCCGCGGGCCGGGGCGGCGGCGCGCTCTCAACCGCCGCGCGCTGCTGGATCGCCGCATTGTCGTTCCGGAAGTTGTTGACGCCGGGCCCGACCGGGATCGCCTCGAACGTCCCGTCCGGCGGCGGCAGCAGCAGCCGCGACGCGCCCTCGCCACGGCCCGGATCCAGCCCGAGCCAGAGATCATACTGATCCGGCCCCACCACCACCGGCATGCGCTCATGGATTGGCGCCAGTTCGCGGTTGGCGGCCGTGGTCAGGATCGTGGCGGTGTCGATGACATTGCCCTTGTCATCGGCCCATTCGTCCCAAAGCCCGGCGAAGGCGATGACGCCGCCCTTGGCCGGCTGGAGATAGAAGGGCTGCTTCCTGCCGCCCGTCCCCTTCTGCCATTCGTAGAATCCGGTCGCGGGAATGAGGCAGCGACGATGCCGGAACGCGCCGCGGAAGGACGGCTTCTCGGCCGCCGTCTCCGACCGCGCGTTGAAGAGAAGCGGCAGGGCGGAGAGATCCTTGGTCCAGGACGGGATCAGGCCCCAGCGCACCAGTGCCGGCCGTCTTTCGCCGCGCTCCGCCCGCACGACCAGGATCGGCTGGGTCGGCGCGATATTGTAGCGCGGCGGGAACCATTCGATTCGGATCATCGAGAATTCCGCCTCGACATCCTCCTTCGGCACCGCCAGCGCGTAGCGTCCACACATCCGATTGCTCCGAGGGCGGCCATCGCCGCCATTTGGTAAAGACTTCGTAAGGAAGCATCGCTAACGATCTGCATCCTATCATCTTCTTCGCTGCGCCTCTGCGGCGGCCAACGGCGCCGTCGCGGACCAGGAGACGTTTCATGCCGCTCGAGCCGGCGTCGCCGGAAAGCCATTACCTGAATCACGCCGAGGATTTGGCACTGCTTCTTGAGAGTTTGCCGCATCGGCTGGATCTCGTCGACGGCGTGCTGGCCTGGCGGCCGGCGCAGCGCGGCCCCATGCTCGCTTGCGCGGTCGACCCTCGCGCCCGCCTCGCGCTCGATGCGCTGGCGCGGCGGCTCGACCGAGAGGCGGTCGCGGCCCAGGATGCCGTGCGCGAGGCGGTCAAGTCCGGCAAGCTCGACCTGCTCTGGACGATCGCCGCGGTGACGGGCAAGGAAATGCGCCCGATCATCGCGGAGACCCGCAGCGCCATCGCCGCCAACGACGCGGAGAAGGACGATCATGCCCCCCTCGCCCGCAGCGCCTGAGGCCCCTTCGCCCGCGGGGCCCGTCCTCGGCGTCAGCGTGGCGGTCTGGCGCGACGGGAGGGTGCTGCTGGTCCGGCGCGGTCATGCCCCTTGGCGCGGCGCCTGGTCGCTGCCGGGCGGCCGGGTCGAGCGCGGCGAGACCTTGGCGCAAGCCGTGGCGCGCGAACTTGCCGAGGAGACGGGGCTGACGCTCGGCACACCGCGCCTCGTCGAGGCGCTCGATGCCATCGACAAGGCGGACGACGGGACGGTGCGCGGCCACTATGTCATCGTCGTCTTCGCCGCCACGGCGGAGGGCATACCGGTCGCCGCCTCGGACGCCGCCGCCCTTGGCTGGTTCAGGCTCGACCAGGTCGACGCGCTCGCGACGACGCCGGATCTGAAGCGGATCCTGGCCCTGTCGGAACGCTGAGACCTTGCGGCCGGCATCCCGGCGAAGGATGATCCGCCGGCGCGCGGCAGGCCCAACGGGTGGAGACAACCGGATTTGAGCATCGAGACGGCGATCCGGATGGGCTGGCGGGCTATGCGGCTGGCCGTTCTGACGCTTGCGCTCTCAGCGGCGACGGCGTCCCCCCCCGCTTTGGCCCAGGGCACGGCGCCGGCGTCCCCCGCCGATCCGCCCTATGAGCATCAATTGCAGCGCCTTGCCGAGATCCTCGGCGCGCTCCACTACCTCCGCCCGCTTTGCGGCGCCGAGGAGCCGGCCGTGTGGCGGGACCAGATGGACCAGTTGCTGGCGGCGGAGGAACCGACGCCGGAACGGCGGGCGCGGCTGGTGTCGCAGTTCAACCACGGCTTCTCCAGCTTCGCCTCGGTCTATCGCAGCTGCACGCCGGCGGCGCTCGCCGCGGTGGACCGCTACATGGCCGAGGGCACCCGGTTGACGCGCGACATCACCGCCCGCTACGGGCGCTGAAACCGATCGCGCCATGTTAACCAAACCGGTCGAATTGTTATCGGCACGTTAACCCCTTCTTCAGGATCCGAGCCCGCGCGACGCTTGACGTGCTACGTTGAGGCTCAGGGCGATTCGATTTCTGCCCGAAGTGATGCGGAAGACAGGCGGCCCCATGGAACACGAGCAGGACGAGATCGAGATTGCGGAACAGAAACGCGCCGCGCTCGCTTATCTGACGGAAGCCTGGGACGAAGCGATCGCCGAAGGCATCGAGCCTGACATCCTGGCCCATGCCGCGCTGTTCGCCGCGCTCTCCGACCTCATCGACACCTATGGCGAGGATGCCGTCGCCGATCTCGCGGTCTCGTTGCCGGATCGCGTCCGGCGCGGCGAGTTCACGCTGCAGCGCACCATCCAGTAACGCGCTCCGCCGGCACGCCTGCCGATCGGGATTTGCGGCACATCCGCCGCACCGGCTATCTTTTGCCCGCCAGCGCTTGGCCCTGCCCGACCGGTCCGCTATGACTGGCTGACCATTTTCGGGAGGCAGGCATGCTCACGCGTTGGACGATGGCTGGGGTCGCGGTCGCGATGGCGACGCTGGGCGCGGTAGAGGCCCACGCGCTGGCAATCGGCGAAAGCAAGCCCGTCCAGACCCAGAGCATCACCATCCCGCCCGATCCGTCCGACGAGGACGGCATCGCCGAGCCCGACGCTCCCGCTTCGGCTGCGGCGCCGGCGACGATCATGACGGACGAGCCTCTGCCGACCATCGAATACGACGTCTCGAAACTGCCCGAGCCGGTCCGGAAGTTGCGCGAGCGACTGCTGGAAGCGGCGAAGACCGGCGACATCGAGGCGCTGAAGCCGATCATCGACGCCAATCGCGCGCCGCCCAATCTCGGCGCCGATTCGAGCCAGGATCAGGACCCGATCGCCTTCCTGAAGTCGCAATCGGGCGATCCCGAGGGGCGCGAGGTGCTGGCGATCCTGAGCGAGGTCCTCGACGCCGGCTACGTCCACGTCGATGTCGGCACGCCGCAGGAAACCTATGTCTGGCCCTATTTCGCGCGCTACCCGATCAGCAATCTGACGCCGCCGCAGATGGTCGAGCTGTTCCGCATCCTGACCTCCTCCGACTATGAGGAGATGAAGAGCTTCGGCGCCTATCTCTTCTACCGCGTCGGCATCGCGCCGGACGGCACCTGGACCTATTTCGAAGTCGGCGACTGACCGCCCGCGCTTGACGCTGCCGCATGTTCATGATCTGTTCTCGATCATCCCGAACGGAAGGGCGTGGTCATGACAGGTATGCAGTTCCATCGCGGCCGGCTGATCGACCACATCCAGCTTGTGGTCGATGACCTCGAGGCCAACCGCCGATTCTATGAAGCGGTGCTCGCTGTCCTCAACGTTCCGGTCGCCACCGGCGACGGCTTCTTCTACGCCGACGATCTCGTCGTCAGCGGCGGCGCGCCGCTGACCGGCCGCTGCCACCTCGCCTTCCAGGCGGCGGATCCGGCGACGGTCGATGCCTTCCATGCGGCGGGCCTCGCGGCCGGCGGCCGCGACAATGGCGCCCCGGGCCCACGCCCCTATCATCCGGGCTACTACGCCGCCTTCCTGCTCGATCCGGCCGGCAACAACATCGAGGCGGTCAATCACGGCCCCGCGATGCGGAGCGCGGCCTCGGTCGTGATCGAGGCCGCGTCCTGAGCTGCGCTCGAATCGGCTCAGCCGCGCGGCAGCGCCTCGAGGAAGGTGATCGGCTCGCCGGTCGAGGGCGCCGTCAGCTCCCCCTCCCACATCACGCGGCGCCCGCGCACGATCGTGCCGACCGGCCAGCCGATGACGCGCTTGCCGTCATAGGGCGTCCAGGCGGCGCGCGACGCGATCCACTTGTTGGTGATCGTCTCGCGCCGCTTCATGTCGACGATGGTGAGGTCCGCGTCATAGCCGACGGCGATGCGGCCCTTGCGGGCGATGCCGAAGATGCGGGCCGGGCCGGCCGAGGTCAGGTCGACGAGGCGCTCCAGCGTCAGCCTGCCGGCATTGACGTGATCCAGCATGATCGGCACCAGCGTCTGCACGCCGGTCATGCCGGAGGGCGACGCCGGATAGGGCTTGGCCTTTTCCTCGAGCGTATGCGGCGCGTGGTCGGAGCCGAGCACGTCGATGATGCCCTGCGAAATGCCCTTCCAGATGCCGTCGCGATGGCGCGCGTCGCGCACCGGCGGGTTCATCTGCAGCAGCGTGCCGAGGCGAGCATAGTCGTCAGCGGAGAGAGTCAGATGATGCGGCGTCGCCTCGGCGGTGGCGACATCCTTGTGCAGCGCCAGGTAGTCGATTTCCTCGGCGGTCGAGATGTGCAGCACGTGGATGCGCGCGCCGGTGCGGCGGGCGATCGCCACCAGCCGCTCGGTCGCCTGCATGGCGGCGATCTCGTCGCGCCAGGTCGGGTGCGAGGACGGATCGCCCTCGACGCGCAGCGGCTTGCGCGCCTCCAGCCTCGCCTCGTCCTCCGAGTGGAAAGCGGCACGGCGGCGGGTCTTGGACAGAATCGCGGCGATGCCCTCGTCGTCAGGGACCAGCAGGTCGCCGGTCGAGGAGCCGATGAACACCTTGATGCCGGCCGCGCCCGGCAGGCGCTCGAGATCGGGAATGTCGACGGCATTGTCGCGCGTGCCGCCGACCCAGAAGGCGAAGTCGCAATGCATGCGGTGACGGCCGCGCGCGATCTTGTCGGCCAGCGCCTCCGGCGTCGTGGTGGTCGGCTTGGTGTTCGGCATCTCGAAGACGCCGGTCACGCCGCCCAGCACGGCGGCGCGCGAACCGGTCTCGAGATCTTCCTTCTGCTCCGCGCCCGGCTCGCGGAAATGCACCTGTGTATCGACGACGCCCGGCAATATATGCAGGCCGGTGCAGTCGATCACCTTGCCGGCGCGGCGCGGATCGATGTCGCCGATCGCGGCGATGCGCCCGTCGCGAACCGCGATGTCATGAGTGCCAAGGCCGTCCTGATTGACGACCGTTCCGTTCCTGAAGAGAAATTCGTAGGTTTCCGACATGGCCGCCCTCCCCATTCAAAACCTTATCCGCCGAACCCAGAAGACGGATCGTGCGCTTCCGATTAAGGAAGGCGGATCAACTTCACAAGCGCGTCCTCTGCATGGGAACCATGTCTATGCGTAATGGGTCATCTGCTCGCCTCGACGATCGCGGCGTCGTCTTCATCGGCGGCCCGGAGGCCGAGACCTTCCTCCAGAACATCGTCACGACCGACATGGAGGCCGTCGGCGCGAACGGCGCGGGCTTCGGCGCGCTGCTGTCGCCGCAGGGCAAGATCCTGTTCGAATTCGTGATCCTGCGCGCCGAGGGCGGCTATCTGTTCGACCTGCCGCGCGCCCTAGTCGCCGATTTCGTCAAGCGCATGACGCTCTACCGGCTGCGCGCCAAGGTCACGATCGAGAATCGCGGCGAGACGGATGCCGTCTACGCGTTCTGGGGCAGCGAGGCAGCACCGGTTCTCGAAGGCATCGTCGCAGCCGATCCCCGCCTCGCCGCGCTCGGCTATCGCGCGATCGTGCCGGCCGGCGCCGCGCCCGATGTCGCCGGCTATGACGCGGCAACGGAAGCCGACTACCACGCCTGGCGCACCGGGCTGACGGTGCCGGAAGGCGGCCGCGACTATCCCTTCGGCGATGCCTTCCCGCATGATGTCGACATGGACGATCTCGGCGGACTCGATTTCCGCAAGGGCTGTTATGTCGGGCAGGAGATCGTCTCGCGCATGGAGCATCGCGGCACGGCGCGGCGCCGTGCCGTCGCGGTCCGGGCCGAGGCCGACCTTCCCCCGACCGGCACGCCGATCGAGGCCGGCGGCAAGCCGCTCGGCACGCTCGGGGGATCCGTCGCGGCGGCGGGCATCGGCCTGATCCGGCTCGACCGGGCCAAGCGCGCGCTGGATCTCGGGCAGGCGGTGACGGCGGCCGGGGTGCCGATCACGATCTCGCTGCCCGCCTTCGCCCGGTTCGGCTGGCCGGCCGGCGCCGAGGAAACGGACGGCCAGGCATGAGCCCGCGCACGACCCAGCCTCGCGTTTGGCAGCGCATGCTGTCGGGCCGCCGCCTCGACCTCGCGGATCCGTCGCCCTTCGACATCGAGATCAGCGACATCGCCCACGGCCTCGCCCGCGTCGCGCGCTGGAATGGCCAAACCAAGGGCCCGCACGCCTTTTCCGTCGCGCAGCACTCGGTGCTGGTCGAAGAGATCGCGGCCCTCGCCAGACCATCGCTGACCCACGCCGAGCGGCTGGCGGCGCTGCTGCACGACGCGCCGGAATATGTCGTCGGCGACATGATCTCGCCATTCAAGGCGCTGGTCGGCGGCGAATACAAGGTCGTCGAGGCGCGGCTGCAGGCGGCGATCCACCTGCGTTTCGGGCTCGCGCCCGAAAGGCCGACGGCGCTCACCGACGCGATCAAGGCGGCCGACCGGGTCGCCGCCTTCTTCGAGGCGACGGGCCTTGCCGGCTTCACCGAGTCCGAGGCGGCGAAGTTCTTCGGCCGCCCGCGCAGCATCAGCCGCGAGCAGCTGGCGCTGGAGCCATGGACGACGGCGGAGGCCGAGGCGGCATTCCTGGCCCGCTTCGCGGCGCTGCACGACGCGGCGCCGGCGACCAGCATTTCGGCGTGACCCGGGACGGCTAAGTCACTACATAAGCCTTCCGGGCACGCGACTGGCCGTCCGGCACACCCGAACGGTGCAAGGAGAACAACCATGTCCCGCATCCACGTCTGCTCGCTCTCCCGCATCGGCGCCACCGTCGCGCAGACCGGGGCCAGCCACCTGGTGACGCTGATCAACGCCGGCACGCCGGTCGAGCGGCCGCTGGCGATCCCCGAGGAACGCCATCTCTTCCTCGCCTTCAACGACATCCTCGAGCCGATGGAGGGCATGACGCCGCCGGGCGGAGAACATGTCACGGCGCTGCTCGACTTCGTCGAGGGCTGGAAGCCCGAGAAGCCGATCGTGATCCATTGTTTCGCCGGCATCAGCCGCTCGACCGCCGCCGCCTTCATCACCGTCTGCGCGTTGCGCCCCGAGCGCGACGAGGCCGAGATCGCCGCGCTGATCCGCGCCGGCTCGCCCTCCGCGACGCCGAACCTGCGGCTGGTCCGCCTCGCCGACGAGGTTCTCGGCCGGCGCGGACGCATGGTCAGCGCCATCGAGGCGATCGGTCGCGGCCGCGACGCCTTCGAGGGCCACCCGTTCTCGCTGGACCTGGACTGGGATCGCGCCCGCTAGGATTCCTCCCCGACCGCGAAGACGCGCCCACCCTTCCGGTGCGGCGCAACGAGCCTCCAAGGCCAACACCGAGCTGGAAAGCCATGACCGACAAGACTGACGCGACGACCGATGCCGATTTCGACGAGTTCGAGGGCGATCATTTCCAGGTGACGATCACCGTGGACGTGATCGCGAGCAACCCGACCGAGGCGGCGATGCTCGCCTACTGGTCGCTGAACGACGAACTGCCCGACAGCTTCGACGTGAAGGACGAGGAAGGCAATTCCGAGGAAATCACCCTGACGGAAGAGCAGAAGGAAGAGGCGCTCGCCGACGAGCTCTCCCTCGACGTTCTCTGAGCCTGCCAGCCGTCGGCTCGCCGAGCCGGCGGCTTCCCCGCCGGGGGCGCGTGCCCTCTCGCATTGTTTCAATATTTTCGTGTTGCAGCGCACTAAGCGCTTGATCTAGCTAGATCACGCGGCGGCTGCCGCCGGTCGTAGCGGGAGCGTGCGCTAAAATGGCGAAATGGGTCTACACCTTTGGTGGCGGAAGCGCCGAGGGTGACGGCGCGCTGAAGGAAGTTCTCGGCGCCAAGGGCGCGGGCCTCGCCGAGATGAGCGCGCTTGGCCTGCCGGTTCCGCCCGGCTTCACCATCTCGACCGAGATCTGCCGCCATTTCCTGGCCGGCAATGACGCCTTCCCGGCCGGCCTGGACCGCCAGGTCGCCGAGGCGCTCGACGGCATCGCGGCCGTGGCCGGCCATCGCTTCGGCGATCCGGAGCATCCCCTCCTCGTTTCCGTCCGCTCCGGCGCCGCCATCTCCATGCCGGGCATGATGGACACGGTCCTCAATCTCGGCCTCAACGACGAGACGGTCGAGGGACTGGCGCAGGTCTCCGACGACCGCCGCTTCGCCTTCGACAGCTATCGCCGATTCATCCAGATGTATGGCGACATCGTGCTCGGCCTCGACCATTCCGTGTTCGAGGAACGGCTCGAGGATTACAAGCTCGAGCGCGGCTATACGCTCGACACCGATCTCGACGCCGACGACTGGCAGGCCGTCTGCGACATCTTCAAGGCGCTGATCGCCGAGGAACTGGAGCAGCCCTTCCCGCAGGCGCCGCGCGAGCAGCTCTGGGGGGCGATCTCCGCCGTCATCCGCTCCTGGAACAATCCGCGCGCGAAAGCCTACCGGCGCATCAACAACCTGCCCGAGGGCGGCGGCACCGCCGTCACCGTGCAGGCGATGGTGTTCGGCAATCTCGGCGAGACCTCGGCCACCGGCGTCGCCTTCACGCGCCATCCCTCGACGGGCGAGAACATCCTCTGGGGCGAGTTCCTGCCCAACGCGCAGGGCGAGGACGTCGTCTCCGGCATGCGCACGCCGCAGGACCTGACCGAGACCGCGCGGCGCGAGACCGGCTCGGAGGCGCCGTCTCTGGAAACGGCGATGCCGGAGGTTTTCGCCGAGTTCCGCGCCGTCTGCGCCGCGCTGGAACGGCACCACCGCGACGTGCTCGACCTCGAATTCACCATCGAGCGCGGCCGGCTCTGGATGCTGCAGGCGCGGCCCGCCAAGCGCACCATCCACGCCGCGCTGAAGACCGCGGTCGACATGGCGCATGAGGGGCTGATCACGCGCGCCGAGGCGGTGGCGCGGATCGAGCCGCGCATGCTGGAGCAATTGCTGCATCCGACGATCGATCCCGAATCCGGCAGCGACCTGTTCGCACGCGGATTGCCCGCCTCGCCGGGTGCCGCGAGCGGCACGGTGGTGTTCACCTCGGAGGAGGCGGAGATCGCCCGCACCCAGGGGCGCAAGGTCATCCTGGTCCGGGTCGAGACCAGCCCCGAGGACGTGCACGGCATGCACGCGGCGCGCGGCATCCTGACGACGCGGGGCGGCATGACCAGCCACGCCGCCGTGGTGGCGCGCGGCATGGGCAAGCCCTGCGTCTGCGGCGCCGGCACCATCCGGGTCGACTTCCACGCGGGCACCATGTCGGCCGGCGGCCGCACCATCCGGCGCGGCGACACCATCACCATCGACGGCGGCACCGGACAGGTGCTGGTCGGCGCCGTGCCGCTGCGCGAGCCGGAGCTCTCCGGCGCGTTCGCCGAGCTGATGGACTGGGCCGACTCGTTCCGCCGGCTCAAGATCCGCACCAATGTCGATACGCCCGCCGACGCGCGCGCCGCGCGCGGCTTCGGCGCCGAGGGGATCGGCCTCTGCCGCACCGAGCACATGTTCTTCGACGCGCGCCGCATCGTCGCCGTGCGCGAAATGATCCTGGCCGAGAGCGACGCGGCCCGGGCCGACGCGCTCGCCAAGCTGCTGCCGATGCAGCGCAGCGACTTCGCGTCGCTGTTCGAGATCATGAGCGGCCTGCCGGTGACGATCCGCCTGCTCGATCCGCCGCTGCACGAGTTCCTGCCGAAGGGCGAGACCGAGATCGCCGAACTCGCCGCGATCATGGGCATCCCCCCGGCGAAGATCCGCGCCAGCACCCAGGCGCTCTCCGAGGCCAACCCGATGCTCGGCCATCGCGGCGTGCGCCTCGCGATCTCGTTCCCCGAGATCATCGCCATGCAGGCGCGCGCCATCTTCGAGGCGGCGCTCGACGTCGCCGACCAGACCGGCGTGGCCGTCGACCTCGAGATCATGGTGCCGCTGATCGCCTCCAAGGCCGAGCTCGACCTGGTCAATGGCTACATCCGCGCCGCCGAGGCGCTGGTGAAGAAGGTGCATGGCCGCGCCCCGCCCTACCAGCTCGGCACCATGATCGAGCTGCCGCGCGCGGCGCTCGCCGCCGGCGAGCTCGCCCGCGAGGCGACGTTCTTCTCGTTCGGCACCAACGACCTGACGCAGACGACCTTCGGCATTTCGCGCGACGACGCCGCGACCTACCTCAATACCTATCTGGCCAAGGGGATCCTGCCGCACGATCCGTTTGCCTCGATCGACCGCGAGGGCGTCGGCGAACTGATCCGCATCGCAAGCGAGCGCGGCCGCGCGACCCGGCCCGATCTCAAGCTCGGGGTCTGCGGCGAGCATGGCGGCGATCCCGCCTCGATCCATTTTTTCGCCGAAATTAACCTCGACTACGTCTCCTGTTCACCGTTCCGGGTGCCCGTCGCCCGCCTGGCGGCCGCCCAGGCCGCCTTGCGAAACAGAGACTGAGCCAATTCCCCTTCCCCGCTTTCGCGCCTCCCGACGCACCATCCGGGCCGTTAACCGAGTTTCAAGGTTAATGCCGCAGATTCGATCCACGTGACCGGCAAAGCACACTGGTCGCTCCTGTTCCGTGCGCGTGGAGTTGCGTACCTCATGGCTGGCATTGAACGGCATTCGGGAATGACGTCCCGCGCCCATCTCGGGCGCGATCCGCGGCTCGCGGCCCGCCCGCGCCGGCCACGCGCCTCCCTCAAGCGCCTCGCGCTGCTCTCCTCGATTTTCGCGGGCGGCCTTCTCGCGCTCTCCTCTACCCCCGTCGCGCTGCAGGACGTCGCCAGCGCCGCCGGCAAGGACCTGCCCCTCCACCAGCGCTGGCTGGCCCGGCTCGTGCCGGCAAAGAAGGGCAAGGCCTATCTGCCGACCTTCGTCTCGTCGCCGCCGATGGCTCCGCTCGTCGCCGGCGAGGTCGCGAGCGACGGCCTGATCATCGAGCCCGAGCTTCAGGTCGTGGTGCGCGGCCCCGTCTCGGCCCCGGCCTTCACGCCGCCCTCCGTCAATCGCGGCGGCAAGCAGGACATCGCCGTCGCGCTGCGCAAGCCGCATCCGGTGCGTGCCGCTTCGGCCACGCATTTCAAGGCCGGCCTCATCCAGTCGCGGGATCTCGCCAGCCTCTTCAGCAATGCCGAAGCGGTGCCCAGGATGGCGTTCACGACGGCGCAGGAGCTGACTCAGCCGGACGGCGCGCTACGCTACGCCTCGGCGGAGAATGCCGCCAGGGCGACCGGCGCCAAGGAGGCCGTCGCCAAGCCGGTCGTGACCCTCGCCGCGATCGCGCCGATCCCCCGCCGCAACGAACTCGCCCGCGCCGCCGGCAAGGCCGCGCCGAAGGACGCGGAGACCACAGGCAGCGCCGTGGTCTCGGCCTATGCGCCGGCCGATGTCGACAAGTCGATGAACGCGCCGTTCCAGGCTCTGCTCGGCAAGCCGATGGGCGCGACCGCGATCGGCAAGGACGGCAAGCCGGACCACTGGTGGGTGATGAACAAGATCCCGACCAATGCGCGTTCGGCAACCGAGCAGAAATGCCTCGCGACCGCGATCTATTTCGAGGCGCGCGGCGAACCCACGAAGGGCGAGCTCGCCGTCGCCCAGGTCGTCATCAACCGGCTGAAGAACCCGGCCTATCCGAACACTGTCTGCGGCGTCGTCTACCAGAACAAGAACATGCGCAATGCCTGCCAGTTCTCGTTCGCCTGCGACGGCATTGCCGACCGCATCACCGACGCCACCTCATGGAAGCGCGCCCAGACGCTGGCGAAGCGCGTCCTCAACGAGGACAATTGGTGGAATGCCGAGGTCGGCTCGTCGACGCATTACCACGCGACCTATGTGCGGCCGCGCTGGGCCAAGACGATGAAGAAGATGCAGAAGCTCGGCCACCACGTCTTCTACAAGACCTATGGCGGCGGCTGGATCTGAGCGAGGTCCGCTCGTCCTCTCCCACAAGGCGGGCGAGGTCCGCTGGGTGACGGGAGCATGCACCTGCCAGCCACGACGCCTCCCGATACCGAAAAGGTGGATCCCTGCTTTCGCGAGGATGACGGCGAGCGTGGGGAGGGAGCCTGGTTCTGCTTGGTTTTCCGAGGCAGCCTTGCCGAAACCATCCGAGGTGCTGTTCAAACCGAACGGCGCCGATGTCCTGGACAAGCCTTGCTGAGGCTGTCTCATGCCGGATGCGGCCGAAATGGCAATGCCAGAGGCTCAAGCACCGCGTTTCCCCACCCTCCCCCGTCATCCCGGCGAAGGCCTGGATCCATCGATCCGCGAGGCTGAGGCCTTTGGCTCGAAGACGCCGATCCGCCACATGCACCTCTCAGCCACCGCTCCGCTGATGCCAAAAAAGGTGGATCCCGGCCTTCGCCGGGATGACGAGAGCGTCGGTGACGGAGAGCGTGGTCCAAAACAAGCCTGACATCGAAGCCCCCTACCCTATCTCCACCACGATCCTTCCCCGGACCTTGCCGTCGACGATCCGGCGCGCGGCGTCGATGACCTCGTCGAAGGCGATGCGCTGCATCATCGCGGCGAGCTTGGCCCGGTCGAGGTCGCGGTCGAGGCGATCCCAGACGGCGACGCGGACCGGCTTCGGCACATAGACGGAATCGATGCCGTAGAGCGTGACGCCGCGCAGGATGAAGGGCGCGACGGTCGTCGACACCTCCAGCCCGCCGGCTAGACCGCAGGCGGCGACCGCGCCGTCATAGCGGATCATCGAGAGAAGATTGGCCAGCGTCTGGCCGCCGACGACGTCGATCGCGCCGATCCAACGCTCGCGGGCGAGCGGCTTGCCGACGCCCTCCAGTTCGGCGCGGGCGATGATCTCGGCCGCGCCGAGGTTCTTGAGATAGTCGGCCTCCTCCGGCCGCCCGGTCGAGGCGACGACATGGTAGCCGAGCCCGGCCAACAACGCGACCGCGACGGAGCCGACGCCGCCCGCCGCGCCCGTGACAAGGATCGGGCCGCCGGACGGGCCGATGCCATGTCGCTCCAGCGCCATCACGCACATCATCGCCGTGTAGCCGGCCGTGCCGATCGCCATGCCTTCGTCCGGCGAGAACCCCGATGGCAACTTGATCAGCCAGTCGCTCTTCCAGCGCGCCCGCTCGGCCCAGGCGCCGAGATGCAGTTCGCCGACGCCCCAGCCATTCAGGAGAACGCGGTCGCCGGGCTTGAAGGACAGCGCAGACGACTGCTCGACGATGCCGACGCCATCGACGCCGGGCACCATGGGAAAGCGTCGCACCACCGGCGCCCGGCCGGTGACGGCGAGGCCGTCCTTGTAGTTGACGGTCGAGCGCTCGATGCGGACCGTGACGTCGCCCTCCATCAGGTCGGCATCGGTCAGCGTCGCGAATCCGGCCTTCTGGACCCCGCTCGCGTCCCTCTCGATCAGGACGGCCTTGAAGGGGGGCATGGGAAATCTCCTTTCGGGTCGGCGGTGAAACGGTCGTCGCTAAGGATCATAGGAAGCGGATCCCGCTTCGATAAGGCCCGGATGGCCGATTCGATCCCTATCCAGCGGCCCTTCGCGACCCGCCCTGCGCTACGACCGGCAGCAAGACGCCCCTGCTTTCTTGACCACGCGGGCGCCGCGCGATTAGGGTGCGCGGCTTTCGCGTCGCATCACGCGCGCGTCCGAATTTCTCAAGGTTTGCCGGTGTTCGACACGCTTCCTCCGCACATGCGCCCGGACCGGTCCTTCCAGGGCCTGATCCTGACGCTGCAACGCTTCTGGGCCGACTATGGCTGCGCGATCCTGCAGCCCTACGACATGGAAGTCGGCGCGGGTACCTCGCATCCCTCGACCATGCTGCGGTCGCTCGGTCCGAAGCCGTGGAAGGCCGCCTATGTGCAGCCGTCGCGGCGGCCCAAGGACGGCCGCTATGGCGAGAACCCGAACCGGCTGCAGCATTATTACCAGTTCCAGGTGATCCTGAAGCCGAATCCGCCGAACCTGCAGGAGCTCTATCTCGACTCGCTGCGCGCCATCGGCATCGACATGGCGCTGCACGACGTGCGCTTCGTCGAGGACGACTGGGAAAACCCGACGCTCGGCGCCTGGGGCCTCGGCTGGGAGTGCTGGTGCGACGGCATGGAAGTGTCGCAGTTCACCTATTTCCAGCAGGTCGCCGGCATCGAGTGCAACCCGGTCTCGGGCGAACTCACCTACGGGCTCGAGCGCCTCGCCATGTATGTGCAGGGCGTCGAGAACGTCTACGACCTGAACTTCAACGGCCGCGAGGGCGACGAGAAGGTCACCTATGGCGACGTCTTCAAGCAGGCCGAGCAGGAATATTCGCGGCACAATTTCGAATATGCCGACACGGAGATCCTGTTCCGCCGCTTCGCCGACTGCGAGAGGGAATGCCAGGCCCTGCTCGCCGCCGGCGGCATGGTGCTGCCCGCCTACGACCAGTGCCTCAAGGCGGGCCACGCCTTCAACCTGCTCGACGCGCGCGGCGTGATCTCGGTCACCGAGCGCCAGAGCTACATCCTGCGCGTCCGCGAACTGGCCAAGGCCTGCGGCGCCGCCTGGCTCGAAACCCCGGCCGGGGGCAAGGATTGACATCGGCAAGCGGCACAGCGCCGGCACCAGGGATCCAAACGGATCCCCTCCCCCTTGTGGGGAGGGTCAGGGAGGGGGTACTTCCTCGATGGCAGGAGGACTGGCTCATGGCCCAGTACCGCAAGCCCCTGACCGAGCGTGCCCGCGTGCTTCGCCGCGACATGACCGATGCCGAGCGGCGGCTCTGGACGGCTCTGCGGCTGGCCTGCCCGGACGGTGTCCGTTTTCGTTCCCAAGTCCCTATCGGCCGCTACATCGTCGACTTTGCCTGCCTTTCGGCCCGGCTGGTGGCCGAGGTCGACGGTGGACAGCATTATTCCGACGCGGGAATGGCCCGGGATGCCGTGCGGGACGCATGGCTGCGGGCCGAGGGTTTTCAGATCCTCCGCGTCACCAATCGCGACGTGCTGACCAATGTGGAAGGCGTCGTCGTTGCCATTCTTTCCGGCGTCCAGCCGGTACCCCCTCCCCAACCCCTCCCCACAAGGGGGCGGGGCTAGACCGGTTCAACACCCATGCCCGATCTTCTGCTTGAACTCTTCTCCGAGGAAATCCCCGCCCGCATGCAGCGCAAGGCGGCGGAGGATCTGAAGAAGCTCGTCACCGACGCGCTGGTCGAGGCCGGCCTGCACTATGAGGGCGCCAAGGCCTTCTCGACGCCGCGTCGCCTGGCGCTGACCGTCAACGGCATTCCGACCCATTCGGCCGCCACCCGCGAGGAGCGCAAGGGGCCGAAGGTCGGCGCGCCGGACGCCGCGATCCAGGGCTTCCTGCGCGGCGCGGGACTGAGTTCGCTCGACCAGGCGCATGTGCATTCCGATCCGAAGAAGGGCGATTTCTACGTCGCCCATATCGAGAAGCCGGGCCGCGATACCAAGGACGTGATCGCAACGGCGATTCCGGCGATCATCCGTTCCTTCCCCTGGCCGAAATCCATGCATTGGGGCTCGGGCCGGCTGCAATGGGTACGGCCGCTGCAGGCGATCGTCTGCACCTTCGGTCCCGAGACGGAAGAGCCCGAAGTCATCGACTTCGAGGTCGACGGCATCCGCGCCGGCAACGTCTCCTACGGCCATCGCTTCATCGCGCCAAGCCCGATCACGGTGAAGCGCTTCGACGACTATGTCGAGAAGCTCTTCCACGCCTCGGTGGTGCTCGACGCCGACCGGCGCAAGGACATCATCCTGCACGACGCGCGCGACCGCGTGTTCGCGCTCGGGCTGGAACTGGTCGAGGACGAGGGCCTGCTGGAAGAGGTCGGGGGCCTCGTCGAGTGGCCGGTCGTGCTGGTCGGCACCTTCGAGGAAGAGTTCCTCAAGATCCCGGCGGAAGTGATCCGCGCCACCATCCGCGCCAACCAGAAGTGCTTCGTCGTCCGCAAGCCCGGCACGACCGAGCTCGCCAACCGCTTCGTGCTCGTTTCGAACATCGAGGCGAAGGATGGCGGCGCGGCGATCACCGCCGGCAATGGCCGCGTCATCCGCGCCCGCCTCTCGGACGCCAAGTTCTTCTACGAGACGGACCTGAAGACCCGGCTCGAGGATCGCCTGCCGAAGTTCGAGCAGATCATCTTCCATGAGAAGCTCGGCACCCAGGCCGAGCGCATCCTGCGCCTGCAGAAGCTTTCCGCAGCGATCGCGCCGCGGGTCGGCGCCGACGTCGACAAGGCGAAGCGGGCGGCGCTGCTGGCCAAGACCGACCTCGTGACCGAGGTCGTCGGCGAGTTTCCCGAGGTGCAGGGCCTGATGGGCCGGTACTACGCCGTCGCCCAGGGCGAGGACGCGTCCGTCGCGACCGCGATCGAGGACCACTACAAGCCGCAGGGCCCGGGCGACCGCGTGCCGACCGACCCGGTAGCGATTGCCGTGGCCCTGGCCGACAAGCTCGACACGCTGACCGGCTTCTGGGCGATCGACGAGAAGCCGACCGGCAGCAAGGACCCCTATGCGCTGCGCCGCGCCGCGCTCGGTGTCATCCGCATCGCGCTCTCGATCGACGCCAGGCTGTCGCTGAGCGACGCCATCGCCCAGGCGATCGCCGGCTACAACGACCAGACCGAGTCGGAGGCGCTGACCGCCTACGAGACCGCGCAGAGCACGGTCTCGACCGAGGATGTCGACGGCGAGCAGGATCTCGACAACGCGCTGGAGAGCTTCGGCCGCCGGCTGCGCCGCGATCTCGACGCCAAGACGCCGGCGATCACCGCCGACCTGATCGCCTTCTTCGCCGACCGGCTGAAGGTGCAGCTGCGGGACCAGGGGGCCCGCCACGATCTCGTCGACGCCGTGTTCGCGCTTGGCGGCCAGGACGACCTGCTGCTGATCACCCGCCGCGTCGAGGCGCTCGGCCGCTTCCTCGATACGGAAGACGGCAAGAATCTGCTCGCCGGCTATCGCCGCGCCGCCAACATCCTCAAGGCCGAGGAGAAGAAGGGCGAAAGCTTCGAGGGCGCGGTCGACGCCGCGCATCTGAAGCTCGCCGAGGAGCGCTCGCTGCACGTCGCCATCGCCACGGCCCGCGCCGAGGCGGAGGCCGCCGTCGCCCGCGAGGACTATGAGGGCGCGATCACGGCGCTCGCCCGCCTGCGCGCGCCGGTCGACGCCTTCTTCGACAAGGTGCTCGTCAACGCCGAGGAGCCCGAGGTCCGCGTCAACCGCCTCAACCTCCTGAACGCCATCCGCAGCGCGACGCTCGCGGTGGCGGACTTCTCCAGGGTCAGCGGCTGAGTGCCTGGCTCGGTCGCGTTCTCTTCGCGCGAACCGGCATCCGCGCTGCGGTCGAGAACGCTCCGGAAAGTGCCGGGGGTCACAGGGCTGTGACCCCCTTCATACCGTAACGGCATCGCGTGAGGGATCTTCCCCGTGCCGTCGACCGGGACAATCCCCCGGTGCGAAGCCCGAACCGGGAGCGCATGAGGCGCGCGGACGACATGAGGTCGATCCGGATATCGCGTCGCCATCGATGGCCAGCTCGGAGGAGCACCATCATGACGACCAAGTTCTACAGCGCGACCAAGTCCTACCGTGGAAAATCCAGCAAGCGCACGTCCTTCGCCCTCGCGGCGCTCGCCGTCGCCTCCCTCTTCATCGCCGACATCGCGCCGGCCTTCGCCCAGCAGGCACCCGGCGCGTCGACCCGCCCGTCCGGCCCGTCGTCCTCGACGGTTCCCGGCGGTCCGGATGGCGGCGGTGGCGACGGCATGCCGTCGGCCTCCTGCAATGATTTCGGCTATGCCAACATGCCGTCGGCCTGCCTGACCCAGGCGATGTCCTGCGTCTGCCCGAACGAGGTCAAGGTCGGCTACAGGGCGCCGTCGAGCTGCGAGGGCGTCGGGCGCAACATGCGCCGGGCGGCCGAGCGCAACTGCGCCGTCAACACCGGCGCGATCCGCCGCGTGTTCTGATCGGGAACGCGTCCGCCGCGTTCCGCCATGAAGGAAAAGCGGCCGCTCAGACCCGGTCGCTGGGGCGATAGATGCCGGTGACGGGATCCTGAACGAGCGTCGCCGTCGGCCGATTGGCCATGGCACGCTCGGCCTCCCGAAGCCGAACCGCGACGCGTTCCTGCGTCTTCATCAGGGTCCGGGCGGCAACGACGCCCAAGGTACCCAGAAGCGCCAACATCAGAACCTGCGGCATCATTCCATCCTTCCCTTCGAGCCCGTTGGCTCGCTCGGTCCACCCGCTGAACAGGAACCCGCGCCTAGAGGCCGAACCGGCTCCAATGCGCGCGCTCCTCCAGCGTGGAGATCGCACCTTCCACCATATTGGCCGCAATCGCGGCGGAGGCAAGGCCACCGGCCCCGCCACCGCCGAACCGCGCCAACACGCCGCGCTTCGGCGCGATCAGCGCCATGCGCAACTGGTCGCCGTAGCGGGCGCGCAGATAGGAGCGCAGATCGCCGATCCGGTCGACGAGACCGAGCTCCAGCCCCCGCGAGCCCGACCAGAACGCGCCGGAGAACAACGTCGGGTCGTCGGCCAGCCGCTCGCCCCGGCGCGACCGCACCAGCTCGATGAACATGTCGTGCACGTCGCGCTGCAGCGACTTCAGGTGCTGGACGTCGCTCTCCTTTTCCGGCCGGAACGGATCGAGCATCGCCTTGCTCTCGCCGGCCGTGTAGACGCGGCGCTCGACGCCGATCTTGTCGATCAGCTTCTCGAAGCCGAAGCCGGCCGAGACGACGCCGATCGAGCCGACGACGGAACTCTGGTCGGCGATGACGACGTCGCCGGCGAGCGCGATCAGGTAACCGCCCGAGGCGGCGACGTCCTCGACGCCGACGATCACCTCCTTCTTGTTCTCCTCGGCGAGCGCGCGGATGCGCTTGAAGATCAGGTGCGACTGCACCGGCGAGCCGCCGGGAGAATTGATCAGGATCGCCACCGCCGGCGCCTGCTTCATCGCGAAGGCGCGGGCGAGCTGCGGCGCGACGCCGCCGAGCGTCATGCCGGTGCGGAGCGGCGAGACGGTGCCGATGACGCCGGACAGGCGGACGACCGGGACGACGACGCGATCCTTGCGGAAACGCTCCGGCAGCAGCTTCACCACCGACTGCTTCAGGTCCTGGAACACGGCGGTCAGCTCCGTTCGGGTTCGGTCTCGCCCCAATTGGGATCGGACCATGAGGGGTGAATGTCGGCGATCGAGGCGCCGTCGCGCAGGATGGCGGCGGGCCCGGGCCGGAAGGCGGAGCCGGTCTCGCCATGCAGGACGAGCCCGGGCAGCAGGCGGAACGGCCCGCGGCTGCCCTTGACGCCGCGCACCAGCACGCGCACCGCCGGCGCGTCGGCGCGCGGATGCAGCGGCAGCACGGCGAGGCTGCCGAAACGGCCCTCGCAGGCCTGAAGCACGTCCGGCAGGCGGTCGGCCGGCAGGATCGCGGCAAGCGTGCCGCGCGGCCGCACGAGCGCCGCGGCGGCGCGGAACCAGGTGTCGAGACCGCCCGCCTCCAGCACATGGGCGCGCGCCCGGAGATCATCGGGCGAGGCGCGCACGCGGTTGCGGTCGTGGAAGGGCGGGTTCATCAGCGCGTGATCGAAGCTCGCCGGCGCAAGCCCGGCCGCCTTGCGCGTCGCGTCAGTCAGCAGATCGCCGCGGAGCGCCTCGACCCGTCCGGCGAAGGCGGCGTTGGCGGCGCGGCCCAGCGCCTCGCGGGTGCAGGCGACGAGTTCGCTCTCGCGCTCGACCAGCACCACGGCAACCCCGGCGGCCCGCGCGGCGAGCGAGAGGCCGGCCACGCCGGCGCCGGCGCCGAGATCGACCACCCGGCCCTGCGCGCTATGACCGAGCGCGGCGGCGAGGATCACCGCGTCGAGCCCCGAGCGGTGATGGGCTCGCGCCGGCTGGATCGCCTCGACGCGTCCGCCCAGAAAGGCGTCGACGGTCGTCTCGGGCACGGCGACCAGCATGGACTAGGCTCCCTCCGGCCTCAGTTCGCCGCCGATGCCGGCATCCGTCAGCAATTGCCGGGCCTCGGCGACCTCGTCTTCGGCGACGAGGATGCGGCGGGGCAGCACGCCCAGCGATCCCTCCATGACGCTCATGTTCTGGTCGACGACCATGTGCTCGATGCCCGCATCCTTGAGGAGCGCCTCGACGAAGGAAATCACGACCATGTCATTGGTCCGGATAAGCTCTTCCATGTCCCCTCGAGGCCGGTTGCCGGCGATGATGCCACCCTGCAAACGTAAGGTGCCCGGCCTCCCGCAGCAATGGCGTGAACAATCACCCCCGGCCAATCACCGCAGCGCAGCAAGAAAGTGCCCGATCGGGTCGCATCCCGCCCTTTCTGAGCCATCGTGTCACTTGTTCCGGGCCCCCCGTCCCCCTATTGTCGCCCGCGAAACAGAGGCGAACCGGGAGCGTTGCCCGTGGGATTGGTAGTTCCGCTCGACGAGAGCAAGAAGAAGGGCGCAGCCCGGATCGAACCTCTCGTCGCGCTTGTGTCGGCCGACATGGAACGGGTGAACCAGATCATCCTGTCCAAGGCCGGATCCGATGTCGAGATGATCCCGGAGGTCGCTCAGCACCTGATTTCCTCGGGCGGCAAGCGGTTGCGCCCGATGCTGACGCTCGCCGCGGCGCGCATGTCGGACTATGAGGGCGATGGCCATGTGAAGCTCGCGGCCAGCGTCGAGTTCATGCACACGGCGACGCTGCTGCATGACGACGTCGTCGACGAAAGCGAACTCCGGCGCGGCAAGCTGGCGGCGCGGATGCTCTGGGGCAACCAGGCGAGCGTGCTGGTCGGTGATTTCCTGCTCGGCCAGGCTTTCCGCATGATGGTCGAGGTCGGCTCGATCGACGCGCTCGACGTGCTCTCCACCGCGGCGACCGTGATCGCCGAGGGCGAGGTGATGCAGCTCGCCGCCGCCAAGAACATGGCGACGACCGAGGACGAATATCTGGCGGTGATCAAGGCCAAGACGGCGGCGCTCTTTGCCGCCGCCGCCGAGGTCGGCCCCATCATCGCCGACAACGACCCCGTCCGGCGCGAGGCCTTCAGCGCCTATGGCACCTATCTCGGCCTCGCCTTCCAGCTGATCGACGACGCGCTCGACTATGGCGGCAATTCCGTCGATCTCGGCAAGAAGGTCGGCGACGATTTTCGCGAGGGCAAGATCACCCTGCCGGTCGTGCTCGCCTATCGGCGCGGCAGCGAGGCGGAGCGCGACTTCTGGAAGCGCGTGCTGGAAAAGGGCGAGATCCGCGACGGCGACCTCGACAAGGCGATCGCGATCCTGCGCTCGCACCGGACCATCGAGGACACGATCGAGCGGGCGCGCCAGTTCGGCGAGACCGCGCGCGCGGCGCTCGACGTGTTCCCGGACAGCGCCTGGAAGGACGCCCTCGTCGAGGTGATCGACTTCTGCATCGAGCGGGCACACTGAAGCATACTGCCGCGGCGGCGGGTTCCGGGCCCGCGCGCTTGCGGGGTGGTCCTAAAAGCGCCATCCTCTTCGGCCAGCCTCGGGATCGAGGTTCTATACCCACCGTCGGTATCAGACAGGATTTCGATGCACCGCACGCTGACATCGCTCGTCCGACCGCTTCGCACCGTTGCGGTCTGCTTCGCCCTACTGGCCAGCACCAGCCTGATCGCCAGCGCCGCGGCGCAGGCCGAGACCTCGATCTCGGACCTGCTCGACGACGCGATGCCGACGCTGAGCGGCAGCTATCTGGCGGCGCTGAGCGCCACCAACGCGCAGGATTATGATTCGGCGGTCGTCTTCTTCGAGGAGGCGCTGAGCCAGGACCCGGAAAACCTCATCCTGCTCGACCGCACCTTCGTGCTGCTGCTCGCGAACGGCGACGTCGAAAAGGCGATCCCGCTGGCCGAGGAACTGGTCAAGCTCAACGCCGACAACCGCGTCGGCCGCATGGCGCTCGGCGTCAAGGCGCTGAAGGCCAAGCAATATGCCGAAGCCGGCAAGCAGTTCGGCCAGGGCGACAAGGGCCCGCTCGGCAACATCACCTCCGGCCTGCTCGCCGCCTGGGCGGCCGAGGGCCAGGGCCAGACCGACGCGGCGCTGAAGATCGTCGAGACGCTGCAGGGCCCCGAGTGGTACGCCGTCTTCAAGAACTTCAACATCGCCCTCATCAATGCCCATGCCGGCCGCAGCGACGCGGCGCTCGCCGCGATCACAAAAGCCTACGAAGCCGAGACCGGCTCGATGCGCATCGCCGAGGCCTATGCCCGGCTGATGGCGCGCGCCGGCAAGATCGACGAAGCCAAGGCTGCGCTCGAGGGCTTCACCAAGAACAGCGTCGGCCATCCGGTCATCGCCGCGCTGCTCGCCGAGATCAAGGCCGGCAAGAAGCCGGCGCCGCTCGTCCGCAACGCGCAGGATGGCGCGGCCGAGGTGCTTTACGGCCTCGGCTCGGCGCTTGGCAGCGAAAGCGGCGGCTCCGACGTCGCCACGCTCTATCTGCGCCTCGCCCTCTATCTCCAGCCGAAGAACGAGCTGGTGCTGATGGCGCTCGGCGACCTGACGCAGAACGCGCAGCGCTTCGAGCGCTCGATCCCGATCTTCGACCAGGTGGCGAAGAACTCGCCGCTGCGGCGCAACGCCGACCTGCAGATCGCGCTCAGCTATGACGCGATCGGCAAGCATGACGACGCCGCCAAGCGGCTGAAGCGCCTGATCGCCGCCAATCCGCGCGACATCGACGCGCTGACGACGCTCGCCACCATCCATCGCACCGGCAAGCGCTATGGCGAGGCGGCCGCGATGTACACGCGGGCGATCAACGCGATCAATGACGACAATGCGCGCAACTGGCTGATCTATTTCTTCCGCGGCATCGCCTATGAGCGCGACAAGCATTGGGAGAAGGCCGAGCCCGACTTCCTCAAGGCGCTCGAAATCCAGCCGGACGAGCCGCAGGTGCTCAACTATCTCGGCTATAGCTGGATCGACCGGGGCATGAACCTCGACCGCGCCACCGAGATGATCAAGAAGGCCGTCGAGCTCAAGCCGAATGACGGCTATATCGTCGACAGCCTCGGCTGGGCCTACTACAAGCAGGGCAAGTACGAGCAGGCCGTCGGCCAGCTCGAGCGCGCCGTCTCGCTCAAGGCCGACGACGCCACGATCAACGACCATCTCGGCGACGCGTATTGGAAGGTCGGGCGCAAGCTCGAGGCCACCTTCCAGTGGGCGCATGCGCGCGACCTGAATCCGGAGCCGGCCGACAAGGACCGCATTCTCGCCAAGCTCGAGCACGGCCTCGACAAGGTCGAGCAGAAGCAGGTCGCCTCGGCCCCCGCCGATACGGTGACCGACGGCACGCCGGCGCCGCCGGCGCAGGGCGAGCAGTTCACCGTCGGCGCCGGCGACACGCTCTGGAAGATCGCGCTCAAGGTCTATGGCGATGGCGAGCTGTATGGCCGCTTGATCGAGGCCAACCGCGACAAGCTCGCCAATCCGAACAATCTGCGTCCGGGCATGGTGATCGACATTCCGAAGCTCGAAACGGCGCAGTGACCGGCGACGCCCGCATGGCGCGGGGGGGCGGAGCCGCTCCCCTTTTCGGCAAGGAGTTCGCCCCGGCGAAGATCAATCTCTCCCTGCATGTGACAGGGCGTCGGCCCGACGGCTACCACACGCTCGACAGCCTCGTCGCCTTCGCGGCGATTGGCGACAGGATCGAGGCCGTGCCCGCGCCGCAGGCCGCGACGCCGTCGCTCTCCATCGAAGGCCCGTTCGCTGCCGGCCTCGACGCGGAGGCCGACAACCTCGTGCTGCGCGCGGCGCGGTCCTACGCGGCCCATGGCGGCGCGATCGCCGGTTTCGACCTCCGTCTCGACAAGCGCCTTCCGGTGGCGTCCGGCATCGGAGGCGGCTCGGCCGACGCGGCGGCGACCTTGCGCCTGCTGGCGCGGATCGCCCCCCTACCCTCGGCGGACCCATGCGCGGTGATCGCGCCGACGCTCGGCGCGGACGTGCCAATGTGCCTCCGTTCGACGCCGCTCCGCGCGACGGGGATCGGCGAGAAACTCGCCCCCGTCACGGGCCTGCCGCGCCTGCCGATGGTGCTGGTCAATCCGCGCGTGGCGGTCTCGACGCCGGCCGTGTTCCGGCAACTCGCGCGCCGCGACAATCCGGGCCTCGCCGCCCTACCTGCGTCCTTCGCCGACGTCGCCGCGCTCGCGGCCTGGCTCGGATCGACGCGAAACGACCTGGAGGCGGCGGCGATGGCGCTCCATCCGGAAATCGCTGACGCCTTGGCCGAAACCGGCGCTGACGACGCCTGCCTGCTGGCCCGCATGTCGGGATCGGGCGCCACGGTGTTCGGACTGTTTCCCGATGATGCGAGCGCCGCCCGGGCCGCGCAGCGCGTCAAAGCGGCGCGGCCGGGCTGGTGGACGGTCGCGACCCATACGAGCGGCAGCTAGACCGCCTCGGACCGCTTTCCCGCCGCCGCGCCACGGTCTATGTCTCGATGACGACGCCGCGTGACGAGGAGAGCGCGCCATGACCGCCAGCACCGCAAGAGACGAGAGCCTGCCCTTCATCCCGGTCCGCTTCGCCGTCCTGACCGTGTCCGACACGCGCTCGCTCGAGGAGGACCGGTCCGGCCAGACGCTGGCCGAGCGCATCCAGAAGGCCGGCCACGTGCTCGCCGAGCGGGCGATCGTGCCCGACGACATCGACGAGATCCGGACGATCGTCTCGTGCTGGATCGAGGATGACGGCATCGACGCCGTGATCACCACCGGCGGCACCGGATTCACCGGCCGCGACGTCACGCCAGAGGCGCTGGAGCCGCTGTTCGAGAAGCGCATGGACGGCTTCTCCGCCGTGTTCCACCGGCTGAGCTACGACAAGATCGGCACCGCGACGATCCAGTCGCGCGCCACGGCCGGCGTCGCCAACGCGACCTTCATCTTCGCGGTTCCCGGCTCCCCGGGCGCCTGCAAGGACGCCTGGGACGGCATCATCGGCGTGCAGTTCGACTATCGCAGCCGACCGTGCAATTTCGTCGAGATCATGCCCCGCCTCGACGAGCACCTGAAGCGCGGCAAGCTGAAGGACTGAGGAACGACCTACGCGGCTGCGCCGCGCGAGACCGCGCGGGAGCGCAGGAAGGAGAGCCGGCCGCGGCCGATGCGGCGGCCGAGATCGCTCTCGGCGAGCCGGGCGCCGGCACGATGACCGCCGACGGCGCGATAGAGGCTGGCGGGAACCAGAAGCCCCTGCTCGGGGAGCGGCGCCGCGAGCAGGCGCGCCCGGAGCGCGGCGACCACCTCGCTCGTGCGCGCGCGCCAGCCGAAGCCGGCATGCGCCAGCCGGAAGGCGGCGGCCCGTGACGCGCCGCTGCCGGCGATCGAAAGCCGGTCGATGAAGTCGCGCGCCTCGCGCTGCCAGCCGGGTTCCAGCATCACGTCGGGCGAGAGGAAGAGCAGCCAGTCGGAGCGCGCCAGCCCCGCGCCCTTGGCGAGATCCGCGCCCTTTTCGCCGCCGCCCGACACGATCCGGCAGCCGGCCGCGTCCGCGACGGCGATGGTGCCGTCGGTCGAGCCGCTGTCGACGATTATCACCTCGCGGACCATGCCGTCCGCGGCAGCCGGCACGAGAGCGGCCAGCGCATGCGCCAGCGGCAGCTCGTCATTTCGGGTTGTCAGGATCACGCTGATCATCATTTCGATCTTAGCGCTATTTTTTCCGGCCGCGAGACCAAACCGTCGGGATTGGCGCCGCACATTCAAGTTCGTTCTTGTTTTGTTCTCAGGGTGAGCGTAAGAGTCGCATATGTCGCTCGCACGCTCCCTTCCCCCGCATCTCGACCCGCTGCTCCTGCAGGCGGAAAAGCTTCCGGCCGCGTCGATCGATCCTGACCGTCGACGCGGACGCGGCGCCCAGAGCAACAGCTCTGGGCGCTTCGAGCGCTTCCAGTCGATCCCGTTCGACGACGGCTGGCAGACGCTCGACGAGCTGCCCCCGTTCAAGACGGAGGTGCAGCCCGAAAAGGCGCGCGTGATCATCACGCGCAACGATTCGCCCGATCTTGCCTTCGACCGCTCGATCAATCCCTATCGCGGCTGCGAGCACGGCTGTTCCTACTGTTTCGCCCGGCCGACGCACGCCTATATGGGTCTGTCGCCGGGCCTCGATTTCGAATCGAAGCTCTTCTACAAGCCGGACGCCGCGAAATTGCTGGAGAAGGAACTCTCCGACCCGGCCTACAAGCCGCGCACCATCGCGATCGGCACCAACACCGATCCCTACCAGCCGATCGAGCGCCAGCATCGGATGATGCGCGACATCCTCGAGGTGCTCGACCGCTTCAATCATCCCGTCGGCATCGTGACGAAATCGGCGCTGGTCCTGCGTGACGCCGATATTCTCGGCCGCATGGCGGAGCGCGGCCTCGCCAAGGTCGCGCTTTCGATCACCACGCTCGACCGCAAGCTGGCACGCGACATGGAACCGCGCGCGGCGACGCCGGGACGGCGGCTCGATGCGCTGCGCGGCCTCGCCGATGCCGGCGTGCCGGTCGGGGTGCTGGTGGCGCCCGTCATCCCGGCGCTGAACGACAGCGAGATCGAGCGCATCCTCGACGCGGCCGTCGCCGCGGGCGCGACGGAAGCGGGCTACGTTCTGCTGCGCCTGCCGCTCGAGGTGAGCGAGATCTTCAAGGAATGGCTGCTGCGCCACTATCCCGAACGCTTCAGGCACGTGATGTCGGTGCTGCGCTCGATGCGCGGCGGCAAGGACTATGATTCGACCTTCGGCAAGCGCCAGACCGGCGAAGGGCCCTATGCCTGGCAGATCGGCCGCCGTTTCGAGATCGCCGCGCAGAGGCTAGAGCTGAACCGCCGCACGCTGAAGCTGCGCACGGACCTGTTTTCCCCACCCCGGGCGCAGCCCGCGCAACTCAGCCTGTTCTAGGACGCCGGCTTCTCCGCTTTCATGCTAACAAGGGCGCATCGGCGCAGGGCCACGTATCGCTGGACCGCGCCTTCTTCGAGCCTGAGTGGAGTGCACATGGCGGACCAACTTCCCGAGGCGACAGCGAAGCTCGCGCTCCTGATCGACGCGGACAATGTGCGCGCCGACTTCCTGCCGATCATCATCCGCGAGGCCTCGACCATCGGCCGGATCGTGATTCGCCGCGTCTACGGCCATTTCGCCTCGAGCTCCATGAACCAGTGGCAGCCGCTGCTGCACGCCTATGCGCTGACGCCGGTGCACGTGCCGCCCGCCGCCGTCGGCAAGAACGCGACCGATATGAAGCTCGCCATCGAGGCGATGGACATGCTGCACGAGAAGGGGCTCGACGGCTTCTGCATCGCCTCCAGCGACAGCGACTTCACCACGCTGGCGAGCCGCATCCGCGAGGACGGCCTCGCCGTCTACGGCTTCGGCGAACAGAAATCGACCAAGCCCTATGTCGCCGCCTGCGACCGCTTCTTCTATTGCGACCTGCTGCTCGCCGAGGAGAAGCAGGCGAGCGCGCCCGAGAAGACGAAGCGCACGGCGCCCGCCAAATCGGCGCCGCGCCTGCCGCGCGACGACATCTTCGCCGCGATCGAGGACGTCTCGGGCGACGACGGCTGGGCCCATCTCGGCGCCGTCGGCACGATCCTGTTCAAGCGTATGCCGGATTTCGACCCGCGCAATTTTGGCTTCCGCAAGCTCGTCGACCTGATGGAGACGGTGGCCGGCGTCGAGGTGAAGCGCGCCGATGCGGCGAGCGGCGACAATGCGGTCATGATTCGCATCAAGGTCAGGACGGGTTAATCTTCCCTCGCCAGGACCGCGGCGCGCCGGGCACGGCTTGCCTTGCGGCCTTCCGCCGCGTTCACTAGAACGAAGCGATATCGAATCGAATGGGGGCAGCCATGCTCAACGCGGTGAAATCCGAACTCGACACCCTGCAGAACCATATCGCGCAGGCGGTCCGCTCGGCCCAATCGTTCGACGAGCCCTTCTTCCACCTCGTGCTCGACCGCATCTTCCCGGACGACATCTATGCCGAGATGCAGGAACTCATGCCGTCCGCCAACCACTTCCGGGCGCTGGCCGGCAGAGGCAATGTCAACCTCCGCGACGACGGCAGCTCCACCCGCGTCAAGGTCGACCTGTTCCCCGAATATCTGCGCCATCTCGAGGGGCGGCGGAAGGAGATCTGGAACCTGGTCGGCGCGGCGCTCTGCTCCGATACCGTGCGCGACGCCTTCGTCGAGAGGCTGGAGCCCGGCCTCCGCCGCCGATTCGGCGACGCCTACAAGCCGAGCGACTTCTTCCCGATCCCGATGCTGACCCGCGACACGTCGGGCTACCGGATCCCCGAACACACCGACACGCACTGGAAGGGCATCACCATCCAGCTCTACCTGCCGCCCGACGAGCGCTTGAACGGCGTCGGCACGGTGTTCTCCTCGAAGAACCCGGAAGGCGGTTTCACCCGCGTCAAGCAGATGGAGTTCGTGCCGAACCACGGCTACGCCTTCGCGGTCGGCGACAACACCTGGCACTCGGTCGATCCGACCGGCGAACTGCCGATGTCGCGCGACAGCATCCTGCACACTTATTTCGTCGACCAGACCGCCTTCCAGAAGACGCGCAACCGCGGCAAGCGGGTCGGCAATTTCCTGAAGAACGAGTTCCGCCAGATCACCGGCCGCTGAAGCCGGCGCCGGCCTCGCGCGCCGCCCATGGGGCGGTGCGGTCATGCGCGCCGGCCCCGAAAGAGCGGCTTGCAATCGGAGCGCCCGTCGGGGATTTTCCGGCCATGGCCCGTCGCTCCACTCCCGAATCGCCGCTCCTGTTCGAGCTCCCGCCCGTTCCGACCGACGCGATCGAGCGTCGCCTGCGGCGGCGCGGCCTGAAATGGGTCGCCGGCGTGGACGAGGCCGGCCGCGGCCCGCTCGCCGGTCCGGTCGTGGCGGCGGCCGTCATCCTCGATCCCAGGCGAATCCCCGACGGCCTCAACGATTCAAAGAAGCTGACGATGGCCGCGCGCGAGGCGCTCTACGGCCAGATCCTGGCGACCGCGCAGGTGTCGGTCGTCGCCGCCTCGGTGCTCAGGATCGACACCACCGACATCCGCAAGGCGACGCTCTGGGCGATGACGCGCGCCGTGGCGGGGCTGCACGGCGCGCCCGACCACGTCATCGTCGACGGCAACGACGTGCCCCCCGGCCTCCCCTGCGGCGGCGAGGCCTTCGTCAAGGGCGACGGCCGCTCGGTCTCCATCGCCGCCGCCTCGATCATCGCCAAGGTCACGCGCGACCGCATGATGATGCGGGCCGCCGCGCATTATCCGGACTACGGTTTCGAGCGCCACATGGGCTATGGCACCGCCGTGCATCTCGCCGCGCTGTCGCGGCTCGGGGCCTGTCCGCTGCATCGCGCCAGCTTCGCGCCCATCCGCGCGCTGCGGACAAACGAAAACGCCGCCGGCAGGGCCGGCGGCGTTGATATCCTTGACGAGGAATTGCTCCTCGGCTGAACCGGCTCAGTTGAGGCGGTTCTTGACGTCGGCGATCGAGGCCGCGACCAGATCGGCACCGGCGGCGCCGGCAAGCTTGGCCGCGAGGATCTTCTCGGCGGCGGCGATCGACACATCGGCCGAGAGCGCCTTCACTTCCTGCAGAGCCTGATGCTCGGCCTGGGTGATCTTCTCCTCGGCCATCTTGGTGCGACGGGCGACATAGTCTTCCATCTCGACCTTGGCCGCCTCGGCGAGGGCTGCCGCCTCGCGGCGGGCCTTGTCGACGATGGTCTGAGCCTCGGCCTCGGCCTCGCGCGACCGACGCTGGTAGTCGGCCAGCAGCGCCGCGGCTTCCTCGCGCAGACGCTTGGCGTCGTCGAGATCCTTGGCGATGCTAGCGGCGCGATTGTCGAGCGCCTTGCCCAGCTTGGTGTGCACGCCGACATAGGCGAGCAGCACGAAGAAAAGGATCAGGCCGACAAGCGCGAAAAAGGAGGCGTCGATTTGCATGGTCCTGCCCTTACTTCGCGGCCACGGCGGAGACGGCCTTGGCCACCTCGTCCTGGCTCGGTTGCTGTCCGCTCAGCGCCGCGACGACGGCGGCCGCCGTTTCCTCGGCGATGGCGTTGACGTCGCCGAGTGCCTTGGCCTTGATCTCGCCGATGCGGGCCTCGGCCGTCTCGAGCTTCGCGGCAAGCGAGCTCTCGACATCGGCACGCTGCTTGGTGGCAGCCGCCTTCGCCTCGTCCGTGCTGGCCTGGGCGATCGTATGAGCCGCGCTTCGCGCGTCGGCGAGAGCCTTCTCATAGGCGCCGAGAGCCTTGTCGGACTCGACGCGGAGGCGCTGGGCCTCCTCGAGATCGCCGGCGATC